>ENA-ORSG01000003-ORSG01000003.1-human-gut-metagenome-genome-assembly--contig:-NODE-3-length-504053-cov-24.935460_pt1 | contig 504053 bp, 381 predicted proteins | sample MGYA00242189_ERZ509156 | MGnify/ENA primary metagenome ERZ509156 (study PRJEB26280, sample SAMEA2338666) | human gut metagenome | biome: human gut; feature: human-associated habitat; material: faeces...
TTCACGGGCTACCGTTTCAATACTTGTTTGCTAAAGTATCATTTGCTTCAAAACCATACCAAAATGAATTAGTTCAAAACCGTATAGTAAGGAACAAAATAGGTGGATACCGCTGCATCCCCCTATAAAAAACGACCAATTATGTTTCAATAAATCTGTTTCATACGTCCAACGTTGGACATAGACAAAGATACTTTTTAAAAGCTAATCTTATGTCAAACAAATAAAAAAAGACGGGCAACTCAATACCCGCCTCTAAAATCCGCTAATTTGGTAAATTTTGTAATAAGTGACAGTCTCATTTACAAAAATACAGAAAATATCGAAAAAAACAAGTTGGTTCTTTCTCTTTCGTATCAGGACGAAAGAAAAAGAATATCCCCCAACTTGGAAAAAACAAATAAACTCCCTATCTTTGTCCCGCATTGGTTTGCGACTCCCTTACGGGGGAAGCAATTAAAAGGGAATCAGGTGTAAATCCTGAACAGTCCCGCTGCTGTAAGTTCCATGCATGTTACAAGCAATTCACTCATTGCCACTGGAGAATAATCTGGGAAGGCGTTTGTAACAGGAATAAGTCAGAAGACCTACCATGCAATTATGTTTCACTGCTTTCGAGGAAAAAGCGTTGAGTCTAATGAACCGGACAAGTCGTCTATCATTTCATTCATCACTCTAATTCAGAGAAAGTGTGTTAAAACGAATAAACTCTGCCAAGTTTATTTATGCGTGTCCGGTCGAAGGGATTTCGCCCGGACACTTTTAAATAGCAACAGACTGAAATAAGGAATAAATGAAAGAGAGAACATTTAAGAAAATGATCTTTGCAGTATTCTGCTGCCAATTCTTATCCATACCACTTTTTGCACAACAGCAAAAGGTAGATACGACACATACATATTCTATTCCTGAAATAACAGTATCAGATATCTATCAGACTCGCGAAGTACGTTCTACCGCTCCCCTGCAAGTATTCTCCAAAGACGCCCTGAAAAACCTGCACGCCCTGCAAGTATCCGACGCAGTGAAACACTTTGCCGGAGTGACCGTAAAAGACTACGGAGGTATTGGCGGACTAAAAACAGTATCCATACGAAGCCTGGGAGCACAACATACCGCTGTTGGCTATGACGGGATCACCCTAACCGATTGCCAAACGGGACAAATCGACATCGGGCGTTTCTCACTCGATAACGTAGACAGACTTTCTCTAAACAACGGACAAAGCGATAACATCTTCCAACCTGCCCGCTTCTTTGCGTCAGCAGGCATCTTGAATATCCAGACACTTACCCCACAGTTCACAAAAGACAAAAAGACCAACATAGCAGGAGCTTTCAAAACAGGTTCCTGGGGATTAGTCAATCCCTCCCTCCTGCTGGAACAACAATTCAATAAAACATGGAGCATGTCAGTCAATGGCGAATGGATGTCTTCTGACGGACATTATCCATATACACTGCGCTATGGAAGTGCAGAAGGAGATCTGTCCTCACGTGAGAAACGGAAGAATACAGACGTACAAACATTCCGTGCTGAAGCCGGACTTTACGGTAACTTCTCCGATAAAGAACAATGGCGGTTGAAAGCCTATTACTTCCAATCCTCCCGGGGACTCCCCAAAGCTACCACTTTCTACAACGACCATTCTACCCAACACCTGTGGGATAAAAACACTTTCATACAAAGTCAATACAAGAAAGAATTCAGCCAACAATGGGTATTCCAAACCTCTGCCAAGTGGAATTGGAGTTATCAACGTTACCTAGACCCCGATACAAAGAACTCATTAAAGAAAACAGAAAACAGCTACTACCAGCAAGAATATTACCTTTCCGCTTCTGTACTATACAGACTGTTGAGCAACCTCTCATTCTCTCTTTCCACCGACGGAAGCATCAACACCATGAACGCCGATCTAAACAACTTTGTACAACCCACGCGCTATTCATGGCTAACGGCATTCGCCGGCAAATACGTGAATGACTGGTTAACAATCTCCGCATCCGCATTAGCAACCATTATCAATGAAGATGTAAAGAAAGGCGGCAGTGCCGGCAATCACCGTAAATTAACCCCTTATGTAAGTGCCGCATTCAAACCTTTTCATAATGAAGAATTCCGTGTACGCTTCTTCTATAAAGACATTTTCCGCCTGGCAAGTTTCAACGACTTATATTACGAAGAAGTAGGAAACACACAACTAAAGCCGGAAAAAGCCAAACAATACAATATCGGACTGACATACAGCAAGAATGTATGTCCGTTCCTACCCTATTTGTCAGCAACCGTCGACGCTTATTATAATAAGGTAACAGATAAAATCATCGCTTACCCTACCAAGAACCTTGCAGTATGGAGCATGAAAAACCTGGGACAGGTTGACATCAAAGGCATTGATATTACAGGAAGCCTCTCTCTCCAACCTTGGGAAAAAATCCGCATCAACCTCTCGGGTAACTATACATACCAACGAGCATTAGACGTTACCCCCCCCGATCCAAACACGTATGAATCAACATACAAACACCAGATAGCCTACACTCCCCGCGTCTCCGCTTCGGGGCAGGCAGGTATCGAAACACCATGGATCAATCTGTCCTACTCATTCCTATTTTCAGGAAAGCGCTATGCATTGGGACAAAACATTGCCGAAAACAGATTAGATAGTTATAGCGACCACAGTATTTCTGCAAGCCGTGATTTCCTGATAAGAAAAGTCACCACCTCTTTCAGCTTGGAAGTACTGAACCTGATGGACAAGAATTACGAGATTGTGAAATACTTCCCAATGCCCGGACGATCTGTAAGAGCAACAATAAAAATAAGATATTAAATATTATAAAATAAGATATTGACGTGAAAAGGAAATTAATATATATATTCTGGTGCTGGCTGTCATCGATCTTGTTATTCATGGCATGTGATGACATGGAAGACAAACCTTTCACATCAGGCATTATAGGTGATCCGACAGAAACGGGTACCGCTGAATTATATGTATTATGTGAAGGACTGTTCAATCAGAATAACAGCTCATTAGCACGTTTCTCTTTCGGTAATCAACAAATGGTTCGTGATTACTTCAAAGCAGTCAACCACCGGGGATTAGGAGATACAGCCAACGATATGGCTATTTACGGAAGCAAGATATATGTCGTAGTCAACATCTCCAGTACAGTAGAAGTGATAGATTTTCGTACAGGAACCTCATTGAAACAAATTCAGATGCAGGCAGAAAATGGGAGTTCCCGCCAACCACGCTATATCGCTTTTCATAAAGAAAAAGCATACGTATGTTCCTATGACGGAACCGTTGCGCGTATAGACACAACTTCCCTCTCCATAGATGCTATCACAACAGTGGGACGTAACCCTGACGGCATTTGTGTACAAAACGAAAAGCTATATATTTCCAATTCCGGCGGATTGGATTATTCATCAGGGCTGGGTGTAGATAATACAGTATCCGTTGTCGATATTGCCACATTCAAAGAGAGTAGCAAAATTATAGTAGGCCCGAATCCCGGTAAAATAATAGCAGGTCCGGATGAAACCGTCTATGTAGCCACCCGTGGCGAAGATATAGAAGCCGGAGATTATAATTTCGTCAAGATAGACTGCCGGACAAACAAAGTCACTCAATGTAACGAGAAAGTGCAAAACTTCGCCATCGACGGAGACATAGCCTACCTATATAATTACAACTACACCACACAGACTTCTTCTATCAAGATGTTCAATCTGAAAACAGAAGAAACAATCCGTGAGAATTTCATAACCGATGGAACTGTGATAAAGACACCTTACGGTATCAATATCAACCCTTACAGCAACAATGTATATATCACCGAAGCACGCGATTACACCACTTACGGTGACTTACTTTGTTTCAACCAACAAGGACAACTCATGTTCCGCCTGAACAACATCGGACTTAACCCGAATACCATCGCATTCAGTGACAAAGCCTCACAAAGCAATATTGACGATAATGACGATGACACGGAAAACCCTCTAGCTTTCGCCAATAAAGTATGGGAATACCGTCCTGCTCCCGGACAATTTATCAATACTACCACATCAGCATACAAGGATGGATTTACCTACGATGAAATATTGGAAGAAGCAACCCGCAGAATCCAGCAAAAATCGCTTATTACATTAGGAGGATTCGGTGGCTACATTGTTTTAGGATTCCCACAGCCCATCCCGAATGTAACGGGAGAATATGACTTCAAAGTAAGAGGTAATGCTTACTACAATTCCAAAACCGGAACAGGAAAACTGGGAGGAAGTGCCGAACCGGGAATTGTATTCGTATCCAAAGATGCAAACGGTAATGGAAAACCTGATGACGAATGGTATGAACTGAAAGGCAGCGAATACGGGAAAGATACAGAAACCCGAGAATATGAAATAACCTATTACCGTCCGAACCTAGCCAACCAAAATGTTTTCTGGAAGGATAATAAAAAAAACGAAGGATATATTCTCCGCAACAGTTACCATAATCAGGAATCCTATTATCCACTTTGGATAGAAGATGATGAAATCACATTTCAGGGAACACGCCTAAAAGATAATGCTGTCTTAGAAAATGGATTATGGGTAGGATATTGTTATCCATGGGGATATGCAGACAACCATCCCAACACCAAGGAAGGCAGTAATTTCAAGATAGATTGGGCTGTGGACAGTAACGGCACACCAGCCGACTTGGATCAAATAGATTTCGTTAAGATTATGACTGCAGTTAACCAAGACGCAGGACAAATGGGTGAAATATCAACCGAAGTCACAACCGTTGAAAACTTACATTTCAAAAAATAATCAACAATTTATTAATAACTAAAATTAGAAAAGAACATGAAAAAATTATCCTTATTATTACTATTATCAGTATTTATATTTTGTGGCTGTAGCGATGATGACGATACAAAAACATACATACTTAGCTTGCCTAATTACGAAACTCATACACTCGACATGGGCGATCAAGAAAATCCGGATGATTCATGGTCAGTAAGTAGTGAGTGGGGAACAACTAACTATAAATACAATCTGTTAACTGACGCAAGTGGAATCTTTGAATTTGACTGTGTATCTTCAACATACGGTTTCTATTCAGATAGCTTTGCATTTACGAATTGTACAGTAGAAGATTGTCCAGACTTCGCAAGCTATGATTATCGCGCTATCACCCAAAAAGGGGTAATCAATAATACATACGTTATCGTTGGAGCTGCCGGATATAAAATCGGAAAGAATTCTGATAAAGAAGCCGCAATACGATTCAGAGATCACGACAACCCTAATGAACTGGAAGACTATAGAGTAAAAGGACTATATGTAACAAACAGTGTCTATGCTTATAGCAGTATGAAAGAAGGAACTGGATATTATGGTGAAGAAGAAATATTCGGAAGCAACGACTCATTCAAACTTACTATCTACAATTATGATAAAACAATGCACGTAGATTGTTATTTGGCAGAAGGAACCAATCTCCTCGATCAATGGAAATGGGTAGATCTAACTTCATTGGGAGAAACGAAAGGACTAAAATTCTCATTAACATCTACCAAAAAGAATGAATACGGTCCATTGACACCGACCTACTTCTGTCTTGACGGTATCACTATCGAAGACTAAATAACCACTGCTCGATTGACCTCAACCTATTATATATTTATTTTTAATCAGCCTATTGATTACCAATAATCAAACTTATAATCATACTCAATCGAATGCATAATTTTAAAGAGCCGGATATCCTTTTAAGGGATCCGGCTCTCTTTATATCTTCTTACCACAAATTGATATATCACTAGCCTACGGAGAAATAATTCCATCAGCCACAACTTACAAAAAGTCATCATATATTTGTTAATCACGCAGATTTTAGCTACATTCGTCGACCTAAACTATAAATCTACAACAATGGAATTACCTTTTGCTGAATCATGGAAAATCAAGATGGTAGAACCCATCCGGAAAAGCACACGTGAAGAGCGTGAGCAATGGATTAAAGAAGCACATTATAATGTCTTTCAACTCAAATCAGAACAAGTTTATATAGATCTCATCACCGACTCGGGAACCGGAGCAATGAGTGACCGTCAATAGGCGGGAATGATGCTAGGTGATGAAAGCTATGCCGGAGCAACCTCATTCTTCAAATTGAAAGAGATGATTACGAAACTAACAGGATTTGAATACATCATACCAACCCATCAGGGACGTGCCGCTGAAAATGTTCTTTTCTCTTATTTGGTACATGAAGGAGACATTGTGCCCGGCAACTCACATTTTGACACCACCAAAGGGCACATTGAGGGACGTCATGCCATCGCATTAGACTGCACCGTCGATGCAGCCAAACAAACCCAACTAGAAATACCGTTTAAAGGAAATGTAGACCCTGATAAATTACAGAAAGCCCTCACAGAATACGCTGAACGGATTCCTTTTATCATCGTCACCATCACCAACAATACAGCCGGAGGACAACCCGTCTCCATGCAAAACCTGTACGAAGTACGTGCCATCGCCGACAAATATGGCAAACCTGTACTTTTCGACTCTGCACGTTTTGCCGAGAATGCCTACTTCATCAAAATGCGCGAAGAAGGTTACCGAGACAAAACTATCAAAGAAATCACACGGGAAATGTTCTCTCTTGCCGATGGCATGACAATGAGCGCCAAGAAAGACGGAATTGTCAATATGGGCGGATTTATTGCCACGCGACGTGCAGACTGGTATGAAGGTGCAAAAGGCTTCTGTGTACAATACGAAGGCTATCTTACCTACGGAGGCATGAACGGACGGGATATGAACGCCCTCGCCATCGGACTGGACGAAAACACCGAATTCGACAACCTCGAAACACGTATCAAACAAGTGGAATACCTGGCAAAGAAACTGGATGAATACGGAATCCCTTACCAACGTCCGGCCGGAGGACACGCCATCTTCATTGATGCGCCTAAAGTGCTGACACATGTTCCTCAAGAAGAATTCCCGGCGCAGACGCTAACCGTAGAGCTCTACCTGGAAGCCGGTATCCGTGGATGCGAAATCGGTTATATCCTTGCCGACCGTGATCCGGTGACCCATGAAAATCGCTTTAACGGCCTTGACCTACTTCGCCTCGCAATCCCCCGCAGAGTATATACCGACAATCACATGAATGTAATAGCTGCCGCCCTCAAAAATGTATATGAACGCAGAGAAAGCATCACTCATGGAGTACGTATCGCCTGGGAAGCTCCCTTAATGAGACACTTCACAGTTCAATTGGAAAGATTATAAACTTGGAGAATATTTGTTCGCGTAAAACAAAAGTGTTCCCCAAGTGTTTATATTATAATCGAACTTAATACGTAAAAATTATGGCAGAAGATTATAAATTAATAGACAACGAAGAAAAACATCGGTATGAATTTCAGATCGATGGCAAAATAGCTGAAATAGACTATATCAAATCAAGCAATGGAGAAATATACCTTGTACATACCGAAGTACCCGCCTCATTAGGCGGCAAGGGAGTAGGCTCACAACTTGCGGAAAAAGCATTGGCAGACATCGAGCGACAAGGTCTACGCCTGGTACCGCTTTGCCCGTTTGTAGCCGGATATATTCACAAACATCCGGAATGGAAGCGAATTGTAATGCGTGGTATTCATATTAAATAAATACATATATGGGAAAAAAAATTGAATATACCAATGGTGAACTGACCATTGTGTGGCAGCCTGAATTATGTCAGCATGCCGGAATATGTGTAAAGATGCTACCCAATGTTTATCATCCCAAAGAAAGACCCTGGGTGCAGATTGAAAATGCGACAACAGAAGAATTAATTGCACAAATCGGCAAATGTCCGTCAGGAGCATTGAGCTATCGACTTAATAAAAAAGAGAAATAACCCAATAGTGAAAGACTTCGCTTGAAAGGCTTTGAATTCATAAAAATGAGATTGCTTCAAAATAAAAAAATGAGGCAGTCTCATTTTTCGTTTTAGAAAGACACTACATTCGGACAATGATAACACACCGAGAAAAGAACCTCACACATTTCCTCGTCCGTTCAATTCAATGTCCACGTCAATACAAAGTCCGGACAAATACGATAACCGACAGAATAAAGTTCTTGCTGCGCCGTAACTAACTCCTGAACCTGAAACGTCCCCTCCTCTTGAGGAATAAAATGCGTCAGCCGGAGTTTACGAAGATCAGCATCCGCATTTTCCATCCGCTTGAAAACAGCTTCCTTTGCCGACCAATGCAATAACAGCCCCCAAGTTATATCTCCCTGATAAGATTCTACTTGCTCGTCAGGACGGACATAGCGGTCGCATACCTTGTGAACCCGTTGGGCATATTGTTCAATGTCAATGCCTACCGGAACCGAAGAAGCAAGCATCACCGCCACATAACCTTTCGTATGAGAAATACTGATAAAAAAAGAATGATCTGTGAGATAAGGTTTCCCCTCGAGAGAGTAACCGATTTCCTTATCCTCCTGCAACATGGAATACAACAGAACACGAACCGACAACCATTCCATCTTACGACGTTCGGAGACAAAGCGATTCAATTCCTGCTCACAGAAAGCTCTTCGCGCACCGGGCAAAAGAAGCAATAAAGCATCCAAAGACTCTTCCATCTTCCAGACAGCCCACTGTATGCCATTCGTCTTATACTGCAGAAACGACGCCATCTTCCATTTCTTTCGGCAGAATTGTAAACTTAACTTTCAATATACGGCGACTATCCATTTCGAGCACTTCAAACTCATAATTGTGATACGTCACTTTCTCATGCAGCGCCGGGAATTCACCTTTAATTTCGAGCAACATACCTGCCAATGTATCTGCATCTCCCACCACCTTTTCAAATTCGTCTTCGTCTACTTTTGCAATCTTATAGAAATCCGTCAATTGCGTTTTCGCTTCAAATATCCAGGTATGGTCATTCAAAACAACGTATGTACGCTCTTCATCATCGTATTCGTCGTGAATCTCACCTACAATTTCTTCGATAATATCCTCCATCGTTACCAGCCCGGAAGTTCCTCCAAACTCATCCACAACGATAGCAATATGAATCTTATTCGCCTGGAAGTCACGCAGCAAATCATCAATCATCTTCGTCTCCGGCACAAAATAAGCCGGGCGAATCAATGACTGCCAACGGAAATTATCCCCCTTATTGACATGAGGCAGAAGGTCTTTAATATACAGCACCCCTTTAATATTGTCCCGTGAACCGGAATAGATAGGAATACGTGAATAAGCATTTTCAATGATACATTGCATCACCTCCTTGAAAGATGTACGGATATCCAGATCGACCATATCCAGACGTGATGTCATCACCTCCTTCACGGTTTCCCCACCGAAACGGATAATTCCCTCCAGAATATTATTCTCTTCAGAAAGCTCCGCTTTATCCGTCAATTCCAACGCGTGCGACAGTTCATCCACAGAAATATTGTGACTCTTCTTCACAAAATGCTTATTCAGAAAAGTTGTCGAACGCACAAGCACAGTAGCTATCGGACGGAATACCTTTTTCAGAAAGTAAATTCCCGGTGCCGAAAAACGGCAAAAGGCCAATGTTTTCTGTGCCGAATAAATCTTAGGCATAATTTCACCGAACAACAACAGGAGGAAGGTCAGGATGACGGTCAGTATCAGGAACTCTGCCAACGGAGAATGGAAAACAAACACATTCATAAAGAAGAAATTGCAGAGCATGATAATGGTCACATTCACAAAATTGTTCGTAATCAATATCGTTGCCAAGAGACGTTCGGTGTCCCCAAGAAGAGCACTTATTTTATCGTCGGAAGGATGATTGCGCTCATCAATATCATTCCGATCAGAAGGAGATAGCGAGAAAAAAGCTATTTCGGAAGCCGAAGCAAAGCCGGAAGCAAGCAGGAGCACACCTGCCAGCGCTATGGCAATAATAGCAGAGATAGAAGGAGTGTTTACGGTAATACCGTTGAAAATGTCAGCCAATTGGCTTAAATAACCATCTGAGTCCAAAGAGTTTATATTTTAGTTAAACAAAAGATAATGTGCCAATGAGTTAGAAAAAATCGATTGGCACACTATCACATTATTTAGAACGGCAAATCATCTGCCGGATTATCTTGTACAGGTTGCGCCTGCGACTGCTGCGTTTGTTGCTGCTGTCCCATAGCAGGCTGTCCGGAAGCAGAAGCTCCCGCACCCGGGTTGGCTCCTTTCGGAGACAACATTTCCATATTATCCACATAAATTTCGGTGATATAGCGCATAGCACCCGACTGATCGCTGTAAGAACGCGTTCTTATCTTCCCTTCCAGATACAGCTTGTCACCTTTGTGCACATATTTATCTACAATCTCTGCCAAACGGTTAGATGCAACGATATTATGCCACTCTGTTCTTTCGGGAATCTGGGTTCCATTAGCCAACGTATATCCACGATCCGTCGTAGCCAATGGGAAAGTTGCTACTGCCGAACCTGTATCGAAGTATTTCACCCGAGGATCTTGTCCTACATTTCCTACCAATATCACTCTATTTACTGACATATTTGTATCAAGTTTATGATTCTTAAAATTAAATCTGCTGCCAAAATTAAACAGAATAACAATAGGATGCAAGAATTTTAAGTATTAAAACTTAATACTTGCCATTTAGTGCTTGCAGCAGAGTTTGCACCAGCCTTGAAATAGCGTACTGCTCCAGTTCCTCCACTTTTATTTTCTGGAAATCACCAAAAGAAGTCAAATTTTCAGATAATGTTACTTCATACAGATTAGCATAAATCACCCGGTGAGACAACACATGCTTCACCTCCCTGCAAACAGAACGCACCACCGGCACTTCCCCCGATGCAAAGAATGTACGGAATTCCGGCAAAGCAAGAAACTCTTCCTCCGAAAGAGCCGTCGGAGTCTCTATCAATGGCAATTCGAACAGATTCTTCCAAATATCATTTCCTGTTCGTTTATTTATAAAGGTATACGCGCCCGCACGTACATAAATATAATTGAAGTAACGGTTGGTAGTCTTTGTCTTATGCTGTTTCACCGGAAGCTTTGTCATTACCCCCTTCGAAAGTGCCGAGCAACCGCCTGCCAACGGACAGAACAAACAGTTGGGCGACTGCGGAGTACACTGAATCGCTCCGAAATCCATTATCCCCTGATTGTAAACAGCCGGCTGCTTTTTATCCAACATCTCATCTGCCAATGCTGCAAAGAGTTTTTTTCCTTCCGTCGAATCAATCGGAGTATCTATACCGAAATAACGTGAAAGCACCCGATACACATTGCCATCCACCACCGCATAAGGCATACCGTAAGCAAACGAACAGATAGCTGCCGCCGTGTACTCTCCCACTCCTTTCAGAGCCAGCACTTCCGGATATGTTTTCGGGAAAACACCATTCATGCTTTTGGCGGCAGCATGAAGATTGCGGGCACGCGAATAATACCCCAACCCCTGCCAATACTTCATCACCTCGTCCTCATCCGCAGCAGCCAAAGTCTGTACATCGGGAAAACGCTTGATAAAGCGAAGAAAATAATCATACCCCTGCGCCACCCGCGTCTGTTGAAGAATAATCTCCGAAATCCAGATCAGATACGGATCGGCAGACTCCCTCCAGGGCAGTTCACGTTTATTCTCTTCATACCACTCTACAATCGTTTTCGTAAACTCGTTCATATCCTCATTCCTAATGTATTATCTAACATTTATCTTGTATATCCTACTCAAAAGGCACACAAAAGTAACTCTTTTAGCTCTAAGAAAACCCTATGCCACTATTTTTTTAGAAAAATGTGCAGAATATATTTTTTTAGGAGCTTAAAAAGCTATATATTTGCAGTCCAAAAAATTAGCAATAACATAGTAATAATATTTTTTTTAAGGAAAAATGACTAAAGCAGATATTGTAAACGAGATTACAAAGAAAACTGGGATTGATAAGCAGACAGTTCTTACAACAGTTGAGGCATTTATGGATGCAGTAAAGGATTCACTGTCTAACGATGAGAACGTATACCTGCGTGGGTTTGGTAGTTTCGTAGTAAAGAAAAGAGCACAGAAAACTGCTCGTAACATTTCTAAAAACACTACGATCATTATTCCGGAGCACAACATTCCGGCTTTCAAACCGGCTAAGACATTTACAATTTCAGTAAAGAAATAATAAACAAGAGTATTAACCCATAAAATGTGAAGCTATGCCAAGCGGAAAAAAGAAAAAAAGACATAAAATGTCTACGCACAAGCGTAAAAAAAGACTAAGAAAGAACAGACATAAAAGCAAAAAATAATTTTTAAGTCTGGATCACACAGAAATAAAGAACAAACTTGCGAAGCTAATGTCTTTCAAGTTTGTTCTTTGTTTAAGTAGCTAACCCAAAATGAACAATTTGTTAAAAAAGTTGTTCATATAAACGAGATTCAATCAATAATAAGGAAACAAAACAGTGACAAATGAACTAGTAGTTGACGTACAGCCCAAAGAGGTCTCCATCGCCCTTCTCGAAGATAAGAGCCTGGTGGAACTTCAAAGCGAAGGAAGAAATATTTCTTTCTCTGTGGGCAATATGTATTTGGGACGTATCAAGAAATTGATGCCCGGACTAAATGCATGCTTTGTAGACGTCGGTTACGAGAAAGACGCTTTCCTTCATTATCTAGACTTGGGTCCTCAATTTAACTCACTCGAAAAGTTTGTAAAGCAGACTTTAAGCGACAAAAAGAAGCTGACCTCCATCAGCAAAGCAACCCTGCTTCCCGACCTTGACAAGGATGGAACCGTATCCAACACCCTCAAAGTAGGACAAGAAGTAGTGGTGCAAATCGTTAAGGAACCGATCTCCACTAAGGGACCGCGACTGACGTCCGAAATTTCGTTTGCCGGACGCTATCTCGTACTGATCCCTTTCAATGATAAGGTTTCTGTTTCACAAAAAATTAAATCGAGCGAAGAGCGCGCCCGCCTTAAACAACTGCTGATGAGCATCAAGCCTAAAAACTTTGGTGTCATTGTCCGCACGGTAGCCGAAGGCAAACGCGTAGCCGAACTCGACGGAGAGCTTAAAGTTTTGGTTAAGCATTGGGAAGATGCGATGGTAAAAGTACAAAAAGCCACCAAGTACCCGACGTTGATTTATGAAGAAACCAGCCGCGCCGTAGGTTTGTTGCGCGACCTCTTCAACCCATCATTTGAGAATATTCACGTCAACGACGAGGCTGTGTACAATGAAATTAGGGATTACGTATCACTGATTGCGCCCGACCGGGCTAATATCGTGAAACTGTACAAAGGCCAACTTCCCATTTACGACAATTTCGGTATCACCAAGCAGATTAAATCATCGTTTGGTAAAACAGTCTCTTACAAGAGTGGTGCCTATCTGATTATTGAGCACACTGAGGCGCTTCACGTAGTAGACGTGAACAGCGGTAATCGCACCAAGAATGCCAACGGGCAGGAAGGTAACGCACTCGAAGTAAATCTGGGAGCCGCCGACGAGCTGGCCCGCCAACTGCGATTAAGAGACATGGGTGGTATCATTGTCGTGGACTTCATCGATATGAATGAAGCCGAAAACCGTCAGAAGCTTTATGAACGAATGTGTGCCAATATGCAGAAAGACAGGGCACGGCATAATATTCTGCCGCTTAGCAAATTCGGGCTAATGCAGATTACACGCCAACGTGTGCGTCCGGCAATGGACGTCAACACGACCGAAATCTGTCCTACTTGCTTCGGCAAAGGCACCATCAAATCGTCCATTCTCTTTACGGACACTTTGGAGAGTAAAATTGATTACCTGGTCAATAAACTGAAGGTTAAGAAATTCTCGTTACACGTCCATCCGTATGTTGCCGCCTACATCAATCAGGGACTCGTTTCCCTGAAACGGAAGTGGCAAATGAAATATGGATTCGGTATTAAGATTATTCCAAGTCAGAAACTCGCATTCCTGCAATATGTGTTCTATGATACACATGGAGAAGAAATCGATATGAAGGAAGAAATCGAAATCAAATAGACAGAAAAGGCGGCCCGGTCAAAACGAGTCGCCTTTTTGTTTTATCTATTTTCTTCAACTATCCATTTTTCAATATTACGGGTTTCCGCACTGAAATTTACTCCTATTTTAAAGAGTTTCCGTTCATCCATCTCGAAAGGAAGAGCGTAATGCTTGTCATTTATCTGCTGCAATGCTTCTTCTGCCGTACCGTTCAGTTTAAATTCCATGATATAGATGAATTTGTCTGTCTGCAAGACAAGGTCGATGCGCCCTTCGCTTGTATGATATTCCACTTTGGTATAGAAGCCGACCAGTTTAAAGACAATGAAAAGCACATTCTCGTAATGCAATTCCTGATCGCGAATCACTTCGTAGGTGGTATCTGCAAAGAAACTTTGCAGACGACGGAAGAAAGAATTATAATCCCCGGAACGTACTTCACGAACAAATTTCTGAATTTCAAACGGAGATTCTACCTTATTTACATTCGCATAATAAGGAAGCAGGAAACGGACAAATCCTTCTTCTACTTCACGATTCGGGAAACCTAACCGATACATTCCAAATTCTTCATCATACCCTTTAATAGTGAGATAACCACTCTGATAAATCACCGGAATGGGATTAGTAGATTCAGAGTCTATGCTATTCAATACTTGGGCGTCGGTTTCTTCATGCGTCATCCGCTCCAAGTCATAATGATGTTTTTGCAGCAATTTCACCAGATAGGTCGGTGTGCCCGTTTCAAACCAATAGCTGCCAAATTCTCTATACTTAAAAGCATTGAGCAAACTAAACGGATTGTACATGCCGATTGAATTGTGTGTAAAGTGATAGCCGTCATAACATTCTTTCAATTCTGCACAGAGTTTATCATACGTCACACCGCGTACGTCCGCAAATTCATGAAGTTCGGCATCCAAAGTATCATGAAGTTCCTGATCGCTGACACCACAGATTTCAACATAATCTTTTCGCATGGATATATCGTCCAAGTTGTTCAAGTCACTAAACACACTGACTTTGCCAAACTTTGTCACACCGGTAAGGAATGCAAACTTGATGCAACCGTCCATTGTTTTAAGCGCTCCATAAAAAGGCTTTAATGTATTCCGAAATTGCTTTTGCAATTCTTCATTACCGATGGCTTGCAACATGGGTTTGTCATATTCATCGACAAGAATAACCACACGTTGCCCCGCCAACTTACAGGCACGCTCTATGATACCGGCAAAACGCAAAGAAAACGAACGTTCGGACGGCTCGGCACCATATAGTTTCTCCCATGCTGTCAGCGATTTATCAAGTATATTATCCAGACTTTCGGATGTATCATATTTCTCGATATTAAGGTCCAGATGCAATATAGGATATTTTATCCAGTCCTTTTCCAACTTTTCCACAGCCAGCCCTTCAAACAGTTCTTTCTTTCCTTGAAAATAGGCCTCTAAGGTGGAGACGAGCAGACTCTTTCCGAAACGGCGCGGACGACTCAAGAAGTAATAACTTCCAGTCTTTACCATTTGATACATCAGTGCTGTCTTATCAATATAGAAATAACCGTCATTACGAATTTTTTCGAAATTCTGAATGCCGATCGGATAAATTTTATGGCTCATATTCTCTTCTTTTATTAATCAATGCCTTTCTTGCAAAGATATATATTTTTAATAGAACTCTTTGTCATAGCAGGTTAAAAGATTCTTTTCAATCATTCATTCTGCACATTTCCCCGGAAACTTAGGGACGATAAAATAAGGGGATGATGACTGCACAAAATTACGAAAAGCCCGGACTTTCGCAAGCTCGGGCTTTCTGTATCTTGGGGACGTCTCCTTTACCTATAGGGAAATGGGCGACTAGCAATTTGATTCTAGTACAACAAAAAAGACGTTCCAAGAGTAAAGATAAAAGGGATGCCAGTGGGAAATGTGGGGAGGCATCCCTTTTCTAATAGAAGAACAAAGATAGAAGGATGGACTTTCACAAGCTGTGTCTCTTCGCTTTGTCACTTCTCAACATATAATCTTCACACTTCGGTGAAGAAGGGTTTTTAGTCTGGAATACTAGTTGACTCTTTTGTCGGATCTATTTTCACTGTAACCGCATTACCAGCAGCATAATTAGTAATTGTTCCCCAACGTGATTCGGCAACAATGTTAACAATAATGCTAACTACAGCTTTCAACTGCTTTCCTGTATTGGTAAGAGTCAAAGCACCTGTATTCTTATCTAAAGAAACATATTTAGCATTAGCGGCATCAGCCAATTCAAATGTAGGAGCTACAAATCCGAATATGCCTAATGGAGCTGCTCCCCATTTGTCGCCAGCTTTTACTTCCTTACCAGCTTCCCACATTGCCTCTTTATTAGAAGCTTTCCATATAGCTCCTGTTGCAAGTTGAGTAGTTGCATCCACTTTATCACTACCAATCTTCACTGTTGTAGCAGTCGGAGCAGTCCATTCACCACTAAGATCAGCAAGAGTAAAGGTTGTTTCCTTAGAAGTTACTAATTCGATATCTGCTCCAGCCGCATTTTTAGCAATAACCTTAGCAACAACTACTATAGCCTTAGCAGGAGCAGGGTTAGAGTATGTATTATCCACTTTCAAGACATTATCTGCAAGGCTAACACCAGTGATCGCCTCTTTCAGTGAGAACTGAACAGTAGCACCTACCTTCTTAGCATTGTCCACAATCGTTGCATAGTTCGCAAAGAGAGAAGGGATTTCCATCATGAAATTCATAGATGTAGGCTTGTCTGCCGGAAGAAGATTTGCGGTCAAAGCCAAACTTGATCCACCAGTAATAATCTTATCATCATACGTCAATGTGTAATCAGCATCTGTTACCTCAACTGTAATTGATGGTTTCAAAGTGAAGTTCTGTACATCAGATACCTTTACTTTCACTTCCGGTACATAAGTACCTTTTACTGTACCCTTCGGAACTACAATTTCCAATTCGTTTGTAGTGGTTTTATCTTTAAATCTCAAATATACTCCTTCTGCAGCTTTAAAGGCAAAATTCTCTGCTGGCAATTTTTCATAAACTTCCTGACTAATACCAATATCAGTACTACCACCAGTTGTACCATAAGGAACTGTCACATCAGCTACTTGTTCTTTTGTTCCATCAAATTTAACTGCCGAAATAATTGGAGAAACTTCCGGATCTGTCGATGCCGCTTTAGCGGTAACATCAGCAAAAGCAGTAACTTTCTCGAAATCAGTACCAGTGATTGTTACAGTGGCCTTTGGTTTGGCTATTTTACCATTAGAAGCATCAGTATAATTTTTCAACTTCAGTACACCCTTCTCAATGGTATAGGAAGCCGCATCATCGCCCTCTACCTTATATGATACTACGAACTTCTCGGCATTCACACTGCTTGCCATTGGCTCATTAGTAACATCATCACCAGCTCTATTTTTACCAGTAATCTGAAGAACAGCTCCCGTTGCATAATCTACAACTGATAGAGGTTTATCATAAAGAATATAATCAATTTCTTTATTCGGTGATTCCACTTTTACATCAGTAATCGCTCTATAATCCGAAATTACCGGGAAATAGTTCGAACTGATATTAGTCAGATTCTTGCTTTGATCTTTAGCGATAAGATTCAGACTAACAGCGAAACTCTTGTCCGTTGAAGTAGAAATAGTAAAAGTAACGATACCTGTAGCTTCGTCTACTTCCGTTTTCTCAATGTTATAAATCTCGGCTGTGCGGGTCTTAATTTCCTGTCCGTCGAACGAAGGAGCATAATTCTCTGCGAAGTTGGCAGCGGCCGTTGCAGGAGAAATACGGAATTTCATCTGGATCGGTTTTGTTTCAGCTACCAATTTATTATCGTAGAAATAAGACATAAAGATGATTTTACCATCTTCATATTCAGGAATATAAACTACACTCTGAATTTGGTTTTCGAGTGCCGTGAGACGTTTTTCCAATGCAGCGAATTTATCATTTACCGTTTTTTTATAATCAGCAAGATAAGCTTCTACTTTCCCATCGAAAACTTCTTTAGTAGCACAATAACCATAACTGGTTTTAATCGTGGAAATTTCAGTCAATACTGCCGCAAAATTTTCATAACCACCATCAGCTAAAGCTGTCTCGATAGTTGTTTTGAATGTGGTAAGCGTAGTGATATTACTGGTAACAGTTTGATAAGCAGTTGCCTGTTCACTCTTATAAGTGTCAAAACTAGTACTCAACGTTGCTAATTTATCGTCTACACCTTTGATAGCAAGATTGATAGCAGAGGTTTCCGCCAATACCTGTGATTCAATAACCTCGTTTACATATTTAGCAATAGAGCCATTGTCTTTCAGCAACTCCAGAACTTCATTGTCAACCAAGCCTGCAAGTTCAGAATGGGCTACATAATCAGTCAAATCATCCTTCGATGCAGCGTTTTGATTGAATGTTTCCAATGCGGTGATTCTGCCATCCAATTTTTGCAGTTCCAAGATATTAGCTTGTATCTCAACAATAGCAGCCGCATTATTGTCAGCCATATCTTTTACAGCCTTCAATTCATTCTTAGCTTCTGCCAGTTCATTTGCTAATTTTTTCAGGTCTTCGCTAGATGCAGCACCAGCCAATTTTTCTGTCAGGTCGGCAACTTTAGCTTCCAAATCCTTCTTCGTTTCGTTCAAAGTTCCCTCGATAGAGTTTACTTGTTTCGAAAGTTCGGTAATCTGGTCGCCCAATGTTTTAATAGTGCTTGCATCTGCTTTGTTTTCCAACGCAGTCTGCAATGCTTCTACTGTTTTCAGCAAATCCTGTACTGCCTTGCTATCCGCCTTACCATCAATAGCAGTCTGCAATTGAGTCTGCAAAGTTTGAATGGCACTAGATATTGCCGCTTTCATGTCCTCTGTGCTCACCGGATTAGTGGACGTAACTTTATCAATCTGCTCTTGCAGATTTTTGATGTCATCGTCATAGTCCTTACAACTCGTTACAGTTGTACTAACCGCAAGCGTCAATGCCCCAAAAAGCATTACCCTAACAAATTTTTTCTTCATAACTACTTAAAAATTACATTAATAATATATTATTAAACACTAAGTTTCAATAATAGCCGCCCGTTACTTCGTAGGTAACGGATAAACCTTTGTACCTGCTCTTTTGGAGTAGTCAATACTGAAAAATAAGACGATAAGCAATGAAACATTTTTACCCCTGCTTCTGAAAGGCAGTAGAGGGAGGGAAATCTTTTGCAAAATTTAGAAGTTAACAAAGTCCTAATACAAAGAATCCGTGTGTTTTATTTGTTTAATTCCTCTTTTGAGTAGTTTATTAGAAAAAATGTATGATTTCGTTTGGTTGTTTTAAGAAATATGCTCATATTTGCACCGATATTTCAACCCGTTACCTACGAAGTAACAGAGTAAAAATCAAGCACTTGTACCCATCACCGAGCGTTTTACAAAGTCGAGCACCTGTTTATTTGCTTCATCAATTTTCTTACTTCGAAAAGGTTTCAAATAAGTTTCCGTTACAGTGATAGACGAATGTCCCATTGCTTCGGAAATAATGCCCGGATGAATTTCGCAATAATACGCAGTCGTCGCCCAAGTATGACGTGCGGTATATGAGCTCAACCGGTCTTTGAGTCCAAGCAGCTTTCCCACCAGTTCCAACTGATAGTTAAAATTGCGCAGAGCCAGTTGATATTCCCTATACGCCATTGGCGAACCTTCGTCACTGTGAAGAATCGGGAATAAATAGGGCGACTGCTCCTCACGACTCATATACTTCCGTAAAAGAAACATCGCTTCCGACGTCAACGTCACAGACAGTGGACGCCCCGTTTTACGACGACGATAGCTAATCACATTCCCCCGGAGATCACTCTTACGCAGATAAGCCAGATCGACAAAAGGCAGCCCCCGGAGCAGGAACATCAGGATGAACAATTCCTGCGCACCCCTCATGGCAGGAGTAACCGCATCCGACTGCAACAGACGGGCAAATACCTTCTTCATATCCTCCGCATCCAATGCCCGACGACGGTCCGCCCGCGTACCTGTATATACGGAGCGAAACAAATGCGGCACATAAGGCGCTTTCCGAAGATCGACAGCACGATTGTAAACCGCACGCAACGTGCGAAGATACGTAGACACCGTGTTCCAGCTACACCCACGAGCACGAAGGCTACCCTCAAAATGCTTCAACCACTCCGGAGTTATTTCCGGGAACGACAAACAACCGGAACCCTGAAAAGTAAGAATCGCATTCAAACTACTTCTATATACATGAGCAGTCCCTAAATTCCCACTCTGCTGCAAATCAACAGCCACTTGTTTCATAAACGAAGTAAAACTTTCCTTTTTCATTAAAAAATAATTTAATAATTAATATTTACTAATCCCACAATTTACTTTAGTAAAATACGAAAATATATATACAAAGATTTACATATATAAAATTATAATATTAAAAACTGAAATATTCACATTATCTATCAAATTTATTTTTATACATTTGCGCAGTTTTTTAAACAAATAATCATTTTAATTACTAAAAAACAACAAAGTTATGAACAACAATGAACCAGCTGCCGAACACTACAGCATCAATGGATTCAAGTATTTCTCCGAGTTGGCGAAAGAATATTTTCCAGATCTGGCAAACGCCTCTTCCGCCAGCAAAAAAATGCGCAAACGCATCAAAGCAGACAAGACGTTGAACGAACAACTGGCTGCCGCGTATTACACCTGCCAAACAATCGACATCAGTCCCGAAATGCAACTAATCCTTTACCGCCATTGGGGACCTCCCCACATCGACCTGCCGACCAACGTTTAATTACGTAGTAGAAAACGAAAACATCGACAAGGAATAAAAAGAAAATCGAACTATATATTTTTAAATATATCATTTATCTTTTTATTGTTTATTATGTATTCCACTTTGCGTTCACCACTTTTTTCGGAAAAGAAGATAACTATCATTTATACAGCTATTTACAGAAAGAAAAAAGCGTTCCACAAAGCGTTCGGCAAAATGACCGTTTTTTTCATTCCAAACAGAGCCTCCGAATCCTCCCAACGAAGGCTCTGTTTATCTCCGGCAGAAGCTCTATCAAACACAAACAGAGCATCCGTTTCATCTCCTGATCGCTTCTTCGCCCCATGAAAGAAAACAAAAATACAACAACTTACGTACCACAACTATTCTTCTTCGTCCACACCCGTCCACAAACAGACACACCCCTTGCAAACCGCACGGGAATAGCGTACTTTTACAGAAAATTTAAATAACACTCAATGAAAAATTTCAATTTTCAAGCCATGCTGAAACATGGTTTTCTCATTATCCCTAAAGCCTTACTACAGCAGCAGATAGAAGACCGACACATGCAAGAAGGAGAAATAGAAGCTCTCCTGAAAATTCTGATGAAGGTCAATTATTCGGATACACTCTACAACGACCGTCAAAATAAAAACTGCCTGTGTAAAAGAGGCGAAAGTCTGTTTAGTTATCGCGACTGGAGCCACATCTTCCACTGGTCTGTCGGAAAAGCCTTCAGGTTCATACACGAGCTTGCCACGCTGGGAATTATAGAAATCATCTCTCACCCCAACAATTCCTCCCTGCATATTCGTGTCGTCGAATACGATAAATGGATGGGAGTTCCCGATAGCGACAAGCAGAAAAAGAAAGCCGTCAACGAAAAGTTTCACCTGTTCTGGAATGAATTCCACAGCATCACACAGCTCCCCAAAGAGAATATCGCCAAAGCACAACGCGAATGGAAAAAGTTGGGCGACAAGGAACAGCAACTCGCCATCGACAGGATAGAGGAATATTATTTCCACCAAACGAACATCAATTTCCTTCTCCATGCCGCCAGCTATTTATCCAACAAAGCTTTTCTTAACGAATACTGATAATATGAATACCGAAAACAGAGTTTCGCCACAGGCTCCCGAAATAGAAGAAGCTATCATCGGCGCCTGCCTGATAGAACAGGGAGCCATACCACTGGTAGCCGACAAGCTGCGTCCCGAAATGTTCTACGTCCTGCGCCATCAGGTTATCTATGCCGCCATACTGGCCATGTATCATGCAGGAATAAAGATAGACATCCTCACCGTAAAAGAAGAGCTTTCCCACCGTGGAAAGCTCGAAGAGGCGGGCGGACCGTTCGGCATCACCCAATTGAGCAGCAAGGTGGCAACCTCCGCCCATATTGAATATCATGCGCAGATCGTACACGAGAAATACCTGCGACGCGAAATGATTCTGGGGTTCAACAAACTCCTCGCCTGTTCGCTAGACGAAACGATGGATATTGACGACTCACTGGTAGACGCGCATAACCTGCTCGACCGTCTGGAAGGCGAATTCGGCCATAACAACCACATGCGCGACATGGATGAACTAATGACCGCCACCATGGTAGAAGCCGAAGGACGTATCGCCAACAACAAAAACGGAGTAACCGGCCTCCCTACCGGACTGGCGGATCTGGACCGCATGACGTCCGGACTACAGAAAGGCGAGTTGGTGGTGGTCGCCGCCCGTCCCGGCGTAGGAAAAACGGCATTCGCACTACACATGGCACGAAGCGCAGCAATGGCAGGGTATGCCGTAGCTGTCTACAGCCTCGAGATGCAAGGGGAACGACTAGCAGACCGATGGCTGACAGCGGTCAGCGAAATCAGCGCCCGCCATTGGCGATCGGGAACCGTCAGCCAACAGGAACTCGTAGAGGCACGCACAACAGCCGCTGACCTCAAACGCCTGCCGATACACGTAGACGACAGCACATCGGTCAACATGGAACATATACGTTCCAGCGCGCGACTGCTGCAAAGCCAACATGCGTGCGATGCTATTATTATCGACTACCTGCAACTCTGCGACATGACGACCGGTCAAAACAACCGCAACCGCGAACAGGAAGTGGCACAAGCTACCCGCAAGGCAAAATTGCTAGCCAAAGAACTGAATGTACCAGTCGTACTGCTTAGCCAGCTAAACCGCGAATCGGAAAACCGCCCTGCCGGCCGTCCCGAACTGGCTCATCTCCGCGAGAGCGGAGCTATTGAACAGGATGCAGACGTCGTCATGCTGCTCTACCGTCCCGCCCTTGCAAGGGTGACGACCGACCGGGAAAGTGGTTATCCCACCGAAGGTCTGGGAGTAGTCATCATAGCCAAGCAACGCAACGGAGAGACAGGAAACGTCTATTTCAGACATAATCCGGAAATGACCAAGATCACCGAATATGTCCCTCCGTTAGAGTATATGCTGAAACATGCCAAATAAGAAACAGTTACACTAATAATATACAATTTTATATTACAACATATAGCATAAATCATTTTCTCATTTTATTTCATTATACATACAAAATATATAGCAAAACACTTGACTTTCCCTCTCATATTTCGTATATTTGTAATGTCGTAAGGACAGAGAAAATTTTATTACTTAAACCTTAACTTTTTATTGTATGAATGTATTAGTGGAGCGCTATCAGCGCAGAAAGTATGTGAATCAACCGGATTCACAGATGTTGTATTATGTACGCCAGAAATCGGGCACAGTGAGAGTGATGGACATCAACAAGCTGGCGGATGCCATCGAAGCGAACTCCTCGCTCACTGCAGGAGACGTGAAGCATGCCATTGAGGCTTTTGTCGAGCAGTTACGCCTATCGCTTACCCAGGGCGACAAGGTGAAGGTTGACGGATTGGGTACGTTTCATATCACATTGAGCAGCGAGGGGGCAGAAAAAGAGAAAGATTGCACGGTGCGCAGCATCCGCAAAGTAAATGTCCGTTTCGTGGCGGACAAGGCGCTTCAATTGGTAAATACGAGCCATGCCACTACCCGAGGCGAAAATAATGTCGATTTTATCCTGGCAGCAAAGGGCGACGGAGAAGGTGACGATGACGGAAATAGCGGTAGCGGTGGAAACAGCGGCGGAAGCGGAGAAGCTCCGGACCCGGCAGCTTAATCTTTAAAACAGCGCCGCATGGATATTACGGAGTGATTTCTACAGTTACTCTCCATGCGGTTTCTGTTTTCTTCTACATTTATTTTTTAATTCTCAATTTTCAATCCTCAATTTATTAAAATGCTTGATAAAATCATAGAGATCATTATAACGATCCTGCCCTTTCTGGGCAGTAACCGCAAAAAGCGCAAAGTAATGGCGCAAGAAGTAAAAGAGTTCAGCGAACTGGTGAAAGACCAATATACTTTTCTGATGCAGCAGTTGGAAAAAGTGTTGAAGGATTATTTCGACCTTAGCTCGAAAGTGAAAGAGATGCATACGGAGATATTCTCATTAAGAGGTCAGCTGGCGCAGGCTGCCACCTTGCAATGCATCCATAAAGAGTGCTCGCAACGTAGCATGGCGGAAGCCTGACAATGAACGGTCTTATCCATGAGAACTATCAATCTAATAGTAATCCATTGCTCCGCCACGCGCGAGGACAAGAGCTTCACGGAATATGATCTGGATATCTGCCACCGCAGGCGCGGATTCAACGGAACAGGGTATCATTTTTATATCCGCAAGAACGGTGATATAAAGTCTACCCGTCCGATAGAAAAGGTCGGTGCGCATTGTCGCAGTTTCAACAAGGAAAGTATAGGTATCTGCTACGAAGGAGGACTCGACTGCATGGGACAACCGAAGGACACACGCACCTGTTGGCAAAAACACTCTCTGCGTGTATTAATTCTCACTTTATTGAAAGAGTATCCCGATTGCCGGATATGTGGACACCGGGATCTTAGCCCCGACCTGAACGGAAACGGCGAGATTGAACCGGAAGAATGGATCAAAGCCTGTCCTTGCTTTAATGCTGAAAAGGATTGGGATAAAGTCTAAAAAAATTAGCTTTATTATAATTTAGGCACGGATAACACGGATTTCACGGTTGCTTTGTACAAGCATAGCACTAACCGTGCAATCTGTGTAATCCGTGCCTAATCTTTAACTTATGATTTTGCTAGACTACGCGTTATCAAAGGCCGTTTAGAACCGACGTAATATGCTGCCTAATTTTCCAACGAGGTAAAAAGGTAGATTTATCAATTTGAATTCTTTTCCGTCTGCCGTCTTTACCTCATCCACAGCATAAGGCTGCGACCATATTCTGACTGCAACTGTCTGCATAGAGTGATTCATAAAAGAATGTAAGGAACGTAAGTGGGCGTTATGCCCTGATTTGACTTCAATGGGATAAACCATAGAATCCTGCACCCACACATAATCGACTTCTGCATTAGAACCACTTTTATTACGCACCCAGAAACAACGTTTCTGACTGACTTTATCTGTCAGTGTCAACAGTTCTTGCGCTACAATCTGCTCCGCTATCATACCACGCCAAGCATCCATTATATCTTTTGCTCCCAAAACCTCTTTCTGTACCTGTGCCGCATAATTCACCAATCCTGTATCTAGCCAGACCAGTTTGGGCATACGCTTTATTTCAGGAGTGGCCGGAACTTCCGTTGCCGTAGTCGGATAAACTAATTCCAGCAACAAAGTTATAAAGAATTTCCAAAGATGGGGCAAAACACCATTGATTTTGTTTCAAAGATGGGGCAAAAGTCTATCGTTTATGTTCCAAAAATGGGGCAAAGCCGCCTAATACTGTCGTAAAGATGGGGCAAAAAGAACGTATTTACAATCAGCTAATCTACAAATTAGACGACTTACCATGTACTAACTCCAATCGTACATCGTAAATCGTCTAATCGTAAATGAACTTAATCGTAAATTATTTTTCTACTTCACGTCGAATGCAGCATCAATCAACGCTTTCAAGTTCAGATAATGACTTCTGTATATTCCACTGGAAGCATTTGCCGCATTGGTCAGGTCTCTTCTAAGATCAGTCAACTGTCCGCGTGCAATAGTCGGTGCTTCAGAAGGGAAATCGAAAGCTACGAGCGAATAACCACCCAGACTTCCGAGCGAACCGGAACTGTTCTTCGGTTTATCAAGCATTCCAATCAACGCATTGACATAAGTCTTTTGCAAACTACGTTGGGAAGCATCCGGTTTCTTTCCTCCTTGCATATCGCTCCAGATACTCTTCTTCAAATCACGGAACAAATCGTTGGCTGTGTATGCCTTCACTCCGTTGACCAGTTCGTTGTCCGTCATCTTATCGAGTGTGCGGCTGCTAAGCAGTTGTTTCAATGTACTGCTCTGTACACGGTAGATCGAATTGAAAGTATTGATACCAGTTCTTTCGGACAGTTTATCATCCATCAGCCAGGTCGGTGTGGTAAACAGTTCCTTGTTCAGGAAGTCGACCGCTTTCTTCTGAATATCCTTCGGAACATATTCCACCGCTTTCATGTCTGTCTGTTCCACAGAAATCGGATTGTGGTAGATACCGGCCACATTGGTAGCCACATGGCCCATGTACAAGTCGAATTGTCCCACCACATTCTGATACAAACGGACAGCTTTCATATAACCCTCATTCGGTTCATAAGTCCAGTTCATGATTTCAGGCATCACACGTTTCAGGTTTTTGATTCCATACGAGCTTGCCAGCATGGCATCATCTCCCAAATCTTCACTCTGGTTGCGGGGATCGTTTCTGTCGAGTTCCGTTCCGAACGTATAGCGTTTGTCCTCCCGCAGCTTCTCAATGATCCACTTATTCAAGTGAGGTATTTCGGCTTCCGCCGTTTCATATTCAGGCATCCAACGATAGCCCCATTCAATCGCCCATTTATCATACATACCGATACGGGGGAATATTCCCGAACGTGAAACGTTGTCTTCCGGCTGTGCCACATAGTTGAAGCGTGCATAGTCCATGATAGACGGTGTATGACCGTTGGCTTCCACCCATGCTTTGTCTCTAAGTTTCTCTACCGGGACGGTATTGGAAGAACCGAAGTTATGACGCAGTCCTAATGTATGTCCCACCTCATGGGAAGATACAAAGCGCACCAGTTCACCCATCAGTTCATCGTCGAACATCGGTTTGCGTGCTCCCGGATCAATGGCTCCTGCCTGCACGATGTACCAGTTGTAAAGCAGGCTCATCACATTGTGATACCAGTTGATATGCGTTTCAAGAATTTCACCGCTGCGAGGGTCGTGCACGTGAGGTCCGCTTGCATTCGGAATATCGGAAGGCTTGTACACGATAGCCGAATGGCGGGCGTCTTCCAAGCTCCAGGTAGGATCGTCCGTCGGTGCTTCTTTGCCGAAGATTGCATTTTTGAATCCTGCTTTCTCAAAAGCGGCTTGCCAGTCGTTCACTCCCTGAATAAGGTACGGAACCCATTTCTTCGGAGTGGCAGGGTCGATATAAATGATAATCGGTTTCTTTGGTTCAACCAATTCGCCACGCAGGTATTTCTCGCGGTCTTCGTCTTTGGGTTCGAGACGCCAGCGGGTGATATTCGCTTTATACTTCACTCCTTGCGGATTCTCGTCAAAATCCTTATAGCTCACAGCAAAGTAACCTACCCGGTCGTCGTGCAATCTCGGTTTCATCGGTTCCTTGGGAAGTAATAGCATAGAGCTGTTCAGTTCGTAAGTCAACGGAGTGGTAGAGGTGGCAAAGAAAGCTGCCAGCAGTTTCTCAAGTCCACTGCCTCCTCCTTTCTTCCGCTGGAAGGTACGCACGGTACGTATTTCGATGTTTTGCGGGAAGGCTTTCAGTGTGTCGATATAACTGGCGTCGTCTACCATGCTGCTCGCTCCGATGTTGTCTTTCACCCGGCTGGTGAATGAAAACATTTCGTTGTCCTTACGGATATAGTCGGTCATGTCGATCACATAGTTGGTAGTTTCTCCTTCTTTACGGACAGTTTTCAGCGGGAAGGTGGCCACAATGGGTTGAACATTGGAGTTCAATACGGCCTGATACATACCCAGTGTATCAGCAGAATGTTCGAGATAAGAGATTTCACGCACGAACAGTTTGTCGCCGCGTCCTTTCTCGAAACGGATCACTTCGTCGCTGATGTAATCTCCCGGATAGCCTACTTTACGTTTCTGCGCGTCTACCGGTGCTTTCACAACCCTGTTCACAATCAAAATATCACGTCCGAAAAGAGAGTCGGCTATTTCGAAGAAATATTTACCATCTACGTAATGCACTTTAAAAAAGCCATCCATTGTTTTGGCTTTGCCGGTGATTACTTTTGCGTAAGGTTGCAGAGCATCTTTCTTACTCTTGGCAATGGAGTCAGCCTTGGCTTTATCCACCGCTTCCGTCTTGCTCTTCTTTTTCTTCTTTTTCTTGAAGATGTCCGTCGATTGTGCTCCGGCCAATGGGATAATCATTGCCAGAATCATCAGAATTGAAACTAATTTCTTCATGCTTTCTTTTTTAATATTTATATACAGATACAAAGATAATAATTATTCGATACCGGCAATATCTTTCATATTCAGGTTATTATCCGTCGACCAGAAACCTGTTTTAGGTTTGCCTGAAGTCGTATATTCCTGTCCGCCGATTGTCAGCGTAAATTTATAGGTATAATTCATCCCCTCTTCAAAGGGAACGGCAACCATCATATAAGCAGTTTCCAGTGAGGCCGGAAGCCCGAAAGCCGGAAATCCGGCATTTACCACCAGTCCGTCGGGAATGTTATAAGTGACGCTGTTCAAAGGAGTACCACTGATTTCACCGGTGGCCAGATTAACGGTAGCTCCGTCTGCATAAGACAGGGGATGTTCGTCGCAGGTTACCACAATTTTAGTGCAGGTTTTTCCAGCTAAAGCATCGGGACATTCCAGTGCGGGCAAGGTGAGCTGTGAAAACAGAGATTTGAATTCTCCCAAAGTAACCGTAGCTGCCGAATAACTGGAAGTGGTGGCCGAAGCGTATGCAAAGCTATATTTACGATTAGGCATAAATTCGGATGCATAGTATTCCTGCACTGAAATGTTTGGCAAGGCTACCGTTTTGTAATCTTGTGAAGCTGCACTATAAGGGGTATATGCATAAATCGTGTGATCGCCACTTTTAAATCCTGCAGACAGTTCGGAAGAAGGATTCAAAGTCACCTCATCGGTCACATAATCCTCTTTGTCATAGGTGATGTAGGTCTTGCCCTCATATTCCATCATAGTAGCTTTAGCTACTTCCGACGGAGCATACGGCAAGTTTTCCTGCGGTTTGCCGTCAGACAATACGTATATTCCTATCTTGTCCGCTTCAATCCATCCCTGGCTTCCATGAGAGTACACATTATAGGCACCGGAAACAGCTATTTTTCCTACTACAGGAATGTCTATATCTTCTTCACCATCATCATCGCTGCTGCAACTTACTGAAGACAACGCCAAAGCCACACAAGTGGCAAAATAAAACAGTCTATTTTTCATACTTTTCTCGTTTTAAATGATTAATTATTTACTGATAGGTTATTTTCTTTTTCTAATATTCTCCTTCATAGTTCGTGCACCACACCATCCCTTTCACATCGCCAAAACCGGTGAAAGTCTGTAACTTCAGATCGGGTGAAAAACCTTCGAAAAGGCGTACCATCTGGCTCTTGTTTACGTCAATGACGGTGATATTTCCATTTTCCTGCGAAAGCGCCAGCCGGAAGTTAGGATCAGTGCTATTCCCTCCGTAGCCATAGAACTCGCAAACGATGGGGCTTCCGCTGATGCCGGTGATACGGCTGTCCGCTGTGTAAGCCAATACGTGATTGCGCATCTGCATACTGTACACATAGAGGTTCTTATCTCCATCGGTAAAGTAGAAATAGGGATTCTTCTCAAAGTTGGAGGACATCTTGATAATGCTTTGCGGAGTCAATAAAGAGCCGCCACTGAATCCGTATTGGTCTGTACCAGTGATAAGGTGAGAGTTATTATCCATTCCTTTCACAGCAAACTCATGCAGATTATAATTCCCGGTTCCCTGTACGTCGATCAATGACACATAGTTTGCCCAGAAAGTCAATCCGCCATTGGAGGCAACATCTATTTTTTCGTAAGCACCTATGGCAAGGCAGCGGGTTCCCGCTCCCATATCGTTCACCCGCAACACTCCGGAGGGTACTTCCAAATCCTGATCGTATGTTTTGAAGTAGACAATGGCGGGAGTATAAACTGCTCCCCATTGTGAATAATGTGCAATACCGATAAAACGGGCATTCTGCTCATCATACAAGATGCAACGTTCTTCATCGGCACACCAATAAGTGACATTGTGGAACGGTGCGAAGCAAGTGATGCGGCTGCCTCCCTCAAACTCATACGGCATGGCACCGTACTTCCCGTAATAAGGAATCACTTTATTGTCACTGCCTACGGTACGGATATATACTTCTCCCTGTTCGGAACAAATCACGTAATATTCTTCTTTGAAAGCGAAGTCCATTATCTTCAAGTCATCCGGTTCTTTACGGTTCTCAAATTCGTCGGCAAGCCACATATCCTTTTGCAACGAATTGCCGTCCAGCGTAACACTTCCACTGCCCTGATTTATCAGGACTTTCGGTAAGCCCGAAACATAGGAACCGGAGATAGAGCCTAATACATAATAGTAGTAGATTCCCCGCGGATCCGTACCCAAACCGCCTTCGATGGTGCTCTCCACATTGTGCGTCACCCGAAAGGCCGGATTGATGAAAGACAAGGCAGATTTTCCGTCTCCCTTATCGGAGAGAATCATCCAGCCCCAGTCGAAACTATTCTTTCCCGTCAGGGTGTATTTATTGCTGATATACGTTTCATTCGTTTCCTTATTGATTACTTTCAGTATCAGTTCGTATGTTCCGCCTTTCTCGAACTGGTATTTCAGATGATAGCCAGTGTAGATCAGTTCACGGTTCAAGTACCATTGGACGGTGAAAAGTTCGTCTACGTTTCCGATGTCGGTTGAGAAGTTGACGGGAGCATCCATCTCGAAAAGGTCGCCTACCATAAATGTGTAGTCCGACGAAGCGGAGTTCACAAAAGAGACTTTGGTAGAGTTTGTATAGCCATAGTTTCCCAAATCGTCATAACAGCCGGTTATCACGAGAAGCTGCAGGATTGAAATGAATAGTATTGTTTTTCGCTTCATAGTTTATTGTCAGTTATCGAGAATGGTTTCATACAGCGGTGTCACTCCATCTGTATCATAATATTGGTAATTGCCTTGCTGCCACTGGTCTTTCCACCAAGCCTTGAAGTCGGCTATCAGATTGACAAACTCAATGCCGGTGTATTTATCCAATGATTCGAGTATCTCGCCATCCATGAAAATGATAAAAACACGGTATTTCATATCCGAGTATACTCCCAGATTGGCCGCTGAACTCTGGCTCCACCACACAGGGCAGGAAATCCGGTCGGTCACTTGAATCGTGACGTATTGATATTCTGCCGGGCCTACCAGACAGTTTTCCACTGCATCCAGCGAAAGGGTAAGTGTATATTCTGTGTTGAGCAGTGCTTCATTACGATAGACGGTGACTTCGTAGGTGTCTTCTGCCAGTCCTTTATGGAAGATGCCGGAAGTCAAAGGGGCATAATCGATGCCGGAACGGGCGGTGCTCTTCTCTCCCACTGCGGAAATATCACAGGTAGCATTTTCTTCGAGCAGGTAGCCAAGAAGTGTCATTTTCACTTTCACGGTTCCTTCCCGAAGCAAGGGTGCATCCGTAGCAAAATTGAATGTTATTTTCTGGGGAGACTTATCGTTCATGTAAGTAAAATAGACGTAGTTGTCTCCATGATAAACTTCCAGTTGCTCTTCGCTGCAGGAGGCGAAAACAAGCAGCAGGCAGAAGGTGGTATATGTCAATATTCGTTTCATCTTATCCGGGCATTAGTTGGTTGTTTCACTGGTAGGCAATGGAAGTACATAAGAACCTGTCATGTTGATTTCTCCTTCCTCGTCGGAATCGGGCACGGTGGAGAGGTTCATCCGTTTGTAGGTGTAGAAGGTTCCACCTTCGCCTATCATTTCTTTCCGTATATCGAGCAGTATTTCGGCATCCAGTTGTTCACGGGTGCTGACTGTCAGACTAAGGGTACGTTCAGCTCCACGGGCTTTTCGAACTGTTTCGAGGTAGTTGATTCCTTCGGTTATCTTGCCATTATAGCTACTGATCTCCGCCAGGATATGACAGATTTCACTGAACCGGATCACTGGTATCATCGGATTCTCCATTGCTTCTACTACTGATTCTACGGAAGGGTTATACTTCAGTGTGTAATACTTCGACTGGGTTTCATTGGTAGTCCCGATCAGGTAGGTGAGCCGATAGTCGGTATATACGCCCGTATTGTCCGAAGCAAACAGGGAAGGGATATTTGCCAACGGCAAACGGGTGGTTGACGAAGAAGAGGAAGAGCCCCATACGGCCTGTTCATAATCCGTAGCCAGCTGTTTCTTGTACAAGCCGAACAATATGTCGTGGGAGACTTTTGTATATCGGGAATTGAGATTGCAGGTAATGTTCTCTCCTTCTGTAAAGCCTATCCACCGTTTCTGCTGATAATAGGTGTTGTAAAGTTCTTTGGCGGCTGTCTCGGCATTCTTGTAATAGGCAGGACCGGCATAGATGCAGACACGGGCTTTCAACCCCAGCAATGCCAGATAGTTGAAGCGGATGCCACGATACCAGAAGAATGCTCCCATATCGTCTATATAGGAACCGGAGTTGAAGCGGTAGCGGGCATTCCATTCGGGAGTAGGTTCGTACATTTGTGAAGCGTACATCGCTTCGAGATGGTATTCGGTGTCAAATTTCCGCAGAATGTCTTCCGCTTCGAGCAGGTCTTTCAGGACTTTCTCGATAAAATCGGTAACGGTACATTTTTCTACCACTGCGGCTTCGTATTTATCGCGGTAAGGAAGATAGGCGCCCGAAGGATTGGTTGCCGTTGCAGGAGCAAACAAGCGAAGTAGGTCAAAATGCATCATGGCTCTTAATGACAAGGCTTCGGCGTAAATGAGGTTTTTCTCTTCTTCTCCGTATTCGAACAAAGAGATGTCCGTGGGCCGGATGTTCTCGATGAGCTTGTTCAGGTTGGCTATCACTTTATAGCCTTTTTCCCAGATAGCTGTCACGACGGGTTCGGTGTCGACCGTGTTATAGATAAGTTCGGAAGCGTCGGCATACATCGGAGAGATGGTTCCCGCCTTTTGATTGTATTGCTGGGAGATGGCACTAAGGAATCCCCAGCTTAGTTGCTTACCGTAAAGTTCGTCGGACGCCAGATTGGTGTAGATACCATTCAGGGCATTCCGGTAGCCGAAACCGGTGGAAAACAGATCGTCGTCGGCTATCGCATTTTCTGGTGTTACGTCCAGCCAGGCATTGCAGGAAACGGCTAACATTCCTGTCAGGGCTATTAGTATATGGCTGATTAGTTTCTTCATTTGTATGGTTAGAATATGATGTTAGTAGTCAGATTGAATGAACGCGAATAAGGATAATCCAGTCCCCGTTCCTGACGGATGGTAGACCAATAGAACAGGTCGTTCATCGTGAACGAAAGACGCAGGCCGGACAGATGGAGTTTCTTTAATTGTTCGGGACGGAAATTGTAGCTCATTGTCAATGAACTCCATTGCAGGGTATTGTTTTTCTGTACAAAACGCGAAGATGCGCCGGTGGTGACATTACGGTCACGAATATCTTTCATGGTGGTTATGTCTCCCGGTTTCTGCCAACGGTCGAGCAATACCCGCTTATCTACATTGTCATTTTTAATGTCGGCATTCTCTACATAGGAGACGAGGGTATTGTTGTAAGCATCTCCACCAAAGGTATAGAGGAAAGAAGCAAACATGGATAACTGTTTATAGGACAGGGTATAACCGAATGAGCCTTGTCCCTTGGGAGCTGTATCGCCAATAATGGTCCATTCGTCGGCAGACCATACATCGGTAACGTCACCATTCCGGCGAAGGTAGATTTCTTTGCCGTTTGTGGGGCTGATTCCCAATGACTTCATCCCGTAAATAGAGGTCAGAGAGGCTCCTTCGTAATATTTCAGGTATGTTTTAGCATATTTTGAATCGGAGCTGCTTTCGGGGTTATATCCGCTGAACAGTTCTTCCACTCTTTTATTATAGTCGCGCATTGCCTGGGAGATTTCAATAATCGTGTTTTTGTTTCTTGCAAAGCTGCCGTAGAGCTGGAAGAGCCAGTTTCTGTCACTGTAAAGTCGTGCCCGCAGTTCCAGTTCGACGCCGGTGTTTTTCACCTTTCCCATGTTTTCTTTGTAGGAGGTGAATCCGGTAGAGGAAGGGATGGTATAATCGGTTATCAGGTCGATGGTACGCTCGTCGTAGGCAGAGGCTTTCAGATAGATTTTATCGTGCCACAGTCCGATTTCAACTCCATAGTCGAGGGTGTATTTACGTTCCCATTTCAGGTTCGGATTTCCCATCTGATAGAGGAATACACCGTAGCCTGTGGGATACCAGCTGTCTGTTTGCAGCTGATACATATCTTTGGCCGAATAGAGGGAGAAGTTGGTCTTTCCGGTCAGTCCGTAGGAGACACGGAACTTCAACATGGAAAAGAGTTCATTCGACTTCATAAAATCATAATTATGAATGTTGATTCCTGCTCCTGTTGACCAGAACATGGACCATCTTTTATCGGAACCGAATTCGGAAGAACCGTCGATACGTCCTGTAAGGTCGGCGAGATAGATATTGTTGTAGGTGTAGTTGGAAGTGAGCAAGGCTCCTACCAAGCGGGTGGTATTATCGGAGCTGCTGGGCTTTCCGTATACTTCTGCCGCATAGTTTGAAGAGACAAGGTCGCCACCCGGAAATCCCCGGTAACGTGTTTCGGAAGCAGTGCTCTGCGTTTGTCTCATGTTGGAGGACAAGCAGATATTGAGATTGTGTCCCTTGAAGGTATTGTTGTACATGAGTGACAGGCTTCCGTCTATCACTGTTCTCTTTTGTGTGGATTCTGTTTTTTCACCATTGATGTTGCCTGTACTGGCTGAATAACTGGCCGATGCGGGATCTTTGTACAGATCACCGGTAGAATTTCTCATCAGGACGGAAAACTGACCGCGCAGACGCAGACCGTCGGTGATACGCCAATTCAGACTAAGATCATCGGTTACTTCATCATAACCGGAATGGTCGAAGCTGTTGTAGAAGTTGATTTCGTACAGTGGATTTACTTGTGTGCCGCTAGCCCCGTCGAACTTTTCGAGACGGCGCACATAATCGCCATTTTCATCATACAGACGCATATAAGGAAGTAAATGGGAGTAATCGCTGAATGAATTGAAGGGGACATCTGTACTTTTGTTATAAGTGTAGGTCACTTTGTTCTTTATTTGTAGTCCGCCAATGCGGTAGTCTACATAAAAAGCGGCATTGGCATTCTTACGGGAAGAGTGTTTCATCACTCCTTCCGTTCCTCTGAATCCCAGTTCCACTCCCCAGCGCACGTCGTTTTCTCCACCGTCTATGAAAACGGAGTGCTTATGGTTCAGAGCCGTGCGTAGTCCTTGAGAAAGCCAATAGGTATCGACACCTGTCAGTACATTATTGAGTCGTTGGTAGTAACCGTTGGTATAGGGGTCTATTTCCGGGGTGTTGCTGTCATATAGTCCTGCCAGGCGTTCGGTTTCCAGCTTCTCACGGGCGTTCACCAGATTGTAGGAGGATAAATCCGGCAGTTCGGCAGAAAGTACTCCGGAATACTGTACACGGAACTTTCCGGCTTCAGGCGCACGCCGTTCAATGACAATTACTCCGTTGGCCGCACGTGAACCGTACATGGCAGTGGCGGCAGCATCTTTCAGGATATTGATGCTGTGGATGCTATTCATATCGAGGTCGTATATCTTTTCTACATCGACTTCAAAGCCGTCCAGTATGAAGATAGGCAGGTTGGAATTACCGCTTAGCACTTCCCGCGAAATGGAGGAGGTGGAGGTCTGCCCAAGTGTCGTTTCTCCGATACCGGTCTGACCACGCAAGACGAATTGAGGCAGGCTGTTGGGATCGGAACCAGCAGCCAGATTCTCCTGTATTCTGAAAGAGGGATCGAAAGTCTGAATGGCCGAAATCAGGTTGTTCGGGTTGACTTTTAACAGGTCTTCTTTCTCTATCTTTGTGGTATTTCCAGTGAAACTTTCTTTCTGTATGGAGTTATAGCCGGTTACAATCACTTCCTGAATACTTTCGGTAGCTTCTACCATCTGCACATCGACTTTCTGCCGGGAAGTGACTTTGATTTTACGGGTTTCAAAACCGATGTAGGAATAGATAACCAGACCGCCTTTTTCGGGCAGGGTCAATACATAGCAACCGTTTATATCGGTAATTACACCAGTAGAATGACCATCCAAACGAATCGTCACTCCTACCATCGGTTCTTTAGAGAGTTTCTCAATCACCCGGCCATAAACATAATTTCCGTGTGGAGGAAGAAGATATGTCTCTTTTGAATTATTTTTGTTTTGGGCTATTGCATTAGTAGATAGTGATAAAATGTATACAAACAATAAGATTCTATTCAAAGCCCCGGAATTTAGCTTTTGCATAACGGATATATATAGTTATTACACCCGCAAAAGTATTCTTATATGATAGACGGAGCAATCACGAATTTTAGGTATTTTACACAACTATTATACCAAAATATAATTAAAGCAAAATCTTTTTGCTTCTGTTTAGGTATTAATCAATAGCAAAAAGAATAACTGCATCATTTATCCTCTATCAAAAGGCAAATGATGCAGCTGTCGGTTATATCTGTTTTTTTATAATGCCAGACGGTATATCTCTTTGCTGTCCTGTTTCGCTAATTTGACATAGTTGCCTACCAATTCACCTTTATTCCGGTGCAGACTATCTGCAAGGCGGTCGATGTCGGGATTCTCAATGCCAAGTTCTTTGAAGGTCACAGGCAGGCCGATGGAAGTAAAGAAGGATTTCAGACGGGAAATTCCTTCAAGGGCTACCGCCTTTTTATCGTCTGATTCTGCCACTCCCCACACTCGGATGGCGTATTGGGCTATCTTATCCACATTGTGTTCTGTCATCCATGTCATCCAGGCAGGGAAGATTACGGAGAGTCCGGCACCATGAGTCACGTTATAGATGGCGCTGATTTCATGTTCGAGGAAGTGGGAAGCCCAGTCCTCTTCACAACCTACACCACAGGTTCCATTGTGGGCGATCGTTCCGCACCACATCAGATTGGCACGGGCTCCGTAGTTTTCGGGGTCTTTCATGACGGTAGTTGCCTCTTTGATGATGGCAAGCAGGGTACCTTCGCACAGGCGATCGCCTATTTCTACATCTTTCGTGTTGGTGAAATAGCGTTCCATGATGTGTGCCATCATATCGGCAATGCCGCAGGCGGTTTGGAAAGGAGGAAGTGTGTAGGTCAGCTCGGGGTTCATCACGGCAAAAACAGGACGTAGTACACCGGGAGCACGGAGGCTTAATTTCTGTAAGCCATCGACTTTCGTGATGACGGTGTTACCGGAACCTTCGCTTCCGGCAGCAGGAATCGTTAACACAACGGCTACTTTCAATGCTTTCGTCACAATGGCTTTTCCGATGTAGAAATCCCAGAAATCTCCGTTGTAAGGAACTCCGGCTGCAATGGCTTTCGCCGTATCAATCACAGAGCCACCACCAACGGCGAGCATCATGTCTACGTTTTCTTTCCGGCAGAGATCGATTCCTTCATACACTTTCGTGTCTATCGGGTTAGGCTGTACACCACCCAGCATGCAATAGGGAATACCTACTTCCTGCAATGATTTCTCAACACGGGCCAACAAGCCGCTACGTATCACGGAACCGCCACCATAAACAATCATTATTTTGCGTGCACCGTATTTCTGTACTAACACTCCGGTCTGCGCTTCCGTATCCCGACCGAACACGAATTCAGTAGGGCTGTAAAAGATAAAATTATTCATTGTCGTTTTCTTTATAGGTCTTTTCGTCAGTCTTTTCTATAGATCCAAATAGAACTCCTTTGACAAGTTTTTCTATAAGTTCTTTTATAGAGCCCTTCATAAGAGTCTTTATAGATCAGACAAAGTTATAAATTTAAGCAGAATATCTTTCTTTTGATTGTTTAAAATTTCCTACTTTCATTAGTACAAGTCCGATTACAATCCAGACCATTTCGCGTATACGGGTAATCAAAGCGGCATAGACTCCGTAAGCTCCGGAAAGGGAAAGGCCGCCTACGGCGAGGGCAAAGCCACCTTCACGACCTCCCAATTGCATAGGCAGGAAAAACAGCAGATTAGCAAGTAAAGAAGAGAAAGCCGCAATCAGGCAGCAGTCGGCAAAGCTGACATGGGTGGTCAGCACGTTCAGTATCAGCCATATTTCAAGACAACTGACTACACGGGCGGTATATTCCAGTAAGAGGGCGCTATAAAAGGTTTGTTTCTTTTGTTGGTGGAGAAGGGCAATTTGTTTGTCTATATTCTCCAACTTCTCTTTATGCGCGTTTGCAAAATGAAATACTTTCTTTTTCAGAAAAGGAATACGACCACCCATACGGACAAAAGCCACAGCCATCCCCTGCCGATAGCCTTTCATAAAAAGAATAACAATCAGCAAGCAAAAGACAGTAATAGCTCCTAAGATTATCCCCATCATCCACCCCACCGGATAGAGACAAACGTAAAGCAACACTGAACTTAACCAAAAGCAAAAGTGGGAAAAGATATGCATCATCACATAAAGAATCACGGAAGAGGTGGCGCGTTCTATTCCTATATAGGGTTTCAGCTCCATAATGCGATATGGTTCGCCTCCCATCAGCCCAACAGGAGTCACGTAATTAAGCGCAAAACCTGTTACTGTGAATTTGTAGAGCCGGACAAATGAAAACCCCGTCTTACCACCACTACGGATGATGATGTACCACGATACTGTATTAATAAGGTAGACAAACAGCCATAGCAACAAAACCAAAGGTAAATATACCCCTGCACGCTTCAAATTCAGCCAAAGCTCCTGATAATCCATATCAAAAGTGAATATCATTATCAGAACGGCAATGATACCAAAAGCGAGAAATATATTACGGTACTTGTTCTTCACTATTTGTGAGACTTATATCTATTTTTTATATGGGTATATATCTGCTTTTATATGAGTATATACTTGCTTTTTGTATGGGTATATATCTCACTTTATTCACATATAATCTTACTTTATATACGTATAATATCTTTCGAAGAATCTTTTGAACGCCGGGATTCTCATCAATATGTATTCGAATACCAGCCAACCGATTAACGCGCAAGAGATGCCAAGTAATACATCAATGATATAATGATGGCATGAATAAATAGCTGTTCCCCAAATGCCGACCATGATAATAGAGAAAAGAGTAACCACATACCACCTGCATTTACCAATAATGGCATACACCAATGCAACTACCATATAGGCCGCATGCAGTGAAGGCACTGCCGCAAAAACATTAGCATTACGCCCGTAGATAGAATCAAAGATGGTTACTCCGAAGAATGCATCAAAGCGTCCCAATCCTGCAACATTACCCGGTGTGTTTAATATCGGTTCGAAACCGTAGTTGATGGCATACCAAGGCGGAGCGGCCGGATGAATATAATAACCGGCAAAACCAATCAAATTGACAAACAAGAATACTAACGCAAAGCGAAGGTAGGTTTTTCTTTCTTTCTTGAAATACAGGCAAAGACCGAACAGGATGGGAACGGGAACCCAACAAAGGTAGAAGATTCCGGCAAAAACGTCCGCTATCGGCCAGTTGTGTGCAGCGAAGTATTCGCAAGGAGTAACCAGAAGACCATTATCCATTACTCCGAAAAGAGACTTTTCGAGATTATACAGTCCGGCCACATCAATCGGGTTCACTTCGTAGTTGGGGCAAATACGCATCCAGTCATACGAGATTCCAAAAATGGCGAAAGGTAACAGGGCCACAGCCAACTTACGAGTAGGTAATCCGGCAAAAAATAAAACTAAATAGAGTACCGCCATTAACAGGTGCTCGGAACGAAGCCCGATGAAGATACTTGTCAGCAAAAGGAAAAGAGCCATAATGACTGTCACAGTCAGGGCTTCTCTCTTCGACGGCATTTGAATATTCTTTATCATTATAATGTTTTGATTAGACAACTAGACTATTTACTATTAGACTATTTACTATTGGACTATTTACGATGTACTATTTAGGGTGTACGATGTAAATAGTAAATCGTCCAACAGTAAATTAATTCATTCTTTCATCGCTTTGTAGCAATGTCTCACACGAGCAAATGCCGTGATATTGGCAAACAGGGCAACAAAAGCCAGAGGAACAATCATAATCAGGATTGGTTCGAAAACGGTGATATCTTTGAAAACGCCACAGAACAAAGCTCCGAGACTGGTCAGCACTACGCGTTCCGGACGTTGCATGAATCCGACTTTACATTCAATTCCTAAGCCTTCGGCACGGGCACGCACGTAGCTTACCATCAGTGAGCCGATTAGTGCCACAAATGCAATGAGTGCATAAAGGAAATAATCTTTCATTGATAAATAGTAACAGATACCAAAGAAAGTCATCAATTCACTGTAACGGTCGAGTACTGAATCGTAAAGCGCACCGAACTTGGAACTCATGTTGCCTAGGCGAGCTACACGTCCGTCCATCATATCGAACAGTCCGGCAAACAAAATCACACCTCCTGCCCAGCCGATAATGGCCAAATCGTTCTGTCCGCCATATATGCCGGCATATACAAACATACCTGCCGCTACTACATTCAGGATAAATCCGGTAGTGGTGATAAAGTTAGGAGTGATTCCTATTTTAATCATTCCGCGTATCAGGGGATTGATAATCTTATAAATCAACTGTTGTAAATAATCTCTGTAATTCATCTGTTTAAATCTGTTTATAGCTATTTTTATCTAAATCTTCTGTTTTCTCAATCTGTATATATCTAATTCTTTCGTTTTCTCATCAGTCTTTTCAATCCGTTTTTCAGTTTCTTTTTCCGAACAAACTTCTTATATCTATATTCCGGTAAACAAAAAAGCGTTGCATATTATAGTTCCAGAACAGTGCCACGATGACTGCCACTACCACTTTAGGAATAATGAAAAAATCTCCGAAATACAGGCTAAGCGTGTCGCGTACCCAGGGAATCTTCGCTAATGATTCCGTCAGTGCATACGTACCCCACGTGTTTAACCAAACGCTGCAAATCCATACAAGGATAAACTTTGCAGCGACATTCGTTTTCTTTCCTTTCGATTTAAAGGTCCATTTATAGTTGATAACACAATTGACGATTCCTCCATAAATAGCCCCCGCCAGGGTGGCATATACATAGTAGACTTCAAATAGCCTGACCAGAAGAATCGTAACGAGAAAGTCTGCAATAGTTGCCATTTGAGCAGAAAGCTGCGCCCTCAAGAACATGAAGATGCCACCTTTCTGGGAAATCATCCGTGCAACTCTTTTCAGCCAATCACCCATCTTGCTCCCACTAACAAAATAAAACTATACACTCCCGCCAAAACGTCGTCCATCATCACACCTACTCCACCTTTCAGGCTTTCCATACGGCGTATGCCCAACGGCTTGGCTATATCAAAGATACGGAACAGGGCAAAAGCCGCAATCACATACCAGAACCAACGATCGTCATTGGGAACAGCCAACAACGGTATCCACACTCCCACCATCTCGTCCACTACCACACGCGAAGGATCTTCCCCCCAATAAGTTTCCAGTTTATTGGCAGCCCAAATGCCGGCGAATGTAAATACAATCACCAAAGCGGCGGTCAGCCATAATACAACAGGGAAAGGAAGGAGGAAATAAAATGCAACCCAAATGATAGAAGCCAGTAACGCCCCAGCTGTGCCGGGAGCAAAAGGAGAAAAACCGGAGCCAAAGCCCGTGCCTATAAAAACAGGTAGAAAGGGAGGACGCTTCATTTATTACTAATTACTAATTACAAACTACGAGTCGGTTGTGTCACGAGTCCCCCAAACGAATGGGGAATTTGTACAATAAAAAAGTAAAAGTTGAGGTTGAGCATCCACCAGTCTTTATAGGATGGTAAATCTCAATCTCAACTTATTATTTGGGGTTACTGATTAAGCTAAGTAATCAGGTTCTTTTTCACCAATCATGTTACGCAATGTCTGTTTTACCATTCTCCATTGTGTAAACAAGTCGTGTTCGGGCTGATGTTCGAAATCGTGCATCGGGCTCTTGCAGAAGAATGACAACCAAGTCTGGATGCCACACATACCTGCACGCATTGCCAAGTCGCTGAACAACACAAGGTCAAGAGCGATAGGAGCTGCAAGGATAGAGTCGCGGCAAAGGAAGTTCACCTTGATTTCCATCGGGTAGCCCATCCATCCGAAGATGTCGATGTTGTCCCATGCTTCTTTGTTGTCTTTGCGGGGAGGATAGTAGTTGATACGTACTTTATGATAAACGTCTCCGTAGAGATCCGGATATTTTTCAGGTTCGAAGATAGTGTCGATTACAGACAGCTTGCTGACTTCTTTTGTCTTGAAGTTGTCCGGATCATCGAGCACTTCACCGTCGCGGTTACCGAGGATATTGGTAGAGAACCAACCGTTCACACCCAGCATACGGGTTTTGAACATCGGAGCCAATACGGTTTTCATCAATGTCTGACCACTCTTGAAGTCTTTACCGGAGATAGGTACATTCTTTTGTTTAGAGAATTCCCACATAGCAGGAGTATCCACACACAAGTTAGGAGCACCCATTACGAACGGAGCGTCTTCTGCAATCGCAGCATACGCATAACACATACTCGGAGAAATCACTTCAGTGTTGTTTTCCTTCATTGCTTTCTCTAAAGCAGCGAGTGACATGTGTTCGTCAGACAGCGGAATGTAAATTTCAGTACTTGCAGCCCAAAGCACCACTACGCGTTCGCAGTTGTTAGCAGCCTTGAAGTCGCGGATATCCTGACGAAGTTGTTCTACCATTTCCCAACGGGTAGCGGCCTTCTTCACGTGTGTACCGTTCAGACGTTTTGCCCAGTTGTGATCGAAAGCAGCCGGCATCGGTTTGATAGCTTCCAACTCTTCTTTTACTCCATTCAGGTCTTTTTCTTTCAAAACCTCGGCGTACATAGCAGCTTCGTATGCGTTGTCCGGGAAAATATCCCATCCTCCGAAAACAATGTCTTCCAAATTCGTCAAGGGCACAACGTCCTTGATGAGTTTTTCTTCGTTGTTCTCCATGCGCATTGTGGCTAACTGTGTAATAGATCCTATCGGTTTTGCCAGTCCCTTGCGAGAGGCTAGTGTACCTACAATCATCGTGGTAGCTACCGCACCACCCACTCCAACTACCAATACGCCAAGACGCCCGGTAGCGGGTTTAATTTCTTGTTTCATTTCTATTCTATTAAAATTAAACTAAAATTGATGCAAAAATAAGATTAATTAATTACTAATACAGTCTTTATTTGTCATATAAACATTGCAATTAGCAGGATTTAACTTTTAAAAGGTCATGTGGAGACTTATTCTCAAGCCTGATCTGTCAATCCCGGGCGAATCACGATAAGTGAGCCTCCAGATATAGTCCAAACGTAACACCTTGAAAATGTTTTCGATACCGACACCCGCCTCCACATAAGGTGTTTTTCCCATTGTTTGTGTGTTCTCTATCGGAAAAGCGAACAAACCGTCACTCAAAGCCGGGTTGTTTTTATCGCTCAAATGTCCATATAATCCACGACAGGAAACTATTTCTCTCCATTTAAGTTTTTTCAACAACGGTACCCGGTTGAACAGCCATCCGTTGAGGAAATAAGTAACATCCCACGAGAAATACTCATCGTTCATAAACTCCATCGCATTCATCAACGAGTAAGATTCCGGTTGGATGGTATAAGAAAGGTTGGCATTAGGCATGATAAGCAACGGGAAAGGTACTTTATCCCACACTTTACCTGCTTTTAGTATGACGTCCGTATAGCCGAACGCGGAAAACCAGAAGCGTTTCTGAATACCGGCTTCGGTATGATTGTAAGTGTAATCGCTGCCCAACACTCCTTTTCCGGCAATGGTATGCGACAAGGTAAACACCGGTGCATCCAACGATACGGGAAAACGGTTCCATTGAGTCTGGAAGAATTTCTCATTCGGAGCATAACGCAACTTCAACTCTGCGGCACTGATAGAGAAATCTTTGACCGGGGTGTAGGTATCTCCTTCTTTCTTTAAAAAAGGAATCAGGTAGGAGGACTCATCTTTCCGTGTACGCGCTGTCAACTGGAAAGAAAAGCCGGAATAAAACTCATTGGTATAGGTCATCTCCGCCTGCCGGAAATAGCCGATACGGTCATCCTTCTCACGTTTCAAGGCCAGGAACACATTGTCTTTGCTTGTATACAGGTAATTTTGTCCATACTGGTTCACATCTGATTCGTAACGCAATTTCAATGAATGGATGGGAAATTCGTTGGCGTATTCTTTCTTCTTCTTGAAAGAATATTCCAGTTCCGCCAATCCTTTCACTCTTTCATCTTTAAACCCGTAAGCCACATATCCTTTGCCAAACAGGTGCGGATTGAGCCAGGCGGTAGTCATACCTCCGGCACGGATACGGGGGCCTTCCAATGTGTTACCGCTGATAGTGGCATTCATCGGGCCGATATAGAAAAGTGGTGCTTCTTTGGAGGTGGGAATATATCCCGTAAAGAGAATGGAAAGCACTTTTTCCGTCCAGTAATATACCGGATAACTGCGTAATTGTGTCATCAGGCGGTCTACCGAGTTTTCCTGCTGGGAGATGGCGGCTTGCGGACGATTCTCCGCCCAGAATGTTTCGGGACGCGACAGGGCTTCCGTCTCTTCAATAATACGTTCGGGTTTGGTGAAGACTTTGTCGGCTTCGGCAGTCGGTGTAAAGGTGTAGTTGCTGTAATCCGCTACCCGGCGGGCAAAAATACCGTCCTGTCCTTCGGTCAGTTTAAACTCAACAGTGATACTTTCATGATCGAGCAGGCGTGTGCCGTCTTCAGCGCGATTAAATTCCTGTTCGAGCAACATGTAGTCTACAAAGTTCAGGTTTATCTTTTTGGGAAAGTTGAATACGGCACGTTTAACAAAGTAGGTAGAGTCGAGCGTCACATACAGGTGTCCGTTGAAACCGAAAGACTCGGAATTAAAAGGCGTGAAAGCAAGGTCTGCACAAGGCTCTCCAGCAATCTGCAACGTGTCCATCAGGTAATATTTATAAAAGCCTGTGCCGATACGGGACAAGGGACTGACAAACTTATTTGTAAACAGGGAAATGTTGTTTTCGTAAATGTCGACGTCTTTAAAGACTTCATTGATGGCTGCCTGCATCCCTTGTTTAGAGAGAAACTCATCGACACCGGCCTGTTTGCGTCCTTTCACCCATTGCTTCTCGGAACGGGGAGATTTCCGGTAATAGTCTGTGGCAAGCAGTTCACGGGCTGATACCGTCAGAATCGGTTTACCGGTAACGGCAGAAGTATCTACATATTCCGTCAGGAAATCAAATTTACGATATAGCCATTTTTTCTGTTTCTCTTCATCGAAGTTATTCAACGCAAAGGTGGTCTTTTCATAACGTTCGCGTTGCCAGAAGTCTTTCTCGTAGGGAGAGTAGTTGTCACGGCTTTCAATCATGCGGCGGACAAATTCCACAGCAGGATTATCTTTCTTCCGGTAGTGCTCACGTTTGGGTTTGACTACCACTTCACCAAGCGCGTATTCGGTAGGCGCAAGTGCTACTTTATAGGATACATTACGGGCAGGGCGAATGGTGCGGACATAGTCATTATATCCGATTACAGAGATTACAAGTACTGCTTCGGAGCGGTGGGTTTTGAAGTAAAAGCGTCCGTCGCTTCCGGTAGTAGTTCCTTCGGTCGTGTCTTTTAAGCGTACAGATGCATAAGGCAAAGGTTCTTTGGTCAGAGAATCAGTCACCACCCCTTGTACCACATACTGCGCACTGAGCGGAATACTGATAGCCAATAAAAGAAAGAGCGTCAATGTGCCTTTTTTCATTAATCTCATACCTTAAATCCTATTGAATTGAGCGGGGCAAAGGTAGGAGTGATTTCAAGACAAAAAAAGGTCTATTTGACGGAAGAAATGTTCTTATTTGACACAATTAGGGGAAAGTAATACGGAATCGGGTCAGTCCGTCGGCATAGGTTCGCAAAGAGAATGTGCACCCATGACGCATCAGTACTTCGCGAATAAAGATGAGTCCGATTCCCTGACCGTTCGGTTTGGTAGAGAAGAAAGGACTGAACAGTTTAGCTTCTGTTTCTTTGCTGATTCCCTGACCGTTATCTATCACTTCAACAGTAGCCGGAGCGAGGGTGCGGACTATTATTTCCCCATCGGCTTCAATGCTTTCCGCTGCATTTTTGATGATATTTACGAGTACTTGCTCAAACAAAGCGGCATCCAGCATCACATCTTTCAGACTTTCGTCTATTTCCATGCGGAGTGTAATGCGACGGTCATTACACATTCCTTCCATAAACCGCTTGCAGGTGAAAACCAAATCATTCAGATTGACAGAAGAAAGTGTCGGTTCGGGGATTTTCACCACATCGGCAAAACGGGTGATGAAACGACTCATCGAGAAACAACGGTCGGTACATACACGCATCACGCCGCAGATGTCTTCCATTCCTTCTTCGCTGGAAAGGGCTTGTTCTACCGTATCCAGTGTGGAAGTAATGCCGGCAGTCGTGTTGTTCACTTCGTGGGCAATCATGCGGATCACTTTCTCGTATGCTTTCTTTTCCGCTTTCATCACTTCGTCGGTGAGGGTTTCTACCAAGTAGAAAGGATGCTGAAATCCACGATCAATGAAAGAAGAATGAGTACACCGGTAGATATTCGAGTCGTTCAGACGGACGGTTACCTTCTCTCCTTTCGGGAGGTTAGCCAATTCCACCGCTAACGGAGAATCAATCTCTTTCATCTTCTTGCCTTGTACGTCTTCCAAACGAACACCCAGCATTTTCAAAGCCATCGGATTCAATTCCGAAAGGTCTTCATCAAGGGAAGTTATAATCACTCCCATCGGAGAAGCTTTAATCAGCAAATCAAGAAAATTATTCTGTTCACGCAGGCGGAGACGTTCATTCTTGAGTTGTTCCATCATGCGGTTGAAGATATTCACCACACGATCGGCCTCATATTGGCCTACAGGGCTAAGACGGCTACTGAAATCCTGCTCACGCAACAGTTCCATACCGCTTCCGATTGTATTCAACGGCTTCACGATCTTACGATAGAAAAAGGTCAGATAAATGAGGATGAAAAGTATCAGCCCCTCCCCTATGTAGAAAAAGATTGTATTCAGTTGACTGGAAAGGAACAGCAATACACTACCTAATGCCAGCAGCAGAAAGACTAGTATGTAAAAGAATCCTTTTATACGCACGTTATCTGTGGTTAACGGTTAATCTTAATATTATTAGGCACGTGCCTAAATTTATCACATTGTTATATTATATTTTTCGAGACGGCGATAGAGTGCTGCACGGCTGATACCCAATGCCGTAGCTACCTGACTCAAATTTCCTTTGTAACGGTCCAACGCCTGGAGAATGGTCTGGCGTTCTATTTCATCCAAAGTCATACCAGCCAGAGCTGCGCCTTCGGTCACTCTTGCGTCATCGTGGCGAATATACTGCGCATCAAAATCGGAAGCATCAAGCAGCGGTTTACCACTTACCAGAATGGTACGTTCCACCAAGTTCTTCAATTCACGAATATTCCCCGGATAAGGCAAACGGCTCAAGAATTGCAGGGCATCGGCAGAGAACTCTGTACGGGGCAATCCGTTGGTTACCGCCTGACGGTCGGCAAAATGACGTGCCAGCAAGGGAATATCTTCACGACGTTCACGCAGGGCCGGCAGCTTCACAGTTATCAGATTGATACGATAGAAGAGGTCTTCACGAAAAGTACGTTCGCCTACCATTTTGCGCAAATCGGCATTGGTGGCTGATACCACCCGGATATCCGTTTTTCGAGGACGGCTGTCGCCGAGCACTTCAAATGTCTGATCCTGCAATACACGCAGTAACTTCACCTGGCACGAAGGGTCGAGATCACCTATTTCATCCAGGAAAATCGTCCCTTTGTTTGCCATTTCGAAACGTCCGATACGGTCTGCGGAAGCATCGGTAAAAGCTCCTTTCTTGTGCCCGAACATTTCACTTTCGAACAGGCTTTGAGAGATACCTCCAAGATTCACTTTCACAAAGGGGTGTTTGGCTCGCTGACTGTTGATATGAATGGCCTCGGCTATCAATTCCTTACCTGTTCCGCTTTCCCCTGTAATGAGGACAGAGGCATTGGTCTTTGCTATGCGGGCAATCGTGTTCAACACATCCATCAATCCCTGGCTACGCCCGATGATGTGGCTGCGGTCGAAAGAATCGCTCTGTTCCTGCGTTGGTTCCTGTGGAGTACCCGAAAGTTGGAGTGCCGTTTCGATGCGTTGTAACAAGGCGGCATTATTCCAGGGCTTCGTTATGAAATCAAAAGCTCCCGCCTGCATTCCTTGTACAGCAAGTTGGATACTTCCCCAAGCAGTCATCAATATCACCGGTGTTTCGGGACGGAATATTTTTACTTGTTTGAGTAGGGTCAAACCCTCCTCACCCGTTGTAGAAAGAGTGAAGTTCATATCCATCAGGATTAAATCCGGAGCTACGGAACGTACCACTTCCATAGCTTCCCGTGGACCGGGAACGGTCTGTACTTCATATCCTGCCCGCTTCAACATGAAGCTAAGCGAAGAACGCACTGCGCTGTCATCGTCAATTATCAGAATCATAGTTATATTTGAGTTTTGCCCAGTCAATTAACAACTTTGTCTCACACTCCAAAGGTACTAATAAATAGTTTGCTACCAAATGATTGATATATAAATCACGGAATGCACGCTTCAATAATACAAGTTACGTAATAAAGCTGTTTTCTTATTATTGTATTTAAGATTTTCCACTGCACTAAATAAAGATTTTCAGTACAGTAATTTATAATTGTTTATGCAGTCGAGTAATTATCCAGTTACAATGGGACAATAGTCACCTTATAGAGTGATAAATATCATCTTATAAGGTGACTATTGTCACTCTATAAGATGACCACCTGTCTTCGAAAGGATTAAAACTCTTAAGATACGAAATTAATTTGTAAAAAGCAAGAACGGAATAGAAAATAATACTATTTACTGCAAGTTCCTCCATAAGATTCAAAAGCTTTTTCCTACCCTTTCTATTGCCGGATGATTTCATCAAAATCAGCTTCAAGTTCGGTATTGGTACGAAAATCCCATAGCGTCAGACTGCGAATCTGATAATAGTAATACCAATAATAATAGAGTTCGGAAATATGTTTCTGTCTTGCCTCATCTTTAGAGTTCTGCGCATCATTCAGGTCTAAGGTATTAATTTTGCCTATCAGGAAAGTTTCAATACTGGTCTTATAACGTTGCTGTGCAATTGCATCGGCTTCCTTCGCTATGTCCAACTGCTGCGCCTGATTATTGAAATGCTCCACCAACAAAAAGATATCCTGGTTGAAGTTGATCTGTTCCTGGCGGATCTTTGAAAGCACCACATCCCGGTTACTCTTGGCTACCCGGACTTTCCCACGGCGTTTTCCCCAATCGAGAATCGGAATCTTAACGCCTACCTGAACAATCTGATTATCCTGCAGGTTCCTGTAAACGGCCGGAAAATTCCGGTTCTCACCCGTATATCCTACGCTTGCAAACAAATCGACACTACGCAAATTTCCGCGTGCGGTAGCTACCTCATAATCGGCTTCCAACTGGCGGCGACGGATATTCTGTGCAAAAGAATTACGTTCCAATGCTTTATTTAACACCTGATTGTACTCCATCCTCGGGCCATCCACAGCTTCGGGAAGAACCGGGTTTAGTACTTCATCCTCTCCTACTCCCAAAAAGGCACGGAGCTGGAACATCTTGGCATTGAGATCACTCTCTGCCTCCGTCAATGCAGCCTTCGCATTCAAAGCGGAAAGCTTCAACTGCAAGAGTTCATTCTCGGAAATTTGCCCCATTTTGCGTTTGGCAAGGGCTACTTCATAAAGGTGGTCGGCGTTTGTCTGGTTCTGTTTCGCCGTGCCAAGATTTTCTTTTGCCAACAAAAGATTAAAGTAATAAGTGATGGCACGCATCGTCACTTCTTCGGTAGCAGTGATAAAAGCTGCTTTCGCTTCGGCATAACGAACCGGTTCGATGCGTCTGTTCCACTTTATATTATTGACTCCAAAGATGGGTTGTGTAAGTTGTAATGTGACAGGAACCGACATAAAATGCCGGTCTCCTCCGGCTCCCAATTGCTTGATATAGTCGAGAGAGGAAGTCAGCGAGAGTTTACCACCGGTAAGCCAGATGTTTTGATCGATAGAAAGATCACCGGTAAGCCCCAATGTGTTATTACGGACGAAACCGTAAGAACCGTCCGAATTTTGATAGGAACTATACGATTTGTTATAATTGGGCAGGGTTCCGGTCAGGTTGACTTCCGGCAGAAGATCAGCACGAAAGGTACGAAACTCCCAATAGGCCGTTTTCAATTCATTCAAGGCAACAGCAGCGTCAACAGATTGAATACGCGCCATAGCAATAGCTTCATTCAAGGTTATTTCCCTTTCCTTCTGTGCCGACAATGCCAACGGCAGGCAAACGGCAGCAAGAGCAAACAATATACTTTTCTTTTTCATTATACACAGTATTTTCCACTATGAGAGAATCAAACGATGTGCCAAAAAAGTAAAGTTTTTATTATCAACAGATTAGAAAATAAGAAAAGTGTCCATTTTCGGACACTATGCCCAAAAGTGAACGTTCGATTATTCGCAGTAGTTAGGAAGGCGCACAGTGAAACGAGTGCCTTTACCTACTTCGGAGGTGACGGAGATGGTACCATTCAGACGTTCGATGATGGTCTGACAAATACTTAATCCCAAACCTGCTCCTTGGGTGAAATTATCGACTTTATAGAATCGTTCGAATATATGACGGATACCTTCTTCAGAAATACCGACTCCGGTATCCTCCACAAAGATGCGGGTGTAGCCGGGAACCTCATCATCTTCATAGCCGAAAGTAATGAAACCGCTGCTCGTAAATTTAGCAGCGTTATTTATCAGATTATTCACGACTTGCTGCAAGCGTACATTATCTGTCGTGAGATATTTCTTATCACTTTCGGGCATACGCAACACCAGTTCTACTCCCGGTGGCATATTCAAGCGTTGAGAATCATGGACGGTCTTTAATAACAGCGGCAGGTTATGCTCGGCGAACATAAATTCCATGGTTCCCGATTCGATACGTGACAAATCAAGAATATCATTAATCAAAGCCAGTAACAGGCCGCAATTTTTATTAATGGTTCCGATAAACTGGGCAATCTCTTCGCTTGTAAAACCACTCGTATCGCTTAGCAAATCGGAGAAACCTACAATCGCATTCAGCGGAGTCCGAATCTCGTGACTCATGTTGGCAAGGAATGCCGATTTCAGTTTGTCAGCCTGGAGGGCTTTATCACGAGCCTCTCTCATCTCCTGCTCGGCAGTCTTATATCGCTGGATACTCTGGCAAACACCTAATATATTGTACAATGAATCTTGTGTCAATCCCGTGATTACGGAAGAACGATATTCCCACCATTCATACTCTCCGTTGACATTCCGCTGACGGAAATTCAGACGGGTATTGGAATCTTCTCCTGTCAATGCTCTATTAAATAACGGACTTATTTCCTTCAAATCATCAGGATGGATAGTGCGATCCATTTCATCACGGGAGATGGTAGTAACCGATTCATCGTATCCAAGACGTTTCAAGAAACCTTGCGGGAAAATGAAACAGTTGGTTTCCATATCAAACTGCCACGGATAGATGGAGCTTTCGTCTACTGCCATATCAAAGAAACGCTTCTGCATTTCTTCATTCGAAATATTCCGTGCGGAAAGTGCCATACCGGTAATCGTATCCTTTGAACGGATCGGGACTATTTCCCCCGACACCGGGAAGTATTTATCACTATGCACTTCTTTCATGAAAGCTCCCTGGGGTATCTTCACACTTTCTCCTTTAGCAGCTACCTGCTTCAGCATAGAATGAAGAATATCCTGACCGTTATAATATATCTTGAAGATGCTGCCTGCCATCATTCCTTCATAAAAACGGCCCCCTGACTCATACGGCAAATGCAGCATTTGTAATAAGGAGCGGTTTGTGAAATGAATGTGCAAATCGGTATCATACGTTATCACACCATCACGGATGGAATGAAATACATTATCAAACTCATTACGCTGTTCCACAAGTTTATTCTGCACGAGCAGACGGGTCTGTGCCTGAATCCGTCGTTTGGACTCACGCCGGTTGGCACGCATCAACCACACGATAGAAGCTATCAGCAACGCCAGAATAGACGGATAGAGCAGTATAAAAAGGTATTTATATTTTTCCCAATACGGTTCGTTGACGATGGTTCCGCTAGAGGATACTTTATCAGGGTCAATATGAAAATAATCCAACTGTTTATAGTCATAGATGAATCCCTGCGTGATTTCTGTCACTCCTATTTCTTGGGGAGATGTACCTTTTAAGACTAAAGCAGCCCTTTGAGCTGCCGATAATGCTGAAGCATAACTATCGGAATCGTATGCACAGAATACGCCATTAGTTAACCCCACATTCTGACTCGAAAATACGGGAGCTTTTGAGTTTTTGCCAACGAATGAAAGGAAAGGCGACCATTTAGGAGCAACCACCAGACGTTCGTAGCTGTTACGAGGGTAACAAATAGCAGCAATGATGTGACTCGTTGTATGATTTTGGGTATTATAGACTTTCATTCTATAATCCGGATTGTCTTTTTGAAAGATTTTCCACTCTTCTTCAAAATCTTCAAGGCCTTTGTTACTCAAAAAGCTGTTATCTATCACACATACCACTTCTTTCCGCTGGGGAAATATCTTTTGCGCCTGACGCAATATGACATCAAAATCCGGATTGGCAGTGAACCCGCAAACATTGGGATGAGTAGCAATCAGCTCCATATCAGGATACTTAATGCCGAAAAACACGACCGGTATCTGCAAAGGCAACGAATCTCCACAGGCAAAAAGAGTATAGAAAGCTTCATCACTTGCTGTTATAATCAAATCGGTCTGCCTGTCACGGGCACGCTGACAAAAACGACGCATAATTACTTTCTCGGAGTTGAATGCCCAAAAATCGGCATCAAGATACTCCGTTGTTATATTCACCTTCAGGCCACTTTCTTTAAATCCTTTGACCAACCCCTGATTAAGGTCGCTATGCCAAGGAGTCTGTGAGGTGTATGACTGTATAAACAGGATATTGTATGTACGTTCCGCTGCTGCCGCCTGAATAAGAACAGCAAAAAACAGAACGATAAGCAAACAATAGTAGCGTCGATTCATATAATTAAAGCCTGCGGTGTTTTCAATATTATGCCGACAAAGATACGTTAATTATATTGAAAACAAACAGATAGCCCAAGTTTTTTATTCTTCGCGCAACGCCTCGGCAGGGTGTATGCGAATTACCTGACGAGCAGGAAACCAAATGCCAACGAGAATCATTAAAGTCATCAAGAAATAGGTAATGGCACATGTGATAAGAAAACGTACCACTCCCCATTCCAGATATCCTTCCGTCAAATCCAGGTAGCCGATATTATAACATATCACAGCAGCAGGCAAAGCGGCCAGCGTTAACAGTAATAATCCTTCTTTATTCAGCCGTTGCCAAAGCTGTATCCGGCTGGACCCAACCGCTATACGAAGCGCCGATTCAGCACGACGGTGCTGTGTACGGAACCAGAATGTGCCAACAATACCTAACAGGATATTGAGCAGTAAGAATCCCATCATCCAGAAACGTACCTGTACCTGATTATAGCTCTCTTGCTGGAAATCATTCCGTATATCTTCATAATCATGCACTTTCAAGATGAATAAGTTGCCGACACTCAACTGGTTGACAGACAATTTCATCAAATGTTCCGCAAAGTCTTTAGAAGTCCCCGGCTTCACACGCAGACAAACTTCTACACTTGAAGGATAAAGTTCATCATCAAGTTCGACCATTATCTTTTCAGGAAGAACAATGGCTACATACCGATCACTGTAGTTAGGCCAGAAGTCATTGTAACGTACTTTCTTCGATACTCCTCCTATTTTGTACACTCTCGTAGAATCATCCACATCGACCATTTCTTTACCCAACAGCGTACGATCGCCTTTATAATCTTTAGGCCAAAAATTTTCACCCACTACTACATTGCCATTCCTTAAGGCTTGCACCAACGGCTGATAACCACGCCCATCAGCACTTTGATAACGAAAGACCTGAAAAAAGTCAGGGGTTACCGAACGCCGTAGCGGATTACTAACTAATGTATCGATACGTAACATACTACCGGAGTTACTCCCGATATAGGGACGCGCATTATTGGATATTGAAACGGCCTCCACTTCCGGCAATCTCCGGAGACGATTGGTCAACTCGATAATATCTTGTCCTAAAGATGTACTCTTTTGCTCTTTCGAAAGATAGGAATTACTCTTGTCGTTTTTCAGGCTTAGTTCCAAATAATACGTATCGGTAATATCAAATCCTACCGGTTCGTAATAAGTACGCGCTGTCACATACGTCCAGTCGACCACATACCACAGGACCACAAAAACAATTAATAGTTCTGACCATAACCATCCGTTTGACCGGCGCTCGTTCCATATTTGTTTTAATAGTTGCATTTTCTTTAGAATTTAGATGAGTTGAAGAATTATCTTTCGTTAATAGCATCCACAATATTGGTGCGAGTTACTCTCCATGCCGGAATGGCGGCACTTAATAAATTGAGTAGGAAGCAAGCCAGAAATGCCAGCAGGAATACGGTAGGATCGAACAGTAAGTCGACACACATGGTCCGCAAATCTTCCACCCCATTGGATACAAAGTCTACGGAGAAAAGCATTCCTCCCAAAAGGAAAGCGGCGACATAACTTAATACAAGTCCGAGAATTCCTCCGAACAGGGAATAAAGCATATTTTCGGATAGTACCTGCATCATAAGCTCCCGTCTGGGGGCACCAAAGGCTTTTCGCACTCCTATTTCGGAGATACGCTTACGCATGCGTGACAAAGTAAGTCCGGACAAGTTGACGGCAGGAACAATCAACAAGACAAGTAATGTCAGTATGTATTGCCGTACTGCTTCTTTCACAGCAGGAGGATTGTTGGCGGAATAGCGTTGCGCGGCTACGAAATAAGTATCAGGCTGTCCGCGATAGAGTAAATCGAAATTGGGATGCCCTGCCATAAAGATAGCCCGCAAGCGGTCTGCCTCCTGACGAATAGCCGGAAAATCGTCTTTCGATTTAGCCAGTATATAAACGGCAGTCATACCCATAATATTGTCATCGCCCCAAGTGGCTGTGAAGGCACTTGTTGAACTCAAAGGAATCCAAACTTGTGCATAGGCGTACTTCGCCAGTTTAGAGACCGGACGTACCACTCCGCAAACAATATAAGCCGAATGATTCAGAAGGAATGTTTTTCCAACCACTTCTGATGTTCCGAACAAATGGCGAGCCATATCTTCGGAAATCACAGCTTTTGCTGCTCCGGCATCAAAATCGGCATTATCATACGGTTTACCAGATAGAAACTCAAATTCAAATATTTTCCAGAAAGCATCGTCTGTTTGCAACACACTACAACTTTCCATCTCACCTGCCGGTTTAGCAGCCAGCATTGTTTCCTGCCAGATATTGGTTATGGAAACAACTTCGGGAATTGTCATTGCTTTGAAACAAGCCTTTGCCGTATTGTATCCGATAGGGCCATTGCTTTGCCAATTCACGTTGGACTTACTTTGAAGTCCGGCAAACCGGAAAATAAGCATCCGGTCACGATGGGTTTCCGGTGCAAAGGGAGCAATAGTCGCACGTAAAGTAATCACAATTACCATTATCATAGCAATAGCCAAAGCTGTACCAATAATGGAAATAGAAGAAAGCAGTTTATTTTCTCCCAACAGATGGAATGCTTGTTTAAAATAGAGTTTTATCATGATCGTTACCAGTATAAAGTTCAGTATATTTCTTACTCGTCTCTTAGTGCTTCGGCCGGTTGCACTTTCATTGATTGCAGAGCCGGATACAACACGCCAAGAATAATCATTATCGCCATCAAGAGATATGTCAGTAAAATGGCTATCAGGAAACGGGGTACTGTAAATGCCATTTGTGATATATCCACCAGTTCAGTATATCCAATATTGAATGCAATCAATACGGCAGGAAGAGCCGACATGCTTAACAGTAACAAACCTTCCGTAATCAAACGATAGAATATGTTTTTCCGGTTAGCTCCCATTGCCATGCGTAAAGCAACTTCTCCCCGGCGTTGCTGGGTACGGAACCAGAAAGTGCCGATCACTCCCAGAAAGATATTCAACAACAGGAAAAAGAGAATACAGAACTGGGTACGTAATTCATTATCATTGTCTATCTCACTGGCTGTCCGGACTTTGCTTAATGGAGTGACATCAAGTATATAAACATTCCCTACCTGATAGATACGGTCGGCATCATTCATAAGACGTTCCACAAAGCCATCGTCTACACCTTCGCGGACACGCAGACTTAATTCGAGATAGGCTACGTTTTCGACTGTTTCCATTTGTTCGTCAGAAAGGTAAGTGCCGATATAGGTTCCGGTAAAAGGTTTTCCGGCAATGTTATAATGATCGTAGCGAACGGGCTCTGTTAAAGCTGCAATACGAAAGTTGGTATCACTCATGCGAACTTCTTTACCCAAAAGGTCTTTTCCGTGGAAAGTAGCATCCGGATAATAGTCTGCAACATCGACAGGAACGATTATTGTATTTTTCTCCAGAGCTTTCACCAGACTTTCATGACCGGAACCATCGATATTCCGGAAACGAAACACCTTATAATATTCAGGAGTCGTCCAACGATCCATCGTACTTATCCAAACCGTGTCGTTATCCGGAAAACGGAAACTCGCTCCACTGCACCCTTCATTGTATGGAATACTGTTTTGAGAGATACAGACAGATTCAACTTCCGGATGACGGGACAAACGTCCGGCTATTTCCCTTAAAGCAGTCATATCATCTTTAACAGTCAGCTCCGGATTGAAATCGGTAGATTTATCGGTAAGACGGTTCATACGTAATACATACGTATTTTCTATATTAAAGCCCATTGGCTGATAATAGATATGCAAAGTGACATAAACCAAATCAACGATATACCACAATACGACAAACACCAACAATAGCTCAATCCATAGAAAAGCATTGCTCCGGCGCTCATTATATATTTGTTTCAATAACTGTTTCATCATTTCATCTTTGGTTTATTGCATCTACAATGTTCATTCTCGACACTCTCCAAGCCGGAATTCCGGCACTCAATAGATTTAATAACAGGCAGAAACAGAATGCAACGAGAAACGTCAACGGACTGAACAGCATATCAGTGGAAAGAGAAGTTTCCCCGGCAAGACCTGCATTCTCACTGTTATCAAAAAGGAATGAGTTTAACAGGAAAGTAGCTGAATAGCTCAATATCAGTCCCAGTACTCCCGCAAGCAGTGTCAATATCAGATTCTCCCAGAATACCTGTCGCAACAATTCGTTGGCAGTAGCACCGAATGCTTTCCGGACACCGATTTCCGTCATACGCTTCCGCATGCGGGATAAAGTCATACTACTTAGGTTGATAGCTGGAACCAAGAGGAGAATCACAATGATAAGAATGAATCGCCTGACAATGTGTTTCATATCCAAATCTGTCCCCCAATGGCGGTAAAGGTAGGCAAATTGAGTATCCGGCTGACCACGATAAATCAATTCCATATCCTTCAGCTTACTATTGTAGACCTGACGATATTTTTCGACTTCAGCACGAATAGCCGGAAAATCGTCGGACGAACGTGCAAGGATGACCGCCCGCATAGGTCCCATCAGATTTTCTCTCCACGAGAAAGAAGCCAAATCTGTTGATGTATAGGGAATCCAGACCTGCGCATAAGAAGCTGTCGCCAACTTTGATACGTCTTTCACTACTCCTGTAATGGTATAATCCGCTTTATTTAATTGGATGGTACGCCCTACCACGTCAGTTGTACCGAACAGGTGGCGTGCCACACTGGCAGAAACCACTGCCTTGGACAGCCCACTCTCAAAATCGGCTTTCGTATATGGTTTGCCACACAAGAATTCAAAGCAAAAGACTTGCCAGAACGTTTCATCTGTTTCCATTTCATCTACACTCATCCTGCCTCCCCCGGGAAGAGAAGCACGCATCTTATTATTAACGGAAGTAATGGTAACCGCTTCAGGTATTGTCAACGTCTTAAAGCATTCACGGGCAGTCGTGACGGACATCTGGCTGCTGGCAGCATTATTATGTTGCTCTTTATGCCGGGACGTCATTGCCTTGACATACAATGATCGTGAACGGTTAACTTCCGGCACGCAGTCTTTTATCCGTATCTGCAATGTCAGCACGATCACCATTATCATGCAAATAGCCAAAGCTGTACCTACCATACAGACAATACTAATAAGCCGGTTCTCTTTCAACTGGTAAAGAGCTTGCTTTATGTATTGCTTCCACATCTTCTTATTCTTTTTTTGATTTGATTCTACAGGAGTTCACAGAAGAATGTTCTACATTAGAAATTCCAACCTTTCTCTGTTACGTCTTTACACTTCAGGTTTTTGGAGTTGATTTTACCAACGCCATCCCGTTTAAAGAAAGCTGCATCCGCTTTACCGGATACAGTGATATTTCCTACTCCATCCACTTTAGCTTTGATAGTGCTGCAATCAACATTCAACTTCATATTGCCTACTCCGTCAACATCTAGTTTCAACTCATCGCAATATAGACTTTTCACGTTACAGTTGCCTACTCCATCAAGTTCGAAAGCTATATTTTTAAGTTTTAGTTCTTCTTTTGCATCGAAGTTCCCTACTCCATCAATTTTCACTTTACTCAAATCGGGAGCAGTAATATAGCAAATAAGGTTCTTGATATTCCTCGCATTCCTATCTTTATACGAGATAACCAAAGTTCCGTTTTTCACTGTCACCCTTGTTTTTTCTACAAATTCAGAAGGACCTTCCAGACGACAGGCGCATCCTGCCGATTGAGTAAAAATAATATTCCCGACAGATTGCAGGTTTATGGCAGAAAACTCGTCTACATTATAATCTTTACTCACATTTTGTGCCGATAGCGAACAGAAAGCAACACTTAACAGGACAGCTATCGCAACGATGAAAATATTCTTTGTCATGATGATTTTTAATTTAGAGATACATTAATCAATTTTTCCATTTAGTTCTAATCGTAAGAGGCCGTTTCTATTGTACCTGGCGTCCATCGAAGAAACGAATAGTGCGCGAAGTCTGCTTCGCCTGTTCTTCATTATGGGTAACCATCACGATAGTACGTCCGTCTTCCTTATTCAACCGATGAAGCAGTTCCATTACTTCAGCTCCCATCTTTGAATCCAAGTTACCTGTCGGCTCATCGGCAAGGATTATTTCGGGATTACCGATAATAGCACGGGCAATAGCTACACGTTGGCACTGCCCACCGGAAAGTTGTGTAGGAAAATGTCTCATACGATGGCTTAATCCTACTTTTTCCAATACCTCTTGTGCCAACCGTTTTCGTTCACTACCAGCCATACGTCGATAAAGCAAGGGGAGTTCTACATTATCCATCACATTCAACGAATTAATCAAATGAAAAGACTGAAATACAAAACCGAGCGTTTTATTACGAAAAACCGCCAGTTCCTTGTCTTTCATTCCTTCGGTACGTATTCCGTTAATTTCCACCATTCCCATTGTAGGTGCGTCAAGCAATCCCATTATGTTCAGCAGGGTGGATTTTCCGCATCCGGAAGGTCCCATTATACTTAGAAATTCTCCACGTTCTACCGTCAGATTCACATTCTCCAATGCTACCGTCTCAATCTCGTCCGTACGATAAATCTTAGAAAGAGAGTTCAATGTTATCATAACTTCTAGTATTTAGTTTATTTAATTTTCAACTTATTCTTGTTCTTATAAGCACTCATATCGCTTACTACTACTTTATCACCCGGCTGCAATCCGCTCAACACTTCTACATATTCAAAATTAGAATCACCTAACTGTATTTTACGTTTTACCAGTTCATTATCCGAATTGCAGACAAAAAGTTCATATTCACCGCGTCCCACATAGAAAGAGCCATTGGCTATGCGCATTACATCTTCCTTCACAGCATTCATCACATAAACATCTGTCTTTAGTCCGGAACGTAAGCGGCGGTGATTATCTTCTTTCAACTGAACGGTAAATGATATCACACCATTCTTGGATAGTGGTGTAACACTGCTAACTGTCCCTTCCAGTTTGTCGCTCCCTATCTTAACAATTGCTTTTCCTCCGGCTGCTACACGATCACCGTACGTATCCGCAATCTCGCCTTCCACTTTAAAATGGCTCAAATCAGAAATGATAGCTACCTGTCCGCCTTCGGAAATCTGTGCACCAATTTGGTTATTAATATAGGTAAGAATAGCTTTACGCGGGGAACGGATTTGTGCATCATCCAACGTACGTTTCTTTTCGGACAGGCTCTTGCGAAAGATATTAAAATCAAGCTCCTGAACTTTTAGTTCGGCAGCAGCTACTTCCTTCTCATTTTTATATTGTTGCTGAAGTTGTTCGTACTCTAATTGAGCCACATTATAGCTCAATTCAGCCTGGCGTACCTTATCCGTTGTTCCTGCACCGAGACTGTCCAGATAGTGTTCATTTCTCAACTCCACTTTCATACGACTCAATTTCATTGCCGAAACTTTAATCTGCATTGCCATATCGGAAAGTTTCGTCTGATTATTGACGCGAAGCTGATCAAGCTTATACTGGCGCATTTGTTCCTCGTCCAGCAACTTCTTATATTCAATTTCCGTACTCTGAAGGTCCAGTTTCAGAATCGGAGTACCTACGTCTACGCTATCTCCCCCTTTTTTATAGACTTCAATAATACGACTGTTGATCGGAGAATTGATAATTTCTTCAAAAGCAGGGACAACCTTACCGGAAGCACTGACACTTACCTCAATCACCCCTTTATCGACTGTGGAAAAGACAAGATCCTTTGCCTCCACTCCTGCCCTTAATACAGATATAAGTACACTGATGGCAATAATACTTGCCACTCCAATGGATGAATAACGAATAATCTTCTTATTACGTTCTTTTTGACGTACCTCTTTAGGAATTTCTCTGTCCATATCCGATCATTTACTATTTTATGATGTATCAATTCGGTACTTCATATACCAAATCTGTGCCAAAATCGTAAATAGTTGATAAATAGAAGATAACAAAAAACACAGGGTGTCCGATATCGGACACCCTGTACGAATTTACCGTTCAGAATAGAATCTATCATCCTGCCAGCAGGAAGCCTGTCTATTTGGATGATGACGTAGTAGAGGGGTTCTTTTCCTCTTGTATCAGTTCTTTCCCCCAATGGGTAGTCTCCTCCACCTTTTCACGATCACGAATCTCTTTTGCTTTACGGGCATAGACAATCATACGCATAGACTGATCGTAAGTGAAATAATTCCATACCCAATTCAAGAGTACAATAACCTTATTGCGTACCCCAAGAATAGAGCGCAGATGAACAACGAGCCACATCACCCAGGCAAACCATCCCTGCATCTTTACTTTACTAAACTCTGCTACGGCACGATTGCGCCCGACAGTCGCCATCGAACCTAAATTGCGGTAATGGAAAGGTTTCATTTCCTGTCCTTTCTCCATACGAATCAGATTCTTTGCCAATAGTTCTCCTTGCTGGATCGCCACTTGTGCCAGTTGAGGATGCCCGTTCGGGTAATTTTCATCAGCTAACTGAATACATTGGTCGCCAATAGCAAACACATTATTCATCCCTTCTACACGGTTAAATGAATCGACTTTAATACGTCCTCCACGCCCAATCAGAGAGGCATCCAGATTTCCGATAGTCACACCGGTGACACCACTCACCCAGATAAAAGTACGCGTGGCAATCTCTGTACCATCTTCGAGTACTACTTTATGGTCACGATAATCCACAACACGTTTATTCAACAGGATATTTACTCCCATTTCACGGAGAAACTGTTCAGCATGTGCAGAAGATTCTTCCGACATTCCGGCAAGCAATCGCGGCCCGGCTTCAATCAAATAGATGTGCATCAGACTGCTGGGCATATCAGGATAATCATTCGGCAAGACGAATTTCTTCATCTCGGAAAGTATTCCGGCTACTTCTATCCCAGTAGCTCCACCTCCCACAATTACAATATTCAATAGCTCTTGCTGTTCCTGCTTCGTTGAACAGGTCAGCGCTCGTTCCAGATTAGCCAGAAGAGCGTTTCGCAATCCCATCGCTTCTGACACATTTTTCATCGGCATGGCTTCCTCTTCGATATGTTTATTACCGAAATAGTTGGTTGTAGTACCTGCTGCTAACACCAGATAGTCATATTCTGCTTTTCCGATGGAAGTCTGTATCATATTCTTTTCCGGGAAAATGGCACGTACTTCCGCCATACGGAAATAGAAATCTTTCCGATGCTGGAATATTTTACGGAAGGGGAAGGATATGGAAGTTGGCTCCATACCAGCCGAAGCCACCTGATAAATCAAAGGAGGAAACTGATGATAGTTGTTTTTATCTATCAATACGACTTGAAAGCCTGACTTTTTCAGCTTGTTAGCCAGTTTCAAGCCACCGAAACCACCGCCTACTATGACGACACGTTTCTTATTACTTTTTGCAATGTTTAGACTCATATTCTAATCATGTTTTATCAAGATAATAACACATGAATGAGTCATTAAGTTTCCGAAATTCGAAACTTTTGAGAGAAGTCTCTACCGCAGACGCAATCTATCTCCGATTTCCGGAACATACTCACCATCCTTACGATTCATCTTATACAGATTTTTGAGGCGGATACCATATTTTTGAGAGATGCCATGCATGGAATCTCCATCTTTCACAACATATACAGTATAAGGTTTGGAAGCCTTTTTCTTCTTGCTCTTCAAGTAGATGATATCTCCTTCCATCAAGGTATAATCACGCTGCAGGTCGTTGTACTTCACAAGTTTCTTCCAGCTAATATCGAATTCCTTGCCTAAGTCTTTAAAAGTATCACCGTTGCGGGCTACCACATAAGCAATATCATTAGCGATATACACCTGATGCGGGCTCATCAACCAAGGATTCTTTTTCAGTTTCCGTTCCGAATATACCCCCTTACGGTCGTATTTATACAAGTCATAATCTTCGATAATTGTAATCAGACGATTAGCATAAGAAGGATCGGTAGCATAGCCTGCTTTTTTCAGTCCACGCGCCCAGCCTTTATAATCGGTGATGTCCAGTTTAAAAAGAAAAGCGTAACGGGCACCTCTTCTAAGGAAGTCGGAATGATCTTCGTAAGAGTCACGCGGATGCTTATAAGCACGGAAACATTCGTTACGGGCATCATCATCATGACGAACCGTACGTCCCCGCCAACTGCCACCACACTTAATACCAAAGTGGTTATTACTCTTTCGTGCCAACTGGCTGTATCCGGCACCGCTTTCCAGCAATCCTTGTGCCAATGTAATACTCGCCGGAATCTTATGAAGCTTCATCTGTTCAACAGCCAAATCACTATACTTATTTATATACTCGACGTAACGGGCATTCCGTTTCTGTGCCTGCACTCCTACGGCAAAGAAAAAAACAACGGTTAAAAAGATAAGTCTATGCAGTTTATTCTCCATTTTTATTCAGATGTGAATTAGATGGCACAAAAATCTGAAAAATAATTGGGATTATCAATCTCTTTCCTAACTTTGTAACATTAATTGTAGAAACCAATACCCTGACGTATATGAAAGACCTCACAATTACCGCTATTATTAAAGTATATCAATATGATGAGTTGAATGAGGGCGATCGGTCACTTATAAAGACTGCCATGGAGGCAACAGCTCGTAGTTATTCTCCGTACTCCCATTTCTCCGTAGGTGCCGCTGCGCTATTGGGCAACGGGACAGTAGTGACAGGAACCAATCAGGAAAATGCGGCCTATCCGTCGGGGCTTTGTGCAGAACGTACTACCCTATTCTATGCCAACTCCCAATATCCCGACCAACCGGTTGTCACTCTTGCCATCGCGGCACGAACGGAAAAAGATTTCATCGACCAACCGATTCCTCCCTGCGGCGCTTGCCGGCAAGTGATTCTGGAAACGGAAAAGCGTTACAAACAACCCATCCGTATCCTATTATATGGCAAAGAATGTATCTACGAAGTAAAAAGTATAGGCGATCTACTGCCATTATCATTTGACGCATCAGCAATGGAGGATTAATTATGTTACAACAATATCACACGAAACTAAAAGGAACACTCGCACTTACAGACTCTTATCTGACAGAAAAAGCACTGCAAAAAGAAAAGGGGCTTTATAAATTTATATGGGTACGCAGCGGAAGCATCACAGTAGAAATCGACCACCAGGAAATGACGCTTACCAAAGATGAAGTGATTTCACTCACTCATCTGCAACACCTCGAATTTAAATCGATTGATGGTGAATACCTGACTTTGCTGTTCAATAGCAATTTCTATTGTATCTATGGCAACGACCATGAAGTGTCATGCAGCGGCTTCCTGTTCAACGGTTCATCGCACCTGATCCGTTTCACACTGAACGAAAAAGAACGTAAAGAACTTGACACTATTACCGAAGCACTGGAAAATGAGTTTACCGTTTCCGACAGCCTGCAGGAAGAGATGCTGCGCATCCTGCTGAAACGTTTCATTATCCAATGTACCCGGATTGCACGTCATCGCATGAATATCACCCGTGAAAAAGAATCCGGATTTGAGATTGTCCGCCAATACTATAACTTGGTCGACGAGCATTACCGGACGAAGAAACAGGTACAGGACTATGCCGATATGTTGCATAAATCTCCCAAGACACTATCGAACATCTTTTCTACCTGCAAACTGCCTTCGCCGCTTCGGGTTATCCACGAACGGGTGGAAGCGGAAGCTAAACGTCTCCTGCTTTACAGCAACAAAAGCGCCAAAGAGATTGCCGATATTCTGGGATTTGAAGACCAGGCTTCTTTCAGCCGTTTCTTCAAAAATATGACCGGACAGAGCGCCGTGCAATTCAGAAACACACAGGAAGGGAAAAATTGACAAGGCATACGGAAGTATTGCTATTTTGGGGGTAGTGGAAATGGACGACCTTTGCAACATAAGATAAACCCATTAAAACCCCAACAAAATGAAAGAGAAATTGATCGCTTTACTGACCTTCACTTCAAGTCTGAAAAGTTTTGGTATGAAATTTATCCGCGTTGCCATCCTGGTAGTATTTGTATGGATAGGCGGATTGAAGTATTTCCATTATGAAGCCGACGGGATTGTTCCGTTTGTTGCCAATAGTCCTTTTATGAGTTTCTTCTATGCTAAAGGTGCACCCGAATACAAAGAACATAAAAATGCGGAAGGTGCTTTTGTCCCGGAAAATCGTGCATGGCACGAAGCAAACCGCACTTATACTTTCTCTTACGGACTGGGAGCTCTTATTATGGGGATCGGCATACTGGTATTCTTGGGAATCTTTTTCCCAAAAGTGGGATTGGCAGGCGACACCCTCGCCATTATCATGACGCTCGGCACACTTTCTTTTCTTGTCACCACCCCGGAAGTCTGGGTTCCCGACTTGGGAAGCGGAGAATTCGGTTTCCCATTACTATCCGGTGCAGGGCGGTTGGTGATTAAAGACATTGTGATCCTGGCCAGTGCCGTAGTGTTATTATCCGACTCGTCACAACGCGTACTCAAAACACTTAAAAAAGACTAAGACAACCACTAAAGAGGATTCTGACTTCTTGCCATTGCGGAACAAATCGTATTTTCAGACTGTTATATAGTCTCATACAAATCGTTAATACAAGAAGTTATGAAACAATATGATGCAATTATTATAGGATTCGGCAAGGCAGGGAAAACCCTGGCTGCCGAACTTTCCAACCGCGGATGGCAAGTGGCCATCGTAGAACGTTCCAACATGATGTATGGAGGAAGCTGTCCGAATGTAGCCTGTATCCCAACAAAGACGCTGGTGCATGAAGCCGAGGTTTCCGCTTTGCTTTACCACGATGATTTTCCGAAGCAGGCGAATATGTACAAACAAGCCATCGGCCGAAAGAACCGCCTCACTTCCTTTCTTAGGAATGATAATTACGAAAGACTAAGCAAACGTCCTAATGTGACTATCTATACCGGAACGGGGTCTTTCATATCCGCCGATACCATAAAAGTGGAACTTCCCGAAGGAGAAATCGAACTGAAAGGAAAAGAGATATTTATCAACACGGGGTCTACTCCCATTATCCCTGCAATAGATGGTATTCAGCAAAGTCAGCACGTATATACCAGTAGTGCGCTTTTGGACTTAAGTGTACTTCCTCATCACCTGATTATCATAGGTGGAGGATATATCGGACTGGAGTTCGCTTCTATGTATGCCGGTTTCGGCAGTAAAGTGACGATACTCGAAGGAGGAAACAAATTTATGCCTCGCGAAGATCGGGATATTGCAAACAGCGTCAAAGAAGTAATGGATAAGAAAGGTATTGAAATCCATTTGAACGCGCGTGCACAGTCTATCCATGACACCAATGATGGAGTAACACTGACTTACTCGGACGTATCCGACGGCACTCCTTATTATGTGGATGGAGATGCCATTCTCATCGCAACGGGACGTAAACCGATGATTGAGGGATTAAACCTGTCAGCAGCAGGCGTAGGAGTCGATGCGCACGGAGCTATCATAGTAAACGATCAGTTACGTACCACTGTTCCCCATGTATGGGCAATGGGAGATGTAAAAGGCGGAGCACAATTCACCTATCTCTCTCTGGATGATTTCCGGATTATCCGCGATCAGCTCTTCGGTGACAAAAAACGTGATATCGGAGATCGTGATCCTGTTCAATATGCAGTGTTTATTGATCCGCCATTGGCACATATCGGAATCAGTGAAGAAGAAGCTCTGAAAAGGGGATATTCATTTAAGGTTTCCCGGTTGCCGGCATCTTCCGTTGTCCGTGCCCGTACATTGCGACAGACAGATGGTATGCTAAAAGCCATCATCAATAATCATAACGGGAAGATTATGGGCTGTACATTATTTTGTGCCGATGCTTCAGAAATCATCAATATCGTAGCTATGGCTATGAAAACGGGGCAAACGTCTACATTCTTACGCGATTTTATCTTCACGCATCCCAGCATGAGTGAGGGATTAAACCAATTGTTTGACGTATAAGATAAATAGGCTGTTTGCTTGCAAAAAACAGAAAAAATAACGTACTTCGTTCCATAATTGATTGAATACAGGAAAACTCCCTAATAAAAAGGAGGATTCCGCTAGCTATACGAAATTATGATAAGGAAAGTAGATTTAGAAGATGCAAAAGCAATTACAGCAATCTATAACGAGTACGTTATAAATAGTACGGCCACATTCGAAACCGAACCTGTTGCTGTTGAAGATATGCGTGAGCGCATAACACAGATTTCTGCTAACTTCCCTTATTTTGTTTATGAGATAGATAATGAAGTGGTAGGTTACTGTTATGCGCATCTGTGGAAAGAAAGAGCCGCATATCGATATACATTAGAAACAACAGTCTACTTATCTACAAAACATATTGGAAAAGGTATCGGGCGACTACTCATGCAAAGACTCATAGAGAAGTGTCGAGAGAGTGGTTATCATGCGCTGATTGCTTGCATAACGAAAGGGAATGAAACCAGTTACGCTTTACATGCGAAACTGGGTTTTAAGCAAGTAGCCGGATATGAGCAAGTTGGGCGGAAATTTAATCGCTGGCTGGGAGTAGTGGATTATGAGTTGTTGCTTATTCCGTAGTTATAAACTATCATAAAAAAACACAGCTTCTAAATAGGATAAACAGAGGCTGTATTTGGAGTAATCAGGGGCTCTGGATGAGAAAAACAGAGCCTCTAAATAAATGAATTTTATTCTTTTTCAACCTTCATAGAGTGAAATCTAACAGAAAGTGTTATCTTTGCAACCAAGTTAAACTATATACCTACCGCAATGAGAATTAGTAAGTAAGACAACACTTCTAAGTAAACATCACTTTTCTTATATGCTTTTTCTATTTCGTTAAGCATCACGAAATCCGTGTTGTTTAGCCAGTATTGTGTTTGTCGTTCCCCCCTATCCTGTGATTTTCCCTCACTCTATTTTCAACCTCAAACCCAATAGATCATTATGTCTATAAGTATTCAGCAAATCAGCTATATCCATCCGGATAAAGAAGTATTATTCAGTGATCTCAATTTCGCCATCAGTAAGGGGCAGAAACTGGGATTAGTCGGTAACAATGGGTGCGGTAAATCTACTTTGCTGCAAATTATTGCCGGACAACTTTCACCCTCTTCCGGTGTCATTGTCCGTCCGGACGACCTATATTATATCCCGCAACATTTCGGGCAATATGATTCATTGACTATCGCTCAAGCACTCCAGATAGAACGTAAGCAACAAGCCTTACATGCTATCCTGTCAGGAGATGCCTCAAACGAAAATTTCGTCATCCTGGATGATGACTGGAATATTGAAGAACGTTCCATTGCCGCTCTCGATTTATGGGGGCTAGGACAGTTTACTCTATCCTACCCGATGAATTTGCTTAGCGGCGGTGAAAAGACCCGTGTATTTCTGGCAGGGATGGACATTCATCACCCATCTGTCGTACTTATGGATGAACCGACCAATCATCTCGATTCTTCCGGCAGACAACGTTTATATGACTGGGTAGAGAAATATCGTTCCACCCTGTTGGTGGTAAGTCATGACCGTACCCTGCTCAATCTTCTCCCCGAGATTTGCGAACTGGAGAAGCATCAAATCAATTATTATGGCGGAAATTACGAATTCTACAAAGAACAAAAAACGCTGATGCAGGAAGCATTGCAACAACGTATTGAAGAAAAAGAAAAGGCACTACGTATTGCCCGTAAAGTGGCTCGCGAAACGGCCGAACGCAGGGACAAACAGAATGTACGCGGCGAAAAGAGTAATATAAGAAAAGGAGTTCCACGCATTGTATTGAACGCACTCCAAGGGAAATCCGAGAAGAGCACTAGTAAACTGACTGGCGTTCATCAGGAAAAAGCCGAGAAGTTAACAAATGAACGCAACCAGCTTCGAGGTTCGCTCTCTCCGACTGCGGCATTAAAAACCGACTTCAACAGTTCCTCGCTTCATACCGGGAAGATATTAGTGACAGCAAAAGAGATTAACTTCAGTTATCATTCCAATTCGGTTAACAATGATATTCTGACGAATAATGAAATAAAGTCGTCTGACACAGGTTATCTTCCCAATCCGAATAGCAATGATATTCAGGAAAATAGTATCTCAAAACAACAGCTTTGGCAAGCTCCTGTCAGCTTTCAGCTAAAGAGCGGAGACCGCTTCCGTATAGAAGGAGCCAACGGTAGCGGGAAAACAACTCTATTGAAATTAATCACCGGCCAACTTCAACCACAGGAAGGAACCCTGACACGGACGGACTTTAGCTATGTCTATTTGAATCAAGAGTATTCGATCATTGACGACCGGAACAGTATTCTTGAACAGGCTTACGCTTTCAATAGCCGGAATCTGCCGGAGCATGAAATAAAGATTATTCTAAACCGTTACTTGTTTCCTGCATCCGAATGGGACAAATCCTGCCGGAAACTTAGTGGTGGTGAGAAAATGCGTCTCGCTTTCTGCTGTCTGATGATTAGTAACAATACCCCTGATATGTTTATCCTGGATGAACCTACCAACAATTTGGACATACAAAGTATTGAAATTATCACTGCTACTATCAAAAATTATGCAGGTACTGTGATAGCAATCTCACACGACAATTATTTTATTCAGGAAATTGGTGTCGAACAATGCATTTTATTGAGTTAGTCTATTGATATTTTATCCAGGGCAACCGCACCAAAATTTAATTCATATCCGCACAGTTTTGAATAAAATAATGGAGTATTCTGGAAACGTTGTGGTAAATCTGAAAAAGATGATTGAGTTTTTAAGATTCCCCGTTATCTTTTTATTATAAGATATGGGTTCAGGGTGAGGGGTGGTGAGGGTAGATTTATAACCTTTTATTTTATTATTTTCTATACTATCTCCTTTTTTATCCTCAAAAAAAATACGAAAGTTATAAATCTACCCTCACCACCCCTCACCCTGGACCCATTCATTAGCGCACCGTTTAACTCGTTTCTATGCAGTTTTGATTCTTTTCACCACAGAGGACACGGAGGACGCAGAGGTTTCAAAGTTCTAATTCATAGATAATTATAACCTCTGTGTCCTCCGTGTCCTCTGTGGTGAAATAGTTCATTTCCGTACCGTTATGAATCAAATTCTGGTGCGGTTGCCCTGTATTTTATCTGATAAGTCTAAATATCAATCTAGTTTTTTTATAACTTCGCAGCGCGAAGATCAAGAATTAGAATTAAAATGAATCAGACAGCACAATCATGGTGGTTTATCTTTTACAAAGACCAACTGCTTCTTGAGAAAAAAGAGGATGGCATATATGCCATCCCGTGTGGAGAAAGCTCTCCTATTGTTATTAAAGAAAAAACAACCGTACACAATATCACTACACTGGAAGGGAGAAACTGCAAGGCTTTCTCCCTCTCCTCTCCCATTGAAGAATCGGAGCAATGGATCATGATAGGGCTTCGTGCCTCCTATGAATATCTTCCTTTGTCTCATTATCAGACAGCAGGAAAAGCACATGAGATTCTGCATTGGGATAGAAACAGCCGCTTTTGTTCCGCCTGCGGCACGCCTATGGAACAGAAAGAATCTATCATGAAGCGTTGTCCGAAATGTGGCCGGGAGGTATATCCTTCCATTTCCACAGCGATTCTTGTATTAGTGAGAAAAAAAGATTCACTACTTTTAGTGCACGCCCGCAATTTTAAAGGAACATTCAACAGTCTCGTTGCCGGATTTCTGGAAACCGGAGAAACGCTAGAAGAATGTGTAGCACGTGAAGTGAAAGAAGAAACCGGACTGGATGTAAAAAATATCACTTATTTCGGTAATCAGCCCTGGCCTTATCCCAGCGGACTAATGGTCGGCTTTATTGCCGATTATGCCGGAGGGGAAATCAACCTCCAAGATGAAGAATTGAGTTCGGGAGACTTTTATACAAGAGACAATTTACCCGAACTTCCCAGAAAACTTAGTCTTGCCCGAAAGATGATTGATTGGTGGATAGAGCATCCAAATGAATAAATCAAACATGGAAAATATCATCAAAGGAATCCGTCAGTATGTTCCCGAAGCCTGCTTAGAGATGGGTAAAATGAACATTTACTAAAAAAAATCATAAATTAGCCCCATGGAATTATCAACAAAAACACCCCGAATTGAAGTAGTAGATGCTCTTAGAGGATTTGCTGTAATGGCCATCCTTCTGGTTCATAACCTGGAGCATTTCATTTTCCCCGTATATCCGGAAAGTTCTCCTGAATGGCTTACCATTTTGGATGCCGGAGTATTTAATGCGACATTTTCACTGCTTGCCGGAAAGTCTTATGCCATATTCGCTCTGCTTTTCGGATTCACTTTCTATATCCAGTCGCACAACCAGCAGTTGAAAGGAAAAGATTTTGGTTACCGCTTTTTATGGAGAATGATATTGCTGGCAGGATTCGCCACTTTAAATGCTGCTTTCTTCCCGGCAGGAGATGTCCTGCTTCTGTTTGTTGTAGTCAGTCTTGTACTATTTATCGTACGTAAATGGAGTGACAAAGCGATTCTAATCACCGCCATCTTGTTTTCACTGCAACCGATTGAATGGTTTCATTATATAATGAGCCTTTTCAATCCTGCCTATACCCTACCCGATTTGAATGTCGGAGCCATGTATGCTGAAGTAGCGGAATACACCAAAGCCGGAAGCTTTTGGGATTTTCTGATAGGTAATGTTACGCTGGGACAGAAAGCAAGCCTGTTTTGGGCTATCGGTGCCGGACGTTTCTTGCAGACTGCCGGACTTTTCCTGTTTGGCTTATATATCGGACGCAAAGAATTGTTCGTTACTACCGAATCTCATTTGAAGTTCTGGATGAAAGCACTTATTATTGCAGCTATCAGTTTCGCGCCACTGTATTCTCTGAAAGAACAGATCATGCAAAGTGACAGCAGTTTAATTCAGCAAACGGTAGGTACTGCCTTTGATATGTGGCAGAAATTTGCATTTACGATTGTACTTGTTGCTTCTTTCGTGTTGCTTTATCAGAAGGATCAGTTCAAGAAAACTGTATCTAATCTGCGATTCTACGGAAAAATGAGCTTGACCAATTATATTTCTCAATCTATTTTGGGAGCCATTATCTATTTCCCATTCGGATTCTATCTTGCTCCTTACTGTGGATATACTCTTAGCCTGATTATCGGTATTATTCTTTTCCTGGCGCAAGTTCGGTTCTGCAAATGGTGGCTGTCTAAACATAAACAAGGACCATTGGAAACAATATGGCATAAATGGACTTGGATAGGCACGAAGAAATAACAGAAAAAAAGAAATAGCACTGACTGAAAAATAGACTAAGAAAGCAGGCCACGAAATACACATAACTACAAACGAACAACTTACGAATATGAAACTGAACGTATCACTCTAAAGCATCAACAAAACATGTGTATCCGCAGCCTGCGGGTTGAAATTGAGATGATGTCAATACAACAAGATTCTCGCAAGAAGGATTAGCAAGTGGACTTAAAGAATGCAAAGGAAATGAAAGAACTGTGCCAAGTTGGGGAAAAAGCCCGAAAATAGACAGAATCAGGGCTATGTATAGAGAAAAAGAAGCGCCTCCATAATCTTCGAAAAGACCATGGAGGCGCTATTTAGTATTTATCTTTCGTTATCTATATCTGAAATTTCAGAAGAAACAAAATCAGATACCCAATGATTTCTTCACTGCTTCAATCTTCTCCATTGCAGCAGATTCGGCAGAAGCATAACAATTGCGGCAACCCATTTCACCCTGAACTTCCATATAGAACTTAATCTTAGGTTCTGTACCTGAAGGACGAACAGAAACTTTGCTACCGTCTTCAGTGAAATATTGAAGTACGTTAGATGGTTCCGGCATATCGATTGCAGTTACGTTACCTTTATCATCTGTCTGTTTCAGTGTCTTATAATCTTTGCTTAAGATCACTTTAGAGCCACCCAATTCTTTCGGAGGATTGGCACGGAAGTTCTCCATCATAGCTTTGATTTCTTCTGCACCGCTCTTACCCGGTTTCACTACGTTTACAGTAAACTCTTTAGAGAATCCGTATTCTACGTAGATATCCAGCAACAACTGATACAAGGATTTACCATTATCTTTTGCCCATGCAGCAACTTCAGCAATCAAACAGCAAGCTGATACGGCATCTTTATCGCGAACGAAATCTTCGGCAAGGAATCCGTAGCTTTCTTCACCGCCACCGATATATTTCTGTTTGCCTTCACGCAGACGGATTTCACGGGCAATCCATTTAAATCCGGTGTAGCAGTCAAGCATTTCGATATTGTTCTTATCTGCGATTTTCTTGATTAATTCAGTTGTAACGATTGTCTTCACACAGAACTCGCCACCTTTAATCTTACCCAGTTGTTTGTACTGTGTCAGAATATAATAAAGGTACATCATACAAGTCTGGTTACCGTTAATCAGTACCCATTCGCCTTTATCATCCTTACAAGCAATACCCACACGGTCAGCATCCGGGTCGGAAGCCATAACGAGGTCAGCATCAATTTCTTTGGCAAGGTTTACAGCCATAGAAAGAGCTTCCGCGTTTTCCGGGTTCGGAGATACGACAGTCGGGAAGTTACCGTCCTTAATCATCTGTTCGGGCACAGTAAATACGTTTTCGAATCCCCACATTTTCAATGCACGAGGAATCAACATCATACCTGTACCATGAATCGGAGTATAGACAATCTTCATATCTTTGTGACGGGCGATAGCTGCCGGATCAATAGAAACAGTTTTCACCATATCCAGATAAATCTTATCGATGTCTTCACCGATAATCTGAATCAAATCCGGATTTCCCTGGAATTTGATATCAGCAGCAGAAGCAATTGCATTTACTTCGTCGATGATACCTTTATCGTGTGGAGCCAATACCTGTGCACCATCGTCCCAATATGCCTTGTAACCGTTGTATTCTTTCGGATTGTGAGAAGCAGTCAGGATGATACCGCTTTGGCAACCGAGGTGACGGATGGCGAAAGACATTTCCGGTGTCGGACGCATGTCGTCAAACAGATATACTTTGATACCATTGGCAGAGAAAATATTAGCAGAAGTCTCCGCAAACAAACGGCTGTTGTTGCGGCAATCGTGACCTACTACTACAGAAATCTGCGGCAGGTCTTTGAAGTTCTTTTTCAGATAGTTGGAAAGTCCTTGAGTGGCAGCACCTACCGTATAGATATTCATACGATTGCTACCTACACCCATAATACCACGCAGACCACCAGTACCAAATTCAAGATCTTTGTAGAAAGCTTCAATTAGTTCGGTTTTATCATCGTTTTCCAACATACGTTTCACTTCAGCCTGGGTTTCAGCATCATAAGCCGGGGTTAGCCATTTTTCGGCTTTTTCAGTGACCTGTTTAATAAGTTCCTGATTTTCCATTTCGATTGTTATTTATTGGTTAATGAATTATTTATTATCAATTTCTTGAGCACACAAATGTAAAATAATAAGTTTATAATTCCTATTCTTTTAATTGAAATTTGAGAATTAAGAATTAAAAAGCGATATACTTAATACCTAATATCTCATACTTAATATCTATTCTTGTGGCACTTTATATCTGTCACCAGTCTGCTTGACATATTCCTGCAAAAATTCTTTCGGATAACCGGGACGCATCACTCCGGCAGGTTGTCCGATAGAATTACGCTCAAACTTACCGTCTTTAACACGTTTCACCACTCCATCATTGTACTTCACAATCAAGAATGTACCCAATTGTTTCCAAGTATCGAAAGTGCTTTGTGCGGTCATATTTGTATAGTTTGTCAGAAAGTCAATTGCTGCGTTCTTATCTTTTGCCAGCAGTTTGGCAGCCATTTCTTCAATGCCTTCCTGTGCATTGTTGAAAGTAGTTTCCATTTCTTTCTGCGCTTCCCGTACATCACCGATCATCAAATCATAACGCGGATAGACCATATTAGATACCCAGTTGAAAATCCAGAAAGCAGAATTCCAGGAAAAAGTAATATAATCGGCCCCATCTACACGGGTATAACATACCGGCACTTTAGTAGCACAACAATAAACCGGAGTAAATACAGCCATGTTCGCATCATCCACGCCAAACCAAAGTACACCGCCTATCGGGTCCGGCTTATGAGCCCGCATTTGTGCAACAAATACAAACCCGCTTTGTTGAGTGGAAATCGGACGTTCGTTGAAATATTCCTGGCCGTCTACTTTGAAGTTCAGAGGAGAAAGACGGTAAGGTGTCTTATAAGGTCCGGCTCCGAAATCATTGGAGATGTCAAGAGGCGTTCCTTCATAATGGTCGCGCATCATATCTTTCACATCTTGCACGGATAACTTATGTTTTGGTTTCACAAAAAGAGGCATCGGCGTATTGGTCTTTCCCTCAATGTAAGGAAGATAATCTTTTCCGTTATCTGTGAACTTATTAAAATAGCTCCACACGCGAGCCTCACAAAAACGGCGGGCACCGAAATCAAGAGGCGCATAAGCTAATGAAAAGCTAAAGTCTTTGTTTACTCCATTAAAATATCCCTTCTCACGGGCAAAAGAAACGACATCCGGAGAGTACATGCAGTTTTCCTTGTCGTTCATATCAAACTGGTGGATACGTGACTGGTTGGCATGGGCCGAAATACAATCATCGGGCACACGTACAGCTACCCAAACTGCTCCACGGATGCCGGGACCTTTACCAATCATTTCCATAATCCATATTTCGTTCGGATCGGCAATAGTAAAGGATTCTCCTTCGCTATAATAGCCGTATTGCTGCACTAAGTCGGTCATGATCTTAATTGCTTCACGGGCAGTGCGCGAACGCTGCAAACCGATATAAATCAGACTTCCGTAATCGATAATCCCTGTAGAATCGGCCAATTCCGGACGTCCGCCGAAAGTTGTCTCACCAATGGTAACCTGATATTCATTCATATTACCGACTACATTGTAAGTCTGGCGTGCCTGCTCTATTTCTCCCAGATACTTGCCGGTATCCCATTCATAAACTTTCAGCATCGTACCTTTTGGATAGGTAGCAGCCGGATAATGATAAAGTTCTCCGAATAAGCCATACGAGTCGGCAGAATAGGAAACAATCGTCGAGCCATCGGCAGACGCATTTTTTCCGACAATCAGGTTGGTGCAGGCGAAGGTATTCGCCACAGCCGCCATCAATATAGCGGCACAAAGAATAATTCTTCTCTTCATAATAAATATATGATTCACTTTTAATAATTTACCAAACAAAGCTTTCACGGGCCACTGTTTCATTCCCACAATAGTCGGTCACTGTAAATTCAACAGTATGCTTGCCTCCTTTCTTTACGCGTTTGGGGTCCAATGTACATTCCCAGTACGATTTCACAATATTGGGACGTCCGAAAAGCGCATACTTCCCGTCAATCGTTCCACGATAGGAAGCAATTCCCGCGCCCTGATCTTTCAAACGATAGACAATCTTTCCGTTTCTTCCCCACTGATTCTTGTTGACAGGGATAATCTCCGGCGGGATGGTATCGATGGCAACAGTGTAAGTTCCCAACTCCCGGATAGATGCTTTCATGTATCCGTCTTCATACTTTCCACCTACGCTGTACTTTCCTCCTTTTGGAGTTATGCGGGCCACATAATATTTCGTCGTATCGGCAATTGGTTTTCTACGCAACCCGATACACAACTCACAAGCTGCATGCAGCGGAACCGCCTTATCATTCAGCTGATAAGTAAAAGCAACGGCACCACTATCCGCCTTCACCTGATAATTGAGGGGAACATCATCATACAACATTCCTTTCGGAACAACCAGGTTCAATCCCGGTTCTTGCAGATAATTAGTCTTATTCCAGGTAAAATAATATTTCTCCCGATGATTCAACGGTTCAATCGGCTGTTTCCGACCCCGTACAGTGAAACTATATTTGGAAGTGTTTCCAAAAGCATCTTTTAATGTATATAAGAACTGATAGTCCCGTTCCTCATCAATCGTCACCAAGCCACGGTTATCATTCGATGCTTTTAGCAGACGCAAAGTGTTGCCCGGATCAATGAATGATTTCATATATTGCCCATAAGTCCAGGAATTAATCATCCGGTTCTCTTCCTGCGAGAAGCGATCTACGGTGCTACGAAATATTTCATTGCCATCTACCGTAAGCACAACCGAATAAACTCCATAATGGTTATTCACTCCATCCATGTAATCGTATGCTTTGATCCCCACGCCTATCACTCCCCATGCTTCCACCGGACGCTCACTATTGGGAAGGATGGTTTTATTCTCTTGCTTTCCATCCACTACTCCTTTACCCAGTTGTGGAAAAAATAGAATGCCATCCGCTTTCGGAGCACGCGTATCTTTTATTTTCGATTGAAAGAAAGGCATAGGGTCAATATAATCTCCCGATTCCGTTTCAAATACATCCAGGTGAAGATGCGGACCGAACGAATATCCGGTATTTCCGCTCCATGCGATCTGCTGACCTCCTTTTACCGGATATTCTTCCGGTTCGGGAACAATCTCTACTTCCCAGCTTTCTTCTTCATATTGAAGTTTCTCCACCCTTTCGGCAATGGGAGAAACAAAACCACTCAAATGGCGGTTGATCGTTGAATAGCCATTGTGATAACAGACATCAAGTACATATCCCGAACCATTCGTGACGCGAATACGCGAAATATAGCCATCAGCGAGAGCACGAACGGGTTTACCGATAACTCCGCCTGTCTTAAAATCCAGTCCGCCGTGGAAGTGATTGGAGCGGATTTCTCCAAAGTTCCCACTCAATGTAAGAGGAAAGTCAAAAGGAGGTACAAAGGTTACTTGCTTCTTCTCTTGTCCATACCCTCCGATGCAGCAAGCCAGCATCAAAGCAGTGATATATCGTCTCATCATTCCATTCACTTTTTTACTCCCGCAAATGTACACTATTCCCACTAAACTATGAAATATCCGAGGAGAATGATGACCGTAGATACTAGTTAATATTTCTTTTTAATGTTATATTCATTGCAAATTAGTAGTCATTATGTTATTTATATTAGTACTTTTGTAGCCGTTTTTTAATTATAATTAAAAGTTAGAAACTCAATGAGAATGTATGTAAAAGTAATGGCAGCGGTCATTGCATGTATATTGCTGAGTGGAGAAGCGCTCTCGGCATTTGCAACTACCCCCGCTACAGAAAATCTGAGTTGGTTTAAAAAGAAAAAGAAGAAACCAGAAGAGAAAGAAGAGAAGAGTAAAAGCGACTACGAAAAATTAGTGGAAGACAGTAAAACTACAAAAGGAATGTTTGCTGTACACCAAAAGAAGAATGACTATTATTTTGAAATTCCTACCTCACTTTTGGGACGTGATTTATTAGTTGTCAACAAACTGCAGCGAGTTCCTGCCGAACTTAATGATGCAGGTGTAAACCGTGGAGTAAACTACGAGAATCAGATGGTTTGCATGGAATGGGATAAAGCTACGGGCAAACTAATGCTACGACAACAACGCCCATTACCTCTGGCCCCCCAAACGGATGCTATCTTCCGTTCGGTAAAGGATAATTTTATCTCTCCGTTGATTGCCGCATTCAAAATCGAAGCGATTAATGCAGATTCTACTGCATTAGTAATCAAGGTGAATGATATTTATGACGGTACTGAAACCAGTATTAATAATGTATTTACTAATATCAATCTGGGTACTTCGGCTATCAAGAACTTATCACGTATTTTATCCATCAAATCCTTTTCAAACAATGTCGTGGCAACTTCCGAGTTGACCACCAGAGTTACAGAAGGAACCACCACAGTTTATGTGACGGTGGAAGTTAGCTCTTCTATTCTCTTGTTACCCGAAAAGCCGATGATGGGGCGATTCGACAATCAGAAGGTCGGTTATTTCACTAATCCGTTATTAAGTTTCAGTGATGCACAACAACGTACGGATAAAACACAGTATATCACTCGCTGGCGTATGGAGCCTAAACCGGAAGACCGGGAGGCTTATCTGAAAGGTCAGCTTGTGGAACCTGCCAAACCAATCGTATTCTACATTGATAATTCAACGCCTTACCAATGGCGTACGTACATTAAGAAAGGTATTGAGGACTGGCAGATTGCTTTTGAAAAGGCTGGTTTCAAGAATGCGATTATCGCCAAGGAAATCACGGACAGTATGCATGTAGATATGGACGATGTCAACTACTCCGTACTGACTTATGCAGCTTCAGAAAAGAAAAATGCAATGGGACCTTCTCTGTTAGATCCACGTTCCGGAGAAATTCTGGAAGCTGATATTATGTGGTGGCACAATGTGCTTTCTATGGTACGCGAATGGATCACTGTGCAAACTGGAACTGTGTGTCCGGAAGCACGCAATGTGCAATTACCCGATGCTTTAATGGGAGATGCCATCCGGTTCGTTGCTTGCCATGAGGTAGGCCACTCATTGGGACTCCGTCACAATATGATGGGATCATGGGCTTTCCCGACGGATTCATTACGTTCCGAAGCATTCACTTCCAGAATGAATTCTACCGCTTCATCTATCATGGATTATGCACGATTCAATTATATCGCACAACCAGGAGATGGCGTGAAAGTTCTTTCTCCGCATATCGGTCCTTATGACATGTTTGCTATCGAATATGGTTATCGTTGGTACGGAAAGAAGACTCCGGAAGAAGAAAAGGATGTTTTATTCGATTTTTTGAGCAAACATACTGATCGTCTTTATAAATATAGTGAAGCACAGGATGTACGTGATGCGGTAGATCCACGTGCACAGAACGAAGATTTAGGTGATGATCCGGTTCGTTCTTCTTTACTTGGCATTGAGAATCTGAAACGTATTGTTCCGCAAATTCTTCAATGGACTACTACCGGCGAGAAAGGACAAACTTATGAAGAAGCATCACGCCTCTACTATGCAGTAATCAACCAATGGAACAACTATTTATATCATGTCCTTGCCAATATTGGCGGTATCTACATTGAAAATACAATTGTTGGAGATGGCGTCAAGACTTATACATTCGTTGAGAAAGAGAAACAACAAGCTTCACTAAAATTTCTGATGGATGAAGTATTAACATATCCTAAATGGCTGTTTGACACGGAAGTAGGACAATATACTTATCTACTTCGTAATACTCCCATCGGAAAACAGGAGAATGCTCCTACGCAAATCTTAAAGAACGCCCAAGCCTATATCCTTTGGGATTTACTAGGCAACACCCGTTTGATGCGTATGATAGAGAATGAGTCTGTCAACGGAAAAAAAGCCTTCACAGTAGTGGAGCTTATGGACGGACTTCATAAAAACATTTTCGGTATTACCGAACGTGGTGGCATCCCCAACGTAATGGAACGTTCTTTGCAGAAAAACTTCCTCGATGCATTACTTACAGCAGCCGCAGAACCCGAAGCTGTAAAAATCAACAAGAAGATTGCAAATGAGCATTTCCTGCTTGACCATGCCACTCCTTTCTGCAGCTGTTATGCAGCCGAACAACGGGCACTTCGCCAAGAAGACCGAATGGGCGCTCCACGTGTGCTTAACTTCTATGGTAGTCAGCTCAACCGTATTTCTGATGCTATCTCGGTGAAACGCGGAGAGCTATTACGTATCAAGAAATTGTTGCAGAGCCGTCTCGGCACTTCTGATACTGCTGCACGCTATCATTATGAGGATATGATTCTACGTATTAATACGGCTTTGGGAATCAAATAAAACAAAATTAATCACTTTAACAATCTATATTGATGAGAAAAAAATATTTATACGTTCTTATATGTTTTCTTGTTAGCACGTTGGCTACAGCCAACGCTGCTAATCGCACAATCACCGGAGTCGTCATATCCGGTGAAGACAATGAACCTCTAATCGGTGCTTCTGTATATGTTAATGCAGACGATTTGAAAAAAGCCGGAGTATCACAGACTTCTCTAGGTACTATCACTGATATGGATGGTAAATTCTCCATTTCCATTCCGGAAAAGGTGACCAGACTACATTGTAGTTATATAGGTTTTGAAGAACAAAACATCATATTACAAACAGGAAAAGATACTTATCGTATTGTACTTCAAGCTTCATCACACACATTAGGAGACGTAGTAGTAACTGGTTATCAAGAACTGGAACGTCGTAAACTGACTGCCGCTATCGCTAAAGTAGACGTTACAGATGGAATGGTAGGCGCAGCAAAAAGCATCGACCAGGCATTAGCCGGACAAGTGGCGGGTGTAGCCGTTACGACAACTTCCGGTGCACCAGGAGCTCCTGCACGTATTCGTATTCGTGGTACAGCTTCATTGAATGGAACACAAGACCCATTATGGGTATTGGATGGAATACCTTTGGAGGGGACAGATATTGCGAAGCTGAACACTGATACAGACAATGATATTGTTAATATGAAACAATCATCCATTGCCGGCTTAAGTCCGAACGATATAGAAAGCATCACTATTTTAAAAGATGCTGCTGCCACTGCTATTTATGGAGCACGTGCCGCTAATGGAGTAATCGTCGTTACAAGCAAAAGGGGGCGAACAGGGAAACCTGTGATCAATTTTAATACAAGATTGACATATACCCCTAATCTGGATACTTCGCGATTGAATCTACTAAATTCAGAACAAAAAGTAAATCTGGAACTAGAGTTAATGAAAGAACCAGATGACATATTTACCTCACATCCCTATTTACATAAAGGAGGAGTAGCTTCCATACTTAGACAACATAATCTATTTGAAACCTATCAACAACAAGGATGGGATGGTTTAACCACAGAAGCTCAAAACGCAATTAACCGATTAAAAACGATCAACACTAATTGGAATGACATTTTATTCAGAGATGCTTTTACTCAAGAATATAATTTCAGCATATCAGGAGGAAGTGAAAAAGTGACTTATTATAATTCCCTCGGATATTCACAAGAAAATGGGAATGTACCAGGAGTAAGCATGAGCCGTTTCAATTTGACAAATAAAACTTCTTATCAAGTAAACCGAATACTGAAAATAGGTACTTCACTTTTTGCTAACCGACGGAAGAATAAAGACTTTATTACCGATAAATATGGTTATTCAAACCCTGTTTATTACTCCCGCGTGGCAAATCCATATCAAGAAATTTATGATGCGGAGGGAAACTATGTATATGATTATGATATTGTATCTAACAGTGATAATGAACCTGATCCTGAACGAGGATTCAATCTCCTTGAAGACCGTGCCAATACTAGTAAAGAAACGATAACGACAGCTATTAACGCTATCCTTAATGCCGACTTACGTTTCAATGACCATTGGAAACTAACGTCACAAGTTGGCTTGCAATGGGAACAATCTGGAGTAGAACAATATATTGGTGCCAATACGTTCTCTATGCGTGATATGCGTAAAGACAGCAAATCCGGTGACATATATCGTATACCGGAAGGGGGGATGCACAAGGTAAGTAACGCTACTACATCACAAATCACATGGAAAGTACAAGGAGAATGGACTCAAACCTTTAAAAACATCCATGAAGTACAAATAATGGGCGGATCAGAAATAAGAAAAAATTGGTATGAAACACTCGCATCCAATGCTTACGGATATGACCCTAAGACACTTACCACTAAACCTTTGATTTTGAAAAATGAAGATGAAGCTAAAGATTATCCATTACATACAGAAACTTATGTAGAAAACGCCTTTGCTTCTTTTTATGCAAATGGGTCTTATACCCTTATGCAACGCTACACACTAGGAGCAAGCGTACGTATTGACGGTTCAGATCTATTTGGTGTAGACAAAAAATATCGTTTTCTACCTATTTATTCGGCTAGTGGACTATGGCGACTTTCCAACGAATCATTTCTACAGCCTGCTAAACAATGGATGGATAACTTAGCTCTACGATTATCATACGGGCTTCAAGGAAATATTGACAAAAACACCTCGCCTTATTTAGTAGGAAGTTACGGAAATCAAACCATACTACCAGGCAACTCAGAAACGAGTATTACTATCGGTTCAGCTCCTAATGATAAACTACGTTGGGAAAAAACTGCATCTTATAATATTGGAGTTGATTTTTCCATACTCAAGTCTGCCATTAATTTGAGTGCAGATTACTATTATAGAAAAGGAACTGATCTTATCGGTTATAAAAATCTACCTTTAGAAAATGGATTTTTCACACAAACGATCAACTGGGCAAGTTTGGAAAACAAAGGTTTAGAAATAAACTTGCAAACACGTAACATCACAACCAAGAATTTCTCCTGGTATACCACATTCAATTTTGCTTATAACAATAACAAAGTATTAAAAGACTATGTAAAAGAAAACAGCCCGACGCCCGGTCTAGAAGGATATCCTGTTGGAGCTATTTTTGCTATTAAGAGCAAAGTAGATCCGGAAACCGGACGCATACTCATCTATCCTAAAGGAAGTAATGAGGCTATCACGGTAGAAGAGTTGTTTAAGATGGAGGACTTGACCGGAGGAATGGGTGGTTTCTATGACTATAATGCTGATGCCGACTTTCAACAAAGTCTATATGAATATGTAGGTACGAATGATGCACCCTATACAGGAGGATTACTTAACACACTCTCTTATCGCAACTGGGAACTTAATTTTAATTTTTCATTCTATTTTGGAGCTCATGTACGTACAAGTCCTTCATATAACATAGTAAATTTCGACCCAGGACATAATGTAAACCAAGATATCCTTAACCGTTGGACACCAGAAAATCATAGCGATCAGCTACCTTCTCTTCTCAACCGGAATAACTATCCTGCTGATTATGCACTTTTTGGTGACATACCTGCCATTTATAGAAATCTGGATATGTGGGTAAAGAAACTCAATTATGTGCGTCTCCAAAACATACGATTAGCTTATACATTGCCACAAGAATGGTTACGCAAATTCAATATCAGTGGAGCAACTGTTGCTGTAGAAGGTCGTAACCTGCTTGTCTTCGGTTCCAGTTATAAAAACTACATGGACCCGGAATCAATGAGTAATCTCTATTCAACTCCAGTAGCAAAATCTGTGACATTCAACCTAAGTCTTAACTTTTAAGCAATCAAGAAATATGAAAAGAATAAAAAGACTATATTTATTTTCCATGCTAGCAGGATGTTTCACGATGACTTCATGCAGCAATTTTTTAGAAATACAGCCTGTTGGAAAAGTGATTCCGAACACATTAGAGGAATATAGGGCATTAATGACTAACATTTATGCACAAGATTTGACTGACAGAAGTGTCTGTGATATGCGAACAAAAGAAATTACTGTCAGAAATGATAGTTATGACCAAAGCGATTATGGCGATATAGAAAAATGGATAACCAACAGTACAACAGCCAAAGAGTTCGGCTGGATAGACTACTACGAAAACATCTATTATGCCAATGCTATCATCGACAAAAAGAACGATATAACAGATGGAAACGAAAAAGACATCAATCAATTAGTGGGAGAAGCCTACTTTATGAGAGGATATATGCACTTCCTTCTAGTCAATCTGTACGGACAGCCATATACAAAAGAGGGTGCAAAAGACACAAAAGCTATCCCCTTGAAACTGACTCTTGATTTAGAAGAGATTCCAACACGAAATACAGTAGAAGAAATATATAAATCCATTCTTTCCGACATAGAAAACGCTCGCCAACTTATAACAAAAAAAGAGTGGGAATCTGGTTACAATTATCGCTTCAGTACACTCGCTGTTGATGCCTTTGAATCACGAGTACGCCTTTATATGGGAAATTGGCAACCCGCCTATGATGCTGCCGAACGCACGTTGGAACAAAAAGCAACACTTGGAGATTACAATAGTACTAATGTACAATTATTACCTAACCACTACACTTCTGTAGAGTCTATTACTGCTTATGAGAAAATCTACAATGCAACAACAACATTAGATGCCTCACAAGCCACACAATCATTTGTCGACATGTTCAACGAAGAAGACTTACGACCTGCAACTTACTTTGGTGAGAAGAATAAAGACGGTAATTATCCCATAAAAAAAACAGATGGAACGTTTACCTATAAATGTAGTTTTCGCGTTAGCGAACTTTATCTGAACTCTGCGGAAGCAGCTGCTCACCTGAACAACCTCCCTGCAGCTCGCAACCGCCTATTACAACTAATGGAAAAAAGATATACTGCAGCAGGATATGAACAGAAAAAAAACGAAGTAAACAGTATGAATCAAGAAGAATTAATTGCAGAAATATTAAATGAACGAACTCGTGAATTAGCATTTGAAGGGCACCGCTGGTTCGACTTACGCCGGACTACCAGACCGAGAATTGAAAAGGTATTAAGTGGGGGACAAACAATTGTTCTTGAACAAGATGATAATCGCTATACATTGCGTATTCCTGTGAGTGCCACTAATGCCAACCCTAATTTACTAGACTAAAATTCGCCTAGTTTTACCTCGCAATAACAAAAACTCCTTTTGCATTTTCATCTGCAAAAGGAGTTTTTATTTAAATATCCCCTTCCACTTCCTTTCCTTACAGATATTACTTATCGATAAATCTTTATCCCCCCAAAAGCATTGTTCTTTAACAAGAAATCCGTATCTTTGTAGCGACTTATTACGATTAATAACGTAGAAGCGTTTAGAATATTATCCCTATTCAGAATCTGGTAAATTCATCAACAGTGGGGTAATGACAACTAAGCGTTCACGTCTTTGTTATATGCAAGGGCGTGGACTCTGTTGTTCATTCACTGTTGGGCTTACCAGAGCCTTGAATAGAATGAACTAACGACGTCCACGCTTCTCTTGTATATATATGGTATCCGGACGCTTACCACACAAACAATAAAGGTAATGAGCAGCACTATTACAAAGTTCTTCGCTTCTTTTTTAGCTTATGGGGTAGCTAATAAGAAAAAGCGCTTCTCGGCAATTGGCCGTTTCTCCGAAGGATTGGCTCCGGTAAAAGGAAAAATCCAATGGGGATACATCAATAAAGGATATGACGTTGTCATTCCTCTAATGTACGAACGGGCTTTCTCTTTTAAAGAAGGATTAGGGATGGTAGTACTCAATTCTCAATACGGATTCATCGACCATACCGGACAAATACAGATTCCGTTTAAATACACAGCCGCTCACTCGTTTGAGCAAGAATGTGCACGGGTATGCCACGATGGATTATGGGGATTGATTGACAGACAAGGAAACTACATTCTTCCACCGACTTACAGTCAAATAGAACAATTCGCGGAAGGATTAGCTCTCGTCTCGCTACACAATAAGGTAGGATTCATTAACAAGAAAGGAGAAGTTGTCATTCCCCTGGAATATGATAATGGATGCTCTTTCTCTGAAGGACTGGCTGCTGTTTGTATTGAAAGTCAGTCGTCCAAGTGGGGGTATATAAACAAAGACAATGAAGAAGTACTTCCTTTTAAGTACGATATTGCAGAACCCTTTTATAACAACATAGCTCGAGTGGGTCTCTATGGAAAAAGCATGAAAATCAACAAACAGGGCAGTGAATGTCTATAAAACAACCACTCTACGCATTTATTCATCTCAACACGCAAGGCATTCTGTTCTAAAACATCCCCTTACGAATAACAACGTAAGGGGATTTTTCGTACATTCGAACATGTTAAATCTTTAATACGCAACATTATGATTATCGGAGTACCAAAGGAAATCAAAAACAATGAGAACCGTGTAGGCATGACACCTTCGGGAGTGGCGGAAGTGGTAAAACAAGGGCATCGGGTATTTATCCAACATACAGCGGGAATAAATAGCGGTTTTCCGGATGAAGCATATCAAGCTGTCGGCGCGCATATCCTGCCAACAATAGAAGACATTTACGCCACTGCCGAGATGATTGTAAAGGTGAAAGAACCGATAATCACCGAATATAACTTAATCAGAAAAGGACAGTTACTATTCACTTATTTCCATTTTGCTTCCGACCGGGAGTTAACCCTCGCCATGCTCTCCAACAAATCAATATGCCTGGCTTATGAAACTGTAGAAGAAGCAGACCACTCATTACCTTTATTAATTCCCATGAGTGAAGTTGCCGGACGTATGTCTATCCAGGAAGGTGCCCGTTTTCTGGAAAAACCGCAAGGCGGAAAAGGTATCCTTTTGGGAGGTGTACCAGGTGTTAAACCAGCTAAAGTATTAATTTTAGGAGGTGGAGTTGTAGGTAGCAATGCCGCACAAATGGCTGCTGGAATGGGGGCAGATGTCACTATTACAGATATAAATCTGGCACGTCTGCGCTATTTGAGCGAGACACTGCCGAAGAATGTAAAGACATTGTACGCATCCGAACTAAGAATCAGAAAAGAATTGCCGGATGTAGATTTAGTTGTCGGCTCTGTACTGATTCCCGGTGATAAAGCACCACATTTGATTACCAAAGAGATGCTTTCAATGATGCAGCCCGGCACAGTATTAGTAGATGTAGCAATCGATCAGGGAGGATGTTTTGAAACCTCTCACCCGACCACTCACAGTGCACCGACCTATATTGTAGATGGAATCGTTCATTATGCAGTAGCTAATATTCCGGGAGCTGTACCTTACACTTCCACCCTTGCACTGACCAATGCTACCCTCCCCTATGTGATCGCTTTAGCAAATAAGGGATGGAAAAAAGCCTGCAAAGAAAATACAGCATTAGCACTCGGATTAAATATCGTAGAAGGAAAAATCGTTTATAAGGCCGTAGCCGACGTATTTGGTTTAAAGTACGATCCTATCAGCCTATAACTATGCATTTTCACCATACAGTAACACAAAGCCTTGCAGAGTTTTTTCTTTTTTCCAAATAAGACCATCTCAATGTCTTACGCCTTCGATTGATGATCTTTAAAAAAACTCAGCAAGACTTTGTATTACTCTGTGGTGAGCTATATCTTTAAAATAAATAATCTTTCTTTGCCGCCCGTTGATAAGCCGCTACCAATTCGTTCATTACTTCTGCCACAGACTGCCGACGGGATATGATTGCCGAAACTTGTCCGATCTCCAATTCCCCTTCTTCCAGATCACCTTCGAAGATTCCTTTTTTAGCACGCCCCCGTCCTAATAAAGTTCTCAAATCTTCTGCACTAGCACCACTATCTTCAGCCTTCTCCACCGCTTCGCGGAAAGCATTCTTTACCAAACGTGTCGGAGCCAGCTTTTTCAACAACAACTTAGTATCCCCTTCACCGAGACTCAAGCAATAATCTTTAAATACCGGACTCGCTGAACTCTCTTCAGTAAGAGCAAAACGGGTTCCTATCTGTACACCTTCGGCTCCCAACACCATAGCAGCCAGTATTCCTTCTCCTGTACCGACACCTCCTGCGGCTATCAAAGGTAATGTTGTAGCCTCACGTACAGCGGGAATCAAACAGAAAGTCGTTGTTTCTTCGCGTCCATTATGCCCTCCGGCTTCGAACCCTTCTGCCACTACCGCATCTACCCCAGCCTCCTCACATTTTACAGCAAAACGGGAAGAAGAAACAACATGAACAACCGTTATTCCACGCTCTTTCAACCACCCAGTCCACGTTTTCGGATTTCCGGCAGAGGTAAAAACAATCTTCACTCCCTCTTCCACCACAATATTCATAATCTCTTCTATCTGGGGATACATCAAAGGAATGTTTACACCAAAAGGCAATTTCGTGGCCGCATTACATTTACGGATATGCTCGCGTAAAGTGTCCGGATGCATGGAACCGGCACCGATCAATCCCAGTCCACCGGCATTGCTCACAGCAGAAGCAAGACGCCAACCGCTGCACCACACCATACCACCTTGAATAATAGGATACCGAATACCCAGAAGAGAAGTAATTCTATTCATAACCAATAATTTATCTATGTGTTAATATACTAAGATACCAATAATAGCGACAAAGCTATATAACAATGCGCCAACATAACAACACACAAATATACTAATTATTCAATTACAAACATTCTCTAGTCAGCACATTAGCGCATTGCTACATCAACACATCATTATAACGCCTTCAACGGGCAATCTGTTCAATTGGTTTATTTATCAACACAGTGGTAGAATCTCCATAAGTTCTCAACACTTCCAATGTGCGGGCACGGTTATCCCGTCCCGTCTTATTCCAGAAATCTTTTGTAAAGACAGCCATCAGGTCAAGTCCGCCGATAGTTCCACCATTGATATACACTCCACTCCCACCAAACAAGGGAATAGGTGCATCCATCACTACCGTGTTCACCATCATTCCGTTAGCACGTTCACCCAACTGACGGAAACGTACCCCACTCGCCTGTATCTCATCCAACGACTTACGCATTCCCTTTGCCATCGGATTGCGTGCCCAGTTTGAATAAGATCTTTGATGGCGTATCTCGTAGAAAGGATCACCCCGCCAGGTATTTTTATCGATCTTTATCTTCTTCTGATAGATGGGATCCCAGTTATAGCGGGTATTCGCTTTATATGGCATCAGAGTCAACATCACTTTCGGTTTAGGCAACGCTTCAGGAAGCGATTCGTCAGGCATCATCCAGCTTTTCTCCTCCGACATCCGGGGAGTACCCACTGCGCTTCCGAAATCAATCGACTTCACAGCATCCATATTTAAATGCAACTCCTGGTCACTCTCCAGCAATTTCTTCAAATGCAAAGAATCTTGCGCCGTCCATACTTGCGAATATGCAAATACAGCGGTCAGGCACAGTGCCATCGTTGTTATAACCCGTTTTAATCCATCCATTCTTTTTACTCTTTCATTACCTATATTTCGGAGCACTTCATATACATTTGCACGTATAAGAGGCTATCTTTTGAGCGTAATAATCCCCCTGTCAGCAGCAAAAGACTACTGATACAAACAAATATTCCCACATGAATGTTTCCTATTTTTTACTTTCCGAAGGCTCCTCCCCCTTTATTACCACCAACGATAACCCGATCCACAAAGCGGCTCATCGTAACACGGATCAATTGTCCATCTCGTTTTCGGATATTGGCGTTCTTCCCACCAACTACGATAACAAGCGGCTGCATCGAGTACTTCCTCATCGGTCAGGAAATAGATTGCTTCATAATTTTCAGCATTCGCCAATACCATTTTGCAACCTAATGACGGAGGTGTGCCCTGACGGATAGATTCAATCACCCAAAGCATACACTCACCCAACCGAATCTTACCGTTGTTCATATTATAAACCGACGGAAAAGAAGGGATAATAGTCAGATCTTCTGCATATTTTAAAAGTTCGGGGATATCCTCTTCCGTGAAATGAGGAACCTCCACCACCCCTTTTTCATTCTTCATCTTGTACGTACCCGACTTCAATTGCTTCACAAAAAGAGCAACATCCGGATTGTTATAATCCATTTCTTCGCTGGTGCATCCTGTAAAGGATACGATCAGGCAAACAGCCATCCACAGCATTAGTAGTGTTTTTTTCATTTTCATAAGGATTAATACGTCATGCGAAGTCCGCAAAGTAAATTAAAATTAGTCGGCCGTTTTGTTCGTACCGTAGCCAATTTCGAATCTGTCTTGAAATGATGCGAAACTCCGGGTTCGGCAAAAACAGCAAGTCGGTCATTAATCTTATAGTTGATTCCAATACCGGCAGTCACTGCCAGCTGGATAGGTTCTTCTTTAAAACTGTTGTCCGGTGCACCGGCAATACATTTATCGGCTATTCCTCCTACAGTAGCGTAAAGGTCGATTTTTTTCGTATCTACCAACGTCACGTTCACTTTAACGGGGATTCCCAGATAGTGCAAGTGCTGCCCTGCAGAACGGAGGTTCGAATAGAGCAATCCGGTTTCTATGCCAAGAAAATCGTTCAACTTACGCTCTACCGTCACCCCTGCGGAAACCGGCATTTTATAAGTACCGTTATCTGCCGGAAGTGCTGTGCCCACTTGAACTTTCATCGCCCAGCGATGCTTTTTCACTGCTTTGGGTTGAGACATATCGACATTCGACTGTTCTTCCGGAGCAACAGATGATTCTGTATTACCGTTTGTTGCCTGCCAATAACCATTATGCCCCTGATTACCATATCGGTTGCCATTTCCCGTAGAAGTAGTGGAAGAAAAAGAAAACGACATAGAGAAAGTGATTGAAAGAGAATCTTCTTCCTCCGTATATTGCGACAGCATACCGTAAGATTTCGGAGCCGGTTTCGGCAACACCGGTTCTACCGGCAACGGCAACTGATTGACACGTATTCCATCTCCATCCATCTGTCCTCCATTCGTCACGGCTATCTTTGTAAATGCTTCTTCCATTTCCTCCTTTGGAGAGAAATACAAGAAAGTAGCCGACGAGGCTGCCAAAACAAGCAATACAGATGCCGCAGCCGCTACACGGAAGAGCAGAATCCGACGACGATGCTGGCAAGCCACAGGAATTTCCTGCGAGAGCTCTTCCCAAAAGCCATCCCGTACACTCATCCCGGCATCAGCGAGACGCGTGCGAAACAGATCGGTTATTTCATCATTTTCTTTCTTCATGATTTCTATACTCTTTAATTCTTTTTGCTAACAAATATTTGGCCCGGTGCAGCTGCGAAGTAGATGAATGCTCTTTAATATGAAGCATCTTGGCTATCTCCTTGTGCGATTTCTCTTCAAACACATAAAGGTTGAAAACGGTTCGGCAACCATCCGGCAATTCGGCAATAAAAGCCATCAACTGCTCTTCGGAGATTCCAGCCCCTCCTCCCGAATCCGATATATCCGGTATATCGGGAAGCTGCTCTTCATGCACTACCAACTGGCTGACTCGCTTCTCCCGTCGCAGGAAATCGAGTGATTGAGTAACCATCACCCGGGTAATCCATGTACAAAGTGAAGACTCACCCCGGAACGAAAAGTTGGTAAAAATCTTGATGAAACCGTCATGCAGTACATCGTGCGCCGCATCCATATCGCCCGTATAGCGGAAACATACCGCCAGCATCTGCTTGGAATAGAGAGTGTAAAGTTCCTTTCGGGCTGAATCCTTTCCTGCCCGACAGCCCTTTATCAGTTCTATCTCGTTTTCCAAAGTCAATTACTTTTTTTTAAAATCGAACGTATGTCTGCGTCGTTTGCTCATTAGACGCGAGAGTTTGAGGAATGCTGCAAGGAATATTGCTAAAAGAAGTTAAAGGATAGATAATAATAAACGGGAAAGAAAAAAACGATGAACGATAAACGGTAAATGATGAACAAAGCTGCGCATAATCATGCTACAAAATATCCACCGTTTACTGTTTATCGTTCACCGCTTACAGTTCACCGCTTATTATATACTATCAGCATGCTTTGAAACTCATGTCCAGCCCTTTCACTGAATGAGTCAAAGCTCCTACAGAGATGAAGTCTACGCCACATTCGGCATACTCACGAAGAGTATCAAAGGTGATACCACCCGAAGATTCGGTTTCGTATTTGCCTGCTACCATCTCTACTGCTTTCTTTGTCATTTCGGGAGTGAAGTTATCAAACATGATACGGTCTACTCCGCCGAGATCAAGAACTTGCTGCAGTTCGTCGAAGCTGCGGACTTCTATTTCTATTTTCAGGTCTTTACCTTTTTCCTTGCAATATTCTTTGGCACGAGTGATGGCTTTGTCGATACCTCCGGCAAAGTCCACATGATTGTCTTTCAGAAGAATCATGTCGAACAGACCAATACGATGGTTTACTCCGCCACCGATTTTCACTGCCATTTTTTCGAGGATACGCATACCGGGAGTTGTTTTGCGGGTATCAAGCACACGGGTATTTGTACCTTCCAATACCTTTGCATATTTACGGGTCATTGTTGCAATGCCGCTCATACGCTGCATCACGTTCAACATCAGGCGTTCGGTCTGAAGTAAAGATTGCACTTTTCCTTCCACTACCATTGCTACATCACCCGGTTTCACTTCTGTTCCGTCATTGATAAACACTTCCACTTTCATGGTAGGATCAAAACGGTTGAAGATTTCTTTAGCTACTTCGATGCCAGCCAACACACCGGCTTCTTTGATAAGCAATTTTGATTTTCCCATTGCCGTAGCGGGAATACATGAAAGGGTGGTATGATCGCCATCACCTATATCTTCTGCAAAAGCAAGATCGATCAACTTGTCGATCAGTTCTTTTTCCTTATTCATTGATCTTGTCAATTCTTATTTGATGTATTAAATATTGATTCTGCACTTTCTTCAGGAAGCAGTTCACACGAAAGTTCCCATTAGTAGTAGCCAACGTACCGATAACGAAACTCGATTCGTCCCGTTTTCCCTGATGGTTCACATTAAATCCGCTGACTTTATTCTTCGTAAAGAATTCCTGCATCGCAGCTGTTGCTTTCTGTTTGTCAACGTTTGTCGAGCGACCTTGGAGCACCAGGTTTACCTTGTCCCCCATATACTTACTTAGCTCTTGCGAGCTTCCTCTTTTAAATGCCGTAATCACTCCTGCCGGTATCTCTTGCGCCATCAGCAACGAGAGGGAAAGAAGCAATGCGGTCATTCCTACGAGCACTCGTTTTTTCATAATTACAAGCTTTTAAGTTGAAGTTTAAAGGCTTAAACTTTCAACTAATGATAGGCAAAGGTAAGCATTAATTGCAGAATAACATAAAAAATGCCTATTTTTGTGCAATAATCAGAATTGTAGACGTATGAAAACAACCTTGCTCGTCGTAGGACGAACCGTAGAACAACACTATATAACTGCTATCAACGACTATATCCAGCGCACTAAACGCTATTTCACTTTTGACATGGAAGTGATTCCTGAATTGAAAAACACGAAGAGTCTTTCAATGGAAGTGCAGAAAGAAAAGGAAGGGGAACTGATATTGAAAGCTCTCCAACCGGGCGACGTGGTGGTATTGCTCGATGAGCACGGAAAAGAAATGCGTTCTCTGGAGTTTGCCGAATATATGAAGCGAAAAATGAACACGGTCAACAAACGACTGGTATTCATTATCGGAGGACCTTATGGCTTTTCAGAAAAGGTTTATCAAGCGGCACACGAAAAGATTTCAATGTCGAAGATGACTTTCTCACATCAGATGATCCGGCTGATATTCGTTGAGCAGATTTATCGGGCGATGACTATATTGAATGGAGGGCCGTATCATCATGAATAAACTACATCCACAAAGATGTACCGTGAAAAATGAATTATACAATAAAGAAGATGGATATCATTATCCATTCTTCTCTTCTATATAAAGTTTATTAAATACCTGCCGGAGTTCGTCTTCATTAGTAATCAAATTCCGAAGTTCTGCCAACCGTCCGGCATTATCCGATTGGGGTATCCATAACTTCAGATACCCTCCTTCTGCATATTTTTCAGTTAGATGTTTCCGAAAACGGGCATATTGCTCTTCTTTATCCATCTCCGGATAATGAGACAGCCCATATTGTACGGTACGACGTAAAGTAACTTCGGGATCAATAATTCGGTCAGCCTCGGCAACAATCATTCCATAGATTGTTCTGGGAGCCTGTTTATTGGAAGCCCGATGATCTTCTATCGCCTCTTTCATCTGCAACAGCTGCTCATCCGTAAACCAACGCCGCAAAGTTTCGTCAGCTAGCAACACTTTGCCGGAGGTTATATGATGAAATTCACGTCCTTCATACAACCCCAGGTCATGATAAGCAGCGATGACATAAACCATCGAATAATCGACTTCATAATGCGTCGCTAATTTCAGACTTTCCTCAATAACCTTTTCTACATGGTCAATTTGATGCGCTTTATCAAAGTTAGCGTATTGAGGAATAATACTTTGCCGAACATAGTTTTGCAATTCAGCAGGCACATGATGAGTCATATTCGATCTTTTTAGCTAATGAATTCTTTTATTTATATTATTCCCGATTCATCAAACGATGTTCTGCCATCTGTTCGAACTTTGTTCCCGGACGACCATAATTGGCATACGGATAAATGGAAATACCACCACGAGGAGTAAATATTCCCGTTACTTCTATGTATTTGGGACTCATCAATCGGATAAGATCTTTCATTATGATATTCACACAATCTTCATGAAAGGCTCCATGACTGCGGAAACTGAAAAGATAGAGTTTCAAACTCTTACTTTCTACCATTTTTATATCAGGAATGTAGCTGATACGTATTTCGGCAAAGTCCGGCTGTCCGGTAATAGGACACAGACTTGTGAACTCCGGGCAGTTGAAACGTACCCAGTAATCATTTTCAGGATGCTTATTATCAAAGGCTTCCAGTACTTCAGGAGCATAATCTTGTTTATACTCGGTTTTTCTTCCTAATAAGGAAAGTTGGTCTTTTAATTCTGTCATTGCACTCATTAACTACAACCTCTACTCTAAACAAAAAAACGCATTTCTTCTTTCACCTATCACCGTCCTGCCTCAAACGCCTTATTCATCGAGGTTTTAGTGGTGAAGGATTCATTTCACAACCTATCACCGCATCTATCACCTATCACCATCAACTCTTATCCTACGTTTGCTTTCTCCTCATCTTACTTGTTACGGTGTGTTTCATTGCCTGAAACAATGTGTTTCCCGCCTTGAAACAAAGTGTTTCATTACTTGGAACAAACTGTTTCAAGTCTTGGAACTTATAGTTTCAAGCGTTAGAAACTTTAGTTTCCTACCGTTGAAACTTTAGTTTCTCACTGATGAAACAACAGTTTCAAGCTGTTGAAACTAATCTAAGCCAATACATTCCGGACAGAAACTACTATCATTTATTAATTAGAACTTACCGGTGACAATAGATGTGACGGCAAAATGTCAAATTTAGCTGCTGTCACTACTTGCTGTCACAAACTAGAAATCTTATAATCAAACATTTATCTACAACAATGTGACAGATGACAGCAAAAAAACGCATTTTAATCTCTATGTAGAGATATTATTGATTCTTACTTTTTAAATACTTTTCCAATCCTTCCCGACGCAATGTACAAGCCGGGCAATGTCCGCAACCATCTCCCTGAACGCCATTATAACAGGTCAAAGTCTCGGTGCGAATCAGTTCCAATACCCCCAGTTCGTCGGCCAATGCCCATGTTTCTGCCTTATCAATCCACATCAAAGGGGTATGAATCACAAATTGTTCATCCATAGCCAGATTGAGAGTTACATTAAGAGATTTGATAAAGGCATCACGGCAATCGGGATAACCGCTGAAATCTGTTTGAGAAACTCCCGTTACCAAATGATTAATACCACGTTCACGGGCATATACTGCTGCGATACTTAGAAAAAACAGATTACGTCCCGGAACAAAGGTATTAGGAACGCTATCTGCAGGTTTTTCCTGATCCATCACCATCGTAGTATCGGTCAATGAATTATGACCTAACTGTCCGATAAAGGAAACATCCATCACATCAAATTCCACTTCCGCTTTCCGGGCTATCTCCCGTGCAAGCTCCACTTCTTTCTGATGCTTCTGACCATAAAGAAAACTCAAGGCATATACTTTCTTAAAGTTGCGTTTTGCCCAAAACAAACAAGTGGTAGAATCCTGCCCACCACTAAACACAACCAATGCTGCTTCTCTATTCATATTCTATATTAAATATCTTTGACTTTCAATACATTATAAGAGATATTGGTGTCGTAAACATCGCTACCGTCTATTTTCTTGATTGCTTTCACCACACGAATTGTCACCGGAAGGATAATAACTTCATACATGGATTTCAGCACAATCTGAATCCCCATCATGATAAGCAGTTCTTTCCAGGCAATAACTCCACCAAAAGCTACCGGGAAGAAAATCAATGAATCGGCAGTCTCACCTACAACAGTCGACCAGATGGCACGGGCCGAAAAGTTACGCCCCTGACTGGCTACTTTCATCTTACTCATCACATACGCATTGAGAAATGAGCCTACCAGAAAAGCCATCAGACTGGCAGCCACAATACGGGGAGCCATACCGAACACAAAATTGAAATGTTCCTCGCCCTCCCAGAAAGGAGCAGCCGGAATGGCAACAGCTATCAACCCAAGAGCAACCACGAAGAAGTTCATGGCAAAACCGCTCCAAATGATGAGCCGCGCTTTCTTGAATCCCCAAACCTCGGCGATACAATCATTAATAATATAAGAAATAGGAAAAACCAATAATCCGGCTGTCACGGTCAGACTACCTACCTGAATTACTTTTGTTTCAAGAAGATTGGCTGCAATGAGACAGACATTAAACAGAATGCCCAGCAGCATAAAGGGTACAGATACTTTTTCTTTCATAATTCCTGTTTTTTACGTGGTGTTCTAGAATACACGACCGCTATTCACGGCATCATACATTTTTTATTCTTTCGGAGTGCAAAGGTAAAAAATAAAACTGGAATTATCACATTCATCTTACCAGAATCTGTCTTCCCGATAATTGAAGAAAAAATAAGCCTCCCTGTCAGTCGTCGTATTCTGACAGGAAGGCTCATCACTTTGACCTTAAAAACACATCACTCAATCAGGCATCCGCATCAAGAGGAGAAGTCTTTCAATTCCTCTTTCAACCGCTTACGGATGAAAAACAAACGGCTCTTTACCGTTCCCATCGGCAATCCTAATTTTTCGGCAATTTCTCTATACTTAAATCCGGCTACAAACATCTGAAAAGGCACTTTCATCTCTTCCGGTATGGAATGTATCACCCGGTACAACTGTTTCATATCATACGTAAACTCGAATCTATCAGCATCTTCATCTTCTATCAGATGTTGTTGATTGATGGAGTAACTATCATCAATCAGGTTCATTTCACGAACTGTGCGACGGTAGTTGTTCACGAAAATATTACGCATAAGCGTATACATCCATCCCTTCAGATTTTTGCTATACGTAAACTTCTCCTGATTATCTAATGCCTGCAACAAACAATCCTGAACCAAATCATTAGCAGATTCGCGGTCTGCCGTCAATTTATATGCGAAGCGATGCAAATCCGGTTGTATCGCTAATATTCCTTGAGTAAAATCAACTTTTTCCATCGTCGTATTTCCTTTATCTAATTAGTACGATACAAAGGTCCGTTTTTTTAGAATCATTATAAATAGCAATTCTTCCGATTAGTTTGGCAATTTTTCCTTTGCCCCTCTCAACCATTTCTTTTTTTAGTTGTTCATTGGGCATTCACCTAAAACTTAACTGATAATGAAAACAAGCTTTAAAATGGTAGCTATGCTACTGGGGATAGGAATTTTCCCCCTCTGTGCCTATGCACAACAGAAGGTAGTCATCGAAGATGAAGAACCGAATTCTATCATGTTTGTTTCGAAAAACAAAGCAGGAGATGAAATCATCCGAATCATGAACGACCGTTCGCAGATGCGTTTCCACGACCCGAATGCTCCCCGTTTCCTGCTAACCGACCAGAAAGGGAAATTTGCCCTGGGTATCGGAGGATACGTTCGTGCAACAGCAGAGTATGACTTTAACGGTATCGTAAATGATGTCGATTTCTATCCGGCATTGATTCCACAACGCGGAAGCGGCAATTTTGCCAAGAATCAATTCCAGATGGACATCACCACTTCTACCCTATTCCTCAAACTGGTAGGACGTACGAAACATCTGGGAGACTTCGTTGTCTACACAGCCGGAAACTTCCGGGGTGACGGAAAAACCTTTGAATTGCAGAATGCTTATGCGCAATTCCTCGGTTTCACGATCGGATACAGCTACGGTTCGTTCATGGACCTCTCCGCACTGCCTCCTACCATCGACTTTGCAGGTCCTAACGGATCAGCCTTTTACCGCACTACGCAATTGAGCTATATGTGCGATAAGTTGAAAAACTGGAAATTCGGTGTTTCAATGGAAATGCCTTCAGTAGACGGTACAACCAACAATGACTTGTCTATCAACACCCAACGAATGCCGGACTTTGCCACTTCCGTACAGTATAACTGGAATAGTAGCAGTCACGTTAAATTAGGTGCTATTGTCCGTAGTATGACTTACTCAAGTAACGTTCATGAGAAAGCCTATTCCGCCACCGGCTTCGGTCTGCAAGCATCTACAACTTTCAATATTACGAAGAAATTACAGGCATTCGGACAGTTTAATTATGGAAAAGGTATCGGATCTTACCTGAACGATTTAAGTAATCTGAACGTAGATATCGTTCCCGATCCTGATAATGAGGGAAAAATGCAGGTTCTCCCAATGCTGGGATGGTATGCAGGGCTGCAATACAACCTTTGTCCGAGCATTTTTATATCTGGTACATATAGTTTATCCAGACTTTATTCTGAAAACGGATACCCAAGTGAAAATCCGGAATCCTATCGTAAAGGACAGTATTTAGTGGCTAATGCTTTCTGGAATGTAAGCAGTAATTTGCAAGTGGGCGTAGAATATTTAAGAGGATGGCGTACTGATTTCAGTTCCGCAACCCGTCATGCCAACCGGTTGAATATGCTGGTGCAGTATTCTTTCTAAATCAGCATATACATAAAAGATTATTTCATTGTATAAAATTGAAGAGGGAGACAGCCATTGAAACGCTATCTCCCTCACATCATTATTAACTTCGTATTTTATTGAGTTCTAATTTATTTAGAATCTGTAGTCAATGCTAAGACCAAATACTTTGTTGGTACGGCTATATACATTGGTACCAGGCAATCCTGTACCATTATAATTGGAAAAATCTTTCGTATAATCTTCGTAAGTAGTCCACATATAGCCAACATTTAAAGCTGCTCTTTCACTCAACTTCACCTTCGCTCCAAAGCCCAATGTGTAAGAGTCACAAGAGAAACTGGTATCGCTCTGAAAGTTATCGGACAATCCGTAATCCGTAATTTGCCCACCACAACTTAACGACAATTGTTTGGTCACATCCCATTCAATACCTGCCAGATATTCGTTAGTCCCCTTAGTCAAGAACTTCTGCTTTCCATCTGCCATACCTGCTTTCTTATCATCATAAAAGTGATATTCTACAGATGCACGCAGTACTGGAAGAAACTCATAAGCCACTGCTACCGAAAGCATGGAAGGAATATCATTCGGAGTATTGACACCGTTTTTATAGTTGCCTATCAAAGCTTCCGCTTCGGCAGGATAGTCCAATTTATGAGTTTTATTTTCAATATTCATGTTAGCCTTGAACTCATACTTAGCTCCAATGTTCAACTTGTTCCATTTTACATCCACGCCTATCACCGGAGTTAATCCCCAACCTGTCTGGTCACAGTCCAAAGCCAAATTCATTAAGTCTGTATCTCCCACTTTAGCATCCAGGAATCCCTCATAACCTCCTGAAAAATAATTCATACGGGCACCGGCAAAAGCCGAAAGCCAATCAGTTATTTTATAAGATAAGCCCAACTGCAAGGAATAGATGTATTGTCTGCCATCCATAGCACTATTGATGATATATTTGTCCGGGGTCATTATCGGCCCCCCTTGCGCTACTCCGTCCAAACTCTTTTGGAATATTTTTGCCATAGCAGCCGACTCAAATATAGGTAAACCGTCATCAAACGAAGCCTTTCCACCTCCGGCAGTTATAGCGAAGAAACCGGAAATAGTCCAATCTCCTTTCTTATATGCGGCAAACACACTGGGAATAACCGGCGCAGCAGCTTTTCCTTTATAATATTTACTATAAGGCTTATCGGAAACGGTAGGAACAGGAGCGGTAGGATTTGTTAAATCAAGACCACTATATGTCATAAAGCTAGCATCAATATTTCTCGTCTGAAAAGCACTCTGAATGCTCAATCCCACATGGAAACCGTCATTCGGCAAAAAAGCCAAACCGGCAGGATTGGACAAAGCTCCGTCTATTTCAAAGGTAGCACCACGAGATAGCATACGAAGAAAAGCAGCGTGTTGATTAGTATTTGTCAGAAGACCTCCGGCAAAAGTTGGAATTGAAACGATTAGCATTACAAATCCAATCAAGGAAATTTTTCTCATCTAAATCTTTTTTTAATTATTTCGGGCGCAAAGATACGATATTATTGCACACGAAAGATACGTTTGTGCATTTATTTTCATTTAGCCTCCTATTTTAATTGAAAAAATAAACTGTTTCTAATGAAACAATCTATTTTTCGAATGATGGATTGATTAAACAAATTCACCTGTTCCAACGTTTAATATTATATAATTTATAGAATAATATTATGGCCTATACAATTGCATTTTTCGGCACAAAGCCTTATGATGAGTCCTCTTTCAATGACAAAAACAAAGAGTTCGGGTTTGAGATACGCTACTACAAAGGGCATCTGAATAAGAACAACGTACTACTGACACAAGGAGTGGATGCTGTCTGCATCTTTGTGAACGACGTTGCCGACGCAGAAGTAATCCGTGTGATGGCAGCCAACGGAGTAAAACTATTGGCACTACGCTGTGCCGGATTTAATAATGTAGATTTGGATGCTGCCGCCGCTGCCGGAATTACCGTAGTACGGGTTCCTGCCTACTCTCCTTATGCCGTTGCAGAGTACACCGTAGCTCTTATGTTATCGCTAAACCGGAAAATTCCCCGTGCTTCCTGGCGTACCAAAGATGGTAATTTCTCCCTGCACGGTCTGATGGGATTCGATATGCACGGAAAAACAGCAGGCATCATCGGTACAGGAAAAATCGCGAAAATACTGATTCACATCTTAAAAGGGTTTGGAATGAACATATTGGCTTACGACCTCTATCCGGACCATAACTTCGCCCGTGAAGAACAAATAGTTTATACTTCACTGGACGAACTATATCACAATTCGGATATCATCTCTTTGCATTGCCCGCTCACCGAAGCGACCAAGTATCTGATTAACGACTACTCTATCAGCAAAATGAAAGACGGAGTTATGATTATCAATACCGGCCGTGGACAGCTGATTCATACCAATGCATTGATTGAAGGGTTGAAGAACAAGAAAATAGGTTCCGCAGGACTGGACGTATATGAGGAAGAAAGCGAATACTTTTATGAAGATCAATCCGACCGCATCATCGACGATGATGTACTCGCCCGCTTACTTTCATTCAACAATGTGATAGTCACTTCTCATCAAGCTTTTTTCACACATGAAGCGATGGAGAATATTGCGGCGACCACCCTGCAAAACATAAAAGATTTTATCAATCATAAGCCTTTGCTAAATGAAGTGAAGAAATAAAACTTTTAAGCTCCTTTCTTTGTTTACAAAACATATAAACAAATAAGAGAAAGGACAGAATTTATGAAAAAAGTAATACATAAAGCAGATACAAGAGGACATTCCCAGTACGATTGGTTGGATAGTTACCATACTTTTAGTTTTGACGAATACTTCGACTCCAATCGTATCAACTTTGGTGCCCTTCGCGTATTGAATGATGACAAAGTTGCACCCGGAGAAGGTTTTCAGACTCACCCGCATAAGAATATGGAAATCATCTCCATCCCTCTGAAAGGACATCTGCAACATGGAGACAGCAAGAAGAACAGCCGCATCATTACTGTTGGAGAAATTCAGACAATGAGTGCCGGAACGGGAATCTTCCACAGTGAAGTGAATGCAAGCCCTGTAGAACCGGTAGAATTCCTGCAAATCTGGATTATGCCGAGAGAACGGAACACCCGTCCCGTTTATCAGGATTTCAGTATCACAGAGTTGGAACGTCCGAATGAACTGGCAGTCATCGTATCTCCTGACGGCAGTACACCTGCTTCCCTTTTGCAAGACACCTGGTTCTCAATCGGTAAAGTAGAAGCCGGAAAGAAACTGGGTTATCACATGCATCAAAGTCATGCAGGCGTCTATATTTTCCTCATTGAAGGAGAAATTGTAGTAGATGGCGAAGTGTTGAAACGCCGGGACGGTATGGGTGTTTACGATACCAACAGTTTCGAACTGGAGACACTGAAAGATTCACATATTCTATTAATAGAAGTACCTATGTGATTCCATCATTAGAAATTAAGAACTAAAACTGCCAGATAATCTTATGGCGAAATTAAACATAGCAGATATCCGACAGGAATATACGAAAGGCGGGTTGCGGGAAAATGAACTTCCGGGCGACCCGCTTTCGCTTTTCAACCGTTGGCTACAAGAAGCAATTGACGCAGAGGTGGATGAACCAACTGCTGTCATTATAGGAACCGTATCCCCTGAAGGGAGACCGTCCACGCGTACCGTATTATTAAAAGGGCTCCATGATGGAAAATTTGTCTTCTATACCAATTATGAAAGCCGTAAAGGCAGGCAATTGGCACAAAATCCGTATATCTCCCTCTCTTTTGTGTGGCACGCCCTCGAAAGACAAATACATATAGAGGGAATAGCGACGAAAGTTCCTCCGGAAGAATCGGATGAATATTTCCGGAAACGTCCTTATAAAAGTCGGGTCGGTGCACGAATTTCTCCCCAAAGTCAACCTATAACAAGCCGAATGCAATTAATACGGTCTTTTGTCAGGGAGGCAGCCCGGTGGATCGGAAAAGAAGTGGAGAGGCCCGATAATTGGGGCGGATATGCCGTTACCCCTACAAGGATTGAATTCTGGCAAGGACGCTCCAACCGTCTGCATGACCGTTTTCTATATACCCTGCAACCGGACGGGGAATGGAAAATCAGTCGTCTTGCTCCTTGATTTCGTCGATTTTTCTTGGCAACTCCAACTAGAATACGTAATATTGCAATTATAAAATAGTCAGCTTATGACACTGGATTATATTTATCACAGCGGTTTCGCCATCGAAATGGAAGGTGTAACCGTTATCATCGATTACTACAAAGATTCTTCCGAAACGGAACATAACCGGGGAATCGTACATGATTATCTCCTGCAAAGGCCGGGTAAACTATATGTATTGGCCACCCATTTCCATCCCGACCACTTTAACCGTGAGATATTGACCTGGAAAGAACAACGCCCCGACATTCAATATATTTTCTCCAAAGATATCTTGAAATCCCATCGTGCCAAAGCCGAAGATGCTTTCTATATTAAAAAAGGAGAAACATACGAAGACGAGACAATTCGTATCGATGCTTTCGGCTCAACGGATGTCGGCAGTTCGTTCTTGCTTCACCTGCAAGATTGGAGTATTTTCCATGCCGGCGACTTGAACAACTGGCATTGGAGTGAGGAATCTACTGAAGAAGAGATCCGAAAAGCCAATGGTGATTTCCTTGCAGAAGTTAAATATTTAAAAGAAAAAGCGCCAAACATCGATTTAGTACTATTCCCGGTGGATCGGAGAATGGGAAAAGATTACATGAAAGGGGCAAAACAGTTCATCGAACAAATAAAAACTACTATATTTGTGCCCATGCACTTCAGTGAAGATTATGAGGGGGGAAATGCGCTTCGTAGTTTTGCTGAAAATGCCGGATGCCGTTTTATCAGCATCACCCATCGGGGCGAAAGTTTTGAGATTACCAAATAAACACATGATAATTATGAATAAATTTACGATTCTGTTTCTTACCCTGTTCCTTGCATTGCCGATGGCGATGAAGGCAGATTCTGCAAAAGAGAAGAAAGATGACACCAGGTACCTTGTAGGAGCTGTTCCTGAAGTAGATGGTAAAGTAGTATTTTCCAAAGAGTTCCAGATTCCCGGAATGAGTCAGGCACAAATCTACGACACAATGACAAAGTGGATGGACGAACGTCTGAAAGAAAATAAAAATATTGATAGCCGCATTGTTTTCTCTGACGAAGCAAAGGGAACAATTGCCGGTGTTGGAGAAGAATGGATTGTTTTCAGTTCCAGTGCTCTGTCATTAGACCGTACACTGGTCAACTATCAGATTACCGTTACCTGTAAACCCGGCAACTGCCTAGTAGAGCTTGAGAAAATCCGTTTCACTTATCGCGAAACAGAGAAATACAAAGCGGAAGAATGGATTACTGATAAATATGCGCTCAATAAAGCAAAGACCAAATTAGTGCGCGGCCTGGCTAAATGGCGTAGAAAAACTGTAGACTTCGCAGATGATATGTTTATGGATGTAGCAGTAGCTTTCGGAGCACCTGACACCCGTCCGAAGACAGAGAAAAAGAAGAAAGAAGAAGAGCAACAAACTCCATCAATCGTTGCAGCCGCAGGCCCGATTATCATTGGTGGCACAGATAAAAAGACTGATATTAAAGTGACGACCGCCGAACCCGTTCAAACTACAGTTCCTGCTGCGACTCTCACACCTGCTACTCCAGTAGGCAAAGCTTCCACAGATATGCCGGGTTATACAGAAATTGATTTGAAACAAATTCCGGGCGAAGTATATGCCTTAATGGGAAGTGGTAAATTAGTAATCAGTATTGGAAAAGATGAGTTCAACATGACCAATATGACTGCAAATGCAGGTGGTGCATTGGGGTATCAATCAGGAAAAGCTGTTGCATATTGCACACTTTCACCCGACCAACCTTATGATGCTATAGAAAAGGCAGACAGCTATACACTGAAATTGTATGCTCCGAACCAAACAACTCCTTCAGCTGTTATCGAATGTAAGAAAATGCCTTCACAGACAACTCCGCAAGCCGGACAACCCCGTACCTATGTTGGAGAAATTGTGAAACTCTTAATGAAAAAATAAGGAAAATTGCAACAATGGAAATAAAAAGTAAATTTGACCATTTTAATATCAACGTTACAAACCTGGAGCGGAGTATCGCTTTTTATGAGAAAGCACTCGGCTTAAAAGAACATCATCGGAAAGAAGCATCCGACGGTTCATTCACACTGGTTTACCTGACAGATAATGAAACTGGTTTCCTATTGGAATTGACATGGCTCAAAGATCATACAGCTCCATACGAACTGGGGGAAAACGAAAGTCACCTATGTTTTCGTGTAGCCGGTGATTACGATGCAATCAGGGCCTATCACAAAGAAATGAATTGTGTATGTTTTGAGAACACTGCTATGGGGCTTTATTTCATTAATGACCCGGATGATTACTGGATTGAAATACTTCCACAGAAGTGATTTTATATAAAAAGTGGGGGCAGGATAATTATCCTGCCCCCACTTTTTATGTAGAATATATGATCTATCAAACACATAGTATATATACCTAAAACAACAAATACTATAAATATGTATCCGAAAATAAACACCACCTTGCCAGTTGCTTAATCAGAAAAAGCCACTCCTCAATGATTAAAAGGCAACCGGATTGATGATCCGTTTATTGCTACAGCCTTTATTTTTTATGTCGGCTAGCTCTTTTCTTCCGGATATCTGCTTTCATCTTCGCTGCACCCGAACCATGTTGTCCACGAATATACGTCGCTTTTTTCGCTTTCGTTTTCACCTTTTCCTCTTCTTTGGGCTTATCTTTCTTACCTTTAAAAACGATGCCACCCATGATTGCTTCTTCTATACTCATATAATCATTTATTAGTATTCAACATTTCCGATGGCAAAGATAACCCTTTTCTACGGATTTATTTATCTTTGCAAAGTTAACAATCGTAACCACCAATGGCAATAACAATTCTTTCTGCAGAAAAGGACCCGATGGGAGCCGCTATTTCTGACTATTTCAACCATCATAGAGCTGATCGTTTGCGGGTATTTTCTTCTCAATTCGAAGAAGATGAAATTCCCGTCAAAGAACTGTTTCGTAGTATACAGTCTATGCCTGTACTAGAGCGCACCGCCCTGCAAATGGCTACTGGACGGATTTTGGATGTAGGTGCCGGAAGTGGTTGCCATGCGCTCGCACTTCAGGAAATGGGAAAAGACGTATGCGCCATTGATATTTCTCCCTTATCTGTCGAAGTAATGAAACAACGCGGAGTGAACGATCCTCGTCTCATCAACCTTTTTGATGAAACATTTTCCGAAACATTCGATACGATCCTAATGCTCATGAATGGTTCCGGAATCATCGGACGGCTGAATAATATGCCCGAATTTTTCCAACGGATGAAACGTATTCTCCGCCCCGGTGGATGCATATTTATGGATTCCAGTGATTTGCGTTATCTTTTTGAAGAGGAAGACGGTAGCATAGTCATCGATCTGGCCGGAGATTACTACGGAGAAATCGACTTCCAAATGCAATATAAAGATGTAAAAGGAGACACATTCGACTGGTTATATGTAGATTTCCAGACTCTTAGCTTATATGCTTCCGAATGTGGTTTTAAGGCAGAATTGATAAAAGAAGGAAAGCATTACGATTACCTGGTCAAACTTAGCATTGCTTGAAAATGCATCATCATATAGTGACGGTATGTACTCCGGATAGCGTCACTATATAACCAAAATAGTAACGCCATCACATCAGGATAGCGTTACTATTTTTATATACTCATATATGTTCCGTTGGAAACATCTGATGAAGGTTCTCTTTTATTTCAGCATTTCATTAATTGCCTGCACAAGAGAAGCAAACTCTTCCTCATTATATAAACGAGTCAGCTTTACAATTTTTCCTTCCTTATCAATCAACACGTTTCTCGTTATTCCGGATTCACGTAATGCATATTTCGCAAAGATATCAGCTCCCGGATCCAGTCCTAACGGATAAGTGACTCCGGTAGATTTTGCAAAAGCCAGTACTTTGTCAAGCGGTTCGTCACGGTCAATGCCAATCAGAGCAAAGTCTGCATTATTTTTATGCTTCAACCAAATATCCTTCTCGATAAACGGCATTTCTTTGCGGCAAACTCCACACCAGCTTGCAGTGAACTGCAACATGACAACTTTACCACGAAGGGAAGATAAACTCACATGTTTCCCATCTGTCAAGGTAATTGTGAAATCCGGAGCCATCTCTCCTACCCGAACAATATATCCTGTACTATCTGCCTGAACTGATTTTGCATCCGCAGTTACTTCTACACTATCTGTTGCAACTTCAACATTCGCCGTTCCTTTCTTCTGTCCGGAACAAGCCCATATACCTATGGCTAAAAGCGCCACACTACATACATTCATAATTTTCATTTTCATCTAATCATTGGTAACTTTGCAAATATAAAAAAAGTATGCGATGTATTTGCATTTTTAAAAGAAATTCATACCTTTGCACCCGCAAAAGAAAAACGCCTCTTTAGCTCAGTTGGCCAGAGCACGTGATTTGTAATCTCGGGGTCGTTGGTTCGAATCCGACAAGAGGCTCTCCAGAATGAATGCTGTTTATCACATCAGATAAGCAGCATTTTTTATTAATATCTTCTTTAAGATTTTTGCTTACGAAATACTACCATACCCACAGCCAACAAAATCAAAAGAATTCCAATAGCACTATTCAGGGTAAACAGTTCTTTAAAAACAAAGACACCGATCACAACGGCTGTCAGTGGTTCCATCGCACCTAAAATAGAAGTCAGTGTAGGTCCCGCATACTTAATTGCCCGTACCAAAGTTATATTGGAAATAGCCGTAGCCGGCAATGCAAGTCCTAAAATAATCAGCCATATATAACCGTCTGTCACCAGATGAAGCCCGGAAGTTGCCATAGCTCCTATCAGATAGAAAACAGCTCCCATCCCCATAACATAACATGTCAGTACAGTGGAATTGATTTGAGCGGCTCGTGTTGTTCGAACCCCAATGATGTATCCTCCGTAAGAAAAGACAGAAATACAAGCCGCCACCAATCCTACTATTGTATCACCACTTTTCGCCTCCAACTCTCCCGATGACAGTAAAGCAGCACCAAACAAAGACATTAAAACAGCAAGCATCACCAAAAGAGATTTCTTTTCATGAAAGAAAAACATCATTGCCAATGATACAGCCAACGGATACATAAAATGAATAGTCGATGCTACCCCCGTGGCTATATTCTGATAGGCAATGAGCAAACTGAATGAGGTGGTTGCCCGCAACAAACTTAATAAAAAAACGACTAACAAATCTTTCTTTGCCAGCCGGAAATTACATCCCGAACACCATCCAAACAGTGTCAATACAATAGCAGCCACTCCCCAACGATAAGAAAGCACCTCGAAAGCCGAAAAACCAGCTAACAACAGAGTTATAGAAAAAAACGGAGCCAGCCCAAAAGTGGAGGAGGATACCGCCGCATAAAGTATACCTTTAATACGATTCATCGATATATTCAACTAATTCCAGATATTCACAATGCAAAGATTATAAATATTTCTTTAATGCCACCATTAATTTCATTTTTTCAAGCGGCTTAACCAGATATTCATTACAGCCGACCTTTATTGCAGCAATCCGGTCAGAATCGAAAGCATGGGCGGTAAGTGCGACGATAGGTAAGCTAGCATTAAACTTACGTATTTCAGCTGTAGCCTTCAATCCATCCAGTACAGGCATTTTCATATCCATCAACAACAAATCGACATGTTGGCTACGCGCTATTTCCACTGCCTTTTGCCCATTCTCCGCATGCAGTAAATCATAATGATCCTTCAGGATAGTAGACACCAGCTGATAATTACTTTGTATATCTTCAGCTATGAGAATTGTTTTCCGACCGGCACTCTTCTCCATCACTTCGTCATTCGCACCAAACTCTCCTCCGGAGATATTCTCTTCTTTCTTCTCTTCTACCATAGAAAGAGTATCGACTTCACAAGGTAAAAATGCCCAAAACAGCGATCCTTCATTGTGTACCGATTCAAAGCCGACTTTACCTCCCATAGCTTCTGCAATTGCCTTGCAAATAGAAAGTCCAAGTCCGGTACCTTGGGCAAACTCATCAAGTTTCTCAAAACGCTGGAATACTTTTCCTTTTTTATCATCAGCTATACCAATACCGGTATCTTTCACATAAAAATAGACGCCTCCATCCTTACATGCATATCCCATTTTAATAGAACCTTTTGAAGTATATTTGATAGCATTAGTGACATAATTCGTTATAATTTGTGCCACGCGATTACGGTCCAGAGTTACCTGACAACAGTGATAAGGATTGATTTCAGTTAACACGATATCCGGATTCTTCAGGCGCTGCTTCATGGAAGTAAACATGTTTTCAAAATGTTCGGATAAGTCGAACGGTTCGTATTTCAGTTCTACCGAACCGGCTTCCAGCTTGGATAAATCAAGTATATCATTTATCAGTTTTAGCAATAACTCATTATTACTATTAATAATCTGGATATAGTCCGCCTTTTCTTCTTCTCCGGCATAAGCCATCAACTCCGAAAAACCTACAATAGCATTCAAGGGAGTACGGATTTCATGACTCATATTCGCCAGGAACGCAGATTTCAATTTATCAGACTGCTCTGCCTGATGTTTGGCTTCCTGCAATTCCTTAATCATTTTTTCACGCTCCGTTACATCATCCACGCGAATTACAACACCATCCACAGATCCATCTTCAAGAACTACGGGAGTGGCAAACACTTCAACGGTATGCGCACTGTCCAACGAAAACTTCATCTGTTCCGTCTGTAATGAAACAAAAGCACGTTGCATCACACAATTTTCACAGGGAGAAGTACGATTATATGTACTTTTATAGCAAAGTTCACCTTTTTTGTAGGCTTCAAAAGAAAGACTTTTTGAACATAACGAAATATTTTCCCATTGAACCATATATTCCTTCGTGATGTAGGCCAACCCTGAATTCGTATTGTTAAGAACCAGTTCATTCTGTCGTACCAAAGCGTCCTGTATTTCTTTATTCTTTAGTAAGGTCAATTCAGTCTGCTTATAGGAATCGATATTTTGCGTCATACCGAACAAATACTTATAAGGAGCATCGTTCAAAGTTGTGGTTTCAACAAGGCCACGCGTTTCCCACCATTGATACATGCCATCTCCTTTAAAGTCAATGCGATATTCCACATCCCATACACCGCTTCCTAGTTCTACCGCCTTTTGCAAAGTTTCAGCAAACTTTTGTCGGTCATCAGGATGTACGAGAGTCAGATATTTCTCGACCGAATTAATTTCTGATGCCTTTTTCCCATTTTTATCAAAACCTTCACCGAAACTCACCCTGTTCTTAGCCGGCTCAAAAAACCAGGTGAAGGCATTCATCGCTTCCATAGTGACAGTTAACAGCTGTGCACGACGCTTCAGTTCATTTTGTAAACTCTGATCCCAGCGGGTATTTAACAGAAAGCGTTTGCCATCATCTTCAATTATACTTTTGCGAACAATAGTATCATAGCTGCGTCCATCCTTCAGTATAATACGTTCCATGCCGAAATAAGGGTTCCCAGTATTGTATACCTCTAAATCAGTCTTCTGAATACGCTCTACTTCTTCTTCACTCAGCACATCATAAGTAGTTTTATCTTCACTGGTACCAAACATGAGCTTACTCTCTTCATTGCAAAAAACATAGCGGAAATCATTCTCTACATCTTTGATATGAACAGATAACGGAAGATTATTTAATATATTATAGAAGAACTGCTCCTTTTTCTGCACCTCCGTATTATTCTTTCGGGTACCAACATATTTCAATACCTTCTTATTAGAATCAAATTCATAAGGAGCACCGCTTATCGTACAAAATTGCCAGGTTGAGCTATCCGGTAACATAACCCTGCTATCAAAAGAAAAAGAAAAATCTTCCCCATTGCTCATTCTTTCCATTACTTCAGTAACCTGACTACGGTCATCCGGATGCAAAGTCTCCAGATATAGTGCCATACTAACTGGCTTAGACTGATCGTATCCATTCAGCGGTTCATTATCACTATAAAATAATTTGGCCACTGCATCAAATTCCCAAAACATGATGTTGGCTGCCTTCATAGCAAGCTCCGTTTTCCGGCGACTTTGACGGAGTACCTCTTCACTTTTCACCGTTTCTGTAATATCTTCAAAGATAAAAATGTAATTAACAAACTTGCCATCATTGTCATAAAGAGGATTACCATTACATTTCAAATAGCAGGTCCGGGTACGCGTAGAGAAAAAGCGTTTATCGGTTCTCTGTTTATCGAAATCATACAAAAAACTCATCTGTACCGGAACACAACGACGAACTGCTTCCTTCACCACGTCAGGAACCACAGAATTTTCATTTATGTTGAGTTTATTACCAAGAAGCGTTTGCGAGTCAGCGCCAAAAATTCGGCAGAAGCTTTCATTGCATCTTACCAGAGTGCCATCGGCTGTGAAGAAACCTATTCCAACAGGAAGTGAATTAAATACAGTTAGTAATTGTTTGTGTTCCATTTCTTTATCCTTGAATAACTTAGAAATAAATATTTTATCTCCGCACTATGCAAATATATACACTTTTACGATTATAATATGATTTTATAGCGAAAATATTATTGCCAGGTTATAACATACAATAAGGGGCTATCCACGATATTGTGAATAACCCCTATCTCAAATGACATCCCATATATTATCATTTTAAAAAGTACATTTTAATACTCCTCAATGACTGTATTTCCAAAAATATCCTTTTTAATAATTTTCCCATGACCGTTACCATATTCAATTATTTCGTTTCCAAAAATATCTTTTTTAATAGTTGTTCTATTCCCCTTATCATCCTCGATAATAGTATTCCCAAAGATATCTTTTGTAATCGTCTTTCTATTACCTTTGTCATCGCGAATAATAGTATTTCCCAGAATATCTTTCTCTATAGTTTTTCTATTACCCTTATCGTCCCGGATAATGGTATTTCCTAGAATATCTTCTTCAATAGTCTTTCTATTACCTTTATCATCACGAACAATGAAATTTCCTAAAATATCCTCTTCGATAGTCGTTCTATTGCCTCTATCATCACGGATAATGATGTTCCCCAAAATATCCTTTTCAATAGTCTTTCTATTGCCTTTATCATCACGAATGATGATATTCCCTAAGATATCCTTTTCAATAGTCTTTCTATTACCATTATCATCACGGATAATGATATTACCTAAAATATCCTTTTCAACAGTCTCTCTCCCTTGGACAACTCCCGAATACTCATAATTATCTTCAACAAGATTTGCACCATAGCCCTTTATTATATAAGGAGCCAAAATAAACTGGGCAACAAACAGGATAAATAAAATCTTTTTCATGGCGTTTTTCTTTTGGTTTAGAACAAAAGTAACGCAGGAAAATCAGAATAAATAAGTGAATTCCATAATTGTCAGTAGGGAAAAACCTAAAATAAAAAGGATTAGCGCATGCAGTAACGGTATATCCATAATATACTACCTAATTGGTCCCCAGAATGGTCCCCCAAAAAAGAAATTCCTTGAAAGTACTTGACTTTCAAGGAATTCAAAGTGTTACTTGAGGTTCCTGGCGTACTATTTTCAGAACTAATAATCAGAAACTTACCTCGTAAGCGGGCTACAAACGTAACCGGAACCGAAACATTTTCTTAGTTTCTAAAGTTTCTATCTCTTGTTATTTCTCACTATTTATTTAGGGAATTTTCCCCCTTTAATAATCGTCATCCTGTTTTATTTTTGGAATCATCCAGTAATTCCAATCTTGTTCTCAAAGATGCGTTTTCTACGAGTAATCTCCTGTTTTCACATTCCAATTCCTTATTCTTATCACGCAAAAAAAAGACTAAACTGTCACTATTCAAGTTGTTAGGAATATCGGATGCTTTCGCAGGCTGATCGTCCACATACATAGTACCCTTACCAGTCATTAACCATTCGGCACTTAAGTTTGTGTAAGCACACAAGATTCGTTCTATACTATCTGAATTCATAGATGACCTATTCTTTAAAGCTTTACCTATAAGACCATTTGAAAGGCCTGCTGCGACAGTCAAGCTATTAGAATTCAATCCTTCAGTTTTCATAAAAAACTCAAGTCGGTCTATAAATGTCTCTTTAGCAATAGAACTATTCTCCATTATTTGTTTTCATTTATAGAACAATTCGCAATAAAATATTCATTTTATTAGAAATGTTCTCGTAAAACATTTGCAAATAGAGAAAAGTTCTCTATATTTGCACAGTGATTTCAAAATTATTGCAACAAATGTACAACAAAACTAGAACATCCGCAATAGCGAAAAAACGCTATTCGTTTAAAAAAGGATATCTGCAAGTCTCTTTAGAAGATAAAGACAAGCTCAAATCAGACTTGACACAGGTTTTAAATAACCCATCACGATCGTACTTCTCAAAAAAACTGAATGCCGGGATTATCGATATCTCCGTAACTCTATTCTCGGCAATTACAGAAGTCTTTAAAAAATATGATATAACAGACTGTTGGACCATTGAAGATATGTAGTTATGAACTTAAAAGTCACACTTGCAAAACGGGAAAACGAAATAGCCGAATGTGTTGCGTGGGGAGGCTCATATAAAGAGACAGCTTCACTGCTACAAATCAGCGTACGGACCGTAGACAACACCCTTCGTAAAGTCAAAGAGAAATTAGGACTAAATAAGATCAACGAAATTTCAGCATGGTGGTTTTGTACGCACCACAACATAAGCTTTGACTTATCCCCTTTTGTTAGAAGACAAGTATCGGTCATACTACTTTTCTTGTTCATCGGTGGAGAAATTACGATCATTACAGACTCAACATATACAGTACGTCGTTCTCGCAGAACACGTACTGAATATCGAGTCAGAAGACAGGAAACTTCTATTAATCAACCATATATTATTTAATCAAATTACGCACAAGGAATGCGTCCGGGATAAACCCGGTATTTTAGTTATACATTTTCTATATTCAAATGAGGAAATAGAAGTTTATCATTATTAATCATTAAAAACGTGCTTAAGGAGGCATGTAGGGTATCCAATCCCTGGTTAGGTTTGTTACACAAGATTTGCCGGGTGAAATTCCCGGCATACGGGTAATGGTGTAAGGTAGCATGACGGAGTTTTCAGCATTTCTCTGTTGGCTGGGTTCGAATCCCAAATACCCACTATTTCTATTATTAACATAAAAGTAAACGTTATGGAAAACTTTGAAGAAACAGAAAAACGTATAACTTCCGCAATGAATGAAATTTCAAATATTATTAAATCAAATAATATGAGTGCTCTTTGTTTTTTTTATAAAGAGCAAGATTCTCTCGTTGCCACTCCGGCAGTAATTACCGGTTCCCCTATCAATATCATACCAGCTATAGTACAGATCATGCAAAACTCATTTATTGCCCGTAATATCATTTTAACGGCCTGTGACTATTATAGATTCCAAGAAAAAGAGAAGATAGAAACAAAGGAGATGCCTCAATACTTAAAGGAATTTATTGAAGAGCTGTTAAATGAATTACAATAGTAAGCTATGAAAGTTGTTCACTCCCCCAGCCCATCCACTCAAAAAAGAGAAAAGATAAATCTTTTTGAGAACGATGATCCGGAAGAAGTTGCAGCTCTTTGTCAGCAATCTGTTCAGCTAGAATCAAACAAGATATTGTTAAGAATAGACGCCCGGACGCAAGTTCTCGTTGATCCCAAAGATGCAACATCTGAATATGCGGAAAAACTACGGCAACGGTATAAGTTAAGTTATCACCATAAAGCCGTAGGAGGGCGTAAAAAAAGATAATACTATGTATGTAGACATTGACAATCGTGGTTTACTCACCATTAATGATATTCATCCAAAAGACGCTCAACATCTTTTAGAAATAATTCAGCAGGCAGACGCGCAACTTTTATCCAGTCCTATTGAAGTCCTTAGAAAGCAGCTTCATTTGCAACTCAAAGAACTTGTTTTCTCCGTACCAAATAAAAAACCATAGCTATGAATTTTACTGATGATGATATAAAACGCATCAAAGACGCATCAGCCAGCCACCTAATTGATGTGGTACAAGACTTCCAGAATCTTCGTAAATCTGGGACTAGTTACATATGTGACTGCCCTGTATGCAAAGCTTCGAAGAAGTTTAGCATACACCCGGTCAAAGATATTTATGGATGCTTTTCTTGCCATCAAGTCAACGGAGTTGGTGCACTTGACTATTTAATGAGAGTCGAGAAAAAAGAATTCCCAGATGCTCTCGAATATCTGGCACACAAATTCAACGTCATTCTTGATCAGCGTCCGGAACAGAAAAAAAAGCAGATCGAGAAAATGAAGAAAGGAAGTAAAAAAGCTAAAGGCAATGATGTCTGCAGCTTTTGTTCTAAAATGCTTTCTGATTCTGGATTGACTTTTGAAGATGTCACAGCCAAGATTTATAAAACCGGTGATACGAAATCAATTTTCGAGGCACGTACATTTCATCCTGGTACCATAAACGGATCCGGAGAGATTGATTCATCCGGAGATGACGTGATTATAGAATATTATGATCTCGAAGGCATGCCGGTTACCTATTCCAGGAAAGATCATCGAAAAAAAGACACAGGTGAACGGAAAGAATATTTTCGGGTACGATGGCAATTTCCAGATGCACATTTAGACAAAGAAGGGAAACCATTCAAATATAAATCACCTTCAGGAAGTGGTACGCCTATCTATATTCCAGAAAAACTGCGCCGTATGTATAAGGAGAAAGAGAAAATCCCCAGACTCTATATCCAGGAAGGAGAAAAAAAAGCAGAGAAGGCATGCAAACACGGAGTTCCCTCAATTGCTGTTTCTGGCATTCAAAATTTAGGTAGTAAAGAAAACAGCTCTCTTCCGGAAGATCTAGTAAAGATCATCACAACATGTGGTGTTAAAGAAGTTGCATTCATATTTGACTCTGATTGGGATGATATCAGCACTAATATCCGACTTAATGACCGTGTCGAAAAACGTCCTTACTGTTTTTTCTACGCTGCCAAAAACTTCAAAGAGTATATGCGTACTCTTAAGAATCGAAATATCTACGTAGAAGTTTTTGTTGGCCACATTCAGAAGAATGAAGCTGGAGACAAAGGTCTGGATGACCTGCTTTCAAATACCCTTAAAGATCATGAAGATGAATTGGCAAAGGATATCGAATTTGCGTGTAATCAAAAAAAAGGTCTTGGAAAGTATGTTGAAATGTTCAAGGTTACAACTTGGACCGATCACAAATTACAAGAGTTATGGTGTCTGCATTCTCATGAAGCTTTTGCCGAACGTCATAAGGATATTCTCAAAAACCTTCCTGAATTTGTATTCGGAAGATACCGATGGAAGTTTGATGACACAGGCAAAGTTGTCCTGGCACAACCTTTCGATGATGATGAAAAATTTTGGGAAGAAGTAGAGAAAAAAGACCGGGGAGGAGACCCGCGTATTGAATATCAATTCTGCTATGTCAATTCCCATAATTTTCTGCAAAATCGCGGTTTTGGTCGTCTTCGTCGTCTTGACAAAACCTATCAGTTTATTCACCTGGATCCACCGGTCGTCCAAGCAATCGACGCATCGGATGCACGAGACTATTTATTTCAATTTGCAAAACATTATTGTAAAAAGGAAGTAAACGAGATGCTTATCAAAGGGGTATCTCAATATGTAGGTCCGGACAAACTATCACTTCTCAATTTCATTGAACCGAATTTTATAAAGCCTAATAGAGAAAGCCAATATTTTTATTTCGATACCAAATGTTGGTACATAACCAAAGACAGTGTACAAGAAATGGGATACGAGAATATCAGCCACCATATATGGGCAGAACAACGAAAAATGATTCCCGCCAAATACTTGGGCTACCCATTAATCACTTTCAAGGTAGATCAAGAAAATCATTATACCTATTCTATCTCAAAAGATGGGGAAAAATGCCATTATCTCCTTTTTCTAAAAAATGCCAGCAATTTCTCCTGGCGGAAGTCTGAAGTAGAAAAAGATGCCGATGAAGAGAATGAGAATCGAATTCATCTTTTAAGTAAGTTATGTGCCATAGGTTATATGATAATGGAAGCTAAAGATAATAACGTTTCAAAAGCTGTTGTCGGAATGGACGGAAAACAATCCGAAGTAGGTGATTCCAATGGCCGAAGTGGTAAATCTTTAATTGGGGAACTCATGCGCTGCGCTATTCCCACAGCTTACATACCTGGAAAAAGAAGCGACCTCTTCAATGATCAATTTGTTTGGAATGATGTACTTGAAAATACTAAGCTAGTATTCATTGATGACGTACTGCAGAACTTCAATTTTGAATTTTTATTCCCCAATATTACCGGAGATTGGAGTGTTAACTATAAAGGAGGCAGAAGGATTACTATACCTTTTTCCGCATCTCCCAAAATCTACATTGCCACCAACCATGCAATTCGTGGTAGTGGCTCCAGCTTTACTGATCGACAGTGGCTCCTTGCCTTCTCCGATTATTACAACGATTCACGTAAGCCTATTGATGACTTTGGTACACTCTTTTTCTCCGAATGGGATTTCGACCAATGGAATCTCACTTGGAACTTATTGGCCAACTGCATACAGCTCTATCTTCAGTTTGGAGTCGTGCAAGCTCCAGGAGAACGACTCGAACAACGGAAGCTTCGCCAAGAAATGGGCGAAACCCTCATATCCTGGGCAGACGAATATTTCTCCTCAAATGAACATTTAAATCAGCGTCTTGTCCGGAAGGACTTATATGATGCCTTTTGTACATATGATCCTGCTCAAAGGAAATTCATATCACCGACTGCATTCAAAAAGAAGTTCATTATGTATTGTGACTGGAAAGGCTACATATTCAACCCACATAAATACGACAGTAAAACTGGCAAACCTTTCCAACTGGATAAAGATGGTCGTCCTATCATCGATGATAAAGCTGGAGGAATAGAATATTTTACTGTTGGAACAGGATCCTATACAGGAGATGGGATTCCAGAAGATGATTCTACAAATGAACAAACATTAATAGACTTTTGAGAATATGGAAAAGTTAACAATACAGCAAGTCTGCCTCAAATCAGACAAACTTAAAAAAGAAATCATAAAACGGCTAAAGTGCCAAATAAGAGACTTTGAAGTAGTACAACATGAAAGTGAGATAAGTATACACTGGTACGCTTATTATCCTGATAATCCACATATAGAAATCCCGTATGGTTGGATGATAAGCACAATTGACTGGTCAGAGAAATGGCTACACATGTATGCTTCTCACAGAGATATCTTATGAATAAAACAAATTAGATATGAATGAAACATTAGAACTGCAAATTAAGCGGTTAGAGTTTTGCCGTGACTGTATCGTACTTGATTACGATGCTGGGAGAGAAGAATACAATCGCCTTGAAAGGATGATTGAAGAATTGAAACAACTAAAATCCAAACAGTAAGGAACATTATGAAAACATTAGAAGATAAGGCGCAAGAATATTCGGTGATGTCTGGTGCTTTAGACGCTGGATATTCCACGGAAACAGAGGAAGCGTACAGACAAGGTGCACGAGAAGCACAACATTGGTTCTCCGTGAGTGAAGAACTGCCTGACACATCAGATTTTGGAGTAAGCGAAAATGTGATTCTAAAATTGTCTGTTTATAACAAGAAACATAAGAATACCTATGAATGCTGCATAGAGGCTTATTACGATAGCGACATAGAACATTGGTTCTTTATGCTTCCTGTCGACATCAAGAATCTAAAATTAGAGCCTTTAGCTTGGCGACCAATAGAAAGAAGATAACCCTTAAACCAATAAAAAAAGGAGTCGATATGCGTGAAGATATAATGTACATGATAACCTACCCAAATGGTACACTTGTGATGAATACTCAAAAATATTACCGAAGAGATTGCGTCAGGTACTGGCTGGACGGAACTAATTTGACATGGAAACAGATGTATAAGAAAGGTTTTCGCTGTAAAAAAGTGAAAGTGACATTTGAAATAATTGATTAATAACAAAATTAGATATGAATAAAGAAGAAATCATTAAGCAATGTCTATCATTGATAGACGGTTTTGATGGTAGTGATATCGAGTACCTTGAATTACTTCATGAACTGACAGATGAATGTGAGATAAGGATAGAAGGAAAAGAAATGGAATTGGGTAAAAAATAAAGATATGAATAATGAATTTATTGACGGTATTTGGTTTGCCGTTCAGCATATTGTAGTAGTCAGAGATATGCCTGTTGTCGCAGCAGGAATAATTAAGGAATCAGACCTTTCAATTGATGATTGTAAAGCTGCACAAAAAAGGAGTGGTTCTTTCGACAAGCAGATGAGAAAGTTTATTAAAACTGAATTAGAGTAAAATATGTAATAATGATACAATTATGACAAAAGAAGAGTTCTCTAAATTAGAATGGCAACAAATCAGCTATGAAGAGGCCGATGCGGGTTCATGCACTTGGGAACATCATAGATGGTACATTAAAAGGCAAATTATCCAGCCTCTAAAAAAAAGGAAACCTTTTGGCAAAAGCCGCAAAAATTATTTTTATAGAGGAGTACATATCACTTTAAAAAAGCTCTTAGAGATCTTATGATATATAACATATTAATTAGAGTAAAACAATTTAGAAAGGAGCAAAATGAAGAATAATAAAAGGCGGGGTGTAAGCCCGCCCCGATGGTTATCTCACCACCTTCTCCACAAACTACCATGTCACATCGAGCATGTTGAGAAAGTTTTCCCACCCTACCGTTTGTTCAATTTTGGACATCAATATAACCCAACGGTAGTAAAGCTATACGAGTCCCTCTTTAAATATTTTCATACTCAAATTGGTTAATCCGCCACAACATTATGACGGCTTACAAAGATAAGAATAAATAAGAATATTATGAATAGAATACAGGAATTAGAAGCTGAAATACAGCGTATAAAGAAAGAAGAAGCAGAGAGTAAAAAAGCTAAATACCAACATTTTGTTAGTAAGTATGTGCATAGAGCACACACTTCGTATGAAAAAATTGTCGGCATAGACAGAATTGATACAGATGAATTTGGTGACGAAGTAGTGTTTGACAGCATCCATGTTTATTTCGACAACAGAGGAGATGAATACAACAATGATGCAAGTATAAATCTACAAGGCTGGGGGCAAGCTTATGCTGAAGAACTCGAAAAACAACTAATAAGCCAAGAGATTTTTAATAAGGCATTGAATGATTGTATTGATTTAATAAAAAGGAGATTAGCGTAAAACGAGAATAGATATGAAAATGCAGAGTTATAAAGATGTATTAGATGAAGTCATGCCTATCTTCCATAAGAACCCGGATCGATTTATGCGATTTTACCATGCAGTCAATAACATTCTGGCCGCTATTCCTGAAGGTGATAGCATTCGTATTGACGAACATTGCAAGCCGGCATCACGCGATTTATTCATAAAAATAGCGACTATGTATATGATGGAAGAAATGATTCGAAAGAACAGCTTAGAGGGTTTTCTGGAGTTTTCTGATGATTATAATGCAATTCGACATGTGCCGAAAATGGTACCGGCTACAACTAAGCCTCACTTCTACTCAAATCGCAGATGAGTAGATTATCCCAATTTATTACTCTGTAAATATACAAAATTCCGCTTTAACACGCAACATTATGACGATAAAAAAAGAGAATAAAATAATGGTTATCATCGCACCGACTGCAGATGACCGAGAACAACTCATGTCGCGCCTGGCTGTTCGTTTAGGATTTGCAAAAGTACCTTCAGATGGAAAGAAGATCATACGCAAGGACATCTATTCCATTGACCTATCAACTGCATATTTCGTATTATGCAGCAATTACAACTTTCGCGGTTCTATCATCACGACACAGAGACTATATGAGCTTGCAGCAAAAGGGATTTGCGTAGTTGTAGGTGTCAAATCTCTACCTCGTGAATACGAACTGATTTCTCAAGTGTTTTATCCTAATGACTTGCGTTAACATAAGTCGAGACATTTCTGTTATATACGCGATAGTATTATTTCCCGGTGCGCTTCAGCGTACCGGGTTTTCTTTTTTCGCTCCCCTCGCCTCCCCTTCATTCTATCAAAAACGTTTTGGACAAACGTGCATGGGAAGGCGAGAAACGTTGAAAAGGGCATATATATATTATTTTTATTTTTTATTTCTTTCTTAAAAATACCCTATCTAAAAATAGTAGAAAATTTTGTGCTTTCGTGCAAGCCCTGTATTTTCGTTATTTATTATATTAATAATCAAATATTTATACGATGCACGATTTTTGTACGAAACCGTACAATCCGTACAAAAGTGCACAAAATCTTATTTTGTACGGAGCATTATAATTTCGTACTGAAAAGTACAGCATTTTGTACGGAAATAACAAGTTGATATTCAATGGATAATATGAATATTTAAGGAAGTAATGTACTATTGCACAAAAAAATAGTACGCATTCACAAAGGGGTATTTGAATTAAACACATTTTTTATTGCCAAAGAAGTATTATTCAGTTCTTTTTTGTATATTAGCTCCACACCTAAACCACTATGATTTATATGATTACTACTAAGATTGAAGTTCCCCCACATCTTAAGGAGTATCTGATCGGAAAGTTCTGTAATATGCAGGACTCTCCGATTCATTTCCCAGACAAGACTGATATCTATCACATAATCTATGATCTGCTTGAACGCCGCCCAATCAATATACCGCCTATTGATCAGGGTAATCTTGAGATTTATCTTCCAGAACGCAGTACAGGCAAAAATCCCAAGACCTACAACTATTTAGGAAAACGCTCACAAGTTATTCTTGTTAGAAAAATCGACCGGATGTTGTGGGCAGAAGTACATGATTTCCTGGACGAGCAGAAACACAGCTACGGAATTACATACATTAATGGAATACATAATTTCATGACAATGTATGGGATTGACTCCATCACGGAAGATGCGTTCAAGAAGAACTACTACCGATGGAGAGCTGATATTCGTCGGAAAGAGAAAAAAAGGGGCTATAATCGCCTAAAAAAATAACCTAGCAAGTGTAGTTAAATGTCCCTTTTTTGTTCGAAAAGTGTTCTAAAAATGTGTACTAATTGAAAATCAATAAATTATGAGAGAAATCAACAATATGGGAGGCATATTATTCGCTGATATCCTATACAAAAATGAAATATCCCTATTTGCTGTTCATCAGAATACAGCATGTATCCAGATTATAAAGGGACATGACTGGCATCGTCTCCCTACAGTGGGTATCATTGAATCTCCTACTGTTACCTCGAACGAATCAGCGGCAGGAATTACATATAAACATTCAGCAGCAATTAAACTTCCCCAAACATTGTTTGCTCCTGAAGCAGCAAATGATTTACGTAACAGAATAACAGAAGGGTGCATTTTGCGTTGTCAGGATCCTGCCGGAGACAAATATATATACGGAACCGGCACATATTTACTATTCGGAGAACTAACCAAGGTTATCGGCAAAAAAGTCACTGATTTTACAGGGTATGAACTCAAATTATCAGGGACTTCACAATATCCTCTTTTACAGTATTACAGCCTGTAATCCGTCCTTCCATAGGCTTCTCAATAAATGTATCATTGCACCAAAATAAGTGCAATGAGCCAAAAACGTATTATTCTTTCTGATTCATCACTCAACTGCTACGGCTATCGGGTTCTTACTTCCGGAATGTCAATCGAAGCATTTAAGAAGAACCCTATCATGCTATATATGCATTTCCGCGATGAAGGTTCACCCTATTGGGGGGACTACAAAGCTATCGGCCATTGGGAGGATATACAACTTAACGGTGACGAACTTTCTGCCATTCCTATTTTTGACAAAGTTGATGATTTATCAAAAGAAATTGCCGCAAAATACGAAGCAGGGACTTTCAATGCCGCAAGTGTGGGTATTAAAATCATAGCTACATCAGCAAACAAAGATGTTCTGTTACCTGGTCAAACCAGAGAAACTGTCACTGAATGCGAGTTGAGAGAAGCATCGATTGTAGATATTCCCGCCAACTCCAATGCCGTTCGTCTTTATGACCGTTCCACATCCGTTCTCCTGGCAGCGGGTATGGACACGCATATCGTGCCAGAATTATCCAATCATACATCTAAAAATAAAATGAATCTCAAAGCAACATGGCCGGCTTTTCTCTCTTTTTTCAAAATCAATAAGGAAGATGCAGAAAATACCGAGTTATCAGCAGAAAGATTGGATTCATTACATGGTGAATTCAATCGTTTGAAGAGTGAACACACTTCACTGGTAGAGGCAAAGAAAGACGTAGATGAAAAGTTTGCATCTTCTGTCACAGAAATCAAAACCCTGAATTCAAGCATAGAAAGCAAAGATCAGGAGATTTTGCAACTCAAAAATGAAAGTACCCAGAAGGATGATGAAATCACCCAACTTAAAGAACAGGTAAACAACCTGAAGCAAGTTCCTGCACCCGGATCTAACGGACTCTCTCCGCAATCAGAACCAGGAGCAAGTGAAACTAAGGATGATTTATCCACCTTCTGCGAAAAAAATCCCGGAGATTATCAGGCCATCACCGAACGTCTGAAACAAGACGGTCTCCTTTAATTTTAGTAACCACACCCTTAACTATTAAAAATCATGTCTACTCCCAAATTAATAGACGTATCTAAATTAAACCAAGCTCTTGTTACCTATGACAAGGGTCTTCGTGCTCTTCCTTTCGCAACTTTGCAGGAAGTAGCAGCTATACTGGGACTAAATGTCATGGATCTGCAAGGCAAACACGCATTGATCAATGAACGTCGTCGTGCCGGTGGTACCCAGTCTTACAAAATTGGTAAGGATTTCCGCCTTACTGACAAACTGCTTGGCTATGAACCTTCAGTTATCGAACCCAAAGATGTAGTCTGCATCACTAAGGAAAACTCTCAAAAGTATGATGACGGTGAACTACTGATTGTAGGAGGCGAACCGGTTAGCAACATTAACAAAAAACATCCACTGGAAACGCGTGTTGCTTTCACGTTAGTAAAATCACACATTGAAGATGTCGTATATGTACTCTATCATGCCGAACGTGACGAAGACTCTTCCTCACCGTCCGGAGCATTTGACGGTCTCTTCACTAAGATCGATATGCTGATTACCGGTGGTGATGTTAACGCAGCTCGCGGCAACTTCGCCCAATCAGGTCTTTTTGTTACCCCGACATCTGACACAGACTATGCAGCATACGAAAATCTAGTTGAATGGATTGGAGGAGCAAATACATACCTGCGTTCATCCAAGTCAGGTATTCCTCAATTACAATGTGCGGAAACAGTATTGAAAGCAGCACGTGCAGCTTTGCGCAACAAACTACGTATGCAGGAATATCCATCCATGCAACGCATGATTGAACTGCTCCGTGAAGATGCAATGTGTCCAGCATTGGAAATCGTATCTCACGAAGCACTTGGACAAGGTTCACGTCTGGTATTACAAAAGAAAGGAAATATGGACGTCGCATTCAACACACAGGCAGCAACCAAATTCTGCCAAATCCGCGATATCTACGATGATCCGAACGAATGGCAATTCTGGTTACAAACCGGATATGACACTCGTATTCGTGACTGGCATGAAAAGGCCTTCCGCTGTAATGAGCAAAAGAATGAATCACTTGATTTGGCCGGTGATTATTGTAAAACCGGAGCTATTCAAGTGAATATTACCGGAGCCGACAACGGCACTTGGAGCATTCAAGGGAAAGCAGCCAGCCGCACTAATGGACAATGTATTTTGGGACTGGCTCCTGGCAATTATACTATTGAATTCAATGCTGTGGACGGTAAAAACAAACCGGCTAACAAACAAGTAACAGTAGTAGCGGGAGAAGTGGTAACCGCAACCGGAACCTACTCTTAATCTTCAATAACTAAAGAGTGGTCATGTTTGGCCACTCCTATTTATTTATTCTAAACTTTTATACAAATGAAAAAATACATTTATTTGATTCTCTGCGTTTTATTTGTAGCTTTGGTTATTACAGTCCCCGAACTGTATTCGCAGACGTGCCATCTCAATGGAGATACTTTAATCATGATGGCTGCCGGTCCCGCATTCGCTCCATTAAAATGGGAAGTTGGTCAAAACAACATGGGAGGTTATAAGGGAATGTTGCTTTTTGTTCCTTTTAATGCTCCTGAGACAGTGCCAACCGTACCGGATCCATCAAAAGCAACCAGTAACGAAGAATTAATAACGGCAGCCGGATCATTTACGTTTCCAGCTGAAGGAACTTACAAACAACCTATTTACCTATACAGTACCGAAGCAACCGTTGAATATAAAGCAGAACAGCAAGGAGAAGCCGACGGTATCAGCTATAAATGTACGCTCGGTTTCTTTTTCCCTGGCAATACTCCAGGAATGCACGCATTCAATGCACTAATCAAAAACACTCCAGGATATTATATCTTTGAAGATGCAGATGGCAAACAAATGATCCTGGGGCAACCCGGCTTGTATGCAACCACCGCACCATCTTTCAACGGAGGTAAAGCAAGAGCCGATCGTCGTGGTACCACTTACACAGCTACCGTAGACTCCAATTATTCAGCCATCTTCCTACAAACACCAATTGACATGGAAGTCATAGCAGGATTAAAACCCGCACCATCTCCAAGTGAATAATTATGACCAGACAAGAACAATTGACTCAATGGTTAGGCGACCGTCAGCGCAAATACGCTGACGGTATAGTTCTTTTCGAGGCACTCGCAAAGGAACCAGCCAAGAAAAGGTTCTCTGCTTATTTTGCAAAAGCTCCAGAAGCTCCACATATCTTCGATCCACATTTTACACAACTCGTCAATAGTCTCACAAAGATTGACAAGGAAATCAAATTTTCTCCTGCTATCTACCCGGCAGCAATGGAGGAAATAATCGTAGTAAAAACGATGAGTGATGACGAACGGAAAGAAGCGATCGAAAGCAAGAAACTGGAAATGATCAATCTGGAGACAATAATCACTGATATCCAATCTCGCGTTGACGAACTAGAAAGCGACAATGAAAATCATGCGGAAGAATTAGTCTCCCTTCAGGAACAATTCGAAGAAAAAATGTCTGAACTCACAGAACTACGTAATGAGATCAACGCCTTAAGTACACCAGGCGTTAAAATCATTACCGAAGAGTCACTCAATCCATCCATTCGCAAGGCCTACAATCGTATCAAGGAGATCGCCCCATTATATGCAAGCCTGCATAATGATGTCGCAAATCCGGAACTTCCTGTAGAAGAACGACAACCGATAGCTGAAGAACTATGCAAGCTCGACGACGAACGACGCAAATTATGGAAACAGATTGACTCCTGGGCTGAAGGAAAAGGAAATCTGCAATTAGAAGAAAAGAGACCGGAATTCAGTGAAAACAGCATTGTGCGTGGTATTGAAATAGCCCGTCAAATCAAACGTTTGAAGAACAACATATCCAACAGTAAAGCAGCTGCTGACCGTGCTCAAAAAGATGGAAAACAAACCGTTATGCAAAATGCTTTAGACCGTATTGAGAAGTATCAGACAGAACTTGCCACATTGGAGGCTGAAATAGCACTAACACAAGGTGAAAAGATTTCAGGATAACTTTCCACTTGCATTGTGTCCAGATTCTATTGAACCGTTTATGCACAAGGGAGACTGGGCAATACATGAAGTATTGCCCTCTCTTTTATCTGCGATCGGCCCAGCAAAAGTGAAGATCATGACATTCAGTATCTCTGAAGATAGCCTACGCCCTCTTTTTTTTCTCGCTGACGAAAGAAAAATAGAAAGCCTGACACTTCTACTGGATATGACAGTAAAACGTCATAAACTCGATCTATTACTGTTTGCCTCAAATATTAGTCCGTCCATCCGAATTGATTCATGTCATGCCAAACTATTATTAGTCGAGAATAGGCAACATAAATTCGGGATTGCCGGATCTGCAAACCTTAATCAAAACCACCGATGGGAAAATGGTTTCTATTTTACCTCCGGAAAACATTACGAATACTTCTCACAAATGTTTAACCAAGCGTATGAAAATGCCATTCGCTATGATATATTAGAATGATGACCTTATCCGAAGAAGTTCTGCAACAGATAAAAGAAATGTCTTCCGCCCTCTTACCACCGGGGGAAATTGCCATTTTATTGAATATCCCAGTTGACCAACGGGACTTCTTCTGTGATATTTGCAAAAATCATCATAGTTCGCCTATCTATACTGCTTATCACCAGGGAAGACTTCAGACCAAGCTCAACCTCCGGAAAACAGTCATCAAACTAGCTATCGCCGGCAGTCCTGCAGCTGAACCACTGGCCGATAAATACATGAAAGAACAAAGCATTAATGAATAATGCCAAAGAAAGATCCCACATACGAACGAATTGAACGTGCTTTATTCAAAGACAAAGATGAAGCAACAACTCTCCTTTCACCCAGAGAAATGGAGATTAAGAAACGTATGATGTTGTGCGTAAGCAAAAAAATGGAAGAGCCACTAATTCCAGATACAGAACTGGTTAACTTTCTACTACACGGCTGTGGAGGAAATACGGAACCGGTCTCCCAATCGCAAGCCTACCGTGACATAGGCATGATTAACCGCCTAGTAGGAAACATACAACTTGCAGCCAAAGCCTGGTACCGGTATATGATTGTCGAAGGTGGAAAAAAGGCTTTTAATATGGCAATGGACAAAGAAGATGCAAAGGGAGCTGCTGCTGCATTGGATAAAATAGGCAAATATACACGTTCTGACAAGGAAGATGAAAAATTCGATTACTCGCAACTGGTACCTCCATCCTTTGAACCTTCAGATGATGTCACATTACTGGAGGGGCTCGAACCGATAGAGAATCTTGAAGAAGAACGAATAAGAATGCGCAGTATGTTTAAAGGAATGTTAAACAAGAAAGCAGTGGACACTCATCCCATTGAAGAGGAGGAAGAAGAATGAACACGCAAATCTCCCCTGTTCTATCCGCCTATGAACTAAGAAGAAAGCAGAATGAAGTCGTAGACAAATTCTTTAATAGAATGCAACGACAGGCAATGGCCATCAACGCACATGACGAATATATAGTCGCATCACGTGGTACCGGTAAATCGGAAGGAATTGATGCACGCATCATCCTACGGAATGTGTGGGAAATGCCAGGTTCTTTGGGTGGACTTATCTCTCCCAGCTATGCAAAAGCTTGGGGAAATACACTGCCGGCCATTTGCAAAGCACTTGCCGAATGGGGATACATACAAGGCATTCATTATGTTGTTGGTCACAAAGCTCCGGAAAGCATGGGATTCGGCAAACCAGTACGTCCAGTATTAGCTGATGGTTGGAATAATGCTTTCCATTTTTGGAATGGTACCGTCATGGTGATTCTTTCCTTTAACCAGGGAATGTCTGCAAATTCTATGTCACTTGATTGGGTGATAGGCCCTGAAGCAAAGTTCCTCAATTACGAAAAAATAAAGAGCGAAGTAGATCCCGCCAATCGCGGTAACCGGCAATATTTTGGAGACTGTCCTCACCATCACAGCGTCAGCTACTCTACAGATATGCCTACCGCTTCAATGGGGAAATGGATCTTGGATAAGATAGATGAAATGTCGCTGGCACATATCAACCTGATCCGAAACCTATATAAAAAAGTGCAGGAATATAAACGTAAGCCACTGACAGACCATGTGGTGCGCATGATTAAAGAATACCAGCATGATTTAGACTTGGCACGAAAATATCAACCACCTATTAAGCCACAACAGGGGAAGACTAAAGAATATACAGTTTTCTATGGCGAATATGACGTGTTTGATAACTTGGAAGTACTCGGAGAAGATTTCATCTGGCAAATGTATCGCAACTCTCCACCTCTTATTTGGCGTACAGCATTTATGAATGAACGTTTATTCCGGGTGCAAAACGGGTTCTATTCAGCTTTAGATGATAATATTCATTTCTACACACCCAGTGATAATGGACGGCTCCGGGATCTTGGCAGTAACTGGAGTAAATTAACAGCTTGCGGCTGTCTAGGCGACGGTGATCTTGACTTCTCTAAAGAACTGCACCTGGCATTCGACTCCAATGCCTCCATATCGACAGCTATTATCGGCCAGTTGGATAATCATACTATGCGTGTACTCAAATCTTTTTATGTCAAAACACCAAGCAAACTACAGGATCTAGTCAAAATGATAGCCGATTACTACCGACCAAAACTAAACCGTGATGTAGTAGTCTATTATGACCACACTTTTACTTGGGAATCCGGATCATCAACTGAAACTTACGCAGATATCATCGAACGTGTATTCAAAGAAAACGGATATAAAGTTACAATGGTATATGTCGGCCAAGCTCCTAAACATGAATGGAAACATCTGAATATCGACCTAACCTTGAAAGGAGATCCGCAATTCCTTTGGATCCAAATAAACCTGTATCAAAATGAGTTTTTGAAGATCGCAATGGAACAGACTGGAATTAAACAAGGAAAGAACGGATTTGAAAAAGATAAAACGCCTGAAGGAACACCCGATACTCCCGACAATCCAGACGAATACAAAACACACATTACAGATGCCTTTGATACGTTATGGCTAGGTATGAACTTTTATTTCACTCTACCGGGAACAAGTGCAGGGGGGATATTCTTCCTAAATAACAAATAATTTATTATTCGCATTTTTATTACATTTCTTTGTTTTTCCCAAATATTATTCCAACCTTTGTCGTGCCCTAAATATTATTGTTTATAACTCTTTAGTACTGGTGTTATTCAAAATGAATTCTACATAAAAATGGGCACATTATTGCTAAAGAGTGTTCTAAGGAGATTGCAACTATGAAACAAAATAAATTTTGCGATATAGACTTATCTGATCCTTTTTTCGATTCACTAAAACAAGATTATCCCGAATTTTCAGAATGGTACACTAAAAAGGCTAAAAAAGGAGCTAAAGCATTCATTCAAAAAGATGACCAAGGAAAGCTCCAAGGATTTCTCTATATGAAACATGAAACAGAAGAATTAAATGACATTAATCCTCCAATGCCTGCTGCTAGTAGATTGAAAGTCGGTACATTCAAGATAGATGCACATAAAACAAAATTAGGAGAATACTTTGTCAAGAAAATCATTGCAGCTGCTTTATATATAGGAGTCTGTGAAATTTATGTGACCATCTATAAAAAACATACAGGTTTAATCACGCTATTACAAAGATATGGATTCACAGAATACGGAACTAAAGGAGAAGGGGATGAGCCAGAGCTTGTTTTTACAAAATCAATGACAAGTTATACTGGCGATATATTATTAGATTATCCTTTCGTGCATGCTAAGGATGTCCGAAAATTCATTTTATCAGTAAAACCTGAATACCACACTCCTCTTTTTCCTGATTCAATATTGAATACAGAAGAAAGGAGTAAGGATGTGCTCATTAAAGATGTTACACATACAAATAGTATCCATAAGATATATGTATCAAGTATGAATGGGCTTGATCAACTTGAAAAAGGGGACATCTTACTTATATATCGTACTTCTGATCATGCAGGACCAGCTAAATATAGAAGCGTAATTTCCTCTATATGTGTGGTTGAAGAAATTAAGAAAGCTAAAGATTTCGCTTCTGTAAATGACTTTATCAAATATGCTAATGCCTATAGCATATTTGATGAAAATGAGTTAAAGAAGTGGTACACAACATATAATATGGTTGTTATTAAAATGACTTATAATGCCGCATTTGATAGAAGGGTCACTCGTAATGAGCTAATCGAACAGGTTGGACTAGATGGCAATGAATACTGGGGATTCTTTCAAATAACAGATGAGCAATTTAACAATATAAATTCAAGAGGAAAAATAAATGAAAGTATTATTATCGATTAAACCGGAATTTGTTCATGAAATATTTGCCGGAAACAAAAAGTATGAATACAGAAAAGCTATATTTACCAAAAATGTAAATCAAGTAGTGGTGTATTCTACAAAACCGGAAGGAATGATCGTCGGAGAATTTACTGTTGAAACAATTATAGAAAAAGAACCTCAACAATTATGGGATCAAACCAAAGAAGCTTCAGGAATTACCAAAGAATTCTTCGACCAATATTTTGAAGGTCGTAAACGAGGTTACGCGCTAAAAATTTCTTCACCTAAACTTTATGAGAATCCAATCAATCCATTTGATTTATTTTCTTCTTTTGTTGCCCCTCAATCATTTAAGTATATAGTAGGAGAAGATTTAGAACCAACATTGAGTATCTAAATTCTTCAAACTTCATAGATTGTTATAAATATAAAAGCGCAAATATATATCTTATTTGTGCTTTTATATTTATAACTACTAACCAATACTTCTGTCTTCACTTGCAACTACTACTTCGTTCCACTATAGTCATGCGTAAGAATAACTATAGTGGAACGAAATAAAACCTTCCTATTAAGTGCTTCTTTGATTCCAATACAATATCTTACTATCCCTACTGCATTACATTACTAAAGATAGGCTATTTCAATCTAAAAAATCAGCATTTATTTTGCTCATTCAAAAAGAATCACCATCTTTGTAACGACTTCCATTTTGAACAGGCGAGATAGCTCGCTGATTATTCGCTGCGGGCATTTTTTATGTCCATAGCTCATGATATAGTTCCGACCCCCGTGTGGAGCGTTAATGCGCCCACTGCCTGTTCAAGGTGGAAGTCAACGGGAAAGCGGAACTTTTTTTGTTCTCTTCCTGTATTTAATTAATGTATTATTTCATTTTAAAATGACTTCCAAAATGAAAAAGAAAAACCAAAGCGCAAACGGACGCTATATATCCGTAGAAAAACTTCAGAAAGCCCTTTCCAACATTTGCCTTGAAGTAGCAGAAGGTAACGAACGTCTCCGAGTGAATAAATCGCACAGAGGTATTGTAATCCACGCCAATGGAGGCACAGTCAATATTACATTTAATGGAAAAGGAGGCGAGCTATGAAGGAATATGTAGAACGAATTATCCCTTCGCAATGCCGCATTATAGACAATAAGTCAGGTTTCATTCATATAGAGGGAGAATCCGCCATTTTTGATATGAACGGAGTTTACATAGGGACAGCAGAATCAACAATAGGTTCTATCAGAGAAAACTGCATAGATGCTGTAATTGAAACGCTAACCAATTACAAGAAAAAGATTATTGCTAATCAAGATAAAAAATTCTCTTGTAAAATTATTAAATTTGATTTCAACAATAAGATAAAAAAAGTGAGTCAACGATGAGCCTTTATCAACACAATATTCAAAATGCAGAAAAGAAAGCTGTATGGCTATCTGTACGTTATGCATTCAATCAATTCAAATTCAACAGCAATGAACAGAGAACAAGCTCTAAAACTCGTAACTAAGCTGCTCAATCCAAATACTCCCGCTGACGAAAGACAACGGGCGGCAGCACAACTTCAAGAACTAATTAAAATTCTACTGCCGGAATAATCATTAGTTTCTTCATTAAGAAGCACAGGTTATCACATACCTGTGCTTTTTCTTGTCTCATGCAATTCCCACAACAAAATTCAGAAAATTCTGATTATCAAATGAAGCAGTTGAATAAAGGGGAAAAATTTCCCCTTTATCTGTTGCAAGACCACGCACCGCCCTGAAAAAAAGTTTCGACCTAAAGTTTTTCAATTTCCCTTATATGCTGCACCTTTAAAAATGTAAAGAAAATTCATTTTACCAAAATCGGCTCTCCTCCCTGTCCTTTATCGCCTGCCATACACCTGATACCTTTGCTTAAAAAGAAGGTCATGAACGATGTCATTACACAAAACCTACTCACATTCTTGCTTGGTGGTGGTCTCTTGTCATCCATCACTGGAGTTATTACTCTCAAATACACCAAGAAGCAAGCAGAAGCCAAAGCTCTTAGTTCCGTACAAGATGTATATCAGGAACTAATCGCTGACCTGCGAGCTGACAAGGAGGCTATGAAAAAAGAGAAAATAGAAAGCGAAACAAAATGGACTACCCGTATAGAAAAACTAGAAAGCAACCAGCTATCCCAAGATAAAAAGATAGCAGAAAACGAAAAAGAAATAGCTGATCTTAAACGATTCAAATGTGTAAACCTAACGTGTAACAACCGTAAACAATGAAACATCATGCACACACTCTCATCTATCTTGCTTGCCTTGCTATTGCCTGGCTACTGTGTAGTTGCCGTAGTACTCTTCAAAACAATCGTAGTACTCAAGAACAAAGCGATCTTTCTATCACAGATTCCGCACTGCGAATTAGAACCGAAGATACCTATTCCCGATTCAACCTCAACCAGGAACAAACGGGTAAAGACTGGAAAGTTAAAGTTAACTTCGACACAACGAAATCAGCAGCCCCATCTACCGGACTACCCCCAATATCGAATATCGAGATTGAAGGGAGCAAGACAACGATCAAAACTTTGCTTCAGAAAGATGACACTACACGTATATCTGATAAACAGGAAACAACGACTGACGTCACGTTTCAGCAAAACAAACAATCCGAATCCCAAAAGAATGCCAGCGGTTCTATCGCGGACGGAATTGATGATGGATTCAAGTATGGCTTAATCATTGGTATCCCAATATTACTAATCATTCTCATACTACCTTTTTATGCAAAGTATAGACAAAAGAATCCATCAAAGTAAGATATGGAAACTCATGGAGCGTAGACAAGACGGTAAGCCTATCGAATTCTCCATTGAATTCTGTAAAAAGAGCACAGGCGAACTTGTCACCTACGATCGTGCAGTATTGACCTCATTCCATAGTAGTGGAAGCACTATTAACGTATTACCTGCCGGAGAAGCTACTCCGAAAAAAATCCGCCGATGCCTTATCACCAAATTCAACAATCTCAAAGTATATTTCTAATGAAGCAACAACAACCCTCAATCAATCTTATAATGAAAGGCTATGATACTTATGCCGTCTTAAAAGGTGGAAAGAATGTTATCAAATTCAGTGATAACAGTGATATCGCCACTGATAAGAATCCTACACCTATCGAAGTAGCTCCCAAAGGAGAAAAGAATCCAATCAAATGGATACCACGCGGACGAAATAATCATATGCCTTATGACATCATGAAAAAAATCGGTACCAACGTCACCATAGGCAGCAATATCGAATTCAAGAATAAAGTTGTATTCGGTGACAGCATACTCGTCTATCGGAAATACCGGGACCCTAAAACGAGGAAAATAGTCAAAGAGGAAGTTCTTCCGTACGAGCAACCGGAAATTTTTGAATTCCTTGAAAACAACAACTTCAATTTTGTCCGTATGGAGCTGGCAAACGATCTGGTTATATTCTATGACGGCTACCTGGAGTATATATTCAACAATGACAATAAATCCCCCAAACTCGTACAAATCAAAGCTAAGGAGTCCACTTGTTCCAGGATCAGTGAAATTGACGAAAAGACTGGTAAAAGCGAATGGCACGGTTATTCTGCAGAATGGCATACCGGTACACCAACAGATTTGATTGCCACTCCTCTGCTCGATCGGCAGACTCCACTACTCGACCTCAAAATGAGAATGGGACTTGCTCCCAATGACAAAGGAGAGAAAATTGTAGGAAAAGAACGGAGATTTATCCATAACCTCCGCATCTCTACACCCGGACGGTTTTATTATAGTCATCCATATTGGTGGAGTGTTTTTGCATCCGGCTGGTATGACTTCTCCAGTGCAATCCCTGTTTTCAAAAAATCATTGATTAAAAATCAAATGGCACTGAGGTACATTGTGTATATTCAAGAGTCTTTTTGGGAAAAGTTATTTGCATCTGAAGGCATAGTCAAAGATGACGAGAAGAAAGCACGCAAAGAAAAGTTCCTGAAGGATATGAATGATTTTCTTGCCGGTGAAGAAAATGCCGGCAAAGGCTTTGTCTCTCACTTTCGCTACGATCGTGTAAAAGGCTTTGAAGAAAAAGACATCATTATTACTCCACTCGAATCTTTCTTCAAAGGTGGTGAGTATATTGAAGACAGCGAAGAGGTCAGCAATATGATGTGTTACGGTATGGGCGTACATCCTTCGATAATCGGATCCGCACCAGGTAAGGGAAAAAGTATCAATGGTACCGAAGCACGGGAGTTATTTATCATAGAACAGGCACTCATGAAGATGTATCAGGATGCAACATTGGAACCTCTCTACTTTGCAAAAGCCATGAATAACTGGCCTAAAGATATTTATTTCTCGGTGACTAATTGTCAACTCACCACGCTGGACCAAGGTACCGGAGCGACAAAGAATACAGGTTTAACCCCAGAAACAGAATAAAATGAACGCACTAATCCCCGACATCGACACCCTCAAAAAGGTAGTAAAGATCAACTCCTCACTGCCTTACGAATCAATCGAACCATACATCGAAGACGCACTGGATATATACATCAAACCGTATATCGGTAAATCAACGATCAGTAAAGCTCATGAAGACAAAGGATCTGACTTATACAACAAACTACTGCGTGCCCTCGGCCCATTAACCCTGATGCTCGCATCTGATGAACTGGGTGTTATGTTCGGTGATGCCGGTATCACAGTAAGTAACGTGCAGGGACAGCGTTCTCCTGCCAGTGACACAAAGATCGCAGCAGCAAAAAAGAATCTCTGTTTTCGCGGAATGCAAGCACTTGACCGGCTAATATCATACCTGGAGGAAAACAAAAAGGATTATCCTGATTATGTTATCGATAATATACCCCGTTTTTGCTTCATTCGTAATGCAGCAGAATTCCAGGATCTCGGTATGGTAGACATTGATTATTCTATCCTATCTTATCGTATCATGTTCCCTACCATTCGTCAACTTCAAGAACACAACATTCGAGAAATGATAACGGATAAAGTCTATGACATACTCAAAGAAGCTCTTTCAGAAAATACCGAAACGCCCAAACAACAAGTACTTATTGACTATATCATCCGCTACTTAGCCAATAAGACTGCCGAATTATATACCTCACAGAAAACAACCGAACAACGTGTAGCCGGCAGAACGATTGAATATACTCCCACCATTCGACCAATCTATCAGGATCCGGACGCAAATGGCAATTTCTTTGCAAACCAGGCAACTTACTATTCAGGGAAAATACACACCTATTTGGCCGAAAATGCAGAAGAACTGGGAGTTGAAACAATGTCCCAAGCTATTGACTTCAATTCTAAAGAAAATAAACTATTCACCTCAATATCGTAACACTATGCATACTATACAAATTAATGATGATACATACACACTTCCGGAAAGTTGGGACGAACTCACTCCGAAACAGCTCCTTTATCTAGTCAAACTCACAAAATCAGATATACTGGTGGAACAAGTTAAGGTATACATGATGCTTTATTGCCTGAAAGCTCATGTATGCCGGCATAAGAAAATATTTAAAGAGTATGTACGTATCAGAATTGGGCAAGAAAGTCCAACAGTCCGCTTCTATGTCCGTCGCCATAGCTATCTTCTTCATCCGGAAGAAGTATCAATGCTTGCCAACTTATTTGACTTCCTTATTTGTTCGGAAGAAGATAGTTCATTGCCCATGCGCAAATACTATCACTTGACACCGTATCTGACCACCAACCCATATCCAACCATCCATTGCCGACTTTGGAAATTCATCGGTCCAGAAGATCAGTTGCTTGATATTACCTTTGAACAATTCATGTATCTACAGACCTATCTTGATGCAATGCGTTCAGATCCAACGAAGATTGACCACCTACTAGCCTGCTTGTGGCATCGTAATAAGGTATTCGACATTAATCAATTAGACAAAGATGCAGCCATTCTTCACCATCTTCCTGAAGACAGAAAAATACTCATGTATTGGTATATTTTAGGAAGTCTGTCATGTATGGCCAATTCCTATCCGCGTATTTTTTCAGGAGAGGGAAAGGGTAGTTACGGTCGCGTATTCGACGCACAGCTCCGCCTTCTTGATTCCCTGGCACAGTCCGACATGACTAAAAAGCCGGAAATCCGAAAAGGTCTTTTACTTGATGCCCTGTATTCGATGGACGAATCGATCAGACGTAAAGAGGAAACCGAAGAAAGTCTAAGAAATAGATAAAAAGTTAGTGAAATAAACAGAAATACGCAAAAAAATGCCGTAAAAAAATTACGGAAATTGTTTTTTGACTATATTTGTTTCAAATTTAATAATACTCCAAATGCTTAGAAAATTTAAGGTCTCTAATTTTAAATGTTTTGAAGAAGATTTTGTATTAGATCTCTCAAAAGTCAATGGATATACATTTAACCCAGAGTGCGTAAAAAATGGAATTGTAAATTGTGCAATGATTTACGGATATAATGGTATGGGAAAATCTAATTTAGGTTTTGCTATTTTCGATATTATTGAGCACCTAACAGATACAAATAGGAGTGAAATTCCATATAATAACTATCTCAATGCATATAGTAAATCTCCAACGGCTAATTTTTACTATGAATTTTTTATAAATGGCAAGATAGTTAAATATGAATATAAAAAAACGGACTATAGAACCCTAGTTTTCGAAAGGCTCTCAATAGACGATATAGAATTAGTATTATTTGACAGATCGAATGATGAAAATCATTTTGAAGTCAAATTAAAAGGATCTGAAACTTTAAACAAAACAATTAATGACAATAAATTATCAGTATTAAAATACATCAAAAACAATACAACATTAGAAAACAATGAATATAATAAAACTTTCATTGATTTCTTTACATTCATTGAAAGAATGCTTTATTTCCGTTCTTTAGAAAATAGGACATACATGGGATTAGAAAACGGGACTAAAACAATAACTGAGTATATCATTGAGCAGGACAAAGTTCAAGACTTTGAGGACTTTTTAAATAAAGCTAATTTAAAATGCAAATTATCTGTCGTAGAAGGTGTTAACCGAAAAGAACTTGTATATAACTTTAATGGGAAACAAATTCTAATGTATGAAATATCCTCAACAGGAACAAGTGTTCTTACTCTTTTCTATTTTTGGTTTCTAAGAATAAAAGAAGCTGGAGTATCTTTCTTATTTATAGATGAATTTGATGCATTTTATCATCATGAATTATCTAAAATGGTTGTTGAAAAACTGAAATCTACAGGGGTTCAGTTCGTTCTTACAACACATAATACAGCAATTCTCACAAATGACTTATTAAGACCCGATTGCTATTTCCTAATGAATAAAAAGAGAATTCAGTCTTTATCACAAAGCACAGAGAAAGAATTAAGAGAAGCACATAATATCGAAAAAATGTATAAAGCAGGAGCATTTGATGTCGAATAATATTTTATTTATCTTTGAAGGAAAAAAGACTGAAGGCAAGATTATTGAAGCTTTGGAAAAGCATATTCTCAACGGTCATGTTATAATAACATGCGCCTATACTTCAGACATATATCAACTTTATAGAGAAATCGAAAAAGATGATGATTTAGATACTTTCAATTTAATGAAAGCAAGAGATAAGGACAACACCAATCTTAATAACTATGACAGGGATTCGTTTGGTGAAATATACCTTTTCTTTGACTATGACGCACAAGCAGATTTAGCTAGTTCTCAAGATAAAGATGGCTTTCGCGTAAAAGAAGGGGATGATAAAATAAGAGAGATGCTAGATTTTTTTGACAATGAAACCGATAAAGGAAAACTCTACATCAGTTACCCAATGGTAGAAGCCATAAGACACTTTATTAACGGTCATGATGACTTCAAAGATTTAAAAGTAAAGTGCAAAGGGAAAAATTGTAAATACAAGGAGACTTGCGACGACAAAGTTGCATGTGAAAAAGAACCTCACTATAAAGCAAGAGTTAGCTCTGATAGCCCATCGTTAAGTGATGCTTATTCTAAATATAAGCTAGAAAGATGGAAAATGCTTATAAAAGCACATATCTGTAAAATGAATTACATTGTAAATGACTCGTATATTCTTCCCCAAAAGCTAGAAACCCAACTCCAAGTGTTTACAAAACAGTTTGACAAATACATTAATCATAAGTGTCCCATGGTAGGTGTATTAAGTGCATTCCCTATGTTCATTCTTGATTATTATGGCTGCGAAAAAACTACTTATCTTTTGAATACAATAGAAGATTATAATTATGGTTCAATTCAGGATTTATTAGATTGGGCAAAGGCAATACTTGAGAGAAGTAATTATCCTCAAGGAGAATTCCCAATAGAAGAGTATACCCAAGGAATGGATTGTGGACACTATTTAGAATCAATGATCTCAACAATTTCAGAGAATTGGAAGAATCCGGCCTTTTATCCTAAAATTGATCAATTACGCAAATTTCGGCAAATATTAGAAAAATCATACAAACAGATAACTGAATAACAGTTGCCTACTCTAAAAATAAAGTTAAAGGTATAAGCAAATTCTTTATCCTTGTAAATATCATCCAATCTAAAACGAGAACCTATGAAATGCAAACTTGAAAAATTAGAAATCCCAGCAGAACAACCTTTTAAAAATTGTAAGCTAGATCGGGAGAAATATGCTGAAGTCCTTAAAACGATTATCACTACATATAATAAAGGCTTCGTATTGGCAATAAATGGCAAATGGGGAACAGGAAAAACCACATTTGTAGAAATGTGGAAAGCATATCTTAAATTAGATCATTTCCACACATTGTATTTTAATGCCTGGGAAAATGATTTCATATCAGATCCGCTTGTCGGATTACTTGGGGAAATAAAAAAAATGAATCCACAAGAAAAAGCAGAAGCAGCACTAACATCAGTTATAAATACAGCAGGAAAAATCGTATTGAAAGCGGCTCCCGCAATGTTCAAGGGAGTAGTAAAGAAATATGCGGGTGAAGAAACTGTTGATATACTTTGCGATGGAATTGAAGAGGGTGCTTCAATGTTGAAGAAAGAAATAGAAAATTATGAAAGCCAAAAATATAGCCTGAAACAATTTCGGGAAAAACTCGAAAAATACGTTAATGAAGTCTGTGACAAAAAACCATTGATATTTATCATAGATGAACTTGATCGATGCAACCCACATTATGCAGTAAAAACTTTAGAACGAATTAAACATCTTTTCAACATACCTAATATAGTATTTGTCCTATCCATAGATAAGGAACAATTAAGTAACTCCATACGTGGATATTATGGTAGTGATCTTATAAATGCTGATGAATATTTGAAAAGATTTATCGACATTGAATATACTTTACCCGAACCTGACATTGAAAGTTTTTGTGAGTATTTATTCGACTATTATGATTTTACTACATTCTTCCAACGCATTAAACAAGTTTATTTTAAAGAAGGTGAATTAGATAATTTAGGCGTAACAGCAGTATCCATTTTCAAATACAAAGGAACGACTCTTAGACAAATTGAGAAGATTTTTGCCAATATCCGCTTATCTTTAAACATGTTTAATAACAGGCGAACTATATTTACCGATTTATTATGTTTACTTACTTATCTCCGAGTTTGTGAATCTGATTTCTATGAAAAAATCACCCATAGAAAATATTCGATACAGGAGCTTATAAATCAAATTGAGTTTGTCTTCCCCAAACAGATATTTGACCTTAATACAAATTATAATATACATTATAATCGACGTTTTTATTTCACTATAGCATTTTTGTTAGAATGCTATATAACAACGAATTTAGGCAAAGATGACAATCAAGCTTTATTAATCCATGACGATAAAGGTCTGACCATTCCTTTTGAAGTAAATGCCATAGATAAAAAACAATTAATTGAATCCATAGAATGGATGAAAAGTAACTCTAGAGATTTATTATCCCTAGAAGAAATCACTGCAAAAATTAATCTATTGGATAATCTTCGAACTTGACAGTTATTTCAAAAACAGAATATGATACAAACAAATAGCTTATCTTTGTCTACTGTAACAAATAAAACCACACATGGAAACAAAAAAATTAACAGCTGCCGAAAGCACTCTAGCAGCTATGTCAAAAACAGTGCTAGTGTTAGGTATCATAGGTTCAATCGTAGTTTTCTTCTCGTCATGTATTGCGTGGGAATATTCCAGATACTCCGGAGGTATAGTTGGAGCAGATGGAATCAATTGGTTAGGATTCCCAGCCCTTATCTATTGTGTCATGGGTACCTTGATTGGATGGTCTGTACTTGCTATTCTCGTTGAAATCGCAATCAATACCCGGACAAACAATTCTCAATCTAATTGGAAAAAAGACTTTGCAGTGATGGTAGCTACTGGAGAAAAAGGGAAAGCAAAAGAAATTCTTTATCGTGGCATCATGGAATCAGAGGAGTTTAAGCGGGTATTAACCGGTGGAAACGAAAACTACCATAAAGAATGCATAGACGCTTTAAACAAGAAATACAGTGATCACCTCAAAGCTATCGATGAAGACTCATTTATAAATACTGATGAGAACGAAATATACCAAGCATTCAAATGAAAAGACACACTCTATTTATTGCGGTTATAGCTACAATTTCATGTAATGTCACTGCGCAAAATTCCGATTTACAAAAATGGGCTAATAAAGTTAATAATCAGAAAGTCTATTCTGGTCCTAATAAGGTGGAGACAGGACTAGCCAATCACAAACTAGACCAAGATGCTATATGTGGCTACCTGCCGATTAAAGATGGTAAAGTATATTATTCTGATGTAATTCAAAGTAATGGGACGGCTGATCAATTATACACGAGTGCTCGTTCATGGACTGCTAAAAATTTTGTAAATGCACAGAATGTTATCCAAATGGATGATCCAACATCACATAAAATGATAATAAAAGCATCTTGTCCGGTATCGAAAGATGGTCAATTCTTCTACTATACATTAACGATACAAACTAAAGATGGCAGGTATCGATATGAACTATCTGATTTTCTTATGCAGGGATTTAAAGCAGGTTTAGTTCCTAAAGTTTTCAAAGAACCTTTTGAAATCTATTTTAAAAATTATGATTGTGAGAAAACAATTCATAAGAAAGAACTAACGGTCATCAAACGAAACATAGAAATTTCTATAATTGAAAGTTTGCGTGCCGCAATGTTAAACACACGTTCTGACACCAACGATGATTGGTGAAATAAACATTATTTTGTTTGGCACTCTCAAATATTATCCTCATATTTGTAGTGCCAAATCAAATGATAGATAATCTATCCCGATGAGCAACGGTTAGATGCTCAATACGAAATTGGGCTTTTTTTATGTCCATCAGTTTGCTTCCGATATTAATATTGTTTGCAAATTCATATACGAAATAGTAGAAGTTTATTTATAAACGAATACGGCTGTCTTTCTTCTCGTTGTATTACAGCTCTTCGGGGTTATACTACATTTGGTTTGGCGACTACGGGAAATTGGCAGCCGTTCGTGTACCGTCTAGGTACACGAAAACTTGCCAATAACAGCCAAACCAAATGTAGTATATGAAACAATTAACCCAGGGCACGAACTACGTGCCCTCATTCCGCACAGGAACAGACGTAAACACGCTCCAACAGCGTTACTTCCGTGAATTAAAAAAAGAATGCGCTATCAACTCCGCATCGGACGCCTATTACGTCTCTGCAATAGCCTGCTTCTGCCTGACCTTTATCTTTCCCCCTGCTGTAATTGGCGCAGTTCTCTGTGTCTATCGAGCAAAGAAGTGTCAGAAAGGGGGTGAATCATGATGTTCTTTATTCACCATGTGCAAACATATAAGAACGTAAATCGTAAGGGTCAGGAAATGTGTGAATTTGCCCAGGCATACGACCGTATTCTAGTACAAGATGAATGTGCTATGGATTCCCTAAAATGCGAATTCGAAGAAGTTGTCAAGGAACTGAATGAGAAATACCCTAATCAAAAAAAACTCAAATTCAATGGGCATAATGGAGACTCCTCCGGTGGACAATGGAGTATAAAACTAGGAGACGATGATAGCAATCCTGTATGTTATATCTCATACAGTAAAGTACGCGGTCATTATTCTTTTGGAGAAGTATCTCACCTACTGGAACAGAAAGGAGACCAGCCATGATACCAACAGAAATCAATGGCATCATCCTCACCGATGATTGTATCTCATCAATCAAAACTATCCAGGAAGGAGAACACTCTTGGATGGAAGCAACACTGGAAAAAACAATTGACTTAGCTCTTGACATTGATTCTCCGGACATAGATTCTGTCAATCGACTAACACTTATTTCTGAAATCAGAATAATAAAAAAGCATATTCAATCAATAAGCAGTATTCAACACCCTAAAAAATAACATTATGAATAGACATGAAGCCTTACGGTTAGTAAATAAATTACTGGATCCGGAAACACCAATGGACGAAAAGCAGCGTGCAGCCGCACAACTTTCTGAATTAATTCGTATCTTGCTTCCAGAATCAGACGAAGAACAAAAATGATCTTAACGATAATAACTATATCCGGAATAGTACTTCTGTGCCTGGCATTCTTTAAAGCCTCGCGCTCAATCCTTGCAAAAGTATTTTGGCTTCTGCTCATGCTTACTTTGTTAGCACTATTCCTGTTCTTATAACCTATCGTTTTGTCCTTTATAGCCCGCCCGCAGCGGGCTATTTTTGTCTCCATAACCTAAACATTATACAGTTATGGAGTATGACCATTTCGCTTATGGTGAAGCCTTAGCTTCGGCACTCAAAGCCATTTCACACACATCTCAAAAGAAAAGGTTCTTCACAGCATTCGGACTGGAAGACCTGATCAGCCTCGATGACAGTTTATCCTCCATCAATGGAACCATCCTTATCGCCGTTGATGGTTGCGAGTCTGAATCCGAAGACAACGAAGCTGATTCACTCAATGACAAACAAGTCTACTCATTCATCGTGGCCAGAAACACAATTTCCGGAAATCCGGAAACAATTAATCAGGCAGCCAAACAATGCAAGAGTATATGTAAACAGATCCGGAATAAATTGCTGAAAGACATTAAATATGTAGACCGCAATACTCAAATTAACGGTATCGGCCCGATCGGTGATAACTTCTATGGCACCGTGCTTACCTTCTTTGTTAATGTTCCGGAAGAATTCATCGTCGATCCAAACTACTTTTTGTAATGGGATTCTATAAACGAATGTCAGACAAGCAGTCGGAAATAAAACGCTATAATGCAGCCCGACGAAAAGCGGATAAGTTATCTTCTACTCCGACTTCCCGACTAATCCGAATGGAAACCATCTCGGAGATAGAACGCTATAACATCGCCCAGGATGCCGACCGACTCACCGCATTCAACAAAGAGGTAGAACAATGGCAGGATGCTGTCAGTAAACAACTCAAAGCCACCATTTCATCCCGTAGTTTACGTATTGCTCGTGAACTACAACCTAAAGCCTATACTGACAAATACGGATTAATCAACCGACTTGGTTTCTCTTTTCCTCGTCATGGTGTCTATATCCACAAAGGTGCCGGACGCGGGCAAGGTGGTCTTATCGGAAGTAAATGGAGCTATCTGAAGAGAATCAACGGAATGGAAATCAATACGAGTATCATCCGACATACTAATCCCGCTTCACTTGGCAAACAGAATGAAGGTAACCGGCAGGCTTACCATTGGTTCGATCCGGTCATCAAAAACCGTCTTCCGGAACTTGCCGATATCTGTATGCGCTATTTTGACACTATGCTTATCGACGCAACCAAAATATACATTGAAAAGTAAAGCCATATGAACGACCTAAACCGAAGTATTAAAATATTTATTGATGGAACTGAAGCATCAGCCGGCGTCAAGAAGATAGAAGATGCCATCTCCCAGCTAGAGAATAAAATATCTTCTCTTGATAAATCAGAATCAGGATATGCCAGAAAATCCAAAACTCTGCAAAAAGAACTGGAGAATAAGTATAAAACTCTCAATACTTATAAGCAAAAAGTAGCCGAGACCGACCGAATCCTGAAGAATCTCTCCGGTGCCACCTATGATGAACTATTATCTGTCAGCCAAAAAGTCCGTAAAGAACTCCGTGCAGCCATACCCGGTACTGAACAATACAATGCAGCCCTGGAGCAAAATAGGCGCGTCACTGAAGCAGTAGCCAGGGCACAAAAAAATATGCGTGTAGAAGTTGGTTGTCAAGCTAGTCCAATAGGAAAAGCCGTGGAACTGTTTAATAAATATGCAGCTGTTGTCACCACCGTCATAGCAGCTGTGACAGGCTTAACACTAAAGCTGAACCAACTTCGTGAAAAACGCAATGAACGTGAAGATGCCAAAGCCGATGTCGAAGCATTAACAGGACTTTCCAAAGACGACATTAATTGGCTGGAACAAGAAGCAATCCGGCTTTCCACTACAATTAGTGATTCCGGTATCCGGATCCGACAATCAGCAACCGAAATTCTTGATGCTTATAAATTGGTCGGTTCTGCTAAACCGGAGTTACTATCTAACAAGGAAGCACTAGCCGCAGTAACAGAACAAACACTCATCTTAGCATCTGCTTCAGGGATGACACTGAAAGACGCAGTGGATGCCGTAACTCTCTCTCTCAATCAATATGGAGATGGTGCTGATCAGGCAGCCCGTTATGCGAATGTCATGGCAGCCGGTTCTAAATATGGATCTGCTGCAGTTGAATCAGTTACTAATGCAATAACCAAATCCGGTGTTGCCGCTTCATCCGCTAACATCCCCATTGAACAGTTAGTCGGAACTATTGAAACTTTAGCAGAGAAAGGTATCAAAGATGAAATAGCCGGTACCGGTCTAAAGAAATTCTTTCTTACTCTTCAAACCGGAGCTAACGATACGAATCCTAAAATCGTAGGACTGGAGACTGCACTGGATAACCTGCAGAAAAAACAATTGTCTGCAGCACAAATCAAAAAAATGTTTGGTGAAGAGGGGTATAACGTCGCTTCTGTTCTGATCAACGAAACTGAAAAAGTCAAATACTACACCCAGGCAGTCACCGACACCAGTGTCGCCATGGAACAGGCAGCTACCAAATCCGATACGGCAGCCACCAAACTCGCACAAGCGAAAAACAAAATGAATGAGATGGGAATGGAGTTAATGGAAAAACTCAATCCTTCAATCATTAGTGCAGTAAACGGTACAGTAAACTGGACCAGAAAAATTATAGACCTGATTGGGTTTATGGTCAAACATTCGGGTATAATCATCACTCTAACAACTGCCATTACAACTTACTACCTAGCTGTAAAGGCTACTGAATTTTACGAGACAAAGCTCAAAAATGCCAAACTATTAAGTATTGCAACCGACAAAATAGCGGAGACATGGAGTAAGATCAGGTTAGCCTCAATTCTAGCTTTATCTGCAGCCAAATATGCATTAGCCGGCAACACAACGATGGCCACAGCCGCCATGCAGCGACTCAATGCCATAATGAAAGGAAATATGATAGGAATCATTATTTCATTATTGGCCACAGCAGCTATGGCAATCTATCAATTCACTAAACGATCCAAAGAAGCAACGGAGGCACAAGAGAAATTCCAAAGCGAGTTACTTAAAGAGCAACGTTCGCTCAATAATTTGTTTGATGCTCTTAAAAGAGCAGGAGAAGGCACAGAGGACCGCCGCCGGCTGATTAAAGCTGTTAATGAAACCTATGGCCAGTATCTTCCACATCTTCTCACCGAGAAAAGCTCACTTGATGAGATTAATGATGCCTACAAACGAATAAACGGTTCTTTACAAACACAAATAGCTCTCAAGGTACAAAATGAGGCTACTGATAAAATCGTTACTAGTGCCGTAAAAGAACAGGCTACAGCACTTGAGGGTATCCGTAGCAGAGTAGCCAGTTCACTCGGAAACGGACAGCTTACTAATATTGTAATTGACGATCTGAAACAAACAACCTCGGAATTCCAAAAAGCTGGCATGAAATGGCAACAGGCTTGGGGACAAGCCTATCACAACATCAGTCGCAAGTATTTCAAAGGGCAAGCACTTAGCGATGAAATGGGAGAATATATAGAAGACTATATTAAAAGTGTATATGATATGGAAAAAAAGATTGCTCAAACCGAAGCTAAGTTCCGCCCTTTTCTAAACCGTATCAATAATAGTCTTCTCCCTGAAACTGTTGTTACCGGAGATAAACCGGAAGGAAATAAGACAAGCGAGGATGAAAAAGAATCCGAAAAGAAGCGAAAAAAACAACTTGAAGAAGAAAAAAAACTATATACCCAAAAGCAAGCCATACTGAAAGAAATGTTTCTGGGGGGTAATGATGAAACTCTGAAGACAGAAAAGCAATTTCAGAAAGAAATGGAATGTCTGCAGATGGAATACCTGGAACGGTCCCTTAAAGTTGCTGGATCCAAATCCAAGGAAGGTGCCGAAATCCAAAATCAGATTAATGATCTGAAGTTAAAAATGCAGAAAGACCACACTCAACAGCTACTTGACGAAGAAACAACTCAATATGAAAAGCAACAACAGGATTTAAAAGAACTGTATGCCTCCGGCAAAGATGAGAATCTAAGCTCCGAAACAGCCTATAATGATGCTATGGAACAACTTACCATCATGCATCTTGAACGAATGCTTTCCATTGCCGGTTTAAACGCCGAACAACGAAAACAAGTTGAGAAACAACTTCTTGATTTCAAAATAAAATGCATGAAGGAAGAACAGGCCTCACATGCCAAAGCAAAAGATGCTGAACAAAAGAAGACAGCAGCACAAACCAAGAAAGAACAACAACAATATCAGGAACGTCTGCAAACATACAAACAGTATGGTTCAGCACTTGGTTCAGCAATGGGGAACATTATCTCCGGACAAGAAAATGCAATGCAGGGTTTTGCAGACACAATGATTGATATCGTATTCGATATACTGGGAAAGATCATCGAAGCCGAAATTATAAAAGCTACAGCCACTGCCACCGGTGCCGTGGCCAGATCTACAGCTGAAGCAATGGCTATGCCGGATTCCGTTGCATCATTCGGAGCTTCCGGTGCAGCTCGTGCAGCCATTCTCACCGGCTTGATTATGGCAGCACTTGCAACTGCAAAAAGTGCTCTGAAAGGAATGGTTAGCGGCAAACACTCGTCCGGATCTTCCGACTCCGACACGTCTTCGACCGACGCTCCCAAACGAGCAACCGTCAGCGTATCCCAATGGGCATCCGGCCGGTATGATGTCATCGGGAAAGATGACGGCAAGAACTATCAGGACATACCTTATATTGGGGCTGCACAAACCGGAATCGTTCGACACACTTCTCTAGTTTCAGAGAATGGTGCAGAATTAATCATTAACGCCGAGGACTTATCACGGTTACAAAAACATATAAATTATCCTTTGGTACTAAATGCGATTGAAGATGCCCGTAAAGGTCATGTGCCCCAACGAGCTTCAGGTAATTACGCAGCAATAGATACTCCTGTCCGAAATAACCAGGAAATTCCTGAAACTGATACATCAGCAACCGAACTAGAAAAACTCATAAAAGAAATCGGGATGCTGATTAATACCCTCAAGAATCTAAAAGCATACGTATCCCTACGAGATATACGAAATGCTGAAGAACTAGATGAAAAATCCAAGAAACCATTTACCCGCTCAACCAAATAAGAATTATTATGGCACTAAGAATATCAAACACATCCGGTACTTTTGATCTGCCGAAAGACTTCAGTACAGAAATAGAAGACAGCTCTCCCATTTACAACGAACGGGGATCCCAATCTATTGCCGCTACCATACCTGGTACCAGAAATAATCTACGTCTCAACAATTACATTAACAGAACTGATATTGACAGCGCCCCTATTGCTGATGAACGCGTGACCATCAGTGACGGAGTTTACCATCGAGTGGGTAAAATGAATACGACAAAAGCTTCAGAGAATGATGGAATAACTTTTAATGTAGGGTTTGGAGAATCTGAATTATACAGTATATGGGAAGATGTTTCTTTGCAGTCCATCACCCTTCCTGTTATTCGTCCTGAAGGAGGAGTCTCGGAATTACTACCTTATATTATAGAGAATAGTCAAAAGGATGATTCTCCTTTCTGTCTGTTTCCTGTGGCTGTATCTTGCAATCGTAAGAAAGATAATGATACAGTTACAGATTATGCAGAATATATAAATAATTATCGTGATGGATATTGGTGGAAAGCACGGACGGAAACTTTTTTCATCAATGGAGAACCCGTGGAAGTATCGCTTCCTGAAGGATATGGAATAGTTCCTTTTATAAAAGTCAGCTATATATTAGAAGCTATATTCTCAACCTACGGATATACTGTCACGGAGAACCCATTTACTAACCACCACCAGCTCGGTCAATTGGTTGTTCTTAATAATGCAGCCGACTGCTGTGTAAAAGGAGAACTAAAATATGCTGATCTCATGCCTGACTGCACAATCAATGAATTCATGCAAGCCTTATGGTGCCGTTTTGGATTACTTTACTTTGTAGATGGAAATACCCGTAAGGTCAGACTTAAATTCATTCGTGATATCCTTAATTCCAAAACTACTTCTGATTGGACGCTACAAAAAGCGTCCAAACCAATTATCAATTTTGAAGCCCCACAGCAATTAAAATTATCAGCTGCAACAAACGTACGGGGGGAAGATCCAAGATGGACGGCAGCTCCTGCCGCTGATTCACTGGATAAATTCTTAAAGCCATATCATTATATTGTTACCACTAAAGCAAATGGATATCTCACTTATTCTACAGAGAGCGGATTATACTATAAAACAGATAACATAACCGGACGTTCAGAATTAGTGTCAACGGATTTCTTCCCCTGGGATCGTGGAGCTGATATGGCATATAAAGAGATTACCTCTATTGATGAATTTTTGCCTTCCGCAACGGAGCGTTTTAAAGGAAACATATATAAATATATACGAGTTCCTTACTATCTGTTCGGTAAAGTACATCGATACACTACAATTTCTAGTTCCGATGTTGAATTATCAGAAAACTTAAACTACCAAACCCCTTTGGCATTTTGCTTTTCTTTCTTCGATACAAGAGACCGAGTTACTTATGGTTCACAAATTTGTCTGGATATTTTCGGAGAACCGGTATTAAACAAACAAAATGGAAAAGCCTGCGAAATTTCTCTTTTATTTGTTGGCAAATATGGACTGTTCAATCATTTCTGGAAGGAATATGACGCTATTCTTCGCCACGCCAATCATCTCATAGAAACGGATATGCATCTATCGGCTCAACAATGTATGAATCCAGATTTCTCCTCTCCTATTTTACTTGATGGTCAACGAATGTTGCCTGATACCATACGTTATACGTTACCCAAAAGTTCTTCATTCCCGGCAACAGTCAAATTGCGTACAATCAAATTACTCAAACCATATAATCTGAAAGAAGAACAAACCGTCCCCATCGTCGATCAAAAATATAAGTGGGCGTTATTTGATAACAAGAATTCAGTTGTAGAAGCTGCCGTAAAACCACAAAAAGATGCCTGGAGAGACGAAGCGAATAGAGATGGGAATAGCTTATATGACCTACAATATAAGAATGTTTCTACTGATACAGTGGATATTAAAGTCCCTCTTTCAGTACCTACTGAAGAAGATTACAATAATAAAAAGGAGTATTTTATAAGGAAAGTCAATTATAGTTTCGATCTATATTACCGGATTAGGTATTACCTCGGTACAACGCCCGATGGACACCTCCATTATGAGATTAGTAATTCGAGAGGAGGAGTACATTATGACCTGCAATATGACCAATCAGTGCGTGCAGAGTTATTATAAAATGTCCTTTATATCCCGCAATATAACATACAATTTTGCAATATGAATACATCAGAAACAGTAATATCAACTATTCAATCAAATGATATTGAAAAGATGCTCATCACTTATCAGAAATATATGAAAAATGCATCTATTACGTTTGATGACCTCTTTCTTTTTCTCTCTCACCCCACCGCTGATAGAGAAGAATTCCTGCATGACTATTGTACCTGTAATTATCTGGTACAAGAACAAATTATCTCACCTAATTATCTAGTAAAATGAGTCTGACTGCAAACATATCGCCCGCCAATATGGCATTGACCGGCAATCCAATCAAGTTGTCGATCAACAGCAGTTCTCTGGCAACTTATACCATTTTAGTAGGAGAACAAACAATATTCACCGGCAGCGGAGAAGGCAACTTCTTTGTTTTTATTCAGGACATACTTGCTGATATAGTACAACCGGCCCAATTATATAATGAATCGGAAGAAGTTCTGCTACAGGCAGAAGGTTGTTCTCGTAATGTTACTATCAATGTTTCCAATAGTGAAAAAAATAATCTAACGATCTCACTGAAAGTATTTATTGGCGGAGTAAGCAAAAGAATGTTACGTCATCTCAATGATGAAAATAAGAATGTGTTTATCTGGAAATTGATGAATCCGGACGGTAATTTCTTCCAAACAACCCGTACTTCCGAAAGACTTATTACAATCCGGGAAACGGAACTACTTCCGCTCTCCTTCATCTATCCTGATGGTGGTATACTAAGAGTAATTGCAAACGGAATGGAGACCGCCCTAATCGGAGTAGCCGGACAACCGGTTGCACTCAACTTATATCGTCTTCGGAAGCAACTTTTCGATACTCACCATATTCTTGCCTCCATATTTGATATCTATGTAGGAGAAACTAAATCCTGCACGATCGTAATTACTCCCGGAACAATAAGTAGAGAAAGGTATCTCTTACAATTTCTTAATTCATACGGTTCTTATGAGCTGATCGAAATTACCGGCATTGGAAGTATTAAGCGTGAAGCAGAAAAAGAAAATGCATTCAATAAGTATGATGAAGTCATAGATGATTATGTTGAATCCTGGGAAAGGTTATCCGGACGCGAATCTATGACTGTAGAATCCGGATATCGCACAAATGACGAACTGATACATTTGATTGATCTGTTATCTTCTGACGACATAAAACTCCTTGGACTGGACGGACGAAATATCAGAGTAAATGTCACAGCGGAAAATCTTACCAGAGCATCCCGTGCAACCGTTCCGGAGAGTATAAAGTTATCTCTACGTTTTGCGGATTCAGAACAACGTTATACAGGTTCATTTAATGATGATGATTTAGGGTCGCCACGAATACATACCGAACAATTCACTAAACAATTCAATTGATATGTCAACACAACAGGATCTCATAGATCAACTGATAGACTACATTGACAAGGCTATTTTGAAGAACAGTGTCTCCAACCGACATGTCGCAACAGTACTATCTTTCCTAAATGAAAAACTGAAAGATTTTGCTGAAGGAGATACTTTTTTGCGTCGTAAGCAACCAGACAGCACCCTCTTCTTATTGCAGTTACTAGGAGGACTTGAAGTTGAGAAAGGAGTAAAAGCTGATAATATAGAGGTGCTAAATGAACTTCTTGCCAATACCGCCTCTTTCACTGGAAACATTTCTACTTCAGGAGATATTTCTTCTTCAGACTATGCCTGCAAAATGTTGGGATGGTTAATATCGGCTATCGGAGATGCAGAGTTTAACTCTGTACACATACGCGGATTCTTGGAATCAGATGAATTTAGATATAATCGTATCTCGGTAGTTAGTGGAGAAACTTGGAATGCACCTGGCGGGGGCATCATAGAGGAAGTAGATCCACTGGAGAGAATTATCTATTTGAAATTAGAGCCCGGAGAACTTGCAGAAATAGAGATTGATGACATCTGCAAAGGAAAATTCAATGATTCGGTCACTGGTTTTCATACCTCTTATTTCCGAATTTCTGAAAAAATTGATGAAAAGACTTTTAAATACATACTTCGTAGCGGAACTATACTTCCACCACAAAAGACCATGCACTTCGTCGCGTATGGAAACTTCACGAACGAAGAGCGACAAAGATCGAGCTATTCGACGCAAAGCTATGTCCGCTATCTGACAGGTGTTAATAATTGGGAGATTACTAAGGAAATGATCGCTATGCAGTTGGGCGACCTGTCTAACTTAAAACTGTTTGATATTGATATGACCGGACATTCAGCCTATCTCCGTAATGTATATATGACCGGAGTTATCAAACAGATTTCCGATGATGGAGTAACAGAAAGCCGCGTCCCCTGTTTTAAGGGAGAGTGGAAAGCCGGAGCTTATTATTACTATGACGAAGTAACTCACAACGGATCGTCATGGTTATGTATTTCAGATAAGCCTACAACGCAAGAACCGGAGGAAGGTGCTACAGACTGGCTTGAAAAGTCGGCGGCGGGAAAGGACGCAGTAATAGTTAATATAATGAGTTCTAACGGCAATATATTTCAGAATGGTTCTGTAGTTACCACTTTAACCGCATACGTGATAAAAGGAGACACGGACATAACAGATAGCGTTCCGGCTTCTCGCTTTTCGTGGGAGAAGGAAAGTGATAATTCGGATACCGATAAAATATTCAATGAGACCCATGTCGGGCACGGGCATGTGTTGACACTTACCTCGGATGATGTTTGGGGACGTGCTACATTTAACTGTATTGTTTCACTTTAAAATATAAATTATGCCAATCGCAAGAGGTCAAATTACCATCGTCGATTTGAACGACGCAAAATCAATGAACATGTATCTAGGCTCTAATCAGCCTTTGACGCAAATCTTTAACAAGGAAAACAGCACCTATGTACCGAACTATACGGCTTCTCCTTTCCTTGTCATTACCCCTGAAATGTATGTATCCGGAACGACAACAAACGTAATCAGTCGTTTAAAAGCTGCTCCTGCCTATACAGTGAATGGAGGTGCAATCACTGCATTCGGTGGTACTGTTGCCGCTACTGCGCCGTATGCGTTGACGCTTAAGAACAATATGACATCTGTATCGCAGATGAAGGTCGAATGCTCCGGTATTTATGTTGATCCGGATACGAAGTTAGAAACTCCTGTCAAGGCAGTTATCAACTACACTAAAACTGAAAATGCCGGACAGCTTATTTGTGCTATTGCGTATGCTCCTGCCGGTAATGTTTTCAAAAACGATCAGTCTTCAACTTTAAAAGCGCATTGTGACATGTGGCGGGGTAGTAGTATCGATGCTGATAAGGTTGCATATCAATGGTTTAAATTGAAATCTGATGGTACCTGGGAATCTTTGGCAGCTTCCAATTCATACGGCATTACGGGTACAACAACTAATGAGATCACCATCCCGGCAAGTGCTGTCTTAAATTTCGAGTCTTTCAAATGTGAGATCAAGGATACCGATACAGCATCCGGAACCTATAACACAACAGTGAGCGATATTATTTCGTTCTCCGATCTTTCCGATCCGTATATAGTGGAAGTCTCCTCTACAACGGGGGATAAATTAATAAATGGCCAAGGAAGTACGACTATCAATGCCAAAGTCTGGCAGAATGGTGAAGCTTTCACCGACAGTGCTGCTGATACCAAATTTGTATTTTCTTGGAAGAAGTACAATAAGGATGGTACACAAGATACGGCTTGGGGAACTTCCGGTGTAAAGACTGGAAAGACCATTACCGTCACTGCTGTCGAAGTCGATGTAAAAGCGACGTTTGTTGTTGAATTATCACTAAAATAATAGCATGATAGTAGCAAGAGGACAAATAACGATTAGCGTAACGAAGGACGGGCAATATCCCGCGCAGGAGTTCGCAAAGTCTACATCAGGCACGGTTGTGCCTACAAGTGGGTGGAGTAAAACTCCGCCCGCCTGTGGTACAAACGAATATTTGTGGATGCGCACGGGTATTGTTATCCCTCCGGCTACGTCTCCCGTTTCATGGACTACTGTTCGTATTGGTGCAATAGATGGGGCAACCGGAGCTAAAGGTGACAAAGGTGAAACGGGACCGACTGGATCGCAGGGTATTCCTGGCACATCACAATTCTTTCATGTGAAGTATTCTGCTAATGCGAACGGAAATCCTATGAGTGATACTCCTAATACCTATATTGGTACGGCAGTAACAACGAGTGCGACCGCTCCGACTGCTAACACATCGTATAAATGGGTACAGTTGAAAGGTTCGCAGGGCATCAAGGGAGATCAAGGTATCGCAGGACCGACCGGAGCGGATGGTAAGACAAGTTATCTGCACATCAAGTATAGTGACAACGGTACGACCTTTACGGCAAATGGCGGCGAGACTCCCGGTGCTTACATCGGCCAATACACCGACTTCACGGCGGCAGACAGTAATACGTTTTCCGCTTACACTTGGACGAAGGTTAAAGGTGACAAAGGTGACAAAGGCGACAAGGGAGATACGGGTGCAACTGGGGCTAAAGGTGACAAAGGCGAAACGGGGCCGACCGGTTCGCAAGGTATTCCCGGTACATCGCAGTATTTTCATGTGAAGTACTCCGCTAATGCGAACGGAAATCCTATGAGTGATACTCCTAATACCTATATTGGTACGGCAGTAACAACGAGTGCGACCGCTCCGACTGCTAACACATCGTATAAATGGGTACAGTTGAAAGGTTCGCAGGGCATCAAGGGAGATCAAGGTATCGCAGGACCGACCGGAGCGGATGGTAAGACAAGTTATCTGCACATCAAGTATAGTGACAACGGTACGACCTTTACGGCAAATGGCGGCGAGACTCCCGGTGCTTACATCGGCCAATACACCGACTTCACGGCGGCAGACAGTAATACGTTTTCCGCTTATACATGGACGAAAGTGAAGGGTGACAAAGGAGATAAAGGCGACAAGGGTGATACGGGTGCAACTGGGGCAACCGGGCTTCCCGGTGCTCTAATCCGTCCTCGCGGTGAGTGGAAAGCAAACACTAACTACCTTAACAATACGCAGTATCGAGATGCTATTATCTACAACGGCAATACTTATTCGTGCCGTGCCGATCATAATTCAGGTTCTTCTTTCGATGTAACGAAATGGACCTTGTTTAACGACTTTGTTAATGTTGCTACGCAGTTGTTAGTAGCTCAAAATGCAACGATTGATATACTCGGTACGTCTGGTCTGTTTGTTGGTAATTTGGCGAAAACGCAAGGCTGGTTAATGACAGGCGGCTCGATTAAGCATAATGTAACCGGGCTTGAATTAACATCCGACGGGAAATTATCACTCCCTAATAGCGGATGTATATTGGTTGGGAATAAGACGTTTATCACTAACGGAAAGATTGTAACGGATTTTATCGATGTTAAGACCTTAGAAGTTGAAAAACTGAATGGTGCAACAGGTACATTTAAACGCTTACAGGGAATAGACAATGCGAATAAGGCTAGATGTGCAATTGGTTTTAATAGTGATGAGGGAAAGATGTATTTCGAGGGTGACATGCAACATCAAGGATTTGATTATACCAATAATCGAGGTTATAGATTTCTTTCATCCGATCTTTGGTGCCGTGGAGAATTCGGGCATTATAAAATGACATCTCTTACCTTTAGTGTATATTCAGATGCGGATTGCTTTGCGCATATATATCAAAATGGAAATAATACTACGTATCATAAGTATTCACAACCTGGGCAACCCGTTGATTGTATTTTCCTAGAAGGTAACGGAAATTATCCAGTATACATTTGTAATTCCGCTAGGGGGAAAATGATAGTTGTTGTAAATACAACCGGAGTTGCAAAAAGGGTTGTTGCCACATACGAAACTAGAGGTGTAGTTACAATTGATCCGTATAGGTTTAAAATATTTATAACAGCACAAACTAATACTTCATCGAATCCATATCAAGCATCAAATTTGCATATAATGTAATTATGAAAATAGACTTTAGAAATATTCAAGTAAAAGACATCGAAGGGAATAACAGTACTGTCGATATTGCAAAAATGTTGGGCAATGCGATCTATCAGAAAACCGCCGATTTGGGCGAGTTGGAATTAGCTCAACAAATCTACAAAAACGGTGAGGTGGAATTGTCTACGGATCAGGCGGAACGCATCAAAGAATACGTAAGAACTAACTTTGTCGCAGTTGTACAGATTGCGGTTAATGAGGCCTTTTTAAGTAAATAACTCCATATCCACCACTTTTAATAAAAGACATGAACAATATTGATTCAATCATCATTCACTGTTCCGCTACACGTGCCGGACAAGATTTCAAAGCAAAAGACATTGATAAAATGCATCGAGATCGGAACTTTTCTATGATCGGCTATCACTATGTCATTGACCTAGATGGTACTATCGAAGAAGGTAGACCCCTCGATATGGAAGGTGCACATTGTAACACCAAAGGAAATTCCGGCATATCTTACAACAAACACAGCATTGGAATATGTTATGTAGGAGGCTTAAACAGTTATGGCAAACCTACAGATACACGTACAGAAGCACAAAAGAAAGCCCTCATGGAGCTAGTGTCCCGTCTCAAACAACAATTTAATATCACTGAAATATTAGGGCATCGAGACACTTCACCTGATTTGAATGATAATGGCATCGTAGAACCTAATGAGTGGATTAAATCTTGCCCCTGTTTCAATGCGGCAGCAGAATTTGGTTATTCTCCTACAATAGTCATACGCCCTTAAATTCGATTTAGTACGAGCGTACAGTATTCTGTACTAAAGTGTACGAAGATTGTACGCTCGTTATTATTTGATTATCAAAGTTATGATAGTCCATTGCACAAATGTACAGTTTAAAAAGCGAAACAATTAAAGCATTGTACTCCTTCTTGTTTGCTTTCATTTAATACATGAGCATACACTAAAGTCTCTTTTAAATCAGAATGTCCTAGTATCTCTTTTAAGGAAGCTATGTCTTTAGTCTTACGCAAAAAAATAGTCGCAAAGGTATGTCTGCCAACTTTATGTGTAATGTTCTTTTCTATTCCGGCAATCACAGCTATTTCTTTCAGAAATCTATTCATTGTCTGATCAGCAGGTAGTTTCTCAAAAACGATACCTTTTTTTCTGGTACCAACAATATTTTTCAGCAGTGTATGAAGTGGATCCGATATAGGTACTTGAATAGGAAATGGTTTTCTTTTCTTCAGTTTCATTCGGAAATAAGTCAACGTATTATCTGTAAATTGTTCAAGAGTCAACTTCTTTGCATCCCCTATGTGTAATGAGCTAAAGCATAAAAACAAAAACATCTCTAACGTTTTATGGTGCTTATAATCCAATTCTCCATCCATATATAAACCCATCAAAGTCTGCAATTCATCTTCCTGCAGATACTCTCCGGAAGGAATCCCTTTCTTTATCTTCCAGTTTTTAAAAGGATTTTCATCCATATACCCTGCGTTATATGCAGCCAGGACATACTTTTTGATTGTGGCCATGTTTTTATTTGCCGTATTCTGATTATTCTCCAGCTCATTCATTAAATGAAAGAAGTACTCGTCAAGCCACTCACCGGTTATATCATCAAAATAAAGGTTAGGGTTGTATTCCTTCAACTTCTTGATTACAGACAAATTGGTCTTGTACGTAGAATTTTCAAGCCGGAGAGATTCCTTCTTCTGATACTCCGACACGAACTCAAAGAAAGTATTATAATCAGTCGGACGATGATATGCTTTGAGAAAAGAGTCTCTAGTAAGTTTCCTGTCACGAAGACGATACTTTACAAAAACATTGTTTACCCTTGCTAGAATAGTTTCTATAATCAAGTTCTTATCTTTTGCTAACTTATCCCCTGCTCCTACACACTTCTTTTTATCATTCCAGTCCTTAATGGCAACTGAAACCTTCGTGGAAAAGTTCACTTTTTCACGATCGACATAAAAGGATAACCACACGACTCCATTTTCCGGGTCGTTCCCATATGTTCTTAGATATATTTTTATAGTTACCATAATCTACAATGGTTCCTTTTTACAGGTAAGAATTGATCATCGGTCTACACCTGCACAGTTTGTCACACAAATGAAGAAGTAGCTAATTAACTGAATGCCAATAAATAACAAATGCCGGACACATTTCTGTGTCCGGCATTTTGCCTTCTTCGAGGTTCCTGGCGGATTCGAACCGCCGTACACGGTTTTGCAGACCGCTGACTAAGCCACTCATCCAAGGAACCATTATTTCTCGTTTGCGGTTGCAAAGGTAGTACAAATTTTGAAACTACCAACTATCCGCAGCAATTTTTCTTTGTACTTTTTTTCTTTACATCGCACTCTCCGCGTTTCTTGTCCATCATATCCTTTAGTTCACAGCCACTTACACAGCTGTCACAAGGATTCTGATTTTCTCGCGTACGACGAAAAAAACGAAATATTCCATATATGACGCGGGCAATGCAGAGTACAACCAGTACTCCGACTACCCAATCTTGCCAATTATTCATACAAACAATCCTCCAATCTGATAAACAGCAAATGATACAAGCCAAGCCAATCCCGTTGTGTAACAAGCAGCAAAAAGCGCCCATTTCCAACTACCCGATTCCTGTTTTATAGCCGCTATCGCCGCAATACACGGGAAGTAAATCAATACAAACAACATATAACAGAAAGCAACCAATGGAGTAATCGGAATTCGTTCTGCCAAACTTACTGAATCAGCATCCGGATCATCTGCATATAAGACACCTAATGTACTTACTACCAATTCTTTCGCTCCCACACCGGAAAGCAAGCCAATACCTAGTTTCCAATCAAATCCCAGTGGTTTTATAACTGGCTCTATACCACGTCCCAACTGGCCGATATAAGAATTTTCCTGCTGCTCGGCAACTGTTTCATAAGCATCATGATTCGGATAATACCCCAAGAACCAGATTATAATAGAAGCAATCATAATAATGCCTCCCATCTTTTTCAAATACTGCGCTCCCTTTTCCCATGTGTGACGGAAGATCGATTTTGCTGTCGGCATCCGGTAAGGTGGAAGTTCCATCACAAATGGAGTATCATCACCCTTCACCAGAAACTTGCTAAACAAGCGGGCCATTACCACAGCCAGTACAATACCAATCACATAAATACTTAACAACACCAGACTTGCATTGTTCGGGAAGAAAGCACCCACCAACAATAAATAAATTGGCAGACGCGCACTGCAAGACATCAAAGGATTTACCAACATTGTAATAAGACGGCTCTTCCGGTTCTCAATAGTACGGGAAGCTATAATAGCAGGTACATTGCATCCAAATCCCATAATCAAAGGAATGAATGATTTTCCGTGCAATCCCATTTTATGCATGATTTTATCCATGATAAAAGCTGCACGAGCCATATAACCCGAATCTTCCATAAGAGAAATGCAGAAATACAAAATCAAGATATTCGGCAAAAAGACAATAACCGCTCCTACCCCACCAATAATTCCATCAATCAGCAAATCTTTAAATGGACCTTCCGCCATATTATTGCGTAACAAGTCACCAATCTGCTCGACAAGCCATTCAATCCCCATCATCGGATATTCTCCAATGACAAACGTACCTTCAAACATCAGATACATAAAAAGGAAGAAAATAGGAAATCCCCAGACACGGTGAGTTACGATCGAATCCAGCACTTTTGTTGTCTGCGCCTGCTCCAAGTGATTATCTGTGAATGTCTCCTTCAGTGCACCACTGATAAATCCATATTTAGCATCCGTAATAGCCGATTCACAATCCTCATTCATTGTGTCCTGAACACGCTTCGACATCTTATCACGGACATGGAATATCTCATCCGCATTTGGTAATGTCCGCACAATGCGCTCAATGTCAGGATCATTCTCCAACAATTTAATGGATAGGAAACGGGTAGAATATTTATGACGGATAAATTCGTTTTTGGACACTTCACTTTTTACAGCTTCAATCGCTTTTTCGATATCAGGACCATGATTGATATGAATATGCCGGAAGACACGCCCCGTCTTTTTATGTTCACGTACATAATCTTCCAAATGCTCTTCCTCGTGGTTCTTACGATCTTCCAGAGAATCATGCCATTCGGTCAAATCCTTAAGAACTTCCGGATTCATATTTCCCTGTTTATCAAAGAAGTCTACTCCTTCATACAGATTGATAACAACATGAAACAAGGTATCCAATCCACGATTTTTCTTACTGACAGTAGGCAACATCGGCACCCCGAACAACTTACTCAACAGATGATAATCCAATGTATTTCCACTGGCTTCCAACTCATCATAAATATTCAGAGCTACCACCATGCGGACATTCATATCTATCAATTGAGTAGTCAGATATAAGTTTCGCTCCAGATTAGAGGAATCGACTACATTAATAATCACGTCCGGAGTTTCATCGATAATATGACGACGCACATAGATTTCTTCCGGCGTATAAGCAGACAAAGAATAAGTTCCCGGCAAATCGACAATACGGAAATGATAGCCTTCGAAATCAAAATAACCTTCTTTGGCATCCACGGTTACGCCGCTGTAGTTTCCAACATGCTCATGAGCACCGGATGCAAGATTAAATAAAGAAGTCTTGCCACTGTTCGGGTTTCCGACCAAAGCAACATTAATGGTACGGCGTTTACCTAACGCCAACCGTTTCATATCTTCTTCTTTTACTGAAAGGTCTTCAGGCAATCCTTCATGATAAACGGTCTTCTCGGCCAGTTTCTTTGCTTCCTCTTCGCTGATAACTTCGATCATTTCAGCTTCCTGACGACGAAGAGAAATTTCATAACCTAAAACTTTATATTTTATGGGATCTTTTAGCGGAGCATTCAACAGCACTTCAACCGTTTTACCTTTAATGAAGCCCATCTCCACAATACGTTTACGAAAACCACCGTGCCCCAATACCTTTACAATAACACCTTTTTCTCCTGTTTTTAATTCGGACAAACGCATAACTCTCAAAATTTTTGGCAAAGATAATTCATAACTTCGGAGCATGCAAATTATTTAGAATGTTTTTAAATAGCAGCTTTTTTCATCCTCTAAAAGATTCAGAAAAAATAAAAAAACTTATTGATAAACTCGTATCTTTGCAGGTATGATACAACAACGCGTTACAAAATATATAGAAAAGGAACATTTATTCTCACCGGATGATAAAATCCTGGTCGCATTGAGTGGTGGTGCCGACTCGGTGGCATTACTATATATTCTGCATACAGCAGGCTATCATTGCGAAGCCGCACATTGTAATTTCCACCTGCGAGGCAAAGAGTCAGACCGGGACGAGTTATTTGTCCGCCAACTTTGCGAAAGAATGGAAATCCATTTACATACCATTGATTTCAACACGACCCAATATGCAACGGAAAAACATATTTCGATTGAAATGGCCGCACGGGAACTCCGCTACCAATGGTTCGAGAAAATTAGAAAAGAATGTCAGGCAGATGTTGTCGCTGTGGCCCATCACCAGGATGATAGCATAGAAACTATACTACTTAACCTGATTCGGGGAACAGGAATTACCGGTCTGTTAGGAATCCGCCCCCGTAATGGAACCATCGTACGCCCTCTGCTTTGTATCAACCGGGAAGAGATAATTCGTTACCTGCAAAACATCGGACAAGATTATGTGACAGACAGCACCAATCTGGAAGACGAATATACCCGTAATAAAATCCGACTCAACCTCCTTCCCCTCATGCAGGAAATTAATCCGTCAGTCAAAAACACTCTGATAGATACGAGTAATTATCTGAATGATATAGCCACTATATATAATAAATGTATAGAGGAAACTAAAAAGAAAATCATTACAGCAGAAGGTATCCGAATCAGTGATTTAGTAAAGGAACCGGCACCCGAAGCCATCTTATTCGAAGTCCTGCATCCTCTAGGATTCAATTCCGCACAAATCAAAGATATCACCCATTCGCTTCATAGCCAACCGGGCAAGCAATTCTGTAGCAAAGAATGGAGAGTGATAAAAGACAGAGAATTCCTATTAATAGAAACAGCTGAATCTGAAAATGAGACTCTTCCTCCTTTTCAAATTATCAAAGAAGAAAAAGAATACACCCCGGATTTTCTCATTCCACGTGAAAAGGAAATTGCCTGTTTTGATGCCGACAAACTGAATGGAGAAATTCATTACCGGAAATGGCAGCCGGGAGACACTTTTATTCCTTTTGGAATGAAAGGAAAGAAAAAAATAAGCGATTATCTGACCGACCGCAAATTTTCTATCAGCCAAAAAGAACGCCAATGGGTACTCTGCTGTGGAGAACACATCGCATGGCTGATAGGCGAACGAACAGACAACCGCTTTCGTATTGATGAAACGACTAAGCGCGTCGTGATTTACAAAATAGTCTGAGGCAACTTCTGTTTCTTGAAACAATCTGATAACAAAGCTGCAAAAGGAGTTTCATACACCCTTGCTTTCCTAACGCAAGCTTTTACACAAGCGCAACATTTGATACATTTAGCCTCATTCGTATGTAGCTCATCCCCTTTCGTTATAGCCCCTGCCGGACAACGGACCACACATAACCCGCAATGGGTACACAAATCCTCATCTTCCACCCAAGGAACGCGGGGAAGCGGTGTACCACTTTTACGTAACTTGATGACTTTCCTCAAAAAACGGAACAAAGGAAAGAATGGTTGACTCGGACGTTTGATAGCACGTACATCCACCGGATAAAGGGTATCCATACTATCAGCTGTCTGTATTTTTTCCATGATTTTCTTCCCAAACTCCGCAGCAAAGGCTAAATCCGATTCATCAGGACGTCCCACTGCAATCGGGTATTTGTCGGTACTATATGAATGTTCTCCAATAAAAGTTGCCCCGGCAATTACTTTAAATCCGTGAGGAATAGCAAAAGCATCCAATTCCATTAAAGCTTTTTCATAAGCGCGATTTCCGTAAACCACTACCAAAACGGTAGGAGTATCCACTCCACGGATATACTGTAAACGTTCCATTGCCAAAGGAGCGACATGTCCTCCATACACAGGCACTACAATAATAGCCAAAGAAGATGTAGGAATCACAATTTCATCCGCAATCTGCTGCGTCACATTAATAGGAAAAATATTTTTTATGCCCGTCCCGTGAACAATCGCCTCCGCAACTTGTTTAGATGTGTGTGTAGGCGAAAAATAAATTAAATGAGCTTCATTTACTGTCATACTATTTTCTTTTATGTAGCAAAGATACACTTTTACGTGGAAAAAAATGTTTGATTGTTCATGAAACCAAAAAAAATTATTATCTTTGCCCCGTTGAAACATTCTACGATTCAACATATACATCCCTAATTCAGAATAAAAAACAAAACGTATGCTCGCATATCTGTAGCCATGAGCTGTAGTAATGCTGTCCATAATTCAGCAAAAAAAGAAATATTAATAACTTACCATACTATATGTATAACATTATCCAATTAAACGACAAAAATCTGTCGGAACTTCAAGTTATTGCCAAAGAGTTAGGCATAAAAAAAGCAGACTCATACAAAAAAGAAGACCTTGTTTATAAAATACTCGATGAACAGGCCATTGTAGGAGCTACAAAGAAAGTTGCCGCAGATAAGCTAAAAGAAGAACGCAAAAATGAAGAACAAAAGAAAAAGCGTTCACGGGTAGCTCCTACCAAAAAAGAAGACAAAGTGGTTTCCGCAACAAAGAGTGAAGAGGCTAACAAGACAAAAGAGACCGCTCCTGTAAAAGCTGCACCACAACCTTCCAAGAAAGAAGAAAGTACAAACAAAGAAAAAGAAACTGTTGTTGTAGAAGCTAAAGCGGAAAACACTGCTACTCCCAAGCGTAAAGTAGGCCGTCCTCGTAAGAGCTCTGATGCAGAAGAGAAAAAAGAAGTAGAAAATGCAAAACCGGCAGCACCCAAAGTAGTGGAACCTAAACCTGTTGTTGCAGAGAAAGCTACTGGTGCTACGGAAAAGCCAGCTCCGGTACAACAGCAAACAGCTGAGAAGAAAGCAAAAAACAAACCAGCTGCAGAAGCAAATAAGCCTGTTGCAGAAACAAATAAACCGGCTACTGAACCTAACCAACCTGTTGTAGAGAAAAAGGTAATAGATAAACCACAAAAGAAGGCTGCACCCGTTATCGACGAGGAAAGCAATATCTTATCCAGCGTTGACGACGATGATTTTATTCCAATCGAAGATCTGCCTTCTGAAAAAATAGAGCTTCCTACCGAATTATTCGGAAAATTCGAAGCTACTAAAACAGAATCAGCACAGACAGCACCGGAACAGCCATCTCATCCTCAACAGCAACAACAATCTCAACAGCAGCAGTCCCAGCAGCAACGTCCGCGTATTGTTCGCTCACGCGACAATAACAACGGTAATAACAATGCTAACAACAATGGAAATAATGGCAATAACGCCAATAATAATTTCCAGCGTAACAACAATAACCAGAATCAGGTTCAGAACCCAAATCAAAATCAGAATCAGAACCAGAACCAACAACGCTTACCGATGCCACGTGCCGCTCAGCAGAACAATGCGGGTGAAAATCTTCCGGTACAACAGCAGCAGGAACGTAAGGTTATTGAACGCGAAAAGCCTTATGAATTCGACGATATTCTCAACGGAGTAGGTGTTCTGGAAATTATGCAGGATGGATACGGATTCCTCCGTTCTTCCGACTATAACTACCTTTCTTCTCCGGACGATATTTACGTATCACAGTCTCAAATCAAACTATTTGGTCTGAAAACCGGTGATGTAGTAGAAGGAGTTATCCGTCCACCCAAAGAAGGAGAAAAATATTTCCCATTGGTAAAGGTTTCGAAGATCAACGGACGTGATGCAGCTTTCGTTCGCGACCGTGTTCCTTTCGAACATCTGACACCTCTCTTCCCGGATGAAAAGTTTAAACTTTGCAAAGGCGGTTATTCAGACTCTATGTCTGCCCGTGTCGTCGATCTTTTCGCTCCTATCGGTAAAGGCCAGCGTGCATTGATCGTTGCCCAGCCAAAGACAGGTAAGACCATCTTAATGAAAGATATCGCAAACGCTATCGCAGCCAACCACCCGGAAGTTTACATGATTATGCTGCTGATTGACGAACGCCCGGAAGAAGTAACAGACATGGCGCGCAGCGTTAATGCAGAAGTAATTGCTTCTACTTTCGACGAACCGGCAGAACGCCACGTAAAAATTGCAGGTATCGTATTGGAAAAGGCAAAACGTCTGGTAGAATGTGGTCACGACGTAGTTATCTTCCTTGATTCTATTACTCGTCTGGCTCGTGCATACAATACAGTATCTCCTGCATCCGGTAAAGTTCTTTCCGGTGGTGTGGATGCAAATGCACTTCATAAACCTAAACGCTTCTTCGGTGCTGCCCGTAATATTGAAAACGGTGGTTCACTGACTATTATTGCTACCGCATTGATCGATACCGGTTCTAAAATGGACGAAGTTATCTTCGAAGAATTCAAGGGTACAGGTAACATGGAGTTGCAGCTCGACCGCAACCTGTCCAACAAACGCATCTTCCCGGCAGTCAACATTACCGCATCCAGCACTCGTCGCGACGACCTGTTGCTTGATAAAACAACCCTTGACCGCATGTGGATATTACGCAAATATCTTGCCGACATGAATCCGATCGAAGCAATGGACTTTGTTAAAGACCGTCTGGAAAAAACCAGAGACAACGACGAATTCCTGATGAGCATGAACAGCTAATCAACAGCAAACTTATAAATGAACGGTGAACAAACTGCGCCATAACAAGTGCAGTTTATTCACCGTTTTCTTTTTCGGTAACCCATTTTATGACTTATCACCTGCCGTTTATCACTTATCATTCAACTCCCATCACCGATAGTTACCCCTAACCGCTTGCCACACCTTTCATTTTTGTACAAAATACTTTCATTTGCGTCCAAAACTACTACCTCGCCCTTTTTTACGTTTCCTTTTTTCCTACTTTTGCTTCCAAATCAAATATTACTTAATTCTAACCAGTAATGAAAACTATTTATCCATTCATGGGATTAGCCCTGTGCAGCGTGACAGCACAGGCCCAAGAAAAGCCCAATTTCCTGATTATCCAGTGCGACCATCTGACACAACGCGTTGTGGGAGCTTACGGACAAACACAAGGCTGCACCCTCCCTATTGACGAAGTCGCTTCACGAGGAGTTATCTTCTCCAATGCTTATGTAGGCTGCCCTCTCAGCCAACCCTCACGCGCTGCTTTATGGAGTGGCATGATGCCTCATCAAACCAATGTACGTTCCAACTCCAGCGAACCTATCAACCCACGTATTCCCGAAAATGTACCGACATTAGGAAGTCTTTTTTCTGAAAACGGTTACGAAGCCGTACACTTCGGAAAAACGCATGACATGGGTTCACTTAGAGGATTCAAGCATAAAGAACCAGTAGCCAAGCCATTCACTGATCCGGAATTCCCGGTCAATAACGACAGCTTCCTGGATGTAGGAACATGCGAAGACGCTGTTGCTTATCTAAGTAATCCGCCGGAAGAACCATTCATCTGTATCGCAGATTTTCAGAACCCTCACAATATCTGTGGATTTGTAGGAGCGAACGAAGGAGTACATACCGACCGCCCCATTAGCGGAACCCTTCCGGAACTACCAGCCAATTTCAATGTAGAAGACTGGAGCAATATCCCTAAACCTGTACAATACATCTGCTGCAGTCATCGCCGCATGACCCAGGCCTCTCATTGGAATGAAGAGAATTACCGTCATTACATTGCTGCTTTCCAACACTATACCAAGATGGTTTCCAAGCAAGTAGACAGCGTATTGAAAGCACTTTACTCCACTCCTGCCGGAAAAAACACAATCGTTATTATCATGGCTGACCATGGTGATGGGATGGCTTCACACCGCATGGTGACCAAACACATCAGCTTCTACGATGAAATGACCAACGTACCGTTTATCTTTGCAGGTCCCGGCATCAAACAACAGAAAAAGCCCATAGACCAAGTATTGACACAGCCTACACTGGATCTTCTGCCTACCCTTTGTGATTTGGCAGGAATTCCTGTTCCGGCCGAAAAACCGGGAATCAGCCTTGCACCTATATTAAAAGGAGAGAAACAGAAAAAAACTCACCCTTATGTCGTTTCCGAATGGCATAGCGAATATGAATATGTCGTTACTCCCGGACGTATGGTACGCGGACCGAGATACAAGTACACTCACTATCTGGAAGGTAACGGAGAAGAGCTATATGATATGAAAAAGGATCCGGGAGAACGCAAGAATCTCGCCAAAGACCCTAAATACAGTAAAGTCCTCGCCGAACACCGTGCCATGCTTGATGATTACATCGCCCGCACCAAAGACGATTACCGGAGTTTGAAAGTAGATGCCGATCCACGATGCAGAAACCATACTCCCGGCTACCCCAACCACGAGGGCCCTGGGGTACGAGAGATACTCAAAAGAAAATAAATTATAAAAAAGAGTGAAGATTTCTTTGTAATCTTCACTCTTTTTAGTTCTTTTGCAGATAAACTTACAAGCAAGCAATTCTTATATCAGGTGAAAAAACACAGACGTCATATAATTGCAATAGTCGTAACCGCATTAATATCGGTCACCTTATATGCTGCACGTACAAATTCAGATCGTCTTTCTTTATTACAACCTTTACTTGAATACAATCATCCATTTAGTCCGGACGCCCCTGTCGACAGCATCATTGCCTGGGAAAAACTTTTAGAACCGGAATTACAAAAGGAACAACAATACCCACTCCTATTCCAGATAAATCTGCTGACCGTTCAAGCTTTAATCACAGAAGGCAACATCAGTCTCGCCATCAACCAGGCCAATCAGATGTACCAGAAAGCCAGAGAAATGGACTATCCTTTGGGAATAGCACTCGCATTACACGCCATTGGAAATACCTATTTAAGTTCGTCAACACCACAAGTTGCCATCAAATCGTATAAGGAAGCATTAGAAATCATCCAGAAACTCCCTCATGCCAACCAATATATCAAAACGATCTTGTCCCAATTTATCCTGACGAAGCTCAACTATCACCAAATGACAGATATAGAAGACAATATCCGGGAACTCGAATCTGTTATCAACAAGGATACGAATCCCCAAGACGATTTCCACCTTGTTTATTGTCAGGCATTCTATCGCATCCAGATGCATCATCTTCCGGAAGCATTAAACTATATACGACAAACCGAACAAATCAGCCGGCAACACCAGTACCCATATTTTCATTTAATGATTAAATACCTGTATTCACGCTACTACACTGAATCCAAAGAATACACGCAGGCACTAACCACACTTGACGAATTACTTTCGCATACCAAAGCAGCCAACTCATACAGATCCCTGCAAGTACTGAAAGATCGTGCACACATACTTACACTAATGGGAAACAGCAAGGAAGCATGTGAAGCTTATGAAATATTCAATACGTACAAAGACTCTTTGGACGCAATGAATTATATTCGCCAAATCAATGAATTGCACACCCTCTACCAAATAGATAAAAATGAACTGGACAACTTAAACAGACAGAAGACAATCCTCTACTGGAGCTGGTTCACCATCCTATCCATAGTCATACTGATTGTATTTTTCATCCTTTTGGTCAGACGAGGAAATAAAAAACTGCGCCAATCACAGCAGGAACTGGAAAAAGTGAAAAAGCAAGAAGAAAATTCCATCCGGACAAAGAGCCTTTTCCTTTCCAACATGAGCCATGAAATTCGCACGCCGCTCAATGCGTTGTCCGGCTTCTCCTCCATCCTGACGGAAGAATCCATCGACAACGAGACCCGGAAACAGTGTAGCGATATTATTCAGCAAAATTCAGAACTGTTACTCAAGCTGATTAACGACGTAATCGACTTGTCCAGTCTCGAAGTAGGCAAGATGAAATTCAAATATGAGCGATGTGATGCAGTGGCAATATGCAGAAACGTTATCGACATGGTTGAGAAAATAAAACAAACGAATGCTAACGTCCGTTTTTCGACCTCTCTCCATTCATTAGAATTGACGACAGACAATGCAAGGTTACAACAATTATTAATCAACCTTCTCATCAATGCAACCAAATTTACTCCGCAAGGTTCCATCACCATGGAACTGGAAAAACAGACAGAAGACATAGCACTGTTTTCCGTGACCGACACCGGTTGCGGTATCTCTCCGGAGAATCAGAATAAAATATTCAACCGTTTTGAGAAACTGAATGAAAATGCTCAAGGGACAGGACTCGGTCTGTCTATCTGCCAACTCATTATCGAGCAGCTGGGCGGCAAAATATGGATTGACTCCAATTATGAGGAAGGAGCCCGTTTCCTGTTCACACACCCCATTTACCATGAGCAACAAGGAAAGGAGGAAGCCGAATGAAACAAGTCCTGCTCCTGATCCTTCTATTATGCTGCACCCTCACCGGAAAAGCCAGCACCGAGATTGTTTTGGAATCCGACAGCCTGATAAAGGTGTTGGAAACATTACCGTACGATACGATACGGCTGAATGTTCTCAATCAAATCATCAGAATAGAACAAAACAACCAGCAATGTATCCAATATTCAGATGCATTAATGAAAGAAGCATTGCAACTGGGAAATGACAAATATGCCGGTCTGGCTGCTTACTACCATATTTTATACTATTACAATCGTAATAATCAAGACAGTGTAGCCAAATGGCTCACCATAATGGAGCCTCATGCCCGGAAATCAGATTTATGGAATTACTTCTTTGATGCCAAACGTTTCCAGATAGACCTGTACACATTCAACGAACAATACGAACTTGCTATCAACGAATCTCAAAAGATGCAACAGCAAGCCTCCCAAATGAATAGTAACCGGGGTAGTATGGCTGCCTATCAATGCTTGAGTAATGCATATATCGGCAGCCAGCGCTGGGATAAAGGAATAGAAGCACTGGAGGCTGCCTACCAGCTACTCACTCCGACAGAAAATCCGGTGGTCCGTATCTCGGTATTGTCACAGTTAGTATCCGTTGTCAAAGAAAAGAAGGATAATAAAAAACTACTCAAATATTTGCAGGAACTGGAAAACACTCTTCATAACCACATCAGTGCAAACCCATCCTTAAAAGCGGGATTTGCCGATGTATACCTGTTCAATGAACTGTTCTACAGCTATTATTACCTGAATACCCATCAGCCGCAACAAGCCTATGAACATCTCGTAAAATCTAAAGAATATCTGGACGAGAATACTTATTTCATGTATAAAGTACTCTATTTCGACACATTTGCCAAATATTACCAGGCAATTGGAGCCTACCAACAGGCATCGGATTATATCGACACGACACTGACGATGTTGAAGAAAGACTTCACAAGCGACTATGCCGAACAGCTACTCGAAAAGGCCAGAATATGGAAACAGGCAGGGCAAAGCGGAAAAGCCATCCCCCTGTATGAGCAGGCACTTGCCATCAAAGACTCGACAGCCACTGTACTCTCAAACAATCAGATGGCACAGATACAAAGCAAATACAATATCGAAAAAACAGAACTGGATCAAAAAAGGGAAAACAACCGGATCCAGCTCACCTATCTGATCTTTATATTTGTTATCCTGATTCTGCTTTTTATCTTTATGGCACGACTCTTTATGGTACGGAAGGCACTCAAATACGCGGAAAACGAAATCCGGAAAACAACAGAAAACGTGCGGAAGACCAATGAAATAAAAAATCGCTTCCTGTCCAACATGAGCTATAACATCCGTACCCCACTCAACAATGTGGTCGGTTTCTCACAACTCATAGCCAGCGAACCCAATATAGACAAGGAAATAAGGCAAGAATACTCAAACATCATCCACAAAAGTTCGGAGAAGTTAATGAGACTTGTCAATGACGTTCTCGACTTATCCCGTTTGGAAGCTCAGATGATGAAGTTCCAGTTGCAAGACTATGATGCCACTACCCTATGCAAGGAAGCATGCAGCATGGCGCAGATGAGGAACGAAGAAACAGGTATCCAGATTGAATTTTCCAGCGAAACGGACGCCCAAATTCATACCGATATAATGCGACTGACACAGGCCTTGATTAGCGTACTGGTGTACCCACAAGAACACCGGCAAGCACGAATCATCCGGTTCACATTAAGCCAGAATGAAGACATGCTTTGTTTCCGGATCACTAATTCACCTTTGGCAGACCATGCATTCGTATCACAGGAAACCATCATCCGGCATGATATCAACCTGTTGTTACTAAAACATTTCGGAGGAAACTATCTCGTCAACGATAAAACTCCCGAAGGTCCGGAAATTGTTTTCATCTACCCCATCGTTTCCGAATCGAAATAAAGCACTATCTTTGCAAAGTGTAAACTTAAACACTTAATTATGTACACCAACAAACAGATTTGGAGTGTCAGTTATCCGATACTACTAAGCTTGCTGGCACAAAATGTCATCAATGTCACCGACACAGCATTCCTCGGACACGTGAGTGAAGTAGCCCTTGGAGCATCAGCTATGGGCGGGTTATTCTATATATGCGTATTCACCATCGCATTCGGATTCAGTACCGGTTCGCAGATAGTCATCGCACGACGCAATGGCGAAGGACGCTATTCGGATGTCGGTCCCGTCATGATTCAAGGAATCATGTTCCTGTTCGTCATGGCCCTGCTGCTATTCGGATTCACCAAAGCATTCGGTGGAAACATCATGCGTTTGCTAGTTTCTTCAGAATCCATCTACGAAGGAACAATGGAGTTTCTGAACTGGCGTATTTACGGATTCTTTTTCTCTTTTATCAATGTCATGTTCCGGGCATTGTACATCGGCATTACACGCACTAAAGTGCTAACCATCAATGCTATTGTCATGGCATTAACTAATGTCGTACTGGACTATGCATTAATTTTCGGAAAGTTCGGTTTGCCGGAAATGGGTATCAAAGGGGCTGCTATTGCTTCCGTATTGGCAGAAGCCTCCTCCATTCTCTTTTTCGTCATCTATACGTATGCCACGGTCGATTTAAAGAAATACGGTATGAACCGCCTGCGCACATTCGACCCAGCATTGCTGATGCGGATTCTTAGTATCTCCTGCTTCACCATGCTGCAATATTTCCTGTCGATGGCTACCTGGTTCGTTTTCTTCGTAGCCGTAGAACGGTTGGGACAACGGGAACTAGCGATTGCCAATATCGTCCGGAGTATTTATGTCGTATTGCTGATTCCGGTCAACGCACTGGCTACGACTACCAACAGTCTTGTCAGCAATGCTATTGGTGCAGGAGGCATCCAGCACGTGATGCCGCTCATTAATAAAATTGCGCGTTTCTCCTTTTTCATCATGCTGGGGTTAGTAGCGGTATCGGCACTGTTTCCGCAATTCCTGCTCTCCATTTACACTAGTGAAGCTGCGCTCATTACGGAATCCGTACCCTCGGTATATGTAATTTGTTGCGCCATGCTTATCGCATCCGTAGCCAACGTGGTGTTTAACGGTATCTCCGGAACAGGAAATACACAGGCAGCCCTGTTGCTCGAAACGATTACAATTATCATCTACGGATCATACATCATTTTCATCGGAATGTGGCTGAAAGCACCGATCGAAATTTGCTTTACGATTGAGATTGTGTATTATAGCTTGCTGTTGATAACAAGTTATATTTATCTCAAAAAAGCAAAATGGCAGAATAAAAAGATATAAATACAAGAGATTTTTGTACATTTGCAAGCTCAAATAAAGAGTAGACGGAAAAGTCCCTCTTTCGGCCAAGTAAATTGTAATTAGTAATTCGTAATTAAATAACTATGTTCGATAATTTAAGTGAAAGACTAGAACGGTCATTCAAGATTCTGAAAGGTGAAGGCAAAATCACCGAAATCAACGTGGCGGAGACGCTGAAAGACGTACGTAAAGCACTTCTCGACGCCGACGTAAACTACAAGGTGGCAAAGAATTTCACGGATACAGTGAAAGAAAAAGCGCTTGGCCAGAACGTTCTTACGGCTGTGAAGCCAAGCCAATTGATGGTGAAAATCGTGCATGATGAACTTACACAATTGATGGGTGGAGAGACAGCCGAGATCAACATCGACGCCCGTCCGGCAGTTATCCTGATGTCAGGTTTGCAGGGTTCGGGTAAGACCACCTTCTCCGGTAAACTGGCACGAATGCTGAAAACCAAGAAGAACCGTAAGCCATTATTGGTGGCTTGTGACGTTTACCGTCCGGCAGCTATCGAACAGTTACGTGTATTGGCAGAACAGATTGAAGTACCGATGTACTGCGAACTGGACAGCAAGAATCCGGTAGAAATCGCACAACACGCCATTCAGGAAGCCAAAGCCAAAGGATACGACCTCGTTATCGTCGATACAGCCGGACGTCTGGCAGTAGACGAGCAGATGATGAACGAGATCGCCGCTATCAAAAAAGCAATCAACCCGGACGAAATTCTGTTCGTGGTAGACTCCATGACCGGTCAGGACGCTGTAAACACAGCTAAAGAATTCAATGAACGTCTGGACTTCAACGGTGTGGTACTGACCAAACTCGATGGTGATACCCGCGGTGGTGCGGCTCTTTCTATCCGTTCGGTAGTGAACAAACCGATTAAATTCGTAGGTACAGGTGAAAAGCTGGAAGCAATCGATCAGTTCCACCCTGCCCGTATGGCCGACCGTATTCTCGGTATGGGTGACATCGTTTCATTGGTAGAACGCGCACAGGAACAATACGATGAAGAAGAAGCCAAACGCTTACAGAAGAAAATTGCCAAAAACCAATTCGACTTCAACGACTTCCTTAGCCAGATTGCACAAATCAAGAAAATGGGTAATCTGAAAGACCTCGCTTCCATGATTCCGGGAGTAGGAAAAGCAATCAAAGATATTGATATTGACGACAATGCTTTCAAGAGCATCGAAGCCATCATTTATTCCATGACTCCGGCAGAACGTTCCAATCCGGAAATACTGAACGGTTCACGCCGTACGCGTATCGCCAAAGGTAGCGGAACGACTATCCAAGAAGTGAATCGCCTATTGAAACAGTTCGACCAGACACGCAAAATGATGAAAATGGTGACTAGCAGCAAAATGGGTAAGATGATGCCTAAGATGAAAAAGTAATCATTCTGTAGATCCAAATCTAATGATAAGTAAAAAGAGGGAGTTTCGGCTCCCTCTTTTTTATACCCCCATCTCTTGACAAAAATTCCAATCCCTTTGGAGAGTTCAGTTATTTATTTTACTTTTGTCCATCACCAATAAATACTCTGAAAATATGACTCTGATAGACGGAAAAGCAATTTCCGAACAAGTAAAACAAGAGATTGCAGCCGAAGTAGCCGAAATGGTGGCTCATGGCGAAAAACGCCCGCACCTGGCCGCTATTCTTGTAGGACACGATGGTGGTAGCGAGACTTATGTAGCTGCCAAAGTAAAAGCCTGTGAAGTATGTGGATTCAAGTCTTCCCTCATCCGTTATGAAAGTGACGTGACCGAAGAAGAACTGCTTGCCAAAGTACGTGAACTAAACGAAGACAACGACGTGGACGGCTTTATCGTACAACTTCCCTTACCCAAGCATATCTCCGAACAGAAAGTAATCGAAACAATTGATTACCGTAAAGACGTAGACGGTTTCCATCCGATCAACGTAGGCCGTATGTCCATCGGGCTTCCGTGTTATGTATCCGCTACTCCCAACGGCATCCTCGAATTGTTGAAACGTTATAACATAGAAACTTCCGGAAAAAAGTGCGTCGTACTCGGACGCAGCAATATTGTCGGCAAACCGATGGCTGCCCTGATGATGCAGAAAGCCTATCCGGGCGATGCCACAGTAACCGTATGCCACAGCCGTAGCAGAGACCTGGTAAAAGAATGTCAGGAAGCTGATATTATTATCGCTGCTTTGGGACAACCGAACTTTGTAAAAGCCGAAATGGTGAAAGAAGGCGCGGTAGTTATTGACGTAGGTACTACCCGTGTGCCGGATGCAACCAAGAAATCAGGTTTTAAACTGACCGGCGACGTGAAGTTTGACGAAGTTGCACCGAAATGCTCATTCATCACTCCCGTACCGGGCGGTGTTGGACCAATGACGATTGTATCGTTAATGAAAAATACACTCTTAGCTGGTAAGAAAGCTATTTATCAATGAGACATACCCTGTTTCTGATGATTTTGCTTCTCTCTTTGTCCTGCACCTCCCGGTCGCAGGCAAAGAGAGATTCTATCATTGACACCCTGTCGGACAGCCTTTCCGACAGCATCTTCCCCACCGACACCCTACGCCTCCTTTTCGTAGGTGACCTCATGCAACATCAGGGACAAATCAACGCTGCACGAACATCAACCGGCTATGATTACTCCACATGCTTTGCGTATGTCAAAGAAGAAATAAAGAAAGCCGACCTCTCCATCGCCAACCTGGAAGTGACATTAGGAGGCAAACCTTACAAAGGTTATCCTGCTTTCAGCGCGCCGGACGAATTTCTGACCGCAATTCACGATGCAGGTTTCAATGTTTTAGTGACTGCCAACAACCACAGTCTCGATCGTGGTAAATCCGGACTGGAGAGAACCATTCAATTAATAGACTCTTTAAAGGTTCCACACGCAGGCACGTATATCAACGCTGATGAACGCGAAAAGAAATATCCTCTTTTATTAGAAAAGAACGGATTCCGCATCGCCCTGCTCAACTACACGTATGGAACAAACGGCATCCCCGTTACCCCTCCTAATATCGTGAACTATATCGATACAGCCATCATCGCCAAAGATATTGAAGAGAGTAAAGCAATGAAGCCGGATGCCATCATAGCTTGTATGCATTGGGGAATCGAATACCAGTCACTCCCGGACAAAGAGCAAAAATTCCTCGCCGACTGGCTGATTGAAAAAGGAGTAAACCATATCATCGGCTCCCATCCTCACGTAGTTCAGCCCATCGAAGTTCGCACAGACAGCCTGACGAATGACAAACATCTCGTAGTCTATTCGCTGGGAAATTATATTTCCAATATGTCCGCCCGCCGCACTAACGGAGGACTGATGGTAAGAATGGAATTAGTAAAAGACAGCACTGTCCGCCTCAATAATTGTGATTATAGTTTGGTATGGACAGCCCGTCCCATTCAATCAGGAAAAAAAAATCATCAATTGCTCCCAGTCAATTTGCCGATTGATTCAATTCCTTTACAAGCACGTAACTCTCTGAAAATCTTTGTAAATGATGCGCGAACCCTTTTCAGCAAGCACAATCGGGGAATAAAAGAATATACTTTTTTCGAAAAAAAATAGCAGAATCTTTTGGAAATTAGAAGATAATATCTATCTTTGCACCGCGTTAGAGAAACGCAAACATGGTGGATGTAGTTCAGTTGGTTAGAGCGTCAGATTGTGGTTCTGAATGTCGCCGGTTCGAGTCCGGTCTTCCACCCAACAAAAACCCTTGTAAGTTAAATACTTATGAGGGTTTTCTGCTTTCAGGAAATAGGCATCTTAGAGAGCAAATCATGCTAAATCCTACCTAATATTCCTTGTTGTTGGTCTATTGTTGACCCCCAATTAAGTAAGTTAAAATGCTAACAAATAATACATAAATCTTTCCGTTTAACCCATAAACGAAATATATTCTCTATATTTGTGTAGCATTTGCATTAAAAGAACATAGTATATCATGGAAAATGAAAAGAAATTAACCCGCTCTTCCAATCGAATGATTGCAGGTGTATGTGCCGGAATAGCCGAATATTTCGGATGGGATGCTACTTTATTGAGAATAGTATATATATTGGCTACATTCTTCACTGCTTTCGCCGGAGTGATTATATATATTATCTTGTGGATTGTCATGCCGGGAAGAAAACCTTCAGACGGATATGAAGACCGCATGAATCAACGCCTACATTGATATGAAAATCAAGAATATCGACCATATCGTCATACCGGTGTCCGATATAGATAAAAGCCTACATTTCTACACAGAAGTCCTGGGAATGGAAGCCGATACAAGCAACCAACGCTTTGCCGTCAAGTTCGGTAATCAGAAAATCAATCTTCACGTAGGAAAAGCACAGTTCCTTCCTGCTGCCAAGCATCCTGCTTTCGGAAGTGCGGACATCTGTCTACTGACAGAAGGAAACATAGAGGAAATAAAAGTCGAAGTAGAATCCAAAGGAATAGAAATAGAAGTCGGTATAGTCCAGCGTCGAGGTGCGCAGGGTGCCATCCGGAGTATTTATTTCAGAGATCCGGATGGTAATCTGATAGAAGTAAGTACATTAATATAATTCCAGCCCGAACTCATCTTTCAGTTGCATCAATGCCTGATTCTTTTGAGCCATCATCTGGAATTTCTCGACACGTCCCACAGGACGTACTGTTTCTGTTGCCTCACTTACCCGCACTGTCATCATCACTTTACTGTTCTTCAGTCTGCCGCGAAGATAATCCTGCAATTCGGGAATCAAAGCTGTAAAATCCTTTGCAGCAAACTCATTATCAACCACCACTTCAAAAGTCGTTGAGTTGTTAAGCAACGCCGGACGGAGCATCTGCATACGTTTTGCAAGAGCATCCTGTTCTTTCGGCAACTGGCCGGCATACTCCTGCCAATAATAATTCAAATCCCGGTCATTGAACATAAAATCCTCTTCCGGTTGTTGCACCTTAGGAACATAAGTTGTAGTCGCATTCTGCGATACTTGGTCACGCTGCGGATTCTTGATAGATACCCCCAAGCTGGACATCTTCATCACGGGAATTTTTCGTTCTTCCTTGGCAGTCTGAGCAACTCCCGCTCCTTGTGACGGAGCAGACGAAGCCGCACCAGGAGAAGCCGGTGCTCCCGGTTGCACAGCCGCAGAAGCCTGCGGATGCTGGGCAGTAGTGCCATTAGCAGCCTGTGTTGTAACTGAAGACGGAGACGAATGAACTGGAGCCTGCTGAACCTGAGTGGCAGAAGCTACCTGCGGCTGCTGTGCTGCGGCAGGCTGAGTGAATACGGGTTTTATAGTCTTCTTAGGGCCACGCCCACCACTCACGTCATCCCCCTCGGTGGTAAGCTGTGCAACCTGTATCAAGGTCAGTTCTACCAGCAAACGCTTATTTTTGCTGATGCGGTAATTCAAATCGCACTCATTACACAGCTTCATAGCCCGGTACAAGAAAGGTAACGGACATTTCTGCGCCTGTTCCTGATAACGTTGGCGTATGCTCGCTCCCACTTCCAGTAAAGGCAATGTCACCGGGTCTTTCCCGACCAACAAGTCACGGAAATGAGACGACAATCCGGTAATAAAGTGACTTCCGTCAAAACCTTTATTCAATATATCATTGAAAAGCAACAATGCGTCGCTCACCTTGTTTTCGAGGAAGCAATCCGTCAGACGGAAATAATATTCATAATCAAGTACGTTCAGATTATCAATCACACTCTTATAGGTGATATTTCCTCCGGTGAAACTAACCACCTGATCGAAGATAGACAATGCATCACGCATACCACCGTCCGCCTTCATGGCTATCACGTTCAGCGCTTCCGGCTCTGCCGTGATTCCTTCTTTCGAAGCAACATACGACAGATGATTCACCGTATCTTCCACGCTTATCCGGTTAAAGTCATAAATCTGACAACGTGAAAGAATGGTAGGAAGAATCTTATGCTTCTCCGTCGTAGCCAGAATAAAAATCGCATGACGGGGAGGTTCTTCCAGCGTTTTCAGGAACGCATTGAAAGCAGATGCCGAGAGCATGTGCACCTCGTCGATGATATATACCTTATACTTACCAATCTGTGGCGGGATACGCACTTGCTCCACCAACTGGCGAATGTCATCCACCGAGTTATTAGAAGCAGCATCGAGTTCGTGAATATTATATGACCGCTGTTCGTTGAAAGCTACACATGACTCACACTGATTGCAAGCCTCTCCGTCAGCGGTAGGCGTCATACAATTAATGGTTTTGGCAAAGATACGCGCGCAAGTCGTTTTTCCTACCCCGCGCGGTCCGCAAAACAAATAAGCATGAGCCAGTTTTTGGGTAGCAATTGCATTTTTCAGCGTAGTAGTCAACGCCCGCTGCCCCACCACCGATTCGAACGTGGACGGACGGTATTTACGGGCTGAAACAATATAGTTTTCCATATCCGGGATTCTCTCTGTTTTTGAAATTTCGCTTATTCTGCAAATGTACACAAAAAAAGTGATAAGTAATAAGGGATAAAGAGAGAAGTTTTGAAGCCGAAGCGATAAGTTTTTAAGTTATTAGTTTTATCTTTGCAGATATTAAAAGGAGAAATTATGGGTAAACTAATCAGTATCTGGAGTTTCATATGCAGACGCAAGTACCTCATTACGTTCGTTGCATTTGCTGTTATCATTGGCTTTCTGGACGAGAACAGCCTGGTTCGTCGTTTCGGATATGAACGGGAAATCAGCCAGTTGAAAGAAGAGATAGAAAAGTACCGGGCAGATTACGAAGAGAACACCAAACGTCTCAACGAAATAAGTACCAATCCGGACGCCATCGAACAGATCGCCCGTGAAAAGTATCTGATGAAGAAACCCAACGAAGATATTTACGTTTTTGAAGATTAAAGAATGAAACAATTAGTACCCGCCCTTTTCACCGCAGGCGCCATAATGGCTCTCACCGGAGCAGCTGTGTTTATTACCGGATGGATATACGCTCCTTACATATATACTGTTGGAGCCGGATGTATCGCATTGGCACAAGTGAACACACCCGTCAAAGGAAAGAGCAAAACATTGAAACGCCTGCGTGTTCAGCAGATATTCGGCGCACTGGCACTTATCCTGACCGGAGCCTTTATGTTTACCACACGAGGCAATGAATGGATTGCCTGCCTCACAGTTGCTGCCATCCTCGAACTTTACACCGCTTTCCGTATTCCACAGGAAGAAGAAAAAGAAAGGTCATAAAAAAAGCCCGTTCATAGCTTTTCAGTCTTGAACAGGCATCACTTTTTTTAATTCGATAATGTTCCGTCCTTTTATAAAGAACGGAACAGTTTTATATCATTTATTTCTTCACAGGTGAATATCTTGCATTCAACCCGTCAACAATTTCTTTTGTAATATTGAAAGTGCTGTCAGCATAAAGCAGGTTATCGAAACCAGTGTTGCTGAAGATCAGGCTATATCCGTGAGTCTTATTATATTCTTTCAGGAAAGCGTTGATAGAATCGCGGAACTGCAAGCTATTCTTGTTGTTCTCTTCCATCAAACCATTCTGAAGTTTGTTGCTCAACTCTTGCAAATCTTGTTCCAACTTCACCAGACGGTTGTACTCTTGCTGCGCTCTATCTTGTGACAGGAAAGCATTGTTTTCAACTTTCTTCTGAAAATCTTGCTTTTCCTTGTTCAAAGAGGTAGCCTTCTGATTCAATGTCATACGAACGTTTTCGCTCTTCTTTACCATCGCCTCATTCAAGTCAATACAGAAATTGTATTTGGCAAGCAGCGTATCTATTTCAACATAGGCAATTTTCATTCCTGACAGTTCGGCATTAGCCTGAGCCGGAGCATTGGTAGTTTGATTGTCAGTTTTGCCAGCACATTGTGAAAATAAAACGATAAACGCAAGAGCAGCCAAACCGTTCATGAGGTAGTTCATTCTATTCATAATTAATAAGTATTGTTTTTAATAAATTTAATTCATACTATCGTTCAAGGCTTTTTCCAACTCGTTAATAGAAAAACGCGGCTTCTTTTGTGCTTCGCGATCTTGCGACTGTGCGCATCCGATTCCTTTCTGACGCAACGCTTTATTCCCACTCACGTGACCATTCGGGAATTTCCCACCCTTCGTAAAGAATACTTTCACCCCTAATAATACCAGGGAAATAGCAACTATTAACAAAGTTATCAGTATAGTCTCAACCATTTCTATTAATTTTGTGAGTGCAAAGATAGGCTTTAATGAGATATGAGTTCAGATAAGTCAATCAAATTAACCATATTTAGCAATAGAAGAAGCGAAAACAACCCTTCTATTCCTATTATAAAATAGAAACAGCATGGAAAAAAAAGACTTAAAGCCGGCTGGCGTATTCAAGTATTTCGAAGAAATCTGCCAAGTGCCACGCCCTTCGAAGAAGGAAGAGAAAATGATTGCCTACCTGAAGGCATTCGGAGCAAAACATAATCTCGAAACCAAGGTGGACGAAGCCGGTAATGTATTGATTAAAAAGCCCGCTACTCCGGGAAAAGAAAATCTTCAAACCGTCGTTCTGCAATCGCATATCGACATGGTGTGCGAAAAGAATAACGATGTTCAACATGACTTCCTCACCGATCCCATCGAAACTGAAATTGACGGTGAATGGCTGAAAGCCAAAGGCACAACCCTCGGAGCCGACAACGGTATCGGTGTAGCTACCGAGCTGGCTATCCTGGCTGACGACAGCATTGAGCACGGCCCGCTGGAATGTCTGTTTACTGTAGACGAAGAAACGGGGCTTACCGGAGCTTTTGCCCTACAAGAAGGTTTTATGAGCGGTGACATCCTTCTGAACCTTGATTCGGAAGATGAAGGAGAAATCTTTATCGGATGTGCCGGAGGTATTGACTCCGTTGCAGAATTTACGTATAAAGAGGTAGAAGTTCCCGCCGGATATTTCTTCTTCAAGGTGGAAGTGAAAGGTTTGAAAGGCGGTCACTCCGGTGGTGACATTCATTTGGGACGGGGCAATGCCAACAAAATACTGAACCGTTTTCTTTCACGCATGGCTGGCAGACATGATCTGTACCTTTGTGAAATCAACGGAGGTAATCTGCGTAACGCTATTCCCCGCGAGGCTTATGCCATCTGTGCTGTTCCCGAAGACGCCAAGCATGATGTCCGCACCGAACTGAATATTTTCACCAGCGAAATGGAAGACGAATTATCCGTTGTAGAGCCTGACTTAAAGTTGGTACTCGAATCGGAAGCTCCCCGTAAGATAGCTATCGACCAGGATACCACTACCCGCTTATTAAAAGCTCTGTATGCAGCTCCTCACGGTGTATATGCTATGAGCCAGGATATTCCCGGACTGGTGGAAACGTCTACCAATCTGGCATCTGTCAAGATGAAACCGAATCATATCATCCGTATTGAAACCAGTCAGCGAAGTTCTATACTGTCCGCACGCAACGATATGGCGAACACGGTTCGCGCCGTATTCCAACTGGCAGGAGCTAATGTTACGTTCGGTGAAGGTTATCCGGGATGGAAACCGAATCCGCACTCGGCTATCCTCGAAGTGGCAGTTGAATCTTACAAGCGTCTATTTGGTGTAGATGCGAAAGTTAAAGCCATCCATGCAGGATTGGAATGTGGTCTGTTCCTTGATAAATATCCAACGCTGGATATGATCTCTTTCGGACCGACACTGACAGGTGTTCATTCTCCTGACGAACGAATGCTTATTCCTACTGTAGAAAAGTTCTGGAAACACCTGTTGGACATCCTGGCACATGTACCTGCCAAGAAGTAGCGGGCAAATAAGTCAACATAAAGAAGAGTATGGTAACAGTCAAAAAAGAATAGCTGTTATCGTACTCTTTTTTACTATGATTTTATCAGGTGTAAGTTTCCTCGCTCCTTCCAATATCATTGCACAAGAGGTTCACGGCAGACAAGCCTCCTCTCAACAAGAAAGAATCTCTTTCCGTGTTGTAAGTTGGAACATAGAAAACCTGTTCGACACACACCACGACAGTCTGAAGAACGATCATGAATATCTTCCCGATGCGATACGTCATTGGAATTATAGCAGATATAAGAAAAAACTGGCTGATGTTGCCCGTGTAATTACTGCTATTGGCGAATGGAATCCTCCCGCATTAGTTGGATTATGTGAAGTAGAAAATGATACAGTGCTTCGTGACCTTACCCGTCGTTCTCCTTTAAAAGAGCTCAGCTATCGTTATGTAATGACCAACTCCCCTGATTTAAGAGGAATTGACGTAGCCTTGCTTTATCAACGGGATCTATTCAAACTATTATCTTCCCGTTCCATCTCCATTCCTCCGTTTAAGCAGCACCGTCCGACAAGAGATTTGCTACACGTCAGCGGGCTTCTACTGGCGGGAGATACACTCGACGTATTTGTCTGCCACTTTCCCAGCCGTTCGGGTGGAGCCAAAGAATCGGAACCTTATCGTTTATATGTAGCTCACATACTGCGTACGGAAGTCGATAGCATTATGAATATTCGTTCTCATCCGCAAGCCATTATCATGGGGGATTTCAACGATTACCCGACGAATCAGTCCATTCTGAAAATACTGAAAGCCGAAGCGCCTCCTGTTAAAACCAATGACCTAGCTTCAACAACCGACTCCGCCAACGCCTCAACAGTTACCCCCTCCTCACTAAAACTATATCATCTACTTGCCCGAAAAGCAAAATCAAAAAACTTCGGTTCTTACAAATTTCGTGGTGAATGGGGATTACTCGACCACTTGATTGTATCAGGCACGCTATTAAATCAATCAAATCACTTTTTCACTAGCGAAGAAAAAGCAAATGTATGCCTTCTCCCTTTTTTACTGAAAGACGACGAAAAATATGGTGACAAAGAACCTTTCCGCACTTATAAGGGAATGAAATATCAAGGAGGCATCAGTGACCATCTTCCTATCTACACAGACTTTGAATTGATTGTATATTAATTATGGCAAACGATAGTAGCCAATATTATCAGGTTATTACAAATAAAGATAGTCAACCATTATCAGAGAAGTACAAACGCCGCTACAGCATACTCTGACAAGAGACTATTCTCATCGTAGTGAGAATACTTGAGAAATATAACGCCTCATCATAGCTTCATAAATTAAATTATCAAACAAGAGTTCCGAACTTCTATTTCTCCATGTCCTCTATGATGCAAATGATGAATTAGTCCGAATACTGATAAACCTTCAAATCGAACTTCGGAACCATTGCCAGCAAATGGTCGAAGATATCCGACTGAATACGCTCGTATTCTTTCCAGACCTTATTGCGGGAGAAGAAATAAACCTGAATAGGTACTCCGTACATCGTAGCTTCTTTCTGACTGATAATCAAATCCAACTCCTGATTGACCACAGGCAGACTACACAAATAGCGTTCAATATATACCCTGTACACTTGAGAATTGGTAGGAACGACTCCTTCTTCCGGCTGATAATCCGCCATTAATGGAATTTCTTTCCGGTAACGGTCCAACATTTCCGGAGTACAGAATTGAAGTGTAGTCAAATCCAAAGTTATACTCTTCATCACCCGTCGTCCTCCCGACTGTGTCATTCCCCGCCAATTCTGAAAAGGACTGCTCACTAATGTATAAGGAGGAATAGTGGAAATGGTATTATCAAAATTCTGGATCTTGACTGTATTCAGCGTTATTTCCTGTACAATGCCATTTGCGTCACCGGAAGGAAGCGTCACCCAGTCCCCCGGACGAACCATATCGTTGGCAGAAAGCTGGATACCCGCCACAAAACCTAATATGGAATCTTTGAATACTAACATTAAAATAGCCGCTGAAGCGCCCAAGCCCGCAAACAAAGTAGCCGGAGACTTATTCACGATAATAGCAATGATTACAATCCCGCCAACAAAGAAAAGAAGCACCTGCAACACTTGGATAAAACCTTTCATCGGGCGGTCTTTCATCGACTCTCTTCCGTCATAGATATCCATTATCATCAACAGAATCCCATTTATAGCCAATAGTAAAGAGAAAATAATATAAATGACGCACGCCTTCTGGGAAATCAGCAACAGCTCTTTTCCACGGATAAAAGCCATCGGCAACAACGAATAAACCAGAAAAGCCGGGATGGTATGAATCAAATTATGAAATACCCTACGCTTCATCAACAATGTATTCCATTGATGAGGTTTACGTCTCGTATACTGTTTCATACCTCCAATAAGAATTGCCTGGCAAAGATAATTCAAAACGATAGCAACCACTATCATCAGTAAAGCCATAATAGTCTCATCAAAACGATCGGCAACAGCCGGATCTATTCCCCAATTAATGAGGGTTTTATTCATCCATTTTCCTAAATCTACTACTAACATAACTTCTGTCTTTTTTTATAAATAACAGTAAAATATTCATTTGGTTTAGAAAAAAAGAGACTAGTATCCGATTTATCAAGAATCAAGACACCGGTCTCCACTGCTACTCTCTAAGCATATCATTTTTCGATGAGGGCTCCATCAGGGAATCACCATCACCCCTATTTCATTCATATTTACTTTAGCAACGGTAGCATCAGGTGTAGTGGCCTCCAGTTTAATGAAACGTGCCTGTACTTTCTGACTGAAAGCAACCGTCTGTGGCAACGGATTATGCATAATATTGCTGAACTCTCCACTGGCAGGCACTTCTTTCCAGCTCTTACCATCCATGCTTACAAAGAATTGATAACGGAATGCCATCGTCGGCTTTACCTCCGCTTTTGAAGGCGCGTACGTGAAACTGCTCAATGTTACCGTCTTCCCCAAATCAATCGTTAATGGAGAAGCAGCAACCTGTTTCCATCCGGAACGCGGCAAATTATTCCAGTCTTCTTTCGTTGTTTCTTCCTGCAAAGGTTCTGCATAATAAGCGGCAACCTGACTAACGTAAGCAGTCAACCGGCACTCGTCTATTCTCACCCGGAGCTTATTGGCATTAACTGCCGGAAAGCGCAACATACGTTTATATCCTATCGTCGTACCTTTTCCTACTTCTTTCCAGCCATTATCCGTCAAGGCTTCCACAGTAAAAGCCTCTACCCTCTGCCCTTTCGTTATATCTTCCTGCAACATGACCAGATTGATTTCCGATTTGGACTTCAAGGCATAGACAGCCTCACCGCCCGAAGTAGTGCTCCAGTATTTTCTTCCGTTTTTCACCCGGTTGTCAGCAAACGTTTGTTGCCGATAATCAGCAAACTCTTTCAACCGCTTGATATCAGCTTCATGAATCAGTCCCCTCCGGTCAGGTGGAATATTCAACAGGAGCACTGAATTATATCCTACCGACTGGAAATAAATATCTGATAAATGCTTCAAAGATTTCACTTTACCATCTTCCTCCGCATGATAGAACCATCCCGGACGGATAGATACGTCGACTTCCGAAGGATACCAGAATAATTCCGTAGCTTTCTCCAATATCTTACGACTTCCCAAATCCTCTGCTTTACTGAAAACACCCAAACGTTTGTTGTTCTCTTGTGAACGGGCATATATACCGGGAGTCAACACAGTTGCGTTCCATTCCGTTTCACGGCCTACTCCTTTCTCGTTTCCGACCCAGCGGACATCATCCCCCATAATTGCCATCACAGCTTTGGGTTGGAGGCGTTGGATGGTTTGGTAAAAAGCGTCCCAGTCATACACTTGCTTCTTTCCGTTCGGACCTTCTCCATTCGCCCCGTCGAACCAGACTTCATGTACTTCACCATAATTGGTGAGCAATTCCGTCAATTGCCGAATAAAAAAATCATTGTAACGGGGAGAGTCTCCATAACATTCCGCATTCCGGTCCCAGGGAGAAAGATATACTCCAAACTTCATATCATATTTGTCACAGGCAGCACGAAGTTCTTTCACTACATCGCCTTGTCCGTTTTTCCAGGGAGAAGAGGCCACGGAATGTTTGGTAGTAGCCGTTGGCCAAAGGCAGAAACCGTCGTGATGTTTTGCAGTCAGAAGCACCATTTTAAAGCCGGCTTCCTTGAGGGTACGTACCCATTGTTCAGCATCCAGTTCCGAAGGATTAAAGAGCGCGGGATCTTCTTTCCCGTCCCCCCATTCACGTCCGGTAAAGGTGTTGATACCAAAATGAAGGAAAGCTGTTAATTCCATTTGTTGCCAAGCGTATTGCTGTGGAGTAGGTACCAGACGCGCTGCCATATCAACCTTCTGTTCGATAGTTGCACTTTGAGGAAATTCAACATGCTTCACATAGTAATTTTCTTTTTTCTGCGCCTGCGCTCCACTCATGAGAGTAACAGACAATAAAAGAGAGGTTAGTAGTTTATTCATGGTCTATTAATTATTGCAATCGTACAAAGATAAAATAAAGGTGCAGATTTCACGATCCTCATGGAATATTTTCTTACGACATTCCATCCAATCAGTGTAACCCCCACCTTTATATATAATCTAAATAACCTATTGATTTAGTATCTATTTCACCGGATAAAGGGTAAATTCAAAACTCTGTTTCTTTAATGGAACCAAGTATTGCGGTAATACTCCGGGACCACAAGTAGCCGTTCCCACACCTGCCTGTTCAGCATCCAGATGCACTGTCAACAATCCATCGCGTTCCAGTTCATTGATATGGCGGGCCTTCTCTAATAATACATCCGAAAAAGGAATGATACTAAACTGGAAAGCACGATCCGACTCAACAAAGATACCTTCGCCGGAAGTATCTCCCAACTTCACCCAACGTACATCGGTGCGGTTGCCTGTAGATTGCGGAGCAACATAATAGTGGAACATCCGTTCCGGTGTGGTCTGATATACACCGATTTTACCGGACTGATTGCGGTCAATATAGGTTTCATTATCTCCACGTCCCAAGTAAGAAACCTGATCGTAGGCGTTCGACACACGGAACGTCAATCCTAGGCGTGCCATTGATTTCACAATGGTCGTGTCGGGTTGGAAAGTTGTATGTACTTTCAGTGCACCGTTTCTATCCAGTGAATAAACAAAGTCAGCAATTCCTACCCTTTGCGTTTTTACATTTAGGATTTCTACACGGGCAGTGGTCGAAGTCTTACTTTCCTTCAATGACACTACTTTCTGGGTCAGACAATCCAATCCCGCATCACGCCACAAGCGTGCGCCGTTCTTATCCCGGTTGTCATTATCCGTTGCCGGGCGGTAAAGGCTCAATGTCAGCGGAGTAGCCAATAATTCTTTGCCGTTCAGGTTCAATGAAGTCAGTGCGCCAGTTTGCTTATCAACGGTGAAAGTCGTTTCACCTGCTTTGTGCGGACGGTAGCCTGTGTAGTTCTTATTACCGGCAAATACAAACTGGTCGTATGCCACCTCCCAATCCTTATCTATCATTGAAGAAGCTTCACGACGGGTCCAGCTGATATTCAAATAAGCCTCACGGACTGTATTCGGAAGTTTTACAGCACCCAAAGTAACATCAACAGTAGCGTGCGGTGCACAATCAACCGTTTTTGTACCTTCCGCCAAAATCTTGCCATTATCTGCCGTCACATTCCAGTTCAGTACATACTCATTCAAGTTAGAGAAATCATACCAGTTCTTGACACGGATAGTCAGATTCTTCTGATTCGCCAGCGTTACTTTTATGTTCTGATATACTTTCTTTACTTCGAGCAAATGCGGGTGCGGTTCACGGTTGGCGCCCACCAAACCGTTACAGCAGAAGTTTCCGAAACTTGGAATTCCTTCCGGTCCGTAATCACCGCCATACGTCCAGTACCATTTACCGTTCTTGTCTATTTCGCGGAATGACTGATCCACCCAGTCCCAAACGCAGCCACCTTGTGCCATCGGATTGTTTTCAAATACGTCCCAGTATTCTTTCAGTCCGCCGCAACTGTTGCCCATCGCATGAAGATATTCACAAAGAATGAAAGGGCGGTAGATGTCTTTCTCTTTTACGTATGCTTTGATATCGTCTACACTGCGGTACATACGACAGTAAATATCCGTATTATAGTTCAATTCGGCACGTTCATACTGTACAGGGCGAGTTTTCTCTACCGATTTCAGCCAGTCATAAGTACGTTCGAAGTTAATTCCGTTTCCTGCTTCATTTCCCAATGACCAGATAACGATAGCCGGGTGATTCTTAGAACGTTCATACATCCGGTGAGTACGATCCATGTGTGCAGTCAGCCAGGTACTATCCTTGGCTAGGGAAGCAGGACCATATCCCATTCCGTGAGATTCGATGTTTGCCTCATCAATCATGTACAAACCGTAACGGTCGCAAAGTTGATACCAGTAAGGATGCGTAGGATAATGCGAGTTACGCACCATGTTGATGTTGTGCTGCTTCATCAGTTTGATGTCCAGTTCCATCAGCTCCTTGCTCACGGTACGTCCCAGTTGAGAATGCTCGTGTCGGTTGGTTCCCTTCACCAATACCGGAACGCCGTTGATGCAGAAACGTCCGTCTTTGATTTCCGAGGTACGGAAACCGACTTCACAACCAGTCAGTTCGGTTACCTTGCCTTGTTCATCCTTCAGTTCGAGTATTAATGTGTAAAGATGAGGATGCTCTGCACTCCAAGCCTTTACATCGGGAATATTCTTTTCATCAAACGTGATAAAATTGCTCAATCCGCGGGATTTTATCCGGATAGCATCCTGCAGGACAGCTTTACCATTGGCGTCTTTCAGGGTATAAGCAATAGAAGTAGCTCCAGATATAGCAGAATGTCCCTCTACGGTCACTTCAAGTCCGAAAATACCATCTTTGTATTTCTCTTTTTCTAAAGAAGCATTCAGTTTATAATCCGCAATGTACTGTTTGGGAGTACTGTAAAGATACACGTCACGTTCGATACCACTCAAACGCCACATATCCTGACATTCCAGATAAGCACCCGAACTCCAGCGATACACTTCCAAAGCAACCACATTTTCGCCTTCATTGAGGACATCTGTAATATCCCATTCGGCAGCCGTCTTTGATCCCTGATTATATCCAAGTAATTTTCCATTCACCCATACATAATAGAAAGAAATGACTCCTTCACAACACAGTACTACCCTGCGTCCTTTCCAGTCGGCAGGCACTTTGAAGGTACGTCGGTAGGAGCCGACTTCATTCTCCGCATAAGGCACCAGCGGCGGATTCTTCTTGAAGTTGAACATTTTATCATCAAACTCATACGTTTCGTTGACATAGATAGCCGTGCCATACCCCTGGCGTTCCCAGTTACCGGGCACATTGATATCCGCCCATCCTCCTGTATAATAAGAAGGTTGGTAAAAGTCCTTCGGACGATTATCAGGATTCTTCACCCAATGGAATTTCCACTTTCCATTGAGACTCATATAAAAAGGAGACTGTTCATACCCTCCCGGCTTTTCAATGTCGGAAGCGTTGGCATAAGGCCATACGTATGTGTGAGGAGCGAGCTTGTTCAGTCCCACCGCATACTGGCTTTGCCATTCGGGCAACGGTTGTTGCTGCGCTAAAGTGAAAGTAGCAGTCAGTCCTGACAATAGAACTAAAAGAGTTCGTTTCTTTAAGCTAATATTCATAAGCATGTCATCATAATTGGTTTATATAATAAATTAGGCACAGATTAAGCTGATTGACGCTATTATTTTATATACTCATCATTCTAAAAACCGTGAAATTCGTGTAATCCGTCTCTAATAATATAAGATTATTCTGCAAGAGCACTTAATTGCTGTTTTTAACTATTTGATTACTATTCTATAATCACTTCATCAAAATAGACTCTCGCTTCCTGACCGGGACGGACATGCTCGTCGGGACATATCCCCGCACCTTCCGCCGTCACTCGGACATAACGGGCAGATACTCCGCCCATATCTATCGAATAGTCATTTCTAAAAGTTCCTTCCAGATAGATTTCTTCCGGAGAGAAGTTCAATTCTCCCATAGTATGGTAGGTTCGATTGTCATCGGAAACTTCTACGCGAATCATCTTCGGTTTATGTGCTCCCATTCCATAATTCGTAATGCAACCGATGGCAAATTTATTCAAAATCTCCCGCCCCTGCAAATCTATCGTGAAAGATATAGAATCATTTTGATTCCAGTTACACCATTCAAAATCAGTATATTTCAGGCTTCCCCGCAATCCGTTGACTAATAACATTTCGTTCTTCTTATTGCCAAGCAAAGGTTTTGCCGTAGCTTTGTTCCATGTGAGTTGCAACTCTAAAGTTTCTCCCATTTGCTTGCCGTTCATAAAGGTAGCGGCTTTCACCATTTGTGTCTTCGTCACACGGATAGGTCCGTCGTAACGATGAGAAGACATAGCCGGATTACTTCCGTTCAGTGTATAATGAATCTCTACATCCGGGCGGATACATTCCAAATTCACTTCCAGATGTCCGTCCACTGGTGTCACCGTCTGTTGTATGTTATACATTGAGCGGGCATAGACAATTCCTTTTTCCGCAATATGCGCGTTGTATGCATCCATCCGCTTCAAGAATCCAGACCAGTCCTTCGTTCCTGCGGGCGTCCATGCCACTTCTGCTAAAGCGGCCAGGCGGGGGAACAAAAGATAATCCACATCTTCTGGCTTATTACAGAACTCTGTCCACATACAAGCCTGTACTCCCATTAACAAAGACTCATATTCCGGTTTCCAATCCTTCTGTACAGGTTCGTAATCGAAAACATCTTTCAGGGTATTGTTGCCAAAATAGGTTACCGGTTCAAACCATTGCGGTCCCTGATAACGAATCAAGTATAAGACACGCGCCGGAGTCATGATAAAACGATGTCCCTTTTCGGCAGCTTTCAGAGCAGCCGTACCCATTCCCTGCCAGCCTAGGATAATAGATTCTTCAGGAAGAAAAGAGCTGTTTGTCAACTCATCCCAGCCAATCACTTCACGACCTTTCTTACGCAGATAATCACTGATACGTTTCATGAAGTAACCCTGCAAATCTTCTTCATTGGCCAAACGCTGTTTTTTCATCCGTTTTTGGCAAAGCGGGCATTTCTCCCAGTTTGTCTTTCGCGCCTCATCTCCACCAACATGAATATAGCGAGAAGGGAAAAGCTCTAGAATTTCGTCAAAAACATCTTGCAAGAATGTAAATACGCTATCATTTCCCGCACAGTAGATAATCTCGGAATTTCGTCCTCCCAGTCCGGGAAGTACACCGACAAAGTCTTTCACAACCGGACAGGCAAGCTGGGGATAAGCAGCCAGAGCAGAGTTACTGTGTGCCGGTACATCTATTTCCGGAATGACTTCAATCTGCCTGTCGGCAGCATAAGCCACTATTTCCCGAATCTCCTCCTGCGTATAAAAACCACCTATTGGAGTGGGTTCTCCCCGTTTCGGGTTGCGACGTGAGTGGAAAGGTACATCGGTATGATCTACTCTCCACGCCCCTACTTCCGTCAAACGGGGATACTTCTTAATTTCAATCCGCCAGCCGTTATCGTCCGTCAGATGAAAATGAAGTTTGTTTATTTTCAGCATCGCCATACAGTCGATGATTCGCAGTACATTCTTTTTAGGAATAAAGCAACGCACCGGATCCAACAGTAATCCGCGGAAACCGAAACGGGGTTCATCCTGAATGGTCATTGCGGGAACTCTCCAATCAACATTCCGGACCGGTTGTTCCGATTCTATGGCAGCTGGCAGAAGTTGGCGGACAGATTGCAGGGCATAGAAGAAGCCCTTTGTATCCGAAGCTTTAATAAGTATCTGTTGCGGTGTAATCTCCAACAAATATGCTTCACTTTTTAAAGAAGAATCCGTCACAAAACGGACTTGTCCCTCTTCACGCCCGACATTCAAAGCCGGAGTTATTCCGGCAGCACGAGTAAACAAGTCAATAAAATTGCGGGCAATCACGGCTTGTTCCTGATTTTCTACCGCAAACACCGTTTGGGCTGAAAAGGTGAAGTTGCCACGGCCCGGCACAATCTGTGTCGGGCGTGGTACTATTGAAATTAAAGGGGATGTTAAGTTATCAGCCTGCAAAAACGCTGTCAGTGGCGAAAGCAGTATGAGAATGATTAAGATGTATTTTTTCATGGCGTATGTACATTGGTATTATTCCTTGTCTCTCTCCGGTGAGAAGCGGACAGGATCATTGTATTGCTCCTGAAGTTTCAGCATTTCTTCTTTTAGTTCTTTCACTACCGGTTCATATTCAGGTTGTCCGTAGAGGTTGTGCATTTCCGACGGGTCTGCCTGCAAGTCATAGAGTTCCCACCAGTTGATATCATTATAGAAATGAATCAGTTTATAGCGGTCTGTACGTACACCGTAATGACGTTTCACCATGTGTTCAGCGGGATATTCGTAGAAATGATAGTAGAGAGCCTTCCGCCAATCTTTCGGATGTTCGCCTTTCAGCAAGGGGACGAGGGATACACCTTGTATGTCTGAAGGAATCTCTGCTCCTGCCAATTCGAGGAAGGTAGGTGCATAGTCGATGTTCTGCACCATTTCAGTGATGTCTCCCCTGCGGTCGAATCCTTTCGGCAGACGCATGATAAGCGGTGTACGCATGGATTCTTCATACATGAAACGTTTGTCGAACCAACCGTGTTCGCCCATGTAGAATCCTTGGTCGGAAGTATAGACAACAAGTGTGTTATCCAGTAATCCTTTCTCTTTCAGGTAGTCGAGTACACGACCTACATTGTCGTCCAGCGACTTCACCGTCTTCATATAATCGCGCATATAACGCTGGAATTTCCAGTTGGCTAGTTCCTTGCCTTGCAGGTTCTGTTTATAGAAGTCGTCTATTATTGGGGTGTAGAATTTGTCCCATGCAGCACGTTGTGCTTCATCCATACGACCAATATATTTCTCATATAAGGATTTCAGACGGGTCTTTTTGTCGGGACGAAGCATTTTGAGGTCATAAATCATGTCCATGTCTTTCATAATACTCATCTCTTGTGCGGCAGCGGCAGGGCGTCCTTCGTAATCGTCAAAGAAATTGTCCGGTAGCGGGAAGGTTTTATCTTCGTACAAAGCCAGGTTGCAAGTATCTGCCAACCAATTACGGTGAATAGCCTTATGGTGAATCAAAAGACAGAAAGGTTTCTCCGGATTGCGTTTGTTTTCTATCCAGTCAATGGCGTCGTCAGTGATAAGGTTCGTGATATATCCATGTTTTTGGATAGTGTCATTGTTCTGTGTGATGAAATCCGGATTGTAGTAGTCGCCTTGTCCGGGGACAATCTGCCAGTAATCAAAACCGGAAGGCAAACTTTCAAGATGCCATTTACCTACCAGTGCTGTCTGATAACCGATTTTCTGCAACAGCTTCGGAAAAGTCTGTTGCGAACTGTCGAATACGCAAGTGGTATTATCATAGAATTTATTAGCACAACTATGTTTACCTGTTATCATGCAGGCACGACTAGGACCGCTTAATGAATTGGCTACAAAACTTTGAGTAAAGCGTACACCATCGGCAGCAATACGGTCGAGATTGGGTGTTTCCATGTAGCGTGTGTCATAACAGCTCATCATTTGAGCTGTGTGGTCGTCTGTCATAATGTAGACGATATTCAAAGGTTTCTGTTCCACAGGCTTTTGCTTGTTTGAACAGGAAGCAAAGGAAGCTACAGCTGCTACTCCTGCTAAAGGAAAGAATAAGTTTGGTTGCAATTTTTCCATAAAACAACTTTATATTAGATTGTAGTGACAAAGGTAGAGCCCCGTCAACAAAATCCATGTTCACAAATAACCAATTAATTTCCAATATTCTCCATTTCTACCTGTTTCAGAAAGAAAAATGGTAAAAACACGATTTACAGCTCATTCCCAATCCTGCAAATCCAAGAAAATATATACAACGATTTCTATTTATAAAAGAAAACCCGAATGAAGAGCAGAAACACTCCTCCTCTGCATTCGGGAAATCTAAAACAACCTATTATAACTACTATTTTTAATAGCCGAAGTTATTTTCCGTAATAGCTATATTAGTATTCATTTCATCACGCGGAATGGGGAACAACAGATTCTTTTTCAAAAAAGTCTCATCATTCAAATTTCCATTATTATAAATGCGTTCTCCCCAAACTCCCGTTGCATTAGGATTATTTTCCTGCCACTTTTTAGTTATTGAGTGATTATTATTCACAGTAAGTGCTTTTTTCAAATATTCAGTTCCACGTAAACGCATCATTTGATACATTTCAGTTTCACCGGCACCTTCAAAAAGTCTTTCAAAGAATATCTTTTCACGTACTTGCTCCTTTGTTAATGTTGATTCCCATTTGGCTGGTTGTGCCGAAACCTTAATTCCTGACTTACGTGCACGTGCCAACACGATATCTGCTGTATTAATTGCATCGTCTTTTCTATCCAATTCATTATAGACATCAGCCAACATCAATAATAAATCTGCATAACGATATAAAATTAGATTCTTATGACTGGCAATACCGGCCATATTCATATCAAAAGCTTTTGCAAAATGAGGCCATGCTGCTCTTTCTCCTGTCCTACCCGCCGCAGTACATACATTCAAAAAATCCTTCAATCCTTTGCGATATTTCTCATCAAATTTGGTTTCATCATTTGTGATAGCCAAAATTTCATCCGCACTCGGATTCTCTTTATTAGTCAATAACTCATAAGGAATTCTACCAACTAACAACTTGTTATTTTTCCAACCTGCAGGTTTTATACCGCTATCATAAGTGAAATAAGGATATTCATAAGTAGAGTCACGGGCAGACGGTACAGGCTCTACTTGAGCTACAGGTCCGACATTGTTTGTACATTTTCTCCATTTTGCCATAAATGTAGTCTCAATACGAGGATCTCCCCAATAGGTTCCCGCAAAGAAATCATAAAATGCTTTCGTACACTTCACTCTATGAAAGCTCTTACCATACGATGATGCAGCAGGATTAAACACCCAAGATCCTCTGTTAAAAGAAGACAAGTCACCATTCACTTGAAATCCCAGTTGAAATATAGACTCTTTAGAACCTTTAATCTTATCAACAAATAAATTAGAAAATTTCGATTCCAGATCATATTTACCTTTCACTCCTTCAAAATAGGTCTTTGCCTTTTCCCAAGCCGTAGCATCACCCAAACAGCCTAAAGTGTGATATAACTTACCTAAATATGCTTCTGCAGCCCATTTGGTTGGAAATCCGTCAGAATTTGTTTCCGGCAAATATTTCGCAGCAAATTCCAAGTCAGTCCGTACCACATCCAGCACCTCTGAACGCGGGGAACGAGGTACAGCTACGCCGTCATGAGAAGAAGGGGTTGTCTTCAAGGGTACATCTCCCCAACATATTGCAAGGTTATAATAAGATAAAGCACGCAAGAAACGAGCCTCTGCAGCCATTTCGTCTTTATCCTCTAAAGAAGTGCTTTCCACATTGGCTATAAATGCATTCGTTTCATTAATCACTTTATACATTACATACCATGCATTTGTCAACAAATCATCTGTATAGTCACATTGCAGCCATCCACACATATCATTTGTATTTCCATTAGTTTGAGCCCATCCGAAACCACTATATCGTACAGGAACTTCTTGCCAATGCTGACCATATCCTCCACTAGTCAATGCAAAATAACCATAGCATCCATATAATGCTGCACGCGCCTTTTCAGAAGTAGAAAACTGAATTTGTGTATTCAAAGTATATTGCGGATCTTCATCTAACCACGATTCACAAGAAGCCAACAATAAGCAGCTTGCCAATAATATATAGGTTAATTTTTTCATTTTCATAATCATTTATTGTAAATTAAAAAGTTACATTCAAGCCAAACACAAAAGAACGCATATTTGGAAAAGCATTCATATCAACACCCCGACGCAGACCATCAAATGCAAAGCTATTTACTTCCGGATCATATCCACTATAATTGGTAATAACAAATGCATTCTTCACTGAAGCAAAAATGCTGGTATTCTGGAACCCGATCTTAGTCATCCACGCTTTAGGCAAAATATAATTCAACGTAATATCTGAGCAACGCAAATAACTTCCATCTTCTATATAACGATCATAAACAACTCCTTTTACATTTGAAGTAGACGACGGATATAAATTAGAACGATTCTCCGGAGTCCATGCATTATAATAAGCATCTTTTCTCAAGTTTCCAGCCTGCCTGGAAGGAGTCTGTTCATAACGAATATTTGTATTTAGAATATCATTACCATAAACACCTGTAAAGGAAGCAGAAAGAGAGATATTCTTCCATTCCAGACGTGTTTGGAAACCGTAGGTGAAATCAGGATTCGGATCACCAATTACAGCCATATCATTAGCATCTACGACACCATCTTCATTCACATCCACACATTTAATATTACCAGCTGCCATATCATTTCCAACAGATGAAGTGTAATATTTTGTAGAACCATCCGACGAGATATATCCTACTTTGCCATCAACTACATCTTCTTCCTGAATAATTCCCTGTGTCTTATAACCGAAAAATAGTCCAGGAGCTTCACCTTCAATAAAAATATTTGCAGGTCCAAAATGATCGCCAATCGTCTTACCTAAATAGCCACGTACTCCTTTCAAAGAACCTATATCGGAAACTTCCAAACCCAAATTTTCAATCGTAGTCTTATTGAAACCGATATTTCCGCCTACATTCCATTTCCACCCGTTACTACGAATGATATCAGCATTTAAACTAAACTCAAAACCTTTATTCAATAACGATCCTTCATTGATCATCACTGTTGCAAATCCACTGGAATATGGCAAAGCACGTTCAACCAACAAATCTTTTGTGTTTTTACGGTAATAGTCAAATGCACCATTCAGACGGCCATTAAAGAAACCAAAGTCAAGACCAGCATTCCACGAAGAAGTACGTTCCCACTTCAAGCCCTCATTTTGCAAACTTTTGATTTGCATAGACGTCAGTTTATTCCCATCTCCGTCAGCATAGTCCACCTTATTCTCATAAATAGATAACGACTGATATGGATCAATACCTTGATTGCCTGTCTCACCATAGCCCACACGTACCTTCAACTGACTTAACCAGTCGATGTTCTTCATATAAGCTTCCTGTTCCATACGCCATGCTAATGAAAAAGACGGGAAATATGCCCAACGATTACCTTTTTTAAATTTACTGGATCCGTCAGCACGCAATGAAGCAGTTAACAAGTACTTATCATAAGCTGATAAATTAACACGCCCTAAATATGAAAGCAGTTGATAATCTTTTTGTATAGGCTGTTTCACATCCACTTTTCCTGCATTAGACAATCCTTTTGTACGTAAGTCATAGATAGAAAAAGTATTACCTGAAACATTCTCTGTCAGAAAATGATATTCATCATAAGTGATACCCGCTGTTGCCGACAGACGAAAGTCCTTAGTCAAATCCATATTAAAGTTTAACAGGTTTTCCACCGTATAATTAGACTTATTGACATTACTGATTGCCAACAGACCTTTTACATTTTCTCCTGGAGGCAACTGAATCCCGTACCAACGTTTACGGTCATTTACTACAATATTTCCTCCTGCACGCAGACTATACGAGAAATATTTATTGATGTTCCAATTCAGATTCAAACTTCCGTTAAATGTTTTATCATTCGTAATATCATCGTAATCATTCACCCAACTAAAGACATTCATTTTTGATTCCAAAGCACCCGGATCATCATCAGGAACAATATAAGGAGCTGTATCAAGAACCGTACGAGCCAAAGATCCGGCAACGCCTCCGGTTGTATTGCCACCTGTCATCATGTCATTCTGCTTCAATGAACCGCTCAATATCAAATTTAAAGTTACTTTCTTAGATAATTCAGCAGTTAAATTAGCACGTAAGTCACCTTGTTTTATTCCTGTATTTTCTACAATACCATTAATATCTTTAAAATTACCGGAGATATAATATTTCATACCGGCAGTTCCTCCACTGACAGAAGCCGAGTAAATTTGTGAGAAAGCTGATGTATATGCCTCTTTTTGCCAGTTACGATAGGTAATGACCTTATATAATTCCGGATTATTCGGATCTGCCTGATAAGCGGATTCATTACCACTAAATACGTAACGCATTTCACCATTAGGTTGCAAATAATATCGCGGTTGGTCCAATTTAGAATTAGTGTAATCGGCATACTCTTCCAAATTTAACATATCGTGCAAGTTACGTGCATTAGCTATCGTAAAGTTTGCTGTAACATTTACTTTTGCCTTTCCGGCCTTTCCTTTTTTTGTTGTAATAAGAATTACACCATTAGCACCACGAGAACCATAAATCGCAGTAGCAGAAGCGTCTTTCAAGACGGTAATATCTTCAATATCATTAGGATTTATTGCACTCAACGGATCTTGAGCTATCTGGAAGTCACCACTTCCTACAGCTGACTCGGCAAATTCACCAGTAGATGCTTGCGGTACATTATCAATCACATATAATGGCTGATTATCTCCACGTAATGAATTAGCACCACGAATAGTAACAGAAGAAGCAGCCCCCGGAGTAGACATTGAGGCTGTTACATTTAAACCTGCAATCTTACCTTGTAATAGTCCATCAATAGACACAGCTTTTGAAGCATCATTCGCATCAGGACGAAGACTAGCAGTAGCACCTGTTAAATCGCTCTTTTTAGCTGTTCCATAACCGACAACGACTACTTCATCCAAATTTTGTGCATCCTCTTTTAATTGAACATTAATTTTAGCCTGATTTCCAACCACTATTTCTTGTTTGGAATAACCGATAAAAGTAAAGATCAACACTGATTTTGAGTTTGGAACGGAAATGGAGAATTTTCCATCAATGTTGGTAATTGTCCCATTAGTAGTACCTTTTACTTGTACATTGACACCAGGCATACTTTCATTTAGAGCATCCACTACCTGTCCGGTAATTGTCTTTCCTTGTCCCATAGATTGCGCAGCAAACGCAAACAAGGCGATGAAACATAGCAGAAAAACTTTTAATAGGTTCTTCATAGAAGTCATTTTTATAAATTATTAAATTTTAAAGATTAAAAAAGCTCATTCCAGACTTTATTTGCTGAAATCCATACGCAAATATAGATGTGGTTACTAAATATGTATGTTCTATTTTTACTATAATTCTTCCAAATTTGTCTAAAATCGTCCATTTCATCGATATATCTAAACATCATAGACATTGTTGGACATCTTACGAATCAAAAAAAGAAAGCGGAAGTATTCATTCCTGAATATTCCCGCCTCTTTTATATTTTATCCTAATATAACTACAACAATTTTCCTACGAAGATATATTATAGGTTTTCTATATCAGAAGATTGAAGACCCGTGTATTTGATAATTGTATCAATGGATATTCCGTCCTCCCTCATCTTTCGAGCAATTTCAATTTGCTTCTTTTGCTCTCCTTTCTCCATCCCTTTCTCCATTCCTTCCTTTATTCCTTCTCTTATCCCTTCCTTTAGCCCTTCTTTCATCCCTTCTTCAGCCGCTTTTCTCCGCATCTCTTCGTTTTTACGCCGTTTATCCTCCTCTACGATTTGATTGACTCTATATCGATCTAATGCCTTATCATAAGCGATACGATTTTCTTCCGAAAGATCGGCAACTGCTGCCAATCTCGCCAGATGTTCAAACACTTGTTCTTTAATTGATTGATCACAACCATGAAAGCCAACAACAAGATTAGAACGACGTGAGTATAATGTTTCTTTCATCTATAAATTTTGGTAAGTTCACCTGATTTAGAGACTATTCCAGCTTTTTTTAGAAAAGATTGGGCATTCCTTTTATTAGCTGTAATTTTCTTCACTACCTCAACTCTAAGTTCTTCCCGAGTTTTTATTTTCTTTGTAGCAGTCATTATATACCTCCTTTCTTGTACAAAGATAACTATTTAAATCCATAAACATAAAAAACAATCCCAAACTTTACGGATTTATAGCCTTTTAAGTAAGCCGTCTCCCTTTCAATTCCTCCAAACAAACAAGAGAAATGTTCTTTTTTTCAGATTAAGAAAGAAAACAAAACTGTTGAAGATGGGAATCCGGAATTAAAAGCATCCATATTATCACATATATATGCATATTACTGCCACAATACAGCATATATTTTCAGATAATATGCGTTTTCTTTAAAGAAATAAATGATTTTCCTCGGTGAGCAATAAGCCATTCCTCGGTGAGGAACACATCCTTCCTCACCGAGAAAGCCTTCCATACTCACCGACCAAGTTATAAAAGCCCTTGGAAAAGCCCGTTTATAGGCTAGTTCATCATCACATGCGCACAAAATAAGAATGATAAAACAAACTACATACGGGCAAACAACAAGCATATAGATAGCAATACAGAGGAATTATTTATTTTTAGACAGGAATTATCCAGGATAACAAACAATCCTACATTCTTTCATCCAAAATGCAGAGCGTTTTTTCCTTCACCACAAACAAGTGACTGATATATTAAAAACAGAAAGAATAGAATATACCCTTTTTCAGATCAGCACATTTCTAATCCCATCCTTTCAACAACCATACTCTTTCAGCGTCTGCATCAACTTCGCGCCATTGATCGGCTTCACCAGATAATCATCACAACCGGCTTTCAACGCAGCTACCCGGTCAGCATCAAAGGCATGAGCAGTCAGGGCGATAATTGGAATTTCAGCATTGAACTTCCGGATCTCCGAGGTTGCAGTACGTCCGTCCATAACAGGCATCTTCATATCCATCAGTACCAAATCCACCGGTTGGGTACGGACAATCTCAACTGCCTCCAGTCCATTCGGTGCGTGTAACAACTGGCATTTGTTTTTCAAGATAGAAGATACCAAAAAGAAGTTACTTTGTATATCTTCAACGACCAGTACTCTTTTAGGTACTTTTTTTGTTTCTTCGGAGTCAAGAATATTTTCTTTATTCGCATCCTTCTCATTGTTCCGACGTGAAGAAGTCGGTTCGCTGTTAACCGATTCGAACTGGCATGGCAAAACCGCCCAAAATAAAGACCCTTTATCAAATTCTGACTCAAAGCCTATCTCTCCTCTGCAAGCCTCAACAATGGCTTTACAAATGGACAATCCCAATCCGGTTCCCTGTGCAAATTCATCCAGTTTCTCAAAACGATGAAATACTTTATCTTTTTTATCCTCCGGTATGCCGATACCTGTATCGCGAACGTAAAGACGAATATTTTCGTCTATCTTCTCATACCCCATTTCAATAGTTCCTTTGGAGGTATATTTGATAGCATTAGTTACAAAGTTAGTGAGAATCTGCGCTAACCGGTTTTTATCCAAACGAACGGTACAAGTTTCATAAGGATTCACGGGAACTAACCGAACCTGCGGATTTACTACACGACGATGCATCGAAGCAGCTAATTCGTTGAAATAAACAGCCAAATCAAAATTTTCGTATTTCAGTTCTACCGAGCCGGCTTCTATTTTCGAAAGATCCAGTATGTCGTTAATCAGCTTCAAAAGCAACTCATTGTTGGCATTGATAATCTGAATAAATTCTTCTTTTTCTTCTTGATCTTCCGTCACCATCAATAAGTCGGAAAAACCAACGATAGCATTTAACGGTGTACGAATTTCATGGCTCATATTTGCCAGAAAGGCGGATTTCAACTTATCGGATTGTTCAGCGCGGCTCCTTGCCTTTTCAAGTTCACCAATCATGTGCTGCCGCTCGGTAACATCATCTACACGAATCACGACACCGTCAACATCTCCCTGTTCATTAAATATGGGAGTAGCAAAGACTTCTATGACATGCTTGTTATCCAGATTAAACAAGATAGACTCTACCTGACCGGATTTCCGGGCACGTTGCATCACACAATTCTCACAAGGAGTGGTGCGATTATGGGCTGTCAGATAGCAAGGTTCTCCTTTTTTGTAAGCCTCATAAGAAAGGCTTTTACTACAAAGCGAGATATTCTCCCATTGTACGATATAGTCGTTCGCAATATATGCCAATCCCGAATTAATATTGTTCAATACCAATTCATTCTGACGAATCAAATGGATCATTCTTTGTTCGCTCTCAAGAAGTTCTTTTTTCGAACGCACAACCTCTTCGTAAAGATTATCATATTTGTTTTGCCACAAAACACGTTCGGTGATATCTTGAGTTATCACCATATAATTGGTAATTTCAGACTTATCATTATGTACAAAAGAAACGGTAATCTCGAAGAATTTTATACCGGACAGATTAGTAGGAAAAAGACGGCACAAGTCATCAAAATCATATTTTGCCATGAAACGCACTGTTTCTCCTTTTCTGATCTGTTCCTTGATTTCATCAGAGAAACTGGTGTAGTTGAATAGATTATAGCCCAAAATATCCTTTTTGTCTTTTATCCCCATTGATCTCAACCGTGAATAATTGACATCTATCATGAGACCGTCCTTATCATACAATTCCAAGCCTACAGACAAGTCATTAAAGATATTATGCAATAAGTTATCAGCTATCCCATTTACCAAAGTCTGTTCCATGCAGCAAAATTTGTATAGTATTACAATATTGATTGTTTATCCAAGCAAAGTTACTTTAATATTTTGTTACATAGAAAGAAAGAGGCCTTTTAGCCTCTTTCAGTATCTTTATTTCGCATTTTGGTATAAGAAGCCTTCTGCTTTCGCTAATGTTTCCGGTTTGCCTATATCAATCAGATGCAACTTTTCTGTCAAGTAACCACCATAGTTTACTTGCCGGCAAGTGGCAAGATAGAAATCCATGATAGAGAATTTTCCATCCCATGAGGGAGAGGTCATCCATTGAAAAATGGCGGGCGAAAGTACATGGATGCCACTGAATGCATATTCTTGATAAAGGGAAGAATCATACTGAAAACCTTCCGGTTTCACTTGTTCCGTATCCTTGTTTATCCATCCGCAAAGTCTCTTATCTGTATCAAAAAGAAGATAGCGGGAGGTTTTACGTTGGCTGGCCAGTAAAGTGGCAACAGCACCGCTTCGTAAATGGTAGTCATATAATTCTTTCAGATTCACGTCTGAAAGAATATCGACATTGTGTATCAGGAAAGGCTCATCGGAGTTTTCAAAGAAAGAACGGGCTTTCTTAATTCCCCCACCGGTGTCGAGCAACAGATCGCGTTCATCGGAAATATGTATGATAAGCCCAAAATTCTCATTGGCTTCTAAGAAATCAAGTATTTGTTCGCCAAAATGATGGATATTAATCACTATTTCTGTGAATCCGGCAGCTTTCAGTTTTAAGATCACATGTTCCAACATCGGATGTCCGGCTATGGGAACCAAAGCCTTCGGCATGGTATCGGTGAGCGGCTTCAGCCGGCTACCCAAACCGGCTGCAAATATCATTGCTTTCATTCTTTCGGTTACTTTCTTCTTTAATATTTACTCTTCTTAGATTGTTGCCTCAAACGTATGTTCGATATTCTGTTCCCGATGCACCAGTTCGACTTTCACACCAAATTTCTGATTCAGGTGCTCTGCCAGATGCTGGGCAGAATAAACAGAACGATGCTGTCCGCCGGTGCAACCGAAGCAGACGGACAAATTGCTGAATCCGCGTTCCATATAACGTTGCACGGAGGCATCCACCAAAGCATAGACATGATCGAGGAAACGGAGTATTTCTCCATCTTCTTCCAAGAAAGTGATTACAGGTTCATCCAGTCCGGTGAAAGGTTTGTAACGCTCATACTTACCGGGATTATTCACGGCGCGACAGTCGAATACATAACCTCCTCCATTGCCGGTAGAGTCATCAGGAATTCCTTTCTTATAGGCAAAACTCATTACTTTGACGGTTAACTGCCGCTTTTTCAGATCGTCCGTAAATTGTTTCAGTCCGGTAAGCTCTCGCAAAACGTTACAGAGATACGGATATTCCGGATATTCTTCTTTCAACAATTCACGCAGGTTTTCGATGGCATAAGGAACACTTTGGATAAAATGCGGTTTCTTTTCAAAGTAACCACGGAAACCATAAGCTCCCAGCACTTGCAGCGTACGGAAAAGGACAAAGTGACGAAGCTGGCTATAAAAATAGGATTCGTCAATCGGTTGGTATTTGCGAAGAGCTTCCATATACTCTTGCAGCAGTTCTTTACGAAGACTATCGGGATATTTCGCTTTCGCTTGCCACAGGAAAGAGGCTATGTCATAATAGAACGGGCCTTTGCGTCCTCCTTGAAAGTCAATAAACCATGGTTCGCCGTCTTTTATCATCACATTACGGCTCTGAAAATCACGATACATAAAAGTAGCGGAAGAACTACGAAGCAAGACATCACTCATTTTCTGGAAATCATCTTCCAGTTTATCCTCCTGAAACTCCATACCGGTAGCTTTCAGGAAGCAATATTTAAAGTAATTCAAATCCCACAAAATGGAACGTTGATTGAACTCCGGTTGAGGATAACAACGGGAAAAATCAAATCCATCGGCCCCGGCAAACTGAATAGCAGGAAGCAGACGAATCGTTTTGCGGAGCAACTCTTTCTCCTCTTCTGAAAAGACACTGGTAGCACGTCCTTTCTCTATGGCATGAAACAATAGAGCATCTCCCAAATCTTCCTGCAAATAATAGGTTTTATCTTCCGAGACAATGCGAACTTCGGGAACAGGCAGACCGCACTTACGGAAGTGCCCCGCCATATAAAGAAATGCTTCATTCTCATCTATTGAAGCCCCGTAGACTCCAATCAACGGCTGAATACCCGTCAACCGAAAATAACGACGGTTGGAACCGGAAGACGGTAATTCTGTTATGTTTTCAGCGGGAACGCCCGTATATGACTGATAAAGTTTCTGTAGTTCTTCAGTAATCATAGTCGTATATTTTCGAGCAAAGATAGAGAATCTAGTTAAATAATACTATCTTCCCGCTGATAAAAACCGCCTACTTTACCTAATCTGCTGTGTACAGGCCTTTACTTCCAATAAGCCGGTTATTTAAAATAGTTGTTGGAATGGCTCCCTATGAATATAAGATGAAGAATTAGCAAATCTCATTGTATTCAAAGATTTTCAGTGCAGAGATTAAAGATTTTCAGTACAGAAATTTATAATAGTTTATGCAGTCGAGTAGTCATCTCTTTATAAGGTGACGATAGTCATTTTGTAAAGTGACAAATAGCACCCTATAAGATGACTATTATCCCATTACAAGGGGACAAACTATTCTTAAAAGGTCGGAAAGCTTTAAAGATACAAAATTAAATAGAGAAAAGCAAGTAAATACCACTCTCTTACTTGAAGGAATGCAAAATAAGTTTGCTTTTCAACCAATATTCATCCGAATGTATTATCTTTGTTTTAGTTTAACTGACCTAATCTCATGAGAAGAAAGACCTTTTTACTACTATGCATCGCATTTATCACACTGTTTATCGGCGTTTCCCCTCTTCAAGCCGGTCATTATTACTATAAGCAAATCTCACTAAAAGATGGCCTTCCTTCCACCGTGAGATGTATTTTAACGGACAAACAAGGTTTTGTATGGATTGGAACCCGCTCCGGACTGGGACGATATGACGGACATGAACTTAAAAAGTATGTCCATCAGTCAAACAACCCTCATTCCATTCCTCACAATTTAATCTACCAGCTGATAGAAGATGTACAAAACAATATATGGATTCTGACAGATAAGGGAGTGGCACGTTATCAGCGGCAAAGCGATGACTTTCTTATACCGACTGATGAAACAGGAAATAATATCATCGCCCATTCCGTCTGCCTGACTGATGATGGAGTGTTATTCGGTTCGAAAAATAAAATCTTTTTCTATAATTATCAGGATGCCACTTTCCGCCTCCTGCAAACGTTTGACCTAGAGCCCAATTATAATGTGACTCTGCTAAGTCTATGGGATAAACGAACATTACTTTGTTGTAGTCGCTGGCAAGGACTACTCCTGCTTGACCTGAATACCGGAAAATGCCGCCGTCCTCCTTTCGATTGCGGAAAGGAAATAATGAACGTACTCATAGACTCACAAAAAAGAATCTGGGTAGCCCCTTACAACGGAGGGCTGAACTGCCTGACACACGACGGTAAACTACTGGCTACATATACTACCCACAACTCTTCTCTAAGTAACAATGTTGTACTAAGTCTCGCCGAACGGGAAGGAGAAATCTGGATTGGAACAGACGGAGGAGGCATTAATATTCTCGACCCGGAAACCGGACATTTTTCTCTGCTGGAACATGTGCCCGGAAGTGACAACTATTCACTTCCCGCCAACTCTATCTTATGCCTATACAACGACTACAACAACAATATATGGGCAGGCAGCATCCGCAACGGACTAATCAGCATCCGGGAAGTTTCCATGAAAACATATACAGACGTACCACCCGGCAACGACCGGGGACTTAGCAACAATACCGTTCTAAGTCTTTTCCAGGAATCTCAAGATCAAATCTGGGTAGGCACGGACGGAGGAGGTATCAACAACTTTAATCCGCTCACAGAGAAATTTACTCATTATCCCTCAACCTGGGAAGACAAAGTTGCCTCTATCTGTCAGTTTACTCCCGGTAAATTATTAATTTCTATTTTCTCACAAGGAGTATTTATTTTCAATCCGGCAACTGGAGAAAAACAACCTTTCACCATTGTCGACGCTGAAACAACAGCACTCTTATGCAATCGAGGCAAGGCTGTAAATCTACTCCGGAACACTCATCACAGCATTCTGTTCCTTGGAGAACATATCTATATATATGATTTGAATACACGTACTTTCAGTACCGCTATAGAACAGGAAGAACAAGATATTATCGGTGCTCTCCTGCCAATCGGCAATTATAGGAACACCACTTATCTAAATGATACGAAGCACATATATGAACTGGACAACCATACAAACCGGCTGAAAGCCCTATACAGATGCTGGAAAGACACGACCATCAACTCCGTTTCAAGAGACGAAGAGGGAAACTTCTGGATTGGGAACAATTACGGATTGGTACACTACAATCCCGCCACCAAAATACAGACTCCGATCCCGACCTCTCTATTTAGTGAAATCACTTTGATCGTATGCGACCAGCAAGGAAAAGTATGGATAGGAGCTGACAGCATGCTTTTCGCTTGGCTTATCAAAGAAAAAAAGTTCGTTCTATTCGGCGAATCAGACGGCGTAATCCAGAACGAATATCTTTCCAAACCCCGCCTGTTAAGTATGCAGGGAGACGTCTATATGGGTGGAGTAAAAGGTTTACTGCACATTAACTGCAAAATACCATTAACAACTTCTGAACTTCCCCAACTCCAATTATCCGATGTCATCATCAATGGAGAATCCGTGAATAACGAATTAACCAATCGACCAACAGGGATCTCCGCTCCCTGGAACAGTAATATCACTATCCGGATCATGTCGAAAGAGAAGGACATTTTCCGACAGAAAGTGTACAGATACCAGATAGAAGGGCTGAATGACCAGCAAATCGAATCGTACAATCCCGAACTGGCTATACGTTCACTTCCTCCGGGAAGTTATAAGATTATGGCTTCATGTACAGCTAAAGATGGCAGTTGGATTCCCAGTCAGGAAGTACTGGAACTAACCATTCTCCCTCCCTGGTATCGGACATGGTGGTTTATTCTTAGCTGTACCGTTCTTACTGCTGCCGCTATTATTGAAACTTTCCGAAGAACTCTAAAGCGTAAGGAAGAAAAACTGAAATGGGCAATGAAGGAACATGAACAACAGGTATATGAAGAAAAAGTACGTTTCCTTATTAATATCAGTCATGAGCTGCGCACACCTTTAACGCTCATACACGCACCGCTTAGCCGGATACTGAAATCGCTTTCTGCCGAAGATACACAATATTTACCTATAAAAGCAATCTATCGCCAGTCACAGCGAATGAAAAACCTTATTAATATGGTACTCGATGTACGCAAAATGGAGGTTGGGGAAAGTAAATTGCAGATACAGCCGTATGCTCTCAATCAATGGATTGAACATGTATCCCAAGATTTCGTCAGCGAAGGTGAAGCTAAAAACGTCCGTATCCGCTATCAGCTTGACCCACAGGTCAATACTGTAAGTTTCGATAAAGATAAGTGTGAGATTATTCTAAGCAATCTGCTTATCAATGCCTTGAAACACAGTCCACAAGATGCAGAAATAACAATTACATCGGAGTTGCTTTCCGAGAAAAATAGCGTACGTATCTCCATCATTGACCGGGGAAACGGATTGAAACAAGTAAATACACAAAAACTCTTCACCCGTTTCTATCAAGGTACAGGAGAGCAAAGCGGCACAGGTATCGGATTATCTTATTCCAGGATTCTGGTAGAACTACACGGAGGCTCCATCGGTGCACGGGATAATCAGGAAGCTGGTGCAACATTCTTCTTTGAACTACCCTTGAGACAACAATCGGAAGAGATCGTCTGTCAGCCGAAGGCATATCTGAACGAATTGATGAACGATGATAGCAAAGAACAGTTACCGGAGGAAAATACGTTCGATACGAGTCCTTACAGTATTCTAGTGGTGGATGACAATCCGGATTTGACGGATTTTCTGAAAAAGTCACTGGGAGAATATTTCAAACGGGTAGTGATTGCTTCCGATGGTGTGGAAGCCCTTCAACTGACCAGAAATCATGCTCCGGATATTATCGTCAGTGACGTGATGATGCCGAGAATGAATGGATATGAACTTTGCAAAAATATAAAGGAAGATATTACGATCAGTCACATTCCTATCATTCTGCTGACAGCAAGAGATGATAAACAAAGTCAGTTGAGTGGCTACAAGAACGGGGCGGACGCTTATCTGACTAAGCCCTTTGAGATAGAAATGCTAATGGAAATCATTCGCAACCGATTGAAAAACCGCGAATCTATCAAGAAAAGATATTTGAATACAGGATTAGTCCCTGCGCCGGAAGAGAGCACTTTCAGCCAGGCAGATGAAACATTTCTGCTGAAACTGAATAAAATTATTCAGGAACATCTGGATAGCAGCAATCTGGACGTCACTTTTATCTGCAAGGAGATAGGTATGAGCCGGGCTTCCCTTTACAATAAGCTAAAAGCTCTGACCGATATGGGAGCCAATGATTACATTAATAAATTCCGGATGGAGAAAGCGATCACATTAATCACCAGTACGGACATGTCGTTCACGGAAATTGCCGAGAAGGTCGGCTTCACTACTTCACGCTATTTCAGTACGGCTTTCAAACAATATACAGGAGAAACGCCAACTCAATATAAGGAGAAGAGAAAACAGGAACGGAAAAAAGAGTAATGAGCAGCTACCCGAAAAAACAAATATTCTTTAGGCACGGAATTCTAAGACCTGAGCAAATAATCCGTGCCTAAAAATTTTAATATACTGCAAGTTTCATTACTTACTCAACCATTGACTTTTTTATAGTCTTCCAGAAACTTCTTCAATCCCGAATCCGTCAACGGATGATTCAATAAACCCTTGATAGCACTCAACGGACAAGTAGCAACGTCCGCTCCCACTTCCACACATTCGATAATATGTTTCGTATTGCGGATAGAAGCAGCGAGCACTTGTGTCTTGTAATCATAGGTACGATACATACGTACAATATCTCCCACAAGCCCTACTCCATCTTCACAAATATCGTCCAGACGACCGACAAAAGGCGAAACATAGGTAGCTCCGGCTTTAGCTGCCAGTAATGCCTGTCCTACTGAAAAGACTAATGTACAGTTAGTACGGATTCCCTTTTCCGTGAAATGTTTGATCGCTTTAATGCCATCGGCAATACAGGGAACTTTTACTACAATATGCGGATTGAGCGCGGCAAGTTCTTCACCTTCACGAATCATTCCTTCATAATCGGTTGCTATCACTTCGGCACTGACATCTCCGTTGACAATCTTGCATATCTTGATATAATGTTCACGCTGATTCTGCGTTCCTTTGATACCTTCTTTCGCCATCAGCGAAGGGTTGGTAGTCACTCCGTCAAGTACTCCGAGGTCATAAGCCTCCTGAATTTGCTCCAAATTAGCTGTGTCAATAAAAAATTTCATACTCTTAATTTTTAATGGTTAACGATCTAATAGTCAAAGATAATAATTTATTTCCATTCATCTCTGATTATGCAATCGTTATTGACGAATCAAGATATACATCCTGAATAGTATTCAATAATTCCACCCCTTCGTTCATTGGTTTCTGGAACGCTTTACGTCCGCTAATCAATCCCATACCTCCTGCACGTTTGTTGACTACAGCTGTAATGACTGCATCACGCAAATCGGAAGAACCGTGAGATTCTCCACCGGAGTTAATCAAACCAACGCGTCCCATATAGCCGTTGGCTACCTGGTAGCGGCAAAGGTCAATCGGATGTTCGGAAGCAAGTTCGGTATACATACGCTCGTCGATCTTTCCGAAACCGATAGCTTTGAAGCCACCATTATTAGTCGGAAGTTTCTGTTTCACAATATCAGCTTTGATAGTCACTCCCAAACGGTCGGCCTGTCCTGTCAGGTCGGCGGCAGCATGATAATCGACAGCACCTTTCTTGAAATCATTATTGCGCAGGTAACACCAAAGAATGGTTGCCATCCCCAGTTCGTGAGCATATTCAAAAGCTTCGGCTATCTCCACGAGCTGACGGCGACTCTGTTCCGAACCGAAATAGATAGTGGCGCCTACCGCTACTGCTCCCATATTCCAGGCTTCTTTAACGGTACCAAACAATACTTGGTCGAAACTGTTAGGATAAGAAAGTAATTCATTGTGATTCAACTTAACGATAAAAGGTATTTTATGGGCATATTTACGTGCTACGGATCCAAGAATCCCAAAGGTAGAAGCTACTCCATTACAGCCTCCTTCAATAGCCAGTTTTACGATATTTTCCGGATCGAAATAGATCGGATTGGGGGCAAACGATGCTCCGGCAGTATGTTCGATGTCCTGATCGACAGGAAGTATAGACACATAACCGGTATTTGCCAGGCGGCCATGTCCCAACAACGTTTGCAGACTGTTCAATACTCTGATGCTCCGGTCCGAATCAATCCAGATTTTATCTATTGTATCGGGAGACGGAACATGAATCAATGATTTATCAATGGTTTCGCAAGTGTGGTCCAGGTAATAACAGGCCTTATCTCTTAATAATTCTACTACTTTACTCATAACTTCTTTTTTTAATGTGTAACTTTTCTATTTTTTCTTTCCCTGATTGGCTACTGCTTCCATCAGTTTTTTGATCTCTTCCGGGTTTCCCAGGAAATAGTCATTAGCAACGTTCAGGTTTTCATCAAACTCAAATACGTAAGGCACAGCCGTAGGTAGATTCAGCTTGACAATATCTTCATCGGAGATGTTTTTTAGATGCTTGATGATGCCTCTCAAACTATTGCCATGAGCGACCACCAACAGCGTATGAGCTGTTTTCAGACTAGGAAATATATCACTTTCCCAATAAGGCATAATACGTTCAATGGTATCTTTCAACGATTCAGTACGAGGCAACTCCGCATCGGGTACTTCATGATAACGGTAATCAAAACGGGGATTTCTCAAATCACTTTCTGAAAGAGGATGGGGAGCTATATCATAGCTACGACGCCACACTAGCACTTGTTCTTCTCCATATTTCTCGGCAGTCTCGGCTTTATTCAATCCCTGCAATTCACCATAATGCTTTTCATTCAAGCGCCAGCTTTTCTCTACAGGTATCCAGTCCAGATTCATCTTATCGAGAACACAGTTCAAGGTTTTCACCGCACGCTTCAAATAGGAAGTATAAGCCTTATCAAAATTGAAACCATATTCTTTCAATGTCTCTCCGGCTTTTTCAGCTTCGGCAACTCCCTTTTCTGTCAGATCTACATCTGTCCAGCCCGTAAAACGATTTTCTTTATTCCATGCACTCTCTCCGTGACGAAGTAATACTATCTTTTTCATTTCTAAAATTCTCCTTTCTTCTTTTTATATATACAACAGATTGTTTCTTCACAAAGTTCACTAGAAAATAAATAGTTGTCAATACCCAGAAATAATGATTCTTTCTACAAAGAAGCGGGATGCAGTAATCAGGGATATAAAAAAATACCCTCCTCTAATTCTAAGCTTGCATTATGGATGATGATTCATCAAAGCAAGGTTATCATTAGAGAAGAGTAAGTCTGTAAAAGTAAAAAGAGAGAGTTTATATATACAAGAAAATCTGTTCTACTTTTCTATTTTTTTCTATTCTTCGTTTTCCTCAAAGCTATTTATCAGAAGACCGCGTATCAGCATCTTTTCCATAATATCCTTCTTTTATTTTCTGAACGTTGCGCAGCAATGCCGCATAATGCCGGTAATTGAGATCTCCCTCCTTAGAAGCAGCAAGTTGCTCTTTTACTGACTCTTCAATCTTATCTAAATGCTGTTCTACAAAAAGCTGAATATCAGAACGGCTGATTGCCAGATTTGCATTGGCACCATCTTTGCTACTAGGTTTAATCATTCCTTCGACAAACCCCAGATAAGTCCGGTGCAACTGACGGCGGAAATTATTCTCCAGTTCATTGGGATCATTCAACGGTTTCCATATTGCAGTAAATACATCGTTCAAATAATCATCGAGTGCATACGATTCCGAAGAACACAATGAGGTTGAGTAAATATTATACAACATTCCCGGTGCAAGTAGCAAAGCTACAACAGAGCTTTGGCGGTCACGAATCTCATCCACCGGTTTGACTCCGGTACGACTCACCACTTCATCAGGGTAGAGCCAGAGTGGAGCTACAAACAAATTGCGTCCCAACCATTCAACAGCTTCTTTCTGCAAACTGCGTGGCAGATAATCATGCACTTTGAGATCCGGCAAATTATTGGTATAGCGTCCTCCTATGTTCTTCTGCACTTGCAGGGTATACTTCAGATGTTGGGCACGAACCGAATTATAAATGGTGGTTAAGTCAGTGTACTCTCCGTCAGGCTGTGCTGTCCAGGTCAGTATGTTTTCCATCACTCTTTTCAGGTTCTTTATACCGTATTCATTGGCTTTCATATTATTGTCGCCCAAGTCCTCACTCTGGCTACGGGGATCAAATCCCTTTCCTTCATCACCAACAAACCACAAGCGATGATCTCCCCGCAGTTTTTTGGTTACTTCGGCACGTAATACGTCTTTTTCTTTATAAGGATCCTTAAATTCCGGACGATAGCGATATCCCCATTGGATAGCCCATTTGTCATAAACACCGATACGAGGGAACAATCCTTTTTCGGAAATCCGATCTTCCGGTTGGGCTACATAATTAAACCGCGCATAATCCATGATTGATACCGTATGACCATTGGCTTCTACCCAAGCTTTATCACGCAGTTTCTCTACCGGAGTAGCCGAACTGGCTGCCATATTGTGCCGTAAGCCGATACTATGCCCCACTTCATGTGAAGAGACAAACTGAATCAGACTGCCCATTAATTTGTCGTCAAAAGTCATCGTGCGTGCGCGCTTATCCAGTGGCCCGCACTGCACCATATACCACTTTTTGAGTAAGTTCATTACGTTGTGATACCAACAAATATGACTTTCCATAATTTCTCCACTACGCGGATCGACAATACGCGGACCGTAAGCATTCTCCGTTTCGGAGGGTAGATAACGTATCACACTATAACGCGCATCGTCCAAACTCATATTGGGATCGTTCGGCCATTCTTTAGCTATTATAGCGTTCTTGAATCCGGCAGCTTCAAATGCTGTATTCCAGTCTTCGACACCTGCTTTAAGATAAGGTATCCACTTCTTCGGTGTTGCCGGATCAATGTAGTAGATAATGGGATTTTTCGGTTCGGAGAGTTGTCCCCGACGGTAACGTTCCGGATCTTTCGGTTCCAACCGATAGCGCTGGATGATGGCTCCACGATCGGTAGTCTGCTGGTCGTCCGAAAATTCGGTCAACGAGTTTTGGAAAAATCCCACCCGGTCATCGGCAAACCGTGGCTGCATCGGTTCTTTGGGTAACATCACGATGCTTGTATTCAGTTTCACAGTCACCGAACCAGTCTGTGCAGCCGGTAGTCTACCAGCACTAATACTATAAGTACGCAAAGTCACTGCCTCCACGTTGATAGGATAGGTTTTTATCGTATCCATAAATGTGCGGTCCTGGGCTAAAGTACCAATGCCAAGAATGGAACGGTCGCTTGAGGTAAAGCCACACAATTTATTATCACCTAAAAAGAGTTTTGATACATCAATGAGCTGTGCCTGAGTCTCCGGATTTCTACCGATTACATCAAATTTATAGATTACAGGATCTACAGTCGATTGTTTCAATGCCTCGGCAATGTTATCACCCGGACGGGCAAACTGTGATTGCACATATTCGCGTAAAAAGAGAGTCTTATCATCATGCTGTTCCCAATAAACAACACTCCGGTTCACCTCTTCTCCGCTAAGCATTTTGAAACCCTGTGGCACTGCTTTAAACCGGGTCACAGCCAACAACAACCGTCCTAAAAGAGTATCCGGCACTTCAAAATACCAGTTATCTTTGATGTGGCGTACCGTAAACATACCCTCAGATTCACTTCCTCCATCTTTCAACAGTTTTTCATAAGCCGTTACTTTCTTAACAGTGTCTTTCTTGACCGTATCTTCCTGTGCTACCAGTTTCTTCTTTCCACTTTCCAGAAGAGATATACCACTGGCACGAGCTCCCACACCTTGCAAGGACAGGAACGCCAACACAGCCATCATCAAAATCTTTCGCATAGTTTTCTCTTTATTTTTTTCATTCGTTAGTGTTCATTGTCAGGTTCGGATTTTTTTCACGGGCAGCCAACGGGAATGGAATGATATACAACCGTGAATCCGGCTTCAACGTATATGTCTTTTTCTCGACATCCGTAGATACCAGCGGGAAAGTACGGGTGATTGTCTTTGCGTAATCAGCTTCCGTATTGTATCGTTTCAAATCCCAGAAGCGACTAAATCCGGAGATTAACTCCTTACGGCGCTCATCAATGACTGCCTGCACCATCGCACGTTCGGTAGCAGGTTCCGGCAATACAGCTTCGGCTCCCTTGATTCGTTTTTCACGCAACTGATTCAATGTTTGGACAGCTCCCGGTATATCTTTCAGCCGTGCTTTCGCTTCTGCCAGAATCAGGTAAACTTCGGCAGTACGCATTCCCACAGACATAGGCTGAAACTTAGAATAAGTAATCGAAGTATTCCACAAAGCAGCTCCTGAACCTTCGTCAAAGTAGTATACACTGTTGTCACTCGTTTTAAAGAATTGGTTCAAACGTTCATCATTCTGCCCGAAAAGTTGTACCATCTCCGGGCTAAGCATACCATAACAAAAGGCCAAAACTTCAGTAGGACCACCCATATAAGCATAGTTCAGCACTTCCGGGTTACCGCCTTTGGCATAAGTAGTAACCTTAGTCGGACCTCCTTTAGCTCCCAAATCAATATAATCAATCAGGGTATTATTCAACTTCAATGATTCTTCGGCAGCTTCTTTCGCTTTTTTCCAATCTCGATGGAACAGATAAACACGGGCAGCCAACGCATATCCAAAAGCTTTTGACGGATGATATACATTCACCGGCTCTTCCTGTAAATAAGGAAGCGCTTCTTCTATATCCTTAATAATAAAATCGTATACTTGAGCAACCGTAGATTTGGTTGGAGTAGCCTCCAAATCATATTTATCAATGATAGCAACTCCACCGTCAGTGGCTGCAGTTTCCGGATTATATGCTTTCGCAAATGTATTTATCAGAATAAAGTGATCCCAGGCACGCATGATCTTTGCTTCCGCTTTTGCCAATTCCTTAACATCTTTATCACCCAGACTAGCATCAACCAATGAAATTACGATATTTGACCGTAGGATATATGTATAACAATTTTCATATAAATTGTTATCACTTAGCTCTTTCCGGTTAGCTGCCTCATTAAAAGTCATGTTAATACCATCCCATGAAATAAATTCATTACCTATGATATTCGATTCTTTCGACCAGACATTATCGCTCAACAAGGCAAAAGCTGCCGGATGGTAGGCCCGGTTGGGCAGGGCTATCAATTCATAATAAGTATCAGTAGAATCCACCGTTTTCTTGCCTGTAGGAGTAATATCCACATAGTTTTCACAGGCTGCAAAACCCAATATGAGAATAACTGGCAATATATAAAGTAATTTACGCATATCTTATATTTTTAAAATGGTTAGAAACTTGTTGATAATCCGATGGAGTAAGTCTTGGGAGAAGCGATGCCACGTGTACCGTCATTCATTCCATAGCTTTCCGGATCAATATCACTTCCTGCCTTACACCAGGTAAACAGATTATTTACCTGCACTTTCACTTTCAGAGAAGAGAGGCGGAGGTGTTGGCAAACCGTAAACGGCAAGTTATATCCTACACTCAAGCTACGCAATTTTACATAACCTGCATCTTTCACATTGATGTCACCGTATTGCCACCAATCTTGGAAAGTGCTGGCATAAGTTTTTACCTGTGCCGGTATATCGAGGTACATACGTACCTGTGCATTCGAATCATCCGCAGTCCAACGGTTGGCAATTCCTTTCAAGGTTTGAGTACCTAACTGGTCATCCATTTTTAATACACTGTTACGCAGCTTATTACCACCAGCATACACAAAGAATGCATTCAAATCAAAATTCTTATAGTTGAATCTTAACCCCACTGACCCGCTGAATTTCGGAGTCAGCGAACCAAGGTTCACCAAGTCATCAGTACCTTTGAGCGAAGAACCAGAAGTGATACTGGCTACCGTACCATCTTCATTGAATTTCACCAGATCATTTCCATCTTTGTCCACTGCTACCGGATATCCATTCTCCATACGATCTATACGGTAAGCCCATAACGTATTATAACTAGTACCTTCCATAAAATAGTTCAGCGGACTCTTTATAAAGAGGCTCGCATTGTCGGATTCACTATGATCCACCTTCAACATTTTGTTCTTATTATGGTCAAAGTTAAAATCTACAGCGAAGTTCCAGTCTTTCTTACGTATGATATTGGCTGAAAGGGAAAGCTCTACACCACGATTACGCATCTCACCATTATTTACTACACGTGAGCCAGCTCCTAAAGTCGGATCCATATATCGGCGTACCAACAAATCAGATGAGTGACGATTATAATACTCCAGAGTTCCACTTATCAGATTCTTGAAAAGACGGAAATCTAATCCTATATTGTAAGTAGCCGTTTTCTCCCAGCGAAGCTTCGGATTCGGCAGATCATCATCCTCGTAAGTCAAATAAGTCGTTTTGATGGGATTGCTCTGTGTTTTTTTCTTTACAACAAAATAGGTAGTCGAAGCTTGATCTACATTACCGTTAATACCGTACGTCATACGTAGTTTAAGGTAATCCAGCCAGGAAATCTCTTTCATGAATGATTCTTCCGACAGAATCCAAGACGCACCGACTGACCACAAAGGATGGCGCTGATTACGTATATCGAGCCCGAACAAATCGGCTTGATCCCAACGAATACTTCCGGAAAGATTATAACGTGACAGATAAGAGTATCCTGCATTTGCATAAAAAGACGCATAACGATGGCGTGACTCGTGCAAAGTAGCAGACAGCCCCGATAAAGTAATCGTTCTGTCAGAAAGAGCACTGGTTCCTACACCGTCACGATAGGCTTGCCAATTCATAAAATCAGAAGTTAATGTTTGCGGATCGTAGCCATACAACAATTGGCGGGCAGGTGTCGGAATCTTATTTTCACGAAATTCCAGACCGGCAATGGCAGTTACTGCATGGTCCTTCCAAGTTTTATCAAAGTCTATTTGGTTTCGTACCGTGTAACGCTTACTTTCAACTTCTGTCTGAGAAAAACGTCCCCCTTGCGGCAATTGTGCTTTTCCATTTGTATCAACCATACTGTTATGTAGCATACGCATTGCATAAGTATTTTCCGACTCAAATAGTTCACTCTTACCTTTATTCCATTCATATTGATACATGAAGTTGTATTTGAACATTTTCAGGAAACGAGCCTGTAAACTTACAAACGGACGAATACTAACATCATGTGACTTTGTTATGCTTTCCTCCAATGCATCAAGTACATTGAAACCAAACGTTCTATAAGGTGAGACACCTTCAGCTTTTCTTACAACACTCCCATTATAGGAAGGATATGCACCTACATTCACATAAGGAGAAGTATAATGGTTACCGTCGGCATCCAATATCCGCTCATATCGTTGTTGCAGGGTATAGCTGGTATAACTGCTATTCGGAGTATGACTACGTCCCATACGTACGTCCACTCCGGCATTCAGATTCAACCAGTTTGTGACCGCATAATTCGATTTATAGTACAAAGAAATTTTATTGCTTTTACCACTAATAACGCGCTGACTATCCTTTTCATAATTGAAAGAAAGGAAATGATTGCTATTTCCGGCTTTCTGTGATACAGTTACATTATAGCGCTGGGTTATAGCCGTACGCCAAGCATTATCACGATATTCCTTATAATAATCATTATTACGCCATTGTCCCAACGTAGCATTTACTTCACTACTGGTAATATCTCCATTGGCCTGATCCAGATAGAGTTGGAACAAGGGATTATAATAATTGTACTGAAAAGAAGATAAAAAATTCGCCGCACTTCCTTTTTCCGCTACATTAGCATCAAAAACAGCTGTTTGATAATCAATAATATCACTTGTTGAAGCTAAGTTCAAGCTCTTGAAACTTGGTTTGGTAGTGATAAACCAGTCTGCATTAATACTCACGTGCGCACCTTCTTTCTGAGCTTGTTTCGTGGTCACTACAATAACACCATTGGCTGCCAAAGCACCATAAATACTAGCAGCGGCAGCATCTTTCAAGACTGTGATACTTTCCACATTATAAGGATTTATCTCGCTCAAGCTTAAATTGGTTGGCATATCGTCCACAACGATCAGCGGATTTGTTCCTACGTCATCCGAGAACGTACCTACTCCACGAAGAATAGGACTCATATCACCCGTATTCGGATTAATATTCATACGCAAACCTGCTATCTGCCCTTCCAGAGATGAGGCCAGGTCACTGTGCATCTGTCTGTTCAGTTGTTCGGAATCAACGAAACCGAAAGCTGCAGTAGAACGTTCACGGCTAATACGCTGATAGCCCGTCACCACAACATCCCCCAATTGTTGCTTGTCCTCATGCATTATCACCCGGATATTGTTACGGTCTTTAACAGAAACCTTTTCCGACTGCATACCGACGAAAGACACTTCCAATGTATGTACATCCACCGGAACTTTACAAGTAAAGTTTCCCTCTGCATCTGCAATAGCACCAAAAGGACTATTGAGCACTTTGATATTTGCTCCCGGCAAAGGATTACCACCCTCATCCACTACCTGTCCCCCAACATTTCTGAACTTACCTGAAGCAGTTGTCGAGGTAGCTTTCACTTTACGGACAGTGATGAAATTTTGTTTCACATCATACTCAAAAGGCTTTCCTTCCAGAATCTTCTGAAGTGCTGCAAAAGGAGCCATCTGATATATACTCACAGTTACACGATAGGGTGCAACGTCTTCACTGGGAAAATTCACCTTATAACCAGATACATTGCTGAACTGTTTCAAGGCCGAACCGAGCGGTTCGTTTTTCATCTCTAAAGAAATCTGCCTGTTTTCTGCATTCTGCGCCCATCCTTGCAAGGCTGTTGCTGTAAACACCAGCAATAGAAAGGCAGTTCTCATCCACACAAGCTTTTTTTTAGTTCTTTTTTCTAATAATGTAATTTGTTGCTTTTTCATAAGAGTTGTATTTGTATAGTTAAATCTGCTTGATTGTAATGGTCCCGCCCTGATAGTCCACCTGCACTTTCTCCAACTTATTCAGCAGTTCCAATGCTTCATCCAAATGGGTATTTTTATTAGCCCAGAAGTTCAACCTGATATGGTACAGTTCGCACCGCTCAAAATCGATATTCACATTATACCATCTTCCCAAAGCACCCATGATTTCTTCCAACGGCACATCCTCAAAGTAGAACATTCCCTCTGTCCAGGCTGTATATGTAGCGATATTCACTTCTGATACTTTTTCCTCTCCGGTTTCCGTATAGGTCAAATCCTGTCCCGGACGTAATGTTACCGACTTATTGTTAACTGTGTTTGTGACCTGCACCTTACCATTCACCAAAGTTACATGACGATCTTCAACACTATAGGAACGCACGTTGAATTTAGTTCCCAGCACCATGGTATTCATGCCATTAGCACATACAATAAACGGATGTTCGGCATCTTTTGCCACTTCAAAGCAAGCCTCCCCTTCTAGTTCCACACGTCGTTCTTTTCCATTAAATGCCACAGGGTAGCGCAAACGACTTTCAGCATTGAGCCATACCTTAGTCCCATCAGCCAGTACCAGCAGAAAATCTTTTCCACGTGGTGTAGTCAAAGTCTGACAGCATACAGTGTCTGCCGAGACAGTTTTCCAGTCTTTCACATCCATCACACTGTCTGTCAATAACTGCTGTTCACTACGACCATCCATTTGTAGGACCACATGTTCATCATTGTTGTTCGCAGCAAAAAAACGTATCGGCTGTTCTACAGGTAAAGAAGTGGAAGGAAGCAAAGAAGGAATCAGAAAAGCCAGTATCAAGACAGCTGCAGCAGAAGAAGCAATTGCCAAGATACGCATTTTCTTTCTGTACTTGCGTTTCCGTTGCAGATTCTCACGTATCACAGCTTCCTTACAAGCCATTAATTCCAAGAAAAGTTCTTTATTTTCAGGTATACCTATCCACTGAAGAAATTCATCAGTTTCTCTTAATTGTGGATGTTGTATGGCACGAAGTGCATAATCTAATTTTTTATCTGAATGGTCTATCATAGTGTCAATAGTTTCATTAAACACGTAAAGGTTACTGAAACTGATGACACCCCGATAGGATTTTTTCTAAAAAAAGATGGTTAATTGTTTTCGGAGTATCTTTAAAGCTCTGGCAATGTGCGTTCTAACGGTATTATCACTAATACGTAACTTTTCACTGATTTCCGCACATTTCTTTTCATTTAAGAAGAATTCTTCCACTACGGTTCGCATTTGTGGAGCCATCTGGCGAATACTCTCCTGCATCCGGTTTATCTTGTCTTCATACTCACGGTATTCTTTCACAGTCCAGCCACTGTAAAGTTCTTCCAGATATCTTTCCGCATTTTTATGCACCACGTTCTGATGACGTATTTGGTCAATACAACGATTTCGCACCATGACGAAGAATAACGGCAGCAGATCCTCTTCCGTTGTCAACCGTTCGTTGCTCTCAAGCACCGAACAAAAGACATCGTTCACCACATCTTTTGCGCTTTCCTCATCATTCAGCAGATTATATGCATGAATATAGAGTTTTTGCCAATGTTCCCTGTATATAACAGTTATAGCATTTTGACTATTATTCATGTATTTATAGTTACTTTTTGCGTTTCATAGAGCGCAAAGATAACCAATTGGAGCAAAAAACATTCTATTTATTAAAAAAGATTATAATTCATATAAATACATTTGTTGTTATAGACATATTCTATTCCCATCGTCTGACTCTTAATATTTTGACACTATGTTTCTCTCCAGAAAGATACGATTCACAACTATATCCGGCCGTTTCCATTCATCTGGACGTTGATTTAATCTTCGCTTTATCTTTACGCGTACAGAATGCTTCGATTACTTTTTTTACACGAAGATAATTTATTGATACTCTGCTCATATATGCCCATTTTCTTTGTAATACATACTTTCCTTGTGATACAATCATACTATCTTTTACTTTTTTAAGGTGGAATTCAACAAAAATGATTATTTTTACGAGCAAATTATTGTCTAACTACCTGATAATACAGACATACCTTGAAAATAAACGAACAAAACGAAAGCGAATTCCTACAAAAGCTTATGAACAAAGCGAATATAGGATGGTGGGAAGCTGACTTGAAAGCAGAGACTTACAAGTGTTCGGAACTTATCTCCCAACTACTCGGAATAGGAGAAGACGGGCTCATCAGTTTCGAAGATTTCAACAAGCGTATTCTAAAAGAAGATCAGGGATACGCAACTTTTCCGTCTTTTGACAAAGTACAACAGACTGTAGAAGAAATATACTTGTTTGATACTCCCAAAGGTCATGTATGGATTCGTAGCAAGGCATGCTTCCAGGAAACAGACGAAAATGGTAACACCAAAGTATATGGAATTGCCGAAACCCGAGAGGGAATTCATATAGCATCTGCACACCAGGCTCTACAAAATAGCGAGCGGATCCTTCATAATATATATAAGAATCTTCCGGTAGGCATCGAATTATATGATAAGGACGGTCAAATGGTCGACCTGAATAAAAAAGATATGGAAATGTTCCGAATTTCCAATAAAGAAGATATTTTGGGAGTCAACATTTTCGAGAATCCTATATTGCCGGAAGAGATAAAACAGAAAATAAAAGACAATGAGAACGCAGATTTTACATTCCGGTATGACTTTTCCAAAATCAACAAATATTATCAGCCTAACAGTACAACCGGTTTCATTGACTTAACAACCAAAGTCACCACTCTATACGATCACAATCACGAACCTATCAACTACCTCTTAATTAATGTAGACAAGACCGAAGATACAATTGCTTATAATAAGATTCAGGAATTCGAGAGTTTTTTCGACCTGGTAGGAGATTATGCCAAAGTAGGTTACGCGCACTTCGATGCTTTGAGTCGGGATGGGTATGCTTTGAGAAGCTGGTACAGGAATGTAGGTGAAGAAGAGGGTACCCCATTGCCGGAAATCATCGGCATTCATTCCCATTTCCATTCAGAAGATCGGGCTGTGATGATCGACTTCCTGGATAAAGTGATAAAAGGAGAAAGTTCCAAGCTATCCCGCGATGTCCGGATTCGCAGAGCAGATGGAAATTACACTTGGACACGGGTTAACGTATTAGTAAGGAATTACCAGCCCCAGGACAATATCATCGAAATGCTGTGTATCAACTTTGATATTACCGAACTGAAAGAGACAGAGCGGATGCTGATTGGCGCCAAAGAGAAAGCTGAAGAAGCCGACCGGCTAAAATCTGCTTTTCTTGCGAATATGAGTCATGAGATACGTACCCCGCTCAATGCGATAGTAGGCTTTTCCAGTTTGCTTGAGGAAGCGGAGGATGCAGAAGAAAAACATCTGTATGCAACGATTATTGAAGAAAACAACAAGCTCTTGTTACAACTGATCTCGGATATTCTTGACTTGTCAAAGATTGAGGCAGGGACTTTCGACATTATCCCGGAACAAGTGGATGCACAACAACTTTGCAACGAACTGCTACAATCTATGCAGGTAAGGGCTACAGAGCAAGTAGAGATTCTCTTAGCACCGGAACTGCCCGAGCTTACTTTTACCAGCGACAAAAACAGGTTGTATCAGGTATTGCTGAATTTTGTAACGAATGCTCTGAAATTTACTTCCGAGGGCAGTATTGTTATTGATTACCGAATCAACGGAAATGAAGTCAGATTCTCGGTTCAAGATACGGGAATGGGCATCGAACCGGAAAAGCAGGAAGCTATCTTTACCCGATTCGTGAAATTGAATAATTTTATTGCCGGCACAGGGCTGGGACTCCCTATCTGTCAAAGTATCGTCACACAGTTAGGCGGCAAAATCGGAGTGGAATCAGAACCGGGGAAAGGTTCTTGTTTCTGGTTTACGCATCCGATTAACTAAAATCTAAATTCAAAATAAATATCAGAAAACAATGTTTACCGGTTTCTCTTTAAGAAAATACGATCTGTTATAGTGTTGGGAAGTTCCGATTCATAATGTGTCACCATAATCATCGTCTTATCTTTGCGTCGGCAGAAAGCCTCAATCACTTTCTTTACCCGTCGACGATTATAAGTATCCAAGCCATGAAGCGGTTCATCCAGAATCAGCAGTTCCGGGTCTTTGACGAAAGCTCTTGCCAACAAGGACAAACGTTGTTCTCCACTGGATAGTTGCAGGAATGGTTTATCTTTCAAATCTGCAATGCCAAATATATCCATCCACCACTCACAGATAGCCATCTGTTCCGGTTGAGGACGTTTATACAGACCGATACTGTCATGCAAACCACTGGCTACAATCTCAATAGCGGGCAGATTTTTAAGATAAGCACGGTGCATCTCCGGACTTACGTAACCAATATGTTTCTTGATTTCCCAAATACTTTCTCCCGTCCCTCTTTTCCGTCCGAAGAGACTGATGTCACAGGCATACGATTGCGGATTGTCTGCACAGACAAGGCTCAACAGAGTCGATTTCCCAGCACCGTTCTCACCACTCAACGCCCACTTCTCACCACGACGGACTGTCCAGTCCAGTTCTTTCAGAATAGTTCGGTCGCCATAACGGATACTGACCTTATTAAGTTTTACTACTTCCTCCGAATCGTAATTGTTGCCATCAGATGACAAATCTATAATCCGTTGCTGCAAATCATCAAAAGAGGTAACCACATCTCTACTGCGGAAAGCTTCCAGATAGGCTTCACGTTCCATTTTAGGAAAGACCTCCATTTTGTCCACAGGAATGACATGAGTGATGAATGAAGGTATATCATCGAGCATGGAAAGTACCAGAATGATCTGTACGGACGACATTTTTGTCAGACGTTCGAGCAAAGAAAACAACAGTTCACGCGTAGGAGCATCCAGTCCGATAAACGGATTATCCATAATCAACACGCGGGGAGCAGTCAACAGGGTTTTGGTTAGCTGGAATTTACGTAATTCACCGCTGGAAAGGAGAATAATTTTCTTGTCGAGCAACGGTTCGATACGGAAGAGCTCAAACAGTTCGCGTTGTAGTTGCTCGTCCTTGATTTCTCCCAACATCTCACGAACATCAGGAGCTTCATCCTGATCGTGAGCATTCCAACGCTGCTGGTAGTAGTAATTGGCATCGGCAGCTCCATAGGTATCACGGAAAGCAATGTATTTCACATTATCATAAAGAGTCTGGGTGGCAGAGGGGGAAAAATCATATTGTACGGTTCCTTCACGCAATGGATATTTTCCGATCAGGGTATCTACAAAAAGACTTTTACCGCCACCATTGGGACCTACAATAGCTATGTGTTCATTCGCTCCGATAGTTGCCGTGATGGGTTTGGCTAAACGCACAAGCGGGTTGCGTGCTACGCCCCCCGCCATGCAGAATGTATTTTGGTTCATATTCTTTTATTCTGTTTTATTATTGCCCGCAAAGGTAACAATTTTATCATAAAAGACGCCAAATTGCAAACATATTCTTATTCGTTCCGTAGAAGGAATATCTTTATTTACTTACTAAACCCATAAGGTGGACATTCAAAATTGGTAATATCCAATTTGTATTCCATCATATCTTTCAACTCGTGTATGGGACGTTCCAATTCGTAAGGTATCGATTGTCTGCTGAATTGCTGGAAGTAAAGCAAACAAGCATCCCGCCACCAGACAGCATCCCGTGCCTGAATCTTCAGGCGGTGTTGCACATCACGAAAACGTTCGGAATCAATATACGGTTCCATCCTGTCCCACACATTTTGAAAGTTTCTCACTTCGTTTACACCACGATCATACGCGTAGCACAGTTCTGCCCAAAGTGTACGTCCGCTCTTCATCTGATGATTCCAAGGGACATGGTGAAACCAAAGGAGCAGATTCTCCGGACAAGTATTCACATTGTCCAGTTGCTCGCATAATGGAGAATGGTATTGTCCGGTAGCATTACTTCCTGTACTGCTGCGGTCGAAACCTATTCCCATGTTGTCGGCACGGTGGTAATAAGGAGGCAGCCAATCCGGGCGGGCATCGGGAATATCACACCAGGGTTCCGGTCCGTAATGATGTCCCCATGCAAAGATATGATGCAAGCCGAGAGGCATCATGTAGTCTACTACTGCTTCTCTCGATTTTTGAAGCACTTGGAAGTTGAGAAGGGAGAGTTCAGCGTCGACCTGCTCTTTTTGAATGACTTCTCCTGCCGGAGTATCGGTTTGCGCACCGGTAACGGGAAGAAAAGTTTGTTTCAACCATTCTTCTCCTATCTGTTCGGAAGAGAGCGAATGTTTCCATGCCAATCGTCCGAAAGCATACCAGTTGGCTTGAGCAAAAGGATGTCCACACCAATTAGTATCATCACCGATGTTTGCCACTCCGGAAATAGCCGTGAGCGGATGAAAGAATAAAGAACCATCTGTCACACGGGCAACGGTAGAGCCTTTGCCTTGCAGATAAGTATCGCTGTCTAAACGCTCTTTCCACATAGGAGCAAGGAATGCAAGATGATTGGAAAAACCAAGATACTCTTGTGTGATTTGAAATTCGGGCATAACTGCCGTCTTTTTCATGGCTCCGAACAGCGGGCTGAATGGTTCACGGGGTTGGAAATCTATCGGACCGTTCTTGATCTGCACAATAACATTATCCCGAAATTTATCATCCAAAGGTTCAAATTCAAGATAGGCTTGTTTGGCACGGTCGCTGTCGGTAGGAGAATAAACGAAAGCGCGCCACATCACAATGCCATGATAGGACCTCAACACATCGGCAAACATATTGGCTCCTTCGGCATGAGTCCGTCCGTAGTCACACGGACCGGGCTGCCCTTCGGAATTCGCTTTCACCAGAAAACCTCCGAAATCGGGAATCAGAGAATAAATCTCTTTGGCTTTCTGCTTCCACCAGTTTATCACTTCTTTATTCAACGGATCGGAAGTGGATAAACCGCCTAAAGCTGCGGGAGAAGAGAAATTGATAGAAAGATATATTTTCAAGCCATAAGGGCGGAAAACGTCGGCCAAGACTTTGACTTTCTGCAAATAATCATTAGATAGTATCTTAGGACTTGCATTGACATTGTTTATTACAGTGGCATTAATGCCGATAGAAGCATTGGCACGAGCGTAGGCTTCATAACGGGGAGAGACAACAGACGGAAGTTCGTCCCATTTCCAAAGTGAATGTCCGGCATATCCGCGTTCGATTGTACCATCCAAGTTATCCCAATGATTCAGGATACGAATTCGATAATCAGGTCGTTCGGAGATATTGAGGGATTGCAAAGCTGATTCCGGTAGTTGTCCGGTAGCTTGCAGACGGAGTAAATGATACGTTCCATAAAGTACTCCTTGTTCACCGGAAGAAGCTATCGTTATTTGACTGCCACCTTTGGAGGTCTGAATCGTATATCCCTCATTTCCAAGTGCACGAAGTTCTTTATTGTTCCGGACCTCCAAAGTAACCGGGATTCCTCCCTGCCAGAAGTTCTGTAATTCGGAAACCGCAATACGTAATGTAGGTGATTGTTTCTTGCTGGTAATTTCCGCTTTCGCTCCCGATGCATAACGAAGCCACAAGGCACTTCCATCTTCTGCCCAAATAGAAGAAAAGCAAAAAAGGATAGTGAATATCAATGCAAATATATTTCTAGGCATATTTTTCAGATAGAAGCGGTAGTTTTAATGTATTCTATTATTCATCTTTTCCCTCGATAGTAATGATTCGCCCGTCTGCATCATACTGAAGTTCACAGACTTTTAGGCTACGGAGCCAAGTCTTTCCCTCTGATGGTACACAATCGTGATGAAACAGATACCACTTACCTTTAAACTCTACAATAGCATGGTGAGTAGTCCATCCTACCACCGGAGTCAGAATGACTCCCTGATAAGTAAACGGACCATAAGGGTTATCACCTGTTGCATAGCAGAGCAAATGAGTGTCTCCCGTAGAATAGGAAAAATAGTATTTACCATTATATTTATGCATCCACGAAGCTTCGAAGAAACGGCGTTCCGTATCCCCTGCTGTCAATGGCTTACCGTCTTCATCCAGAATTACCACTGCACGGGGTTCTTCGGCAAACTCCATCATGTCTTCACTCAAACGAGCAACACGCGACGGAATTGCTTCCTCCTCTCCTTCCGGCAAAATAGCAGATTCCAAGGCTTTATTATTACGGTAACGTTGAAGTTGTCCACCCCACAATCCACCGAAATACATATAATAGTTACCATCTCCGTCATCCCATACAGCCGGATCGATGCTGTAACTTCCCTTCATCGGATTAGCTTCCGGTATAAAAGGACCATAAGGTTTGTCACTCACAGCTACCCCGATACGAAATATATCATTCTGATCTTTCAATGGAAAATACATATAGTACTTACCATCTTTACAAACCACATCACAATCCCAAAGTTGACGGCCCGCCCAAGGAATATCCTCCGTGGAAAGCACCACTCCATGATCTTTTATTTCACCGTTCATCACATCATCCATAGAATACACGTGATAATCTTTCATATTGAAATGATCGCCATTATCATTTTCAGCAATACCACTTTCCCAATCGTGCGAGGGATAAATATACAGTTTGCCATCAAATACATGTACGGCAGGGTCAGCCATATAATCACCGGGAACTAAATATCTTTTTTCTGTTTTCATGCTTTTTCGGTTTTTCTGTTAGAAACTTATTTTGTTTTTTCAGCCTCTTTGATAATCAGGTCGACTACCGGCTTCGGCTGATAATTGCGATCAAAAAGTAACGGATAATCTGTGCGGCCTCTCATCGGCCAGTCATTACGCCAAGAGTTCTGATCGGCTACTCCCCAAAGAGTAACCCTGGTGATGAGGTTATGATGTTTCAGGAACAGACGGAAAAAGTCATTCATTCTTTCAGTCCATGCTTTCGATACCTCTTCCGGTAATCCATCCGGATAAGGATTCATCTCTTTCTTATATTCAAAGGAAGCGGAAACTTCTGCACCTACATTGGGATTCGGTGATGGTATCACCGTCAAATCCAGTTCTGTTATCATTATCTTCACTCCTGTTCCGGCAAAAGCCAGCATACTCTTCTCAAATTCACTGATTTTCGGGTAGTCCATGCCGATGTGTCCTTGCATACCTATGGCATCAATACGGATTCCACGTTTTTTCAAATCGTTCACCATTTTCACGACGGCTTCTCTTCTCCCCGGTTGGGCCATTGAGTAGTCATTGTAGTAAAGTTCGGCATCCGGATCGGCCTCGTGTGCATATTGGAAAGCCAATGGGATATATTCTTCCCCCAGAATCTCATAAAACTTTGTCTTGCGATATGCTCCATTATCTTCAATCGCTTCATTTACTACATCCCAGCCTTTGATACGGCCTTTATAGCGTTTCACGATGGTAGTGATATGGTCTTTCATCCGTTTCTTCAGGACTTCCGGAGAAACATTATTCCCGTCCTTATCTACGCAAAACCAAGGAGCCAATTGTGAATGCCAAATCAGGCAGTGACCAATGATAGCCATTTGATTGCTCTCACCAAAACTGACAAATTCATCTGCCTGCGCAAAATTATACTTATTTTCTTTCGGATGAATGACAGAAGACTTCATGCAGTTTTCCGCCACGATGGAATTAAAATTCTTCTTTACAATTTCAACAGCTGCGACATCCTTACCGGAACTTTGATGTGTGTTCACTGACACGCCAATCAAAAACTTGTTTTTCAAAGCCTTTTTCAGCGAATTTCCATCTTTCGCAAAAACTTCTCCATAAGAAAAAGAAAACATCACTGTCAATAATAACAGAATTATTCGTTTGAGTTTCATACGTTATATTTTTGAGTAATAAACATTCTACTATCTTATCTATTCGCCTTTTTTACAGCGCGATTCTATCTCCTCATTTATATTGTCAATCACATTATCTTCCAATTCATATTTAGAAATAATGAACATAGCGACCAAAAGCAACAACGCCGGAATAACGGCTACGAGCCACAGTATTCCCTGTTCGGCAAAAGGTGATTGTGACACTTCATTTGTCTGGTCGAATCCGACAAAAGCCATAACAAGTCCCGGTACAACTCCTCCAAGAGCCATTCCCGCTTTATAGAAAATACCAGTCAAAGCATTGACTATACCCGAAATACGTTTACCATGAGTATATTCGCCATACGAAATTACTTCGGGAACCAAAGCCCACATATACCCTGTCGCAATAATGACTCCCGTCGATTTTATGAACTGCGCCACAAAGACCAACCATATCTGCGTTTTGAGTACCGGAACTACAGAAATAATATACAGCAATGCCATACCCAATATAGCGACTGAAAGGAATACATAAAACATTTGCTTTTTTCCAATCGCACGTTTAATGGCAGGTACCATCGGCATGAAAATGAATGCGGGTATCGAGCCCAACGCCATAAAATAAGGCAACATCTCCGGTGCATGTACATTATAAATCATATAATATGAACCGGCAGAATTACCAATCGCCATCATTGCAAAAGCAGTAATGAAAAAGAACGCCAAAATACGCAAAGGTTTATTTCTACAAAATTCTATCCACAAGTCGGACACTTTTACTTTAGATGTCTCCTCCTGATCCATAACCACACGCTCCTTCGTCTGGTTAAAGCAGAACATCAATAACGCCAATCCGATAACAGCATAAATAGTCATCGTAATAAACCATGCGTTAGCAGATGCAGTAGTATTGATTTTACCATCGGGAGACAACACCTTCACCAGTATCGGAATACCGTATGCCACAGCCAAACCACCCAAATTGGCAAGAAACATACGCACTGACGTCAACACCGTGATTTCATTCGTATCGCGGGTAAGTGACGCATTCAGTGCTCCATAAGGCACATTAATCAATGTATAACACATGGATAATCCAACGTAAGTGAAATAGGCATAGAACAGTGAACCCGAAAAGCCGTTCCAAAAACAAAGAATAGCAAAACCAGTCAGCGGAATTCCTCCCCAAATAAGATATGAACGGTATTTACCTAGTTTAGGATTGTGTTTATCGACGAAAGCACCCACCAGAGGATCCCAAAGGACATCCACTATCCTGACAATAAGAAACATCACGGCTGCCACTTCCGGTTTAAGTCCATATACATTGGTATAAAAAATCAGCAGATACATACATACGGTCTGGTAAATAAGGTTTTGCGCCAAATCACCGGAACCGAATCCTATACGTTGAAGCCAAGAGAGTTTATAGAAACCTTTCGCTTCATTGGTCTTTATTGTATTCTCCATAAAATAGATAAATTGGTCATTTTCTGTTTTTCGTATTCATTTCTATCAAGATAGCTGCTGCCACTCGTTGCCCTAGCGTCTTTTTATCCAATGGATGAATATCATTCCATTCTCCTAAATCACTATTTTTAATCAGAGTAACATTTTTATTTGTATCGGCTACTTCCGCCTGCGCTTTCCGGAATTCCGCCCAGGCAGTGCGTCCTCCTTTATCTGTGGGTGAAAGGAAATCCGCCAGCTCAATGATATAGAAAGGCATATCCGACTTATTCCATCGCTGTCTCCAATCGCTAATCATAGCCGTCAACAAGTCTTTATACTCATTTCTGCGTGAGACATTCGATTCTCCCTGATACCAGATGACACCGGATACCGTATAGTTCAGCAAAGGAGCAATCATTGCATTATACAGTCCTGTGGGTTTATAATGAAAAGCCGTTTGTCCCGGAGCAGCGGGCATAGGAGCACCGAGATGATATTTCCAACTCCCCTCCAAATTGATCTCCGATTCTCCTTTTTCCGGCTGACCTTTTCCGAAAAGGATTTTATAAGGCTTTTCCTTTACAAATTGAGGACGACCGCCATAACTGAAAAGGCGTATGGTTATTGTATTTTTTCCGGCTTTCAACAATCCGGCAGGAATGGTGTAGATACGGGGAGGATACTGATAAGAGACAGTCCCCACAAATGTGCCATTTACATAGACCGAATCTGCATCTACGATGCATCCCAAACGAAGAGTCGCTTTCTCTCCCGCCTGTTGTGCAGACACCTGAAAGTCTTTACGGAACCAGTGGGAGCCATTGACGGTATTCAGTCCGTTTGTTGCCCAGCCGGAAGTAAACAAATCTGTTTCTGTCCAATTGCTATCATCATAATCGGCAGCATACCAAGGGGTAGCCTCATGCATCCCTTTGTCTCCCTGACACAACGCCACATTCCAAGCATGACTTTTCTTCCTCTCCTCTTTTTTCATCGATTCCACCAAGTCGTCCGATTCATAGATACGCTTTTCATTCAAATAGTATGGAAAAGGCTTCAACCCTTCCTCACTGATCCACGCTTCTACCGGTGAACCTCCGACACTGGAATTTATGATTCCTACCGGAACCTTTGTCTTTTGATAGACATCTTTAGCGAAGAAATAGGCCAAAGCAGAGAAAGGCATCACATTTTCAGGAGTCATCGCTTGCCAGGAAATTCCCGGAATATCTGCCTGCGGAGCATGAAAATTATAGAGCAGAGGTGTTTTTATATAGCGTACCATCGGATAGTTACTGTCCGTAGATATTTCATCGCGAAAACGATCTGTAACCCGTGAAACAGGCAATTCCATATTCGACTGTCCCGAACATACCCAAACATCACCAATAAGAATATCCTTTAATTCGATATCATTAATGGCCATCGTATAAGGTCCGCCAGCTTTCAATATAGGTAAAGTCACTTTCCAGTTACCTTGTACATCAGCAACAGTCTTATATTTCTTTTTCAGGAAAGTTATATCAACGGTTTCATCAGGATCAGCCGTTCCCCAGATATTGACAGGTTCCCCACGCTGAAGTACCATTCCGTCGGAAACAAGAGTCGGAAGTTTAACCTTTGCTCCGCCCAACAAGGCGAAGCAAAGGAACACAACTACTAACCCTACCTTATAAAACCAATACTTATTCATTCTGTCTTTTCTTTTATATGTCTTTATTTCATGATAATTTAGCAAGAGAAGAAATCCATCGGGATTCCACTTTGCAAACTTAGGAAGTTTCTTCCCACTTACCCAGAAATTCTGATTCAAATCATTACTCGCTTGTTACATCATCGTTTACGTATGTTACAAAAACTTGTTGCAATGTTACATTCAAGCTGAAACCACCGATAAACAAGAGGAAAGGGAAAGTTTTAGAACGAGCGGATTACAGTAGTTATTGTTATTCATTTGATCCACTCCAAGATAATAACAACTACTGTAACCCTCACTCTCCCCTTCTTTAATCGTTATAAAATCATTTATTCCAAATCTCCGGTAAAGTCTCCGCTGACATCTTTACCAGCCAAACCATCGGCCACTCCCTTATAAGCATGTTTACGTGCATAATTAGCATCCCAAAGGTTCGGAGCGTCATTCGGTATCCAATTCACATGTTCTTTTTCATTGTCCGATACTCCCCAGATGGTAATACCATATTGTTTGTCCGCTGGGATATACTTCTTGTACATATCAATGACATACTGATACATTTCTGCCTGTTGTGCCAGATTTTCAGTAGTAGGCGACGAGGTGTTAACCTTAATATCCAACTCGGATACTTTAATCAACTTGCCGGTAGCACCCAGTTTCTGGAACATTTGAGCAATATTGTCTTTATTGGAATCAATAGCAATATGCATTTGTGTACCAATACCATCCACTGTGGCCCCTTTGCTTTCGATGTATTCCACATATTTAATCAGACCGTCACACTTATTGAGGTTATATTCCAGATTATAATCATTGATGAATAGTTTATCATCCGGATTTCCATACTGACGGGCAAGTTTGAAAGCTTCTACTGCATAGTCTTTCGGAGTCAGGAAATAATCTTGCCAGTAGAATTCATCAGAAGCCAGATCAGTTTTGCCTTTACCAGTCTTAATGTCTGATGTTTTTCCGTCATCCATTGGTTCATTGACTACGTCCCATGCATGAACATAAGGTTTGCAATGGGTAACCATCTTTGAAATCCAGTCTTCCATAGCATCTCTGATAATCTCGGCTTTTTCTTCGTCGGTCTTCTCAATGATAGTAGGACCGGAAGCGCGAGTGACTGCACGTGTCTCCACCACTTTCTCCGACAATACGATATTATCTATATAATAATCGCCTGCACTAACTCCGAAATTGATACAGAATCGATTCATATCCTCTTTAGACACTGTAAATTCTTTCTTAAATTCTGTCCAAGTCGTACTCACATTTCCATCTACATAGCATTCACCTGCATAACTCGTTGAGTTCTGAATTTGAATTTGGAAAGTAGTTGAGACACTTGCTTTAATCATAGCAGAGAACTCATAGGTCTTGCCGACTTCCAAAGGAGTATCAAAGCCATATCCAGCCTGTGCCTTATATGCATTGCCCGCCCCTCCGTCAACAGAACTAGTCAGCTTCATCGAATATGAACTTCCATATCCTTCACCTTCTTCCGAAATCGCGGCTTTTCCACTACTCCAAGCTCCCCAAGGAGTAATAGCTTTGCTTTCAAAATCTCCGTTAGAAATCAGATTAACCACAGTAGGATCGGCATCTTTGTCTGTCACAACAATATTATCTACATAATAAGTCACATCCGGCAAATAACCAAATTCAAATGCAATCTGAAATGTAGTACTAACAAAATCATTCACTGTGATCTTCACCTGCTGCCATTGAGACGTTGTCTCAAAAGCTTCCGTCCAACTGCCACCTGTAGCATACCAGTCTTTATATGGATAATTATTTCCTAACCCAGCGAAAGTCAACCGGGCTTTACCAGCTTTATCCGAACGGACAAAAAATGAAATTTCATAATTATGCCCACTTACTGCTGAAATGTCAGGAGTATATAATTGCACTGAATGAGCAGCCGTTACAGAAGATCCTACTGCAAATTTCAATGCTTTGGAAGTAGCTGTCAGTCCTTCCCCTTCCACAATGGACATCGCATCACTTCCATTTTTACGATTCCAGCCATCAAAGGTTCCATCTTCAATGCCCGACAAATCCAACAAATTACTGCCCGCCGGCCCCGGAATAACTTCCGGTGCAATCAGACTATTCAGATAACTCGCATTCTGATTAGTGTGCCAAATCAGACAGTGCCCATAAATGCTGATACCCGCTTCTATGGTCTTTGTAAACAACTGATCGACCTTATCAAATTTCAAATTCCCTTTAGAATCGACCATAGGACCGTGCTTCATGGCATATCCTATCGTCAGATCATTAAAGTTCTCATTCACAATGGTAGTCGTTGTCTCGTCACCAAGATATTCATCCATCCCCACTCCGATACCCAACTTAAAGTTGGGATCGGATAAATATTCTTTCAACGGCTTGTAACGGGAAATCTTTTCAGCCAACTGTAAAGGCAGTTCGGAAGAAGTAACCGCTCCATGTGTAGGGTCTTTATACCACTCCATCTTATTATCGTCACACGATGTCAATATCAGCACCGACAAGGCAACAAACGGAAGCATATTTCTGTATTTCATAATCTTTTCAATTTAAAGTCATTATTATTCTGCATCCTCTTCTTCGTCCGGGAAATCGGTATATTCCGGCTTCGTCAAAGGTACGACACGCCAGTTATCAATATAAATCTTCACGGAAGTTGCTTTGGATAGAAACTCTGTTTCTTTATCCGAGCTCGCACCTGTGATCTTATCCAATGTAATATCAGAGTTCTCAAAATAGAAACCGAAGTTGGCATAAGAAGCAGATGCACGGGTAGCGGCCACATCGGCAAAAGTGGTCCAAGCTCCGCTGGATGCTTTCGATTTGTAGAATTCACTAAACGGAACAGTTACAGTCTGCCAACCGGTTGTCTGGAAAGGAACAATCTTTCCGTCTACAAGCCACGGTACGTAATTATAACAGTCTCTCTCCCATTCTCCACCGTTGAATCCGTTCTGACCACAAATCTTCAGGAATCCGGATTCAGACCAAGGTTCGGGCACATAAATTTCAAACTGAATAGCACATTCGGTAACAGGAGTTTCAGCAGGGACACCCAGCGTCAACCAGTCAGGATCAGTACCATTACCAGCTGTCCAAACTTCAGCACAACGATTCTTCGCTGCTGCCACCGGCAACTGTCTTTCTAATGGCAAACGACAGTAAGCACCTTGCGACACATTACCTTCACCAATCGAAGCAGATTCCAGTTCGGTTGTTTGAATCATACTTTCAGAATCGCCCCATGCCCCTTGTGCACCCACTCCGTCGAAGTTCAACAACAAGCCTTTCTTATAATTGAAATAGGCAGGAGAATAAGCACCACCATTCGAACCTTCTACGAAAATAGAACCGCCCTCTTCAGAAACTCCGGCAGGCATATCCACCATAAAATATTCACCGTCAAGATCAGAAATAATACCTTCTGTCACCACCACATTTCCGGGGAAAACGACTTTTGCTATTTCCGTCAATCCACTTCCGTAAACAATGATAGGTTCACCTATATTCGGCATACAGTTGGAGATTTTCGTTATAGACGGTGCAGCAGCACGAATCTGGAAATCATAAACGTATTCACCGCCATCTTTTACCAAACGAATTGTATTACGTACATTCTCGTCAGCTTCTGTAGTCGGAACTTTACTGTTCACACTAACCAAAAAAGATTTATTCGAAACAAAAACCGGATTAAAATAACAGTTATATCCATTAATATACACTTTCTTCAATCCGTTGAATCCTTCACCTTCAATTCGAATCAGTTGTCCCAAACGGGCAAAATCAACCAAACGGTCAGGAACATTCGACTTCGCGTCTTCCAGATAGATCCCGGTTATGTTCATCACAGAACTTCCGCCATTATCGTCATCGTCGTCACACGAAACAAATGAACAAGAGCAGATGAGCAGACTCACCAATAAGCCAAATGCTTTCATACTATTTTTATATATCAAGCTTTTCATTCGTATTCTCGTTTTTAGTTAAACAAATCGGTTATTCTGTCTTCCTTAAATGCATAAGGCATAGGATCCGCTTTCAACAAAGGATTTTGCACAGTCTCCGATTCCGGATAAGGAAGAAGGAATATACTGGAATCGACGTCACCTATGGCACGCTTCGTTTCATCCGAATCCTCGTCTCTCTTCAAAGTCTGTGTATCCGCATCCCATACTACAGGAATAGCAGTACCCCTATCCTGTCCGGTGATATAATTGAGTACTTCCTGTTGTTTATAATAAGCTCTACGTACCAAGTCATACCAATACTGTCCTTCCAGACAAAGTTCCAGTCTACGCTCACGACGAATATCTTCGTAAGTAATCGAATTTTGGGGTTCCAAACCGGCACGCTTGCGCACTTTGTTAAAGTATTCCATTGCATCGGCATCATCTGTTGAAGGATTATTTCCCAATATAGCTTCTGCATAAATCAGATATACTTCTGCCAGACGCAACATGTAAGTATTGATAGGAGTACTTCCGGAAGTGATCTTCGCATTATCTTTGCTAGAACCACAAACATATTTCTTACAATAAATTCCGGAAACAGTACCCGATGCTTTCTTCTCACAAGTATATCCTCCGTTTGCTTTCTGTATTTCAGGATAATGATCGCCATAAGCCATCCAAGTCGGCTGACGCCGTTTATCTCCTTTTTCATACTCCCAAATCACGTCCGGTTGTGCAAAAACATAACCGCCCCATGCACGGTCATTACCGGTAATAGCCGACTCACAAGCAAAATAATCCTGTATCGTATTACATTCCCCATACGTACCATTACTAACCCATTGTAAAGCAAACAGTGTTTCCGAGTTGTTATTTTTATCAATCATAAACAAATCGGCATAATCAGTCATCAGTTCAAAATTTCTGTTTTCTATCACTTTTAAAGCCGCTTTCTTTGCCAAATCCAGATAGTCCTGATTACGGGTCGCACTATTAGGGTTACTACTATAACCGGCATACGTCAGATAAACACGCGACAACATGCCAAAGGCACTGTATTTATTGACACGTCCGGCAGCAGAAGAAACCTCCGGCAAATATTTTGCCGCAAATTCCAAGTCACGCATCGCAAATTCATAGACATCACTTACCGGGCTAGTATTGACAATTGGATTAGCCACCAGTTCATCCGTATCCTCATTTATAATAACATTTCCCCATAACATCGCCAGATAGGAATAAGCAACTCCACGCATGAACCGTGCTTCAGCAATATATGGGTTCTTCACTTCTTCGCTATTGGATGAGTTACCTTTGATCCCGTTAATAATCTTATTAGTTTGCTGTACTATATTGTATAATGAGCCCCAAGCCGAAACTAACGGCCCCGTCAATCCGGTTTCGGTCAAATCGGCAAAAGGATAGATATAATTAGAGGTTGTCGCACAAAGGTTGAATCCGCGTCCATCACCCAGTCCATAATAGAACTTATCGTTAAAGTCGAACCACACCTTATTATACAAAGGAGCTGTTGCTGCCCGGAAATCATCTTCCGTTTGATAAAAGTTATCTCCTGCGATATTGGAGTTATCTTCAGAATCGAGGAAGTCACTGCATCCTGCAAACGCCAAAGCTACAGCCAACATGAAAGAGTATATATATTTACTTGTTTTCATATTTAGTCACTTTAAATGATTAAAAGGTTAAATTCAGACCGAATGTATAAATTCGCGGAGAAGGATAACGATAGTTATCAAAGCCTGTAAGCAAAGCGTCCTGATTGGCAGAACCTATTTCCGGGTCCATCCCTTTGTATTTTGTGAATGTATATACATTCTGCAGGTTACAATAAAGTTTCAGATTCTGAATACCAATCGGTGCCAACCATTTACGCGGGAACGTATAGCCGAAAGAGATAGACTGAATACGCAGGAAAGAACCATCTTCCACAAAGCGGTCACTGAAACGATAATTGGAATCATCTGTCCCTTTGGCAATAGCCATACGGCAAGCATAAGGGTCACCGCCTACAATCTGTATATTCCGATAATCATCCGGACCATTCGGATCAATCAAAGCCAGTTGTGCATAATCCAACGCCGATTTCAGGATATTATTATTGCCCCGTGGATTTTCAAGTTCACGACGCCCCCAGTTTACAACTTCATTTCCCACCGATCCGGTCAGGTTAATGCTCAAGTCGAAGCCTTTATAAGAGAAAGAGTTACCGAAGCCGAAAGTAAAGTCCGGTTCAGGATTACCGATATAAGTACGGTCCTGTTCATTGATAACACCGTCTTTGTTTACATCTTCAAAAATATAATCACCAATCCAGATACTATTCTTGGAAATCGACATACCTTCAGGCAATGCTACCGGCTTAATTGCTCCGGAAGCATCTTTATAGTAAAAGTCAGTAGCCTTTTCAAAGCGGCCAATCACTTTATAACCATAAAACTGTCCGATAGGGTTTCCTACTGATGTACGTGTCAGTACGGTTATTGTTTCGCCTGTCTGATTACTCTTATCTATCAGGCTGGTTGCCGTATCCAGCGATTTTACTTTATTACGGTTCATAGAGAATACCACGTTACTTCTCCATTGAAATCCGCCTTTATCAATATTCACTGTATTTAAAGTCAACTCAAGTCCTTTATTCTCCAAAGAACCCACATTCTTCCAGGGTGCGGAAGTAGAGCCCTGACCTGAAGTTCCCACATAAGCAGGAAGAGGCACTTGCAACAACAAATCATTTGTTTTCTTATAATAAATATCGGCTATCAATTCAATCCTGTTCTGGAAAAGATTAATATCAAGTCCCAGATTACTTGAATAAGTAGACTCCCATTTCAATTCGGGATTCGGAGTATTGCCAGCCAGCAATCCTGTTCCCCAAACGGTAGCAACAGATGAATAAATGGCTTTATATGCATTATTAGGCACATTCTGATTACCTACAACACCCCATCCTAAACGCAATTTCAGATTATTAATAATATTGTTGTCTTTCAAAAAAGATTCATTGGAAACCTTCCAAGCCAAAGCAGCCGACGGGAACCATCCCCAACGATTATCTTTGTAGAATTTGGAAGAACCGTCGCGACGAAGAGTAAATGTCAACAGATATTTGTCATCGTATGAATAGAACAGACGGCCGAAATAAGATAAAATCGAACTTTCTCCACTATTACCATTATTCTTGGCTGTTGCGGCATCTCCCAATGTCAGGTCGGTTGCGGCATTGGACAAATATCCCATACGGCTTCCCATCAGATATTCCCATTTGCTCTCCTGCATTTCCTGGCCAATCATTGCATTCACATTGTGCACTCCAAAAGTTTTCATGTAATTCACGATATTTCTCCAACTCCAGAACTTATTATATGATTTGGAGAAAGTCCCCTGACGGTCCGTATTTTCAATCGCACCAAAAGTATATGAGGGATCAAATTTATAAGTATTAGTTACCCCATAATCGAAAGACAATTCCGTTTTAAACGTCAGTCCGTCAATGATAGTAGCTTCAGCATAGGTGTTTGCCCGAATACCCATTTTCTCGTTGCGGTTATCCTTAATCATGGCAAGACCCACCGGATTCGTTTGTACCCATTCGTCCGTATCCGGTCCGTCAAATGTGCCTTCAGCATTACGAACAGCCACACTCGGACTCTGCAATAAAGCAGTTCTAATCAACGACTCGTCAGATACAGTCAATTTCTGACGGGAATTACTAAACGCAAAGTTAATACCCATTTTTAAATAGCTCTTCACCTGGGCATCAAAACTACCTCGTAAGTTCAGACGCCTGAACCCTGAACCAACAGCAATACCATCCTGATTGAGGTAACCTGCTCCCAATGCATAGTTACTTTTATCAGTACCTCCGGTCACAGAAAGATTATGACTGGTCATCATAGCTTTAGAGAACATCTCATCCTGCCAGTCTGTACCCTCACCTAGTAAATCCGGACGAACAAAGTTATTATCCTTGTTCACTATTCCCCAATCATTTCCCGAATAGTCTTTTCCTGAACGAACATTCTTATGCTCCGCATATTCACGCAGATTCAGCATATCCAGTTTTTTAGGCATTTCCTGCCATCCTATATATCCGTCATAAGTTATTTGCGCCTCACCCTTCTGTCCACGTTTGGTAGTAATCATAATCACACCGTTTGCAGCTCGCGCACCATAAATAGCAGTGGCGGAAGCATCCTTTAATACGTCCATAGAGACGATGTCCGAAGGATTGATAGATGCCAGTGCATTATCACTTCCCGAACCTGTGGAACCGTCGATGATAACACCGTCAATGACAAAGATAGGTTCATTGGAGGCATTCAAAGAGTTGATACCACGAATACGGATGGAAGAACTACCACCGGGCATACCGCTATTAGCCTGTACCTGCACACCAGCAGCACGTCCTTGCAGTACCTGGTCAACGGAAGTCACTACAGATTTCTTAATGGCTTCATCGTTGACCGATACAACAGAACCGGTCAGGTCACTACGTTTCATCTGACCATATCCAACTACAACTACTTCGTCTAATACTTTTGCATCTTCTTTGAGGGTAATATCAAACTGCTTTTTCCCGGCTACAGGAATCGTTTGTGTCTGATATCCGATAAAAGAAATCTTCAAGCTACCTTTGGCTGATACATTCAACTTAAAATTACCATCCAAATCGGTAACTATACCATTGGTAGTGCCAGCTTCTACTACACTGGCTCCGATAATCGGTTCGCCCGATGCATCTTTGACCACTCCCGTCACGGAAACAGTCTGTGCCAATACCCATACAGGGAAGAGGCAGAAAAGAATGATAAGACCTAACGGTCGAAAATAATGATTTGTGCTTTCCATAAAATCATTTTTTTAATTAATAATGATAGTGGTTAATCCAAGTTATAGGTTTTTCTCTTCTTATTTATAATAAGGAATAGAGTAAGGAATTCATGTTTCCATAAGCAGTTATTATTTTAAGGTGTCCGACAATTCATTTTTTTGGTTAATGCAAATTTATGGATAATATATCAAGCATAGGTGGAGATTTTGTTTCAAGCAATTGACAGGCGGTTACATACACTTGCATGTACGTTACAAGCTATTGCACACCCGTTACATACCCCTCCCAGAAGCATCCCTAAAGGGTTTGCACGTAACATCAGTAAAAGGAAAAGTAACAAAGCTAATGCTATTTTAATTTAATATAGTATCTTTGTCTATATAAAAAGCACCAATAAACCCTGCTTATATTAATGAGTATGAAAGCACAAATCCTATTCCTTTTTTCCATATACTGTTTCCTGATAGGAAGCACTCCTGTTATGAAAGCACAGACCGGCAAATTCTATTCAACAGACAAAGAACTTTCCAACAGTCTGATCAATGCCGTATATCAGGACCGGAAAGGATTTATCTGGATAGCTACCGAAAACGGACTTAATAAATTCGACGGGACACGTTTCTCGATCTATCGACATAATGCTACGGATAGCACCAGTTTGAAAAACAACTATGTACGGACATTATTCGAAGACAGTCGCGGTAATTTCTGGATCGGATGCATCAATGGCTTACAGCGATATGACCGCGCCACAGACAACTTTCACGAATTATTCATCTCTCGGAAAGACGGACGAAAGAATCCTCATATCACTTCCATTATTGAACGCCGGAACGGAGATCTTTGGATAGCAACTTCCGGACAAGGCGCCATATCCCTAAAAAAGAACAGCAATCCCGCCTCCTTCCATATCGAAACCGAACTGACAGACCGGATAGGTAGTAACTACCTGAATGTCATTTTCGAAGATTCCCGGCAAAATTTATGGATTGCTACAGAAGAAAAAGGACTTTACCGTTATTCTCCGGAAAGTAAAGAGCTTAAAAGCTATAAAGCACCTTATCATATAGCAGGTGATGACGTTTCTGCCATTTGTGAGGATGCACACGGACAAATTTTCGTAGGAACCTTGACAAAAGGTCTTTTCAGACTATCATCCCGACAGGAAGGAAACTTCGAACCTGTCCTCTACCAAAACCGGATGAATTTGAATATCCGGACTCTCATCATTGATACCCGTGGAAAACTTATCATAGGAACAGACGGTGAAGGAGTAAAAGAATATCAGCCTCAACAAGATATTATTGTGGACAGTGAGATTAATGCGGGTCCCTTTGACTTCTCCAAATCCAAGGTTCACTCGTTAATCGAAGATAAAGATCACAATTTATGGCTGGGCATTTTTCAGAAAGGTTTGATACTAGTGCCCGGCATTTCAAATAAGTTCGACTACTACGGCTACAAATCAATACACAACAACACCATTGGTTCCAGCTGTGTTATGGCTATTCATACAGATGAACAAGCTACAATCTGGATAGGTACGGATAACGACGGATTATATGCCATAAACGATCAGGGAAAACAATTACGCCATTACACCCATCAGGCAGGTAATCCCCAATCTGTCCCCGGCACTATCCTATGTCTCTATGAAGATTCCAATCAGGAACTTTGGCTAGGATCTTACTTCGATGGTCTGGCACGGATGAACAAACAAACCGGAACATGTCAAGATGCCACCTCGCTTTTACAAGGAAATCTTAACGCAGGCAAGCCCAAAGTTTCCTGCATCATTGAAGACAAAAACAAGAATCTCTGGGTGGGTACTTATGGTTCGGGCTTATACAAAATCAATTTACCAACTCAACATGTCACCTATTACGAATCTACCCGCAACGAAAACGATGACTGGAGCATCAACCGACTTCCAAACGATTGGATCAGCTACCTACTGGAAGATAAAGAGGGAATGATATGGATCGGCACTTATAAAGGTCTGGCCGTACTCAATCCTCAAACGGACAATTTTATCAATTATAAAAAGCAAAACAATCTCCTCCCCGGGTATGTCGTTTACAGTTTATTGGAAAGTAGTAATGGAGAGATCTGGGCTGGTACTTCCGAAGGATTGGTCTGCCTGAATAAAGACAGACTAACACCTGTACTTTTCACTACTGCCGATGGACTCCCCAGTGATATTATTTGCGGCCTGGCTGAAGACGAGAAAAAAAATATATGGATCAGTACCCATCAGGGAATCTCCAAACTGAATCCTCCGGAAAAGAAGTTTATCAACTATTATGCAGGCGACGGTCTGCAAGGAAATGAGTTTACACGCACTGCTGTATTTAAAGATAAACGCGGCAAGATATTTTTTGGAGGTACCAATGGAGTAACTGCTTTCTACCCCCAGGATATCACCGAAATCAAAAAAGAAATGAATGTATTGATTACCGGCTTTCACGTTGCTAACCGCCCTGTGAAAAAAGGGGATAAATCCGGCAACAATGTCATCACTGATACTGCTGTCATGGATACCGAGCAATTTACACTGGCATATAATGAAAATACATTCAGCATTGATTTTTCTGTTTTGGAATTCAGCAATCCCGACCGGATTAGTTATCAATATAAGATAAAAGAATTAGGCGATGAATGGATCAGTACGCAACCGGGAACAAACCGGGTGACTTATAGCAGTCTGAAACCGGGGAAATACACTTTCTCCGTACAGGCACGCGACCATAATAATTTCTCTAATATCCGCACAGTTACTATTGCCATCACTCCACCCTGGTACCAGACCTGGTGGGCAAAAGTAATCTGGGGATGCCTCGGAGCATTACTAATCTATGCTCTTACCATGTATATTCTGTCACGTATCCGCCACCGGCAAGAAGTGATGCGACAAAAACACATGGAACAGATTAACGAAGCCAAATTACAATTCTTCATTAATATCTCACATGAAATACGTACCCCGATGACTCTTATCATCAGCCCGTTAGAGAAACTGTTAGCCGAACATTCCGAGAAACAACCGGTTTATCTCATGATTTACCGGAATGCCCAACGTATTCTACGTCTGATCAATCAACTGATGGACATACGAAAACTGGACAAAGGACAAATGCATCTGAAATTCCGGGAAACAGACATCGTAGGATTTATCAATGACTTGATGCAAACATTCAATTATCAAGCGCAAAAAAAGAACATCACATTTACTTTCGAAAAAGAACTGGAAGGTGCTGATTCTCTGAAAGTATGGATTGATCTAAATAACTTTGACAAAGTATTGATGAATGTCCTTTCCAATGCTTTCAAATATACACATGAGGGAGGAAATATCGAAGTGTTATTGAAAACCGGTCACAACGATGCCTACCGGGGTGCTTTGAAAGATTATTTCGAGATAGATATCACCGATAACGGAATCGGTATTGACAAAAACAAAATAGAACAAATATTCGAGCGTTTCTATCAGATTGACAACGACATGACACAATCTAATTTCGGTACAGGAATCGGACTGCATCTTTCACGGTCGTTAGTGGAACTGCACCACGGCATCATCAAAGCAGAAAACCGCGAAGACGGACAAGGAACCCGTTTCGTCATCCGCCTGCCGTTAGGTAGTAATCACTTGAAAGCAGAGGAACTGGAAAATCCTGAAGAAACCGGAAGCGAACCAACAATCTCCCAACTTCCCAAAGATTCCATCTATGAAACGGAAGAAGAAAACAAAACTAACGAGTACAGGAAACCCAAAGCAAAAACACGTTATCGCGTCTTAATCGTAGAAGATGATGAAGAAATACGTCGCTACATACGTAGCGAACTGGATAGTGATTTCCGTATCTACGAATGTATAAATGGACGGGAAGGACTGGAAACCATTTTGAAGGAGAAACCCGATCTCGTCATCAGTGATGTTATGATGCCCGAAATGGATGGAATCACTCTCTGCCGGAAAATAAAACAGAATATCAATATCAATCATATACCTATTATATTATTAACCGCCAAATCGAAAGCCGAAGACCAAATCGAAGGACTTGAAATTGGAGCAGATGCTTATATCGTAAAACCATTCAACACTGAATTATTACGAACTACTATCAGTAATCTGATAGCCAATCGGGAAAGACTGCGCGGCAAACTGGTAGGTGAACAACAAGTAGAAGAAAAAATAACAAAGATAGAAATGAAGTCCAATGATGAGATCTTGATGAGTAAAGTAATGAAAACCATCAATGACCATCTTGCCGACCCTACCCTTAATGTAGAGATGCTGGCAGCCAACGTTGGAATGAGCCGCGTACATATGCACCGCAAATTAAAGGAGTTGACTAATCAGTCAGCACGAGATTTCATTCGTTCTATCAGACTGAAACAAGCTGCCAATCTGCTACGTGAGAAGAATCTAAGCGTTTCGGAAGTTGCATACGCTACAGGCTTCTCCAACCTCTCTCATTTTTCCAATACATTCAGAGACTTTTACGGAATTTCACCGAGTGAATATAAAGAACAACAGATGTAACAAACAGAATTAGACTTGTTACAAACAAGAATCTAAATTAGAAAGAAAGCCGTTATTGATATGACAAATAATGACTAAAGCTACTTATACATAATCAATGCAGACTGTCCGGGAATAATTACTTCCGGTCCGATCTGCGTACCTAATCCACGCACATCTATCACACCATCTTTGCATACCACTGTATATTTACCAACAGGCACTTCCAAACGCGCAGGAGTCATACGGGAATTAAACGCCACGATAATATCTTCCCAACTATCTCCGTTCGCATGATCCTTCAGGCGGAATGCAATCAGGTTTTGTCCTTCCACCGGAAGAAACTCCAGATGTTTCCGAACCCTTTCCGCATCTCCCATACGGAAAGCGGGATGGGACTTACGCAGATCTATGAGTCGCTTATAATACATGAAAACATCTCCGTTCGTCGTTTTACGTCGCCAATCGATAGCATTGACTGCATCCGGACTCTTATAACTATTGTCCACTCCTTGTTTATCGCGCATCACTTCTTCTCCTGCATAGATAAAAGGAATACCTTGCGAAGTGAAGACTACCGTCTGCGCAAGCTTATCAAGTCGAACCTGTTGCTCGGGAGTAGCTCCCGGCATACTTGCTTTCAAGCGATCAACAAGACACAAACCGTCATGGCAGGAAACGTAGCTAATCATCTGGGTAGGCTGCTCCGCCCACGGTTTCTGACTGTAATTAACAGAATCACACCGTACTTGCGGATGCTCAATAGCACCCACAATACCGAATTTAACACTCATTTCTGCTCCCGGAACTCCGGCGAGGAAAGCCCCTTTCTCCTTTTTCCACACAGGTCCGCAAAGCCCATCACGCAATTCATCCGAGAATACGGCAATTCCCGGCATGTGGGAAACATTCCCTTTCATTGCCAACGAATCTGCCGGATATTGGGGAGTGTCGGCTGCCCAACCTTCTCCATAAATACAAATGGTAGGATCAACCTTGTTCACCGCTTTCCGGATCTCATTCATGGTTTCAATATCATGCACTCCCATCAAGTCAAAACGGAAACCGTCAATATGATATTCTTTTATCCAATAAAGAACGGACTCTATCATAAACTTGCGCATCATAGGGCGTTCACTTGCCGTCTCATTACCGCATCCGGAACCATTTGCCAATGTCCCGTCTTCTTTCTGACGATAAAAATAACCGGGAACAGTACGTTCAAAATTACTTTCAACGGTATTAAAAGTATGATTATAAACCATATCCATTATCACACGGATACCAGCTCTATGCAGTGCTTGTACCATTTGTTTGAACTCTTTCACACGAGTGGCAGGTTGATAAGGATCAGTTGAATAAGAGCCATCCGGCACATTATAATTCGCCGGATCATATCCCCAGTTATAGTGGTTTTCTTCCAGTTTTGTTTCGTCGATAGAAGCATAATCAGAGGAAGGAAGAAGATGTACATGTGTCACTCCCAGTTCTATCAAGTGATCGATACCGGTCAATAACTTATCTGAATTCATGGTCCCGTGTTCAGTCAATGCGAGGTATTTACCTTTATTCTTAATTCCCGAAGTAGAATCAACCGAGAAGTCACGATGATGCATTTCATAGATAATCATATCAGCAGGAGATTTCAGAGAAGGACGTCTGTCACTCTCCCATCCCTCGGGATTTGTAGTCTTCCAGTCAATAATGGCAGCACGTTTCCCATTTACTCCGACAGCATGGGCATTGATTCCCGGCGTGTCTCCCTGCCATTTATCATTGATTTTTACATTGAAGGCATAGAATTTGCCAAGCAGGTTCTCATCTACTGAAGTTGTCCAGGTTCCATCTTCTGTGGGCTCCATCTTTACTGTTTCATAAGCATGTCCGCCTTCACCGGCATCATATAGCATCAGGCGTACTTCTTCTGCAGTTGGTGACCAAAGATAAAATTTGGTTGCCAACGGCGTATATTCCATTTCCGTAAGACTTCCCGTACGAACCGGATACAGCTCAAAAGAAGCATATTCCTTTTTCGCAGGGGAGCAGCTCATTACTGTTGTCACTGTAGTCACCCCTAATATTGCTAAATAATTACTTCCCATCTTCATTTAAACCTCCCCTAGATATTTCCTTTATATCTATCCCTATAATCAGTCGCTTTACTTCACCTTATCCGGATTCTTCGCTATAAAATCCTTCCAGCTATTATAACCTTTTTCCATGGTCGGCCGCCCCATTTGCAGGAAATGACAATAGGCTGCCGCCAATCCATCTGTTGCATCCATAAAAGTAGGCATATCCTCTTTGGGAAAGCGCAACATCCGCTGCAACATATCCGCTACCTGTTCTTTTGATGCCTGCCCGTTTCCGGTGATAGCCATCTTTATCTTCAAAGGAGCATATTCCGTAATCGGAATGTCCCGGCTCAACGCCACTGCCATCGCTACCCCCTGTGCACGGCCCAACTTCAACATCGATTGTACATTTTTACCGAAGAAAGGCGCTTCAATAGCCAGCTCATCAGGCAGATAACTTTCAATAATACTCAATACCCGTTCATGGATATGGCGAAGTTTCAGATAGTGGTTGGCAAATTTACGCAAGTCGATAATCCCCATCGCAATCATTTCAGGCTTGGTTCCTTTCACTCTTAGAACACCGTATCCCATGATTGTCGTACCGGGGTCAATCCCCAGGATTATCTTTTCTTTTACCGGTTGAATCACTCTATCACCTCCATCAGGGTCGGAAATCCGATCACTTTATCTTTAAATATTTTTGCCAGTTCGTCATTCAAACGTACTCCCTGTTCCAGATGCCAACGATGCAGTAACCCGCTGCTTTCCACCTCCCATTGCAAAGAATACGCACTTCCTTCTTCCCGATGACTTAATATCCGGCAAATGCGCGGTGCCTTTAAAGCACCGTGTTTCTGTACTTCAGGGATATAGCTTTCTTTTATCCAAATCATGAAATTGTCGTGAACATCCTCGTCCACTTGAAAAGTTGTATTATAAATCAGCATATTTTAATTTCATACTATTATTTACCGCAAACATAGCAATTATTTCAGAATAATGCATTATATTTGCGGCAACAAAAAAGATTCGTTTACAAACGTTATCATATAAGATAGAAAAGGGGCGTTAGCTCATCTGGCTAGAGCGCGACACTGGCAGTGTCGAGGTGATCGGTTCGAGTCCGATACGCTCCACTTTTTAAAAGAGCAATTTCCAAAAGAGTTGCTCTTTTTTGATAGCCTTCTTGAAGTAATTATATTGTACGAATCAGAACCAAGTTATTTGATAATTATGGAGCGCAAACTTATCATTCGTAATTTTGGAGCTATCGCTTCAGCAGATATTGCATTGAAAGACTTCAATATCTTCATAGGTGAACAAGGAGCCGGAAAGAGCACAGTGGCCAAACTAATTACTATCTTCGAGAATAGTAGGGATAAAGTTTTGAAGGTTGATTCCGACTATTTAATGACTAAGTTCTCCGAGTACAATATTATTTCGTATTTTAATCCGGACAGCTATATTAGTTATTCTTCAGAACAAGGAGATATCACCTACGAAGATGGTTCCTTCAATTTCACTTTTTCATACCATTCGACAAGCCATAATTTATACATTCCGGCAGAACGCTTCTTCATTAGTACATTCTCCCGCTCCATAGCTACTTTGGTGTTGTCCAAAGCACCTATACCAGTCACATTGTTGGAATTTGCCTCTTTCTATGAAAAAGCAAAGAACCTATTCGTAAATTATCAAGTTCCTATTTTCAATATAATATTCCAAGTCCGTGAGGCTAGTGAGAATCTAGTTTTAAGCAATTATGATAAAATCATTCCATTCAAAGACGCATCGTCGGGTATTCAATCCGTCGTACCCTTACTCATGGTTATTGATTACATCACCAAGGAGCAATCGGACACTCACTTCGTAATAGAAGAACCGGAACTTAATCTCTTTCCTGAAACTCAAATTGCTTTGCTCCAACACATAGTAAAAGAATGTCATCAGCTGACAATAACAACTCATAGCCCATATCTACTGTCGGCTTTAAACAATATGATAGAAGCCGGTAACGTATCTAAGTTACACCCGGAAAAAGAAGAAGAGATTGCAGCACTCATGCCTAAAAGCTGTTGGGTTGACTTTAATAAAATTACTGCCTATAAGATAGAAAAAGGACATATCATTTCTATCTTAGATAAAGAATATAACATCATTGTCGCCGACCAAATAGACTCTACTTCAGATGAACAGGGAAGGATTTTTTCTTCATTATTAGATTTAGAATAATATGGCAATATTCAAACAAGCCTGCACATGGGAAGTAACAGATAAGTTGCTGGTAGTAAAAGAAAATAAATGCAAATGCGTTTTCTCAAATCCCAATCAGCATCTACTCACAAAAATAAAGGTTGATGGTTGCCAAATTACTGATGGCATCAGATGTGACTACCTGATACTCGACCATTGTCACAACGAATATTTTGTTGAATTAAAGGGGAAAGATCTGCCTCATGCTGTTGAACAACTGGAAGCCAGTATCCAGCAATTATCAGCCCCCAACCATACAATTAAAAAAAAGGCTATTATTGTATCAAGCCGTAATCCCTCCAATGACACTTCGGTACAAAGAGCTAAAGCTATGTTCAAGAAAAAATATGGAGTAGAGCTTATACCCAAGAATATACAAATAGAAATTACAATCAAATAATATCCCGACAAATCAGACTTCCTTTTTTTTGCATAAATAGCAAAAAAAGGACCTTTATTCAAGGTCCTTTTTAATCACTTCGTCCATTTCTTTTATACGTTTCTCACGGTCTTTAATGGGACCGTCTTTCTTGTCATTCTTAAATGCGTCATCGGCACGGTCGGCAACCTCGCCGCTCCATTCCTCAAACTGGTCCTTAGCCGGACGACCATTCGGCTCGATATTTTCCTCGGCTATCGAATCATGCCTGTTAATCATATCATCCATAAGTTTTCGTTTTAAAAGTTTATGGCTATAAGACAATACAAACGAAGAAAAGTTTTCTATTTTAATGATTTTTGAAGAAATCAGCCATGTTATTATACTATCAAAGAAACACTCCAGCCCAATCTGTGTCATTCATCCAGATACCTATATAAATTGCAGTTGCCGGCAACGTCCAGTACATTCAGCTCTTTCAAGCGTTTTTCCACTTTCTTTTGTGAAACCAGCCCGAAATTCCGTAACATATCACGCAACTTCCTAAACCCATATTGAGAAGTGATTTGTAGCAGTTCCCGAAGTGTTTTTATATCAGCTTCAGAAATGATCCGCTGCGACCGAATATCGAATTTCAATTCTGTGATAGGAGTATCAAGTAAAGCCTTTGCCGCTTTTATATCTTCGGGAATAAAAATTTCCGGATTCGTTTCTTCCGCCTCTCTCATGAACATATCATTATCAAAGCCATTTTGGCGGGATTTCATTTCATACGCCCGTACTGTTGCTCTAAGGCGGATATTTTCTTCCTTATACGTCCTAAGGAATCCCGCTTGAGATTTTATTTCCTGTACAAGTCCCTCAAATGCTTTCTGCGCTTGACGATATTTCATGCGTTTCCGGACACTAAAATCCTTAATATTTCCTTGTAAGACGGTATAAAGAAATAGTTGCCGTCTTTCATCATTCCTTATCATTCCGGCAAGCTCCTTTATTATTAACCGGATCAATGGGGTCAACTCTTTCAGTGATTGAAGTAGAAAAAATTCCTCTTCATTTTCCTTCATCTTCTCATCCATCCGGCGTTTGTGTTCTTCTTCGGAAAGACTGAACCGGATATTTCGTTCAAGACAATCCGTCAGACTGTTTTCATCAAGCATTAGATAATCGCCGACTTCTGAATAAATAATCTCTTGCCTTTTACACCAAGTAATAATACGTCTGGTAGATACCTGATACTTGGTTGCCGCTTCTTCAATACCAATCCATTGTTTTGTTGCCATAACTCGTTTGTTTTTAGATGTATACGTCGCAACCGGATATAAAAAAGGTGCGAACGATACATATATTTCCCAACAGCGGTACTAGCAAAACCGACAGATGAAAATACAGTATGCCCGCACCAGAACTTATATATCGATAGGGATATAAGCTTGGCACGGACATTTGATTTATCATCTGTTTGAAAATTGCTAGTTTCCTGTTAGATAAATTAAATGTCCTATAAATACAAGTCCGGCTGTCAAAGGTCCGGTCCTTGATTGCAAATATACTTCTTTTTTCTGAAAAGAAAGATAATAAATGACAAGCTTTTTAGTTACAATAGAATTTTATATAAGACAAATAAGTAAACAACTACACGGGAGAATAGTTTCATCGGTGAGAAACTAAAGTTCCATCAGTGTGAAACTATAGTTTCATCAGTAAGAAACTAATAGTTCCAAGCAAGAGAAACTAAAGTTTCAAGGCGATGAAACTGTAGTTTCGAACCGCAAAACCAATAGTTTCAAGGCTTGAAACTATCGGTTACAAGGCAGGTCCCGCCCCGTAAGTACAGGGGTAATAAATAAAATAGCTTATCTGCCTGTGGTTAATACTATTCAGGCAATGAAACTTCATCTGTGATTTTTACTTGATTTGGGTATGCATCTCTACCATACCGTCTTTGCAGTGCGTTTATCTCTTCTTAGCTTTGCAGTGACAGCATTATTGCCGTCACAGTGCTGTCACCATGCTGCTGTCACGCCATTAACTTTTCATAATCAAACAGTTAAGCTACAATCTGTGACAGATGACAGCAAATTTATTTTTTTTATTTATTGGAGAGAGTATAAGTTCAACTTATAAATGCAATATTTCTTTTTTATTAATCGGACTTTAGATGCAAAGTTGCTTATTTATTCCGATAGAGTTGCGGACGGAAAGGAACATAAAGAGTGTAATTACTATCCGCCGGCTTTCCTCCCACCAATGCAGGTGACCATTTCGGCATTCCTTTGACAATGCGGAGAGCCTCCTCTGCAAATTCCGGATGAGTGGAACGTAGAATATGAGGACGAAGGATAACCCCTTCTTTATCAATAGTAAACTCACATAAAGCATAACCCGAAACATTCTTCTCCAAAAGCCCTGACGGATAAACCATTTCACTGGCAATATATTCTTCCGGAGTCATCGCAGAGAAATGAGCAGGTTCCTCCACCTGTCTTCCGGAAAGTGTCTTTGAACGGGGACCCACCGGATAAATTCCGATATACATCGGCCGCTTATAAGCATCCGGCTCTTCCTTGGTGCGCTGTTGCAATGCTTTTAATAAAGCAGCAGCCTCCACTGCCAACGTCTGTTCCGAAATATTTTCCCCTCGGGATAACATATAAGCCGACTGACAAACCAACACGAGACGTTCCATCAACGTTCCCTTTTCCGGCGACCATTTACGTCCCATCTGCTCTTTACCTTTAGCATCCGTAGAAGAGAAAAAATAAACAATTCCATCCAAACCAGCCGTAGAACCGTCCAAATCCTGTACCTGCTCTGTCACCAAACGAAAGATAGCCCCTAAAGACTTATATAGGGAAGCACTAATGACAACCGATTTAGTATCCACCGTCACCGTCCCCTTCTCTGCCTGCCAATAAGTACGCGATAATGTGTTCGAAACCAGGGTATAACGTCCATTCCTCTTCTCTACCGACATTGCATACTCCGGCGAAAAGGAAGGGATAGCTGCAAAACGCGCATAAGGCTGTTTCTGGAAGCCCGTATTAAGTAAAGAAAACACACTACGATAATATTCGCCTAACTCGCCTGTATAAGTGGAAAAAGGTTTCACCGGCTCCAAATAGTCAATTTGGGCCGCAAGGCGAAAAGAAAAGGTTAAAAGCAGAAGACAGAAAACAATCTTTTTCATAAGTTGCCGGATTTTCGGTACATATCGGCAACAAAGATACAAATTATTTCGATGGTTCGTGATAAAATTATATCTTTGCACGGTTTTTACTAAGAAACTGAATAACAATACATCAAAAATATGATAGCTAAGATTGAACAACTTCTGAAAGAGGTGGAAGCCTTACACGCCTCCAATGCCGAAGAACTCGAAGCTCTCCGCATCAAATACCTAAGTAAGAAGGGAGCCATTAACGACTTAATGGCAGATTTCCGTAATGTAGCTGCCGAACAGAAAAAAGAAGTCGGCATGAGACTGAATGAACTGAAAACAAAAGCGCAGGACAAAATCAACGCGCTGAAAGAAATGTTTGAAAGTCAGGACAACGATTGTGACGGACTGGATTTGACGCGTTCGGCTTATCCTGTGGAACTCGGTACACGCCACCCGCTCACCATTGTAAAGAACGAAATCATTGATATCTTTGCCCGTCTGGGATTCAGCATTGCCGAAGGTCCGGAAATTGAAGATGACTGGCACGTGTTCTCGGCACTGAACTTTGCCGAAGACCATCCGGCACGCGATATGCAGGACACTTTCTTTATCGAAGCTCACCCGGACGTAGTATTGCGTACACATACTTCTTCTGTACAGACCCGTGTGATGGAAACTTCACAGCCTCCTATCCGCATCATCTGTCCGGGACGTGTATATCGTAACGAAGCTATCAGCTATCGCGCACACTGTTTCTTCCATCAGGTAGAAGCGCTGTATGTAGATAAAAACGTATCATTCACCGACTTGAAGCAGGTATTGCTGCTCTTCGCCAAAGAAATGTTCGGTGCTGATACAAAGATCCGTCTGCGTCCGTCTTACTTCCCGTTTACCGAACCAAGTGCGGAAATGGATATCAGCTGTAATATCTGCGGCGGTAAAGGATGTCCGTTCTGTAAACACACCGGCTGGGTAGAAATCCTCGGTTGCGGTATGGTAGACCCGAACGTACTTGAATCAAATGGTATAGACAGCAAAATATACAGCGGTTATGCCCTCGGTATGGGTATCGAGCGTATCACAAACCTGAAATATCAGGTGAAAGACCTCCGTATGTTCTCTGAAAACGACACACGCTTCCTAAAAGAATTCGAAGCGGCATATTAATAATGTGCTAAATTTACCAGTATGCCAATGTTCCCAATGAAACCGTCGGACGGTGATCGGGACATTGGCATATTCATCAACAGACCAATCAGGCCAACGGCGTTGGTTTCCAATCAATGCAAATCGGTCGATTGAACGATCATTCATTATGGCAAAGGATAGACTCATTACTCCCAGTTATTGTTTCATCTTGGCAGCCAACTTCCTGCTATACTTCGGTTTCTGGTTGCTGATTCCTGTTTTGCCGTTCTATTTATTCGAATTCTTCCAGGCTGGAAATTCCACTATCGGCATTGTCCTCTCCTGCTACACGGTGGCAGCTCTCTGTATCCGTCCATTTTCCGGTTATCTGCTCGACACGTTTGCCCGAAAACCTCTTTATCTGTTTGCTTACTTCATCTTTATGATGATGTTCGGCGGATATTTAATTGCCGGTTCCCTTACCTTATTTATTATATTCCGAATCATTCATGGCGTCTCTTTCGGAATGGTCACAGTAGGCGGAAACACGGTAGTAATAGACATTATGCCCTCTTCCCGGCGAGGGGAAGGCTTAGGTTATTACGGGCTTACCAACAATACAGCCATGTCCATCGGACCGATGTTCGGACTGTTTCTGCATGATGCGGGAGTTTCTTTTGCTACGATATTCTGCTATGCATTCGGTTCCTGTATTTTAGGTTTTCTATGCGCAAGTCTGGTTAAAACGCCCTACAAGCCTCCTGTGAAACGGGAACCGATCTCGCTCGACCGCTTTATCCTGATGAAAGGACTGCCTGCCGGACTTAGTCTGCTGTTACTTTCCATCCCTTACGGAATGACGACCAACTATGTTGCCATGTACGCCCGCCAAATAGGATTGAACACACAAACCGGGTTCTTCTTCACCTTTATGGCAGTCGGTATGGCCATTTCGCGTATCTTTTCAGGAAAACTGGTGGATCGCGGAAAAATAACGCAAGTAATAGCTGCCGGATTATACCTGGTTGTTTTCAGCTTCTTCCTGCTTTCAACTTGTGTATATCTGATTCAATGGAATGATACAGCCTGTACCCTGCTGTTTTTTGGCATCGCATTATTAATGGGTGTCGGGTTTGGAATTATGTTTCCGGCATTTAACACGCTGTTTGTCAACCTCGCCCCCAACAGTCAGCGGGGAACAGCGACTTCCACCTACCTCACTTCCTGGGATGTAGGAATCGGTATCGGTATGCTGACGGGAGGATATATCGCAGAAATAAGTACATTTGATAAGGCCTATCTTTTCGGAGCCTGCCTGACGGTAGTTTCCGCCCTCTATTTCAGACTAAAAGTGACGCCTCATTACCATAAAAACAAGCTACGATGAGAAAGAAAGAACGTTATGAGAAAGTAATCGCCTGGTTTCAGGACAACATACCTGTGGCCGAAACCGAACTGCATTACAACAATCCGTATGAGTTGCTGATCGCTGTTATTCTTTCTGCACAATGTACGGACAAACGGGTGAATATCATCACTCCTCCTTTGTATAAAGATTTTCCGACTCCAGAAGCATTGGCTGCCACTACGCCGGAAGTGATTTTCGAATATATACGAAGCGTGTCTTATCCCAACAACAAAGCCAAACATCTGGTCGGTATGGCAAAGATGCTGGTGAATGACTTCAATAGCGAGGTGCCGGATAATCTGGAAGATCTGATAAAGTTGCCCGGTGTAGGAAGAAAGACTGCCAATGTGATCCAGTCGGTTGTATTCAAAAAAGCGGCAATGGCGGTAGATACACACGTGTTCCGTGTCAGCCACCGTATCGGACTGGTGCCCGACAGTTGCACCACCCCGTTCAGCGTGGAAAAAGAACTGGTGAAGAATATTCCGGAAAAGCTCATACCGATTGCCCATCACTGGCTCATCCTGCACGGCCGTTACGTTTGTCAGGCACGTACTCCCAAATGTGACACCTGTGGTTTGCAAATGATGTGCAAATATTTCTGTAACACCTATAAAGTTACAAAAGAGGAACCAAAAGCCAAGAATAAATAACGATTTAATAGCAAGGAACCGAAATAAATAGTAACTTTGCGGTCGTTCTAAAAGAAGAATTTTAAAAACACTTTTAAATAAAAATAGAGTATTATGCAGACAATTGACAAATTCAATTTTGCCGGTAAAAAGGCATTTGTTCGCGTGGACTTCAATGTACCCCTGGACGAAAACTTCAACATTACAGATGACACTCGTATGCGTGCAGCTCTTCCTACTTTGAAGAAGATTCTGGCAGACGGCGGAAGCATCATCATTGGCTCTCACCTGGGCCGTCCGAAAGGCGTTGCCGATAAATTCTCTTTGAAACATATCATCAAGCATCTGTCTGAATTGCTGGGCGTTGAGGTTCAGTTCGCTAACGACTGCATGGGCGAAGAAGCTGCTGTAAAAGCTGCTGCTCTGCAACCGGGAGAAGTGCTGTTGCTCGAAAACCTTCGTTTCTACGCTGAAGAAGAAGGTAAACCAAGAGGTTTGGCAGAAGATGCAACTGACGAAGAAAAAGCTGCTGCTAAGAAAGCAGTAAAAGAAAGCCAGAAAGAATTTACCAAGAAATTGGCTTCTTACGCTGACTGCTACGTAAACGACGCATTCGGTACTGCTCACCGTGCACACGCTTCTACAGCATTGATCGCTAAATATTTCGATGTAAACAACAAGATGTTCGGTTACTTGATGGAAAAAGAAGTGAAAGCTGTTGATAAAGTATTGAACGATATCAAACGTCCGTTCACTGCTATCATGGGCGGTTCTAAAGTTTCTTCTAAAATCGAAATCATCGAAAACCTGTTGAGCAAGGTGGACAACCTGATTATCGCTGGTGGTATGACTTATACATTTACTAAAGCTATGGGCGGCAAAATCGGTATCTCTATCTGTGAGGACGACAAACTTGACCTGGCTTTGGATTTGATGAAAAAAGCAAAAGAAAAAGGTGTAAACCTGGTATTGGCTGTTGACGCTAAGATTGCTGACGCATTCTCTAACGATGCAAATACTAAATTCTGTGCTGTTGACGAAATTCCTGACGGATGGGAAGGTCTTGATATCGGTCCTAAGACTGAAGAAATCTTCGCTAACGTTATCAAAGAATCTAAGACTATTCTTTGGAACGGTCCTACAGGCGTATTCGAATTTGACAACTTCACTCACGGCTCACGTGCAGTAGGTGAAGCAATCGTTGAAGCAACTAAGAACGGCGCATTCTCACTTGTTGGTGGTGGCGACTCTGTAGCTTGTGTTAACAAGTTTGGTTTGGCTAGCGGTGTATCTTATGTTTCAACTGGTGGTGGCGCATTGCTCGAAGCAATCGAAGGAAAAGTTCTTCCGGGTATCGCTGCTATTCAAGAATAAGATAATTGTTAAAATCACATAGTTAATTATTAGAAGGGCAGTTCTTTGTGAAAAGAGTTGCCCTTATTTATAAAAACAGAATTCCTCTTATTTATAAAAACGAGGTATGAAAAGACCGATACTATTCTTTTGGTTCATCCTTTTCTTCCTTTACTCTTGTCAGAGTAAGAAAGGAGATAGCTCTTTTTTACCTCTAACCGAACTGCAACCACTTACCCTGGGCATGATGCCTACACTGGACGGACTTCCTTTTCATATAGCCAAAACGCAAGGCATTTACGACTCATTAGGACTGGATTTGACCATTCTTTCATTCAACTCTGCCAACGACCGGGACGCGGCTTTCCAAACCCGGAAAATGGATGGCATGATTACTGACTATCCCAGTGCGGTAGCATTACAAGCTATTCATCATACTGATTTAGGATTCATCCTGAAGAATGATGGTTATTTCTGCTTCATTGTCTCCAAAGAAAGTAACATCAACCAACTGGAACAGCTCAAGGAAAAGAATATCGCCGTGTCGCGCAACACAGTTATCGAATATGCCACCGACCAGCTATTAAGCAAAGCCGGAATCAAGCATGCGGAAATAAACATGCCGGAAATCGGCCAGCTTCCTCTCCGTCTGCAAATGTTGCAGTACAATCAAATTGATGCCTCTTTCCTACCCGACCCTGCCGCATCCATCGCCATGAACAGTAAACATCGTTCATTGGTAAGTACGCAAGAGTTGGGTATCGATTTCACCGCTACCGCTTTTTCACAAAAAGCGCTCAACGAGAAGAGAGAAGAAATCGAGCTACTCATCACAGGATATAACCTGGGAGTAGATTACATAAAAATGCACCCGCAGAAAGAATGGGAGCAAGTATTGATAGAAATAGGTGTGCCCGAAAATCTGACAGGACTCGTCGCCCTCCCCAATTATCAAAAAGCAAAACGCCCCTCCGCTGAAGCGATAGACAAGGCTATACACTGGTTGAAAGAAAACCACCGAATACCCCAAACCTACTCTGAAAAGAATCTGATTGACACTACATTTATTCCCACAGTATCAACTATAATCAAAATCAAATAACAACTAACTCATGCGAAAAACACTACTCCAACTCTTAACCTTTGTATTATGCATTACAAGTATGCAAAATCCTCTCCTGGCACAGGAGCAGACACCATTAAATCAAGTTGTCAACACACTGAAAGAACGGATTAGTCTCTCCGGATATGCCCAACTGGGATACACTTATGACGATGCAGCGAATCCGGATAACACATTCGACATCAAACGAATCATTTTCATGGCACACGGAAAGATCACCAAACGGTGGACTTGTGATTTTATGTACGACTTCTACAACGGGGGCATGTTACTCGAAGTGTATACCGATTATCAGTTTCTCCCCGGACTTACGGCACGTATCGGTGAATTCAAGGTTCCTTATACCATAGAAAACGAATTGTCTCCTACTACAGTAGAACTTATCAATTGCTATTCACAATCTGTCTGCTATCTGGCAGGAGTAAGCGGCAGCGATAAATGTTACGGAATGACTTCCGGACGGGATATAGGTATGATGCTTCACGGGAAATTATTTCGTGACTTCCTACAATATAAAGTAGCTGTAATGAACGGACAGGGACTGAATACCAAAGACAAAAACAGTCAAAAAGATATGGTCGGTAATCTGATGGTTAATCCGCTGAAATGGTTGTCCGTAGGTGGTTCGTTTATCCGCGGAACAGGACACGCCATAGCTGACTCTGAATATACCGGAATCAAAGTAGGAGAAAATTACGCTAAGAGACGCTGGAGTGCAGGAGGGGTTGTCACCACTTCCACTTTTAATCTGCGTACGGAATATCTTGCCGGAAAAGACAGGAATGTGAAAAGTGAAGGTTTCTATGCAACAGGAAGCGTGCGTTTTGCCCGGAATTTCGATTTCATCGCTTCGTTCGATTATTTCAACCCGAACAAAGCTGCAGATTTCAAACAAAATAACTATATTGCAGGCGTACAATACTGGTTTTATCCCAGATGCCGGTTACAGGCACAATACACCTTTTGTAATAAGAAAGGAGACGGACAAAAAGATTCCAACCTGATACAGGCACAGGTACAAGTGAGATTTTAAATTCAAGGACTAAATTTAAGTATTAGGTATCAAGTATTAGAGCCGAAGCATCAGGGTTAAGTTCCAAGAGTAAAGTATCAAGGCTATAGTAAGTAGTACCTTAACAATAGGATTAAAGCAGTAGAGTTGAAGCAGCCGAATCAAATAATTATAAAATATAAACCTTATTAATAACAGAACAAAAATCATGGAACACAAAATCGCCGAAACCAACGCCCGAATAGACGTGGCCGACGTATTAAGAGGATTGGCAGTAATGGGGATTATCCTCTTGCACAGCATCGAACACTTTAATTTCTATTCTTTCCCGGAAGAAGTCCCTTTTGAATGGATGAAATTTACCGATCAGGCTATCTGGAGAGGATTATTCTTCACATTCAGTAATAAAGCATACGCTGTATTTGCTTTGCTCTTCGGTTTCAGTTTCTATATTCAGGACAATAACCAACAACGGAGAGGGAAAGATTTCCGCCTGCGTTTTTTATGGAGATTATTCATCCTATTCATTATAGGACAATTCAATGCCGCTTTCTTTACCGGCGAAATATTAACCATGTATGCGATTTTAGGAATTATCCTGCCGATATTCTGCCGGATGAGTGACCGTACAGTTGCCATCTTTGCTACTTTATTAATCCTTCAACCTATCGACTGGGCAAAACTGATCTATGCCTTGTGCAATCCTGACTATGTGGCAGGTAAAAGTTTGGCAGGTTATTATTTCAGCATCGCTTTCGACGTACAAAAACATGGCAACTTCCTTGAAACAGTCCGCATGAATATGTGGGAAGGACAAATGGCTAACATGACCTGGGCTTTGGAACATGGACGTATCTTACAAACACCGGGATTATTCCTATTCGGAATGCTGGTTGGCCGCCGCAAATATTTCCTGTATAGCGAACAGAACGAACGCTTGTGGTTAAAAGCATTAGCCATTTCGCTTCTCTGCTTCTTCCCCATCTACGGATTGAACAATATGTTGCCGGAATTCATCGAACGGAGTGCCGTCCTTGTTCCTCTACAGTTGATATTAAGTTCATTCAGCAGCCTTAGTTTCATGGTATTACTGGTGACAGGATTACTGTTGACTTTCTACCGTGTGAAAGACCGCAGTTTCTTTATGCGTTTCACATCTTATGGTAAAATGAGTTTAACGAATTATCTCGGGCAATCCATTTTCGGTTCTCTTTTGTTCTATCATTGGGGATTCGAATTGGGACGATATTTAGGAATCACCTATAGCTTCCTTTTTGGCATCCTTTTTGTTCTATTACAAATGGTATTCTGTTCGTGGTGGCTCCGACACCATAAACATGGTCCTTTTGAGGGTCTCTGGAAACGTTTGACCTGGATTGGAAAAAATAAATAATTAAATAATGATGAACGAAAAAACGATTAATGAACAATACGCATATATACGTACCTTACTTGAAGAGAAAAGGCTCAAGGAAGCTCTGATGCAGTTGGAATCTCTGCTGTGGCAGTGTCCTGACTGGGATCTACGCACTCGCCTGGAACAATTGCAGACTTCCTACAAATATATGCTGGAATACATGAAACAGGGAGCAAATGACCCTGAACGATGGAATCTGTATCAGAAAATGGTATCAGACACGTGGGGAATTGCCGACCAATCACGTTTGCTCATATTGGATAACGCTTCATCAAGATACTATCATGAAGTACGACGTACTCCCAAATCGCCAGATTTGTCAAACTATGGTCTTAAAACCATATTACACATACTGGAGTCTTTTAATGACGACTTGGCAGTCAGCGGATTACTGTCTGACGAAAAGATGGATGAAGTATTAAAGCGGCATGAGGACACGCTCAAGTTTATGTTTATCAGAACATGGACAAACAGTGCCTGGACTCCCGAAGACGAGGAAGATGCAAAAGCCATGCTTGCCTCGGAATTACTTCCGGGAGATGATTTATGCTTATTTGTCAGTGCCCTCACATTGAGCTTGATGGAATGTTTCGACTTACGAAAAATAATGTGGTTGCTTGATGCTTACAAGCATCCCAACGTCAACGTCAGCCAACGGGCATTGGTTGGTGCGATGATTATTTTCCACATATACAGAAGCCGCCTTACTTTCTATCCGGAACTGATAAAAAGGGTGGATCTCATGGAAGAAATTCCTTCATTCAGAGAAGATGTCGCTCGCATTTACCGCCAAATGCTATTATGTCAGGAAACGGAAAAGATTGATAAAAAGATGAGGGAGGAGATTATTCCCGAAATGCTGAAGAATGTTTCCTCCATGAAAAATATGCGGTTCGGCTTTGAAGAAAGCGATGAAGAGAACAACGACATGAATCCGGATTGGGAAGATGCATTCGAGAAATCCGGACTGGGGGATAAATTGCGTGAAATGAACGAATTGCAGCTGGAGGGTGCAGATGTATATATGAGTACTTTTGCGGCTTTGAAAAACTATCCGTTCTTCCGCGAGGTGCATAACTGGTTTTATCCATTCAGCAAGCAACAGTCTAATGTGCTCAAGGCAATGAAGCAGGCAGGAAATCAGGGAGGCAGTCTACTGGATTTAATTCTTCAATCGGGATTCTTCAGTAACAGTGATAAGTACTCTCTCTTTTTCACGATCCATCAATTGCCACAGTCACAACAGGATATGATGTTGAGCCAACTGAATGAACAACAGGTTGCAGAATTGGCGGAGAAATCGAATGTTGAGACGATGAAGAAATTCAATGAACGTCCGGGAACGGTCAGCAACCAGTACCTGCACGATTTGTATCGTTTCTTCAAACTTAGTGTGCGCAAGAGTGAATTCAGAGATATTTTTAAAGAGAAGCTCGATCTTCATCATGTCCCTGCACTCGACAATATATTGCACTGGGAAGATGTATTATTCCCCATTGCCGATTTCTACCTGTCAAAGGAACGTTGGGACGAGGCTATTGAAATTTATGAAGAGTTGGAAACGATTGGCGGATTCGAAGGAGAGAGTGCTGAATATTACCAGAAGTTTGGCTATGCATTGCAGAAAAGAAAGAAATATGCAGAAGCTATCCAGGCTTACCTGAAAGCAGACACGTTGAAACCGGATAATATCTGGAACAATCGCCATCTGGCTATTTGTTATCGGTTGAACAGAAATTACCAGGTAGCAATCACCTATTATAAGAAGGTAGAAGAAGCTGCTCCGGAAGATACCAATGTGACTTTCCATATCGGTAGCTGTCTGGCCGAATTGGGGCAATATGAAGAAGCACTGAATTATTTCTTCAAACTGGATTTCATCGAGAACAACTGTATTAAGGCATGGCGTGGTATCGGATGGTGTTCATTTATCAGCCAGAAACATGAACAGGCGATGAAGTATTATGAAAAAATAATAGAACAAAAGCCTCTGGCTATTGACTATATGAATGCAGGACATGTTGCCTGGGTGATGGGAGATATTCAGAAAGCGTCCGTTTTCTATGGAAAAGCCATTACGGCTAGTGGAAACCGGGAACGATTCCTGGAAATGTTCCATAAAGATGAAGAAGCTCTTCTCACACAAGGAATTCGGGAAGAAGATATTCCTCTGATGTTGGATTTATTATAGTCTTCCACATCTTTCAGTTTGGGATATTCAGTAAATGTTCCTGCTTAAAAATACAGAAAAAGGCTGCCTCATTTTCTATTTTGAGGTAGCCTTTGTGCATTATTGGACTAAGTATATCTTATGTATTTCATGTAATCAATAAGTTTATTACACTGATATATTCAGATATATTCAAGATACTTACTACAGCTTTTTCAACTCTCCGTACAGTTTCTGTATGGGAAGCCCCATAATATTATAGAAACTACCGGAAATTGATTTAACCCCGATATACCCGATCCACTCCTGAACTCCATAAGCTCCTGCCTTATCCATTGGCTGATAACGATCTACGTAATACAGGATTTCATCTTCCGACAAGACATCAAACAATACTTCGGAGGAAGCGGTAAAGCTTTTTTGCCACTCGGTAGTAGTCAGGCAAACTCCTGTGAAGACCTGATGAGATTTTCCCGAGAGAGCACGAAGCATTTCAACGGCTCCTTCCCTACCCTCCGGTTTCCCAAGTACTTTCCCATCCAACCATACTATGGTATCTGCCGTAATCAATAATTCTCCCGGCTTCATCATGGTACGGTAGGCATCCGCCTTTTCACGGGCAATATATTCAGGTATTTCAGCACCTACCAATGTATCCGGGTATGACTCGTCTACATCCGGCAATGTTCTGACTACATAGTCTACTCCTAGTCCCGACATCAGTTCTTTCCGACGGGGAGAATTGGAAGCTAATATAATCTGATATTTATTTAAGTTATCAAGCATGGTTTTATTCGTTATTAAACAACGATTATTTATGATTAAGTTACCAACCGAAGGCGTCTTCCACCATCCATAGACCGTGAGCTTTCAGCACCTGCTCCACTACATCACGTCCGCATCCACGACCACCGTCTGCATAAGAAATATACTTTGCAACGGATTTCACTTCCGGCACGGCATCTTTCGGGCAGCATGGCAGTCCGCACTCACACATCACTTCAATATCCGGCACGTCATCACCCATATATAGAATTTCATCATCGGTCAATCCGTACTTATCACGAAAAGCACGATAATCATGTATCTTCACAGCAGAACCCATGTATAAATCCTTCACTCCCAGTCCCTCAAAACGGATACGTACCGCTTCTGTCCGGCCACCGGTGATGATAGCTATGTGAAGTCCTTTTTTCACAGCCAACTGGATGGCGTACCCATCTTTGATATTCACCGTGCGCATCGGTTCTCCGGAAGGATGCAAAGGTACGGTTGTCGAACTCAATACTCCGTCTACATCAAAAGCTAAAGCCTTGATACGGGATAAATCATAATTGATGGTGCTCATGGATACTTTTGCTCATTAGTTTATATATTTCCTGCAATGCCGGAGAATCTACCAACATGGCAAGATGATTACTCATCACATTCTCATCGTAACGAACAGCGGGTCCGGTCTGTGCATCACGTGGCGCCAATTCGTGGACTTTACGTGCTGTTTCATCTATCAGCGGAAGCATGACATCGAAAGGCAAGTTGTATTTTTCAAGCAAATCAGCTGCTAATGCATACATGTGATTGGTGAAGTTACAGATAAAAACAGCAGCCAAATGAAGGCTCTTACGTTGCTCGGAAGAAGCCTCGTAGACCTTTTCCGAAAGTGTGGCGGCAACAGCCTTCAACAATTCCACGTCTTCCGGCCTTTTCGCTTCAACAAAGAAAGGCACTTCCTGAAATTTAACTTCACGTTGTTTGCTGAATGTCTGCATCGGATAAAATACTCCGTAACGTTCTGCATGCCCTTCCCAAACGCTCATCGGAATGCTTCCTGCCGTATGCACCAACAAAGACGCTTGCTTTCCTTCTGTTATCTGCGGTAACAAATCTACTAAAGCATCATCTTTCAACGATACGATATACAATTTTGCATCTTTGGAGACTGCCTGTAAATCTGTTGTATATTCAGCTTCTACTTTCTCGGCTAAGGTACGGGCAGATTCCATAGTCCGGCTATATACCTGTACAATGCGGAAACCTTTACGATAAAGAGCTTTCGCCAGATTAGTAGCCAAGTTACCTGCACCGATAAACACGATCGGTGTATCTTCTATACTTCTTTTCATTATTCTCTTATCGTTTTGCAAACCAGAATAAAACGATTCCGATGATGAGCAGTGTCAATGGCAACAGATATCCGGATAACGAACCCAATAAGGACATGACCAAACCGATATTCATCACTAGCCAAAGCCCAAGCAACACAAAACCAATTGATTTATCGCGTTTGAAAATAAGGAAACAGATCGAGGCGTACAATAGCATATTGTCCTTATTCATCACCCAGGGTAGCCCAATGGAAGAAAAATGAATCAGCTTATCGATCAGAAAAAGTGCTCCGATTACAATAAAGGTAACAGCAGTAGCCAGATAGGTATCTTTACTATTATTCGCTTTAGCAGCTCCCATACTTATTTTCCTCCGAACTTGTTAATATGAATTTTCTCCCATTGAAGATGTTCTTCATTGAAAGGTTTACGTTCCATCCCTTTATGTCCGATAGCAATGACAGAAAGAATCTGAAGTTGCAAGGGAATATCCAAAATTCCATGGACAAATTCATCGGAAGGCATTCCGGTGGCAGTGAAACGTTCACGAACCTGCACCCAGCAGCTTCCCAAGCCGAGATCTTCGGCCTGCAACTGTATCATGATGGAAGCAATGGAAGCGTCTTCAATCCAAACATCGCTGACCAACGGATCGGCCATTACAACAATCGCCAAAGCTGCATCGGCAATGAACGAAGAAGCCTGTTCTTTGCAATGAGACAATTCTTTCAATACCTCTTTATCATCAACCACTACAAACTGCCAACTATTACTACGTTTGGAAGAAGGGGACATCAAAGCTGCTTTCATCAACGTAACGACCTGATCTTGTGTCAACTCTTCATCGGTGAACTTCCGCATACTACGACGGTTCTTTATCAATTCACTGAAATTTTCCATATTATTTCCGGTTTCATTTGATTAATGTATGCAAAGATAATGCAAACCGAGCGTAATAGGAAATAAAAGTTTATACTAAATGAAGAATATATTGTATCTTTGCACAGAGAAATAATTTCATTATGAAAAAGCGAATTACACAGGACGATTACGTTAAAGCGAATCGTAAAGCTAGCCGTGAGGCAGAAATTGAGATGTACGGACACCCTATTTGTCACAAACGAGTGCACCAGTCAAAGAAAGTATATAACCGCAGAAAGATAAAGGCAGCCGACAAAAAGCTGCCTTATTTTTTTGTCTTCAAAATAGCGTCACTATCCTCCAGACATAGCGACACTATACAATAAGAATGGCGTCACTATCATGATAGGATAGCGTCACTATATTTAGGGGATTAAAAAAGCAGTTTATCTATTTACCTATCTATCTAATTATCTATACAATCCGCGTTAATTCCCCGGTCGTAGAATCAATAATAAATCCGTAGACTGTCACATCTGAAGGGATCAAAGGATGGCGTACAATAAAATCGACTGTTCCTCTCACCGACTTTTCCGTATCTTCGAAACCATCCAGCCACGAATGAAAGTCAACTCCGCAGAAACGCATCATGTCAATATAATCCGGATTGATTCCGCGTGCTTTCATTTTTTCGAGCATTTCTTCACTATGCATATGGCAAGCTCCACAATCAGAATGAGCAATCACCATTATTTCCTCTACCCCCAACTCAAAAATAGCAACAAGCAAACTACGTATCACGCTACCGAAAGGATGGGAAATAACGCCACCTGCATTTTTTATCATTTTCACATCGCCATTCTTAATTCCTAATGCTGCTGGCAGCAAAGCAGTCAGTCGGGTATCCATACAGGAAAGAATAGCTATTTTCTTATCGGGATATTTATTGGTAATATACGATTCGTATCCCTTGTTCTCAACAAATTGCTTGTTGTAAGCTAAAATTTCTTCTAACATAGTTCCGCTTTTTAAAAGTTCTGTTCGATTACACAAAGATATAGAAAATATAGAAAAAAGGGACATATCATCACGACATATCCCCTCCGAAAATTAAAATTTAATCTATATTGTTATTGTAAAAATCCGTCCAGACCAGACTTAGCTGTTGTACCATATCCATTGTCTCCATATTCTTCAGCATTATCAATCTGTTGAAGGAATGTTTGTGATATAGGACGCCATATATTATGAGATTTAAAACTGGAAGCAGCACGTTTGTTGTATTTCGCCAAACGAGTTGAGAATGCTTGATGACGCTGCAACAATGCCCAACGTGAATGTTCTCCACAAAGTTCACGTGCATATTCATCGTAGATATCTTCTTCGGTGACAGTAGTCAGCTTATAAGACGACTCCAAAACTCCGGAACGAGCCGCACGGGCACGAAGCGTGTTCAAATATCCTGCAGCTTTTGTTCCATTACCCAAATGTTGTTCAGCCTCGGCAGCAATCAAATAAACTTCTGCCATACGCATCACAAAAATATCACCATTACGGATTTGCAAGTTACTTCCATAATATACTCCTTCATAACTCCAGATAAACTTATTCAGACATGGGTATGTTGCATATACTTTTGAAGTACGATCATAACTGCCAGGCATATCATTCTGTGTTTTCACGTAATTGCCATTTGCATCAAACAAATCATCTATATTCACACATGCATAAACACGGTCTTTCTTGTCTTCCGCCGACAAAGGTTCTTTGGACAAATAAAGAAAGAAACGATTATCATCCGCAGGCAATGGATAATCTATTACATATACTTTTTTAGGAGTCGTCAATGTTGATATATCTCCTGTAGTCACCCCTTTGGGCCACACAGATGCTGTATACTGATTTCCTCCATGAGACATCGTTTTGCCATCACAATCAACATAGGGATAAATTTTTTCACCCACATGAGAAGCATCAATACCATACTTCTGACATAAATCGCTAGTCAAAGTCACTATATTCTTAGTATACGGAATCCATGCCACTTTTTCCATAGAAAATGCCCCGAAAGCAGTCTGGAATGAATTCTCCCAACGTTTATCCCAAGTTGGTTCAAAGCAGTCCAGCAAATATTTAGATGGTGCGCAGTTGCCATTGTTGGTACGTCCATAAAAATAGTTCTGTTTGTCGGATGTAATCTTACTAATATCCGACAGGTTCGTCTGATTCCAGTAAGTATACGTAAACAATTTATTATATCCCGCATTCGAATAATCCCATGCGTCATCATCACCGGCATCACAACCTGCTGCAACAAAAAGCGCTTCTTTATTAGTACGGTTATTGCCATCAGCCCACATATCCGATATATCTTTATAAAGATAACCTCCATAAGTACCTCCGCCAGCTTCTGTATCCGCAATAAAGCTTTCTGCAACATCTGCCGCTCTTTGCCAGTAAGAAACACCATTCTCACTCAACCCCTGGCCGGCTCCTTGTATGTAGGCACGAGCCAAAAGTCCCATAGCCGATTTTTTTGAAACACGGGCACGATTATTACCGTAAGGAGTTGTATTCAGATTATCTGCAGCATATTTCAAATCATCAATGATGTATGAATAAATTTCAGATAACGTATTACGTTTAGGTTCCAACACAATATTATTTCCCGCTTCATTCATACAAAGAGTGATCGGACCAAAATATGTAGTCAATATCAAATGATAAAAACCACGCAAACAACGTGCTTCGGCTGTTAACACACGAATATCATCCGCATTTCCTTCTACACTTTCCGCACGGTTTATAACGGTATTACATATCCCCAAAGCAGTATACGCCTGCATAAATAATTTATCCCATGCCTTATCTTTACTCGGCGTCAGAGATTCATAATAAAAGAGTTCTTTTGAGTTATCATTATTATTTGCCGTCAACCACGTATCCGTACCAGCCTCTGCAACAGATAAAAAGTCTGTCACAGTATACAACTGACTATAAATAGGATTATAACACTGGGTTTGCATTCCGTACCACCCGTCAAACGTAGCCAACGTTTCTTCGCCGGTAACTTCCATTGGATTATATTCATCCAATGAACATGAATTGATAGTAACCATCGCACACAATGCTAAGGCCACATTATATACTAATTTCTTCATTATTTATCAGTTTAGAGAATTAAAATGAAAGATTAAGACCAAAGACTAACTGTTTTGTCAATGGATAGTTCAAACCACCATTCATTTCCGGATCATAATCCTTCAACAAATGACTTTTTGCAATAACGAATGGATTAGTAATCGTTCCATACACACGGAGCTTGCCCAATCCCAATTTTTTAGCCAATTTATCAGGCATAGTATATCCCAATGTTATATTCTTTATTTTAAAGAATGATCCATCTACATACGACAACGCTGCAAAGCCTGGATAATAGCTCAACTTATCCTTGATAGAAGCATCCATGGCTGGAAAATCGTTCGAAGGATTTGTTTCAGACCATACATTGAAATAAGTAGGATAGTTGTTCAACCCTGTCGGGTCATAATCCGTCAATACAGAATATTTAATCATCTGTCCCCAACGCATATACATATAAATACTTAAATCAAAATCTTTATATGTCAAAGTATTCTGGAAACCCATTGTCCAATCCGGAGAGTTATGTCCCAATACTTGATAATCATCAGCAGACACAGAATATGTATTAGAAGCATCATAACGGATTTCCTGTCCGTCAGCATTCACCTTCGTATAGTAGACACTACCGTCCGTATCCGTATGCCGCACCATATCAGGCACATTAATCTTTATAGATCCCGGCTTCAGTCCAAACACAGCAGCATCAGCTTCTTCACCTTTCTGCCAGATACCATCCAATTTGTAGTGATAAAAAGAGTTGATTGCACTACCTACCGCATACGTATAATCGCCATTGATTACTTTATCATTAGCAGTTCCGGTCAGTTTCGTAATCTCTTCCTTATTATATGCAAAAGTCAGAGCCGATGTCCATTGAAAATTTTTAGTTTCAATGTTGCGGGTATTCAAAGCAAGCTCAAGACCTTTATTTTTAGTTTCACACAAGTTTATATTGGTCAGATATTGCTCTTTAGAACTATAGGAACCGTTCACTACAGGTAATGATTTTTTCCATATCACACCTTCCGTCTTAGTCTTATACATATCCAATGTCACATTGATACGATTATTCAGGAAAGAAGCATCAATACCGATATTGGTGTTCTTTGAACGTTCCCATGTCAGTTCCGGATTAGCTATTATTTTAGTGAGATTATAAATCTGCGTTTTTTCACCACCTAATGTCAACCATCCGGACTCCAGAGAAGAAGAGGAAGAATAAGGATCAATACTGGCCGTACCAGAAATACCGTAACCCACACGAATTTTTAAATTATCCAACCAGTTTCTTGTACTTTCCATAAACTTCTCGTCAGAAATACGCCATCCCAATGAAACAGCCGGGAAATTAGACCATTTATGATCTTTAGCCAAACGTGAAGAACCATCCCGACGAATAGAAGCAGAAAGCAAATACCTACCCAATAGAGAGTAGTTGATACGTCCTACTAATCCGACTCCTTTAGACATGGTATAACTGGATGAATTCTTCTGAACGGCAGCTTTTTCCAATCCTTCCCACAAATATTTATTGTTAGCAATACCTGTTCCTGTCATTTCCGTGTTATCCGTCTGGTTATGATTCCAGGTAGACACACCAGTAAGCGTAAATTCATGTATCTTAGCAATATTAAAGTTGTAAGTTACGATATTTTCCCACTTATAATTATATGATCTGTTTTGAGTAATCTTGGCATTCGTATCTGTCTCTACATTTCCTCCCGCTTTATAAAAGTTGTACGAGCCATCTCCCTGGAAACTATTCGAACGGGAATAGGTCAACGTCCCATTCACGCGTGACTCCCATGTCAATCCTTTAATCGGAGTTATTTTAATATAAGGATTCACATACAGTTTTGTATTCTGGGATTGGTTTCTCCAATTACTTTTATTATTCATCAAAAGATTCAAATAGCCGGCATCTCCTTCAATTGGATAAGGATTAACATTGCCATTCTCGTCATAGATTTCACCGTAAGGAATAGCCGTCATACCATCTTGAATCTTTGCAAAAGGCTTATTCTGATGCACATAAGATGCCTGAATACTAATTCCTGTAGTAAACCATTTATTGATTGTGTGATCGATGCGAATATTTGTTGAATACAATTTATAATTATCATCATTGTATTGTCCGTTTTCATCGGAGAAATTCATAGACATATAGGCCTTTGTATTTTTTGTACCTCCTGAAACCGACAAACTATAATTCTGAACAGTCCCCGTATGCAGCAATTCATCTACCCAGTCAATGTATTTCCCGTTTTGATAAGCTTCATAATAAGCAGGGTTAGTAAACATATTAGCATCATCCACATAAGTACCCGCATTTTTGTGAGCTGTACGCAAGCCCTCCATGTAGGTTTCTCCTTGGCGGACTTCCGGCATTGTAGACCAGCTGTTTATACCAAAAAAAGCATTAAAATTAGCAGTCAATTTTCCTTCTTTTCCGCCTTTGGTAGTAATGATTACAACACCATTGGCACCGGAAGAACCATAAACAGCCGTAGAAGAAGCATCTTTCAACACTTCAATAGATTCAATATCATTCGGATTCAGTGTCGCATAGTCACCCGGCATCCCGTCAATAATAAACATAGGATTACCACTTGCTGTCAATGAACGGTTACCGCGCAATTGCATTTTCACTCCTGAACCCGCTTGACCCGATTCTCTCGTAATATCCAATCCCGCTACTTTACCCTGCAACGCTTCCATCGGGTTTGTGCCCGGATTCATCGTAATGTCTTCCGATTTCACTGAAGCAACCGCCCCTGTTAAATCACGTTTCTTCACTGCACCGTAGCCAATGACCACCACTTCATCCAATGCCTGCGTATCCGAAATCATTTTCACATTGACCGGTCCGTTACCCGTCACAGTCACCGTTTGTTCTTTGTAACCGATATAAGAAATGACCAGTTCTTTTCTTCCCGCCGGAAGATTGATAGAGAAGTTACCGTTAAAATCGGTAATCGTACCTGTACTTGTTCCTTTCACAACGATAGAAACCCCAATCAACGGCTCCCCGCTTTCATCAATGATAGTTCCTTTCACAGTTTTCGTTTGTGTGACAACTTGCACCATAGTATTAGAAACTCCATCTTCTGCATACACAGAATATGACAGAGGGGCAGACAATAAAGACAGCCCTAAAATCATGGAAGCGCGTCTATGATGATTCTTCCATGCTTCAACAAATGCATTACATCTCATTCGTTCTAATTTAAAGTTAATATTAATTCTCGTTGTTTTGCAAAAACTATTCGATTATAATCTTAATTAAAGACGAAGCTAATTTTAATACGTACTCACTTTTCATACCATATTTCTCCTATAAAATACATTTTCTCCATTAAATACGCAACTATATATTATACTTTACTTCAAGCAGCTCCAACAAATTCTTTATTTTGTTGTTGAATAAAGAATAAAAAGTGTAAATTTGTACCTAGATGCCACTGAAACTAACAACATATTATCATGGGAAGGATATTCCTGAATTGCCGGGAAAAAATACCTTCCATTCCAAAGAGTTATTTCTGATTTATGAAGCAACTCCTGGGTATACTCCTTTATTAATAGTGGCAACAGAAGACGGCAGACCGGTGGCACGCCTGCTTGCTGCCATCCGCAAAGCAAAGAAGTGGCTCCCTTCTTCTTTAGTGAAACATTGTGTAGTATATAGTGAAGGCGAATTTCTGGACGAGTCTCTTTCGACCAACAAAGAAAAGGCAGAAGAAGTCTTCGGCGATATGCTCGAACATCTCACACAAGAAGCATCGCGCAGCTGTGTCCTGATCGAATTCCGGAACCTGAACAATTCGATGTTCGGTTATCGGGTTTTCCGTGCCAACGATTATTTCCCAGTCAACTGGTTGCGGGTACGCAATTCGCTGCACAGTATGGAAAAGACAGAAGACCGGTTCAGTCCGTCGCGTATGCGTCAGATAAAAAAAGGACTCAAGAATGGCGCCAGAGTAGAGGAAGCACATACCGTGGAAGAGATACACGATTTCTCACGGATGCTGCACAAGATTTATTCCTCTCGCATACGCAGATATTTCCCGGCCAACGATTTTTTCCGCCACATGAACAATATGTTAATCAAAGGACAACAGGCAAAAATATTCGTTGTGAAATACAAAGAGAAAATCATTGGCGGTTCTGTCTGTATCTATTCGGGAGACGACGCATACCTTTGGTTTTCGGGAGGAATGAGAAAGACATACGCACTTCAATATCCGGGTGTGCTAGCCGTTTGGAAAGCATTGGAAGACGCACACCAACGGGGATTCCGCCACATGGAATTTATGGATGTAGGACTTCCGTTCCGTAAACACGGTTATCGTGATTTCGTTCTTCGCTTCGGAGGAAAACAAAGCAGTACCCGCCGTTGGTTCCGCGTCAATTGGAGTTGGCTGAATAAACTCTTAGTCAAGTTTTATGTCTAAATGTAATCTCAAGATTACAAAACAATGTTTTATGCTCCTTTCCCACCATTTTTTCTGTTTAATAATCCAATAATTAAATGCAGAAATATTTCTTTATTAGATAAGAAATGTCTTTCTTTGTGCTGTTTTATGCCTTATAAGCACAGATTTAAAACCAAATAAAAAAAGTATAGTTATGAAGATTTCACACATTGAACATCTGGGCATTGCTGTAAAAAGCATCGAAGAAGCCCTTCCTTACTACGAAAATGTATTAGGTCTGAAGTGTTACAACATTGAAACAGTGGAAGATCAGAAAGTAAGAACTGCTTTTTTAAAAGTGGGCGAAACAAAAATTGAACTGTTGGAGCCTACTTGCCCGGAGAGTACTATTGCCAAATTCATTGAAAACAAAGGTGCAGGCGTTCACCACGTCGCATTTGCTGTAGAAGATGGCGTAGCCAATGCGCTGGCAGAGGCAGAAGGCAAAGAAATCCGCCTTATCGACAAAGCTCCCCGCAAAGGTGCTGAAGGTTTGAATATCGCTTTCCTTCACCCGAAATCAACTTTGGGTGTGTTAACAGAACTCTGCGAACATTAATCATAAACTCTAAAACCAACAAGAACTCATGAGTAATCAACTTGAAAAAATTAAAGAGCTTATTGAACGCCGTGCCGTAGCACGTATCGGAGGCGGTGAAAAAGCAATTGCGAAGCAACACGAAAAAGGGAAATACACAGCACGCGAGCGTCTGGCTATGCTGCTTGACGAGGGTAGCTTCGAAGAAATGGACATGTTCGTTGAGCACAGATGCACGAACTTCGGCATGGAGAAAAAACATTACCCGGGAGACGGTGTAGTAACCGGCTGCGGTACGATCGAAGGACGTCTGGTATATGTGTTCGCACAGGACTTCACTGTTTCTGCCGGTTCACTGTCAGAAACGATGTCATTGAAAATTTGTAAAATCATGGATCAAGCCATGAAGATGGGCGCTCCCTGTATCGGTATCAACGACTCGGGTGGTGCACGTATTCAGGAAGGTATCAACGCTTTGGCAGGTTATGCAGAAATCTTCCAACGCAATATCCTTGCTTCCGGTGTTATCCCACAGATTTCAGGTATCTTCGGTCCTTGTGCCGGCGGTGCTGTTTATTCTCCGGCTTTGACCGACTTCACGCTAATGATGGAAGGTACTTCTTATATGTTCCTTACCGGACCAAAAGTTGTGAAGACCGTAACAGGTGAAGACGTTAGCCAGGAAAACCTCGGTGGCGCAAGCGTTCACTCCACTAAATCAGGTGTGACTCATTTCACCGCTAAAACAGAAGAAGAAGGTTTCGAGCTGATTCGTAAACTGTTGAGTTATATTCCTCAAAACAACCTTGAAGAAGCTCCTTATGTAGATTGTACAGACCCAATCGACCGTTTGGAAGATTCTTTGAATGATATTATCCCCGACAGCCCTACTAAACCGTATGACATGTACGAAGTTATCGGCGCTATTGTGGACAACGGTGAATTCCTTGAAATCCAGAAAGATTATGCAAAGAATATCATCATCGGTTTCGCCCGTTTCAACGGACAATCGGTAGGTATCGTTGCTAATCAGCCTAAGTATCTGGCTGGTGTGCTCGACAGCAACGCATCTCGCAAGGGTGCACGTTTCGTGCGTTTCTGCGATGCATTCAATATTCCTATCGTATCGTTAGTAGACGTACCGGGATTCCTTCCGGGAACAGGTCAGGAATACAACGGCGTTATCCTTCATGGTGCTAAGCTATTGTATGCTTACGGTGAAGCTACTGTACCTAAGGTTACGATTACATTGCGTAAATCCTACGGTGGTTCTCACATCGTAATGAGCTGTAAGCAACTTCGCGGTGACATGAACTACGCATGGCCGACTGCTGAAATCGCAGTAATGGGTGGAGCAGGAGCAGTAGAAGTATTGTACGCACGCGAAGCCAAAGATCAGGAAAATCCCGCTCAATTCCTTGCTGAAAAAGAAGCAGAATACACGAAACTGTTTGCCAATCCTTACAATGCAGCCAAATACGGCTACATCGACGATGTGATTGAACCACGCAACACACGTTTCCGTGTTATCCGTGCTTTGCAGCAGTTGCAGACTAAGAAATTGAGCAATCCGGCTAAGAAGCATGGTAATATTCCGTTGTAATCCTACTTTTCACATTAAAACAAGAACGATTATGAACAAAACCAAAATCGGAATATTCCTTTCTTTGCTGTTGCTGATTGGGCTGACTTCTTGTGGAGAGCAAAAGTCGAACAATAAGCTGGTACTGAACGAAATCCTGATAGACAATCAGAATAATTTTCAAGATGACTACGGATTGCACAGCGCATGGATTGAAATATTCAATAAATCATTCGGTAGCGCCGACCTGGCAGCTTGCTTGTTGAAAGTAAGCAGCCAACCGGGCGATACAGTTACTTACTTTATCCCGAAAGGTGATATACTTACATTAGTGAAGCCACGTCAACATGCACTATTCTGGGCAGATGGCGAACCTAACCGCGGTACTTTCCACACCAGCTTCAAGCTGAATCCGGAAACGGCCAACTGGATCGGTCTGTTTGACTCCGGTAGAAAGCTGCTCGACCAGATTGTAGTGCCCGCAGGTGTTCTTGGTCCCAACCAGTCATACGCTCGTGTCAGCGACGGAGCAGCGGAGTGGGAGGTAAAGGGTGGAAGTGGTGACAAATACGTGACCCCGAGTACGAACAACAAAACTCTTGACAGCAATGCCAAGATGGAAAAATTCGAAGAGCATGATGCTGACGGTGTCGGCATGTCTATCTCTGCCATGAGTGTAGTATTCTGCGGATTGATTCTTCTCTTTATTGCCTTCAAGATTGTAGGAAAAGTAGCTGTAAATTTGAGCAAGCGCAATGCTATGAAATCTAAAGGCATTGACAAGCATGAAGCTAAGGAACTGTCACAGGCTCCGGGCGAAGTTTACGCTGCGATTTCTATGGCATTGCACGAAATGCAGGATGAAGTGCACGACGTAGAAGAAACGGTACTGACCATCACTCGCGTAAAACGCAGTTACTCACCATGGAGTTCGAAGATTTACACTTTGCGTGAAACTCCTCCCAGAAAGTAAGTCACCTTTTAAAAAGTTAAAACGATGAAAGAATATAAATATAAAATCAACGGTAACTCATATAAAGTAACCATCGGAGATATTGAAGATAATATCGCTCATGTAGAAGTGAACGGTACACACTATAAAGTGGAAATGGAGAAACAGCCGAAGCCTGCTGCCAAACCTGTAACAGTACGTCCTATGCCTAATGCTCCTACTGCTCCTACTCAGGTAGTGAAACCGACTGCTCCGTCTACCGGAAAATCAGGAGTGAAATCTCCGCTGCCGGGTGTTATCCTCGACATCAAAGTGAATGTAGGCGATACTGTAAAGAAAGGACAGACCATTATCATATTGGAAGCCATGAAGATGGAAAACAATATCAATGCGGATAAGGACGGTAAGATTACTGCCATCAACGTCAACAAGGGAGACTCTGTTCTTGAAGGTAATGACCTCGTAATTATTGAATAATATGGGAGATTTTATAAACTTTTTAGGAAATAACCTCGCCGACTTCTGGACATACACGGGCTTTGCAAATGCTACTGTAGGGCATGTCGTTATGATTCTTGTGGGTTTGGGGTTCATCTATCTGGCGGTAGCCAAAGAGTTCGAACCGATGCTGCTGATTCCTATCGGCTTCGGTATGCTGATCGGTAATATACCTTTTAATATGGATGCCGGACTGAAAGTCGGTATTTATGAAGAAGGTTCCGTATTGAATATATTGTATCAGGGAGTAACTTCCGGCTGGTATCCGCCGCTCATCTTTTTGGGCATCGGCGCCATGACGGACTTCTCGGCACTTATCTCTAATCCGAAATTGATGTTGATCGGTGCTGCTGCACAATTCGGTATCTTCGGTGCTTACATGATCGCATTGGAAATGGGCTTCGACCCGATGCAAGCCGGCGCTATCGGTATCATTGGTGGAGCAGATGGCCCGACGGCCATCTTCCTTTCCTCCAAGCTAGCACCTAACCTGATGGGAGCCATTGCGGTGTCCGCCTACTCCTATATGGCGTTGGTTCCGGTGATACAGCCGCCTATCATGCGTCTGCTCACCACCAAGCACGAACGTGTCATCCGCATGAAACCGCCGCGTGCCGTTTCTCACACGGAGAAGGTTATTTTCCCGATTATCGGCTTGTTGCTGACCTGCTTCCTGGTTCCTTCCGGTCTACCTTTGTTGGGTATGCTGTTCTTCGGTAACCTGTTGAAAGAAAGTGGTGTAACCCGTCGTCTTGCCAATACAGCTAGCGGTCCGTTGATTGATACTATCACTATCCTGTTGGGTCTGACAGTAGGTGCTTCTACGCAAGCTTCCGAATTCCTGACGCTCGATTCTATCAAGATTTTCGCCCTCGGTGCATTGTCATTCATCATTGCAACTGCATCCGGTGTAATCTTCGTTAAGATATTCAATATCTTCTTGAAGAAGGGCAACAAGATCAATCCATTGATCGGTAATGCAGGGGTTTCTGCTGTCCCCGACTCTGCACGTATCTCACAAGTGATTGGTTTGGAATACGATTCGACCAACTATTTGTTGATGCACGCTATGGGTCCGAACGTTGCCGGAGTGATCGGTTCAGCTGTTGCTGCCGGTATCCTGCTCGGATTCTTGATGTAAGATATAAGGAGGCTGTTTGAACAGTTCTTAAAATAAAAAATAAGACTATCCTAAAAGCCTTGAATTTATAAAAATCACCTTTGCTACATTATAGTAGTAAAGGTGATTTTTCATTATAAGGACTTGCTGTAAAAAAGACTGTAGCTACCATGCCCCATGTATTGTATTGCGCACTGTTGTGTTACCTTCTCTTATCATTCCGTTAATCTATCCAAAATAATCTACGAATAATTCGTAAATATAATATTTTTAGTAACTTGCAGCAGATAAGTCAAACAACTAAAATAAAATATTATGAAACGGATTATCATTCTGTTCTTTCTTTGTTGTACCATTCCTCTAATAGCGCAACACACAGACCCTATTCAAGAAGCTATGGCAAACTACGATTATGAGACGGCCCTTTCTCTTATAGCTCAAAAAAAGACTACCCCTCCCCTGCTATTACAGAAAGGCAAAGCGTTGCGTGGACTAGGACTCACCACAGAGGCACTTGCTACCTATCAAGAAATTATCTGTAATGATACTACAAATACTCGTGCTTTCATTGAAGCGGCCGAATGTTGCCGAGCACTAGCTAAATACAATCAAGCACTAAAATATTATGAACATGCACTCGATCTGAATCCGGAAAACAAATATGTACGTATTCAATATATCAGTTTGCTTCTCTCCCAACAGAAGTTTAGCGAGGCGCTTGGTGAAAGTAGTCTGATGACAGAAAAAGACAGTTCCGCCATTGTCCTGCATCTACAAGCTCAAAGCTTTGAAGGAATGGGCGAACTTCTTCCCGCTGCAGGTTGCTATTACAATATCCAGGCTAAATATCCCGACGATTATCTGGCTGCCAGCAAACTAGGCGCTCTAAATATATCCGGTTCTTATTTCGACGAAGCCATCGAAGCTACAGAAAAATACCGGCAAATTGACAGTACCAACATTTCCGTCAACCGGCAGAACGCTTTGGCATACTGCTTGAAACAAGACTACCCCACTGCCATCCAACGTTATGAATATCTTGTCAGCCAAGGAGACAGTTCTTTTCATACTTGTTATTATTTAGGCATCAGTTACTATGCAGCAGAGAAGTACTACGAAGCTCATGATTTTTTGAAAGTCGCCCGTAAATATGATCCCAACAATATCAATCTCCTTTATTACCTCGGTCGCGCCTGTTCCAAAACTTCCTGGAAAAAAGAGGGCGTAGACTATCTGGAAAAAGCCATTGATCTATCCATTCCCAAAGATAGCAGTATGACTCGACTTTACATCGGGATGACCGACTGTTACAAGATGGCACAAATGTACAAAGAACAGATTGCATCCATCAAAGAACGCTACCAGCGGTATGACAAACAAAACCACAAACTATTGTATGACATGGCCTATATATACTTCTATGACTTGAAAGATAAGAAAAATGCGGAACGCTATTTGGAAGCATTCCTAAAAACACGTCCTAAAGACACTAAAGAAGAAGCGGAAATGAACGAGAGAGGCGAACTTGTTTTAGGAAAATCCAATTATTATAATGCCGCCGCCAACTGGCTGAAAGATATTCAAAGTAAACAAAAAATAGAAGACTTCTTTCAAAATTCCTCTCCACAACTTCCTCTCCCAAAGAAAGATAAATAGATAAGAACTATAAAGCAACTAAAAGGCTGCTACCGGTTTATCGGTAGCAGCCTTTCTTTTATTTATGGAATAATCCGGAGATTATTACTGTGCCAATTTGTTGTCAGAACCGAGCACATTCAGAATTTTGTGCTTGTACAGTTTTTCCATATTGTCACGAGCCGGGCCAAGATACTTACGTGGGTCGAATTCAGCCGGTTTTTCAGCGAATACCTTACGTATAGCAGCAGTCATAGCCAGACGAGAGTCAGAGTCGATGTTGATTTTGCAAACAGCAGACTTAGCAGCTTTACGCAATTCTTCTTCCGGAATGCCGATAGCAGCTTTCAGTGCACCACCATATTTGTTGATAGTTTCCACTTCTTCTTCCGGAACTGAAGATGATCCGTGAAGAACGATAGGGAATCCCGGAAGTTTTTCCATTACAGCGTCCAATACTTCGAAAGCCAATGGAGGAGGAACCATACGGCCAGTCTTCGGGTCGATGTGGCATTGTTCCGGAGTAAATTTGTAAGCACCGTGAGAAGTACCGATTGAGATAGCCAAAGAGTCGCAACCAGTGCGAGTAGCGAAGTCGATTACTTCTTCAGGGTCAGTATATGTGTGATGGTCGGAAGAAACTTCATCTTCTACACCAGCCAATACGCCAAGTTCACCTTCTACAGTTACGTCAAACTGGTGAGCGTATTCAACAACTTTCTTAGTCAATGCTACGTTTTCTTCGTAAGGAAGATGAGAACCGTCAATCATCACTGAAGAGAAACCTGAATCGATACAAGATTTGCAAGTTTCGAATGTATCTCCGTGGTCAAGATGAAGAACGATTTCCGGATGTGCGCAGCCTAATTCTTTAGCATATTCTACAGCACCCTGTGCCATGTAACGCAACAAAGTAGCGTTAGCATACTGACGAGCACCTTTAGAAACCTGAAGAATCACAGGAGATTTAGTTTCAACAGCAGCCTTGATGATAGCCTGCATTTGTTCCATATTGTTGAAGTTGAATGCTGGGATAGCATATCCACCTTTGATAGCCTTAGCAAACATTTCTCTTGTGTTTACCAATCCTAAATCTTTGTAATTTACCATTTTGTTTAAAGTTTATTGTTAGTGAATAAAAATTCTACGCAAAAGTAAGCATTATCCATCGAATAACGAACATCGGAAAGAAAAATATAGTAGAAAAAGGTTTAAATCAGACACCATTTTTCTGCAGGAATATGAGTGTGACATTAGATTGTAATGTCTACCTTGCAAATAAACGGATAAAAGACAGTAACGCGTATTGCTTGTATCCACGCAGTCATTTATATATGAATTAAGAGAAAAATCCTGTTATATGCAGGATATATAGGTAGTCTGTGCCTTATATAGTTGTATAAACCAATGATGATGACATACTTATTTTATAAAACAGATTACCTTTATCGAAGTTTTTTCCATAAAACCTTTTTCTATTTCACAGAAAAGCATTATCTTTGCGCTCTGAAAATGACCATTACACTATTTCTTACCAAAATAGTAACAGAATATAAATTAAAAAAACAGATACTGAAATGAAAAAAGGCCTTCATCCAGAATCATACCGTCCGGTAGTATTTAAAGATATGTCAAATGGTGACATGTTTTTGTCTAGATCAACTGTAGCAACTAAAGAAACCATCGAATTCGAAGGTGAAACTTATCCGTTGCTGAAGATTGAAATCTCAAACACTTCTCACCCGTTCTATACAGGTAAATCTACATTGGTAGATACTGCAGGTCGTGTTGATAAGTTCATGAGCCGTTACGGTGACCGTAAGAAGAAATAATTCGATCTTTCGTGAAAGATGAAAAAAGAGGAGATTCTCGCAGAGAATTTCCTCTTTTTCGTTTTCTATATTCCTTAACATCAAGCATCATCCAACAAGAAATCGGCTATATGACGATGCCTGACACCCTCCACATTATCCTGCCACAAGCTGTCCATGCTAACTACATATTTAGGATAATGGTCGTTAATGGCGAGCAAAGGAGCAAACTCCCTCTCAACAGTGGCCTGTGAAGCTAACTGATATGTTACTTGCACATAAATCTTTTCTTCCCGACGGATGGCTACAAAATCCACTTCTTTATCATCCTGTTTGCCTACATACACTTCATAACCCCTTCTTTTCAACTCCAGACAGACTAGATTCTCCAACATACCTGCAATCAACCGGTCACGATAGCCCATCACGGAATAAATCAAAGAAAGGTCACTTACAAAATACTTCTCATTCGTCTGCAGAATTTCCTTTCCTTTAATATCATATCGGGGAATACGTTGAATGATAAAAGCACTTTCCAATGCATTCAGATAATTATAGATGGTATTCATATCCACCTTCCGTTGCTGACTTTTGAAGTAATCAGCTATATTTTTAGCGTTCAGCTTATTGCCTATATTATCGAAAACAAACTTCACTACCCGTTCGAGCAGTTCCACATTCCGGATATTGTGACGCTGCACCGTGTCACGAAGAATGACAGAAGAATAGATGTCGTAGACAATTTTATAGATAGCCTCATATCCATAATCGGCAGTATGTATGGCCGGAAATCCTCCCATACGGAGATATTTCTGAAATTCCTCCTTCCGGTTGAGTGTCGGATCATTGGCCTGCAAGTCATGGAAAGTCAGATATTCTCTAAAAGACAAGGTCATGACATGGAAAGCGACATACCGTCCCGTTAAATAAGTTGCCAGTTCGGACGATAACATACGTGAGTTGGAGCCGGTCACATAAATATCCGTATCCAAATCTACCAGAAGTGAGTTGACCACTTTTTCCCAACCGTCCACTTCCTGAATTTCATCCAAGAGAATATAATATTCACCCGCATCTCCTGCCTGCCCCCGAATATAAGCATACAAAGCCTTCGCCTCTTTCAGATCTATCCACTGAAAACTTTCAAAATTCAGATAGATGATACGTTCTTCACGAACTCCTCTCCTCAACAGTTCGTCACGAATCAGACGCAGCACTACCGACTTTCCACTGCGACGAATACCCGTTATCACTTTTACAAACGGCTTATCTATAAAAGGAACGATTTGTTCCATATACTGTTCACGATTAATCATATTCAAAAGTTTTTAGGGTTATAAGCACAAAGATATACTATTTTCGGAAAGTTTTTAGGGTTATAACCCTAAATAAATCCATAAATTCAGATTCTTTTAGGGTTATAAGCCGAAAAATAAATAAAAGAAATATGACTAAATCCGATTTATTACCAAATAAAGAAAGTACCTTTACCCGACTAATTAATAAAAAATGGAAATAACCGATTTAAAACAAATGACAAAGGAAGAAGTTTTTAATTTCATCAGACAACGCCTTTCTTTCAGTAAAGAACTGCAAGAACAATTCAGGCATGTGAATAAAGACGATCTCGCAAAAGAACATCGCAGATTCGAAATGTCCGGAAATGAATCAAAGACAGGCCAATGCACGATTTTCAACACAGCGATTCTGAACGAGTTTGCCGATCTTGGCATCTATGATTATACTTCTTACCTTTTTCTCGACTTCCACAATGGCACTCCAACCGTTTATCTCAAATACTTCTCCGAAAATGAAAATTTAGAATATTCATTTACCGGATATACCACAACGGAAATCATCTTTGCAATTCTTGAACTGACTATCTTCTCCGGAAAACCCAAAAGAAATCGCAGCTAAAAAAGAATTGCACGGAAAGACAATGCGAGGTCAAAAGACTTTTATGGCTTTCATTTATTTCCTCTTTTCCATCCTATTCCGAAAAAACATATATCTTTGTCACACGCTTTCTGCCCATCAGCGTGATGAAACAGGCGAAGGCGGTTTTTATTCCTTCATGGAGTAAATAACGTATTGTTTCCCAAATCGAAACTTAGCAAATTTCATGCACCGGGAAATGATACAACAGATACTCCACGTAGATGATCGTATATCAACATATCGATTAGAGATTTGTTATATAAAACGTTTGGCGTGGGTGTCTGTTGTTTATCATTATCTGGTGCACGGTATGCTAAGACCTCGATTTAGATAATGGTACAACAGCACTCACGCTTTTATTGTATCCAGTCGGTTTCAACAATCCTTATACCCCAACCAATACCCCACCCGACCGAAATCATAAAAATCGTGGGTGTTCGTTGCACCTCTCCGGACAATACTCTCTATTCTCATACCATATTTCCTGCATTTATTTCCTCTTTTCCATCCTATTCCGAAAAAAACATATATCTTTGTCATACGCTTTCTGCCCATCAGCGTGATGAAACAGGCAAAAGCGTTTTTTTATTCCTTAATGGAGTAAATAACGTATTGTCTCTCAAACTTGAAAATTAGCAGTTCTTTGTAGAGAGAGATGATACAACAGATACTCCACGTAGATAGTCGTATATCAACATATCGATTAGAGATGTGTTATATATAAACGTTTGGCGTGGGTGTCTGTTGTTATCATTGTCTTCTACAAGGGTGTTGCTAAGCCTCAAGTTTAGATAATGGTACAACAGCACTCACGCTTTTATTGTATCCGGTCGGTTTCAACAATCCTTATACCCCAACCAATTCCCCAGCCGACCGAAATCATAAAAATCGTGGGTGTTCGTTGCACCTCTCCGGACAATACGTTATTTACTCTTTTTTTTATAACACATTAAAACAAAAGCAATATGCCAAAATGGATTAGTGTAGAAAAAGCAGTGATTAAGTATCACATCGAAAAAGAAGCGATCCTGCTTTGGGTGGAAATGGGACAATTCCCTATGTTATACATAGACAATGTTCCGAATGTTGACGAAGAATGTATTCTGGAACTCTTTCGCCGAAGTAAAGCCGGCATTACAGCAGAATATATTGATACGCTGGAACAACTGTGCATAGACAAAACAATGGTCTGCGAGAAATACGCCCACATTATTCAATTGAAAGAAAAGGAAATTCAGCTGCAGAAGGAAATAAAGACGTTGATAAACGAAATACAGGCAGCAATGAAGAGACAAAATGAACGGATCCGGGATTTGAAAAAAGCGATTGGAGAGAATAACAACGTTATACGTAGTGACAGTTGGATAAAAAGGCTGCGCAAAAGGTTTCAATGGTGAAAGAGGGCCGTCCTTTGCCCTTTGCAGCCTATTCCCATTCCCTCCACAGCTTTCTTTAAACTCCTCCATAAGCTCTTTAAAGCCTATATTCAAACAATGAAAAATACAAAATATTTTATTCCATTTATTTAACTAATCATCCATTATATAAGTAATTTTATCCTTTGTAAAGTCAAGTAAATTCACTACATTTACACCACTAACAAGAACTGAAATGTGAGCATTTCAGCACAAAGAAATCTGTATGAAAAAAACGATGAAGAATGACAGTTGCCTGACGGTTTCCCGTCGGGCAGCTATTATCCGCCAAGATGCGGAAGAGAATTACGGCACACTGTTGACACTGGGAGAATCTATGCGCCGTGCATACCAAGTAGAAGAACTGATAGACCGGATGAGATGGGACAACGCCGATTTCTGCCTGCAACGAACAGACGGAACCTGCCTTTCCATTACAGGGACACTGACAGAATATGAACACTATTTCGGCCGCCCCTACTACGAAAACCCCTCCAACAGGTTTCTCCCATACTATGACGTGCATTGTAGAAAATGGCTTACGTGTCGAGTGGCAGGGATTGTATTCGGCTCTTCTGTGAAAAAAAATTAATTTCATAGATTAAATAAGGAAAGTTGTAGGACATATACGAAATAAAGTAGTTACTTTGCAACCGCAAGTAAGAGAAAAAATCATGTCAATGCTGCTTCCTTGTTTTTTGACAGAAGCAGTTATTTGTTTTTCCAGCATTGCTTTTTCAGAACTTCGGAATTAAATCTCCCCTGCTCCGAAAATTCCCTATATTACAGATTACATACACGAAGAGAATACTCCGATTCCATCATGAAGAATGAGTACGATATTTGCTGCTTTCCAAAGAAGTGGCCGGATTCTTCGTATCTGTATTTTCAGAAAAATAGAATTTAAAACAGAAACTAATATATTTTATTATGACAACATCTAATTCAGCAAATACCAAACAATCGAACAACGCATCACAAAAGAGAAAACCGATTCATAACGGTTACTTCAATCATCCCACTTCTTCTTCCAGCAATATACCCATGAGTATTTTGATACGGGAACAAGGACTGGAAATATACGGACTATACTGGGTGATGCTCGAAGAAGCTCATGCACAGCTTAAATGCTGCGTCAATATCCAGACAATGGGAATCATCGCCAATATATTCCATGCCCAACCCGAACATCTTGAGCTCCTCTACCACCATTATTTCCGGCGTCCCGGTAAAGGATACAACTCGCATATACTCTATGCCGACTTTTGCGAAGAATCTGCCATCAGAAGTTATTTCCCGCACCCCCTACTGGCATACACCGACAACGAACTACTGCGGATGATTATGCAAGACGGACTGAAAGCCTACGGACTATATTGGCTTGTGATGGAAAAGCTCTATCAACAGCCACAACATTTTCTGGCACCGCAAACTGCTTCCTTCATCCAGAACCTTTATGATGTGAGCGACGAACTGATGGAAAGTGTATTATACAATTACGGACTCTTTTATCTGGATGAGAAAATGAACCTCCATTCTAAAGCAATAGACGACTATAGGGAAGCACTTGACAACATGGAAGATGAAAAAAAGCGCAACACGAAACCGCACGTCAATAACTCTCTGAAAGCCAACGGAAATGCAGAGGATTTTAACACTCGGGAAATGAAAAAAACGTCAAATATACAGAAAAATCCATCCCCCATTATAAATAAAGAAATAAACAAAAAAAATTCTTCTTCTGAAGAAAACGGAAAAGAAAAAGAAGAAGAAAATGGTTTGAAGGTGACGGACTTGAACGCTGTGACACCCGATATGCGCCCCAACGCATGGGAAGAAAATCTACAGGAGGCAATGAACGACACATCCTGGTATGAAGTCGTAGCCATTCAGTCGGGCATCCCCCGGCTGATGATGGAAGAAAAAGAATGGTTCTTCAACTATTTACGGGAGCAAATCATCTTACGGGGGAATGAAAGCTCGATGAACAGCCTGCACGAAATAAAAAACTATTTCGCCAATCTCACCCGGCAGGGAAGCCATGTGTCATCCACAACGCAGGTGGCACTGAAGAGGTTTCTCAAAAACCGGCAAGAGCAACAGCAATGTTCGCCCTACGAAACCATCACCAACGGAATACGTACCTACGACGGGCATCCCATCCCCGCTTATGCCAAGCCGCGACCTTCGGCGGCACATATCTGGAATCCGGTGACGAACGAATGGACACGATAGCATATTATCTCTCAATCATTTACTAAATATGGATAGATTCAAAGAACTGGGTATTGATACCCACGGTCGCACAAGCGGCAAAATGAAAACAAAATGTCCCTGGTGTCATGCCCAACGGACGGATAAGCGTGATAAATCACTAAGTGTCAACCTCGATACCAAACTGTATTTGTGCCACTACTGCGGCGCACACGGTTCGGCAGCCATATATGCCGGAAAAGGCAGAAAGCTGGGTGATCCGTTGGTCAAATTTCCAACGGCAACAGGTAGCAACTCCAGTTGTCCGCCCACTGAAAAGCCGCACGGCGACCCAGAGCAAGGGGCACTCACACAGAAGCAAATTGAATGGTGTCGTGACGTCCGCCACATTCCGCCGGAAGTATTGGTGGAAGCTGGCGTGGCTTTCGCCTCCATCTCGATGCCTATATCCGGAAAGGAGAAAGGCTGGGAAAAGAGGGACTGTCTCTGCTTCAACTTTTTCGAAAACGGGGAATTGGTGAACACGAAGTTCCGCGACTCACAAAAGCACTTCAAATTACTGCAAGGAGCGCGCACCATCCCTTACAACATCGACGCCATCCGCGACACGCCGGAGTGCATCCTCGTGGAAGGGGAATTTGATGCCCTCTCCTACATGGCTGTCGGCCGGACGGATGTCATTTCCGTGCCGAACGGTGCCAACAGTCAACTGGACTGGCTGGACGAATTGTCGGAATCTCATTTCGAGCAGAAACAAGTGATTTATCTGTCGGTGGACACCGACCGCAAGGGACGGGAACTGTGCCGGGAACTCTCCCGACGGCTGGGGGTAGACCGCTGCCGTATCGTCACCTACGGCGAAGCATACAAGGACGCCAACGAACTGCTCGTGGCGGAAGGCCCGGACGCACTACTGAAGGCACTGGAGGACGCACCCATCCCCCGCCTGGAAGGTACGTTTACGGCAGAAGACTTACGGGAGCGGTTGCACCAACTGTTTGAAGAGGGGTATACTTCGGGCGTGGAATTGGGAATACCGAATCTGGACGAAATCATGAGGCTGGAAACGGGGCGGGTGCTCACCGTCACCGGTATTCCCGGACACGGCAAATCGGACTTTGTGGATGAGATAGTGCTCCGGCTCTGCACCCGCCAAGATTGGCGAGCGGGATATTTCAGTCCGGAGAACACGCCAATCGAGTATCATCATGCCAAACTGGCGGAGAAACTGCTGGGACACCGTTTCCGCAAAGATTTCTCTACGGAGGAGGAATTCGCCCGCGTAGTGGATTATCTTTCGCAACGCGTCTGGCACATTCTCCCGGACGGGGATTTCACACTGGGCAACGTCTTGTCGAAGGCACGCGAACTGGTACACCGTCACGGCATCCGTGTGTTTGTCATCGACCCGTACAATTACATCAACCATCAGATCCCGGCAGGCATGACGGAGACAGGGTATATCGGTTCATTCATGAATAGTCTGGCACGTTTTGCCCGGCTCAACTCCTGCCTCGTCATTCTGGTGGCGCATCCGAGAAAGATGAACAAGCAATACGGCACGCAGAAAACGGAAGTTCCCACCATGTATGACATCAACGGCTCGGCCAACTTTTTCAACATGACGGACTACGGAATTGTGGTAGACCGTCAGGATGAAATGGGGATCGTGTATATACACGTCGAGAAAACCCGTTTCCGTAATTTCGGAACAAAGGGAAACGCAGCGTTCTGCTACGATGTGACCAACGGAAGATATTCCCCTTGTACGCCGCCACCCGAACCGGGCATGCAGGTGCAACCGTGGAAGGGAGCCAAAGACTTATTCTCGTCAGAGGGATGGATTTAGGGATTAAGGCTCTCCCAAATACTTCTCAATCAGCTCCACCTGCAACGGTGTGAGCCAATGTATCCAAAACGCCCAGCCGGTAGCTTCGAGAGCCTCCAGCAGCTCCCGGTTTCGGCGGATGCATTTATTTAAATGTCTTCTTGCCACATCGGCACTTGCATACGGCATATAGAGTAATGCCAATTCCGTTTTCTTCATAGATTTTCTTCTTTTAATTTATTATTTACGTCATGTAAAGATACTGTTTTTTGCGTAGAAATGCAAGCAAATACACAGATATTCAAGCGTTTGCCTTCACTTACCGGCAGATACCGTTTCATGTTTCCTCCCCTGCCGGTTGGGGTATCTTTGCTACTGTAAAAGAGACAGAAAACGTTCGTTTACTGACTCAATAAAATCTTATTTATTCACTTAAAAAGGAGGAAATCAGTATGTTGATTTACAAAGCGGTTCAGTCCAATATCGCATCGAAGGACAAAAAGAAGAAATGGCATCCCTGCCTGATTAAAATGGGAAACGTAGTGGATACGCAAATGATTGGCGAAACGATTGCCGAACGGTCATCACTGACGGCCGGTGACGTGCACAACGTGATCCGAAACCTGATGGCAGTGATGCGCGAGCAGTTGCTCAACAGCAGGACAGTGAAACTCGAAGGATTGGGCACATTTACCATGGTGTGCCAGTCACGCTGCAAGGGGGTGGATGCGGAAGCCGATGTTAGTCCGGCACAAATCACGGGATTGCGTTGCCAGTTTACCCCGGAATATACGCGGGATGCCGGTGGAAATATCACCCGTGCGCTGATTCAGGGAGCGTCATATATCCACGTCAACCAGTTGACGAAAGCACTGGGAGCGGGAGGCGGTGGCAACACCGGAGGTTCGGGTGATGACAAACCGGGTGGCGGTGGTCAGGAAGCGCCCGATCCGGCAGCGTGATAGAATAGGTGATAGAGGATAGTGTGGTATGGAAAGGAGGTGTTGAATTATGAAGAAATCCATTTGGAATACGATTTTAAAAGTCGTCATTGCGGTTGCTACTGCTATTGCAGGCGTCATTGGAGGTCAGAACCTGATGATGTAAAATGAAACAAAAGAGTTGGACGGGAATTTTACCTTAGAAACGGTAAAGTTCCCGTTTTTTTTGTGTTCCATATAAAGGTTAAGAGGCAGGATATGAAAAGACAGGAATATTGAACATAAATAAACAGGAGTTGTTTTAGTATATTATTCGCTATTTATCAACGCAAAACCTCTAAACATCAACGTGGTATATGAAAAAGGAATTTGGATTCGTCCTGGCGGCTGCAATCTTGCTGGCTGGCTGCGGACAGAAAAAAGAAACGACAACGACAACTGCACGTCCTGTAAAGACTACGATTGTCGAGTCAAGATCGATTATCAGAAAAGATTTCTCGGGAATCGTGGAAGCGGTGGAATATGTGAAGCTGGCTTTCCGGGTCAACGGACAAATCATCCAGCTTCCTGTCATCGAAGGACAGAAAGTGAAAAAAGGACAACTCATCGCGGCTATCGACCCCAGAGACATCGCGTTGCAATATGCCGCTACGAAATCGGCATACGAAACGGCTTCGGCACAAGTGGAACGTAACAAACGGCTCCTCTCCCGGCAAGCGATCTCCGTGCAGGAATATGAAATCAGCCTCGCCAACTTCCAGAAGGCGAAGTCTGAATACGAACTGTCTGCCAACAATATGCGCGACACCAAGCTGACAGCCCCTTTCGACGGTTCTATCGAAAAACGACTGGTGGAAAACTATCAGCGTGTCAACTCCGGTGAGGGTATCGTGCAGCTTGTCAATACACACAATCTGCGTATCAAATTCACCATTCCGGATGCGTATCTTTATTTGTTGCGCGCCAAAGACCCGCGTTTCCTTGTAGAGTTCGACACATTTAAAGGACACGTGTTTCAAGCGAAACTGGAAGAATATCTTGATATTTCTACGGATGGCACAGGAATTCCGGTCAGCATCACGATTGACGATCCGTCATTCGACCGCGATCTGTATGCTGTGAAACCCGGTTTCACGTGCAGCATCCGTTTCACGGCAGATGTAGGTCCGTTGGTACAGGATAGCTGGACGATCGTACCGCTTAGTGCCGTATTCGGCGAAAGCGAAGGGAATAAAATGTATGTCTGGGTGGTAGAAGACAACAAAGTCCACAAACGGGAAGTGACCGTCAACGCCCCGACCGGAGAAGCACAGGCGCTCATCTCGGAAGGTTTGAAACCCGGTGAAAAAATCGTCATAGCAGGCGTATACCAACTAGTAGAAGGAGAATCTATCACAACTGTTGACAGGTGATAGTTGATAAATGATTAAGTATCATTTATCCGCTGTCATTCATCAATTATCAACGATCATTTATTATGAGTTTAGCCAAATATTCATTAGATAATACGAAAATCATCTATTTCTTTCTTGCTGTATTGCTGATTGGGGGAATCACTTCCTTCGGCAAGCTGGGTAAGAAAGAGGATGCTCCTTTCGTCATAAAGTCGGCGGTTATTATGACCCGCTATCCGGGTGCCGAACCGGCAGAAGTGGAGCGGTTGATTACCGAGCCTATCTCTCGTGAAATTCAAAGTATGAGCGGTGTGTACAAGATAAAATCAGAATCGATGTACGGGCTCTCAAAAATCACATTCGAGTTGCAACCTTCCTTGTCGGCAAGCTCCATTCCGCAGAAGTGGGATGAGTTGCGACGGAAGGTGCTTAATATACAGCCACAGTTGCCGAGCGGTGCTTCCGCACCGACGGTTTCCGATGATTTCGGCGACGTGTTCGGTATCTATTACGGTCTGACGGCGGACGACGGTTACACATACGAAGAGATGCGCAACTGGGCGGAACGGATCAAGACGCAGGTAGTGACGGCGGACGGGGTGATGAAAGTCGCCCTGTTCGGGACGCAGACGGAGGTGGTCAATATTTTTATTTCCACCAATAAGCTCGTAGGTATGGGCATCGACCCGAAACAGCTTGCCAGTCTGTTGCAATCGCAGAACCAGATTATCAATACCGGAGAAATCCGTGCCGGCGAGCAACAGCTCCGGGTGACTGCCAGCGGTATGTATACCACCGTAGACGATATCCGCAACCAGGTGATTACCACCAAAGCCGGACAAGTGAAACTGGGCGATATCGCCGTCATCGAAAAAGGGTACATGAACCCTCCATCCAACATCATGCACGTGAACGGCAAACGTGCCATCGGCATCGGCGTCTCCACCGACCCGCAACGGGACGTGGTGCAGACGGGCAAGAACGTGAAAGCCAAACTGGACGAATTGTTGCCACTGATGCCTGTGGGACTGGAACTGCAAAGCCTGTATCTGGAGAACGAAATTGCCAACGAAGCCAACAACGGATTTATCATCAATCTGATCGAATCGATTCTGATTGTAATTGTGATTATCATGTTGGTGATGGGTTTGCGCGCAGGTGTGCTGATCGGCTCGTCACTGATTTTCTCTATTGGCGGCACATTACTTATCATGTCTTTCTTCGGTGTCGGACTGAACCGTACATCATTGGCGGGATTTATCATCGCCATGGGGATGCTGGTGGATAACGCCATCGTGGTAACGGACAACGCACAGATTGCCATCGCCCGCGGAGTAGACCGGCGGAAAGCGCTGATAGACGGCGCAACCGGTCCGCAATGGGGATTGCTTGGGGCTACGTTCATCGCTATCTGTTCGTTCCTCCCACTCTACCTTGCTCCTTCTGCCGTGGCAGAAATCGTGAAACCGCTTTTTGTGGTGCTTGCCATCTCGCTAGGATTGAGCTGGGTGCTCGCGCTGACGCAGACCACTGTTTTCGGTAATTTCATCCTGAAAGCGAAAGCAAAGGACGGCACGAAAGACCCGTATGACAAACCGTTCTATCACAAATTCGCCTCCATCCTCCGCACGCTGATTCGTAGGAAAACATTGACACTGGGTTCGATGGTAGTGCTCTTTGTTGCTTCGCTGGTTATCATGGGGACGATGCCGCAAAACTTCTTCCCTTCTCTCGATAAGCCTTATTTCCGGGCAGACGTGTTCTATCCCGACGGGTATAGCATCAATGATGTAGTGAAAGAGATGAAATCCGTAGAAGAGCATCTGGCAAAGCAGCCGGAAGTGAAGAAAGTATCGATCACCTTCGGCAGCACGCCGTTAAGGTATTACCTGGCTTCTACTTCGGTGGGCCCGAAACCGAATTTTGCCAATGTATTGGTTGAATTGACGGACAGTAAATATACAAAAGAGTATGAAGAAGATTTCGATGCGTACATGAAGGCGAATTATCCGAATGCGATTACCCGTACCAGTCTGTTCAAACTGTCGCCTGCGGTGGATGCCGCTATCGAAATCGGGTTTATCGGTCCGAATGTGGACACGCTTGTGGCGCTCACCAACCAGGCTTTGGAGATTATGCACCGGAATCCGGATTTAATCAATGTGCGCAATTCGTGGGGAAATAAAGTTCCTGTATGGAAGCCTGTATATAGTCCCGAACGAGCGCAACCGTTAGGGGTATCGCGTCAGGGAATGGCACAAAGTATCCAGATCGGAACCACAGGTATGACGCTTGGAGAGTACCGGCAGGGCGATCAGGTGCTTCCTATCTTATTGAAGGATAACACGGTGGATTCGTTCCGCATCAATGACCTGCGCACGTTGCCCGTGTTCGGCACGGGCAATGAAACGACCAGTCTGGAACAGGTGGTATCGGAATTTGATTTCCAATATCGTTTCTCGAATGTGAAGGATTACAACCGGCAAATGGTGATGATGGCGCAATGCGATCCGCGTCGCGGAGTGAATGCGATTGCTGCTTTCAATGAGGTTTGGCCGCTGGTGCAGAAAGAGATAAAAGTGCCGGAGGGGTATACGATGAAGTATTTCGGGGAACAGGAAAGTCAGGTGGAGTCTAACGAGGCGTTGGCCAAGAATTTACCGTTGACATTCTTCCTGATGTTCGTCACGCTGTTGTTCCTGTTCAGGACGTATCGTAAGCCGACAGTGATCTTGTTGATGTTACCGCTTATTTTTATCGGTATCGTTTTGGGATTGGTGTTGCTAGGCAAGTCGTTCGACTTCTTCTCCATCCTTGGTTTGCTCGGATTGATTGGGATGAATATCAAAAATGCGATTGTACTGGTGGAACAGATTGATCTGGAAGCAAAGACGGGCAAAAAGCCGTTGGATGCTGTTGTCAGTGCTACAACGAGTCGTATTGTCCCCGTAGCAATGGCGTCCGGCACTACCATTCTGGGTATGTTGCCATTGTTGTTCGACGCGATGTTCGGCGGTATGGCGGCTACGATTATGGGAGGTTTGTTGGTGGCTTCGGCACTGACATTGTTTGTTCTTCCGGTAGCCTATTGTGCCATTCAAAGAATCAAAGGCTGATTGCCTTCTCTTATATGAAACTTGAATTTATTGTTTAGATTGAATAAAATGAAAACTCAACTTATAACTCTGTCTCTGCTGCTCCTCGGCCTCACAGCCGGGGCACAGCAGCCTTATCTTAGCCGGGAAGCTTACCGGGATAAAGTGGAAGCTTACAGTCAAATTCTGAAGCAACAGAAACTAAAGACGATGGCAAGTACGGAAGCACGGAAGATTGCTCACACGGGATTCTTGCCAAAAATTGATGTCAATGCGGACGGGACTCTCAACATGAGCGACCTTAATGCCTGGAACGAACCGGTAGGCGAATACCGCAACCACACCTATCAAGGTGTATTTATCGTCTCGCAACCGTTGTACACAGGAGGTGCGCTCAACGCCCAGCACAAGATTGCCAAAGCGGATGAAAAGCTCAATCAGCTGAACGAGGAGCTTACTATCGACCAGATTCATTATCAGAGTGATGCGGTTTACTGGAGTGCTTCTGCCTCACAGGCTATGTTGCAAGCGGCTGATAAGTATCAAAGCATCGTGAAACAGCAGTATGACATCATTCAGGATCGTTTCAACGACGGTATGATTAGCCGAACGGACTTATTAATGATTTCCACCCGGCTGAAAGAAGCGGAATTGCAATATATCAAGGCACGTCAGAATTATACCCTGGCGCTGCAAAAGCTGAATATCCTGATGGGAGAAGAGCCGAACAATCCCGTAGACAGTCTGTACACGATTGACACGGCTTCCGCTCCGGTGCAGATCCTTTCTCTGGAGAATGTACTGCAACGTCGCGCGGATTATGAAAGTACGGAGGTGAATATCATGAAAAGTCAGGCGCAACGCAAAGCGGCTCTTAGCCAGTTCAACCCGCAATTGAATATGTATTTTAGCGGTGGATGGGCTACAGCTACACCTAATCTCGGTTATGACGTTTCTTTCAATCCCATCGTCGGCATTAACCTGAATATACCTATCTTCCGTTGGGGAGCCCGGTTCAAAACAAACCGTCAGCAGAAAGCGTATATCGGCATACAGAAACTGCAACAAAGTTATGTGACGGATAATATCAACGAGGAACTTTCTGCCGCCCTAACCAAACTGACGGAAACGGAATATCAAGTGAAAACCGCCAAAGAGACTATGAGTCTGGCTAATGAAAATCTTGATTTGGTTTCTTTCTCGTATAATGAGGGAAAGGCAAATATGGTGGATGTACTCTCCGCACAATTGTCATGGACGCAGGCGCACACCAATCTGATTAATGCGTATCTGTCGGAAAAGATGGCGGTAGCGGAATACAGAAAGGTAATCAGTGAATAAATTTAGAAACAAAATAAACTTGTTCACAAAGTCTTAGTCTTATAAAAGAAAATCGTCCTGCCATCACGCAACCGTGAAACAGGACGATTTCTTTTTATATCATAAGGACTACAAAATACCGTTTTGCTTCAAGATATCTTCTATTTCCTTATCTGTCAAACTTTCACATTCGGACTTGTCATAGATAGTAAGCAACTTTATTTCCGAATCTATCTCTGTCAGAATCACCGTATAGGTTATCACTCGCGCACCTCCGCTCTTTCCTTTATTCTTCGAAGTAATGGCCATGCGAACCTTACGAAGATTATTACCCAAGCTGACTCCTTGTTCAGGATTCGCTTTCAGAGATTCCAATAAATTGGCATAATCCAACTTCAGAGATTTGTAATGTTTGCTCAATTTTTTCAATTCTCTCGCAAAACGAGGAGAATACGTTATATCACAACTCATCCAGCAAATCCTCCGCTGGCTTAAAATCCAGCTTACCTTCCAGATTCAACTTCAATTCCTTGCACGCCTCATCAAGACTTTCCAGAATTTCGGTCTTTGTCCGATAAGGAGTTGCCTCTTCAGCAACCACCCTCACCTGTTCTTCTTCATGATTCAACATTGATCTTATCTTTTTCAGGATAGCTATATCATCCACATCCAGAATCTGACGAATCAGTGCATTCTTTTCCGCCTCTAATGACATTGTGCTCATACGCTTTCCGTTTTTACTATTATACATTACTCACAAAGGTAGCGTTATCAAATGAGTCTGCCAAACTTGAATGTATAAAAAGTATTTCTCCATGAAGAAATAAGATCTTCAATGATGAAGATTCTCCTCGCTTACGCAAGGAAGGAAATCAGCACACCCGCAGCTACGGCAGAACCGATTACTCCGGAGATGTTGCTTGCCATGCAATACTGCAATACGTGATTCTTCGGATCGTATTTCAAAGCAATCTCATTGGCTACACGGCTCGCCATCGGAACGGCACTCAAACCAGTGGCGCCGATAAGCGGATTGATTTTCTTCTTCGAGAAGAGATTTACCAGTTTCACAAAGAAAATACCACCGGTTATAGAAAGTGCAAATGCAAGGAATCCACCGATCACAATACCGATTGTTGTCCAGTTGAGGAATGCTTCGGCTGTCATCGTTGCTCCTACGGACAGTCCGAGGAAGATGGTGGCAGCATTCATGATACTATTAGAAGCGGCATCGAACAAGCGGAATGTGTTGGTTCCGATTTCTTTCACCAGATTACCAAACATCAACATACCCACCAAAGGCACTGCACTTGGCACGAAGAGGGCAACAATAGTAGTTACCACGATCGGGAAGATAATCTTCAACACACGCAGGTTCTTGATTTCAGTCTTCGAAGGGTACTTCTTTTCCTGTTCTTTCATGTTGATGCTCAACTCTTTCTTCGTACAGAACAGTTTCACTACCAGCGGAATAATCACCGGAACGAGCGCCATGTACGAATAAGCGGCAATGGCAATCGGGCCCAGCAAATGCGGCGCCAGTTTGATGGTGGTAAAGATAGCTGTCGGACCATCCGCGCCACCGATAATGCCCAGAGAAGCGGCTTCCTGTGGAGTGAATCCCATCAGGATGGCTACCAGCAATACGGTAAAGATACCCAACTGTGCAGCTGCACCGAATATAGAAAGATGCAGGTTACGCAACATCGGCCCGAAGTCCGTCAGCGCACCGACACCCATAAAGATGATCGGAGGCAGGAAACCTGTTTTAATCAACATATAGTAGATGAAGTTCATGATTCCCAGTTCGTGGGCAATGTCATGCAAAGGCATTTCCCAGATGTTCTTCAACACTCCGTTTACCATCACCATACCATTTTCGTCGGCCTGAATCACGCCCATATCTCCTCCGGGGAAGTTGGCTAGCAACACACCGAAAGCGATAGGGACAAGCAGCAACGGCTCGTACTGTTTCTTAATACCCAAATAGAGCAGAACGAACGCGATGGCATACATTATCAGGAACTGCGGTTCGGCAATAATATTGCTAAACGCAGTCATGTCATATAAGTTCTCAAATATTTCGTTCATTATCCTATCTTCATTAATACGTCATCTTCTGAAACAGCATCTCCCGGGTTGACACAGATAGCAGTCACTGTACCGCCAAACTCTGCACGGATGGCATTGTAGGTCTTCATCGCTTCTACATAGCAGATTACATCACCTTCTTTCACAGTGTCACCTACTTGCAAAGGAGTTTCCTGCGCACCTTTCACTAAGAAGAACTTGCCTTCCAACGGAGAAAGTACTTCTTTACCCTCTCCTGCCGGAGCAGCGGCAGCACCCGAAGGAGCAGCAGGTAGTTCGGTATCACCGTATGCTACCGTCACACGATAGGCCTGTCCGTCCACTTGTACGGTCAGTGTCTTCGGTTTGACATCTTCTTCCGGAGATTTATCTTTTTCGGCACGACGTTTGGCTACGTCTTCCAGGAAGTCTTCTTTTGCTTTGCCACTCTTGTAAGCCTCATATTGAGCCGGGTGCATAGCATATTCGAAGAGTTCTTCGTCGTCCTGTCCCACTTCCCATTTGTTCTCTTTCATCAGTTTGCGATATTTGTCGAGGGCATCGGGATAGTTATTCTGCGGATCACCTTCGAAGAACTTACGGCCTTCACGTTCTGCCTTTTCGATAATTTCGGGAGCAAGTTTGCCCGGCAGACGTCCGGCTTTACCCAGAATCATATCCCAGATATCATCAGCAATCATTCCCCAACGTTCTTTTCCTTTTTCCATGGCCATCACATTCATCATGGCGAGGTTCTTCACGTATTGGCTGAACGGAGTCACCAATGGAGGATAACCGACACGAGGCCATACGTAAGCTACTTCATCAAAGAGCTTGATGAGCAACTGGTCTTGCGTCATAAACGGCAGATTGTGTTTTGCCTTATATTTATTGATTGATTCCAAATTGGATTCAAGGTCGGCCATCAAACTACCCATCATACCGCCGGGAAGTCCGGGAGCAATCAGCAAGGAGTTCATCAGGCGGTTTTTCGGGCTGATATACAAGCCGAGGAAGTCGTCCATAAATTCCTGAATCATGCCGCGCACTTTCATGTAGGCTTCCATATTAATTTCGGGCACTTGATATCCGGCGTCTTTCAACATCGCCTGCACACTAAGCAAGTCAGCGTGGCCTGTTCCCCAGGATAGCGGTTCCATGCCTACGTCGATGTAGTCACAACCGGCTTCGCATACTTCGAGGATGCTTGCCATATTAAATCCGGGACCTGCATGGCTGTGATACTGAACGGGGATTTCGGGATGTGCTGCCTTGATATTTGCTACGATCTTACCTAACGATACGGGACGACCGATACCTGCCATGTCTTTGATACAGATTTCGTCTGCTCCCAGTTTGATGAGTTCCAGCGCCATATTGGTGTAGTACTCTACGGTATGGATAGGCGAATGAGTGATGCAAAGCGAACATTGCGAAATCATGCCTGCTTCCTTTGCGTATGTGATGGAAGGAGCAATGTTACGCACGTCGTTCAATCCGCAGAACGTACGGGTAATGTCTGTTCCTTGTGCTTTCTTTACTTTGTAGAATAATTTGCGGACGTCTGCCGGAACGGGGCTCATACGGAGTCCGTTCAGTGCGCGGTCGAGCATGTGGGTTTGAATACCGGCTTCGTGGAACGGTTTTGTCCATTCGCGTACCGCTTTATTCGGGTTTTCACCAAACAATAAATTTACCTGTTCAAAACCTCCGCCGTTTGTTTCTACGCGGGCAAAACAGCCCATTTCAATGATGGCAGGAGCTACCTTTACGAGTTGGTCTACACGAGGTACGTATTTTCCGGCAGATTGCCACATATCTCGGAAAACCAAACTAAACTTTACTTCTCTTTTCATGTCTTTCAGTGATATTCTTTATAGATTTATAATTTTTCTACTTTAGTGATTTTTCCTTTACCTTGTGTCACCACGTTCACAGCAGCTGTAATGGCGGCTAAGATGTTTCCCGGAACAGGGGCAGGACCTTGCGATGCTTCCCGCTTCACAGGAACCACTTCTTCAGGAGCATACTTGTTGACTAATGTAATCAACAACTTACCTAAATAAATCACAATCAGCAGAATAACAAACACGGTAGCCATTCCGACCACCATCAGCAGGATCGCTGTTTCGATATTTTCCATATAATAAACTATTAGTATTTTAAGTTGTTCGTCTAAAAAGCGTCCGAAAATACCAAATTTTTATTATAAAATAAATTAAGAAAGGAATATAATGTATAAAAACGTCATTTCTCTGATTGGAAAACTGGGGAAGTTTATGATTTATAATTTATAATTTATGATTTATGATTTAGCGTGCCATCCACATCTAAACTAAATTCCCATTTATCTTATTTACTATCTGCTTCTATTGCACAACCCAAATAGTAAATGGTAAATAGTCCAATAGTAAATCGTCCTATCTATCGTTCCTACAAAAAAATGTGAGAGAAAGCCCCTCAACTTTCTCTCACATTCTGATAAAACAATTATTAAATAAAAATACTCAATGATAGACCGGTTCAGCCCTTTTCTGGTTTCATACCCTCTTAACCTACTATTAAACTACCAGATAAAAAACCGGTCTTATTAAACCTCTCATGGGCCATCACGGCTTTCATTCTTTTAATTAGCGTAGCAGTCTAGTTGAAAAACCCTTTTTTTTAAGCCAACTAAGTCTGTTTAATCGGAAAAAACAAGCCTCTAAAGCTCATATCACGTCCGATGAGGGAATCTTTCCGGCTTACGTTTGTGGCAGGAATAATTCATCTGCCGCTGTCTATTGTTTGCTTTGAGCCCTAGTTTGCATTTCTTTTAAAACATTGTTTGTTTTGGGTTAAATTTAAATTTTATAAAAAGCATCTATTGTTTGTTTTGAGTTTAGCTTGTAATTCTCTATAAAACATCTATTGTTTGTTCTGAATCCCGGCCTTATTTCTGCCGGATAATTTCTAATTTCTTCTACAACATTTAATCTTCTAATCAATTCTACCGTTTTCTTCAAATATCATTAAATAGCTCTTATATTAGAAAGAGAAGCATCCGTTGTTTTTTTACCAAGAAAAAATGAAGAAAATTTGAAGAAAAACAAAAAAGCCTCTTCTGGATAGTCAGAAGAGGCTTTTTTTTATTTTAAAATAATTTCTTTCCCTCGAATTTGATAACTGATTCCACACGATCCAAAGACTTTTTCCAGTGTGGCGTTCAGGTCTTTTGTTAAGACCGTCCCGTTGTAGGTCAGCCCCTCGCATTTCTCATGTCCGACGACTGTTACTTCAAATATATGCTCAATATCTGCCACTACATTTATTAGCGGATCGTCTTCATACCCCAACACCTCGGGGAACTCCGATTCTTCTGCCTTTTTCTCTACCGGCACAATCTTGTTCTCATCGCAATGAACGCTTTCCCCGGCAAGCAATGTACGCTTACCTACAGCAGTCTCGACTTGCACACTTCCTTCCTCACAGTTGACGGTCATCTTCTTTCCTTGCTGATCGATGAGGAATTTCGTTCCCAGTACGGTTACGTCGCCGGCTTCTGTACGGACCGTGAATGTCTTGCCTTTGGTTACGTTAAAAGAGGCTTTACCCAATAGTTGCAATTTGCGCTCCCAAAGCCATGTGATATGATTGTAAGTCAGGCGGGAATTTTCCATCACCTGCACAGTACTGCCATCCGGCAATTCATAGTTCATAGCAGTGTTATCAGTCACCACCTTTTCTTCTGCCAGGAAGTAACCGCCTATCCCCAAAAGAAGGACAACTGCCGCTGCCACTCCCCATGAGAAAGAGAAACTTCTCCCCGCACCTTGCTTTCTTCTCCGGCTTAAGGCGATCTTATGGCTCTCCTCACGTTGCAACTTCAGCTTATCACCTATTTCTTTTTTACGAGAAAAGATTTCGCCAACCAGAGGAAGTTTTCCTTCTTCTAAGTATTTATCTAAAGATTCTGTCCACTTTTCCATATCTCACACCTCAATTAAAAATCCACAAATTAGCTGCTACCAACAACAAGAAAGATTTGCTCATACGCTCCCGCAAACTGGAGATAGCCATATGAGTAGTATTGTAAACCGTACGTGAAGTGAGTCCCATCACCTGGGCTATTTCTTCCGGACTCATCTTCTTATAGTACTTAAGATACAATACCTCCCGCTGTTGCTTTGTCAAATTGTTCAGCTCTTTCTGTAAAACTTCCAGCTGTTCTTTTTCTAACTCTGAACGGATAATAGCAGTTTCAATATCGATCTCCAAATCAAACTGATATTCGCTTGTGCCTACTTCATCCAGTGATTTTAATGAGCCACTATTCTCTTTTTTCAGTTCGTTCACTATCATGTGTCTCAACGAAACACATAAGTAAGCGGGTATGGATTGAGGGGCCGCGCAAGTTTCTCTTTTCTCAAAGATGTAAACAAACAACGACTGTATCGCCTCGGTTACCAAAGTCTCATCACCGGCTATCTTCATGCCATATCCATACAGTAAATCTGCATATTGCTCATAAAGCTGCCGGAATGCCTCTTCATCCCCTTGCTGAATTTTATCCCAGGATAGTGTCTTCATTTATATTCACTCATTTATATGAGATATGTTTTTCCTTTTTTTACCTGATTTTTTAGTTAAAATCAACGGAATATGTTTTAAAACTCACTTGTAAAGTGGAATTTGATGTGTTTAAAGTCCATCTGCGCCATCTGAAGTACATAACCGGAGTCTGCCAGGAACACATCGCGCCCTTCTCTATCCTTCGCCATATACTGGTATTTACGTTTCTTGAAAGCTTCCAGTTCTGCGGGATCATCGCTTTCTACCCAACAAGCCTTATAAAGGCTTACTGGTTCCCAACGACAGGACGCATTGTATTCATTCAACAAACGATACTGAATGACCTCAAATTGCAACTGCCCCACCGTACCGATAATCTTACGACCATTGAACTGATTGACAAACAGCTGTGCCACACCTTCATCCATCAACTGGTCAATGCCTTTTGCCAACTGTTTCTGTTTCATCGGGTCGGCATTCTCAATATACTTGAACATCTCCGGTGAGAAACTCGGCAATCCACGGAAATGGAGCATTTCACCTTCTGTCAGCGTATCGCCAATCTTAAAAGTACCATTATCCGGTAAACCAATAATATCTCCTGCATAAGCTTCATCAATCGTTGTTTTACGCTGTGCCATAAACTGGGTAGGCGACGAAAAACGCATGGTCTTTCCATGACGGACGTGTGTATATGGAGCATTGCGAACAAACTTACCGGAACAAATCTTACAGAATGCCACACAAGAACGATGGTTGGGATCAATGTTGGCGGTTATCTTAAAGATGAATCCGGTAAATTTCGGTTCGTCAGGTTTCACTTCACGCTCTTCTGCCTGTACAGGACGAGGGCTGGGAGCTATCTCTACGAAACAGTTCAGCAACTCTTGCACACCGAAGTTGTTCAGCGCTGATCCAAAGAATACAGGCGCACAGTCTCCTGCCAAATAGGATTCAGAATCAAATTCCGGATAAACACCCTCAATCAGTTCCAAATCGCCACGCAGTTTGTCTGCCAACGACTTGCCAATCTGCTGATCCAGTTCTTCCGAATGAATATCGACTGCCACTTTCTCTGTTACCATCTGTTTGGATGGCTGATACAAGTCCAGTTTCTGTTCATAGATATTGTATACCCCTTTAAAACGTGCTCCCTGCTCTATCGGCCAGGACAAAGGACGAACCTGAATCATCAGTTCTTCTTCAAGTTCATCAAGCAAATCGAACGGATCTTTTCCTTCACGGTCCATTTTGTTGACGAAGATTATTACCGGAGTCTTTCTCATACGGCACACCTCCATCAGTTTACGTGTCTGCGTTTCCACACCTTTCGCACCGTCTACAACGATGATAACACTGTCTACAGCTGTCAGTGTGCGATATGTATCTTCGGCAAAGTCCTGGTGACCGGGAGTATCGAGAATGTTAATCTTATAGTCCCGATAGTCGAATTCCATCACGGAAGTCGTTACCGAAATACCACGTTGTTTCTCGATTTCCATCCAGTCGGACGTAGCCGTCTTTTTAATCTTATTACTCTTTACTGCGCCAGCTACCTGTATCTGACCTCCGAAAAGCAATAACTTTTCCGTCAAAGATGTCTTACCAGCATCCGGATGTGCAATAATGGCGAACGTCCGCCGTCTCAAAATTTCTGTATTATCTGCCATAGTTTTTTAGTTAGAATTATGAATTATAAAATATGAATAAGCTATGCTGGAATAACATAGCCTAGATTCATTATTCATCTTTCATAATTTTATCAATGCATTGTTTGAGGCTCTCCTCCCAATGAGGAATCTCTATATCGAACGTTGTTTTTATTTTTGTTTTATCAAGCACGGAATATGCCGGGCGGTTTGCTTTCGCGGGATATTCGGCTGTATGCAAAGGTTTCACTTTACAGGTGGTTATTCCTGCCAGACGATGAATAGCTACCGTGAAATCATACCAGGAACAAACTCCCTCATTGCTGAAATGGTAGATACCGCGAACAATACCTTTATTAATAATAGCATAGATGGCCCGTGCCAGGTCATTGGCATACGTCGGAGTCCCGATCTGGTCGAAAACAACTCCCAGGCTGTCACGCTCTTTTCCAAGACGAAGCATCGTCTTTACGAAATTATTGCCAAAAATAGAATAGAGCCATGCGGTACGGATAACGACTGCTTGCTCGCAGTGATTCATTACCTCCTTTTCTCCTTCCAGTTTAGTGGTGCCGTATACAGAATCCGGGCAAGGATTGCAGTCTTCCGTGTATGGAGTATGCGCAGTACCGTCAAATACATAGTCAGTAGATACTTGTATCATGGCAGCACCATTGGCTTGTGCTGCACTTGCCAGTTGTTTCGGTGCTTCACAATTCAATTTGTATGCTAATTCTTGATTATCTTCAGCTTTATCTACAGCTGTATAAGCAGCACAATTAACAACAAGCTCAATCTGCTTCTCTTCCATATAAGTCCACACAGCTTGCTTGTCGCAGATGTCGAGTTCCTGCACATCTGTGAAATAATACGTATGTTGTGGGTTCTCTTTCGCAAGCACCTGCATCTCATTGCCAAGCTGACCGTTGGCACCCGTTACTAAAATTCTCATTTATTCATCCAGTTTTAATTCACCTTTACGGTCTTTATCATAATAATTTGCCAACATAGAAAGGAAACTAGTGATAGCTTCCACTGCCTTGGCAGTTCCTTCGCTGATAGACTTCTTTTGAAGACGAAGCAGGAGTACTCCATACAACGCTTCAAAACAGGTTTCCAGTTCGGGTTCATCTTTCTTGCCGTTTTTATTCCGTAATTCTACGATAAACGGTAATGCCTTGAAATAAGCAGCACTGTAAAAAGGAAATTTAGGAGAAGAGGACAATGCGTTGTGCAACTCTGTCAGATTGATAATCACGTTTTTATTAATCTGCAGATGCCCCTTTTCCCGTACTCCTTCCTCGCCCATCATCGTAATCAGGTTGGTATACCATTCTCGCATGGCAGGCCGCTGTTCTTCCGGATAGCGGGCAATTACATTTGCCTCCATCTCTTCCGGTTCACAATGATTGGCACGGATCAAGTCTTCCTCTTGCCACATATATATAAGGTATTCGGCAATATTCTTCTCTTTCAGTTGTTGTGCTATCTCATTCATAAGTTATCTCTTAATAAAGTGACTCTCCCAACAAAGTATAAATTAATCCGGCGACAGACACCAGCATTACAATACTTCCTACAACGCGATTCAGTATCCAGATTCCACGCAAATTGAATTTAGTGCGTACTTTGTTCACAAAGTAAGTAATCCCCAACCACCAGGTCAATGCTCCTATAGCAATAGCAACATAGCCTGTGATCTCTTCGAATACCAGAACTCCCGGCTGCACAAAGGCAAAACGAGCGAAAAGTCCGATAAACAGGAAGATTATCAAGGGGTTGGATAGAGTGACGAAAAAGGCGGTAATAAAATTATGGAAATAAGAACCTTTGCTGGATGAAGCCGGACGAATGGATTGCACCGGATTGCTACGAAAGGTATATATACCAAAAAGGAGTAGCATGACACTCCCCAATAACTGCAGATAGAAAATATTCTTATTGATATAATCGAACACAAAACTCATCCCATAACCGGTGAGCAAAGCGTATGCTATATCGCTCAACGAGGCTCCCAGCCCCGTTACGAATCCGTACCAACGCCCTTTATTCAGAGTCCTCTGGATGCATAATACGCCCACCGGACCGAGGGGTGCGGACACAACAACGCCAATAATAAAGCCTTTCACTAATATATCGAATATGGTCTCTATCTGAATCATGTCGCAAATATCGCACTTTTTTGTGATATGGGGATAGTATATTAACGTTTTTTCCACACAAGAATCACTATATATAGCGATAATAAGTAAAACGTACATCAAAAATAAACATATTAAATAAGGTATAGGAATTTATTCTCTATTTTTTTCCTACCACCAACGAAATTGATTATCTTTGCGCCACAGAAAAAGAGAAGAGTTTCTCCTGCAGGAACTTCAATCGTAAAATCGTAAATCGTAAAATCGTAAATATACAACATGATTCTTTTTTTCAGAACCCCTTCCAAGAGCGTGATTGCCGTAGAGAGCAACCATCAGCTCACCCCTGACGAAAGTAATAAACTCTGCTGGCTTTTTGGCGAAGCCGTGATGGAAAGTGAAGAAAACCTGAAAGGCTGTTTCGTCGGCCCACGCCGCGAAATGATCACTCCCTGGAGTACAAACGCAGTAGAAATCACCCAAAACATGGGGCTCGAAGGCATCAGCCGCATCGAGGAGTACTTCCCTGTTAAGGACGAAAACGCAGACTACGACCCGATGCTCCAACGCATGTACAAAGGACTCGACCAAAACGTATTCACGACAAACCGTCAGCCGGAACCGATCATCTACATCAAAGATCTCGAAGTGTACAACGAACAAGAAGGTCTGGCTCTTTCTAAAGAAGAAATGGACTATCTGAAGAAAGTAGAAAATGATCTCGGACGAAAACTGACTGACTCCGAAGTATTCGGTTTCGCACAGATCAACTCCGAACACTGCCGCCACAAAATCTTCGGCGGAACGTTCATCATCGACGGTGTAGAACAGGAATCTTCTCTGTTCCAAATGATTAAAAAGACGACACAGGAAAATCCGAATAAAATAATCTCTGCTTATAAAGATAACGTAGCCTTCGCTGAAGGCCCGGTTGTGGAACAGTTTGCTCCGGCAGATCATTCAAAACCTGATTTCTTCCAGGTAAAGGACATCAAGAGTGTTATCTCACTGAAAGCGGAAACTCATAACTTCCCTACTACTGTAGAACCGTTCAATGGTGCTTCTACCGGTACGGGTGGTGAAATCCGCGACCGTATGGGTGGTGGTAAAGGTTCATGGCCGATTGCAGGTACTGCTGTTTACATGACTTCTTACCCGCGCACAGAAGAAGGACGCGAGTGGGAAGAGATTCTTCCGGTACGTAAATGGTTGTACCAAACTCCGGAACAAATTCTTATCAAAGCATCCAATGGTGCTTCCGACTTCGGTAACAAGTTCGGTCAGCCGCTGATCTGCGGTTCAGTACTGACTTTCGAACATACAGAAAACAAAGAAGTTTATGGTTACGACAAAGTCATCATGCTCGCCGGTGGTGTTGGTTACGGTACACAACGTGACTGCCTCAAAGGTACACCGGAAGCAGGAAATAAAGTGGTAGTAATCGGTGGTGACAACTATCGTATCGGACTGGGTGGCGGTTCCGTATCTTCTGTTGACACCGGCCGTTACAGCAGCGGTATCGAGTTGAACGCTGTGCAACGTGCCAACGCAGAAATGCAGAAACGTGCCAACAACGTAGTACGCGCTCTTTGCGAAGAAGAGGTGAATCCGGTGGTTTCTATTCATGACCACGGTTCTGCCGGACACGTAAACTGTCTGTCCGAGCTCGTGGAAGAATGTGGTGGTTTGATCGATATGAGCAAGTTGCCTATCGGTGACAAGACTCTGTCTGCCAAAGAAATTATCGCCAACGAGAGCCAGGAACGTATGGGGCTGTTAATTAAAGAAGAAGCCATAGAACATGTACGTAAGATTGCCGAACGCGAACGCGCTCCGATGTACGTAGTCGGTGAAACAACCGGCGATCATCGTTTTGCCTTCCAACAGGCGGACGGTGTACGTCCGTTCGACCTCGCCGTAGAACAGATGTTCGGCTCTTCTCCCAAAACATATATGGTAGACAAAACCGTAGAACGTCATTACGAAATGCCGAAATACGAATTGTCTAAATTACATGAATATCTGACGAATGTATTGCAGCTTGAAGCTGTAGCCTGCAAAGACTGGTTGACGAATAAGGTAGACCGTTCAGTAACAGGTAAAGTGGCTCGTCAGCAATGCCAGGGTGAACTTCAGTTACCGTTGAGTGACTGTGGTGTCGTAGCACTTGATTACCGTGGCGAAAAAGGTATCGCTACCTCTATTGGACATGCTCCGCAAGCAGCACTGGCCGATCCGGCTGCCGGCTCTATTCTTTCTGTATCCGAAGCACTGACTAATCTTGTTTGGGCTCCGATGGCGGAAGGTATGGACAGTATTTCGTTGTCTGCCAACTGGATGTGGCCTTGCCGTTCTCAAGAAGGTGAAGATGCCCGTCTGTACACGGCTGTAAAAGCATTGAGCGACTTCTGCTGCGCATTGCAAATCAATGTTCCTACCGGAAAAGACTCTTTGTCTATGACACAGAAGTATCCGAACGGTGAGAAAGTGATTTCTCCGGGAACTGTGATTGTTTCTGCCGGCGGTGAAGTTTCCGACGTGAAGAAAGTAGTATCTCCAGTATTGGTTAACAATGAAAAGACTACGCTTTATCATATTGACTTCAGCTTCGACGAACTGAAATTAGGTGGTTCGGCTTTCGCACAATCTTTGGGTAAAGTGGGCGACGAAGTACCTTGCGTACAGGATGCCGAATATTTCCGTGACGCTTTCCTTGCCGTACAAGAACTTGTAAACAAAGGATTGATCCTTGCAGGACACGATATATCTGCCGGTGGTTTAATCACTACATTGCTCGAAATGTGCTTCTCTAATGTAGAAGGCGGTTTGGAAATCAGCCTCGACAAGATGAAGGAAGAAGATATCGTCAAGATTCTGTTTGCAGAAAACCCGGGTATTGTTATCCAGATCAGCGACAAGCATAAGGATGAAGTGAAGAAGATTCTGGAAGATGCAGGCGTAGGCTATATAAAGCTGGGTAAACCGACTGACGAACGCCACATTTTGGTATCTAAAGACGGTGCTACTTACCAGTTTGGTATCGATTATATGCGTGACGTATGGTATTCTTCTTCTTACCTGCTCGACCGCAAACAATCTATGAACGGTTGCGCAAAAGCACGTTTTGAAAACTATAAGATGCAACCTGTTGAATTCGCTTTCATGCCGGAATTCAAAGGTAAGCTTTCTCAATACGGTATCACTCCGGATCGTCGTACCCCAAGCGGTATCCGTGCGGCTATCATCCGTGAGAAGGGTACAAACGGTGAGCGCGAAATGGCTTACTCACTCTATTTGGCAGGTTTCGACGTAAAAGACGTTACAATGACCGACCTCATCAGCGGACGCGAAACACTGGAAGACGTAAACATGATCGTTTACTGCGGTGGTTTCTCTAACTCCGATGTACTGGGTTCTGCTAAAGGATGGGCAGGCGCATTCTTGTTCAACCCGAAAGCTAAGGAAGCATTGGATAAATATTATGCACGCGAAGATACATTGTCATTAGGTGTCTGCAACGGTTGCCAGTTGATGATGGAACTCGACCTTATCAACCCGGAACTGAAGAAGAAAGGCAAGATGTTGCATAACAATTCGCACAAGTTCGAATCACGCTTCCTCGGCCTTACTATCCCGACCAACCGCAGTGTGATGTTCGGCTCTTTGAGCGGAAGCAAACTGGGTATCTGGGTAGCTCACGGAGAAGGAAAATTCTCTTTGCCGTATGACGAAGACAAATACAATGTAGTAGCGAAGTATAGCTATGATGAATATCCGGGCAACCCGAACGGTTCCGATTATTCTATCGCAGCATTGGCTAGTGCAGACGGACGCCATCTGGCTATCATGCCTCACTTGGAACGTTCTATCTTCCCATGGCAAAACGGTTGTTATCCGGCAGACCGCAAGAACAGCGATCAGGTTACTCCATGGATAGAAGCGTTTGTCAACGCTCGCAAATGGGTGGAAGCAAAAATGAAATAAATCATTTCTATATTTACAGAGGCTGGTACATTTTAAAGTGCCAGCCTCTTGTTTCACACAACTTTTCGCTCTACTGAAAGCCCCTTTACAGATACCAAAATTCCGAAAACAAACAATATGTATAAATACCTATAAAATAGTCTGTTTTCTTTCATTTTAAGAACGCTGTTATCTTTCTTCAAAATTTTGTAATATCGGAAAATCTTCTTAATTTTGTCAAACTTTCCCCCTCATTAAAGATTCAATAACCCTTAAAAGTCCTATTTGTATGAAAAAATGGCTTTTTCTAATCTTATTGTTTCCTCTAACTTGTGTCGCACAGACGTATCGATATCTTGGAGTGGAGGATGGGTTAAGTAACCGGCGGGTTTACTGCATTCAAAAAGATAAAACCGGCTACATGTGGTTCCTTACACACGAAGGTATTGATCGATACAACGGAAAAGACTTTAAACGATATAAGTTAATGGATGGTGACGTAGAAGTGAACTCTCTGTTAAATCTGAATTGGCTTTATATCGACCAAGAAGGAGTTTTATGGGAAATCGGAAAGAAAGGTAAAGTATTCCGGTATGACCAGATTCACGACTGTTTCAATCTTGTATATAAGTTACCGATGGAAAGCTTCAGTGAACAACCGGATCCGATCACCTATGCCTGGCTTGACGAAAACAAACATATCTGGCTGTGTAATAAGGACACAATCTACCTCTACAACACGGAGACCCAACAGGTTACCCATATAAAGAACGATATCAGTGAAGAGATCACAGATATTGAACAGATAGACGAGTCGCATTTCTTCATCGGCACAGAAATGGGGATTCATTACGCCAAGTTGGAAAATAACGCATTGGAACTTATCAATTGCGATAAGCTGGAGAGCCTGAAAGCCCAGATTATCGATTTATATTTCGACAAAAAGATTCGTAAACTATTCATCGGAACTTTTCTACGGGGAATCATGATTTACGATATGAATACCAAATCTGTTATACGTCCGGAACAGAATTTGAAAGATATTAGTATCACACGATTCAGACCATTAAATGATAAGGAATTACTGATAGCAACCGACGGTGGAGGAGTACACAAAATAGATGTAGACACTTATCAGATAACACCTGAAATTGTGGCTGATTACAACAGTAACAATGGCATGAACGGTAACAGTATCAATGACATCTTTGTAGATGATGAAGAACGGGTATGGCTGGCTAATTATCCCATCGGAATCACCATACAAAACAACCGTTATACCGGCTATAAATGGATCAAACACTCCATTGGCAATAAACAGTCTTTAATCAACGATCAGGTGAACGCCATTATCGAAGACAGAGACGGAGATTTATGGTTCGCAACGAACAATGGTATCAGTTTCCTCAATTCAAAGACCGGACAATGGCGTTCGGTGCTTAGCTCTTTTGAAGAATCGCAAGGTAATAAAAGCCATATCTTTCTTACCGTATGCGAAGTAGCTCCCGGAATAATCTGGGCAGGTGGGTACTCTTCCGGTGCTTACCAGATAGATAAAAAGACGTTCAGTGTCAGCTATTTCATGCCGCCCTTGTACACTCACAGTAACAAGCGGCCGGATAAATATATACGTGATATCCGTACAGATATGCAGGGCTATATCTGGTCCGGAGGGTTCTATAACCTCAAGCGCATCAATCTAAAAACGCAGGACGTACGGTTTTATGACGGATTAAATTCCATTACCGCCATTGTTGAGAAGGATGAAAAAAGCATGTGGATCGGTAGTGCTGCCGGCCTGTGCCTTTTAGATAAAGAATCCGGGAAATTTGAACGTATCAAACTTCCGGTAGAATCGAGCTATATTTACTCTTTATATCAAGCAAAAAATGGTTCATTATATATAGGTACCAGCGGGTCGGGACTATTGATTTACGATGTCAACAAAAAACTGTTCACTCATTACCACTCTGAAAACTGTGCTTTAATATCCAATAATATCTACACTATATTATCGGATGCGGACAAAGACATCATAATGAGTACAGAAAGCGGACTGACAAGTTTCTATCCCGAAGAAAAGAAATTCCATAACTGGACCAAAGATATGGGACTAATGACCACCCATTTCAATGCGCTGTCGGGTGTGTTACGAAAAAATAAAAAATTCATTTTTGGTAGTTCGGACGGAGCCGTAGAGTTTGACAAGGACATGAAATTACCCAGAGGTTATTCCTCTAAAATGATTTTCAGCGATTTCAAGCTTTTCTATCAGACAATCTATCCGGATGATGAAGATTCTCCGTTAAGAACAAGCATCAATGAAACAAAGGAACTGAAGTTAAAATACAATCAGAATATTTTCTCTTTGCAGGTTTCTTCCATCAATTATGACTATCCTTCCAACATCATTTATTCTTGGAGGCTAGAAGGTTTTTATGATGAATGGAGCAAACCCGGAACCGAGAATACGATTCGTTACACCAATCTTGCGCCGGGCAAATATACGTTAAGAGTACGCGCTATCTCCAACGAAGACAAACGCATCGTACTTGAAGAAAGAAGTATGGACATTGTTATCGCCCAACCTTTTTGGCTGACAATCTGGGCTATGCTGCTTTATGCGGCTTTCCTTTGCCTCATTGCCATCATTCTATTACGTATCCTGATTTTAAGAAAGCAGCGTAAAGTCTCCGATGAGAAAATACACTTTTTTATCAATACGGCACATGATATCCGTACCCCATTGACGCTTATCAAAGCACCTTTGGAAGAACTACGCGAGAAAGAGGAGTTGAGTAAAGAAGGTATTTCGAACATGAATACGGCATTACGAAATGTAAATGCCCTATTACGTCTTACCACCAATCTTATCAACTTTGAAAGAGCGGACGTATACTCTTCCGAATTATATATTTCAGAACATGAGCTAAACACGTTTATGAATGAAATATTCAACGCGTTCCAGCAGTACGCCAACATCAAACATATCAACTTCACTTATGAAAGTAATTTCAGGTATATGAACGTATGGTTTGATAAAGAAAAGATGGAATCTATCTTTAAGAACATCATTTCGAACGCACTGAAATATACTCCGGAAAATGGAAATGTACAGGTTTTCGTTTCAGAAACATCTGACTCATGGAGCGTGGAAGTCAGAGACACAGGAATCGGCATCCCGGCCAATGAACAAAAGAAATTGTTCAAACTTCATTTCCGTGGCAGCAATGCTATTAATTCCAAAGTAACAGGAAGTGGTATCGGACTGATGCTTGTATGGAAGCTAGTCCGCCTGCATAAAGGAAAGATTAATCTGTCAAGCATCGAAAACCAGGGATCGGTTATCAAAATAACATTCCCTAAAGACAGCAAGCGCTTCCGGAAAGCACATTTGGCAACTCCCAGCAAGCAGCGTCAGGAAATAAAGGTTGTCGACAACGTTCCACCCCCATCACCTGAAATTTACGAGAACGCACAGAAGAAAGAGAATATAAACCATCGCCGGATCTTGATTGTAGAGGATAACGATGAGTTGCGCAACTATCTGTCGCAGACGTTATCTGAAGAATATGTCATACAGGTCTGCTCCAATGGAAAAGAAGCACTGACGATTATTCCCGAATACAAACCGGAACTGGTCATTTCAGACATTATGATGCCGGAAATGCGAGGGGATGAATTATGTCAGGCTATCAAGAATAATATCGAGACTTCTCACATTCCTGTCATCCTGCTGACAGCTTTGAATAATGAAAAGGATATTCTTTCAGGGCTTCAGATTGGTGCGGATGAATACGTTGTGAAACCGTTCAACATTGGAATATTGAAAGCAAACGTTGCCAATCTGCTGGCCAATCGTGCACTCCTGCGCAGTAAATACGCCAATCTGGATCTGGATGATGAAGAGCATGATGAAGACTGCATCAACTGTTCACAGGATATTGACTGGAAGTTCATAGCAAACGTCAAAAAGAATGTGGAAGACAACATCGACAATCCGGCTCTGACGGTAGATGTATTATGCAGCCTGATGGGAATGAGTCGTACAAGTTTTTACAATAAATTAAGGGCATTAACCGATCAGGCACCGGGAGATTATATCCGGCTGATTCATCTGAAACGTGCCGTACAATTACTAAAAGAAGACACACATAGTATAACAGAAATTGCAGAAATGACGGGATTCAGTGATGCCAAGTACTTCCGCGAAGTATTTAAGAAGCATTATAATGTAAGTCCCAGTCAATATGGCAAAGAGAAAAAAGCAGTTAGTAAGGAAGGAGGAGAAAAAAAAGAATGAACATTTATCTCGAAGCATTTGGAATCTTTTTTAAAATAGGCGCCTTTACCATTGGAGGAGGGTATGCAATGGTGCCACTGATTGAAAATGAAATTGTCACCAAACGGAAATGGATTGCGCAGGAAGATTTTATCGATCTGCTGGCTATCTCCCAATCCGCACCGGGAATTTTGGCAGTCAATATTTCTATCTTTATAGGATATAAGCTGCGTGGAATCCGGGGAAGTATTATCACAGCATTGGGAACAATTTTGCCGTCTTTCATTATTATATTGGCTATCGCCCTGTTCTTTCACAGTTTCAAAGACAATCCGATCGTGGAACGCATCTTTAAGGGAATCCGTCCGGCAGTGGTAGCACTCATTGCCGCACCAACCTTTACCATGGGGCGATCGGCCAAAATCAACCGCTACAATCTGTGGATTCCGGTTGTTTCGGCATTATTAATCTGGCTGTTGGGCTTCTCCCCTATCTGGATTATTATTGCGGCCGGTGTAGGAGGTTTCCTGTGGGGGAAATTTAGAAAAGTTGAGAATTGAGAATGGAGAGTTGAGAAGATACGGATTAACGCTGTTGTTTTACAGATTCATAATTCTAAAAGCCGTGAAATCCGTGCCTAAAATTATTATATAATAAATTATTAATCACATGATTTACCTACAGTTATTCTATACATTTTTCAAGATCGGGCTCTTTGGCTTCGGTGGCGGTTATGCCATGCTTTCCATGATTCAGGGCGAGGTCGTGACTCGCTACGGATGGGTAAGTTCACAGGAGTTTACTGATATTGTCGCAATCAGCCAAATGACACCAGGACCTATTGGTATCAACGCAGCTACTTATGTAGGGTTTACTTCTACGGGTAGCGTATGGGGTTCCATCATTGCTACCTTTGCCGTAGTCCTTCCCTCTTTTATTTTGATGCTGACCATCAGTAAATTCTTCCTGAAATACCAGAAACACCCTGTAGTAGAATCTATTTTCAATGGATTACGCCCGGCAGTAGTCGGATTACTCGCTTCCGCCGCATTGGTACTAATGAATGTAGAAAACTTCGGTTCACCTACGGAAGATACTTACTCATTCATTATCAGTATCATTATCTTCCTGATTGCTTTCATCGGAACAAGAAAATATAAAGCCAATCCAATATTAATGATTATCGCTTGCGGCATTGCGGGGTTGCTGCTCTATTAATAGCAAGCGGCTGAATAGTAAACAAAAAAAACGGTGAACAAACTGCGTTATCATTCTGCAGAGTGTTCACCGTTTTATCGTTGTTTATTCTATACCTTTACAGTTTTATCTTCTTACTTACAGATTTCGATTCATTATGTAAACGGTCTAAGGCAGTCACTACATAACGGTATTTTGTTTTTCCTGTTTCATAAGGAAGTTTGTAGAACGGATTGCGGGTGATAGCTACAATATGTGAAGGATCGTCCAAATTAACCTTCTCTTTGTTGCCAAAGCGATAGACTACATAACGAACAGCCTTATCCATCTCCGTATCGGCTTTCGGAGCAGTCCAGAAAAGGATATAACCATCTTCCGTCCATACCTTTTTCATTTTACGTACCTTGTCCGGAGCTTTATCATCCATAAAATCAAAGACTGGGACCAAAGCCGGATACTTATGATATTCACTGATTAAAGCATCACGATATCTACCCTGATTCTCAACAACAGCTGCCGCATACCATTGACAACTACCTCCGATTGTTTGGTAAGCACGTTGTAAAGCCATCTTACGGGGAAGCTGATTGATAGAAGGATTCTGCGGATCGGCAAACTGAACAGTCTTCGGCACAGATTGACCGATAAACAACGGCCGATTTTCCGAATGAGTAGCCCACCATTTCACCAATGTCTCATAGTCAGCCGCTTTGTGACCGATTTCCCAGTAAACCTGTGGAATATTATAATCAATCCATCCTTCACGTGCCCAAAGCAGTACATCGGCATAAAGATCATCATAGTTCTGCAAACCATTGGTGTTACTTCCCAACGGATCACTCTTCTGATTACGATAAATACCGAACGGACTGATACCAAACTTCACCCATGGCTTGATGCCACGAATCGTTTCGTGAAGCTTCTTTATCAACACATTCACATTACTACGACGCCAATCTGCCTTATTGGTAAAACCTCCACCATAACGGGCGAAACTTGCATCATCCGGAAAATCCAATCCATTAACCGGATAAGGATAGAAATAATCATCCATGTGAATAGCATCTACATCATAACGAGACACAATATCGGTCACAATTTTACAGATATGCTCCCGGCTTTCGGGAAGTGCCGGATCGAAATATAGCTGATCGCCATAAGTAACAAACCATTCCGGATGCTGGTGATAAATATGCTCCGGCGCCAACTTATTTTTTAATGAGGTCTTCACGCGGTAAGGATTGATCCAGGCATGAAACTCCATATTCCGTTTCTGACATTCTTCAATCATAAACTGCATCGGATCCCACATAGGAGAAGGCATCTGACCTTGCGTTCCTGTCAGAAAACGGCTCCACGGTTCATGCTGGGAAGCATATAATGCATCCGCTTCAGGGCGTACCTGAAAGATGATTGCGTTAATACCAGCTTCCTGAAGAGAGTTCAACTGACTAACCAATATTTGTTTCAGCCTCTCTGTGGGAATGCCACGAAACTGACCGTTAACAGCTTGTATCCACGCTCCACGGAATTCACGTTTAGGATATTTATTGCCTGATGGCACCTGTGCCCTCACTCCTACCACCAGAAGAAGAGCGAAAAGTAAAAGATAGTTTTTCAGCTTCATAATATTCTTAAATCGTAATAATGTGACGCAAAGATAATACAAACTCCCGATAAATTCGCTAACTTTGCCGACTACCATAAAAAAGGAGTATTTTATGTCAGAAAACAACTATATTTCGATCAAAGGCGCACGCGTCAACAACCTAAAAAACATCGATGTAGATATTCCCCGCAACAAGCTTGTTGTCATCACCGGATTATCGGGTTCGGGAAAATCATCTCTTGCTTTTGATACGCTCTACGCAGAAGGACAACGCCGCTACGTGGAAAGTTTAAGCAGCTATGCGCGCCAGTTTCTGGGGCGAATGAGCAAACCGGAATGTGACTTTATCAAAGGGATTCCTCCCGCCATTGCTATCGAACAAAAAGTGAACAGCCGCAATCCCCGTTCTACTGTGGGCACCTCGACTGAAATTTACGAATATCTACGCCTGTTATATTCACGGGTAGGGAAAACGTATAGCCCCATCAGCGGACAAGAAGTAAAGAAGCACTCTACAGAAGACATTGTCAACTGCATGCTCTCATACCCGGAAGGTACAAGATATACGGTACTGACACCCATCCGCCTGCGTGAAGACCGCACCTTGCAACAGCAACTGGAGATAGACCTGAAACAAGGGTTCAACCGTATCGAAGTGAACGGTGAGATGAAGCGTATTGATGAATATACGCCTGTGGCAGGTGATAAAGTATATCTACTGGTGGACCGTATGGCTGTTGCCAACAGCAAGGACGCCATCAGCCGGCTGACTGATTCTGCCGAAACAGCCATGTATGAAGGTGACGGAACCTGTATGCTGCGTTTTTATCTATCGGACGGAACCACAAAGTTACATACTTTCAGTACTAAATTCGAAGCAGACGGTATCATCTTTGAAGAGCCAAATGACCAGATGTTTTCATTCAACTCTCCTATCGGTGCTTGTCCCGTATGTGAAGGATTCGGTAAAGTGATCGGTATTGATGAGCACTTAGTTGTTCCGGATCGTTCCTTATCCGTATATGAAGGTGCTATCGTATGCTGGCGCGGTGAAAAGATGGGTGAATGGAAAGAAGAACTGATTCACAATGCGGAGAAATTCGACTTCCCGATTTTCACTCCTTATTATAAGTTGACAGATGCACAACGCCGTTTACTTTGGGAAGGCAATCAATATTTCCATGGCATCAATGATTTCTTCAAGATGCTGGAAGAGAATCAATATAAGATACAATATCGGGTAATGCTGGCACGTTACCGCGGAAAGACACTTTGCCCGAAATGCCACGGCACTCGCCTGAAACCGGAAGCCGGATATGTCCGGGTGGGTGGAAAAAACATTTCCGAACTGGTAGATTTGCCTATCACAGAGCTGAAGGAATTCTTCGATCATTTGGAACTGGACGAGCACGACAGCAACGTATCCCGACGTATCCTGGTTGAAATAAATAGCCGGATTCGTTTTCTAATTGATGTAGGTTTGGGCTATCTGACTTTGAACCGGCTTAGTAATTCTTTATCAGGTGGAGAAAGTCAGCGTATCAATCTGGCAACTTCACTGGGAAGTAGCCTTGTTGGTAGCCTTTATATTCTCGACGAGCCAAGTATCGGACTGCATAGTCGTGATACGGACCGTCTGCTCCATGTGTTGCGTCAACTGCAACAATTAGGCAATACGGTAGTAGTGGTAGAGCACGACGAAGAGATCATCCGTGCTGCAGATTACATTATTGATATAGGTCCTAATGCAGGACGTCTGGGGGGAGAGGTTGTTTACCAAGGCGATATGAAGGATTTGAAGAAAGGAAGCAACAGCTACACGGTACGTTATCTTTTGGGAGAAGATGAAATTCCCGTTCCGGAGCATCGTCGGCCGTGGAATAATTATATAGAATTGAAAGGCGCACGTGAGAATAACCTGAAAGGAGTAAACGTACGTATCCCACTTAATGTGATGACAGTCGTTACCGGTGTTTCCGGTTCTGGAAAGAGTACATTGGTGAGAGACATTTTCTTCCGGGCATTGAAACGTGAATTGGATGAATGCAGTGACCGTCCGGGAGAGTTCTCCTCAATCGGAGGAAGTTTGCGCGACCTGCGGAATGTAGAATTTGTAGACCAGAACCCTATTGGTAAATCATCACGTTCTAATCCGGTGACTTACATCAAAGCCTACGACGAAATTCGTAAACTGTGGTCTGAACAACCGCTAGCTAAACAAATGGGGTATACTCCCGGATTCTTCAGTTTCAACAGTGAAGGCGGACGTTGCGAAGAATGTAAGGGGGAAGGAACCATCACCGTAGAAATGCAATTTATGGCAGACTTAGTGTTGGAGTGTGAATCTTGTCACGGAAAACGGTTCAAGTCTGATACGCTGGAAGTGAAATTCAACGATAAAAGCATCTACGATGTGTTGGAGATGACCGTCAATCAGGCGGTTGAGTTCTTTAACGAACATGGACAAAAGAAAATTGTGAAGAAGTTACTTCCTTTGCAGGATGTAGGACTGGGATATATTAAATTAGGACAGTCGTCTTCCACTCTTTCCGGTGGTGAAAACCAACGTGTCAAACTAGCATTCTATTTGAGCCAGGAGAAAGCCGACCCGACGATGTTTATCTTTGACGAGCCGACTACCGGACTTCATTTCCATGATATTCGCAAACTTCTGGATGCTTTCGACGCACTGATTCGCCGGGGACACAGTATCGTTATCATTGAACATAATATGGATGTCATCAAATGTGCCGATTATGTAATCGATCTCGGACCGGAAGGTGGAGATAAGGGTGGAAACATTGTAGCAGTGGGCACTCCGGAAGAAGTTGCTGCCTGCGGAGCAAGTTATACAGGACAATTCTTAAAAGAAAAACTCCGCTAATAAATGATAATTTTAGGGTTCACCACAGAGGCCACGGAGGACACAGAGTTCTTCTCTCTTTTTTCCGTAAGTAAAACAGAGCGATAAATACGATGATAAATACGTGAGACTCTGTGTTATTCTATAGTGAATAAAAAATAGTAAACCTCTGTGTCCTCCGTGTCCTCTGTGGTGAAATATAAATTCCTATTTACAGCTAATTAAAAGTAGAATCCGAATCCTATCTTCACACCGAAACGTGAATTATCAGAATCATCAAAACGCCATTTATAATAAACTGCCGGTTCGATCGTTACAGTTTTGGAGAGAAAGTACGCATATCCAGCTTCAATGCCCAATCCCCAATCGTTGTTATGGCTACCACCCTTGTAACGGACCCGTTCCCAGTCAAAACCACCCCCAAGATAAATCCCCGTTGTATTGAAATAACAACGCATTCCTGTACCTAGTGTATATGTATCCTTCGGTTGCGACCAGTCTGCTCCAATATTTACCATCAATGCAAAACCATCTGCCAAAAATGTACCGGCTTGCGCACCAATACCAAACTTGGCATCATCATTTTTACTGTAAGAAAAATCCAGTCCTGTCACGGAAGGGTTGAGAATCATCGTTCCTTTCTCAAATTGTGCCTGTGCAGTGAAAGAGACTGCCAATAAGCAAAGAGCCAAAGCTAATTTCTTCATAAACTTACTTTTTTAAGTGAATAGATTGTTCGTCTTTTTTGCGGCGTTCACGCATTTGTTCCTTTTTCCGAAGCACCAGCCAAAGAAGAAGGACGATGACATAAGAAACTGCCACCGTAATTATTTTCTCTGTCAGGCTGACTTCCGTATTACGAGGCAACAAATAAGCCGCTGTTACGGATACATAAATAAGGAATGCAAGCGCCACTCCTGTTGATTTTCTTATTTTCTTCATTCTGATAATTTTCTTGTTTTTTGCTTATTTATCCAGATATAGAACCAAACTGCCGCAACTACTACGCACACTATACCAATGCCATAGGAAACTGCATGCGAAAGTCCTAATCCTTCAGGAGCAATACATATATAAGTAGAACATACACATGTCATAAACAGTGCCGGTATCAAAGTGATGATATAAGGTTTCTTGGATACCGCCAGAAAAACTGTTATAGCCCACAAGGTAAACACAGCCAATGTCTGATTCGCCCAGGCAAAATAACGCCATATCATATTAAATCCGTTTGCATCACGCAAACTATACAAAAGCAAACCAATAGCTACTAAAAACATCGGAATACAAATGTACAAACGACGGCGCATACTTTTTTGTTCCATCCCCAAGAAGTCTGCCACAATCAGACGTGCCGAACGGAAAGCCGTATCACCCGAAGTTATCGGAGCTGCAATCACTCCCAAAATGGCAAGTACTCCGCCGATTGCTCCCAACCATTCCTTTGTAATGGCATCAACAATAACAGAAGCATTGCTTTCTTCCATTCCGTTTTCATGGAAAAAATAAGTAGCGGCAGCAGCCCAAATAAGAGCAACAATGCCCTCGGTAATCATTGCACCGTAAAATACCGGACGTCCATGCCGTTCCGAAGTCATACAACGTGCCATCAATGGGCTTTGCGTAGCATGGAAACCTGAAATGGCACCACAAGCAATACTCACAAACATTATCGGGAAGATAGGAAGTTCGCTCGCTTCCGGGTTAGTATTTTGCAATCCGTCCCATAACTCCGGCAAAGCCGGATGGTTAACGTAGAGCATCACCAGAATGCCTACTGCCATAAACAACAAGGCAACCGCAAACAATGGGTAGATTTTACCTATTATTTTATCAACAGGCAACAAAGTAGCCAGAATATAATATGCAAATACAACGATAATCCAAAACGTAGCATCCAAACTTTCCGGAGTGAGTTTTGCCAACAATCCGGCAGGACCTGCAACAAAAACCGAACCCACCAGAATCATTAAAATAACAGTGAATCCTCTCATCACCTGCTTGGTAGTCAGTCCCAAATAACGTCCTATTATTTCCGGCAGACTTTCACCTCCATTACGCAAAGAAAGCATTCCGGCAAAATAATCATGCACTGCACCCGCAAAAATACTTCCCAACACAATCCACAAGTATGAAGAGCTACCAAATTTCGCTCCCATGATTGCTCCGAAAATAGGACCTAATCCGGCAATATTAAGAAATTGAATCATGAAAATCTTCCAAGTGGGCAATGGAATATAGTCCACTCCATCAGCCTTTGTAAGAGCCGGTGTTTTACGGTCATCAGGACCAAAGACGCGTTCCATCAGGCGTCCGTACGTAAAATAGCCTACTATCAGTGCCAGCAGGCATAGAGTAAATGTAATCATAGCGTGTCGTTTTTTAGCTTGGCAAATGTAACATAATCTCACGAAACAGCCCAACAATACCGACACTTTTACTAACTTTGCAGGGATTTAAAACAAAAAATAAAGAATATGCGTCGATATATTTTCATTCTTTCACTTTTGTTTCCTTTCCTCTCAATGGTTGCGCAACCCAAACATGAAGTTCGTGCCGCATGGGTCACAGCGGTGTACGGACTGGATTGGCCTCGTACACGTGCGACAACTCCTCAAACAATCCGCAAACAGAAAGAAGAATTAATAGATATTCTTGATAAGTTGAAGGCTGCCAACTTCAACACTGTCCTATTTCAAACCCGTACACGTGGAGATGTATTATATCCTTCAGCAATCGAACCATTCAATTCAATCTTAACTGGAAAGACAGGAGGAAACCCCGGCTATGATCCACTGGCTTTCGCCGTTGAGGAATGTCATAAACGGGGAATGGAATGTCACGCCTGGATGGTAACTATTCCGCTGGGGAATAAGAAACATGTTGCTTCGCTCGGAAGTCAGTCCGTCACCAAGCGGATGAAAGATATCTGTGTCCCTTACAAAAGTGAATATTTCCTCAACCCAGGGCATCCGGCTACGAAAGAGTATTTGATGAAACTGGTACGGGAAGTCGTAAGCGGTTATGATGTGGACGGAGTACATTTTGACTATCTGCGTTATCCGGAGAATGCTCCCCTTTTCCCCGATAAATATGATTTCCGCCGATATAATAAAGGACGTACGCTGGATCAGTGGCGCCGGGATAATATCTCCGAGATTGTACGTTATATATATAAAGGTGTAAAAGCGATGAAGCCTTGGGTAAAGGTAAGTACCTGTCCGGTAGGAAAATACCGGGATACATCACGTTATCCTTCCCGTGGATGGAATGCTTTCTTTACCGTTTATCAGGACCCACAAGGCTGGATGGGAGAAGGGATTATGGACCAGATTTATCCGATGATGTATTTCCAAGGAAACAATTTCTATCCTTTTGCTCTCGACTGGCAGGAACAAAGTAACGGACGACAGGTGGTTCCGGGACTTGGCATTTATTTTCTTCATCCTGATGAGGGTAAATGGACACGTGACGAAATTGATCGTCAGATGAACTTCATCCGCAGTCAGAAAATGGCAGGTGAAGGACATTACCGGGTGAAATATCTTATGGAAAATACACAAGGTATCTACGATGAATTGGCTGAGAATTTCTATGCATATCCAGCTTTACAGCCTCCTATGCCTTGGCTGGACAATGTTCCGCCTACGGCTCCGTCCGAACTAAAGGTTACTGATATCAACAATGGATATACGGAATTAAAGTGGCAGGCTGCTACCGACAATGATTCGCGTAATAATCCGATGTATGTCATTTATGCATCAAATGAATTTCCAGTAGATACTAATCGCCCGGAGAACATTGTTGCACAAGGCGTTCGGGAGACAAGTTATATCTATGCTCCTATCCTACCCTGGAATGCTAAGAAACATTTCGCAGTTACGGCTATTGACCGTTGCGGAAACGAAAGTGCGGCGGTACAGAAGTAAAATAAACATGCCTATACTGGTATGAACTTCCCAGCAAAATAATCTAGTTCTACTTCATTCCAGTTTTCCGGAATGGAATGATTAACAATAACAAGTAAGGCGAACGATAGTCACATGGCATGTGATTACTTGTTTCATGCAATGAAACTTTTTGTTTCTCGGTGTGGAACCAATGGTTTCACTGCATGAAACTATCAGTTTCACACCGAGAAACCATAACTTCGATATAATATCACAAAAACACGCTTTTTGAGATAAACACCCACGCCCGATAACTACTCTTTTTATGAGCCGGCACCAATGACAAATAGCCTGATTTTATTCTTCCTTGTTCTATTTCCAAAGGATAAGCCTCCTCCATTTCTTTGTGTGCTCTCCAGGCTGTTCCTTCCGTAGGGTAATAGCTTATTTGAAAAGCTCCTGTTGAAGTAGGATAGATATAATGGTCATAAATATGACGCGCTACTACTCCCATATTCATCCTCAAGTTGATTTCCACGCAAGGATGAATCCGATAAACAGGAGATTCTGGAAAGCGACAGATCATCATATCCACTCCCAAATAACCATTATAAATGGTTCCGAAACGGAGGGATAATTCTTGTTCAAGGCGGTCGCGCAATTTATAAATTTCTTCGACAGGGATATATTCCAAAAGATTCCGTTCGATGGCTGCATCTGAAATCAGCAGATTACCTTCGTACGCCCCACTTCCACCCGTACGGAATTGAGAGTATCCGGCAAAGCCAAATCGACCATTACCCGAAGAACGAAATTCCATAGCAAAATCTTCCACCTTATTATATAGAGGTTCGCCAATAACACCTCCTTGCTGGTTGCCAATGCGTGAGCACCAACCGGAAATGGAAGGAGTATATACACCTTTACACCAATTCAACCCTTTTCCGCTACCGGATAAAGGAGCTTTCAGTAAACAAGTATCATGTGATTCTACAAATGACTTCCATTCTTCGGGAAACGTCAGGTAAAAAGACTCTCCACAAAAACAGGCTCCCAGTTGTAGCTGTGGTAATAATCCCACAGCGCAGGAACGATGGGAACAGAAACGCAGTTTATCCAATTGCTCAATAGAAGGAAGCTCGCTTTCTTCCACTCCCAAATCCAACAGTCGTTTTCTTATTGCTATATCCCAGCCCCAAGGACGAATATCCAAATTCCGCTCCGAAGCAAGTTCAGGTTCTGTCATCAAATCAACCGAAAGTCCTAATAATTCCTGTATCTTCTTCACATAGTCGAGATTATAAGCGGAAGGAGCCAATACAACACTTCCCTCTTCTGCATACCACATCGGCAACAAAGCCAATTCGGATGCCATCTGCCGGGCGGAAGCCGGTGCCATATAGTTTGTTTCACCGCTGGCTAACGCCAAATCATGTTCCGGATTGAATATATAAAGAGCCTTTTTTGTCATTTTAAACGAATTCAAAACTTTATTCTGCAAATATATACAGGAAATAGTCAGGAATGGCTACAATAAACAGAAAGTTCTAATTAAACTCACAATTTTGCCATCTCTACTTTGCAAATCCTAAAAAAAGCAGTATATTTGCCACCCGAAAAACAAAGAACTGAAATGGAATCATTCTATCGCACACACGCCTACCTCGTTGAGCACACCAATGCCCCCGTTCGCCGCGATCTTATGGACGAGATCGACTGGAGCGACCGCCTGATTGGTATCAAAGGGACACGTGGCGTAGGAAAAACCACTTTCCTTCTCCAATACGCCAAAGAAAAATTTGGGAACGACCGCTCCTGCCTGTTCATCAACATGAACAACTTCTACTTCTCTGGCCACAGCATTGTAGACTTTGCTAACGAATTCCAGAAACGTGGTGGAAAAGTATTGTTGATCGACCAAGTGTTCAAACACCCGGAATGGAGCAGAGAGTTGCGCATGTGTTACGACCGTTTTCCTAATTTGAAAATTGTCTTTACCGGCTCATCTGTAATGCGACTGAAAGAGGAAAATCTTGAATTGCGTGATATTGCAAAAAGCTATAACCTGCGCGGATTTTCTTTCCGCGAATACCTGAACTTACAAACAGGCATGAAATTCAGGGCCTACAGTCTCGAAGAAATTCTTAGCACTCACGAACAGATTGCCAAAGGAGTACTCTCTAAAGTTCGTCCGCTGGATTACTTCCAGGATTACCTGCATCATGGGTTCTATCCATTCTTCCTCGAGAAGCGTAACTTTTCGGAGAATTTGCTGAAAACGATGAACATGATGGTGGAAGTAGATATCCTGCTCATCAAACAAATTGAACTGAAATATCTTTCAAAGATAAAAAAATTACTATATTTGCTCGCTGTCGACGGACCGAAGGCTCCCAATGTGAGTCAACTGGCAAGCGACATACAGACATCTCGCGCCACGGTGATGAACTATATCAAGTATCTGGCAGATGCGCGACTCATTAATCTGGTTTATCCGAAAGGAGAAGAATTTCCTAAAAAACCTTCCAAGATAATGATGCACAACTCCAACCTGATGTATTCCATCTATCCCGTGAAAGTGGAGGAGCAGGATGTACTCGACACATTCTTTGCAAATTCTTTATGGAAAGACCATAAGGTACATAAAGGAGATAAAAACGTCTCTTTTATGGTGGACGAAGTAATGCCGTTCAAAATTTGCCAGGAAGGAGCAAAGATCAAGAACAATCCGAATGTGACGTACGCGTTGCATAAGGCTGAAATAGGTCGGGGCAACCAGATACCTCTCTGGATGTTCGGCTTTTTATATTAAAAGATTTATTTACTTAAATATTTAATTTAGTTATGACTAAACAGAAGAAATTCATCACTTGTGATGGTAACCAGGCTGCAGCGCATATCTCGTATATGTTCTCTGAAGTAGCTGCTATCTACCCCATCACTCCTTCTTCGACTATGGCTGAGTACGTAGACGAATGGGCTGCCGCAGGACGTAAGAACATCTTCGGCGAAACAGTATTGGTACAGGAAATGCAATCTGAAGGTGGTGCTGCCGGTGCAGTTCACGGTTCTCTTCAGGCTGGTGCGTTGACTACTACTTACACTGCTTCTCAGGGGCTTCTCCTGATGATCCCTAATATGTACAAAATTGCCGGTGAGTTCTTGCCTTGCGTATTCCATGTATCTGCTCGTACATTGGCTTCTCACGCATTGTGTATCTTCGGTGACCACCAAGACGTAATGTCAGCTCGTCAGACTGGCTTTGCGATGTTGGCTGAAGGCTCTGTACAGGAAGTTATGGATTTGGCTGGTGTTGCTCACTTGGCTACCATCAAATCTCGCGTTCCGTTCATGAACTTCTTCGATGGTTTCCGTACATCTCACGAAATCCAGAAGATTGAAATGTTGGAAAATGATGATCTTGCTCCGCTGATCGATCAGGAAGCTTTGGCTGAATTCCGTGCCCGCGCACTGAATCCGATGAATCCGGTTGCTCGTGGTATGGCTGAAAACCCCGACCACTTCTTCCAACATCGTGAATCATGTAACAACTACTATGAAGCAGTTCCTGCTATCGTAGAAGAATACATGAATGAAATTTCTAAGATTACAGGTCGTAAATACGGTTTGTTCGATTACTATGGTGCAGAAGATGCAGAACGCGTAATTATCGCTATGGGTTCTGTAACAGAAGCTGCCCGCGAAGCTATCGACCACTTGGTAGCAAATGGCGAAAAAGTGGGTATGGTTGCCGTACACCTGTATCGTCCGTTCTCTGCTAAACACTTCCTGGCTGCTGTACCTAAGACTGCCAAGACTATCGCAGTTCTTGACCGTACTAAAGAACCGGGCGCTAACGGCGAACCTCTTTACCTTGACGTTAAAGACTGCTTCTACGGCGCAGAAAATGCTCCGGTTATCGTTGGCGGTCGCTACGGTTTGGGTTCAAAAGATACTACTCCTGCTCAAATTCTTTCAGTATTCGAAAACTTGGCCATGCCAATGCCGAAGAATCACTTCACTATCGGTATCGTAGACGACGTTACTTTCACTTCTCTTCCTCAAAAAGAAGAAATCGCTTTAGGCGGTGAAGGAATGTTCGAAGCTAAATTCTACGGTTTGGGTGCTGACGGTACAGTAGGTGCTAACAAGAACTCTGTAAAGATTATCGGTGACAACACTGACAAACACTGCCAGGCTTACTTCTCTTATGACTCTAAGAAGTCAGGTGGTTTCACTTGTTCTCACTTGCGTTTCGGTGATACTCCGATCCGTTCCACTTATTTGGTAAATACTCCGAACTTCGTTGCTTGTCACGTTCAGGCTTACCTGCACATGTACGATGTAACTCGTGGTTTGCGTAAGAACGGTTCTTTCTTGCTGAACACTATCTGGGAAGGTGAAGAACTGGCTAAGAACCTGCCTAACAAGGTTAAGAAATATTTTGCACAGAACAACATTTCCGTATACTATATCAACGCAACACAGATTGCATTGGAAATTGGTTTGGGTAATCGTACCAACACTATCCTTCAATCTGCATTCTTCCGTATCACAGGTGTTATTCCTGTAGACCAGGCTGTTGAACAGATGAAGAAATTCATCGTTAAGTCTTACGGTAAGAAGGGTGAAGACGTTGTTAACAAGAACTATGCTGCCGTTGACCGTGGTGGTGAATACAAGACTTTAGCTGTTGATCCTGCTTGGGCTAACCTGCCGGATGACGCAAAAGCTGAAAACAACGATCCTGCATTCATCAACGAAGTAGTTCGTCCGATCAATGCACAAGATGGTGACTTGTTGCCTGTATCTGCATTCAAGGGTATCGAAGACGGTACTTGGTATCAAGGTACTTCTAAATACGAAAAACGTGGTGTAGCCGCATTCGTTCCTGAATGGAATCCAGAAAACTGTATCCAGTGTAACAAGTGTGCATACGTTTGTCCTCACGCTTCTATCCGTCCGTTCGTACTCGATGCTGAAGAGCAGAAGGGTGCTAAGTTCGAACAATTGAAAGCAGTAGGTAAAGTATTCGACGGTATGACATTCCGTATCCAGGTTGACGTTCTCGACTGTCTGGGTTGCGGTAACTGTGCTGACATCTGTCCGGGTAATCCGAAGAAGGGTGGCAAAGCATTGACAATGAAACACCTCGAAAGCCAATTGGCTGAAGCTGACAACTGGACTTACTGTGCTGAAAACGTGAAGACTAAACAACATCTTGTTGATATCAAGTCTAACGTGAAGAACTCACAGTTCGCTACTCCGTTGTTTGAGTTCTCTGGTGCTTGCTCTGGTTGTGGTGAAACTCCGTATGTGAAATTGATTTCTCAATTGTTCGGTGACCGTGAAATGGTTGCTAACGCTACCGGATGTTCTTCTATCTACTCTGGTTCAGTTCCTTCTACTCCGTATACTACGAACGAAAACGGTCACGGTCCTGCTTGGGCTAACTCACTGTTCGAAGACTTCTGTGAATTCGGTCTGGGTATGGAATTGGCTAACGAAAAGATGCGTGCTCGTATCGTGAAGTTATTCAACGAAATCCTTGCTGCCGACAACGCTTCACCTGAAGCAAAAGAAGTGCTGAAAGCATGGATTGAAAACATGTACGATGCTGACAAGACTAAAGAATTGGCTCCTCAAGTGAAAGCAGTGATTGAAGAAGGTCTTTCTCACGGATGTCCTATTTGCAAAGAACTGAAAGGACTGACTCAATATCTTGTAAAACGCAGCCAGTGGATCATTGGTGGTGACGGTGCTTCTTACGATATCGGTTATGGTGGTCTTGACCATGTAATCGCTTCCGGTAAGGACGTTAACATCCTCGTTCTGGATACTGAAGTTTACTCTAACACAGGTGGTCAGTCTTCTAAGGCTACTCCGGTAGGTGCTATCGCTAAGTTCGCTGCTGCTGGTAAGCGCGTACGTAAGAAAGACCTCGGTCTGATGGCTACTACTTACGGTTATGTATATGTTGCACAGATCGCTATGGGTGCTGACCAAGCTCAAACTCTGAAAGCTATCCGTGAAGCTGAAGCATATCCGGGACCATCTTTGATTATCGCTTACGCTCCATGTATCAACCACGGTCTGAAAGCAGGTATGGGTAAGAGCCAGGAAGAAGAAGAAAAAGCTGTTAAGTGCGGTTACTGGCACTTGTGGCGTTACAACCCAGCTTTGGAAGAAGAAGGCAAGAACCCATTCCAATTGGATAGCAAAGAACCGAACTGGGAAGATTTCCAAGGTTTCTTGAAGGGTGAAGTTCGTTACGCTTCTGTAATGAAACAATATCCTACTGAAGCTGAAGAACTGTTTAAAGCTGCTGAAGAAAACGCTAAATGGCGTTACAACAGCTACAAACGTTTGGCTAGAGAAAACTGGGGTGCTGAATAATAGTAATACCCTATAAATATAAAGCGGTAATCTTTGATAAGATTACCGCTTTTTTATTGTATGAACTCTGTCCAACATAAACAGTACTCCCTTTTTCCCACTAGAGTTCATGTCTATTTTATATTTAAAATTAAGAATAACAATGCTCCAATCTATTTATTCTCTGACTTCGGAATCCAACTATCCACCAACAGCCGATGCTCATCCCTCCATTTACGGGTTATTTCTTCTTCATCCATCCTGGCATCCTTCATAGCTGTCATAAAAGAGCTAAGTTCTTCTGTCGTTAGTTTGATGTTGCCAAAGAATTCGGCAGCAAACGGATCTTTCTCACTGAATCCTTTCCATGCAATAGCATGTATTTCTTCCAAGTCTCCATATACTTTCTTCGGATCATCCAAGAATTTCAAGTCAAACTGGTCGAACATCCAATGCGGTGTCCACCCCGTAATGACAATCCATTCTCCTTTGTCCATCGCTTTTTTCAAAGAAGCCAGCATGGTGGAACTACTTGAAGTCATGAGGGTATACCCATCAAGTCCGTAAGCAGCAATGGCCTTATCGGTCGTCTTCATTATCCCTGCTCCCGCATCAATTCCTACTATTTCAGAAGAAAAACGGTCTTTATTAGCTTCCAGCTCATTAATAGAGTGGATCGTAACATATTGAGGAACAACCAGTCCGACGCGAGCTTCTCCGTATACCTCCCCCAAAAATTCGATGCTGTCTCCATACTGATCCATATAATCTTTCATCGTTATTGGTAACCAGGCATCCAGAAACACATCAGATTTCTTTCCTGACATAGATACAAAGATGGGGGCAAGGTCAGCATTTTGCAGTTCAACCTCATATCCATGCTCTTCCAATACCACCTTAGCCAAATGACTCATGGCAATACCTTCCAGCCAATTGGCATAGGCTATTTTTACTTTCTTTTTCTCTAAGTCTGAATTAGTACAGGAAGCTAGCAAAAGCATAGCTGACAATACTATTCCTACTATTTTATATATTCTCATACGTATTTTATCCTTTCCGTTTAGTTCTTATTTTTTCGTCCTGCCATTCCTTGCGTGATACGGTCTAAGATGATAGCTAAAATAACAACTGCTATACCACCTTCAAACCCAAGTCCGATTTTCATTTGGGTAATACCTTTCAATACAATTTCTCCCAGACCACCGGCAGCAATCATGGCAGCAATGACAACCATAGAAAGCGACATCATTATTGTCTGGTTGACACCAGTCAGAATGGTGGGCAACGCCAAAGGAAGCTGCACTTTATACAATAACTGCCAACGGGTAGCTCCGAACGAACGGGAAGCTTCCACTACATTTTTAGGAACTTGCCGAATTCCCAATCCGGTAAGGCGGACCACAGGAGGCATAGCAAAGATAATGGTGGCAAACACTCCTGGCACTGCTCCCAATCCGAAAAACAAAACAGCAGGAATCAGATAAACAAAAGCAGGCATCGTCTGCATCAAGTCGAGAACAGGACGAAGTATTTTCTCTGCACGCGGACTGTTTGCCGTCCACACTCCTAAAGGTACACCAACAATCAGAGCCAGACAGGTAGATGAAAAAACGAGAGCCAGGGTTTGCATAGTAGCCTCCCAAAATCCCATTCCATAGATCAGTAATAATCCCAATGCGGTGAAAATTGCCGTACCGCGTCCTGCTTTCATCCATGCGAGTGCAGCAAGTACCAAAATGGTTATATAAAAAGGTATTCCGAAAAGTATGTGTTGGAATCCTATAATAAAACTACCGATGCCCGCATTCACGGCATCAAAGAAAGTGGAAAAATGTACCATCATCCAATTGATGGCCATCTCTATATATTGTCCTATATTTATCATAAATCTATTGCGTTTTGAATTATTTCGTTTATTTCTTCTTTATCTTTCCCGGTCACTTCGATGATTAAGGATGAAAGCGGGATTGTTCCTAAAAACTCGCGCGTCTCATCAATCACCCATACCGGCGAATTGCTCTTTGTCATTAGAGGAAGTATATCCTCCAACACCGTATCCTCCAACACAGAATGTACTTCTGTACGCACAATCGTTTCAATGGATTTTTCCTGTTTGCTACGTAACTTAAGCAAGTCGTTCAGACGTACTTCTCCGACCAGTTTATCATCGGTGTCTATGACAGGTAATACGGTGATATTCTTCGCACGCATCTTACGAATCAATACTTCGGGACCTTCTTTCTTCAGACGGGCCACCAACGGTTTGTCAATCATTAAAGAAGAGGCGGTAATAATTTTGCTCCTATCCACGTTTTCAACAAAACGGGCTACATAATCGTTAGCCGGTTCAGTCAGGATTTCCTCCGAAGTACCTACCTGCACCACTTCTCCGTCTTTCATGATGGCAATACGGTCACCTAGCTTAATTGCTTCACTCAAGTCGTGGGTAATAAAAACAATCGTCTTTTTCATCTTTGATTGCAAGGCAAGTAGTTCATCCTGCATCTGTACGCGAATCAGAGGATCGAGAGCAGAGAAAGCCTCATCCATTAAAAGCACTTCAGGATTATTAGCCAGAGCGCGAGCCAGTCCGACACGCTGTTGCATTCCACCGGAAAGATCGCCTACCATCTGATTTTCATATCCTTTCAATCCGACAAGCTTCATGCTTTCCATCGCTTTCTTCTCACGTTCCTCTTTCTTCACTCCCTGAAGTTCGAGGCCGAACGCGATATTGCTCAATACGGAACGGTGAGGTAACAGACCGAAATTCTGGAAAACCATCGCCAGCTCTTTCCGGCGAACCTGCAATAATTCTTTTTCGGAAATTTTAGATATATCTACTCCGTTTACAAGCACTTGTCCGGCAGTAGGACGTATCAGACGATTGATACAACGCAGTAATGTCGATTTCCCACTTCCCGAGAGTCCCATTATCACGAAAAACTCTCCTTCATTAATTGAAAGATTGGCATCTTTCACTCCTACCGTACAACCGGTATCTTTCAGAATTTCCTCTTTACTCTTATCTTTTTTCAACATCTTGAGGGCTTTCTGCTTCTCGTTACCAAAGATAAGGTACAAATCCTTTATTTCTATTTTACTCATATAATATATTGGTTTAGATTATAATATTTGTTTTGTTTTCAACTGCCGCATTCCTTATTCTCACTTACGATAAACAAGTTGAATGTTCGCATGGTTCAGTCATGTCACATGATAACATGACGGTCCGACGTTTTTTAAATGGTTTAAAAAAAACAGACAGAGTAGTTTAAAAGGAATAGAATTTGATAAGATTATCCTCTTAATGAACAGTAGAAAATAGTATTTTCATAAATAAATAACAGTCTGTTCTTGCATATTGTTGGCACAAAGGTAAGGAAAATAGATTAAATATGCAAATTTCATTCAGGTACGGAGTAATTCCAAAGATGCTTTTTCAAGTCTACGCATCCATTTTGTTTGAAAGAGATCCCTTCTTCCAACAAGAGTTGTTTCTGCTCTGTCCAACCCGGAACAAGCCGTCCCGACGCATTGACAACCCGATGACAAGGCGCAGATAAATCATCCGGAATCTGTTTCAAAGCACGCCCCACCATACGGGAACATTGAGACATTCCCAATAATGCGGCAATTCCCCCATAGGTAGAAACTTTACCTACCGGAATTTCTCGGACAACCTGATACACCTCTTGACAAAAGGATGCGGAAAGGCTCGCCTTATCTACTTTATAATCTTTCATCACTCAAACATTACTTTATTTCAGTTCCAAAACTAGATAAAAAGAAAAGAATTTGCAAATAACGAAAGCATTTCAAATAAAATATGCAACTTTATTTGCTTTATTTACAAATAATCCCGACCTTTGTACCCAATAAAAGCAACCCTATTATTAACAAAACAAGCACTGCTGTTATGAAAAAGAAAACTATCCTGTTCGCTTCTTGTTTATTGGGAGCACTGGCTTTCAGCTCCTGTGAGAAGAACCTTTATGATGAAAGTAAACAACCCGAGAAAGAAAAGAAGATGACTGACTTGGAAGTACCTGCCGATTTCGACTGGAAAGGTTCTCAAAATGCCAAAGTGAAAATTGCCAGTCAATCAACTGCTACTATTTCTGTATTTCTAGAAGAAAATTGCAATGAAGAGGCTTTGATGCTTCGAATGGATGTCGATGCCAACACATCAAAATTGGAACTCCCAATTGAAATTCCTGCATATATAAAAAATGTGTATGTAAAATATGGTAATGGCTCTGAAATACAAACTGTTCCTGTTGAAAGTAATGGTACTATTTCTATAGTAGTACCTGCTAACGCTACGGCATTATCCAGAGTTACCACAAGAGCTAATAAAGAAGTTGAAACGAACAACATCTTCAATTATCCGGGATATGGCAACGGAACTATTATGTTCGAAGATATGTATCCAGCTTTAGGCGATTATGATTTTAATGATTTTGTTGCATGGTATAATTTCCAAATTGACGGTTTTTATTGGAGTCACAATCAATGTTATGCAGAATACTTAATGATAGGATTCCAAATCAGAGCTATAGGAGGTATATATGACTACAATCCTTATATCCGCTTGGCAGAAGTACAATATAATGAACTTGATTTAGAAGAAACTCAAATGTATCTTGAGCGTAACAATCCTGAAGAGGCTGAAAATATCAAAATCCTAAAAGGCCCAAAAGGGGAATTGATTATTTCACTAAAGAAACCGGCCATTCCTAACGGATACAAGTATTATAATACGGAGGTAAATGAAAAAACAAAGCCTAAAAAAATGATGGCCATTTACTTGGTGTTCAACTCACCTGTTAACGTTAAAAGCCTACAAGACAGTAAAATGGACTTTTATATTGCAAAAACTAATAAAGGACAAGAAATCCACTTAAAAGGTTATAGCCCGGTTTATTATAACAGCAACGAAAGTTATGTAAATGAAGACAACTTTATATGGGGATTAAAAGTACCTGCATCTTTACATCATGCCAGAGAAGAAGTAAACTTCTTGGAAGCATATCCAGACTTTGAACAATGGGTAACATCGGGAGGTCAAGAGAACCAAAGATGGTGGAATAAGCCAAAAACGAATAAGTTGATTATGAATTAATAAATATACAGTAAATCATATACTGAATTAAATAAGAGGTAAGGTATGTCAATAGATTTCCTTACCTCTTATTTTTATCATATGAATTCCATAGAAGTATAAACAGATAAATGCTCACCACCAAATTTTGCAGATTCTATCCTATCCTTTCCTCTTCAACAAATCTGTCGGACTCTCTCCAAACTGTTCTCTATAACATTTAGTAAAATAAGAAGGAGAACTAAAACCAACTTCATAACCGATCTCTGCCACTGTCATATCCGACGAGGCAAGCAGAGAAGCAGCTTTCTTCAAACGAGCTATACGAAGCAGTTCATTCGGAGAATAATTAGTCAGAGATTTAATCTTGCGGTAAAGTTGCACACGACTTAATCCCATATCCTTACCCAAATCTTCTACATTCAAATTTGAATCTCCCATCTTTGCCTCAATCAGAGCTTTGAATTTTTCCACAAAGTCTTTATCCATATCACAGACATCCTCTTTCGCCAACGTTTGTCCGTCACCAAAAAACTGTTTCAGGCGGCGGTGTGAATCTATCAGATTACGAACGCGTGCCAATAGTAATTGCGAACTGAAAGGCTTGGAGATATAAGAATCTGCACCACCATCATACCCTTGAATTCGTTGTTCATCCAAAGAACAAGCTGTCAATAGGATAACAGGAATATGACAGGTTTGTAATTCGCTTTTCAAGCGACGACAACATTCAATTCCATCCATTCCGGGCATCATTACATCGGAGATAATCAAGTCCGGGACATATTTCATAGCTTTACGAATACCTTCCGAGCCGTCTGCAGCTTCTATAACAGTATAATCAGTATGAAGCAATCCATGCACATATAAGCGAATATCAGCGTTATCATCAATAATCAGAACGCAAGGTTTGGAAGAGTCGTAACTTTTTTCCAATTCCTCTTCTTCGTAAGTTAAAGCATCATTCAAGCTCGAAGAACCGGAATAACCGGAAGTTGCAGGAGTTGCCGGAACCCCAGCAACGGCAGAGGTTGTAGCATCGGTGGAGGTTACAGAAGTAGCAGACACAGAGAATGCCGGAGAGTTTTCAGAAACAACAGTCTCGCAAGTCTGCACAGGCAAATCAACGGTAAAGATAGTTCCTTGCTTTTCATCACTTTCCACCGTGATGGTACCTTTATGCAATTCCACAAAAGCCTTTACCAATGCCAGTCCAATACCCGAACCGGCATGGTGCATATCTATCTTATAGAAACGGTCGAAAATATTCCGGATATGCTCCGCAGAAATCATTGAACCGGTATTGGCAACGGTAAAGCGAATCCAGCAATGATCGTCTTTAGTCAGGGAAGATAAGCGTACAGTTACTTTTCCATTCTCCGGAGTAAATTTGAAAGCGTTGGAAAGGAGGTTGAAATAGATGCGTTCCAACTTTTCTACATCTGCCAATGTGCGGTAATCCGTATCCGGCATATAATCGAATGAGAAATGAATATGTTTCTTCCGGGCTGCTGCCATGAAAGACTCGTTCCATCCCTCAAAAGAAGAAAGAATGTCTAACGAAATAGGAGTATATTCCATTTTTCCATTCTCGTATTTACGAAAATCCAGAATCTGATTGACAAGACGCAAGAGGATATTCACGTTTCGCTGAACTAACAATAACATTCGGCGCTGATCTTCACTCAAAGACGAATCAGCCAGTAAATGCTCTACCGGGTCGGCAACTAATGTCAGTGGAGTACGAAAATCGTGAGATATATTTGTGAAGAAAACCAGCTTGGCATGAGTCGCTTCTTCCAGTTGATGAGAAAGCTGGATAAGCTGATCCCGCTGTTCTTCGAGTTTGTCACGCTGTTCTTCAAGAATATCCCGTTGCTCTTCGAGTTTATCGCGCTGTTGCTCTACTTGTTTCTTCTGTTCGGACAACTCTTTATTCAGGCGATTCTTGGAACGGAGGGATTTATAGACTACCAACAACAATCCCGCTACTAATAAAAGAATAACCAAGCCACCATACATCACGACCTGCTGCGTAGCTACACGCGACAGATATCCACCGATACGTCCGTTCAATGTTTCAATCTTCTGATCCAGTTCCGAGATATGGGTAGTCTGAAGTTGCATAACGTGCGCGTTCGTGCGGTCTACAACGGCAGTATTCATGACCGTTTCGCGAGGATAAGACTTCTTCTCAAGAATATTCATGGCCAGTTGCATCACTTTGTCCCCATTAGTCGGATAAATAAAAGTTGCATCGAGCACATTGTCAAGCACCAATTCAAGTCCGTTTCCTTTGCCGGGCAGGGCATCAATGCCAACAAAAATCATTTCCTTTTCACGTCCGGCTTTCTTCGCAGCCTGATAGGCTCCCGGAGCGATACGGTCGTTATGTGCATACACCGCATCAATCTTCGGATGACGGTGAAGCATACTATCCATTTCCACTTCTGCCGGTTCACGTTCCCAGGCAGCATCCGCTTTATCAATCAGTTTGATATCCGGATAATTGCTGATAGCGGCCATAAATCCCTGATGGCGCTCCATAGCAGGGGTGGAACCACCCAGTCCGGTAAGCTCCACTACATTCCCTTTCCCTTTCAGACTTGATGCGATATAATTTCCTACCGCACGACCTATTTCATAATTATCGGCACCAATATAGGCAGTATATTTATCAGAAAGTATCTTCCGGTCTACAAGAATGACGGGTATTCCTTTCTGATAGGCCTCCTCCACAATTGGAGTCATGGGAGCCGCTTCATTGGCGGAAATTATCAGTAAATCAACTCCTTTATCTATAAAATAATGAACATCTTCCGCCTGCTTACGGTTATCATCCGCCGCCGAACGGATTTCAACCGACACTCCATCATAAAACATCGCTTCGCGAAGAATCTCATCATTCATCTTGTGCCGCCAAGAGTCATCACTACATTGGGCCACCCCAATACGGAAACGAGGCGCATCCTGACGACAGGCCGCCAAGCCCAAAAGACAAAACAAGACTGTTATCCACTTCATATATTTCATCGCTTCAATCATTCCCTTTCTTTCGTATATCTTTTGTATTTCTTTCTGTAATCCAAATTTCTCTCCCCGCATTATTTGCATTCACCACCGGGAAATACATCAGTTCCACTTTCACAGGGTTCAGCGTGTATTTTCCAGTAAAGCGTGAAAGCAAAGGAACCGTAAACTGATAAGTACCTACCGGTAATTTTTCGCTAAAGATAACAGTTTTCTCTTTAAAATACTCACGATACACTTCAGAACGGGAGAAATTAACAGGTTTTGAGGCATAACTACAACCTGCCGGAACAGGAACTTCGAGCATCACATATTGCGCATCCTCCTGTTTCACCTGCAAGGTAACTGTCAATGTAACAGGTACACCCGCCACCAAAGAGTCTTTTTCCAAAGTCGCCTCCACCTTGAAAGCATCACTCTGACGAGCATTCATCACACGCTTCATTGAATAGACACTATACAATAAAGGCTCTTTTCCCGTTTTTGAAATAAGCAGACTGTCGCCTGCTATCAGCCGGGCATGATAAGGAAATTCCGTAATTCGTTGATGATCCTTACCGCTCACAGACACCGACGTTCCTGACATCCCTCCGGAACCTGCCAGCAAATCGGTCAGAACAGTTGCCACAGCCGAAGAAGCCTGATACGTATTCCATCCGCGCTCCTTAGTCCGCAAAATATACAATTGCATATTTTCTTTCAACTTACACAGGGAAGGGTCATTTTTAATAATCCGGTAGGCTATCAATGTATTTATCATCTGATTTCCCTCCCAATAATAAGTACGCCGTCCGTCGTCACAGTAAACACCTTCCAGCATATCCTTTTTCAGATAAGGACGTACGCTATCACCCACATTCACCGAATCCACCTGTTGCTTGATTTCCCAGAGAAGCAGCTTCTCTTTCAAGTATGAAAGAGGACGATAATACTTGTTTCTATTTGCCAACGAGTCTTCTTTCTGTTCCAATTGCCGGACGAAAGGTTCCAATAATCTGACTGCCGAAGAATAATCCGCCTCTACTTTCCACTCATGCAGAGCATGAAGTATTTCTATATCTTCCAGTTTCATTCCTCGATAAGGACGCGTATGAGCATACTCCACTTTCAAACCATTCAGATTCAACTCCACAGGATAACCTGCATCTTGCGCCATCTTCAAAGCCCGCAGAATATGCGCAGACATCCAGAAAGAAGTATTTTCAGAGTTCCCCCACCACGACCATAACTGATGTTTGTTCTGATGATTCGTCAGTCGATGGATGATAGGTCGAATTGCTTTATCTACTTTCACCTTTTCACCCTTACTCTGCATATACTGTTGGTAAGCCAACAAACCGATTAACTTGGATGCCAGCTGCTCATTACACAAATATTTGTATCCTGTCAAGTAATTCACTGATTCTTTATAGATGTCCAACTGATTGTCAGTGATACTCACCATCACTTCTTCATCCTCGCCGGATTGCACTTTAACCGTCTTTGCATCGGACAGAATACCCAATGTGCCCTCCGCCAATTCAGTTCCCTGTGCCAGTATCGGAATCGTATATTCCTCTCCATCCTGATAGCCATCGTCGCGAGTGAAAAGATAGCTGATGGTCACGCTATCGGCATGAACTGCCTGCATCGGCACTGTTTCATGAAATCCCTCCATGAAACTCACTTCCTGCCGTTTCAACGTATCCGTTCCGACGCAGAACTGTGTCTTTCCGGCTATGTGCTGCCCATCCAGATAATTGCGGATAGTCCCGACCACCGTACTCTGATCCCCCTCCACCAAGAAGCGGGGAGTTTTCAACTCCGCCATCAACGGTTTGTAAGAGCGGACGAAACGTCGGAAAGTACCCGTCTGCAAACGACGGTTCATGCCATAAACGACAGTTTCCCATTTCGTCACATTATCGGGGAAAGTTGTTTCAAACTGTACCGTTCCGGTTTTATCCGTAAACAAACGAGGCTGCCAGAAAGCCACATCCGAAAAATTCCTACGTAAGCCATTCAATTGCATCAGTTCATTATACAACTGTTCGTTATCCGCTTCTTCTTTCGCTTTCTGATCTTGCTCTTCCAGTTTCTCCAAAGGTGCGGTTGCAGCAGCAGAAGAAGAACCTACCATTAATCCGGCAACAGACCCCGTCAACGAAGTTCTTGAACGCATGCCGTATCCTACAACGACCACTTCCTCCAGCACCTGACTATCTTCTTCCAAAGTAACCAACAGATTGGCTCCGGGAGTTGCTCTCATCTCCTGCTGTTTAAAGCCGACATAACTAAACAAAAGCTGATCCCCTCCCCTGTCACAATCCATTTCGAAATATCCGTCCATGTCGGTGATCGTTCCCTCCGTCGTTCCTTTCACCACCACGCTGCACCCGATTAAAGGCTCTCCGGTAGCATCCGTCACATAACCGGAGACTTTACCGCCGTAATTGCGTACATACTGCCTGATCCTCATTTCCCTGTGACCAGGAAAGTTTGTACCGATCCTGCCAATTCCTCTTCCCAGCAAGAGCCACCCTGCTGACAACGAATCGCGTTCGTGTAGAGGCAGAGATTCCATATCTACATCCAGATAGGTATATGATTGTATCGTCAGAGCATCCTGTTTCAGATACTTTCCATTGTTATAAAGCAAAATCGCATCATACGTTCCGGCAGGAAACTTGGAATATATTCTATTCATTTGCACCAAAGTATCCGGATAAACCAGTTCTCCGGTAGTGCAGTCTTTAAAGAGCAAGTTAGCCACTCCGGTAGAATCTTTTTCTTCCGGAAGCCGGAAATTCAACGTCTTATCCGGCAGGGAGAAATAAATCCGGGTGGGATGCCAACTCTTTCCCTTGCGAAGTTCGGCCACCAGACTACGGAATCTTTCCGGTGATAAATGGTAATCATTCAAAGTCGGAATCTTTGCCACAGACGAAAAATTCAGATAAGCCGGGCACAGTTCCTCATCCTTATATTTATAAACCACATTGCCCTCGAATTCATAAGAGAAACCTCCCTCATGCCGATACAACACACCATTCATATATTTCCAAGGTCCCGGCTCCACAGGACCTGCCAATATCTTTTTCTTGTAGCGCGACAGCTCCATGAGTGAAACCGGAAACAGCTTTCCATTATGTTCGAGCGAAGTATATACCGCCCCATCCATCACCGGAAGACGGCAAAGATACCGTTCATAACGCTTCTTCTCTTCCGAAGTAAACTTATACTCATCATATTTCCCTTTCCTCTGCCGCAACCAGACTACTTCCACTCCTTGCGGCAACTGATTCATATCGAAACTTAAAATCGTTTTCTTGCCCCGGTCGAAAGCCAGAGAATCAATGATGAAAGCCCTGTCGTGCATTCGCAACATTATCTTCTGCTTTCCCGACGGATGCAATACAGGAAAAGAATACTGCTTAGGCTGTTCCGTCCACGAAAAATAGCAGGGAACATCGTTCTGCTCAATCACATAGATATTCACCGCCCGCCCGTTCAGCATCACATAAGGAGCAAACTGGGTGGTTCCATCCGGTGTATCAACCGTCTGACGGAACAGATTTCCCGAAGGATAAGCAAACTGATAATAAGGCAACTTATCCAAATGAAGCAACTGGTTCCAATGCTGATAATCCAATGTGCCGGTATGTAGATACTCTTTTTGCTTCATTGAGTAGGAAGCACGTTGCTCGCGCGGACGGGGTGCACTCCCGTAATAGGGTAAATCGGGTACGTGATAATCCAGCTGCGTGTTGACCGCAAAAGCTGTCAGATCGACGTTGGATACCGGACGCCCTTGTATATTGGTCACGTTCAATTTTGTTTTCACTTTCTGACCGGGATACACTCGTTCCGGCAAATCAGATTCAATCACCAGCCGTTCGGAAGGTGAAGTGTACGAGCGTTTCAACATACATTCCTTATCCCCCATGAAATAAAATACTTCTACGTAATAGACGGAAGAGGGATCGATCTCTCCGGATTTGTGTTCCATCTCTTTTCCCGAACCTTTCTGCAACAGGCGGTTGCCTTGATACACATACCAGGAAAGTTCCAGCTGCAAAGGATTGGAAAGGGAGACACAGAACGAATCTTTTTCTATGCCGCCATTCAGTTCCAGTTTGGAGTCAAGTGCGGCGGAAGCAATCGTCGTTTCATATCCTGTTTCCGGTATTTTGAAACGATAGTCCGTCACCGCCTGATTGAACGGTTCGCGATAGGGCAAACGCACTTTCTTCACTTCTTTCTTTTCACCATAGGTCAGTTCGGCCGCCACAGGACGCTCCACTCCCAGGTCGAAGAATGAAAAGCAAATAGTATCCGCCTGCGTAGTGCACTGCATATCATAGCACGAATAGTAGAAAGTCGCTTTGCTCTGCTGCTCCAAACGGTTATTGTCTGCCGTAAGCAAAACTACATTCACCGTATAGAAGCAATCGGAAGCTCCGAATATCCGAGCAGGAATATCTACCGAAGCTTTCCCGGAAGCATCCAGTTCCGCCTGCACGGACATCAGTGTATCGGGCAAAGAAAGTATCTGCGCATACGACTTCAGTACCTGCTGTCTGCCGACAGTCACTTCTACATTCACCTCCCGCAAAGGAAGTCCGTTGGCATCCGTTGCACTGATATCCATGCGGTTACTCTGCGATGCATATTGCACATTCGAAGCCAGCTTCACCAACAACTTGTTTCCGTTCAGTTCGTAGTCTTCATATTTGAAATTGGTGGAGGCTACGATGCGTCCCCGCTTATCACGAAGCTGTACAGTATATCTCTGATCGAGCTTCAGGTTCAATGAATCCGCCAACAGGAATTCTCCGGCGAAGCCTCCCGGATGGTAAGGGACGACGGACATTATCTTCTTATAGTCACGCCAGGAAGAACCGACACGCATCCACAATGAAAGTTCCTGTTTCAGAGGACGTTTATGTTCGGAGAGAGCATAAGACTTGAAACGGACAGTTTCGCCCGGTCTGTATTTATTCTTGTCAGTAATCAGGTAACTATAAAACTCCGGTGCATCTTGCCGCCCATAATCATTTTTATACCAGGGTGGTACAAGGTGTTTCCTCAAATCGAATACCGCACGAAACTTATCCACTTCAACCGTCAGGATATGCTGTTCTTTCTGCGACCAGTTATCGTCAGTATACGTCTGACTGTCTTCATCGTAATAAACAGCCTTGCTGCCTACCCGCACTTTGGCATCTTTCCTGATAGTTCCCCCGGCATCAACCACCTGCAAGGTGAGTACACCATACTCCTTGAAAAGGAAAACATGAAAAGGAATCACCGGAGCATAACGGTAATGAACTTCATTCCGCTCTACATCAGCCAGCAGAAAATGCCCTTTGACCGGAGGATTGCTCCAAGTATCCGTGAAACGGGCAAAAGGAGTCTGCTGTATTTTATCCCATTGTTTCTGTCGGAGTTTGCCTTTGAGAAGTTTCAAAGCCTCTTTGTTAGTCAGTTCGAAAACGATCGTTTCGGGAGAGGTATCATCCCAGATCATCGGTTGTCCGAATGCTCCATTGGCAAAAAGCAGGACTCCCAATAACAACAGGCTCTTTAGCTGGCATAGCATTGTGTTCATAGTATTCGATAGATTGATTGAGAACAAAAATAGAAAATAAAACTGTGAGTATGCTATAAATCACTCGATTATTCGCAATCTTATCCCTTGAAAAAAAGTAAAAATGGTCCCCCATATTTACGCGGGAACCATTAACAAACGTATAAAGGGTAATACGAACACTTAATTGATGTTATAAAACATCTCTTTTTTATTGGATTATTTGCAAAGTTGACAGAAGTCCGTATCTTTGCAATGTGTTTTTCATAGTATTAGATTTAAGGTTAACAAAGGTTGGAGCAAGGCGTTGCTCCTTTTTTTATGCCTGTACGTTTCGTATGTACAAAAAACAAGAGGTACACCCCACGAAATGAAATATACCTCTATGCTTACTATCAATAAAAGAATTACATCAGTCTATCTTTCAAAACCTGCGGAAGTTCGGGCATCGCACCTCTCTGTGTGCAGACATAAGCAGAAACCTCAACAGCCAGTTTATGCGCTTCGGGCACCGGTTTTCCATTGAGAATGGAGGCACAGAAAGCAGCTGTAAAAGAATCGCCTGCGCCCACTGTGTCGGCAACCCGTACTTTGGGCGTCTCCTGGAAAGAGACAACGCCCGGTGTGAACACATAGCTGCCATTGATGCCGCAAGTGAGAATCAACATCTTCAGGTTGTATTTTGCCAACAGAATCCAGCATTTATCCTGCAAATCAATGCCGGGATAACCAAACATACGGCTGATAGTCACCAGCTCTTCGTCGTTTATCTTCAGGACGTTGCAACGGTGGAACGATTCGCGCAGTACCTCTTTAGAGTAGAAATCCTGGCGGAGATTGATATCAAATATCTTGAGCTGTCCGTCTATATCGGGCATCGTATCCAGAAAGCGATTGATAGTGGCACGGCTCACTTCATTACGTTGAGCCAGCGAACCGAAGCAAACAGCACGTGTGCTCAAGGCCAGACGTTTCAGCTCATCCGTAAAGGGAATGTTGTCCCACGCCACGCCCTCTTTGATTTCGTAACAAGGCACGCCCTCGTCATCGAGCGTCACCTGCACCGTACCGGTAGGATAATCGACCTGTTCAATCTGCATCTTCAACTTCTTCTCGTTGAATACTTTCAGAATTTCTTCTCCCAGTTCATCCCTGCCTACGGCACTCACTACACGACTGTCAAAACCAAACTGTGATACATGATAGGCAAAGTTTGCCGGAGCACCACCGATTTTCTTTCCTTCGGGCAACACATCCCAAAGTGCTTCGCCCATTCCTACAATTATATTATTCATGATATACGGGTTTTATTGTTTCCAAAGTTATAAAATTATTTTCTGATACGGAACGTATAATACAAGAGATAAAGCACGCCCACCGTCATTACGGCAATAGCACCATTCTGTCCCATGGAAGTATCCGAAGCTACTCCCATTGCCAACGGAAACACCGTCCCGCCGAAAAGTCCCATAATCATCAAGCCGGAAACTTCGTTTTTCTTACCCGGCAAATAAAACAATGCCTGCGAGAAGATAACGGAAAACACATTGGAGTTACCGAAACCAATTAAGGCGATGCAGGCATAGATAATTGCCTTTTCATGGAAGATAAACAAACCGATCATGGCAATCAACATCATCACCACACTAATGCCGAAGAAAGATTTCGGAGACATCTTACGCAAGATGAAAGAACCCAGAAAACAGCCCGCCGTACGGAAAATAAAATAAAGACTGGTTGCAAAAGCAGCATCATCCAATCCCATACCAATGCGCTCCATCAGAATCTTCGGGGCGGTAGTGTTCGTACCTACGTCGATGCCGACATGGCACATGATACCAATGAAACAAAGCAGAATAAACGGTTTGCCAAGCAGGGCGATGCATTGTCCGAAAGTAGACGGTTTGTCATCTTCTTTCTCCTCTTCAATCTGTGTGACATTGAGCAGAAGAATAGCGATGACGGCCACAATCATATAGATAGGGAACAGGATGCGCCAGCCTAAATCGAAAGTCGGAATGGTCTGTGTCGCTCCCCACATGGCGATATAAGGTGCCAGGAAAGAAGCAATGGCTTTCACAAACTGGCCGAAAGTCAGGCTACTTGCCAGGCGGTCGCCACGCACGATATTGGAAAGTAACGGATTCAGAGAAGTCTGCATCAACGCATTTCCGATGCCCAGGAGGGAGAAGGAAATCAGCATCAGCATATAGCTGTCGCCAAAAACGGGTAGTAACAAAGAAGCGAAAGTCACAATCAAACTAAGCAATACGGTTTTCTTCTGACCAATGCGGCTCATCAGCATGCCGGTGGGTACGGAGAAAATCAGGAACCAGAAGAATACCAGTGACGGAAAGATATTCGCCTGTGAGTCTGACAGACCAAGGTCTGCCTTTACGTAATTGGAGGCAATGCCTACCAGATCAACGAATCCCATGGCGAAGAAGCAAAGCATCACCGGGATTAGTTTGGAGAGGGAAGAGTTTTTACTGTTTTCCATTATTTTATCTTTTATATGATGAATTCTGTTTCCATAGGGCGGAGCACATACCCCTACGGCAATGTATGCATCAGTCCTTTATATAGTTGGTGTATCTCCCGTTCCTTGTTACTTTAAAGCTACGGTATTGTTGGGTTACCACGGCCGTGGTAGCTTCTTCCCACGGCTGTGAAGAGTTCTCACCACGGCCGTGGGAGGATCTCGTCACGGCCGTGACGAACCAACAGAACCGTGGCTTTGAAGAAAGTGTCTCCGCACTTTAGTAGAACTCTTCCACTAGGACAGACGTACTCTTCCATAAGGAAAGAAGTATTAGTCTATAGGGAAAGAAGTTTTTACTCTAAAGAAACAGGGAAAGAGCGCATGGAGTTAGGAGAATGAGCTTATTTCTTCAACTTGTAGATCACAAACGAATCTACTTTATACGCTCCTCCTTTACTGTAAAAGTCGATATGAGTGTAAGGTTCCGACGGGAATACTTGATTAGTCATCACAAAACGTCCGCCATCACCAAAGGCTTCCACACTGGATTTGTCAACAAACAGACGGAGTTTCAATTCGTCTTTTCCACTTTCAATGGCCGTCCAGGTCAACATTGGGAAGTTCTCATTGAAACCTACATCTCCGCTCTTGCGGCGGTCCATCGAGAATTTCTTTTCTTTCATGTCATATTGCATATCCACTTCTTCGCCTTTGTCATTGTAGAGACGGAAGCCGATTACGTCTGCATGTTGATTTTCAATCGTCAGTTCTATTTCGTATGCACCGTCATTGCCGGGAATCATTTCTTTGATTGTGCGTGTTCCGTTTACTTTGAACGAACGTTTCTTGGAAGCATCACGCAAAGCCAGCAGTTCGGGAGAGGGAGCTGATTGGAGGTAAGTCTCACCATCTACGGTAAACAGGCTCAAGTCGCGGGGAACGGAGTTCGGACTACGGTATTGGGAGGTAGGAACATCGTTTGCATATTGCCAGTTGCTCATCCAAGCGATAGCGATATGGCGATTGTCGGGAGCGTCACTCCAAGTCACGGTGGCATAATGGTCTTTTCCCCAGTCCATCCATTTGGTTTTGGAGGGTGATTCGTTTACAAACTCTTTTCCGTTGAAGGAGCCTACAAAATATTGAGTGGCCGAGTCACCGAAAGGACCGTCGCCGAGGCTGCAAAGCAGTACCCATTTCTTTTCATTTGTTCCTTCTACCGGGAGTTCGAATAAGTCGGGACATTCCCAAACGTTTCCGTGTGCGCCGTGTCCTTTGCCGAAGCTGCTTTCAAATGTCCAGTCTTTCAAGTTGGGGGAAGAGAAGAATTGCATTTCCTGCCCTACTGCCAATACCATGATCCAGCGTTTGGTGCCTTCGTACCAGAATACTTTCGGGTCGCGGAAGTCACGTGCTTCGGATACTAATACAGGATTGTTTTCGTATTTGGTAAAGGTACGTCCGTTGTCGGTGCTGTAAGCAATGCTTTGCACCTGACGGTCGCTGTTTTGTGTATAGATGGCGACGATGGCGCCTGCACCGAAGCCGGCGGTATTATGATGATCTATCACGGCGGAGCCACTGAAGATAGTACCGAATGCATCCGGGGCGATTGCTACGGGGCGATGTTCCCAGTTTACGAGGTCTTTGCTGATGGCATGTCCCCAGTTCATATTTCCCCATTTGGAACCGTAAGGGTTGTATTGGTAGAAAAGGTGGTATTCGCCGTCTTTGTATACCATTCCGTTCGGGTCGTTCATCCATCCGTAAAGGGGAGAGAAATGATAAGTGGGACGGAACTTTTCACGATTGCTTGTATCGAACGTGTCGGACAATTTCATTTCCTTGCAGCAAGCGGTGTTGTCCGGCGAAAGGTTGACACGAACCGGGTCGTTGGAGTTCATTTTAAATTTGAAAGAAATTAGTTTGCCGGAATAGTCGGAAAGGTCTACCGGAACAAAGTAATCGACTTTATGGATGGCCAGACGGACATCGAAGTTCTTTACCTCTTTATTATTAACAATCAGGCTGATACGCACATCGGGCGATGCATCTTCTACGGGCAACAACAGATACTTCTGGTTAGTGTTGACACGTACGAGGCAATGTCCTTCTCCTAAATCTTTAATTAATAGAGGAGAGTTGTCCGCACGGGCGGATAGAGAGATATTCATCACAATCATACAAAATAAAACCGCGAAGGTTTGAATTTGTTTGGAAGAGAGTCTTAAATTCATGCTTTATGGTATTAAGGTTGTTACAGTGCAAAGATAGGCGCTCCGGGATGAAACGCCTATCACTTTTGTTTCAAACACTGTAAAAGATGTTACTTTTCTATTAATAGGTGCTCACTTGAATATCTGATACAGTGATTTCACCTTTATAACAACAGAGTGACCACGGATTCTTCTGCATTTGATAGATGCGGTTCGTGAAAGATAACTGGTCGTTGATGTAAGTCACACAAACCGACTGGTCACTGTAAATCGTCACACGGTATTCATTATCCGCCGGAATATTGAATTTGTTATCAAACAAGTATTTGGCATTGTCACCGTCTTTCTCGAAGTTGGCTTTACCCTCGTCAGCGTTGACGTGGATGCTATACCATGATTTGGAGTCCGTTCCACGGACGAAAGAGATTCCAAAACGATCTGTATTCGAGGATGCTTTTACGGTAAAGGAAATCTTGTTGTGTACTTTCAACCGGTTGAAGATAACGGAAGCTCCTTCGGCCAACGTATAGGTTTTACCGCTTTCTGTTACGTTTCCGTCTTTAGCCATCACTTTTACCTCTTGTGCAGAAGTGTATTTATGGTCGATTGCATCGGGAACTCCAAGAGTCAATGTACCGTCTTCGTGCTGAATGAGGCGTTGTGCCACCAAGTTGCCAGCCCATTCGGGTTCTACATCCCCTACGTTTCCATTATCATTGCCGGCACGGGTAGGACACCAGCCCCAGATGTAACGGTTGGTTCCATCGGAAGCAGTCTTGCCTGCATAGAATGCACGGCTGTCCAGCATACCTTCCCGATTGTCCGGCCATATTCCGGCATCATTGGCGGTGGTTGCTTTCAGTTCTTCAAGTGTTCTGCCTTTGAAGTATTGTACCTTGCGCATGAAGGAAGCTTGTTCCGAATAGACCAGATACCACCAGTCTCCCATTTTGAATACGTCCGGGCATTCATAGAAACGGTCCCACATCATGGTCATAAATATGCCGGCAGACGCCCACTCTTTCAGGTCAGTAGAGGTGAATTCGGCAATGTGTCCTTTTCCGTTTTTACGGGTGGCAATCAGCATGTGATAAACGCCGTCTTCGGTCTGGAACAGGAACGGATCGCGGAAGTCATTCTTGTCATAGCCGTACGTATCTCCTTTCAGATAGAAAGTGCGGTTCTTGGTCCATGTTTTAAAGTCGGGAGAGGTAGCTACCATGACTACCTGTGCATTCTGGTCGGAAGAAGGTTTGAATTTATTGCCGGTGTAGAAGGTGTAGTAGAGTTTATCAACCGGATTATAGATGGTACCTCCTGTACCGATGGCAGCATCCTGTTCGTCACGACCTCCACACGGAATCAGTTCGCCGAGAGATTCATAAGTAGCACCGTCTTTGGTGGCCACCCCGAAAATGGGGTGGTAAGTAGCTTCGGGGTTCGGACGGTAGTCTTGCAGGTACATTACTTTAAAGTCTTTGGCAACCGGATCATAGAATGGCATCGGGTCACCGATAAAACCTACCTGCGGTTTATAGTACATTGAGAAGCCATGTTCGTCGGCCGATTGGAAGTAAGTGGCTGTACCATCCCAGTCTCTTTGAGTCAATACGGGATCCATCTCATCACTGCAAGCGCTCATTGAGGCCAACAGCGTGGTGATTGCTATATGTAAGATCATATTTTTCATAATTATTGCTTATTCTTTTATTTACATAAGTAGTTGATTGCATTCAGAGTCATTTGCTCTACGTTGTAGTGGTAGTAGTCGGCAGAAGCGTCTACGCCTTTACCGTACCAGTCGTAACAACCGGAGCCGATACAAATTGTGCGTCCGCTGTTGGCGCGCGGCTCAAATTCGGCAATGACTACCGCACCGTCACCTCCACGTGCCAGGTCAATTCCTCCTGTCAGGTTACGCCATTCGTTCAAGTCGGCATAACCTCCCCAGTCTGTTCCGATATGCCATTGCGCTGTACTATTGGTTATCGCATAGCCGGCATCACAAGTATATACTGTCGATTTGTCGCCATCTTTCCATCTTAAATCCTGGAACAACGGATGCGATTCGCTACCGGTAATCGGGAAGCTCCACGGAGAAGAGGTAATTTCGGGTGAGTCTTCGTTTCCTCCCCAACTGTTGTTGGGTACACGCTCATCTTTTGCAATGCTAAGGTCTTTAATGTAGAAAGTTGCGTAACGGGTCAGCAATAGGTTACCACCGTTTTGATAGTAGACTTTAAATTTCTCTACGGCAGCTTTCGCATCATCCGGCAAAGGAGGATTATCACCATTATCTGCATGGAAATGCCACCAGATTGCAGTATATTTACCTAAATCTACTTTTCCGTCTACTACATCTTTGAATGAGATGTATTCGGACATGGATATATTATCCATCATCCACTGGGCAGCGGCTTTTTCTTCAGGACTTGTCAGTTGGCTCACAGAAGAAGCTGTGCCGATAAAGGCAGTCGGAATTACATTTCCTTGAGTAACTGTTACTACATAAGGAGTCACTGCCGAACGGTAAGTTGCCGTATAAGTGACAGGGTTGGTAAAGTCCTGGATGCTGCCGGATACCGGAGTCACAGTGACTCCATCTGATCCGGTGAATGTACCTTTCAACTGGGTGATATCCACTGTCAGTGGAACAACTACAGAGATTGTTTTTGATAGCTGGTCTACTTTTCCTACATAAGTATCATTCAACTTAAAGGTCAGTATCTTTGCTTCGTCTCTCTTCACGGTAATCGTATAGCTCATCTGTACGTCGCCATTCTTCACGGTCAAAGATACGGGAAGAGAAAAGTCGATTGTTTCACCAATAGCGATGCTCGCCGTAGCACCTTCGGAAAGATTGATTTCACTGACGGCCATCCGGGTAACGTCATAATCGTAAGGAACTCCCACTACGATTGTCTTATTCTGATAATCGATCGTCCCTGCGTATTCATCCAGTTTAATAGAGTTCACCCATACATCTCCGTCCAGACGAAGATTGGATTTGAAGTCATCGTTACATCCCGCAACTGTCAGGCATGCTACAGTCACCAACAGGATGGTATAGAGTTGTTTTATGATTGATTTCATTTTATTCTTTGTTTTAAGATTGATGATTACCAACCGAAATTCTGTGTATAATTTCCGTTACTGGCACTGATCTGTTCGAATGGAATTGGAAGGTATTCGTTCTTATTTTCCGTAAAACCTGCATTCTTGTAAATAGAACAACGGGCTGCTTCGGTCACATAATAAGCATTGATAACGTCTTTGGCTTCTCCCCATCTTACGAGGTCAAAGAAACGAGAGCTTTCCATACCGAACTCTATACGGCGTTCCCATTTCAGCATTTTCATGGCTTCGTCCTGTGTATATGCTTTCAGTTCATAAGGAGTTACTTTGAAGTTTACTCCGTACTCTTCTTTGTAATTGAAGATCAGCATTGTACTTCCGGCTGCACGGCTGCGTACATCATTGATGAGTGAAATGGCGTCGGCAATACGTCCGTCGTTCAACTGTATCAGGGCCTCGGCACGCATCAGCAATACATCTGCATAACGGATGACGATATGATTCAGGGAACTTGCCCAATAAGAACCTTTCTTCAGGCAGTCACAGTCCGGGTCTACATTCTCTTTGAGCGAAACATAATATCCGTAAAGTCCCTTGCTACGGCTCCAGTCATCATTCTTCTGAATCAGGTAGCCTTCGTTGTATTTATAAGGGAAGCCCGGCATACCTACCGTGTGGAATAAACGGGGGTCTACATTGTCCGTCGTAACCTCATAGTTCTCATTATCGTAGGTATTGAACAACGGTTTTCCCTGCGAGTCGGTTTTGAAAGCATTCACCAGATTTTGGCTCGGTTTGTGGAAGTCACAGCAGCCTAGTATCTGCGGAGTTGTCAGTCCCATTCCCCAGTTCAGGTTACCATTGTATGTTCCGTCGTTGATAGAATATTGAATCGCCCATACAGACTCTACGCCATTTTCATATTGAGGCAGGAAGTTCATGCTATAATCATTTTCCAATCCGTAACCGGCTTTGGCCATGATGAGAGGATCGGTATATTTCACTACCTGCTTCAGGTCTTCTTCGTCGATACCGGTAAGGTTGTTGTTCACTCCATCCTGACGGTAAGCCTTATATAGGTAAGTCTTTGCCAGGTAAGCAGCAGCCGCAGCCTGTGTAGGACGTCCTTTTTCTATTTGCACTTCCAGCAGGTTGTCGTAGGCAAACTGAAAGTCGTCTGCTATCTTTTGCCATTGTTCGTTATTGGTATAGGTGGTATTCGAAAGCTTGTTGTAAGCATCCGGTTCCATGTTTTCATCGTCTACTATAACGATCTTCTTAAACAGTTGCTTCAACATGAAGTGAGCATGTCCGCGCAGGAACCTCATTTCAGCAATGCGCTGGTTCTTCAACGGATAAGTCTTTTCATCCATCAGATCGAGTGATTGCAAGGCTGTGTTGGCACGGGTGATGCATTGATACAGTCTTTTCCATATATCGTTGATGTTCCAGTCGGTAGTGTTGATACCTTTAGAAATCTCCAGTGCGTTGAACACACCGCCGTCTTCCGTACCGGAACCGCCTTTATAACAATCGTCGGAACGCACGTCATAATTCCAAAGCGAGAAGGAAGAGTTGATGTCGTCACCTGTTGCCCAAATAGCGTAGGCTGAAATCACGAGGTTGTCCACGTATTCGGGAGAAGCGATCTGATCGCCGGTCACAATACCCTGCGGAACCTGACGATCCAGAAAATCGTTGCAACTGCTTGTCAGCAAGGTAAATCCGATGGTTGCTATGTATAGTATCTTTTTCATGATAGTTCGTTTTATAAATGAAGTGAATTAAAATCCGATGTTAAGTCCGAAGGTGATATTCACAGGGATCGGATAAGAGAAGTTCGGGTTTTCGGGGTCTTCTCCTGTAAAGTCTTTACTCTTGATCGTCAGCAGATTTTGTGCGCTGCAATAGAAACGTAAACGTTCCATTCTCAACTTCTTGGAGATTACTGCCGGAACTGTATAGCCTAATTGGATATTACGCAGTTTCAGGAAAGAACCGTTTTCAACAAAGTACGTGGAGACACGCTGTTCATTGTTTGTATCGCTGCGGGTCAATGCCGGAATCGTAGAGTTCGGATTAGTAGGCGACCAAGCATTGAGCAGGCGGGTTCCCTTGTTCAGGAAGCCGACGTTGGATGCACTCCAGAAATCACTTTTCTTCTTCACGTCACTGATGATATCTACTCCTTGAACACCTTGCCAGAACATAGTCAGGTCGAAGTTCTTATATTCCAGGTAGATATTCAATCCGTAGCTGAAAGCAGGAGTCGGATCGTAAATCCATTCCTGGTCTTTTTCATCAATCACACCGTTATGGTCGATGTCGCGGTAGCGGATACGGCCAACGGCTGCACCTTCCTGCGTAGCGTGATTGTCCACTTCTTCTTGTGATTTGAAGATACCGTCGGCAATGTAGCCCACTTGTGAGTTGTATGTATGACCGACTACACTCTTAACTCCATTACCACCAAACTTTCCATTAGCAGCCACTGTTTCCGGTAATTCAAGAATTTCATTCCGGTAAGTGGAGATGTTTCCATTCAGGTCGTAAGTCAGTCCGAAGGCAGTCTTATTGCGGTAGCCCAAGTTGAATTCAAAACCCTGGTTTTTCATTGCACCCGAATTAATCCAACGGTTGCCACCTTCTCCCAATACTCCCACACCTGCCATTTCAGTCAGGATATCGGTGGTTTTCTTGTAATAGTATTCCAATGAGCCGTACAGGGATTGTTTGAACAGGCTGAAGTCGATGCCGACGTTCGTCTGTGTGGTTGTCTCCCACTTGATATTGTCATTACCAATCTGGTTACGTTTGAATCCGGAAGGCAGAGTACCACCTCCGTTAGAACCTGTAATATCGTATGCCGTACCGTAGCTTTGACCGCCAAATGAATCTGTTGTTCCATAATTAGGAGCGTAGATAGTGTAACGGGCAAGGTTGGAGATTTCCTGATTACCGGTCTGTCCCCATGAAGCACGCAGTTTCAGATCGTCCAACCAAGTCAGTTCCTTCATAAAGCTCTCCTGTGTGATGCGCCATCCCAAAGAAACGGAAGGAAAAGTGGCATAACGATGGTTTTTACCGAAGCGGGAAGAACCGTCACGACGGAGCGTCAATGAAAGCAGATATTTGTCTGCATAAGAATAGTTCATTTTACCGAAGAAAGAGACAAGCGAGTAACCCTCACCGGCACCGTAAGCCTGTGCTGTGCCGCTACCTGCATCGGGCCACATATAGTCGGGAGTAAGGATAGAGAAATCTTCTTTGTAGCCGGAGAAATGGCTGTCGTCTTCCCGGTTCAGCTCCATACCTGCCATGACGTCTCCACGATGCTTGCCTATTTCCAATTGGTAAGTGGCAATGGCATTCCACATCCATTTGGTCCAGTGTTCCTGTTTGGCTTCCACTGCACTCTTGCCGTTATTGGTCTGTGTTCCTTCCTGATAAGGATAGGTGAAGTAACGGGCTTGCTTGTTTGCGTAGTCCAGACCAAAAGTAGAACGAACATTGAATCCTTTGAAGAGGCTTAGATTCACATAAGCATCACCGAACATACGCCAGTAAGTGTATCGGTTGTCTTTGTTGTATTCGAGTACGGCGCGAGGATTACGACGGTCCGGCCATCCGCCTACCGGTCCTCCCCATGAACCATCCGAAGCATAAACGGGGATAGCGGAAGGAATGTCCAAAGCAGTTTCGATAATTCCGCCGGGAGCTTGTACTTCCGAAGTACGGTTTAAGGTGAAATGCTGGCCGATAGTCAAGATATCATCTATTAATTTATAATCGCTGTTCATGCGGGCGGAGAAACGGTCGAAGTCCGTATCTTTGATTACACCCAGGTTTTTGTAATATCCCAGAGAGAAGAAAGAAGAACCTTTCTCCGAACCGTTGCTGACAGAAAGATTGTATTGCTGGATGACACCTGTACGGGTAATTTCATCAAACCAGTCGGTATCTGCCACAGGCATTGTATTCTTTGAGTCCAGGTATTTGGAAAGACTCATACCGTATAGTACAGGATTTCCATTGGCATCGTAACCCCAATTGTAGTTATATCCCAAGGCATTGCCGTTCGGGTTCTCACCATCGTTCACATAGGCTTGCCACATGGCACGTCCGTACTGTTCCGTATTCAACACGTCCATCTTACTTTGATACATGGAAGCTGAAACCGAAGCATCAAAGTTGATTTTAATCTGGCCTTTCTTTCCTTGTTTGGTAGTAATGACGATAACGCCATTTGCAGCACGCGAACCGTAGATGGATGCTGAAGCAGCATCTTTCAGTACTTGAATGGATTCAATGTCGTTTCCGTTCAATTCGTGCATACCAGCTTTGGTAGGAACTCCATCGATAATATAAAGAGGATCGTTGTTGTTCAGCGTACCGATACCGCGAATACGTACGGTAGCCGATCCGCTCGGATTTCCATCCGCTGTAATGTTCATACCGGGCACGCGGCCTTGAAGTGCTTTCACCGGGTTGTTCTCCCCTTGCTTCTGGATTTCGTCGACTTTCACTACGGAAACAGCACCGGTCAGGTCGGCTTTACGTTGAGTGGTATAACCTGTTACAACCACTTCATCTACCATTTGAGTGTCTTCTTCCAATAATACATTAACGATAGTAGCCGATTTTACGGTCACCGGTTTATAACCAATATACGTAATCTTTAAAGTAGAGTTAGCTGGAACCGAAAGGGTGAAATTACCATCTAAATCAGTAATTGTTCCATTAGCAGTAGCTGTAGCTTCAACAACAGAGGCGCCGATGACCGGCTGTCCGTCCGTTTTAGAAGTAACGTTTCCTTTCACTGTTATGTTTTGCCCCCAAAGGACTGACATGAAAGCAAACAGGAAACAAACGCTGCAAAGAAGTTTTTTGTTCTTCATAATACGATGCATTAGTTTGATGTTATTAAATTAAAAGTACGAATTTTATCTATATCGATAATGCAAATTACGGTTGATTTATATCAAACGACTGAAAAAAATGTTTCAAAGGCTATAACAATTGTTGCATAGCACGCTATTTTATAGGGTTTTATACATGTTTTCTTTCATTACGGGAATTCTTGGATTCATATTCTTTTATAATCGCAGAAAACGCTACCTTTGTATAGTGATATGAGCCCAAAGAAAGAACGACTCTTCATTAAATGATAAACTCTAAAAATAAGATTCATGACTAAGCAACAAGCTTTAAAACTCTTTGAAGAAAGAAGAGTACGTACGGTATGGGATGATGAACAAGAGAAGTGGTATTTTTCAATAGTAGATGTGGTGGCTGTCTTGACAGACAGCAGTAACCCTCAAACTTATTGGCGTGTGTTAAAAAAGAGACTACTATCGGAAGGAAACGAAACCGTTACAAATTGTAACGGTTTGAAAATGCAGGCGACTGATGGTAAAATGCGCCTTACCGATGTTGCCGATACCGAACAACTTCTCCGCCTTATCCAATCTATTCCTTCTCCTAAGGCAGAACCTTTCAAACTATGGATGGCTAAAGTTGCCAGCGAACGCCTCAACCAAATACAAGACCCCGAATTATCAATTGACCAAGCCTTAATGGATTATAAATGTATGGGATACTCTGATAGCTGGATTAACCAACGTCTGAAATCAATAGAAATCCGTAAAGACTTGACTGATGAGTGGAAGAAACATGGATTGCAAGAAGGCGTTCAATTCGCTACACTCACAGATATTATTTATCAGACCTGGTCAGATATGACATCTAAAGAGTACAAACAATTTAAAGGATTGAAAAAAGAAAACCTACGGGATAACATGACCAATAAAGAATTGGTATTAAATATGCTTGCCGAACTTTCAACTAAAGAAATATCTGAAACCAGCGATCCGGAAACATTCAGTGACCACATAGATATTGCTCAACAAGGAGGAGAAGTAGCCCGTAATGCCCGACTGGAACTAGAAGCTAAAACAGGAAAGAGAGTAATCTCTCCTCTTAATGCCCAAAGTGGTATCCTACTGAAAGGTAAATCTGAAGACAAATCGAAAGAAGGATCGGAAAATGAATTTAAAGATTGACTCTAAAATAATCCAATAAATCAACGATATGAAAACAATCTCCAACAAACAACTTACGATTCAAGTATCTCCTCACGGAGCTGAACTCTGCAGTATCGTCGCCAATGGAAAAGAATATCTGTGGCAAGCCGATCCTGCTTTTTGGAAACGCCACTCTCCTGTCCTATTCCCTATTGTCGGGAGCGTATGGGAAAATGAGTATCGAAATGAAGGGGTTCCTTACACGCTTACTCAACATGGTTTTGCCCGTGACATGGAATTTACGCTTGTTGCTGAAAAAGAGGATGAAGTGCGCTACCGTCTTGTCAGTAATGAAGAGACTTTGCAGAAATATCCGTTTCCATTCTGTCTGGAAATAGGTTATCGTATTCAGGGAAAACAAATTGAGGTTATGTGGGAAGTGACAAATACCGGTGATAAAGAAATGTATTTTCAAATTGGAGCACATCCCGCTTTCTACTGGCCGGAGTTTGATGCAAACAGTTTGGAAAGAGGATTCTTCGGATTTGACCCAAAAGACGGTTTGAAATATATTCTCATTTCAGAAAAAGGATGTGCTGATCCTTCTACAGAATACTCCTTAGAGCTGACAGATGGACTGTTACCACTGGATATACATACCTTTGATAAAGATGCTTTGATACTGGAAAATGAACAGGTTCGTAAAGTTACCTTATATAATAAAGAGAAGCAAGCTTATCTAAGTTTACATTTTAATGCTCCGGTAGTTGGTCTTTGGTCTCCACCTGCAAAAAATGCTCCTTTTGTCTGCATCGAACCCTGGTACGGACGTTGCGACCGCGCACATTATACAGGTGAATATAAAGATAAAGACTGGATGCAACAGCTGCAACCGGGAGAGATCTTCCAAGGGGGATATATAATTGAAATTGATGAATAATTGATGAATGAAAGTAGCTGCCGGATCTCACATCTGACAGCTACCAATACCTAATTCTAATCTACAAAACCTAACTTATAAACCTAATTGATATACATTAAATGAATCGACATTAAATGTACCTCCTTTACTATAAAAGCACATACGGTTGTATGGTTCCGATGGGAATATGAGATTGGTCATTGCTATCTTTCCCCCATTCAGGAATATTTCTACAGAACATTTATCGACAAAAATATCCAAAGCATATTTCTTTTCTTTTCTTATTGGCGCCCAGGTAGCTAACGCAAAATCATCCATATAATTGATGGAAGTCGTCTTTCTACGGTCGTGAGCCTCTATCTCATGAGGCACACTATTCTTTCCGAAATCTACAATACCACTTTTCGTCCGATCCATTACCAGTTTCTTTTCCGGAAGATTGAAATAAATATCCACCTTTTCACCTTTATCATTAAAGAGACTGAATCCCATTATTTCCGCCTCTCCAGCAGTAATATCCAATGCCAGTTCATAAGCACCTCCATTATCTGCCAATAAAGAATTGATATGATAATCATTAGCAACTGTAAATGTAGGAATCTCTTTACTTTCTTTTCGCAAAGCTTTTATCTCCGCCACCGGAGCTGCCGAAAGATAGACTTCGCTATTTTGTGTGTAAAGGCTTAACTCACGTGGTAAAGCATTGGCACTGCGGAATTGCTTCGTCGGGACAATATTACAATATTGCCAGTTACTCATCCAAGGTACAGCAATCACACGATCACCAGTATTCGAGAAACAAACGGTGGCATAGTGATCTTTGCCCCAATCCAACCATTTTGTGACATTTGGCTGATTGTCACAAATAAACTTCGTTCCATCGAAATCTCCTGTGAAGTACTGGGTAGCACTCCCCCCGAAGTAACATCCCGGATTTACATTTACTATCAACGCCCATTTCTTACGGTTCGTATCCCCATCTACCGAAAGTTCTACCATGTCCGGACATTCAAACTGACAAGGCTGCACTCCGTATCCTTCTCCGAAGCTACTCATATAGTTCCAGTCCTTCAGATTCTTAGAATCATAGAAACGCATTTCTTTATCGGCAGAAACAATCATAACCCATTTATCTTCCGGTTCATACCGGAAAACTTTCGGATCACGGAAGTCTTTCAAACCGTCAGAAGAACGCAGAATGGGGTTCTTCTCATATTTAGTAAATGTCCGCCCGTTATCCTTGCTAAAAGCAAGACATTGTATCTGCCCGTTTTTGTCACTGGCAGAAGTATAAAAAGCCAGAATACTCCCTGCTCCGTAACCGGCTACATTCTCCTGATCGACAATCGAGCTGCCCGAAAAGATATGTCCCAATGTGTCACGGGCAATAGCTGGTTCCAGATGTTCCCAATGCATCAGGTCTTTGCTGACAGAATGTCCCCAATGCATATTTCCCCATTTGGAACCATAAGGGTTATATTGAAAATACAAATGATATTCTCCATCTTTATACACCAATCCGTTAGCATCATTCATCCAGCCATAAAGGGGAGTATGATGATAAACAGGACGAAATTTTTCCGTATTGGTTGTATCAAACGTATCAGATAATTTGATTTCTTTCCAGCAAAGTGCGTCTTTTGATTTATTACGGACACGTACGGTTACATTCCTCGTTCCGGCAGGCAAAGCAAAGGGAACAAAATAATCCACTTGATTCTGCGCCAAACGAATATCCATATCGGTATCGGCAGCTTCTCCTGTATGGAGGAGAACCTGACTTTCCGGTGCTTCCTCTTCTATAGGAAGCAATATATAATTAGTCGGATTGGTGATATGGATGACAGTCAAGCTATCACCTTGCTGTTCCAAGGTCAATTTGCTTTTAGTTGTATGGCAATAAGTCAGTCCATAAGAGACTGTTAATGCAAGTGCTACACCTTTACATAGTTTCATCCAGGGGGTTGTTTTCATGGCAACAAAGTATTCCTAGTTTATACAAGCTTTAATCTAAAAATAGACGAAGGCAAAGATAGGGGATATCTTCACCTTCGTCTATAAACTTTGTTTCAAGAGGTATCAATTTTGATACATCTATCTATTCATGTTCTACCTCAATACGGACAATCGGACTTGTACTGACAGACAAATACTTGTTTTCCTGAATTATCATTAAATACTTCTTCTTCAAATCCTCCATACTTATGTATAATATCAAAACCACTCCATTCCAAATATGAATCTAATTCTTGAGGAAAAAACATTCTCATATCCAAGTTCTGAATAGAATTGAATTCACCATTGATAAAATAATGCCATTCTATACGATTTATCTGAGTTTTACTTTCATATCGCATGGTCTGCTTTATCAATACTTCTCTACCATCGTCAGTGGTATATGCAGCTATTTCCTTCGGTTCTTTTTCACCTTCAACTATATATTGAATATTCGGATTAAAGCAATCTAACAGAAATAAACCTCCTTCTTTGAGATGATTTTTAACGACATTAAATGCCCTAAACAAATCTTCATTCTTATATAAATGATGGATTGAATTAAATGGAATAAAGACAAGATCGTATTTGTCCTGCAAATTTAAAGTTCTAATATCTGCCTCAATAAACCTTATTTCTAATCCTGCTTCAGAAGCCTTGATCTTCGCTTGGTCGAGCATTGAAGACGTATAATCAACGCCACTAATATTATATCCATCCTTTGCAATTGGAAGAGTAAGCCTGCCTGTTCCACAGCAAAGTTCAAGTATTCGGGCATCCTTACTTTTGGGTAACCACCGCTTATAAAAATGCAAATCAGCCAGATCGGTATTCATCCCATCATAAATATTTGCATCATAAATTAAATCGCCAACTTGATAATTACTATTCATTCATGTCCTCCAATCTCTTTTTATTTTCACTCTACTCGAAACCAATATCCTTTGCATCCGGCCTCAAATGACCAGTAACTCCTCAATCAGCCCTAAGAGTTACTGGTCGTTCGCAAATTTAGCAAATATCTGTAAGCCAACTATGATTATCTTTTAAAACCTTCATTTTAATGATCTTCAATTCTAATAGAAGCCTGATATGGAATATTGTTGATATAGTCTACCGAAATTCAAACCAATCAATATTCATCGGACTAAGTATGTGAATCTTCATTGTATGTGTACCGGCTGATAATTGCAGGTTCGATACTGTAAAATCATTGTAAGTAGTCCAATTTCCCGTAGTTGTGGCCACAGGATTCAACTGTGCTCCTCCATCAAAAGAAAGGGCAAACTTTCCATCCTTCTCCGCTGCTGCACGAACCTTGACTGTAGAAACCTTCTCCTGAACATTAAATGTATATTGAATCCAATCGCCACCGGAAGTATTACTTATATGAACAATATTATTACTTGCACTAATCGCTACCCCCTGGTCGCTCCGGTAAGACTTAAAGTTGCCGGATGAAGCATTCTTAAAGCTATATTGTCCGTCATCAAAATCTTCCGCCTGAATGATACCGGGCACTTGACTGTGTCCTGCCCCAAACTTAATCCAATCGATATCAATATCCCCACTCTTTATACGAAAGTCAATATATTGTTCGCCTGTTTCCAACTCTATTGGATACACTAAAGTCTCATTCCATACTCCGGCAGAACCGCTTAATACTATTTCACCAGTCTTATAAACTCCATTCACAGCAATACGGAATTTACCCCCCGAACGCTTCTGAAACATTCTGCAAGTAATACCATAACGTCCAGCCTCTTTGACGTTGATTGAATAACGCACCCACTCTCCCGATTTCATACCTTTAAGATAAGTGATTCCGTTTTGCGTTTCCTGTTGCATTCCTCCCTCCAATGGATTTTTATGGTATCCATAATGTTCACCGCCTGTATTGTAGTTTTCAGCCTGTATTACTACAGATGGCGTCATCCTCACTTCTACAGCCCGACCACTACGGGGACTCCCCCAGTTTTGTACCATCTTCAATTTATTATTCTGATCATACTCGATCGGATCGACACAAACCGAACGCAATGCTCCTTTTCCCGAATAATTAGCCGTATGATAAAAAGAATACCACCGACCTTTATACTCTACAATAGAGCCATGAGCCGTTTCTTCACCATGAGGATACATATATGCGCCGCATGGAGTGAATGGTCCCAAAGGATTGTTCGACATAGAATACTGCATCCGGTTACCTCCCTGACTACCCGCATGATTATCCGAATGGCTCAAATAATAGTTGCCTTTGTACTTATGTACCCAAGGTGCCTCATGAAAATCAGTAAAACCACTCAAAGGACTCATTACTCCATCCAGTTTAGTCCAGTCATCCTTGCGCAATTTAGCACCCCAACAGCCTTTGCCGGCACCGCTGGTATAAATATAAGGTTGTCCGTCATCGTCTACAAATACACAAGGATCAATCGTAGAAGGAATACCGTCAATCACTCCTTTCACCCTGAACTTTGCCGCAGGCTCCTTACTGGTTGCTACAAAGATGCGCCACGTATTAGCGTCAATCTTATGAGGGAAATAAAAATAATATAACTGTTCTTCTTTATTATAAGCACAATCAGGAGCCCACATAAAGCCATCGATTCCCATACCCACATGTGCTTTTACTGTGGCCGAATTCATGATCTCCCCATGATCCGTCCAGTTTTTCATATCCGTAGTGGAAAAAACATGGTATCTGTCCATGCGGTCACATCCTTGTGTCGGTTCCATATCATGTGAAGCATAAACATAAAGACGACCGTCTGCCCATACATGTGCTGAAGGATCGGCTGTATAAAGCGTTCCCGTAAATGAATTCTGATACATCTGCGAAGAGAAATCAACAAACAACGGATTATGCTCATAATAACCGTATCTTGGATACTCAAATTGAGAACCGTCTACTTTATCCCCGGTATATTCTCCGGTACGCGTAAACACAAACTTATCCAGATTCATACTCCCCGTAGTGCACCATCTCAATACATGCCTGCCCTCACTTAGTTGTACATTGGTTACCTTCACCGAATGTGAGTAGACACTCCATTCATCCTCCGGCGATTCTACGATCTGACCGGCAGACTTTCCGTCCACCTCAAAATAAAAGCTGGTCTTTCCCCCACCCGACACACAATAAGTATCAATGGAATAGGCTCCTGCCTGATTGACCTGTAGTGTATAACAAAGCCAATCACCGTTATTGACATTACCTATATTTATAACTTCTCCGCTTTTACTGATAGCCACTCCTTTCTCTGTACGGTAATCCTTATAATTTCCTGCCGTACTGTTTTTAAAAGAGAAAGAAATATCCTGCCCACCATCATCAAAATCTTCTGCTTCTATCACTGAAGACACTCCCGATATCACAGACAAACTATTTCCTTCCGAATCTTTTTTAAACGGAATTCCCCGATAATTGGTCAGATATTCCTCGCAACTGATCCCATTGTCATAGCGGTCATCAACATACTCATATTCATCGCCGCCATCGTCCCCCTGCCCCGGATCATCATTGATTGACGCACGTTCCTCCTTACAAGAATTTAAAGCAATCATTCCTCCCAAAAATAGTGGAAGAAAATACCTCAAAGCAAATAACAAATTGTGTCCCATAGTTTTTCTTTTTAATTAAATTGAACTCGTTAGATTTGTGAATGTAAAGATAGCATGAGGCGCTTACCTCCGTTATTAAAACCGGATTAACCAAGAATTAAAAAACAATTAAATCACTTAACAAGCAATTTTTCTTATCAATCATCCCCAAAAACAGTAAACCGGACACCGAATAAAATCATTTTCTCCATCAGTTTTTTTAGTTCCGCAAAGATGCTTGCCAAGGAATATTTTACCCTTTATTTAGAAGAAAAACAGATGTTTTATACAATTAATCACTTTTTAATCCCAGATTAAGCCCTTTCATTCCTCCTTTTTAATGCTTTTCCCTTTACTTTGCCGCTAACTAATAATATCCGAAAAACTATTAATATACAAATATGAAGAAGAATCTAATCCTATTGTGCAGCTTGCTGACAGGTTTTACCTTACAGCCCATACAGACAAATGCACAAAAAGCGACTAACGATCAAAAGTTATTTTATCCCTACTCTTTTGCTCCCAGTGAAGGCTTGGTCAATAAAACCGAGAAAGAGCATCGTCAAGAGATTTGCCTGAATGGTTATTGGGATTTTCAACCCGTCTCTTTACCGAAAGAGTACAAACAAGGGAAAGGAGTAGCTCTCCAACTGTCCCTTCCGAAAGATGGCAACGGTTGGAGCAAGACACGTATAAAAATACCTTCTCCGTGGAATATCAATTCTTTCGGCTATCGCGATCTGGAAGGTCCCGACCATCGCAACTATCCTTCTTATCCTAAAGAGTGGGAACAAGTAAAAATGGCATGGATGAAAAAGAACATTACGATTCCCGCCAACTGGACAGGTCAGCAAATCAAACTTTACTTTGAAGCAGTGGCCGGATATTCCGAAATCTATATCAATCAAGAAAAAGTAGGTGAAAATTTCGATTTGTTTCTGCCGTTTAGCTTCGACATCACGGACAAAGTGACTCCCGGTGAAACAGTAGAAATTCTGGTAGGCGTACGTAGCCAGTCCTTATTCGAAGATAATTCGACTATCGGTCGCCGCATTGTGCCGGGAGGTTCTATGTGGGGATATCATATCAACGGTATCTGGCAGGATGTATATTTGCTGGCCTTACCCAAAGTTCATATAGAAGATGTATATATAAAACCATTGGTTGCCAAAAACACATTGGAAATAGAGGTGATCCTACAAAATAAAACCGACCGGAAAGCTGATATACAACTGCAAGGTAATGTCAGAGAATGGATAAATTGTGCCGGAACAGACATAAACTCTGCTCCCGTTCCTGCATGGACACTGGGTACGGAAGCATTACAGGTAGCACCGTTCAAAGTTACAGTTGCGCCTAATGCATCACAAAAAGTAACCTTACAAGTCCCCGTCAATGAAAACATACTGGAATACTGGACTCCCGAACAACCGAATCTGTATGCCCTGTTACTTTCCATAAAAGATAAAAAGCAAACCATCGATACAAAATACGAACGTTTCGGCTGGCGTGAATGGACATTGCAAGGAACCACACAATATCTGAACGGTAAACCTTATGCTTTACATGGAGACTCCTGGCATTTCATGGGTATCCCACAAATGACACGTCGCTACGCATGGGCTTGGTTCACTGCCATTAAAGGTATGAATGGAAATGCAGTCCGCCCGCATGCACAGGTTTATCCCCGCTTTTATATGGATATGGCAGATGAAATGGGTATCTGCGTATTGAATGAAACGGCCAACTGGGCCAGTGACGGCGGACCGAAACTGGACTCCGATCTCTTTTGGGAAGCATCGAAAGCACATTTGAAACGTTTTGTCCTGCGCGACAGAAATCATGCATCTGTTTTCGGCTGGAGTGTCAGTAATGAAAACAAACCTGTTATCCTCCATGTATATAATCGTCCCGAACTGATGCCTGTTCAAAAGAAAGCATGGGAAGAATGGCGCGACATTGTACATCAGTACGACCCTACCCGCCCATGGATTTCAGCAGACGGTGAAGACGACGGTGATGGCATATTACCTGTAACCGTAGGACACTACGGAGACATCAACTCCATGAAGCGCTGGACCGAAATCGGAAAACCTTGGGGAATCGGTGAACACAGTATGGCATATTATGGCACGCCGGAACAGGTTTCCAAATACAACGGAGAACGTGCCTACGAATCACAGGAAGGGCGTATGGAAGGACTAGCCAACGAATGTTACAACCTGATAGCTAACCAACGCCGGATGGGTGCTTCATACAGCACTGTTTTCAACATGGCATGGTATGCACTGAAACCACTCCCACTCGGCAAAAGAGATAAAAGTAAAGCACCCAGTGTCAGCGAAGACGGCGTATTCTTCGGCGAATACAAAGAAGGTGTTCCGGGCGTCCAACCGGAACGCGTAGGACCTTATTGCACGACGTTCAATCCGGGTTATGACCCGACTTTACCACTCTATCAGGAATGGCCGATGTACAGTGCCTTACGTGCAGCCAACGCTCCGGGCGAACCGGCATGGTCTCCTTATGCAACAATCGACAAAGAGCAGTATCAGGCTCACAAAGCTACCAATACGGCTAAGAACTATAAAGAAGTAGTATTTATCGGTAATCCGGACAGCAAAGTAAAACAATTGATGGATGCGCAGGGAGTAATCTTCGCTTCCAAAACAACCATCCCTTCCTCACTGCTTTACATAGTGGATGGCAGCGAGGCTTTAAACGCCGCTACTCAAAAAGAAATTCAGAAGCAACTAGCCAAAGGCGCAGACTTATGGATATGGGGAATAACACCGGAAACCGTAGAGAAATACAATGAGATCCTACCTCTTCCCGTTGCACTAGATCCGCTGAAACGTTCTTCTTTCCTGCCTGTACAGAAAGCATGGATGCATGGACTCAACAATTCCGACTTCTATTTCTGTGAACTTCAAAAAGCGGATGCCTCCAATTATTCGTTAAAAGGCGCATTTGTAGAAGAAGGTGATGTTTTATTGAATGCCTGCAAGACCGACTGGCGCAAATGGAACAAACGTCCGGAAGAGATCAAAACAGCCGGAACAATCCGCAGTGAATACGAATGTACGTCTGCCACTCCGGTATTTGTTAAATATCAGCATGGCTCTTCCACTGTCTATTTGAATACATTGACTGAATTCGCCAATTCAGAAAAGGGATACAACACGTTGAGCATTATCCTGAAAAACGCAGGTATAAACTATCAGAAGCCGGAAATCAACATCAATGAAGTTTTCTTCCTGCGTGACGAGCAAATGAACTTCCCGGTAGCAACCAAAGAAAAGTTTGTGAAAAAGAATAATGGTTGGGCATTGGAATTCTACGTATTTAGCCCACGTCCTTTGGACGACTTATTGATAGAACCCAATATGCCGAAACTCTCCTTGATGTTAAAAGCCAAAACCCGCGAGTTGTCCATCAATGACAAACCTTATGCAAGTCTGTCGCACAATGGACGTAACGAGGTAATCTATAAAGAGCTCCCTCTGTTGCAAGGCTGGAACAAACTGGTTATCACCATAGGAGACGGAGACCGGAATGACTTTAGCGGCTTCTTTCAATGTGACAACAAAAAGGATTTTCTCCCAACGTTGAAAGCTGCCTTTACCAATCCGGAAGCCAAATAAATGACTAATAAAAACGATTAAATATAAAAACTACCATGAAAATCTTACATTTCTGCGCTGCTATAACAATGGCTGCAATGTTAAGCGGATGCAATGGAGGGCAATCACAGACCGCCAACCGGACACCGGTCGATTATGTCAATCCATACATAGGGAATATCAGCCATCTGCTGGTTCCCACATTTCCTACCATTCAATTGCCAAACAGTATGCTTCGTGTCTATCCGGAACGTGCTGATTATACCACCGAATTGCTAAACGGACTGCCATTGATTGTCACCAATCACCGGGAACGTTCCGCGTTCAACCTTAGTCCCTATCAGGGGAAAGAACTGCGGCCGATCATTACCTACAACTACGATAATGAGCACCTCACGCCTTACTCGTATGAAGTGGATCTGAACGACAACAGCATGAAGGCAGAATATGCCCTCTCCCACCAGTCGGCTCTTTACCGGATCACATTTGAAGCGGACAAACCTGCCTATATCATTGTAAACTCCCGCAATGGTTCGATCCATGTAGGAGAGAATTTCATCAGCGGACACCAGCAGTTAAGTGCCAACACCAATGTGTATGTATATATTGAACCACAAGAAAAACCGGTAAGCACCGGCATCCTGAAAGATGGAGTCATCGAAGCCAGCAAAGACAACGCAGAAGGTATCAACGCTTGTGCGGCATGGCGTTTTGCAGATGGCACAACAACAGTCAGCCTTCGTTACGGCATTTCTTTCATCAGTGAAGAACAAGCAGAGAAGAATATGCGCAATGAGTTGAAAGACTACAACATCAAAAATCTGGCAAAAGCAGGACGCCAAATCTGGAACGAAGCCTTGGGACGTATCAAAGTAGAAGGAGGAACCGAAGATGACAAGACTGTATTATACTCCTCCTTCTACCGTACTTTCGAACGCCCGATTTGTATGAGTGAAGCCGGTGGTCGTTACTTCAGTGCTTTTGACGGCGAAGTACACGACGACAACGGCACACCTTTCTACAACGACGACTGGATTTGGGACACTTACCGCGCTGCACACCCGCTGCGCACGCTGATCGACCAGAAAAAAGAAGAAGACATCATTGCTTCCTTCCTGCTGATGGCGGAACAGATGGGAACAATGTGGATGCCTACCTTCCCCGAAGTGACAGGTGACTCACGCCGTATGAATTCCAATCATGCCGTTGCTACCATAGCCGACGCTCTCGCTAAAGGATTGAATATAGACGCGGCCAAAGCCTACGAAGCCTGCCGGAAAGGAATTGAAGAGAAAACGCTCGCTCCCTGGTCGGGAGCAGCAGCCGGCTGGCTGGACAATTTCTACCGGGAAAATGGATATATCCCTGCTCTTCGCCCGGATGAAAAGGAAACCGACCCGAACGTGCATCCTTTCGAGAAGCGCCAACCTGTTGCCGTTACACTGGGAACGAGCTACGACCAATGGTGCCTTTCCCGCATCGCCGAAATATTGGGCAAGAAAGACGAAGCCGCCCATTACCTGCAATGTTCTTACAACTACCGGAATCTCTTCAACAAAGAAACAGGCTTTTTCCACCCGAAAGATAAGGAAGGCAACTGGATAACACCATTCGACTACCGTTATGCAGGTGGCATGGGTGCCCGCGAATATTATGGAGAAAACAACGGCTGGGTGTATCGCTGGGATGTGCCTCACAATGTAGCCGACCTGATTAACCTTATGGGAGGAAAAGAGCAGTTCATCGCCAATCTCGACCGTACCTTCAGTGAACCGCTGGGACGTAGTAAATATGAATTCTATGCACAACTACCCGACCACACAGGTAACGTAGGACAGTTTTCCATGGCAAACGAACCCTCCTTGCACGTACCTTATCTCTACAACTATGCAGGCCAGCCTTGGAAAACGCAGAAACGCATCCGTCAAATGCTGAAAACATGGTTCCGCAACGACCTCATGGGTATGCCGGGAGATGAAGACGGCGGAGGTATGACCTCATTTGTAGTCTTCTCCTCACTGGGCTTTTATCCTGTCACTCCCGGAGCACCGGTCTACAATATCGGAAGTCCACTTTTCACCCATGCAGAGATAACACTCAGCAACGGTTCCGTATTTGAAATCGAGGCTCCGAATGTTTCCGAAGAAAATAAATATATCCAATCGGCTACGCTGAACGGTCAAAAATGGGAGAAACCCTGGTTTCACCATGACGACTTGAAAAATGGAGGCAAATTAGTACTGACAATGGGCAACAAACCTAATAAGACATGGGGCAGCGGAGCAAATGCCGCTCCTCCTTCTGCAGACGATAAATAGGCTCTATCCGGTTGATATGAAGATGTCGCAAAATAGAATTTTCATTTTCTACATTCTATTTTGGGACATCTTCATGTTTCATTAAACGTATGATACGTAATAGCAAACAATTGTTTCAAAGCATTGCCTTATAAATAAACTCCGTTTTTTGGGTATATCATACAGTTTTTTGTATTTTTGCACTATAAATAAAGTACTATGAGATATCAACTACAAATCTTGCTCTCCGTCCTGCTTTGCATGGTAGGCAAAGTGGACGCATCTTCTTTGTATGATTATGGACTTTCTCTTAAATCCCATTCAGTACCGGGCATAGAGAGGACAACCTTGTACTTGGACGATAACCAACCTTTCTCTATAAAAAACGATTTTATCATTTCATTTCAAATGTATGTACGCGCCAATGAGCATGACTTTGGAACCATTCTCCATCTGCATACAAACACCAACCAATTTATTCGTTTCTCATTTGTGGCAGGTGAAGAAAGACATTTTCCGGCATTGGTACTCAATGAGGGCATCATCAACATAAACAGTCCCATCGAACGGGAAAAATGGCTGGATGTCTCGTTGCACCTGCGTTTGAAAGATAATGTAATTGAAATAGATTACGACAATAAAAAAATATCAGCGATGGCTCCCTTGCAAGGAGTGAAAAGCGTAACGGCTTTGTTCGGACAGATGAAAGAATATCTTTCGGACGTAGCTCCCATCGACCTTCGCAATGTAACCATCACACAAGATGGAAAACAGATACGTGAATGGAAACTGTGGAAGCACAATGATACCGTTTGTTATGATGAAATAGAAGGAGCTGTGGCACGTGCCATCCATCCGGTATGGCTGATAGACAATCATATTGAATGGAAACTTGTTCATCAGGCTAAAATCCCGGGAAAACTGGACGTAGCTTTCAACGCTCGCGAAGCCTTATTCTATTTAGTCAGATCCCAATCAATCGATGTATTGGACGAAAACGGAACTTTGCAGAAGGAAATTGCAATACGTGGAGGCTATCCGGCGGTAGAATTCCCCAATCATCTCTTATACGATACTTTAAGCAATAAATTAGTGTCTTATTATCCCAAGAAAGGCATCACGTCCCGTTTTTCATTTGATACTGAAAGATGGAGTAATGAGATACGTAACACGGAAGAAGCCAGCAACTACAATCATGCCAGAACATTCAATCCGGCAGACTCTTCCTTCTATTTCTTCGGTGGTTATGGTTTCTACCAATATCGCAACGATCTCTACCGGATGAAGTACAGCACTAACCAAATAGAACAAGTAGAATACGAACGTCCCCTTTACCCCCGCTATTCAGCTGCAATGGCCATAGTGGGTGATGAACTATACATCTTTGGTGGTAGAGGAAACAAGTATGGCAAGCAGGAATTGAGCAGCCATTACTATTGGGGATTATGCGCCATCAATCTGAAAAACAAGCAATCACGCATAGTCTGGCAAAAGAACCAACCCCAGGAAGAAGGTACTATCATGGCCTCTACCATGTATTTCGAACCCTCGGATAGTTCTTTCTATGCTGTTTCGACAAATAAAGGAGGTGTATTATGGAAGATTTCAATGAAAGATTCTGTCTACTCGGAAGTATCCAAACCCATCTATAATGAATCAACTTATCAGGATAGTGATTTCAGCCTCTATACTTCCCCGTCTCATGGAAAATTATTCTTGGTATTAGATAAAATACTAAGCAACCATACACATGAGCTGGCAATCTACTCCATCAATATGCCCCTCGTGAACGAGGTGGATATCCGCCAGTCAACCGCCGGAGAGAGCATCAACAACCGATGGTACCTCTATGCCATTGGAATCTTGCTATTACTCGTCTTAGCCGGTTTTGTACTTTATCGTTTCAAATACAACGGCAAAAATAAAAAGGCACCTGCCACAAAGAAAGGAACAGAGAAAACTGTTGCCACCACCGGCAAAGTCCAGAGCCAATCTGACGTACCAGAGTCTAAAACCATACCGAAAAAAGAATGGATGCAAGAGAGTGAAACAATCTTCACAGAAACAGTCAACTATTACGACCGCAGTCGTGCATCTATTTCTTTGTTGGGCTGTTTCAATGTACGCGATAAAGATGGAAACGACATCACTTCCAACTTTACTCCCCGTTTGAAGCACCTGCTCATTCTATTGATCCTCTATACGGAGAAAAATGCGCAAGGTATTCTGGCTTCCAAAACAACGGAAATACTATGGCCGGACAAGGAAGAAACCGCCGCCCGTAATAACCGCAACGTAAACCTGCGCAAGCTACGAGTACTCTTGGAAAGCATCGGAGATATGGAAGTAATGATAGAAAACAATTTCCTGCGTATAAAATGGGGAACGGGTGTTTTCTGTGATTATCACACCCTGATTACCTGCACCAAACAATTCGAGCAGGAGAAAAGTGAAGAACTGTTGAACCGAATCCTGGAAATACTGCTATACGGACCTTTACTCCCCAACACGATTCTTGATTGGCTGGACGACTTTAAGGACGACTATTCCAGTTATTCCATCGACTTGCTGAAGAACTTGCTGGACATTGAAATCAGCCGGAACCATCAGGACATGATTATCCGCCTTGCCGACATCATGTTCCTGCACGATCCACTAAATGAAGAAGCATTGGCAGCCAAGTGTTCCGTGCTAGTCACACAGGGAAAGAAAGGTATTGCCCGAAACCTGTACGACCGCTTCTGCAAAGAGTATCATGACTCCATGGGTGAAACTTATAAAGTCCCATTTGCCGACTTATAACCCGGACGACAAGCTATTTTTTTAATTAAATTTTCTCTCCCTTTTCCCTGAACCACCGATAAAGTTATCAAGATTTAGAGAAAGGGGAGTTTCTTTTCATACATTCCACACCACAAACCTGAATAAACCGAGTAATATTCCTCTTTGCTCATAACTTTATTTTCACTTAATACAAAGGGTAAGCATCTGTTTGTGAAGGATTATAAGAAAAAAAAGACTTAATTCACATTTAATTGTTTTTTAATCCCCAATTAATCGCAAACACCACGCTTTTTTTATCGGTTCACAGTTCTTTTGCTGAAAATTAATCTTAAAAACATAACAGTATTATGAAGCAAGAAAGAACGCCTTAATCTAATTCGAATGATGAAACCTATAATAAAAACAGGTTCTCTCATCCGACTGATTCTTTAACTTAGTGATTATTCATAAATAAATTCATGAAAAGCATGAAACAACGATTTTCTCAGCACATGAGATACTATGAAAGAAGTCTCATTTTAATTTTAATGCTGTTCAGTGCTTCGGTAATGCAGGCGCAGAACCGGACAGTGAAAGGAACAGTATCCGATGCACAAGGTGAGCCTATTATCGGTGCTAATGTAGTGATAGTGGGTGGTACAAAAGGGGTGATAACCGATCTTGATGGTAAATACTCTATTCAAGTCCCGGAGAACGGCGCTGTGTTGAAATTCTCTTATATTGGTTTTAAAACAAAATCATTCAATGTAGTAAAAGGAAAGAATGTATTAAACGTGACCTTGGAAGAAGATGCTGTGATGCTGGAACAGACAGTGGTAACAGCGATGGACTTACGCCGCGATGAAAAATCTCTTTCTACCGCCTTCCAGAAAATGGATGTGGAAAGCATGACCGAAAACCGGGATGCCGGATTCGTAAACATGCTGGCAGGTAAAGTGGCAGGATTGCAGGTGATCTCCAATGGTGCCGCCGGTTCAGCCACCGTACGTATCCGTGGTGCCAACTCCATTTCCGGTAACAATCAGCCACTTTATGTAATCGACGGTGTACCTATTATTAATGATGTGACCGGTGGTGAAATCGACTATGGTAACCCGGCTAACAGTATTAACCCCGATGACATCGAAAACATCGTTGTTCTGAAAGGAGCCAACGCTTCCGCACTTTATGGTTCGGACGCAGCCAACGGCGCCATCCTGATTACCACCAAGAAAGCCGGTCAAAGAAGCGGACTGGGAGTTACCTACTCCACAAACGTTCAGTTCACCGAATTTTCCCAATATCCCATCTATCAAAATATATATGGTGGCGGACACATCAACCGTTTTGAAAACAACAAAGCCAACTCGTTCAATGGGGACGTCAAAGTGCCTTACGACCCGAACATGCCTTACGGCATCCAACGGATGGGCGGTTACGACAATTCCCGTTCATGGGGTATGCCGATGTTAGGTTTCCAAGTAGTAGGACGCAACGGAGAACTCAAATCCTACGTTCCTACCCCGGCAAACACCACCTCCATGTATCAGACTGCCTACTCCTGGACGAACAGTGTTTCTATAGAACGCGCCACCGAACATGTCTCCACCCGTATCGGCTTCACCAACCTGCGGAGCGATGACGTATTGGAAGGATTGAACAACCTTACCCGCAACGCTTTTAACGTGCGTTCCAACGTGAAACTGACAAAGTCGCTGGACGTCGACCTGAACGGTCGCTATACGCACGAGAATGTAAAGAACCGTTCTTACCGTAACAATTCCGACCGTAACCCTATCTATACACTTATGGATATGCCCCGCGACCTTTCCATACAGGAAATGTATCCCTGGAAAGACGAGAACGGAAAACCGACCGCCCTTCAATTCAAGAGTCCGGTGTGGATGCTGAACGAACTTTCCAACCAGGATAAGAAAGAATGGTTATTAGCGGACGTAACAGTCAACTACAAAATCACCAAAGACCTGAAACTGCGTCTGAAAGCCGCCCTCGACCTAAATATGAAAGAAGGATACGAATTTCGCAATATGTACACTCCGGGGGATGCCGACGGATTCTACAAGGAGTTTACCGAAAAATCACGCAACTATACTTACGAAGCCATGCTTTCTTACAACAAGACCTGGAAAGACTTCAACATATCCGCCAGTGTGGGTGCCAACTCGCAGGACTTCCTGTTCAAGAAACAAAACTCGGAAATCGGCACATTGGCTACTTCCGACTTTATCTCTCTCACTAACAATGGTGCTACCGTCAAATCCTGGCCAGAGTATAACGCGAAGAAAAAGCAGGCTGTCTACGGAACCGCCAGCATAGGTTACAAAGATTTTATCTACGTGGATGTAACCGGACGTAACGACTGGTCGTCTGCCCTGCCTTCCGACAACCGTTCTTATTTCTACTCCTCTTACGGTGTCAGCTTCGTACTGACGGAGTTAGTGAAGAGCATTCCTAAAGACTGGTTATCCTATGCCAAGATTCGTGGTTCTTACGCCAAGGTAGGTAACGATACCGGCTTCGACCAGTTGTTGAACGGATTCAGTTACAATACTTCTTATCTGGGAGACATGGCATGGTTTGAAAGCGAGAACAAGCGCAAGACCAACTCATTGAAACCGGAAAGCACTACATCTTTCGAGACAGGTTTGGACCTTCGTTTCCTGAAAGACCGTGCTTCCTTAAGTTTCACCTACTACAACAAGAACACCAAAAACCAAATTCTGACTTCCACCATCAACGGTGTAAGCGGCTATGGAGAAGCCTTGTTCAATGCCGGTGAAGTTAAGAACTGGGGATATGAAGTAACACTAGGTGTCGTTCCTTTCAGAAATAAAGACTGGGAATGGAAAGTGGACATCAACTGGGCTAAAAACAACTCGGAAGTGGTTTCGCTAGCCAACGGTATGGACTACATGACACTGACTACCGTACAAAACAGCGTGGAACTGCGCATTGTGAAAGGTGAGCCACTAGTCAGCCTCTACTGCCGCGAGCCGTGGAAGACCAATGACGAAGGACAAGTGTTGGTGGGAGCCAACGGCCGTCCCTTGTCAGGTGAAGCTAAATTCCTTGCCAGCGTAGAACCGAAATGGACAGGCAGTATCCGTACTTCCCTCCGTTGGAAAGATTTGACATTCTCTGCCATGTTAGATATCCGTATGGGCGGGCACGTATGGTCGGAGACAGCTTTCCAGTCTTCCCGAAACGCGCAATCCATCATGTCACTGGGCGGACGTACCGAACACCTGTTCTCTGACTTGATTCTGAATGAAGGCGACCAGACCGGTTATCTCGGTATTCTCGACCCTAAATACGTCCCCAATGGCAAGAACAACATCTACATGGACGCTTCGCGCCCGAAAGGCATGAATATCCCCGGAGCCGTTTATGACAGTTCCGTACCGGGACTGGCGGGACAACCTTGCCAGGCTTGGATTAAGCCGATTGACTATTGGACCAACGACAGCGGTAAAAACGGCGAACTTTATTTGTACGACGCTTCTTACGTGAAACTGAAAGAAATTTCTTTAGGGTACAACATTCCCAAGAACTGGCTGAGAAAGATAGGTTTCATACAATCCATGAGAGTTTCCGCCGTAGGTAGGAACGTAGCTATTCTTCATCAGAAAACGCCGAAAGGAATTGACCCGGAAGCCACTTCTTCCATGGGAATCCAACAAGGTTTGGAACGAGGCTTCAACCTGCCAACTTCCAGTTACGGTTTCGATTTTAAAATAACTTTTTAACAGCGATGACGATGAAAAAGTACTTATATACACTATGCACTGCAGCCCTATTGGGACTGGCGACATCTTGCGTGGATAGTTTCGACGCAACCAACCAAAACCCCAACAAGCTATATTTGGATGAGATTGACATTCAGAAGATATTTCCGGGCACTATCTACAAATCCCTGGACGTATTATCCGAAATGAACTATAACTACTACGCCTACATGGCACGTTACGTAGTTTCCTGGACAAGCCCGCAAAGTTCGGACAACGTAGGCGACAGATTCTATAACTTCTACAAGAAAGTCCTGGGCGACGTAGCCATCATGGAACAAAAATATGACCGGGATACCAACGGCAACTACTGGGCGATACTGACCACTTGGAAAGCCTACCTCTACTCCGTACTGACCGGAACTTGGGGACCTATCCCTTTGGATTCTGCCTGCAAAGAGACTTACGGAAACGTATATTACTACAACAGCGAAGCCGAAGCATATATGCAAATACTCCGCTGGCTGGACCAGGCAGTGGAAACTTTCGACCCGAACGGAACGAAAATGCTGAAAGACCCGTTCTATCCGTCTGCCGGCGGTGACAGCGACATTGAAAAATGGCGCAAGTTTGCCAATACCCTGCGTCTGGACGTGGCTATCCGCATGATGAACATGAAGAAAAGCCCCGAAGCCATCTCCATGGCACGCGAGCAGATAGAAAAAGCGTTGAACGAAAACAACCGCAACTACCTGTTCAGTTCCAACAGCGACAACGCAGCCGGACGCTACGGAACCGACCCCAATGCCGACGTATCCTTATATTACAACCGTATCCTGAAAGAGTTCGACTTGGGTACGAAGCTGGAAACAGAGATAGGCGGCCTGACATACCCGGCAATGAACGAATACTTCTTCTGCTATATGCGTTCCTACAAAGATCCTCGTCTGAGCAAGTACGCGCAAACATCACGTATCAACGAGAGCGGTGACTACCGTGCGGTAGTAAGAGATTCCCTATGGTCCGTAGCAGAGCAGAAATATATCCAGGTGTCCTATAGAATACCGTTCCTGCCCCGCTTCGAATTGAAACAGACTCCAACCGGATGGATTGTAGGCAAGGATGAGCATAACAACAACCTTCAGAGCCTTTACTCCACAGCTTCTGTCAGCATCGAGGGGTATACATACGCCCTGATTCATCGTGACTTCATCAAGCAGGATGCTACAGTGAAACTGCTGACATGGGCGGACGTAAACTTCATGCTCTCCGAAATCCAGTTGCGCAAAGACGAATGGGGATTGAACGTGGCATTACCGCAGAGTGCCGAACAATACTACTACAACGGCATCAGTGCTTCCATGAACGAGTATGGCGTCACCAGCGGAGTATCCGAATATATCGAACGCAACGGTATCAAATGGAACACCAACGGACTAGGATGCCGCGACTACCGTGCCTTCTATAAAGCCGACATCAACGGAAAAGGCGGTTACAAGAACAATCTGGAACAGGTATGGAAGCAACGTTACATCGCCGACTACTTCAACGGATTCGCCGGATGGACACTGGAACGCAGAACACGTGTGATGCAATATCCGCCTATCTTCTACAACGGAACTCCGAACAACTACGGAACCTATGGTGCCAACCAGTTCGACCCTGTGCCCGAACGCCTGCAATATCCTACGGACGAACGTAACTGGAACATGAACTATTATCGTGAAGCCTGCCGTATGTTGCAATCCACTTCGCTCGTACCCCGTTCCGACGGCAACTATAATGACAATTTCTTCACTCCGTTGGGTATCGGTGGTCCATACAACCAGGAAGGCTTGTACGAACGTTGGAAAGGTGGTCAGTTGATGTATAACAACGAAATGGTAGCCCATTGGTATGGCGACACAATTGAAGAGTTTGTCGAAAATGTACTCGAAGACTATCCCGAATACGCTTCCCTGCAAGGAGAAGAACGTCTGGCGGCAAGTATCAAGTGGGTACGCATAGAAGATAATAAATAATATAATAAACAGATAGACAGTTATGAAACTAATGAAATACATTACCGGATGCTCCGCAGCCTTACTACTTCTTGCAGCATGCAGCAAGGAAGAAGGTCCGAGCGTCGATGACTACTTCCTGAACTACGAGATTCCGGAAATTCCCGTCACCGAAGATTATCAGGTGGGCATCTTCTACTACAAGGGGAATGACATTACCACCAGACCGAATGGTGACGCTAATTTCACCCGTTGGGAACTTCTGACGCTGACCGACAAGGAACTGAGCACCAAGAACAACTACAACAACCTGACACCGCAAGTAATGCCCGAATCACAAAAGGACGGCTATCTGCAACCGGACGCAGGAAGCCAGAGCTATCGCATGATACCGATGGTACAGCAGCATGTAGACGACTGTATCGAAGCAGGAGCTAACTTTATAATCCTGCCCGAAGTAGGTGCTGACCTGGGCAAGGGTCCCGGTACAGAAATCAATCAGGGAGATTCACTGTTCGTCACAATGATGCTGGGACGCTCCGGCAGAGGCGGCAAACGCCTGCCGATGCCACACCTCGGTCAACCGGGAGTAGACTTCGTAGACTTGAAAACAATGAAAATAGTAATTTCGGTCAACTGGAACAACATTGTCGACCTGCCTCCTACCCTTTCTTCAAGCAACTGCATCGAAACGGCAGCCGGAAAGGTATATGACGGTGTCACCTACACCCGCCAACAACTACTGAACAATTTCTTCAGCAAAATAGGCTGTTACTTCTCCGACGACCGTTACTACAAGCTTGGTGGCACGCGCCCGGTGGTTTACATCAAGAACAAGACAGGCGAAATCTACGCGCAAGAATCCAAAGCAATGTATGATGGTATCCGCAAAGCAGTGAAAGAAGCTACCGGTTACGACATTTACATCATGGTGGAAAGTGCTGATGTATGGTGCAACCAGATGCGTTACCAATACTTCTACATGGAAGGTTGCGTAGACGCCGTAGCCAGCCGCAATATGTACGACCAGTCAGAGATGAGCCGTTCCTATATGTACCCGCAGATGATAGATCAGAACTGGAAGTACAACCGTGAAACAGCATTGCCTGCTTTCGGTGACGGCAGTATGGAGTTCGTACCTTGCGTCGGTCCGGCATGGAACAAACTGGTGCAGGACGGTCGCGGTTCCATCGGTAACACTCCGATTGTGAAGAAAGACGCCGCCACCTACCGTACCATGTGCAACGTAGCCAAGATGAATGCCGGACGTAACCGGTTAATTCTTATCGACTCCTACAACAAGTACAACTTCGACTCTTTCATCGAGCCGACAGTAGAAGGATACGGCAACGGATATGGCAGGACTTACCTGGACATCACCCGGCAGCAATTCAAGAAAAACTAAGAATGTTAACTTTTTAATGATAGAAAGAATATGAAAAATAAATATTGGAAATACATTTGTCTGCTGGGCTTGGGCGCTTTCTGCTGGACGTGCTCGGACGACAATCCGAATGACGGTCCGGACGGTCCGGGTTCTGAAGGCGGACAGGGAACGGAACAGGAAATCGTACGTTCTTACAAAATAGGTACACTGGCAGGATTCGAAGGCAACTTGCGCCAGAAGATGGACAAGCCCAGCACCGACGTTTCCACCATGCACAACCGTTCATTATTCTGCCGCTACGTTGCTTCTGCTTACCCGGAAGCACAGGACGACCAACCTTATCCCGGCCCGATTACCGAAGCCGACTGGTGGGATAACTTTGTAGAGGAAATCGCTTACAGTGGTCAGGATTATGTTGCAATGAACTGTCGCGGCGAAGCCAACAAGGACATTGACCACGGACGCCCGGACAAACTCCATGACCTGATGGCAGCTATCAAGCGCAAAGGTGTGGAACACGAGTTTAAAATCGCCATCTTCGACGATACGCCTGCTTCATGGTCGGCTGCGCGCAACGCGCACAAAGGCTACGGTTATGACAACAAGCCGTTCAAGAACGGCAGCCGTGTAGAAGGTTCACACTATCCGTTACTGTTCCTCGACCCCGAAAAAGAGGATATGAAAGGTGCGGACAACGATTTCCGCAAGGAAGTGTACTACTACATCTGGGATGCCAACCTGAAACCCTCGTTCGAAAACGTACCACGCGACTACTGGTTCGAGATAGACGGACGCCCGGTTATCCTGTTCTGGAATCCTAACGGCTTCCTGCAGGACAGTTACCTTAGCGAGCTGATGAAGAAAGACCCGGCAAAATACAAAAGTACGACCGGGCTTGATGAAACAAAATCGGATGCTTACAACGGCAAGTTGAGCTATATCCTGAAGTGCATCAGCGACGATTTCAACAGTACGTTCGGCGTGCGCCCATTCCTTATCATCCAGCGCGAATGGACCGACCGCGACTTCTCATTGGTGAACTGCCCCTATCTGGACGGTATTCACAACTGGTTTGCCGTTCCCACTATGGATATGTCAGAAGAAGTGTACAACGAGAACTTAATCTACAACACCTATATCTCCGCCTACAACTTCAAGGGTTTCAGTGTAGGCAGCGGATGCCCGGGCTTCGTGCAAGGTGACCTCGCCCGTCCGAACTGGCAGTTTATCGATGCCGACCACGGTCGCTACGCAACCAAGATGATGGAATCGTTCTTAGCCAAAAAACCTGATCTCGTATTTCTGGAAGGATTTACCGACCTTGCCGAAAACGCAGCCTGGTGGCGCAGTTCGGATAAAATCTACTACGACTATCCCAACCAACGCATCAACCTGCTCCGCAAGTACAGCAACCGTCCTTTCCCGACCAGACAGAAATTGGAAGCGGAAGCCTGCGACTATTGTTTCAACGGTTCGGTTTCGGGCAATAAGATAGAAACGCTGTTGATGGAAACAGAAATGAACAATGCTCCCGAGCAGGGCGTGGTGAAATACTGCAACGACACGAAGTACAACGGTGGTTGGCACGCCAACCTCACTTCCGGCAGCTTGAACACATTGAGATGGAAAGAAATACCTTTCCGAACCGGAACATCCACTATCCGCTTCCGCTACTCCAGCAATAACGCAGCCAGCGTACGTTGCCAAATTGGCGACACAATGACCCAAAGCGTAAGTCTCCCTGCCACAGGCGGCGCATGGGAAGAAACCGAAGTAGCCGTTTACTCTCGTGACACACGTGGATATGCCGACTTCAACCTGATAGTGACCGAAGGTGACATCAGCCTGAACTATGCAGAGATTATCGCAGAGAAATAAAGAAATTAGAATAGTAAAATATGTACCAAACTAAAAATTTACCTATGATGAACAAAAGAGTATTAAACAGTTTTCTCTATGGAACACTGTTGTTTTCATTAGGAACAGGAGTTGTTTCCTGTAAGGATTACGACTCGGATATCGAAGGTCTGAACAACCGCATCACAACCGTTGAGTCCGACATGGACAGATTCAAAGAAAAGATTGAAGCTGCGTTGAATGCTAACCTGACCGTACAAAGCTGGTATCCCAGTGAAGACCAGTCGCAATATACCATCGTATTGAGCAATGGAGACGAGTTGTATGTACAGGCTTCCAATAAAGCCACCCCTTTCTACCAGTTCAAGGTGGAAGAAGGCACATGGAGATATACCAAAGACAAAGGTGCGGGCTGGTATAAAGTGTTGACATTCGGTACCGAACAGGAAATTCCCGGAACAGACAAAGACCAACTGTATTATGACAAGAGCAACGGTTATATCTACATCCAGAAAACGGAAGGACTGGTGCAAACCACTATCACCGCAGACAAGGATACACCGATTTTGGCAGAGAACAAAGAGAATAAAACACTTTCCGTCTATATATACGGCGAAAACTATATTCTTCCCGTACAAGGTGGCGGTTTCAGCGGTATCAGTTCCATTCTCTTCCAAAAACAATTCGTGTTCGAAGAAGATGAATTCCTGGAAGCAGCCAGCTACACCAATACGCAAGGCAAAGTGGTTACTGCCCATACAGCTACCGCCAAGTTCAAGATTCTACCTAAAGACATTGATTTGTCCGAAGCCGACTTCCAGTGCGCGGATATTCACGAATTGAAGCTGACACGTGCGGAAGCGCCCCAACTGTTAGTAAATACAACTAAGAAGTTAGACGAAAACGGCATCTTGAGCGTAGAGTTGACTCCAAGTAACATGACGGCTCCTTACTACGGTGCAGTACTGGAAATCACATTGGACAAGACGACTACAAGTTCCAACTACTTCGTGGTGAAACCGACTTCCTACAGTGCCAACAACGGCGTGTTCGCTTATCGTGAGACACGTACGGTTTATCAGAACTCGGAATCCTTGAAATTCGTCAGCACCGAAAGTCTAGACCTTACCAGGACAATAGGCTGGGGATTCGGTGAAAACGAAGAAGTGAAGTTTGTGGACGAACTGGGATTCAGTGAACTCGCAGTTGCAACCACTTATGAGTTGACAGAAAACCCGAACAATACATTCGAAGTTACTGATAAAGGTGTATTAACTGCCAAAGCTGCTAACAGGTCGGGTAAAGTCAGAATAACTTATACCGTTGCCGAAGAGGAATTCTCTAAAGAAGTATTGATTTACTCACAGGATGAAGCGACCGCTAAGAACGGTATCGAATTGAGAAGTACAACAGTATCGTTGAGTGACATTGAAAGTCTGTACAAAGGTACAAAAGCCTTCATTGTGCAGAATGCCCAAACAACAATGGAAAATCTTGGTGTCACTGCGTCCAAAGCATGGAAACTGGGTACTCAAGCCAATGGCGGCAATTGGGAAGCTATCCCGATGACTACCAACCTTGCAACGATTACACAAGACACTGAGTTAGCTAATGGTGAAGTATGCCTTTACTACGATGCCGCCCAAAAGACCAGTTATCTGTTGGTAGGCCCTCAAGCTGATGGCATAGAAGGCGCTAACCTGTTCGCTATGAATGATGAAGGAACAGACAAAGCTCCTTTCACTCTCAATGAGAAAGAAGTGGGATTGTATGTAGGAAATGTAGGTACGAAGTATGTAGTGGAAGCTCCGACCGCAAAAGAGGAACTGGCTATTCAAATGTATGTAAAAGCCGGTATTGACCATCCGGATACTGACCCGAATCAGAATATACGTATATTAGGCAAGAAATTGGCAATCCCTGGTGTGTATGATGAAGAACTGGGTTACCACTTCAACGAGTTGGATTTGCGCACTACCTTGTATAATTTCAAACCTGCTGACGCTGATTTCAAAATCACATTGAATAGAGACGACCAGAATGACAAAGTAAAAGAAAAATGGGGTACTAACTTCCAATGGAATGCCGACAACTATACTTTAACATTAAGTCCGGTATGGGCTCTGTATAACTTCAACTTCAACGACAAGAAAGTGAGTGATATGACAGAAGCCAATAATGGTGTCAAACTCTCTTGGACATTCAATGCCGGTAAGGGAGAAACTACCTCTAACGGAAATGAACAGTGGTACATCAAAGACCCGGTTCGCCAGCCGGGTGAAAACACAATCTACATGGGGCTTGACAAACAGCCAAACGCAACGGGAGTCATCAGTACAGATTATGAAATCAAAGTATCTGAAATAACGGGCGACCCGGAAAAGAAGAAATTGTCAGATTTGGAAGTAGGCAAAGTGTATAAATTCGGAGACTACTTCAAGAATCACAATTTCTGGGTAAACGGTTGTTCATGGGATGTTTACGGCGGTCCTAAAAATCTTACCGGAAAGAATCTTCCTGTATTAATAAAATATGATTTTGCCACAAATAAACTTGTGATAACCGATTATGCAAAGAAATACTTTGGCAAAAGAAGGTGTGAATTAAAGTTCCAGCCACAAGGCAATGAGACTACTGCCGGTTTGGAGATTGACAGTGACGAACAGACATTCAAATTAAAGTTAGTTCCGACAACGACCAATTTTCAAATAAAGATTGATTATAATACCGACTTCTCAAATCAGAACCTGTTCTTCAGAATCGTTGAGGGGTAAATCTTAATCTCTGTACAAACCAGAGTAATGAAGATTACTCTGAATAGAGATGCTATCAAACAACCATGCCGTGAAATCGCAAGTCTGTTACAGACCTCGAATTCCGGCATGGCTCTTTTATATTTCATGTAACCTTTTACATCAAACTCACCACAAGATATTTTTTTCAATGTATACAATAAGGATTTCCACTGCATAGAATAAGAATTTTGAGTGCAGTAAACTGCAAGAGTTTATGCAGCCAGGTAGTTGTCACCTTGCTATGTGACTATTATCACCTTGTAAAGTGATAAATGTCACCTTATAAGCTGACAATTGTCACTTTATAAAGTAACTATCTATATAAAAAAGACGAGAAACCTATAAAGATACAAAATTAATCAACGAAAAACAAGAGCAGGGACAATTAAGCACATATTAAGTGTACATTAAGCGGTACTTCATTCTAATATTTATTGTCGAACCGTACTTTTATACCAAAATTATTATTAACTTGTAATATCATGAATAGAATCAGCAAAGTATTTCTGGCTTGTGCGTGCAGCGTCTTCTGCATGAACGGACAAGCACAAAGCAATGCTACATGGACAAACGACTTCTCCAATGCCGGAGAAACACTGAAAGTGGTGGGTCGGGGAACATGCAGTATTGCCGACAATGTATTCCGTTCGAAAGGCGCTTATGCCGTATTCGGTCATCCCGAATGGAAAAACTACTCCTTTTCTTTCAAAGCCCGTGCCCCTAAAAATGCCGAACAGGTGCAGATATGGGCGAGCTTCCGCAATTACAACCGTTTCGACCGTTATGTGGTAGGTATCAAAGGCGGACTGCAAGATGATCTTTACCTGATGCGCACCGGATATATGGGTACGGACGAATTTATGGGAGTCCGCCCGTTAGGTTTCCATCCTGTGCCGGGAGAGTGGTATCGTGTAAAAGTAGAAGTTTGCGGCAACCGTATCCGCATATTCCTCAACGACGAGAAACAACCGCATATTGATCTTGTAGACAAGAATGCCGACCTGGTACCATCGGGTGAAGTTGCTTTGGGTGGAGGATGGATAGAAACTGAATTTGACGACCTCACCGTTACTCCGATGGCAGACGATGCACTGAAAAACGTGAAAGTGGCAGAATATCAAAAGAAGGCCACTCCTACGGAGAAAGAAAACAAACGCCGCCAAGAACGGGCTTCCTATACTTCCGCCAAACTGGCAGCACTCACCGGCAGCCGCACAGACATCACGCTGGATGGCAACTGGCTCTTTATGCCGGACTATCAACTGGACAACAAGGATAAGGCTGTTTCGGTACAAACGAACGACCAGGACTGGCACATCATGTCCGTTCCTAACTTTTGGACACCTATCCGCATCTGGCTGCATGGCGAAACGATGCCCTCTCCTACCGGTGCACAACCCAAAGGTGTGTCGGACACCTACTACCAACAGGAAACCGACCGCTGTGAAAACTATACATTCGATTATCGCCGGGTGAAATATGCCTGGTACCGTCAATGGCTGGAACTGCCTGCCAATGTGGAAGGCAAGAATATGACGCTGACCTTCGATGCAGTCTCCAAAATTGCCGAAATCTATATCAACGGAACATTAGCCACTTCACATCTCGGCATGTTCGGTGAAATTCAGGTAGACGGCAGCCGTTTGCTGAAACCCGGTAAGAACCTGATTACCGTAAAAGTGATACGCAAAATGGATGGAAGCGCATCGGAATCGGCAAATGCCATCGATTTCTTCTATTCTTCCGTACGTGAAAGTGAACAGGAAGATGCCAAAGTGGAAGTGAACAAAGATGCTCTGCTGAAAGAAATTCCTCATGGTTTTTATGGTGACGAACCTGCCGGAATCTGGCAACCGGTAAAACTGACGATTACCGATCCCGTAAAAGTGGAAGATGTCTTTATCAAACCGACCCTGAATGGCGCTACCTTCGATGTAACCCTAAAGAACCACGGTAGTAAAAAGAAACAGTTCGACCTTTATACGGATATCATCGACAAAGAAACCGGTGCTGTACTCTATTCGGGGTTATCCATACGGAAACTGAATCTCAATGCAGATGAAGAGCGCATGGAAACCTATACGATCAGCGATTTGAAACCTCGCTTATGGACACCGCAGCATCCCAACCTGTACGATTTCAAATTCCGCCTGGTAGCAGATAAAGGAACAGAACTGGACTGTCTGACAGAGACTTCCGGATTCCGTACTTTTGAGGTGAAAGACGGACTTTTCTACCTGAACGGTAATAAATACTGGTTGCGCGGCGGAAACCACATTCCTTTCGCACTGGCACCTAATGATGAAAATCTGGCCAATACTTTCATGCAACTGATGAAAGCCGGAAACATCGACGTAACCCGTACACACACCACTCCGTGGAACAAACGCTGGATGACAGCTGCCGACCGTAACGGTATCGGTGTTTCATTCGAAGGCACATGGTCATGGTTGATGATTCATTCCACTCCCATTCCAGACCAGCGTCTGATTGAAATATGGCGTAACGAGTTTTTAGGATTGCTGAAAAAATATCGCAACCACCCTTCACTGCTCTTCTGGACAGTGAACAATGAAATGAAGTTCTATGACAATGACAGCAATCTGGAACGTGCCAAAGAGAAATACCGTATTATTTCGGATGTAGTGAAAGAGATGCGTCGCATCGACCCTACCCGTCCTATCTGCTTCGACTCCAACTATCAGGCCAAAGGCAAGGATAAGAAATTCGGCGCTGACTTTATGAGCAGCATCGACGATGGCGACATTGACGATATGCACGGTTATTACAATTGGTATGACTACTCGGTTTTCCGTTTCTTCAATGGAGAATTCCAAAAACAGTTCAAAGTAGCCGACCGTCCGCTTATCAGTCAGGAGATGTCTACGGGTTATCCCAATAACGAAACGGGACATCCTACCCGCTCCTATCAGCTCATCCACCAAAATCCTTATACACTGATCGGTTATGAGTCTTATGACTGGGCAGACCCGGCTTCATTCCTGAAAGTACAAGCATTCATCACGGGTGAACTGGCCGAAACGCTTCGTCGCTCCAACGACCAGGCTTCAGGTATTATGCACTTTGCATTGATGACATGGTTCCGTCAGACATACGATTATCAGAACATAGAACCGTACCCCACCTACTATGCTTTGAAACGGGCTTTACAACCTGTATTGGTTAGTGCAGAATTGTGGGGACGCAACTTGTACGCAGGTGAGAAACTGCCTACACGCATCTATGTGGTCAATGACCGTGAAGACGGTACGGATCTGCAACCGTCCCTGCTTCGTTGGGAAATACAAGATGAAAGCGGAAAGTGCCTGGCAAGCGGCAGTGAAAAGATTCCGGCTGTGAAACATTATGCACGATACTATGCTGAACCTGATATTCAGTTGCCAACCAATCTGCCTGCCGACAAGACAAAAGCCAAACTGGTATTAAAACTCACAGAGAACGGTCTGCCTATTTCTGCCAATGAATATGAGTTGTTGCTCACTAATAAAGAGTGGAATATAGGTCAGGTAGACTCAAACAAAAAGATCGTATTGCTGGATAAAGATAACACGAAAACGGTATTTGACTTCCTGAACATCAATTATCAACCGATTTCTTCCATAAAAGAATTGCTCAACAGCAAACTGAAAGCCGACCTTTGTGTTATCTCCGGTCTGACAGCCTGCACTGACGAAGAAAAGGAGCTGATCCGTGCTTATCAGTCAAAAGGTGGAAAGCTGCTCTTCCTCAACAGTAAGGAAGCCGTCAAAGCGATATATCCTGAATATATCACAGGCTGGATTATCCCGACAGAAGGCGATATCGTAATTATGGAACGTAATGATGCTCCGGTGTTCAATGACATCGATGTATTGGAATTACGCTATTTCAACAACAATAAACGGGAAATTCCGCAAGCATGTAACGCTACTCTGAAAGTCCATCGCCACAAAAACGTGACGGAACTGGCAGGACAGATGAAAATTCACGCTTACATTGATGGTGGAAAGCCGGAAGACCGCATCGAACGAATAGAATCTATGCGTGGACTGACGATGTTACAAATAGCTGACGGAAAGGGAGAAGCAATGATCTCTACCATGTGTACGGAAAAGGCAACGACAGATCCGGTAGCTGGTAAGTTAGTAGTGAATATGATTAATTGCCTGACTACCAACAAATAGGAATAAGGTAGAAAGCAGAAATAAAAGAGAGGACAAATGTCCGAAAGGCTTTGAATGAATAAACTCCCCCTCACAATGAAGTGAGGGGGAGTTTTCGTTGTAAAACGAATATCGCATTGTGCAATATTCATCTGATCGTATATCTCTTACCTTTAACAGTATCAAAAGCAATCCGGTCGTCAGCGAGTACTCTTACCTTAGCACCGGAAACTTTCAGACTCTTTGCATCCGGATATTTAAGCATACACTCTGCACCTGCATTAGAAAGTATTTCAATCGAAGTGATTTGCCCTTCTTTCCAGGTTACATCCACTTCAAAGTTTCCTCTGGCTTTCATCCCTTTGAACGCACCGTTTTTCCATGCATCGGGCAAAGCGGGAAGCAACTCGATATATCCTCCCTGACTCTGCATCAACATTTCCGCAATTCCGGCTGTACAACCAAAGTTTCCATCAATCTGGAAAGGCGGATGCGCGTCAAAAAGGTTGGTATATACACCACCGAAACGGCCTTGGGGAACAGTCAGTTTCATTGCACTCCGCAATAATGCATGAGAGCGGTTACCATCATGCAAACGGGCCCAGAAATTTAGTTTCCACGCTTTACTCCAGCCTGTGCCCTCGTCTCCACGGGTATTCAGTGTCACTTTCATGGCATTTGCATATTTATCATCTTCTTCGCTCCTTCCGATCACAATCTGCGAGCCCGGATGCAGCCAGAAAAGATGGTTCGTATGTCTGTGTCCACCGTCTCCGGTAACGTCTTTCGTCACTTCGTCCTTCCACTCCATCAATTGTCCGCCCAATCCTATTTTCGGACCGGAAAGTTTGTTCATTGCAGTCTCTATTTCTGCAATCTCCGGTTCTTTGTCCTTACCTAACACCTTGCTGGCTTTTATCATCATATCGAACATCTCTGCTATCATGGCTTGTGAGGTGGAGCAACCTAATGAAAACTCACCATGCTCGGGAGAATGTGAGGGGTTTGCCACCAAAGTACCGTCCCGCTCGTCCGTCCAAAGGTTATCCACCCAGAAAAGAGCCGCTTGGAGCATGACATCATAATACGCTTCTAAAAAGTCCTTGTCAAGATTAAACTGGTAATATTCCCAAATATCCTGGCACATCCAAATAGCTCCTGCCGGAAAATGATGGGGAGTGTCTTTCTTGGCCGGAGCCGTATTACCCCAAATATTATTTTCATGATGCGTCACCCATCCACGTACATTTCCGCCATCGGGTTTGCAATAATATTGTTGCGCCGTATATTTTCCGCGTGGTACAAGGCTCTTTACATATTCTACCATAGGCAGGTGGCAACGAGATAGATTAGTAGGCTGCGTAGGCCAATAATTCATCTGCACATTGATATTGGTGTGATAGTCGGAATTCCAGGGATTGGAAAGTCTTTCTCCCCATACTCCTTGCAAATTGGCAGGCAGAGAACCTTCTCTTGAAGAAGAAATCAATAGATAGCGACCAAATTGGAAATACAACATTTCCAGATATTGATTCTCGGATTCCGAGTTGGTATGAGCATCCATACCTTTCAGCAGACTATCCGTAGTTACAACGGGCATTTCCGTCAGGTTGCCCAAATTCAGTTTCATTCTGTCATACAACGAATGGTAATCTTTCTCATGGGTAGTCAATAAAGCGGTATATTTTTTATTGGCCGCCTTTTTCAGCGTAGCCTTCACTTTATCCAGCGGTTCTTCTCCAGAGAAATAATGATAAGAATCATCCATGCATTGCACATAGTTCGTTGCAGCCGACATCAATACGATGATTTCTTTGGCCTCTTCTATCTTCAATTTCTTCCCGTCTACTACCGTAATCTTTCCGCCTGTATGTTTCACTAATAGTTGCTGCGCGTATTTCAATCCATTCTTCCAATGATTTCCTACGCGCTTGTCACCACTCGTCGGAGTAGGATATCCTGTCAGGGTAATTGTATTGTCCGAAGCCCGGATGACCTTGTCGGTATGCAATGACTCCAAAGATATCATACGTGAAATCTTTCCCTTCTTCGAATCCGATGTCAGACGCATCACCATGATATTGTCCGGATAACTCATAAAATACTCCCGTTTGAAGGTTATTCCTCCCTCTTTATAAGTTACCCGATGAATGGCATTGTCGATATCCAGCGTCCGAGTATAGTCAGAATAGGCAGGTTCGGAGGTAGCCGGATTTACAACCTCTACAATGATATTGCTCAATGTTTGAAAAGAGCCGAAATGCTCTTTAGTTCCCGCCAGTTTATCTATGAGGTTTCGTAGTTCCGTACCGTTACCGTCCCCCTCATAATTATGGGTAATCAATTTTCCGTCTGCGTCAATATAAGCGGAATGATTTACAGTAAAATCATTCATCTTCTGCTGTAACAGCACACGGGTTTTATGAAGATAACTTTTATTCGTTTCCGGGGTTCCCAAATGCCCTCCGTTATAAGACGGATCTTCGCCAGGACCTCCCGACCACAAAGTATGTTCATTTGTCTGAATAACATCTACTTCCACACCTCCGAAGATCATAGCGCCCATATAACCGTTACCAATAGGCAATGCTTCGCTTTCCCACACTTTTGCGGGTTTGTTGTAAGTAGCTTTCAGGGACGGCTGTTGGAAACGGGCGGCCATTGTTGTTTCCGCCATCAGACAGCATAAGAATAGTGCGTTTATGCACCGCAAATACTTGTTTTTCATACTACAATAAATTAAAAGTCGGGCTGTGTAAAAGGTACAGTTAATACATCGATTACCCTTTACACAGCCTCAACAACTATGATACAATCTATAAATTAATGACAGTTTGCAGACGAATATCTTTAGAGGAAGCACCGACCATAATGTCGAACGCACCTTGGGGAACGATGAATTGTCCCAATCCTGCATCCCAATAACGAAGTTGCTCTTTATCGAGTTCGATATCTACCACACGGCTCTCTCCTGATTTTAAAGGAATACGCCGGAAACCTTTCAACTCTTTAATCGGAACGACACCTCCGGTTTCCGGAATCCGCACATAGACCTGTGCCACTTCATCCCCTTTCCTCTTGCCGGTATTCTTCAAGCGGAAAGAAACGCTGACGGTATTTGCACCGTCTTTTACTTTCAAATCGCTGTATTTGAAAGAAGAATAACTAAGTCCATAACCAAAAGGATAAAGAACGTCTCCTTTAAAATATTTGTAAGTACGCCCTTTGGTTATATCGTAATCATCGAAAGCAGGCAATTCATCCAGAGATTTATAATAAGTGAGCGGCAAACGCCCGGCTGGATTGTAGTCACCAAACAATACGTCGGCAACGGCTGTTCCCCCCTGTTCACCCGGATACCAGGCATTTACGATGGCAGGAATATGTTCGTCCATCCAGTTGACAGCCAGTGAGCTTCCTGCTACCAATACAACGATTATATTCGGATTTACTTTATAGATTTCCTGTAAGAACTCTCTTTGGTCTGCCGGAAGCTGAATATCGTACCGGTCCTGTCCTTCACGTTCTATTGACTTATTGATTCCCATCACAGCAACGACCGTTTCACATTCGCGGACTGCTTTTCCGGCCTCCCCATACAAATCGAGACGGGTAGCTTTTCCTACCTGCGGAACTTTCCATTGTAATTTTGCGATAGCATAATCCCGGTTGTCATAGTACTCCGCTTTTAACTGATAATCTTTCCCCGCTTCAAGATAGATGGAAGCAGAGTCGGTAGATACCGCATGAGCCGACCAGGCATTAATCAACAACTGGTTGTCAATACTCAAACGACAACCATCGTCGGAAGTAAAACTAAAAGTATAACGACCGGAGATAGTCGGTCTCAACTTTCCCGTCCAACGAACGGAAAGCGGAGATTTAGGAAGAAAAGGATCGGGCGCCTGATTGGCAGGCTCAAAATTAATCCAACCTTCTTTACGTACTTTAGGCGTACCCTCTAATGCAGTGTTTTCAAAATATTCCGCTTTCAATCCTTCCGGAAAGTTTTCTCCTTGAATCAGTTCCAAGCCGTCGGCAGCAGATTTCCAGGGTGCATACACTACTTTCACTCGATCGCCTGCCCTGTCTTTTATACCTTGCAAAATGGAAACCGGATCTACTACCGGCGCACCGCTATAATCGCCAAACTCACATTTACCGGCATTGATACCTACCACGGCTATTGATTTCACCTTATTAACATTCAATGGAAGCATATTATTCTTATTCTTCAATAAAACAATGCACTCCCGGGCTGCATCCAAAGCAATCTGTTGATGCTCTTTCGAGCCGATCACCGACGGAGAGATTCTGGTATACGGATTTCGTTCGGTTCCATCAAAAAGTCCCAGTTTCATACGTGCTGTCAACACATGGCAGGCAGCCGAATCGATATCGGCATCCGATACCATGTATTGTTTGTAAGCATTCAACAGATATTCGTCATAGACATCATCTCCACATTCCAAATCCAATCCAGCCTGAATGGATAGAGTGGCAGCCGCCTCTTTCGTCTTTACATACTTATGGGCGTTTACCAATAAAGAAGGTCCCCCACAATCGGAAACGACATATCCCTGAAATCCCCAGTCCTGACGTAACACCTTTTTCAGCAGCCAGGCATTCAGTGTACAAGGCACATCGTTCAACGCGTTGTAAGCAGTCATGATAGAAGCAGCCTTTCCTTCCTTCACACACATTTCGAAAGCCGGGAAATAATATTCGCGCAGTTGCTTTTCCGAGATTTGCGGATTACAGACAAAACGGTTATGTTCTTCGTTATTGGCGGCAAAATGCTTGGGAGTGGAAACAATCTTCAAATAACGCGGATCATCTCCTTGCAAACCTTTCACAAAAGCCGTTCCCATCACTCCGCTTAGAAAAGGATCTTCCCCATACGTTTCCGGGGTACGTCCCCAACGGGGATCACGTGCCATATTCACCGTAGGCGACCAAAAAGTCAGTACATCACTAAACTGCTCTTTCTGCTCTCTCCCCTGATCGAGTTCATTCCAACGGGCACGCGCCTCATCCGAAATCACAGTAGCCACCCGTTTTTGTAACTCCGGGTTCCAGGTAGCTGCCAATCCGATAGCTTGCGGAAATACAGTGAAACGTCCCGGACGGACTACTCCATGCAATGCCTCATTGCCATGATAGTATTTATCAATACCCAAACGGGGAATACCGGGAGAAGTAGCACGCAGCAAACTAATCTTTTCCTCCACTGTCAGGCGGGAAAGTAAATCTGCCACCCGTTCGTGCACAGGAGCGTTTTCATCCTTATACAACTCTTGCGCATGTATCAATGAGCAAGACATCACAGATAAAGTACCTGCCAACAAAATCTTTTTATACCTGTTCATTATCACCATTTTTCTATCATATTTTCTTTTATAATTGTTCGTAGCACTTGCTCCGGAATCACTTTCCCACTTTCTAATCTACAGGACCGTCCATCAACAAATCATGTTTCTTGTTCTTTGCATCATAAGAATTGAAGTCGGCTCCGTATGTTGCAATTCCCATTACACGCAACATGGAATTCCAGAAGACTATCCCGGAACCTTTTTTCCACGAAGAAGAAACAGCGACGCATTGTAAATCCCAAAGTCCGTTCAGACAAACTTCATCCCGATAAGGCTTTTCCTGGGGAGTGACCAACCCTTCTGCCGGAGAAAAATCACGGGAGAACACCACTTTCTGTGTCTGCGCAAGCATTGTTTCCGAAAAGACTCCGATCCAAATACAGACGCAGCATTTGAATACTTGCAAAGTCATTATCCCACTGTTCCTTTTATCTTGCATGTTTATCGACCTTTCATTTCACTAATTACCATTCTCATTAAATGCCGTTATCGAGAAATAATATTCCGAGTCTCTGTTAAAGTAACGGGCTTCATATTGATTGTCAAATACCGTCACTGCGTGCGTTAACTTATCTTTCTGTGTTCCCCACCGTAACACGTATCCGGTAGCCTCTTTTTGTGCATCCCAAGTGAAACGAAACATTCGTTTATCCTCCGAATCCCGGATTGCCCGGAAGCCTGTCACCTTAGAAGGAGCAGCACCTTCTCCTTTACCAAATACACGGAAACCGGATAAAGAGAAGCACCCATCCATCTCTTTAGCGTTACAAATTCTCAAATAACGGACCTTCACGGGTTTATCCAACGTAAACAGGCGATGAGGCTCATCTTTTCCATTCTCTCTTTCATCAAACAAATTCATCCATTTTTTCCCATCTGCCGAACCTTCAATAAAAAATTGATAAACAACGGGAGGGTGTGGTGCGAAAACCTTGAAGTGATGGTCGGCAAAATTCACGTGTATACTATTTACCAACATTGGAGTCTCCAAATCAACCTGCAACCATTCGCCCTTTTTTCCGGTTTGAGCTGCCCACCATGTTTCAATCTGTTCATCATTTGCATTGCCCGGTTCATAGCCGGCAAGAGACGAAGAAGCCTGTACCGGTTTCCGGTATGAAAGCAGATTCCATCCCATACTCAAATCTGTTTTATCAAAATCAACTTTCCGGTTAGGAATATAGAAAGGATAATCCGACCAGACTGTGTGAGCATATATACCGTTGCGACTGGATACAGCAACCGGGAAAAGTCCCAACCGCCGTTCAAACATATGACGAACGGAAATGCTCATGGAAGCTACGTGCCAGTAGTTTCCATACTTATCCCGAAAAGTATGTCCGTGTCCCGCCCCACCGATAAAGCCTCCCGGTTTAAATGAGAACGGATTGTCTTCCACATATTCAAAAGGACCCAAAGGAGTATCTCCTACATAGATTCCATCGCCATAAATACGATATTGAGTACCCGGAGCCGCATATTGCAAATAGTAACGTCCTTCATATTTCAGCATACAAGGTCCTTCGTTCCATCCCTGACGCGGTTCTTCATTATTCTTTCCGGGAACTTCCCAGCCATACTTGTCTCCATGATGCGCGATCAGTGCTTTGGCTTCACCCAACGCGCGAAAACCGTCTTTCGGATCTACTTCCACCCCCATAATCGGGTCCTTATCCGAACATCCCCAATACATATACACCTTACCGTCCTCATCACTATAAAAAGCCGGGTCGTGAAGCCGGTAGGTCAGTTTGGTGTCCACAGCCTCCCAAGTATCTTTTTCCGGATGGGCATTTTTGAAAATCTGTGTTTTCCCGCTGGAAGTCGTAAAATAGAGCGTATCTCCTATCGGAAGAATGGTAGGAGCATAATCTTCCAATGTGGAGATAGTCGTACAAGGAATATATTCCCAGCCGGCCAGATCTTCAGAGCGCCAATATCCACCGGACTTGGACGCAAATAAATAATAATAACCTTTAAAATACTCCAATACCGGATCGGCAGCTTCCCGACGCGATTCGTCTTTCGGTTGAAACCGATAGTTCAGATTCATCGGATTAGTTACTATCCGATGTTGGGCGATTCGCTTTCCTGATGAACAGGAAGTGATACATCCTGCCAATATGCTTGCAATTAATAGATGAGTAGATTTCTTCATGGTGTTTTTCTTTTTATTTATTCCGGTATTTGTGTCATTCCCAGTGATCTGTACGGAAAGGTGATGCCGGCAACCCTTCCTCATTATACAGATTACAACGCGGGCTATTGGAAAATCCGTAGCGCACAGCTACTGGTTCGGCAACTTCATGACTCGATACAATGACCTTATTACCTTCTATGACGGCATCCGCCCAAACAAATTTACGGTCGGCCCCGGCAATGCCAAATCCCGTGAGCTTTGTCGGCTTTGGACGAACCAGTTCTCCTTCAGGAATATAGGGAGAAGTCCCTATCATCAACTTCTTACCCTGATTGGTAAACTCCAAGATAATTTTATTGCCCTTCACTGACATTTTCTTATAAAGAGGTCCCATACCAACAATTTTCTCTCCATATACCAATTTACGGGCAGCAAGGGCTAACCGATGTCCTACATCGTATTTATCAACCGGATGCAAATCGAACGGGTCGCCAACATCAATCGTTACCGCCATCGCAGTATTAGGCAGGTTCAGTGCTTTCAACTGACCTTCGCGCACCCAACGCCAACCGTTCCCCTCAACAGAAGGTACCTGATCTACAGGCTCGAAATTAGGAAGCTGTACATATACAAAAGGAAAATCTCCTATTCCCCATTTCTCCCTCCAATCTGTAATCATCCGGGAAAAAAGTGTCGCATATTCTTTTGCCGAGCCACCGGAATTAAATTCACCCTGATACCAGATTACTCCTTTGATACTTAACGGAATTAAAGGAGAAATCATGGCGTTAAACAGATTAGCCGGGCCGTTATTTCCACCATCCGGTTTGCGTGGATTGGGTGGACGAGGTACGCTGGGTTCCGGTTTGGCGGGCGCCGGTTTCCCATCGGCTTGTGCAGCCCGTACGGCTACCGCCCATTCTTTCTGTGCCTGATTCCACTCTTTACCTATTGTTTGATCCCATTCTCTGACTGCTGTATCAAACTCTTTCTGCTTTTGCGGATAAGTAGCCAGTATTTCCGGATTATCTTTCACATTTTTCTCGTAAGCAGCTACATAATGAGCCAATGCAGGCTCCTGCTTTAGCCCGGAAAGGCTTGTCCAAGCTTCTGCACGTGTACCACCCCAGGCGGACTGTATCACTCCTAACGGACGTCCGTTTGCAGCACGCATATCACGTGCAAAGTAATAGGCAGTGGCAGAGAAACCCTGCCCATTTATTTTTGCCAGCATCTCCGGAGTACAAAGCACCCATCTGGCAGCCCGTTCGGGACTGGCGGTTCCTTGAGGAATTTCAATCTCCGACAATGGCTGTAATGACGTATTTTTAGGAACAAAGAATAAACGTAACAACGAATCTTCCGAATGAGCTATATCATCAGCATATTCTTTTCTGACCTTGATCCCCCACTCCATATTTGATTGTCCGGAAGCAACCCATACATCACCTACCAGCACATCCGAATAAACCAGTTTGTTTTTTCCGGTAATAGTCAGCGTCTCTCCTTTTTTCTTCGTTTTTACCGGCTTCAGTTTTACCTGCCATGTCCCGCCGGCATTGGCAGTGGTTCTCACTTTTTGTCCGGCAAAGAGTACTTCAATGTTTTCTCCGGCATCAGCCCATCCCCAAATCGTAATCCGGGTATCTTGCTGCAAAACCATGTGGTTGCCGAAAATCAAAGGCATCCTTACATCTGCTTTCACTTCCGGCAATCCCAAGATAGCGGACAGTGACAGCAACCACGAAACCAAAAGTAATTGTTTCATTTTATCAGGAATTAGATGAAGGTGATGGCTCTACAGAGCCACCATCTTATACTTAGTAGTAAAAGCAACAGGTTGCTTGTTGTCTTTATCCAGTTTGAACGGAATCAGTTTTTCTTCTCCGGCTCCCAGTTCATAATGAATGGCATCCCCTGCTTTTTTGCCGTCAACAAACATTTCCACCTTGCCAATATCCATCAGCGTGCCATTATTCTTCACGCTGACCCATACAGTCTTTTGATTCTTCGTCAAATTCTCTTCTACTTTGGATACAGAAAGGATAAAGTCGGCACCGAATTCGTGCGTATAGTTAAGCATACCAGTCACCCCTTTTTTCTTATCGCTGTAACCCACACTATGTTTAATCTCATTCTTGGCCACATAGTCAGGACTCATACCACCGACACATATTTTGAATTCTCCTTTTTCCACTACCCTGTCCATGTGGTCATTGAGCAATGAAATGTCGTATGGCGTCAGTTCAAAAGAGACGGTTTTCGATTCTCCCGGTTGCAAATAAATACGATCGAAATCCTTTAACTCCATAACACGGGTTTTGACGCTGGCATACATATCCGTCACATACAATTGTGCTACTTCATCACCGGCACGGCTTCCTATATTCTTCACTGTAGCCTGAACCGTCACATTTCCATTGGGTTTTTCCTGTATCTTCAAATCCGAATATTCAAAAGAGGTATAGCTAAGACCGAATCCGAAACGGTAAAGAGGATAATATTCCATATCTACATATTCGTAACGACGTCCCGATGTTTTGAAATTATAATATAAAGGAAGTTGTCCTACGTGACGTGGGAAAGTCATCGGCAAGCGACCACCGGGATTATAATCACCAAACAGTACATCTGCCATTGCCGGACCGCCTTCCTGTCCCGGTAACCAGTTTACGAGAATAGCTTTACACATTTTTGATGCTTTCAGAATATCATAAGGACGTCCTGCCTGAAGAATCAGAATCACCGGTTTACCTGTCGCACAAACCGCTTCCAGCAATTCCTGTTGTTTACCCGGCAGAATCAGAGTGGCCCAGTCATTATTCTCACCGCATGTCTTGCGAACATCATTGGTGGCTTCGCTGGTAGAACAATCCCCCAATACCATTACTACAACATCGGATTGAGAAGCGGCTTTTACTGCTTTGGGAATATTCGTTTCATCCGGATTTGTAAAGTCACAACCCTGCTCATAAAGAACTTTCGTTTGCTTACCAACAGCCTCTTTAATGCCCGTCAATACGGACTTCAACTGTCCGGGTAGTAATTTCGGAGTGTAATCACCCGGTTGGAGATCGTCTGCTCCGGGCCCCAGTACAGCTATTGTACGCAGGTTCTTGGTCAAAGGCAGAAGGTTCTCTTTATTCTCCAACATTACGATAGATTCACGGGCTGCCTGACGTGCCATCTCTTTATGGCTGTCAGAGTTCCATCCCGGATAAATCTTCTTCCAGTCCAACGGTTTGCAGGGATTCTTTTCAAAGAGTTCATTACGGAACATGGTAGAAAGCATGGTACGACATACGTTGTCCAGATTTTCCATGTTGATGCGTCCGTCTTTGGCGGCCTGAATCACTTCTTTATTGTTATAAGTATCACCGCAATTAGTGGCAATACTGGCAGCCAATGCCTGGTTAGCAGCTTCAATCTTATCTTGTGCCGTATAATGTTTACGGGCAGTCAGATTACCGATAGCACCACAGTCACTGACAATAAATCCGTTGAATCCCCATTCCTGCCGCAAAATCTGTTGCAACAGTTCCGTACTCTTGGCAACCGGAATACCCATATAATCGGAGTAAGCCATCATCAAAGACTGACAGTCATAGTTTCGGATAGCATGACGGAACGGAACCAGGTGAACTTCACGCATTTCACGTTCAGACAAACCGATGTCATGCGAGTCACGCCCACCCAATGGAGCACCATGCCCGCCAAAATGCTTGGGAGTAGTAAATAATCCTCTGGACTGATATCCTTTGATCCATGCACCACCTATTTGTGATACCAATACCGGATCTTCTCCAAAAGTCTCTTCACAACGTCCCCAACGTGCATCCTGCGCAACGTCCAGCACCGGTGACCATGCCTGCTTTGTATTGGCGGCTACCGTTTCGTCTCCGATTACCATCGCCACTTCTTCCGTCAACTTCCGGTTCCAGGTGGCTCCCATTGCTAAAGCCTGCGGGAAAATAGTCGCTCCGCTTCCATACGAGAAACCATGTACGGCTTCCACTTTTGTGATAGGCGGTACATATAAATGAGGAATACCGGGAATCCCCCATCCTTCACGAATCAATTCCATTTTATCTTCAGGTGTCATCACTGCCAGCAGACTTTCCACCCGTTCTTCTACCGGAAGCGATGCATCCATATAACGACGGTCAGTCACTTTCCCTTTACTATCTGTCAGTACTTTCTCTGCTACCAATACTGAAATCTCCTTTAAAGAGAAAGGTTTATCCAGCTTTCCCGGCTTGAAATTCAACTTGACATGAGCGCCATATTTAGGAGTGAATTTCACTTTCATCTGTTTGTCATTGCCTTCTATCCGGTAGTTTACGGGAGTTCCCAGATTCATCGGATCATAAGTGACAAAGATATCCAATACCTCTTTCAGTTCATTTCTATTGACTCCCTGCATCTGAAGATCCAGTTCGCAAACATCACCCGGTTGCTGGATGGTAAACATCAGCCATTGCTCGGTCTTTAGTGCCTGCGAAGGTAATGTCCACATCGTCTTTACATTTTTATCAAAAGCTAAAGCAGCATTTTCCGCATTGGCAGAAGCCGATACCGACAGTATATCACTTTGTTGCTGCGCCATTGCCATTGAACATGACAATAATCCTATTGCCAACATCCATTTCATTTTGTTTTTCATGTTATATTCGTTTTTCTTTAGTCAATCACTCATTTTGTTTGCCTTACCAGCTTGATTGTACCATCAGGATTATAATACAGTTTATCTACACAGATAGAACGAAGCCAGTCGTGCCCGGACAACGCACTGTTATGGTAAAAGGCATACCATTGTCCTTTGAACTTGACAATAGATCCATGATTGGTATAGCTGTCAGTCGGTTCCATATAAATACCTTTCGATTCCCAAGGTCCCAACGGAGAGTCACTGATCGCATAGCGCATCCGGTTGTCCCCCTTCACTCCATCGTTCCAATTTTCATCGTGATTGTCGGAATAAGAGAGATAATACTTTCCATTATATTTGTGAATCCAGGCTGCCTCATGGAAATCTTCCAGTCCTTTCATGAGTTGCATCGGGCCATCCAACTCCATCATATTATCTTTCAACTTACCTCCTTTACAGGTGCCGCCACCGCCATTATAGATATACGCCTGCCCGTCGTCATCTACAAAGACACAAGGGTCAATCATCGGATCCATCCCTTCAACATATCCCTGCACTTTGAATCCTTCCGCCGGTTTATTGCTGGTAGCCACTCCGATCTTCCAACTGTCGTTCCAGTCTGTTTCACTGGGATGAGGAAAATAAAAATAGTAAGTGCCGTTTTTATAAGCACAATCCGGAGCCCACATAAATCCTCCTTCTTTGCGTCCCCATGGCACCTGATCGGAGCTTAATATCTCTCCATGATCCGTCCATGTCACCATATCATCGGTTGAAAACACATGATAACGATCCATCAAATCACAACCTCGCGGAGGTGCTATATCATGGGAAGCATATACGTACAGACGTCCGTCTTCCCAAACATGAGCCGAAGGGTCTGCTGTGTACATATGCCGGATGAAAGGATTCGGAGTTGCCGGATTCAGGCTGGCATTAAAAGCTATCGCCTTTTCTTTGCGCAGAACCTTAGCGGCTTCACCAACCAGTTTCAGATAATGGTCACTTTCTACTCCCTCCTCGATAGGAACGAATGTACTTTTTCCTGTCGGAACTTCCTTTGCACATTTAAAGATAGCCGTCCCCTCATCAATTTCGTCAAACATAGCTACATAAATCATTTCGGCACCCGCCCGGATAGCTCCCATCATCTGTTTCCAAAGAAAAGAGCCTTTATTGCGGGGGATAAATGAATTATGATCTTTACCTTTCATATTCCCCCAGGAGAAACCCGGAAAAACCAACGGTACATAATCAACCTGATTCTTTTTCGCCCACTGGATATCTTCTTCCACCAACTTCTGATATTTCGGATAAGTGGTTTCATTGTAACGTCCCACGAACCAAGGCATCACAATATCGCATTTTCTGATAAGCTCATGCAACCTGGGATCTGATTCCGTATCCCCTTTCAGCTCCCGCCATTGAGTAGGTACTCCAAGCATCACACTAAATCCCTGTGATTTTAAGCCGTCGATAATATGTGCAGCTTCTTTCAATCCATAACGGCGATTATCATTAAATCCCACACCCCATACAGTTACCAGCGGTTTACCATTGTGATACAGATAAGAAGGGTTTTTCGCATGATTTTTTAAAGAATGGCGTTGCGCTATTTCTGCAATGTCTTTGAGCAACAGTTTTTCTTCTCCAGGCTGCATCCCGCTCAAGTCATACATCACACAAATAGCCCGTTCATATTTATTAGCAGCTTTCATTGCCGAGTTCAATACTTTATTAAAATGCTTCAATCCACTTTCATTCCGGATTTCTGCGATAAAACGCTGCATGAACACTCCATCCAGTCCATACTCTTTCATCCATCTGAAATGAACATTGACAGTCGACTCGTCATAAGAAGAAAAGACGGATGCAGGCTTACCATCCGCAAAAGTAAAATCCGTTTTATAGAGCTTCTTATACTCCGATACCTCCGGCCAAAGATCTACGGAACACGATCCCGGACGAAATCCTTCACGACCATTGTAATGATGCCATCCACGGCCGGAACCGTCACCAGGGGTGTTGAACCACCCCTGATAACCAGCCATAACCAATCCTTTGTAAGAATTGTACTGTTTCCTGCCGCCGGACTGTGCCATTATCCCTATTGAAAACAATAAATAGACCAATAACCAATTCAACCTTTTTACCATGTTATTTCTTTGTTTTTCATGTTATACCATTAAGTCCTTAAAACTATTTTCAGCAAAGTAAAGAGGCCCCCCTTAATAAATTCCACAAAAGTGAATTAATAATGACTTAAAATCGAATTAATCGAGGAAAAAAAAGATAAAGTAGTAGAAATAGATACCTAATTAGGAAAATATTATGGAAATAAAGACCTGTAACCTCTTTGTTTTCCTGAATTTATTTTTCTACTTTTGAAGCAAATCTTTATTCTTCTACTTATGCCAGCAAATAGAAATGCCTTAATCCGTTATAAAACAATTGATAACTGTCTGCGTAATCCTTATCGACGCTGGACGTTGGAAGATTTGGTAGATGCTTGCTCGGATGCTCTTTATGAATACGAAGGCATTGATAAAGGCATAAGCAAACGTACGGTACAAATGGATATACAGATGATGCGTAGCGAGAAGCTGGGTTATAACGCTCCGATTGTGGTGTACGAAAATAAATACTATAAATACGAAGATCCGGAATACAGCATTACACAAACCCCGCTGAATGAACAAGACCTGAAAACGATGTCGGAAGCAGTGGAAGTGTTACGGCAATTTAAGGGTTTCTCCTATTTCACAGAAATGAGCGATATTATCAACCGCCTGGAAGACCATGTCGCTTCTGCCCGGATGAAAACCACTCCTGTCATTGACTTTGAAAAGAATGAATCATTGAAAGGACTGGATTATCTGGATACGATCTATCACGCGATTGTAAACGAGCATCCGATACAGCTCAAATATCGTTCGTTCAAGGCACGTTCCGCCAACAGCTTTATTTTTTATCCTTATCTATTAAAAGAATATCGCAACCGGTGGTTCGTTTATGGAGTCAGAGGAAACGGACGGGTTTTGCAAAATTTAGCTTTGGACAGAATACAATCATTGGAAGTTCTGCCACAAGAACATTACATAAAAAATACGTTCTTCGATCCGAATACGTTCTTCGACGACTTGGTAGGTGTCACCAAAAACTCCGGAAGCGTAGCAGAGAAAGTTGGTTTCAAAGTAGCGGCAGCCGAAGCACCTTACATCATAACCAAGCCTATACATCGCAGTCAACAACTGGTGGAAAGGCTACCCGACGGAAGCGTCATACTGGAAATTGAAGTCGTAATCAACCATGAGTTAGAACGGGTATTCTTCGGATATGTCGACGGAATAGAAATTCTTTATCCCAAGACATTGGTAGAATTAATGAGTCGGAAATTGGAAAAGGCTGCCAAGCAATATACAAAGTCAAAATGAAAATAAAGCTTTCGCACATTCGTACCCTTCCTTATAAAACTCTGTCAGCTTTTGCACATCTTTCTCTATACGGTCTACAGCTACAGGTTTCAAAGGACGGATAACGACAATCTTTCCCTCATCCTCCATGCGTTCCACCATTTCCAGCTGTTCATTATAAACAGCACACCGGCAACTTAACGCTTCACGCAACTTCGGATATTTCCGGTATACAAACGAAGGGATACGAATATCTTTCGAATCTTTCCGATATCCCCGGTTACGGGTAAGTATCACGACATTTCTCGTACAGCCATCCGCAATAGCTCTTTGCAGAGGTATGGAATCTACGATTCCCCCATCAAGCATAGGAATCTCATCCACATAAGTGATAGGACACACAAAAGGGAGACTGCTGGATGCACGGACAATATCGATCACCCTGCGCCTGTCTTTTTTCTCTTCGAAATAATTGGCTTCTCCCGTAATGCAATTAGTAGTCACCATCACGAAACGTTCCGGTGAAGCAAAATATGTTTCATAATCATAAGGAAGAATGTGTTCGGGGAACTCATTGAACAATAGATCGAAATCCAAAATATTACGCTTTTTGAGCAAATATTTCAGACCGATATAATTGTACTTCTCCAACAAGTCGATATTGCTGTACTTGGCACGTCCCCGTTGCCGTGATGCATACGACAATCCGTTGCACGCACCGGCAGACACTCCTATCACATAGGGAAACCGGATATCATGATCCATAAAATAATCAAGTACGCCGCAGGTGAATACTCCACGCATTCCCCCGCCTTCCAACACTAAACCGGTAGATCCATCTATCTGTAAGTTCTTCATTTTTTCTCCTATCTTCTAATTTCCATTCTCTTTTATACATGCTCTCTCTGTATTTACTATTCATGCATATTTATAACAAAAACAAACGGAAAAGGTAGTTCATTCAGCAAAAATAGTAAATATTTCAACAAAATCTTGTTTTTTTGCTTCAATCTATGTAACTTTAGGCTAACTTAATTGTTTAAGGAGGAAAAAAATTAAAAAGTCCTGCCCGCAGGCAAGCACCATGAGAATACAGTTTGAGATTAAAGAAAATTTGCCGGAAATTATCGAAGAGATCTTACACTCTGATAAGTGGCAAACTTCCGTGAAGGAAGAACTTAGCGGTCGGACGACCGTTGTGATCCGTGACCAAGCGTATGGTTCAGAAGCTACCATTGAAATTTATGCTACATCTATTGAAATCAAAACTGCCTGGTCTAAGTACTCCTATCGTATATTTGTAGCCAACGATATCGTATGGTGCGAATATAACGGTGCCTATCGTGGTCTGTTGGAACAAGTGCTCCTACCTACTATCACTCCTAAAGAAAACCTGCTCAATTCTGACGTAACTGAAAGTTCGCTTTATGGAAATGAGCATAAGAAATTGAGGGAGTATGCAGAAGATAATTTGAAACTGAAACAATTCCGCCGGGAAAACTTCAATGAGCAGAAGAATGGAACCGCACCATTCGATCATCCCAAGCGGGTGTATGATGAGTTTATCAAAGAAGATTATGTAGTTGCACCCAAAGAAGAAGAGAAGAAATAATCTGTACTTAATGCTTTAGTTTGTGCCATCGTATTGACACAACAGTGCCACCATGTTGACACTATCGTGCCAATGAGGTGGCATGACTGTGCCAACATGGTGGCATTAATACACTACTCCCAAGTTATCCAGGTCAGCCTTTGATATGGCAAATTCATTTCCGGCTTTAATTCGTTCCAGCACTAAATTTCCGATACATTGGGCATCTTGCACCGATTGAAAAGGTCTTTTCCCGGATACAACCGGGATAAAAGGCTGAACGATTATCAAACGCTCTCTCTCATAAATCTTATAACCGTATCCACTACCTTCAATCTGGGTTACTTCCAGCCGATATATGTTTATCGAATGCATATACCCATATATGATTCCCACTAAAAGCAGCAAGACAAAGCAACTAATACCTATTATTTTTTTATTTCTCTTCATATTCATAAGGCTTCAACTCCCAAGTATCATCGTAATAATAAGTAGAAGCTCCTCCCGTAGCTATAATTCCCCGTTTTCCAGTAGAAAAGCATACGGCTTTCGAGCGTGTACTTCCTTCGAAATCTGTCAAATCTTCCCCATCCCAGAGGTCTGTCAGAGGGTCGTAAATCCAATAATTGGAACGATAACTACCACCAGCAGTCTGCCCCGCAGCAATGTATCCTTTACCGTCGATCACGAAAGCACAAGCATAAGAACGGACGATAGAAGTGTAATCGTCGTCATAATCATCATCACTCTTATCGTAAAGTTCACGCAATTCTTTCCAAGTACCCGTTGCCGGATTAAAACACCAGAAATCCGTCACATCCGAACCGTTATTTTCACCGCCGCAGATATAAGCAATGTCATCTATGACGAAAGCCATACCGCCCATTCTCTTCTGTCCGCCAAATCCACTCATGGCTGTCCATTCTCCTTTATCTCCCACCGATGGGTCGAACTTCCAGAAATCCTTTTGATAATTATCATTGTAACCTGTACCCAGATACCCATACTGACCAATGCCGAAAGAAAGCGCATAATACCGTTTACCATAGATATTAGTCCCATCAGTTCCATCCGGAATAGAAGCCATCTCCTTCCAGGAATTCGTGGCAGGATCATACTGCCAGCAATCATTCAGATAATCCTTTTTTGTCGCATCGTAACCGGTAGCAATATATCCTTTGGTACCTACTGCAAAACCTGTAGCTGCATTTCGGGCTGGAGCTGCATCGGGCATTGATGTACACTGTGTCCACGAATTAGCCTCAATGTCATACGCCCAACAATCTTTCAAACGGTCTTTGGTACTCCCCCGGTATCCGGTGCAGAGGTACCCTACGTTACCAATCGTAAAACCAGCTGCGTCCGTACGCGCCACACCATCAAAATCAGAACGGCGATACCACACACCTGCCGTATATTCAGTATCATCCGTACATGCCGCCAATGAAAGCAGCACCACCATCATGCAAAGTAATTTATTCATTTTCGTATTCATAAATATGTCGTTGATTACAACCGCAAATGTAGGCGGCAACGGGCACGCATAAAAAAACTATCGACAAATAAAGACATTCTATCTACCAACAAAATTCAGGTCGACAAATACAGAGATTTAGTCGATAGTTTTTTGGAGGACTGTTTAAAACCTCTTCTTTTGCCGCTACAAAACCAATTTCATTTTTACTACATGAAGTCAATCATACTACTTTTTTCATTCTTTATATCTCTTTCTTTTTTCGCTTGTGTAGACGATTCATCGTCCATAGGAGCGAAATGGGTACAAAGTTCATTCCTCAACGAACAGATGGACACTTGTACGGTATTACTTAGTACAGTATTAAGCGACTCCATAGCCACTTCGGGAGATACGGTTTGCCAGATAGGATATCGTGACGACAACTTATGGGGGAAAATTACCGCCTCTTTTTACGCAGAGTATGAAGTACCTTCCTATTCTTTTGATGAAAACATCCAATATGAGTTCGACTCGATCACCATACGCCTGTATTCTTCGGGCAATTACCTGGGAGATACACTAAAAACCCAACGCATTCATCTGCATGAACTGACAAAGAATATAGAACTGGACGATAGAGGGTACCTATACAACACTACTACTGCCTATTACAGCGAAACTCCACTGGCATCTTTCGACTTTCGTCCTACCCCGGGCTCACCGAGCGAGGAACTGGAAATACGATTGCCGGATGCATGGGGAGAAGAATGGTTCAACTTGATGCTGAATGATGGCCGATGGGTACAATCCCAGGATTTCTTCCATGATTATTTCAAGGGAATTGCTTTTATACCCGATGCAAATGACGCTTGTATCAGCGGATTTCAAGTCAACGACTCCAGTATGTGCATCACGGTCTACTATCACCAGATTACGGAAACACTGAACGAAAAAACACTGGTTTTCAATACAAGCAGCACGCTGACTTACAACAAAATAGAACAAGACCGCTCAAACATCCCGATAGCCAACCTGCAAAGTGGGGACGGCAATGAATACTCTTCCGGAAAAAGCGAGCATCAGGTCTACCTGCAGGGAATGACAGGTATGTATGTCACCATCGACTTCCCACATTTAAATAATCTCTGCGAAAAAGGAGAGCTTGTGACTATCGAGAGCGCAACGTTACAGTTATATCCGGTAAAAGGAACTTATGACGGCATGTACCCATTGCCCAAAAGCCTGGCTCTCTACACCGCCAACAATGAAAATGTGACGCAAAGTGTAATCACCGACCTCACCGGGAGTTCCGTACAAAGCGGAAATCTAGTAGTCGACGAGATGTCTTATGAGGAGACTTATTACTCTTTTGACATCACCTCTTTCCTGCAAACAAACCTGGGAACTACCGGATATGATCGTCAGAAACTACAATTATTTCTTCCGGACAACTTGTTCTATACCACACTTCAAGGCGTTATTTTCGGCGACGGAGAACATACCGCCAATAAAAAGAATACCAAACTTATCATACTTTACAAAACTTATCAACAATGAAAAAGATTTTGTTTTGCCTTCTGGCATTCTATACTCCTGTCTCTATAGTTATTGCACAAAATACAACGAACTCCCCTACTTCCATGTTCGGACTGGGAGAACTTTCTACCGGGGAAGGCGGGCAATATGCCGGACTGGGCGGCACAGGCATTGCATTGCGAGGAAATAATTTCCTTAACAATGCCAATCCGGCTTCACTCACAGAGTTGACCGAACAACGCTTCCAGATCGATGCCGGTATCATGGGAGCATACCAGATTTATTCGCAACGAGGAGCAAGTAACCGTTCCGTCACCGGAAATCTGAATAACCTAAGTATCGGCTGCCGGATTATGCCACGCTGGTATGGAGCAATTTTCATGGCTCCCGTCAGCAGTGTGGGATATGCCATCACGCTGGATGAAGAAGTGGCAGGCACCAATGGAGGTACTATCTCTTCTCTCTTTCAGGGTGAAGGAGGACTTTCCAAGATGGGTATCAGCACGGCTTACCTTTTCGGAAAAAGATTTTCTGTCGGCACCAATCTTTCTTATGTGACGGGGACCATCACACAAACGGAGACGCAAGGTACTGCCACAGAAGAAACCAGCTCCTACAAACATACTTTTTATGCGGATTTCGGTGTACAGTATAAATGGGCTATAGACCGCGAACGTTCTTTCGTTGCCGGTGCCGTATATGGTTACTCGCAGGATTTTAAGCAGGATAATAACTTATACGTTAGTAGCAGTTCGGGAGGAGATGATATTGAAAAAAGCCTGAAACGCTATCGCCAATGTCTTCCTCAATTCTTTGGGCTCGGAGCTTCCTACAACACTCTACGTTGGATGGCAACCATCGACTACAAATATGTGGACTGGAGCCGGATGCAATCTTCCCAATCCAATGTCAGTTTTGAGAATCAACACCGGTTATCAGTCGGTGGAAGATATACATTGGGCAATGTCTATCGTAATCCGGTCAGCATCCTATTGGGAACAGGTATTAATAATTCCTATATCGTCATTCAAAAGAAAAAGGCAACCGAATATTACGTTAGTACCGGACTTAACTTCGGATTGCGCAATAACAACGTCCTTTCTATCGGATTGAAATATAAAGGCCAGATGAAAATTCCTAACGGCATGCAAAAAGAAAACAGCCTTTCCCTGTTCCTGAATATTACTTTCTCCGAGCGAACTTACCGCGCCAAGATACAATAAAATGTCATTAAACGGAAGTCATTAAGATAGCTGTCCATTTGAAAAAAGAGAAAACTTTGTGAAACTCTGTGTTACTCTGTGGTGAAACTTTCCTATATTTGTAGCCAAAACAATTTAATATTAATTTCATAGGAATGAAAAAGACAATCCTTATTGCTGCTTTAGGCCTGTTCAGCCTAAGTGTTATGGCACAAGATGCAAAACCTGAAGAAGGTTTTGTTTTCACGACAGTGAAAGAAAATCCGATAACTTCTATCAAGAACCAAAATCGTTCGAGTACTTGCTGGAGTTTCTCAACTCTCGGATTTGTTGAATCAGAACTACTTCGTTTAGGTAAAGGTGAATACGACCTGTCTGAAATGTTTGTTGTACACAAAACGATGCAGGATCGCGGAGTAAACTATGTACGTTATCACGGTGACAGTTCTTTCTCTCCGGGTGGAAGTTTTTATGATGTAATGTATTGCATCAAGAATTATGGTATCGTTCCGCAAGAAGTGATGCCGGGTATTATGTATGGTGATACGCTGCCGGTACATAATGAGCTGGATGCTGTTGCTTCCGGTTATATCAATGCGATTGCAAAAGGTAAATTAAGCAAACTGACTCCGGTATGGAAAAACGGACTAAGTGCCATTTATGACACTTACCTAGGAGCATGTCCGGAGAAGTTCACCTACAAAGGCAAAGAATATACTCCGAAGACTTTTGCCGAATCACTGGGATTGAACTATAACGACTATGTATCACTGACTTCTTATACACACCATCCGTTCTATTCTCAATTCGCCATCGAAATTCAGGATAACTGGCGTAATGGTCTGTCTTACAACCTGCCTATCGAAGAACTGATGGCTGTTATGGACAATGCTGTAAAGAAAGGCTATACCTTTGCATGGGGTAGCGATGTCAGCGAACAAGGATTCTCACGTGACGGTATCGCCGTAATGCCAGATGCAGCCAAAGAATCTGAACTGTCCGGTTCAGACATGGCCCGTTGGACAGGATTGACTGCCGCCGACAAACGCAGAGAACTATTCACCAAACCTTTCCCTGAAAAGGATATTACCCAGGAAATGCGTCAAGTTGCTTTTGACAACTGGGAAACAACAGACGACCACGGAATGGTAATCTACGGCATCGCTAAAGACCAGAACGGAAAAGAATACTTCATGGTGAAAAACTCTTGGGGTAAATCAGGCAAATATGATGGTATCTGGTATGCTTCCAAAGCATTCGTTGCCTACAAGACAATGAATATCCTGGTGCATAAAGATGCACTTCCTAAAGAAATTGCCAAAAAACTGGGAATTAAATAATTATTTAAGAAAGGCTTAATTTCCCAATGTATTCCGTAAATTTCTCCTTATAATTATCACCGACAGGAATATAAGTATTCTTATCAAAGATAATGCGAAGACGGGAAACTTCGGTAATCTTGCGAAGATTGACAATATAAGAACGGTGGACCCGCATGAAATGCGTGGGAAGCCGTTCTTCCATTTTCTGGAGGCTGGCAAGCGTTATTACAGGCTTGTCCTCTCCTTCCACAAAGATACGCACATACTCACTCATCCCCTCAATATAGCGGATATTCTTCACATCGATGCGAACCACTCTGTAATCGCTCTTCACGAATAATGAATCTCCTTTTATCTGCGAAGCATTTCCTATTTCACCCTGTTGTTCCAACAAACGATATTCAAATTGCCTGCGGGCTTTATCCGCCGCTTTCAATAAATCCTGGAACTCAAACGGTTTCAGCAGATAATCTACGGCATCCAGTTTGAAACCCTCTACCGCATATTCAGAATAAGCAGTAGTGAAAATCACCAACGGACGGTTCACCAAAGAACGTATGAAATCCAATCCGTTCAAATCGGGCATATTAATATCCACAAAGATCAAATCAACCTCCTCTTCGGACAATATCTTCATTGCCTCGAACGCATCCTGGCATGACTTTACCAAAGACAAAAAAGGTACCTGGGATATATAATCCGACAACTGCGTCAATGCTAACGGCTCATCATCTATTGCTATACATTTCATTCTAATAAAGGTATAATAAGTAAGACATCAAATTTATGTTCCTCTTCGGTAATGGAAAGCGTATAATCATTGCCAAATAAAAGCCTCAACCGCTTACGGATATTCTCGAGTCCGATGCCATGATGCTGTTCGTCAGCCGAACCATTATTGCTGTTGGAACAACGGAATGAAAGCCGGTTGCCCTCATCCAACTGCATCAAGACATGAATAAAAGACTCGCTCCGATAACTGACTCCATGCTTAAAAGCATTTTCCACAAAAGAGACAAAAAGCAAAGGAGGAATCTGCACTTCGGGCACTTCGGCCGGAAAATCCATCTGAATAGATACTTTGTTGGTATAGCGCAAACTCATCAGGGCAATGTAATTTTTAAGAAACTGAACCTCACGTGAAAGCAAAATCGTTTTATTACTCGCTTCATAAAGCACATAACGCATCAGTTTAGAGAGTTCCACAATCGTACTTTTCGCTTTCCCCGTATCAATATCCACCAACGCATGAATATTATTGAGCGTATTCATGAAGAAATGAGGATTAATCTGATATTTCAAATACTGCAGTTCCGACTGCAAACGTTGATGTTCCAGTTCCTTCAGCATTTCTTCATCACGGAAAGATTTAAAGAAAAGTTTGATGGCGATATTGAACCCTACCATCAAAAAGGCAATGATGAAATGAATAAGATAGCGGAGCACAAAAGGAGGATAAGGAAAAGGAGTCGGTTTTGGAAATCTTCCGGGACCATTTGGATCTCCCATTCCCCTAGGACGTTGTTCGGGATTGGATTCATGCCAATGCACATCCCCTTCCTCCCTCGCCTTTTCTCTCATCTTAATAATCTGGTCTCTCCGGTTCTCCTTCATACGAAGAGGCAACTCTCCTCGCTTGAAATCTTTGGGGAAATGATTGGCAGAAGGAAACGGAGAAAGCCAACAAATCATTCCTATTACAAAAATCAACGAAACAGTATATTGCCAGTACCTTTTCTTAAAAAGGAAATAGGGAACCAGCCCATAATTGTTTAACAGGAAAAGCACGAAAAAAGGAAGGATACTCAACCATGATTCGCGGATCACCATACGGGTTTCCTCCCGTTCAAGTCCTCCACTCATGGCAAAGTATCCGCCTATCAGCGGAAGAAGAAATATTACGATCCAGATAGCTCCGTAAATACTCTGCTCCAGCACGTGCTGTTTACGCAGTCTTTTCATGCCTCATTGCTTCTGATTATCGAAACAAAGATAAAACCGAACCTGCTTTATCACAAATAGAATCGACCAAAGAACGGATTTCGACGGTAAACTGCTGTTTACCATCCCCATCCACCAGGTCCATGTCCACCGCCTCCACCACCGGGCTGGCCACCGCCGGAAGTGCTGCCGACTTGTGTCACCATCGAACTGGCAGTAAATGTTGCCGCCTGCGTGCCACCGGAATAAGTGGCTCCCGAATATAACCCGAAGAACTCGGAACCACCGGAAACCGTTCCTCCTTTTGAGATAGTATAACTACCGCCCGAGGTCAGATTCGGACTACTGAATAATACCGTCATTTGAGAATAAGCACGGGGAATCTGATAGGTCAGTACGCTGGTTCCGTCGGCCGACTGGATATTCAGTATTTCTCCGTTACTTCCCGAACCGCCATAGATCACAGTGCGTTGCGTACATACACTTGATGTAGGTGTACTTGTTCCTCCTCCAATACCCAGAACAATCCCCCCGGTAATCTTAAAGGTATTCTGATCGCAATCGAATCCGTCTTCGGGAGAAGTAGTACCCGACGATACGATCACTCCCCCCGTAATGGTCAACGTACCATTAGAGTCAATGCCGTCATTTCCGGAACTATAACAATAAATATTGCCACCATTAAGAACAATGCTGTTACTTGCATTCATACAGTCATCGTAACAAAGCGCGGCAACTGTACCCTCATTGACAGTCAACACACTTTTACTCTCGATACCCTCACTACCTTCCCCACCGGTAGCCTTCACAAGCACCGTTCCTCCATTGATTGTCAACGCACCGTCCGCTTTGATTCCTTTTGCCGACGAGTCGAGCTTGCCATATACACACTGCGTACCGGTAGTTATCACTTTCACCGTGCCGTCATTGATGGTAATCGAACCGTCACAGTTGATACCTTTACCGGCTCCACCTGTACTCTGAATAGCGATTTCCCCTCCTGTAATCAGGATATTTCCGTCACATTTAATTCCTGCACACGAACTTAAATCATTATCTTCATAAAGTGCGGTTTGAGAAGTGAATGCAGTCAGCTTTCCTCCGGAGATGGTCAGGTTACCATCACAGGATATTCCTTTGGAGGCTGCTCCCGCCACTTGTGCCTGGATAGCACCGCCACTGATTACCACATCCAGACAGGATTTCAACCCATGCGCTTTATTATCCGTTGTAGAGAGTTTGGCAAAGCCTCCGGTCATCGTAATTCCTCCCTCTTCACACTGAATAGCATCGCCGTCAGAAGATATATTCAGTATTCCGCCGCCGATAATCACAGATTCATTGGTATGGATTCCATCTTTTTTGGCCGAAACTACCGTAATATTACACCCGCTACGGAAACGCACATAATCATCGCTTGTGATGGCATGTTTATAATTTCCGGTAACTGTGAGTGAACCGCCTCCACTGAAAATGAGCTGCCCCTCACTGAACAGACAGGCTTTCATATCCTCTCCATCAGTAGTTGCCGTATAAGAAGACCCATCTGTCAACACATTCGTTGTTTCATCCGCGCATACCACAAACACACGTTTGGAAGACTGGATATTAATGGCAGCACCTACCGGATTGAGTATAGACACCCCCGCCAGTGATAATTTGAATTTCTTTTCGCTGTATACCTTGAACGAGCCGTTCGTAGTAGTCCCGTTCAACACATACTCTACTCCGCTGACCGTAGAATTGACCACAATATGCGCCCCATTGGAAGATACTTCCACTCCGGAAACTCCATTACCTACCGTGGCAGTCGTTCCATTATAGGTAATCGTCACCACGGAGGCAAATTGGGAGTTCTCTATAAAATCATCATCGGAAGTGACCGTTTCCGACATGCTTCCATACGTCGTCCTATCACTTTCATCAAAAGCGATTGTAAATCCCAATAAGTCTTCCGATCCCTCGGGAATCGTCGGGTTGGGCTGACTGCTTCCTCCACCTCCCGAACCTTCGACCAATATTCCTTCCTGATCGCCGAAATCGAATGATTCCGTCGTACAATTCACCAACAACAGCAATAAAAGCGGTATCCAAAACAACACTATTCTTTTCATAATTTCCCGTTTTATATATTAAAACTTAAATGAATATCCTGCACCGATCACATGCCCGTTTGCCTCATCGTCGTCTGCCTTATTCTGATACAGATAATAAAAATCGAGAGCATGTTTCTTACTTAGTTTCCATTCCGTCCCCAATGTCCATCGCAATTTTTCAAAAGCACCGATCTCATTCAACGAATGTGAAAGTTCACATGAAGTATAAGGAGTAAAAGCACATTTACGTATATTATATTCCACCTGAAGACGGGAACGAAGCACATTTTTTCCTTTTCCGCTGATATATTCATCATTCTTCACACTCCCGTCATCACCATCGAATTTGGGAACCGACTGACTGGGACGATAAGTATATTGCCACCGTTCACGAAGGGAAAACGTGAAGCGGCGCCAGTCCACCTTTCCTGTTAATGACAAGTTTACACGATGTTTCGGCTGCCAATATTCGGGGATATAGTTTCCTTTTTTAGTGACTTCCATCGGATGGTAATAATGAATAAACGTATATCCTGCGGACGCTTTCAGCCAACGAAACATCTTATAGGAAACACCTGCCGAACCCGACCAACGTTCCACCGTCTGCAATCCGTCTCTTGTACGGAATTCACCTTCCAGAGAAGCATCGAAACCGGAGAATATCTTTTTCTTCACTTCCGCACTGGTCCACACGCCGAAATCATCTCCCTGTGCATAACTCTTCCCTGCCATACACAACAATAACAGGCAACCAACCAGGTATCTGCCTGTATCCCAGAGTCTCTTCTTACTTTCTCTGCCTGACTTATCTTCCATTTCCTTATTCATTTTCTTTAGGTAAGCGGGTCAACGTATCAATCGTATTTATCTCATCTTTCAGCGGTTCATAGTAGATTCTCAGCATGGCTGTATCCCGTAAAAAATCGATATGTCCCACTTCCACACGAACAATGTCAAGTCCTGTCCGTTCGCGGAGATCGCGCAATAAGTCCAATTCTCTTTCGGGTTTTATCAGTTCTATCCTGTCATATTGAATCAATTTACAGGAGATATGTTTCAGCCAGCGATTGCTTTCGCAAAGCCATATACTGACAATGAAAAGCAAGTTGGTACATACCAGTTCGGCATAACTGATTTCTACGGCAAGAGCATTGATTACCGAAATGGCAATGATAACAAAAAGATAAGTCATCTCACGCACGGGCATTGACTCGGTCCGATAGCGAATGATACCGAAAATGGCAAATAAACCGAGCGCAAAACCTATTTTCAGTTTGACACTTCCCAATAAGAAAATCATCAGGAAAATGCTGATGCTTATCAGCGTAAAGGTGAAATAATAATCACGCCGTTTGCTCTTGGGGTAATAAAACAGATGAATAATGCAGGATACCACCAGTAAATTGAAGCAGAATCGCAACAACAATTCCAGGAAACCTGCGCTATCCATCAATGGTGTTTCTATTAATGTAATATCACTTAGTTCATCAAACATATTATTCAGGTTTTATATTAAATATTCATTAGTTGCTTCTTTGCTATCTTCTGTGCCATTCTCAACTTGGGTTTAAACCGATTATATTTTAAGTTCCCGGCTGTGAGTACGGTTCCCACACAATATTTACTAATTCCCGAAGGCCGCACATGCAGTTCGCGCAGTATTTCACCGATGGGTGAATAAGTTCTCCCGTCGCGCTTCAGTTCTATGATGGCAAGATTTTCCAATCTTGCTTCTGTTCCGGTTATGAGATGATGGAAATGCACACCGGTATCGATGGTCAGCCGTTCTGTCATTGCCTTATTCACCAATGTAATACGATGAAAATGATTTTCCAGTAGAAGTTTCAAGGTAGACAACTCATACCAGGCATAATTGCGAAGAAACTCTTCTCCTCCATCCTGACGCAACGAGTTTACTCCTTGCACCCGGATCCGCTTTTTATCTGTCCTCCCTTTATTATTCTTATTTTTCACTTCCAGGAAAGTCAGACCGGAAGAGACATACGTCCTTACACGGATTTTCTCACGGATCACTCTTCCGTTTTGATGAGCCAGATACATGGCGTAATCGGGAGTGTCGAGATAGGTAGTGTGATAAACTATATTCCGTTCTCCCTGCACCTCCTGCACACGATAACAGTTACTTGCCCGTTGCAATACGTCCATCAGGGCAGAGAGTGAAACGATATACTTTGTGTCGGTACGGTTCATCAAACGGATGGTACTCATCTCTTCCAAAGAAATGGAGGAGAAAGCGGAAAGTGCGGTGGTCACATTACATGTCTCGTTCATATTCATAGGGGATTAGAGTAGCAAATGTTACAATACTGTAACAAATGTATGACAGAGAAGCAGAAAAAGGAAAAAAAATCAATGAACGGGAGATTCTTATCGGTGAATCGACTGTATTACAGCAATAAACAGTTCTGTTCTATTTTTAAGATTCTATTATTCAGCAATGGTCATGAATCGAATCAAATAGAAAATAAAATGCCTAATTTAGTGCAAGAATATGCATATCACACCCCTTATTATGTATAAATAAAGGATAAACAGACCGTTTTTCATTGTATGAAAACGTCCGTTCCTTTAATGAAAGGCATCCTTGGTCGGTGAGGAACGCCTCCTTACTCACCGACCAAGCTACCGTTCATCGGTGAGCAAGGAGGCGTAGATTGAAATAAGAGTCGTTTCCAAGCTATTTCACTTCTAACTTCGTTGATTGCTGATCTGGCAAATAGCTATACATCAGAAAAAGAGAGATTCATTTATTCCGATTCTGACGTAAGATTAGTGCAAAAAGAATGATTTATCAGCAAAGTGCTACCTTTTCACATTCTTCAAACAAACATTTAAGCTCCTTTTGAATTACTGCCCTCACACCGGTTCTAATTAAAGCAGGGAAAATGTATAAAACATCCTGTTTTTATGTATAGCCCAATTTTAAGCAAACAAAGATTTATTTCTCGCGATATTCCAGCGGAGTCATCTTCACCTGTTTACGGAAGTATTTATTGAAAAAGGAATGATTGTTAAAGCCCAAAGAGAATGCTATTTCTTTTACCGGCAACCGGGTGGTTTTCAGTTGTGCTTTCGCGTTCATGATAATAATCTCCGTGATGATTGCCAACGGACTGTATCCGCTTGCTCTTCGGATTGCACTAGAGAAATGCGCTGCAGTAACTCCACACTTTTCTGCATAAAATGCCACTTCATGCTCACTGGTATAATGTGCCATCAGCAGCTGTATAAACTGCCTGTACAACTCCTGCTCTCTTCTCAAAGGTTCGTCAAGCTTCCTGCCATAGCGTTTATACAGTTCTTTCGTTCCCTGTAAAAAAATAGCCAGTATGGAGCGTATTATGTCTTTATTTTCCAATGAATGTGGAAGTGTATAAGCACGAATCAGCAAAAGATATACATTTCGATACAAGCCGGCAATATCGTCTTGCAGAGAAATGACGGGGCTATTTAAGATCATAGGCATAGAGTCCAGCAGGATTTCCACATAATTGCCGGAAAGCATGAAATCGGATGAGAAGCCGGCAAAAGAAATGCGGGTATCAGACGAAACCTCGTGTATCTGAATAAACGAATTAGGAAGGACAATTACAAAATCATTCTTACGAATGACAACCTCCAGCATATTAATGGTAGCTTTCACCATTCCTTCGGTACAGAGCACAAAGACACCGGCTTTTATTTTGCATGGGAAATTACTGTAATAGTTTAAAATATCCCCAGTGATACTATCATCTGCTATAAAATCAATCGGAAGGTCAAATTTGGGAAAGGAGTCGTTTATTATCATCGTCTAGTTCTTTAGTTTATCAAAAATATCCATTCCATCCGAATTCCAAACAAAGAGTTCAAAAATGGTATCTTATATCTTACAAACAGAACATTGTTTTCTTCTTTATTAGGAGTGTTCTTTAGAAAATAACAAAGATAGAACATTGAATCCCAAGAATGGAGCTTGACGGCAGTCACCTATTCACCGTACTTTGCACAGTTTTAAATAATACATTAAAATAAAACCTAAAAGAGAATGAGAACTTTGAAAAAACTTTTTTGTGTAGCTTGTGCAGCTTTCCTCCTTACAGCTTGCGAGGAAACCTATAATGACAAGCTATTTTGGCCGGGAGAGCTCAACCAGGAGTATGGCTCATACATCAAACCAGCCACTTTAGACCTGACCTACAGCGGAGAAAAACTTGTTGGAAAAACTGTCGATTTCAAAACAGACGACAGTGAAAAAGGAACCATCACACTGAACGACATTATTCCGGGAGAAAAAACAACTCCTATCCAAATCGATTTATGCGAACAGGGAGATTCCTATACATTCAGTGGAAAGAATATCACAATGAAAGGGGCAACGGTGACATACAGCGGAACCCTCACTCCGAAAACGATGAAACTGGATTTGAATGTAGCAATGCCACAAAGTAAATGGGGAAAAAGTTACGGTTTATCCGGCTTTACGAAAGGCAAGAAAATGATTGTCGGAACCAGTGGAGGACAATACGTATGGAAAGAATCATCGAGTGAAATATTGACCGGAGCATTCTATGTCCATCTGGACGATGTAGAATTAACCAAATCGGGCAGCACACTGTTCATGAGAATGAAACTGGTTCAGAATGCGCTTTGCTATTTCATCCCGCAACTTCTTCAATCAGTCACCTTGCAACCCGACGGTAACGTGATCGCCAATTACACTACCAGTCCGGTATATATTGGCAGTATCCCTATCAGTAACATAGATCCCGATAAAGATACGGGGACGATTGCCCTATTTGTCATCAAGTTCATGCTTGGTACATTAAAAGAGAGCGACATTACCAGTGTGCTGGCAGATCGCACATGGGCGGCTTCCCCCATCAATCTGATTACCTGGGCAGCAAACAACGGACAGATTAAGATGAATCTCAATCTGCCGGCTATCATCGGTCTGGCTACCCAGGACGGTGAGACTCCCATAGATCCGGGACTGATTTCAGGCATTACGGAAGCCCTTGCCAAGTCGAACCCTATTCAATTGAAAAAGTTGGTTGGAACTTTAAATGCCATACTCGACAATCAGTTCCTCGGCATCATTGCTAATATGGACGATGCTAGTTTCCGGCAAGTATTCTACTTGCTGACCGAGGGCATTGTCTTTAACATAATGGAAGAAGAGAACGGGCATACCAATCTTTATCTGGCCAAAGAATCGACCACGGCTTTCATTCAGTTATTACCCGGATTGCAGCCGATAGTGGAAGGATTGCTTCCGGAAAGCATGGCGAGCAATGCGACCTTCAAGAATCTACTCGGATACCTCATGGCAAATGACGAGAATGGATTGCCTTACCTATGGAATTCTGCCAATACGATTGATTTGGGACTAGGCCTTTTACCCCCGAAATAAACATCAACCACGAATATGAAAGAAATAAAGAATATGAAGAAATTATCTATACTATTTATAAGCAGCCTCATCGGAACGGCAGGTTTGATGACTTCATGTAGTGAAGACTATCCAGGACCGGACCCGGTGGACGTAACAGCGAATTACTCGAATAAATACTTGAGCAAATCCAACCTGACATTAACTTATGATGGGGATGAAATGACTGGCAAAGCAGTCGACTTCAGTACAGTGAAAGGAGAAACGGCTAATGTTACTTTTTATAATGTATTTCCCGGAGAAGAAACACTCAAACTGACTGATATACCTATTTCCGGAGATGCTAACGGTTACTCTTTTTCCGGCAACGGCACGGGAAATTTAACCGGCAGTACCTTTAATTATAGCGGACGTGTAGAAAACGGCCAGTTGACAGTGAACCTGACCAATATAAAGATGGTGAACAGCGCACAAATGGCCAACACTTATGCACTTAGCGACATCATATACGGCAGAGGAAAGGATATGATCCGCAATTCGGATACCGGCCTGTACGAATGGGGGGAATCCGATGGTAAAATGATTGCCGCACCTCTTTATGTAGACATGGATATTGAACTAAGCAGTGATGGCAGTTTCCTTTATGCGGTCATGACAGGGCTGGTGAAAGGAATGGGTGGTTATCTTCTGGCACAGCTTCTCGATAACGTCACCTTACAACCTAACGGATACATCACAGCCAATTATACAACGGATGAAATGATGCTGGGAGAGCAGAAGTTCAGTGAAATAAACATGGAAGATCCCGAATCTATGAATAAAGTCGCTACATTCGTTATGTATAAGTTATTCTTGCCTTATCCGATGGGAGGTTTCCAGCAACAGGATATTATCAATGCCACGGAGGGGGTAAACCGGATTTATGCTCCATCTCCCAAAGGACTGGCCTACTGGTATATGAAGAACGATCATTTCTATCTGAAACTGGATCTTCCGGCAATTATCACTCAAGTCATGAAATCGCAGGGGAAAAGTATCGATCAGAATCTGATGGCTTTATTGACAGACGCTATCCTGAATTCAGATCCGGTTCAACTCAAGAATATATTAAGTACTATCAGCGGTCAACTGGATAATTCCATATTATCCATGCTGGCAGGTCTGGATAACGCCACTTTCCAACTGCTGTTCGGCTGGATAAAAGAGGGAATCCCCATGCAAATGGAGAAGAAAGACGGACACACTTATCTGTACGTAACCAAAGATGCATTGACTCCGTTCATTCCTTTCCTCCCCAGTCTGGAGCCTTTGATGGCAGGTATTCCCAATTTTGGTCCGATGCTGTTCGACAGTTATATCATGCCGCTTTATAAGGGTTGGGCTACCATCACCAAACTGCATATAGGTATAGACCTTACAGTCAACAACTAATAAGAAGCACCTTTCTATAAACAAGAAAATACAAGAACAATGAAGAAAATATATATTCTAACTTTGCTACTATGCTTCATCAGCCTTGGGAACAGTTTTGCTCAAACGCTGAAAGGACATATATATGACGCTAAAACCAATGAGCCATTAGTGGGAGCAGCCGTTACGTACAAATTACAAGGTAATCAGGGAGTCGTGTCGGACATCAACGGGGCTTATGAAATCAAACTGCCTGAGGGTGGAGTCGATCTGGTCTTCAGTTATGTGGGCTACGAAGATGTGCTGATGCCTATTGTGATCGACAGACGTGAAGTAGTAACCAAAGACGTTTACATGAGAGAAAGCACCAAACTACTGGAAGAAGTAGTGGTCAGTGCCGGACGTTTTGAACAGAAACTCAGTAACGTTACCGTTTCTATGGATGTAGTGAAAGCCGGTGATATTGCCCGTCAGGCACCAACGGACATTTCTTCCACACTCCGTACATTGCCCGGCGTAGACATTGTAGACAAACAACCGTCTATACGTGGCGGCAGCGGATGGACTTACGGAGTGGGTGCACGCAGCCAGATTCTGGTGGATGGAATGAGTACGCTAAATCCCAAAACAGGAGAAATCAACTGGAACACCGTGCCTTTGGAGAATATCGAGCAGATTGAAGTTATCAAAGGAGCTTCCTCCGTACTGTACGGTTCGTCGGCTCTGAACGGTATTATCAATATCCGTACCGCACGTCCGGGATTGACTCCGAAAACACGTTTCAGCGCATACGTAGGTATCTATGGTGATGCGGAAAATGACGAATACCAATGGAGTGACAAGAGTTTCTGGAAAGAGGATAAATATTCGGTCAAACCTATTTTACGCGGAAGTCTTCTTAGTGGTGTCCGAAACCCAATTTACGAAGGATTCGATCTCTCCCACTCCCGTCGTATAGGTAATTTTGATGTCAGCGGGAGCATGAATCTTTTCACCGATGAAGGATACCGTCAGCAGGGATACAACAAGCGTTTCCGTATGGGAGGCAACCTTACCTATCATCAACCGGACATGGGAATGAAACTGTTGAACTATGGTTTCAATATTGATTTCCTTTCCAATCAATATGGAGACTTCTTTATCTGGCGTTCGCCGACAGAAGTTTACAAGCCCTCTCCTTTTACCAATATGGGACGGGAGGACAACAACTTCCATATCGATCCGTTTATCAACTACGTAAATCCGGAAAATGGTACGTCACATAAGATTAAAGGCCGTTTCTATTATAGTGCCGACAATATCGTGCGCCCCAGCCAGGGAACATCTATCGGTGATATTCTGGGAAATATGGGAACAGATGCCCAGACTATTCAGAATATTGCAGGCGGTGATTACAGTTCGCTCTATCCGGCCTTGGTCGGTATCGGTTCGGGACTTATCAACGGCAATCTGGAAGATGCCATGAATGGAGTATTTACCTCATTGGGCAATATTTTCCCGAATGCAACAACTGCCGATTATTGCGATCTGATCTCCTGGGTGATGGACAACGGGGTACCCGGTGATTTAGGCGGACTTGCGAACGGACAGTTACCGAGTGATCTGATCCCCTGGGTATCCGATGTGCTCAACCCAACACGAAACACTCCGAAAACGCAGACTGACAAAAGTACGAACTACTATCTCGACTATCAATTCAACAAGAAATGGGACAGTGGTGCGCAAATCACTACGGGAGCCACTTATGAGCATGTACGTTATGATTCCGCCATCATGGACGAGGTCTATAAAAGCGATAACATAGCCGCTTTCTTCCAGTATGACCAGCGTTTCTGGGATCGCTTGAGTGTATCTGCCGGTGTGCGTGCCGAATATTATCGGGTGAACAATCATCATCGTGAAGCGGAAACAAAGATCTTCGGAACCAAGGTTCCGTTCCGTCCGGTGTTCCGTGCAGGATTAAATTATCAATTGGCCGATTACAGTTTTATCCGTGCCAGCTTCGGTCAAGGTTACCGTAATCCGTCCATCAATGAAAAATACCTGCGCAAGGATATCGGTGGAGTTGGTGTTTATCCGAATCTGGACATTAAGCCAGAAAAAGGATTTAATGCGGAATTGGGGATTAAGCAAGGATACAAAATTGGTAATTTCCAGGGATTTGTAGATGTTGCCGGATTCTATACACAGTATAAAGATATGGTTGAATTCCAGTTCGGCCTCTTCAATAATGCCGATTATACGATGATTAACAGTATCGGCGATGCTGTCCGAATGTTAACTGACGGTCAAGGTTTCGGTATTGGAGCACAGTTCCATAACGTATCGAAAGCCCAGATCTACGGAGTGGAAATCTCGACAAACGGTGTTTATAACTTTAATAAGAACACGAAGTTGTTCTATAATTTAGGATATGTATATACTGAACCACGCGATGCTGATTATCAGGAGCGCAATGCGGTAGAAGGACTTTATACCGATCCTCTTCAGATGAAAGAGAAATCGAACACAGGTAAGTATCTCAAATATCGTCCGAAGCATAGTTTCAAAGCCACGGTAGATTTCCAGTGGAAACGTATCAATCTGGGTGCTAACGTTGCCTGGAAAAGTAAAATCCTCGCTGTGGACTACCTGATGATGGATGAACGTCCGAAAACACAACTTGACCTGATGGATTATGTTCGTGGCGTTGCTTTCGGCTATTCCAAAGGAGAAAGTCTGGCGAGCTACTGGAAAAAGCACAATACGGACTATGCCACCGTTGACATGCGTCTTGGAGTAAAAGCCACGAAAGAGGTTGCTTTCCAGTTTATGGTAAACAACTTGCTGAATAAGGAATATAGCTATCGCCCGATGGCAGTTGCCGCTCCACGTACTTTTGTTGTAAAGATGGATATTACATTCTAAACTTTCCGCAAGAGTCGGAAATAGAGAAGAAAAAAACGAACGGTTTCTCACCTGTGAAAAACAGGTGGGAAACCGTTTGCTTTTTTAGAGCTCTCTTCATTCTCTTTTTACAGCCATTCTTAAAAGAAGAACAATCAATATTAAAAATAGAACACATTTATTTTCTCATTTTAAGCACTTTCGCCATACACAATTAAAAATAGAACATTAAAATAAAAAAACAGACCTTGACAATAAAGAATTGTTAGTCGAACTTTGCAAAGTTTTATTAAATACGCAATAAAAACAAAAAGCAAAATGAGAAACTTACGAAAACTATTTTATGTAGCTTGCGCGGTATTTTTCTTTACATCATGCGAAGAGACTTACAATGACAAGCTATTTTGGCCGGGAGAAATTAGTCAGGAATATGGCTCGTATATTAAACCATATACGCTAGACCTAACCTACAGTGGAGAAAAACTCGTTGGAAAAACTGTCAGTTTCAAGACAGGAGATAGTGAAACGGGAACACTGACACTGAATGATGTGATTCCCGGAGAAAAAGAAACTCCTATCAGTCGTATCCAACTGTATGAGAATGAAGAGAAAGGGTATTACACTTTCAGCGGAACAAATATCACGATGGGAGGAGCTACGGTGAAATACAGCGGTAGCATTACTCCGAAAACGATGAAGCTGGATTTGAATGTGGTAATGGCTGATCCCCAAAAGCTGGTTAACAAATACGACTTCGCTCTTTATGAAATGGTTCAGGATCTTACGAATGAATTTCATCCTGTACAGTACAAAGGTGCCTGTTATTTCGATATGAAACCTAAAGAAGGGATAGGAACTGACGAAGCTTCATTAATGTATCTCTTAGGTAACCTTGCCCCGGGTATTCTTCAGACGCTCATACCTCAATTAATAAAAGATATCAAACTGGAAAAGGATGGTACTATTACAGCATATTACTCTTCAGATCCAATAAATGAAGAGTTACTGTTCTTACCTTTGAATGGCGATGAAGCAGAAGTTGTTCAAAAACAAATTCAAACCGTTATAGAAAACCGTACTTATGAGAAATCTCCTAATGGACTAGCTTATTGGGGACAAGCCAATAACAAGTTTATATTAAAACTAAATATTCCCGCAATCATTACAGAAATCACTAAGAACAGCCAGCAACAGATAGATGGTGAGCTTATCAACGGGATTACTGAAGCCATTTTCAAAACGGACCCCATTCGCCTCAAAAGTCTGCTTTCCACTCTTAATGCAATTGTGAATAATGATATATTAGGTTACTTGGTAATGGTGGACGATGCCTCTTTTACCGCTTTATTCAATTGCATCAAAAATGGTATTCCCATGAATATAACCCATACCAAAGATGGACATACCTATCTATACCTGGACTATCAGACATTAACTCCTGTCATCAACATACTATCCGGAATTAAAGTCGATTTAGGAGGACTTTCATTGGATTTGGCTATGATTGCTGAACAATGGAAACTCATGCAATTATTCAATTTAGGATTGGACTTAGTTCCATCGACCAAATAATTACCAATCACTATAAAAGAGAATGATAATGAAAAAGATTTCACTTATAATATCGCTTATATTCACGAGTGTAACAGGAATACTGACTTCTTGTAGTGAAGATTATCCAGGCCCCGATCCTGTAGACGTAACGGCCAATTATTCCAATAAATTTTCGAATCCGAATCCTACCTTGACTTTGGTATACAACGGCGAAAATATGACTGGGAAATCGGTGGATTTCAGCACAGTAAAGGGTGAGACAGCTAATCTTACTTTTTATGATATTCTTCCGGGAGAAAAGGCATTAAAGCTGACTCATATACCTCTCACAGGAGATACAGAGGGATACTCTTTTCAAGGCAAAGGCATCGGTACTACCACCCAAAGCACCTTTAATTATGAAGGACGCGTAGTGAAAGGCAGACTTATATTAAATCTGGCTGACGTAACGATGGCAAATGCTAATTTATGGGCTAAGAACTATCGTTTCGCAGATGTAGAGCATGGAACAGGAAAGGTTATTGCAGATGAGGGAAATGGATATCAATGGGAGGAAAAAGATGACAAGATGACTTCATGTGCCATTTACTTCAGATTTCCGGAAACAGAAGAAGCCACAGAAACCAGCTACAACGGTCAAAACATGGGAAGTGTTCTGCAGGGATTATTAGGATACTTGTTGCCTTGCATCCTGAAAGATATAACATTGGAACCGGATGGAAATATCATTGCCAATTATTCGGGAGATGCTTTTAACGAGGAAAACAAGGATTTATTTATCGGTAATGTTCTGACTGCCTTTTTAAATATGGATATAGAGGATCAGGATATGATTACGGATGCCATTAAAGATTATCAATATACGACTTCTCCCAAAGGATTGGCATACTGGTTTCAAAGGGATGGCAAGATTGTTATAAAGCTCGATCTGCCGGCAATCATTTCACAGGTTGCTTCCGGCAGTGGAAAAGTGATCGACAAAAACATCATAAGCTCCATCTCGGATGCCATCTTCAGCATGGATGCCTTAAAACTTAAGAGTCTTCTGAAAACAGTAAACGGTCAATTGCAAAATGAGATTCTAGGTTTTATCGTTAGCATGAACGATCAATCTTTTGCAACGTTCTTTGATTGGTTATCAAACGGAATACCTATGCACATCAAGATACAAAATGGTCACTCATACATTTACCTTGATAAAGAAGGAATAGCTCCGATATTAAAGCTTCTTGGAGATTTTCATCCCATAGTATTAAAAATGCTGCCAAGTTTATTACCACCGGAAATGGCCGGACTTGCCGGATTTCTCGAACCGCTAATAGATATGCTATTTATCACTTGGCCGGAATGTGCATTGCTAGTTCAAAGTTTTGACTTGGGACTCGATCTCGTACCTCAAAATTAATATACTATTAAAGAATAAGAACAATGAAGAAATTATATACTCTGATAATCCTTTTATCCCTAACCGGTTTCGGAAGCAGCTTTGCCCAAACCTTGAAAGGACATATATACGACGCCAGAACCAATGAGCCATTGGTAGGCGCAGCCGTCACATACAAACTCCATGGCAATCAGGGAGCAGTGTCCAACATCAATGGAGAATATGAAATCAAACTGCCCGAGGGAGGAGTCGATCTTGTATTCAGTTATGTAGGCTATGAAGATGTATTGATGCCAATTGTTATCAATAAGCGTGAAGTCATCACGAAAGACGTTTATATGAAAGAAAGCACAAAGCTACTGGAAGAAGTGGTGGTTAGTGCCGGACGCTTTGAACAGAAGTTGAGTGACGTTACTGTTTCCATGGATGTGGTGAAAGCCGGAGATATTGCCCGTCAGGCACCGACAGATATTTCTTCCACACTCCGTACATTGCCCGGTGTAGACATTGTAGACAAACAGCCCTCTATGCGCGGTGGCAGCGGATGGACTTACGGTGTAGGTGCACGCAGCCAGATTCTGATAGACGGCATGAGTACCCTGAATCCAAAAACCGGTGAAATCAATTGGAACACCATACCTTTAGAAAATGTAGAACAGGTGGAAGTTATTAAAGGAGCTTCCTCCGTGTTGTACGGGTCATCAGCCTTGAACGGCATTATCAACATCCGTACTGCACGTCCGGGACTGACTCCGAAAACACGTTTCAGTGCTTATGTGGGAGTATATGGTGATGCGGAAAACGACGAATACCAATGGAGCGACAAGAGTTTCTGGAAAGATGATAAATATTCTGTTAAACCGATCTTGCGCGGAAGTCTTCTTAGCGGTATACGGAATCCTATTTACGAAGGATTCGACCTCTCCCACTCCCGTCGTATCGGCAATTTCGATGTCAGTGGAGGAATCAATCTTTTCACTGACGAAGGATACCGCCAACAGGGATACAACAAACGTTTCCGTATGGGAGGGAGCCTCACTTATCATCAGCCCGATATGGGAATGAAACTGTTGAACTATGGTTTCAATGTCGATTTCCTTTCCAATCAATATGGTGACTTCTTTATCTGGCGTTCACCAACGGAAGTGTACAAACCGTCTCCTTTCACCAACATGGGACGTGAAGAGAATAATTTCCATATCGATCCGTTCATCAACTATGTGAATCCGGAAAACGGTACGTCACATAAGATTAAAGGACGTTTCTATTACAGTGCCGATAATATCGTACGCCCTACCCAAGGTACTTCCATCACTGATATTCTGGGAAATATGGGAACTGATGCCAAAACGATACAGAATATAGCCGGTGGCAATTACAGTTCACTTTATCCTGCATTGGTAGGTATAGGTTCCGGACTTGTCAACGGCAATCTGGAAGATGCCATGAACGGAGTGTTCACCTCATTAGGCAATATTTTCCCAAATGCGACGACTGCCGATTATTGCGATCTGATCTCCTGGGTAATGGACAACGGAGTGCCGAGTGACTTAGGGGGACTTGCGAACGGACAGTTACCGAGTGATCTGATTCCGTGGTTATCAAATGTTATCAATCCGTCACGAAACACTCCAAAAACACAGACTGATAAGAACTTCGATTACTACCTCGACTACCAGTTCAATAAGAAATGGGAAGGCGGTGCACAAATCACTACCGGAGTAACCCTGGAACATATCCGCTATGACTCCGCTGTAATGGATGAGGTATACAAAAGTGATAATGTAGCTGCTTTCTTCCAATACGATCAGCGCTTCTGGGATCGTTTGAGTGTATCTGCCGGTGTACGTGCCGAATATTATCGGGTGAATAATCATCACCGTGAAGCCGAAACTAAAATCTTCGGAACCAAAGTTCCGTTCCGTCCGGTTTTCCGTGCAGGGTTAAATTATCAGTTGGCTGATTACAGTTTTATCCGTGCCAGCTTCGGACAGGGTTACCGTAATCCGTCTATCAATGAAAAATACCTGCGCAAGGATATTGGTGGAGTTGGCGTTTATCCTAATCTGGACATCAAACCGGAGAAAGGATTTAATGCGGAATTAGGAATTAAGCAAGGATATAAAGTTGGTAATTTCCAGGGTTTTGTGGATGTTGCAGGATTCTATACACAATATAAAGACATGGTTGAATTCCAGTTCGGGCTGTTCAACAATGCCAATTACACGATGATTAATAGCATAGGCGATGCATTCCAGATGCTGACAGATGGCAAAGGGTTCGGTATCGGAGCCCAGTTCCACAATGTATCGAAAGCCCAGATTTACGGAGTAGAAATCTCAACGAACGGCGTGTATAATTTCAATAAGAACACGAAGTTGTTCTATAACTTGGGATATGTATACACGGAGCCACGCGATGCAGACTATCAGGAACGTAATGCAGTAGAGGGGCTTTATACCGATCCTCTTCAGATGAAAGAGAAATCGAACACAGGTAAGTACCTTAAATATCGCCCGAAGCACAGTTTTAAAGCTACGGTAGATTTCCAGTGGAAACGTATCAATGTCGGTGCCAATGTAGCATGGAAGAGCAAAATTCTGGCAGTTGACTATCTGATGTTGGACGAACGCGAGAAACAGCAGAAAGACCTGATGGATTATGTACGTGGCATCCTTTTCGGTTATTCAAAAGGAGAGACACTGGCTACTTACTGGAAAAAACATAATACGGACTATGCCACTGTTGACGTGCGCTTCGGAGTAAAAGCCACAAAAGAAGTAGCTTTCCAGTTTATGGTGAACAACCTGTTGAATAAAGAATACAGCTACCGCCCAATGGCAGTTGCCGCTCCACGTACTTTCGTACTGAAAATGGACGTCACTTTCTAACTAACTTTCAAGATTCACAATTACTTAAGAAACGGCTGCTCAATGCAGCCGTTTTCTTTTTTCTCCTCATCTGTCATCATTTATCTATATATTGCGTATCTTTACCCCCCGAAAACGAGAAGAAATAACCGATAAAATGAAAAAACAAATCCTACTTATTGCCATCCTGTTTTGTACGGCCTTTGCACAGGCACAAGAAGTTTTTGTAACTGCTGATTTTGTAAGCAGTTATATCTGGCGCGGTATGGATAGCGGCAATGCAAGTGTACAGCCTTCACTCGGCCTCAACTGGAAAGGACTGACCGTTTACGCATGGGGTTCTACCGAATTTCGCGAAAAGAACAATGAAATAGATTTATCACTAGAGTACGAATACAAAAACCTGACTCTTTACGCCAATAACTATTTTACCCAGACAGAAGAGGAACCTTTTAAATACTTCAATTACAGTTCGCACTCTACCGGGCACACTTTCGAGGTAGGAGCCGGCTATATGCTTAGCGAAAAGTTCCCATTGTCAGTAAGCTGGTACACGACCTTTGCCGGAAACGATTACCGGGAAAACGGGAAACGTGCCTGGTCCAGTTACTGCGAGTTGAGTTACCCGTTCAGCGTGAAGGATGTAAATATGAATATCGAAGCTGGTTTCACTCCTTGGGAAAGTATGTACTCCGACAAATTCAATGTAGTCAATATCGGATTATCTGCAACAAAAGATATTAAAATAACGTCCAATTTCTCTTTACCCATCTTCGGAAAGCTAATAGCCAACCCTTATGAAGAGCAACTTTATTTTGTAGTTGGAATTACATTGTAGATGATTCTTACATTCAATTATTAACTAATAAACACCCCCATGAAAAAACACTTTCTTATCTTCACAACAGGTCTTTTTCTACTAAGTGCCTGTAATTCGGTAAAAGCACCGGAAGCTATCTTACCCATTCCCGAAGCCAAACAGGTGGAATGGCAAAAAATGGAAACGTATGCGTTTGTACACTTCGGACTTAACACATTCAACGACCGTGAATGGGGATATGGAGACTCCGATCCTAAAACATTCAACCCTACCCGTCTGGACTGTGAGCAATGGGTACAGACATTTGTCAAATCCGGCATGAAAGGAGTGATCCTGACAGCGAAACATCACGATGGATTCTGTCTGTGGCCTACGCAACTGACAGAGTACTGTATCCGCAACACTCCGTACAAAGACGGAAAAGGAGACATTGTCCGCGAACTGTCGGATGCCTGCAAAAAGTATGGCATTAAATTCGCAGTCTATCTCTCGCCCTGGGACAGGCATCAGGCCAATTATGGTTCTCCCGAATATGTAGAATACTTCTATAAACAACTCAACGAACTGCTGACCAACTACGGTGACGTATTTGAAATCTGGTTTGATGGTGCCAACGGTGGAGACGGCTGGTATGGCGGAGCAAAAGACAGCCGTACAATCGACCGCAAGACTTATTATAACTATCCACGAGCTTACAAGATGATTGATGAGTTACAGCCACAAGCTGTTATCTTCTCGGATGGAGGTCCGGGCTGTCGTTGGGTAGGCAACGAACACGGATTTGCCGGAGCTACTAACTGGTCTTTTCTTCGTGCAGGAGAAGTTTATCCGGGCTATCCCAAGTATCGTGAACTGCAATATGGTCATGCCGATGGTAACCAATGGGTAGCTGCCGAGTGTGATGTTTCCATCCGTCCGGGATGGTTTTATCATCCGGAAGAAGACGACCGTGTGAAAACAGTAGACGAACTGACTGATTTATATTACCGCAGCGTAGGACATAACGCAACGCTATTATTAAACTTCCCGGTAGACCGTGACGGATTGATTCACCCTACTGACTCTGCCAATGCCGTAAACTTCCACCAGAATGTACAAAAACAACTGGCACACAATCTGCTGGCGGGACTCTCTCCCAAAGCATCGGACGAACGTGGAAGAACATTCTCCGCCAAAGCTGTGACCGACGGTGATTATGATACTTATTGGGCTACCAATGATGATGTCACTTCAGCCACTATCGAATTCGATTTACCTCAGGCAGAGAAGATCAACCGTATGATGTTGCAGGAATATATTCCTCTCGGACAACGTGTCAAATCATTCGTTGTAGAATATAACCAGGCAGGCGAATGGCTCCCAGTAAAGCTCAATGAGGAGACTACCACTATCGGATATAAACGGCTCCTTCGTTTCGAAACAATCACTACGGATAAGATTCGTGTCCGCTTCACGGATTCACGAGCTTGTCTCTGTATTAATAACATTGAAGCATATTATGCAGGAGAGACTTCGGATACATACACAGCGAAAGCTGCAGAACTGAAAAGTTACCCGTTCACTCTTGTTGGAGTAGATGTAGAGGAAGCACAGAAAGGCATGGATAAAAACGACCAGACCACCTGTTTCATCAATGGAAATACACTATTGATTGACTTGGGAGAAGAACGAACGATTACCTCATTCCACTATCTCCCCGACCAAAGTGAATATAATAAAGGGTTGATCGCAGCCTACGAAATATCTGTAGGTACGGACAGTAATGCGGTCAACCAGGTAGTAGCCAAAGATGAATTTTCCAATATAAAGAGCAATCCGATTTTGCAATCGGTTTACTTTACTCCGGTCAAGGCTCGCTACATTCAGTTGAAAGCAACACGGATGATACATGACGGTGAACCGATGGGGTTAGCTGAAATTGGGATACAATAATAGATGATATGGTACAAAAAACAGGAATTATTGTGCAGAAGAAAAACTATACTCTCCGTACCTGGCAAACCGAAGATGTAGCATCATTAGCCCAATATCTCAATAACAAGAATATTTGGGATAACTGTCGTGACGGTCTCCCCTATCCTTATAGTCAGGAAGATGCTAACGTTTTTCTCTCTATGGTACAAGCGAAAGAAAACATTCAAGATTTCTGCATTGAGGTAAACGGAGAAGCAGTCGGAAGTATCGGTTTTGTACCCGCTACGGATGTAGAACGTTTTAGTACAGAAGTAGGCTACTGGATTGGAGAACCTTTCTGGAACCAGGGAATCGTTACTGACGCCCTGAAAGAAGCCATCAACTATTATTTCGAACACACTGATAAGGTACGTGTATTCGCAGTCGTATTTGAGCATAACTCCCCATCCATGCGGGTATTAGAGAAAGTGGGATTCACGAAAGTAGGAATTATGCAAAAGGCTATTTTCAAGAATGATAATTTCACGAATGCACATTATTACGAACTTATCAAATAATCCGGAATTCATCAACAGTCTGCCGGACAATCCGGCAGACTGCCCATAAACGCTTTGTCAACCCTGAATTAAATCTATAAAAACCCTCCTCTTTTGCTCAAAAATCTTAAACCTGTGCATTTTTTACTCGGATTTCTTGTCAGAACCAAGCGTTTGAGTAAATTTGCACGCTGATAGTTAACCGGATAGTTTGGATAGCAAGATATTACTACTTGACTACTGGCTGCTAACTTGTAGAAATACTAATACTAAAATTTATAGCATGAGTTTGAAAATTGTTGTATTGGCAAAACAAGTTCCTGACACACGTAATGTTGGGAAAGATGCCATGAAAGCCGACGGGACGATTAACCGCGCGGCACTTCCCGCTATCTTCAACCCCGAAGACCTGAATGCTCTCGAGCAAGCTCTTCGACTGAAAGATGCTCATCCAGGCTCTACCGTAACCATCCTGACCATGGGACCGGGACGGGCAGCCGACATTATTCGTGAAGGACTTTTCCGTGGCGCAGATAACGGTTACTTGCTGACCGACCGTGCTTTCGCTGGTGCAGATACACTGGCTACGTCTTACGCACTGGCTACTGCCATCCGCAAAATCGGTGATTGCGACATTATCATTGGTGGTCGTCAGGCTATCGACGGTGACACGGCACAAGTAGGTCCGCAGGTAGCAGAGAAGCTAGGATTGACGCAAATCACATACGCAGAAGAAATTCTGGAAGTGGGCGATGGTAAAATCAAGGTGAAACGTCATATCGACGGTGGTGTAGAAACTGTAGAGGGTCCGCTGCCTATCGTGATTACCGTAAACGGTTCTGCCGCTCCTTGCCGTCCGCGCAATGCGAAACTGGTTCAGAAATACAAACACGCCAAAACAGTTACCGAAAAACAACAAGGTAACCTTGATTATACCGATTTGTATGACAAGCGTGATTATTTGAATCTGGTAGAATGGAGTGTAGCCGACGTAAACGGTGACCTTGCACAATGCGGTCTGTCCGGTTCGCCGACAAAAGTGAAAGCCATCCAGAACATCGTGTTCCAGGCTAAAGAGAGCAAAACCATCAGCGGCAGCGACCGTGACGTGGAAGACCTGATTGTTGAACTATTAGCTAACCACACCATCGGATAATCATGAATAACTTATTTGTATATTGCGAAATAGAAGAAGGTAACGTTGCAGACGTTAGCCTCGAACTTCTGACCAAAGGTCGTTCGTTAGCCAACCAGTTGAACTGTCAGCTCGAAGCTGTAGTTGCCGGAAGCGGCCTCAAAGACATTGAAAAACAAATCCTTCCTTACGGAGTAGATAAACTTCACGTTTTCGACGGTGAAGGACTTTACCCTTATACATCACTTCCTCACACAGCTATCCTGGTGAACCTCTTCAAAGAAGAGCAACCGCAAATCTGTTTGATGGGTGCTACCGTTATCGGTCGTGACCTCGGTCCGCGCGTTTCTTCTGCTCTGACCAGCGGATTGACTGCCGACTGTACTTCACTTGAAATCGGTGACCACGAAGACAAAAAAGAAGGTAAGACTTATAAGAACCTGTTATATCAAATCCGTCCGGCATTCGGTGGTAACATCGTTGCTACGATTGTGAACCCGGAACACCGCCCGCAGATGGCAACCGTTCGCGAAGGTGTGATGAAGAAAGAAATCCTCTCTCCGACTTATCAGGGAGAAGTAATCCGTCACGACGTGAAAAAGTATGTAGCCGACACGGACTATGTAGTGAAAGTCATCGAACGCCATGTAGAAAAGGCAAAGAACAACCTGAAAGGTTCTCCGATCATCATAGCCGGTGGTTACGGTGTAGGTTCGAAAGAAAACTTCAACCTATTGTTCGACCTCGCTAAAGAACTTCACGCAGAAGTAGGTGCCAGCCGTGCTGCTGTTGACGCTGGTTTCGCAGACCATGATCGTCAGATCGGTCAGACTGGTGTTACGGTTCGTCCAAAACTCTACATCGCTTGCGGTATCTCCGGACAGATTCAGCATATCGCCGGTATGCAGGAAAGTGGTATCATCATCTCCATTAACAACGATCCGGATGCTCCGATCAATACGATTGCCGATTACGTAATCAACGGAAGTATCGAAGAAGTTGTGCCGAAGATGATTAAGTATTATAAACAAAATAGCAAGTAAGGAAAGATGGCTAATTATTATACAGACATACCGGAACTCAAGTTTCACTTGAACAATCCGATGATGAAACGTATTTGCGAACTCAAAGAACGCAATTACAGAGATAAAGATGAATTCGACTACGCTCCGCTGGACTTCGAAGATGCTGTAGACTCTTACGACAAAGTATTGGAGATTACAGGAGAAATCACAGGAGAAATCATTGCTGCTAACGCAGAAGGTGTAGACGAAGAAGGTCCTCACTGTGCTAACGGTCGCGTAGAATATGCTTCCGGAACCAAACAGAACCTGGACGCTATGGTGAAAGCCGGCCTGAACGGTATGACCATGCCACGCAGATTCGGCGGTTTGAACTTCCCGATCACTCCGTACACCATGTGTGCAGAAATCGTGGCTGCTGCCGACGCCGGTTTCGGAAATATCTGGTCTTTGCAGGACTGTATTGAAACACTGTACGAATTCGGTAACGCTGACCAACACAGCCGTTTCATTCCTCGCGTATGCCAAGGTGAAACGATGTCTATGGACTTGACCGAACCGGATGCAGGTTCCGACTTACAGGCAGTTATGCTGAAAGCAACTTATAGCGAAAAAGACGGTTGCTGGTTGCTGAACGGTGTAAAACGTTTTATTACAAACGGTGATGCTAATCTTCACTTGGTATTGGCTCGTTCGGAAGAAGGTACAAGAGACGGTCGTGGTCTTTCTATGTTCATCTATGACAAGAATGAGGGTGGTGTGAACGTACGTCGTATCGAAAACAAACTCGGTATCCACGGTTCTCCTACTTGCGAACTGGTGTACAAGAATGCTAAAGCTGAACTTTGCGGTGACCGCAAACTCGGTTTGATTAAATACGTTATGGCTTTAATGAACGGTGCCCGTCTGGGTATTGCTGCGCAGTCTGTAGGATTGAGCCAAGCTGCTTACAATGAGGGATTGGCTTATGCTAAAGACCGTAAGCAATTCGGTAAAGCAATCATCGAATTCCCGGCAGTATACGATATGCTGGCTATCATGAAAGGTAAGTTGGATGCCGGACGTGCTTTGCTGTATCAAACAGCTCGCTACGTAGACATTTACAAAGCATTGGATGATATTTCCCGCGAACGTAAACTGACTCCGGAAGAACGTCAGGAACAGAAAAAATACGCCAAACTAGCAGACAGCTTTACTCCGCTGGCTAAGGGTATGAACTCTGAATATGCTAACCAGAACGCTTATGACTGTATCCAGATTCACGGTGGTTCAGGATTCATGATGGAATATGCTTGCCAACGCATCTATCGCGACGCACGTATCACCAGCATCTACGAAGGAACTACCCAGTTGCAGACTGTAGCCGCTATCCGTTACGTGACTAATGGTTCTTACATCGCTACTATCCGCGAGTTTGAGGCCATTCCTTGTTCACCGGAAATGGAACCGCTGATGTCTCGCCTGAAGAAGATGGCTGACAAATTTGAAGCAAGTACCAACGCTGTGAAAGAAGTACAGGATCAGGAATTGCTTGACTTCACCGCTCGCAAACTGGTGGAAATGGCTGCTGATATTATCATGTGTCACTTACTGATTCAAGATGCCAGCAAGTCTTCTGAACTGTTCTCCAAATCTGCACACGTATATTTGAACTATGCAGAAGCGGAAGTAGAAAAGCATACAAATTTCATCGAAAACTTCGACAAAGAAGATTTGGCGTTCTACAAAAAGTAACAAATAATCGACTAAATCTGATAAAAGCATCCTTTCTTACGAAATGGATGCTTTTTTTATTTGTCATATTCTATTATTTTCCATTATTATTCTATACATTTGTCAGTGAGATAAGTAATTTTTTAATTGATGAATGTAGATAGAGATAGAAATATGGCACTCAAACCTTCATATAATGACAAACTGTATTTGCCAGGTTTATCAAACACGGAAATCCTTATATTGGCTCTCGAAGCCTCTCAAAAACTTGAGTGGAATATCGAGGAAGTAACTCCGGAAGGAATCCGGTTTGAAGTCCCGTTCAGTATACGCTCCCATGGAGAGGCAATAACCTTTACCATAGAAAAGGGAAGTGACGGGGAAGTATCCGTTCGCAGTCAGTCTTCTTCCGTACAATTTGTTGATTATGGAAAGAACAGAAAAAATATCCAGAAGTTACGGGAAACAATGGAAGAAATAAAAGCCTCACTCACTCCGGAAGAACTAGCCCAAAGGGCCAAAGATTTCGAAGAAGAGTTCAACCGCCCGCTCACAGAAGAAGAAAAAGCCTACATAGAGGAAGAAAAGAAGAGGAACTCTTTCCTGTCTTTCTTCATTCCCCGCAAAGGATTTATAGCAACTCCCATCCTGATAGACATCAATATTCTTGTATTCATTGTAATGATTGCTTCCGGAGTGGGTATTATGTCTCCTTCCACTCTGTCACTACTGAAATGGGGAGCCGACTTCGGACCGCTGACTCTGACCGGTGACTGGTGGCGCACAGTGACTTGCAACTTCATACATATCGGAGCTTTCCATCTCCTGATGAACATGTATGCTTTCATGTATGTAGGACTTCTGTTGGAAGAACTGATAGGAGGACGCCGTATGTTCGTTTCATACCTGCTAACCGGATTATGTTCGGCTGCATTCAGCCTGTATATGCACGGTGAGACAATCATCGCCGGAGCTTCCGGATCTATCTTCGGACTTTACGGTATATTCCTTGCATTCCTCCTCTTTCATCGCATCGCCAAAGAACAACGAAAGGCATTGTTAACCAGCATCCTCATTTTTGTGGGGTATAATCTGGTTTACGGGATGAAAGCCGGCATTGATAATGCCGCCCATATTGGCGGGTTGTTAAGCGGGTTTGTTCTGGGAATTATATACGTGGTCGGCTACAAGTTCGAGAAACCCGATGCACAGCGGACTGTCTCCATCATCGGGGAGCTTGGTATATTCTGTATATTCCTGTTCAGCTTCATGATCCTGTGCAAAAACGTTCCTCCTCTTTACCCGGAGATACGCAATGAATGGGAAAGCGGCATTGTGGAAGCCTATCTGAATGGTGAACTGGAAGAGGAAAACGAGAACAGTAATCATTCCGCTGTGAATGCTACGGACAATCTTTCCAGCAGGAAAGTTCCGGCATATACGCCTGTCGGCAATGACGATACGTGGCTATCTTATTATGATGCAGCCACCAAATTCAGTTGCCAGTATCCTACCAACTGGATAAAAATAGCAGGAGCAAAAGGAATTATTGATGGTGCGGAACCTCCATTACTCATGCTGGTCAACGGAGGGAATCAATTAACGATTACCGCCCTCACCTACGACACGCAGAAGGAGTTTGAACACATGAAAGAGTTATCACTCACTCTCCCAAGAAATGCACAAGGGGAACCGTCAGAAGATTACCAACTAAGCAATGTCAACATCAACGGACTCCCCATGACAAAGATCACGAATCCCCTGCACATCGGGGCTCCTGATGAACCGGGAGAGGATGTAAAACAAATAGCGTTGCATTACTTTCAAGAGAGCAAGAAACGATCTTTTGCTATTGTCATGCTTGTCTATGACGAAGAAGCTGAAACCGATCTGAATGCCATTACATCAAGTATCCAGATCACTCAATAAAGAGAATATGAGAGTATATATCCAAATCAAACAGTTAGGAAAGCGAAAGTGCAGTATCGAAAAGATTCCTATCGATTTTCCTGTTCCGCCTGTCAATGTACAGGGGTTGATCGAAGCCATCGTCAGTTGGCAAGTCTGCGAATACAATGAACGCTTGCAACAGAGCGAAGTGCTGAAATACCTCACACAGGAAGAAGTGGAAAATAAAACAGCTTCCGGCAAAGTAGGGTTTGCAGTAAACTATAATGGCAAACCTGCCGCAGAAGTCGAAGCCATCACCAATGCTTTGCAATCCTATGAGGACGGAATTTTCCGTATCTTCATGGATGATACGGAAACCGGAGACCTATCCTCTCCCATCCAACTTAAAGAAGAATCTACCTTAACCTTCATCCGGCTCGCTATGCTGTCGGGAAGATTATGGTAATCATTATCCTATAAAACACATTTAAAACGAAAAGAATCATGAGACTGATTTACAATGACGCATTAAATAAACGGATTGCTCCGTACCTGGAAAGGTTAACGAAAAAGAGAACCAGTTTAGACAAAGAGACAATGGCACTGTTGGATGTATTTATGCAATACTTCAACATGGATACCCGGTATGGTGCATACAGCGATAAATTAGAGCCTTGCATCATCTATATTATCCAAGAAGAGAAGATTAAAAGCGTTGCCAATCTTTTCGATGGTAAATTGAACAAGCTACTCCGCTATCTATTGGGAGACGAGTACGCCCACCTGTTCCACACCTATCTGAAGCTCAAAGCACGGTGCCCGTACACTCACGGATACTCGCGCCGGTCACAACGGTCGGCAAATCCTCTTCTGCATATCGGCCACGTTATAGATGCACTGACCCAGTTTCTGAAACTGCGCGCCACCGGATTTACGGTTCAAGCCATGCTGAACGGAGGAAACACTCCGGAAGAAATAGAAGCATACAAGGATTCGATGAACTGCCAAAACTGGATGGCCGCCCAAATAGCAGAAGGCAACCAGACTGTCATTGAATACCTCAACAATGTGCTGACCAGTGAGAATAACGCCAACCGCCTCAACCAGGGACATCTCCAGGCTATCGCAGTAAGTGGATACCGCCCCTTGCTGGAACTGGAAGGGAAGTTACTTCTGGCAGCCAAGTTACAGGAGGGTCTCCGCCAAGCTATCGTGGAAACGATGGACGAAGGTTGTCCCGAAAGTTATCTCCATCTTTTCTCGGTCATCTGCGACAACGGCCTGCAACGATTTGCTTCCGTGAAACGCGGTATTGCAGTCAGTACGGGTATCGGAGAACAAGACAGCAGCGAACGTATCACCAATAAATATGTAGAACTGATCCATCGTTTTCTGAACGACCGGAAACAAGCACACAGTGCTCTTCAAAGCAAAGATACAATCGAACTCTATCTGGCTTTATGGAGCATCGGATTCTATAATACGGAAGAGATTCAGACGCTCGTACCGGAAATTATCAAGAAAGGTGCTAAATACCAGGTACAGACATTACTTTATTTCTTACGCTGTACGCAATACTCCGGCATGAACCACCGCATCAGTAAAAATGCCTTTGAAAGATGGTATAAGGAACCGTCGGTGGTGGCGGCTATCTTACCGTTGTATCTGTCCGGTCTCTATCTTTGCCGGTACGGAGGGCACAAAGACGCCCCGTCACTCCACGACTATTTTGATAGCAAAGAAGAGGCGGTCCGCCATTATGAATATCTGAAGCAAATCTATCAGTCCATCTCTGCCAAAGAGATTTATTCTCCTTATGTATTCCCTTGGGAAAGCACAGAACTCACCCGTTCGGAAATCGTTCTCAAAATGGCATATATCACCTGGATGACTAATAATTCTGCATTGAAAGACGATCTTTGCAGCTATCTGCCCTCTCTGGATACTTATATGCGGGCAGGCTATATCGGTGTTGTATTAGCTCCACCGACCAGTCCGCTACAGGAAGAATATGTACTGCAATCACTGGGAGACCGTTCGCAAGATGTGCGTGAAGAAGCATATAAAGCATTGTCCGAGATGACCTTATCGCCCGAACAAAACCAGAAAGTAGAAGAGTTACTGCGCTTCAAATACAGCGAAATGCGTATCCATGCTATCAATCTGCTGATGAAACAGCCCAAAGAACAGCTAGCCGACAGCATCCGCCGCTTGCTAACAGACAAGGTTGCCGAACGCCGCCTGGCAGGATTGGACATGATGAAGACCATACACAATGTAGAATTCCTGCAAGATATCTATCAGGAATTGATCCCGACAGTTAAAGAGATTCAGAAGCCGAACCCGAAAGAAAAAGTATTGATAGAATCTCTGATTGGCGATGGAACAGAAGAGAGCGTCACACAACATTATACCAAAGATAACGGTTTCGGTCTGTACGACCCGGCTCTTGAAGTCAATCTGCCGGAGATTACCCAGGATAAAGGGTTCAACGTGAAAAAAGCATTCGAATTCATCTGCTTTGGAAGGGCCAAACTCGTATTTAAGAAACTAAGCAAATACATCGAAGCCTATAAGAATGAAGAATTCAAGAATAGTTATGGAGAGGCACGCCTGGTAGGCAACAGTGTCCTGATAAACTGGAGTAACTACGGAGGATTGAGCGGACTCGGATTCCCGGAACTGTGGCAAGCCTTCTACGAAGAAGAGATAGGAAGCTATGACAAACTGCTGATGATGAGTTTCATGCTTGCATCGACAGGTACCGCTAAAGACGAAGACGACTCCGACGAGGAAGATGAAGAGGACATCAAGGCAGACCAGAAATCAAGTAATACTTTTGAGCCGCTTGTCAACCGGATGTATGCCGGCATCACTTACCGCGGATTGCAGAAAGACCTCCGCAAGATGCCGTACTATGAACAGATGAGTGACATCATCGAAGCACTGGCATACGAATACAAAGATGAAGCCGTCTATCAACGACTGGCCGTCAATATGCTGCTCCAACTATTGCCTTTGCTAAATACCAAAAACATCTTCCGCCAGTACACCAGTAAGCATGCATGGCTTCGGGACAAACTGGAATACGGAGAAAAACAGGTCGTTTATCCGATACATAACAACAAATTCGTGAACTTCTGGCTCGAAATGCCTCAAAAGCCCATGAATGATGATCTATTTATCCGTTACTTCACAGTGCGCTATCAGCTTTATAAGCTCACCAACTACATGGAGCACACCCCCGAACTAGAGGAAACAGACTCTTATCTTCATGCCACAGACTTCGCCCGTGCCTGGATGCTGGGAATCATCCCGACAGAGGAAGTATACCGTGAAATGATGGGACGCATCAGCTCTCCCAGCCAGATCAAAGCAATCACCATGGTATTGAACGACAACGTTCGTTTCAACAAGGAAAAAGAAAGATACGCCGATATCAAAAACATCGACTTCTCCCTCTTCCGTTCCCTCGCCCAAAAGGTGGTAGACCGGATTCTTGAAATTGAATTAAAACGTGGAGACTCCGAGACACAAGTCACCTCCCTTGCAGAAGAACTAAGCTACGTCTATGGAGCTGAAACATTTATCCGTATTCTGCAAGCATTCGGCAAAGATACTTTCATACGTGACAGTTACAACTGGGGCAGCACCAAACGGGGTGTATTGAGCAGTCTGCTCCATGCTTGTCATCCCCTGCCTACGGACACCAGCGAGAATCTGAAGAAACTGGCGAAACAAGCCGAAATCAGCGACGAGCGACTGGTAGAAGCCGCCATGTTCGCCCCACAATGGATTGAACTGACTGAAAAGGCAATAGGCTGGAAAGGACTGACAAGTGCAGCCTATTATTTCCACGCCCACACCAATGAAACGTGTGACGACAAGAAGAAAGCGATTATCGCCCGCTACACCCCCATCGACGTAGATGACCTGCGGGAAGGTGCTTTTGACATCGACTGGTTCAAAGATGCATTTAAGACAATTGGCAAGCAACGCTTCGAAGTGGTCTACAATGCCGCCAAATATATTTCATGCAGCAACAGCCATACCCGTGCCCGTAAGTTTGCCGATGCTACCAACGGTGCAGTGAAGGCGGCAGATATAAAGAAAGAAATAATAGCCAAGCGCAACAAAGACTTATTGATGAGCTACGGCCTCATCCCATTGGGACGGAAGCCGGATAAAGAACTGCTGGATCGTTATCAATACCTGCAAAAGTTCCTGAAAGAGAGCAAGGAATTCGGTGCTCAAAGACAGGAAAGCGAAAAGAAAGCGGTAAACATCGCTCTGCAAAACCTGGCACGCAACTCCGGTTACGGAGACGTTACCCGCCTGACCTGGAGCATGGAAACCGAACTGATTAAAGAACTTCTTCCCTACCTGTCCCCCAAAGAGATAGACGGCGTAGAAGTGTATGTACAAATCAACGACGAAGGCAAATCGGAGATTAAGCAAATCAAAGACGGCAAAGAGCTCAACAGCATGCCTGCCAAGCTGAAAAAGCATCCGTATATAGAAGAACTGAAAGCGGTACACAAAAAGCTGAAAGACCAGTACACCCGTTCGCGTATCATGCTGGAACAGGCGATGGAAGACTGTACCCGTTTTGAAGAAAACGAATTGCGCAAGCTGATGCAGAATCCTGTTATCTGGCCATTACTGAAACATCTCGTCTTCATCTGCAACGGACAGACGGGCTTCTACACCGATGGATTGCTGATTACAGTAAATGCCGTTTGCCTCCCGTTAAAACCGAAAGACGAGTTACGCATCGCGCACCCCACAGACCTGTATACAAGCGGAGATTGGCATGCTTATCAAAAATTCCTGTTCGACAAATCAATCCGCCAACCTTTCAAACAGGTATTCCGCGAACTTTACGTTCCGACTCCGGAAGAAATAGAAGCCACTCAATCCCGCCGCTATGCCGGCAATCAGATTCAACCGCAGAAAACGGTTGCCGTACTGAAAGGGCGCCGTTGGGTAGCCGATTATGAAGACGGCCTTCAAAAGATATATTACAAAGAGAATATCATCGCCACCATCTATGCCATGGCAGACTGGTTCTCTCCTGCCGATATCGAAGCTCCGACATTGGAATATGTCTGCTTCCATAGCCGCAAAGACTACAAGTTGATGAAAATCTCGGAGATTCCTCCTGTCATCTTCTCCGAAGTAATGAGAGACGTAGACCTGGCAGTAAGCGTAGCCCATGCTGGAAGCGTTGACCCGGAAACCAGCCACTCTACCATCGAGATGCGCAGCGTACTGGTGGAACTGACGATGCCGCTGTTTCATTTCAAGAACGTGACAATAAAAGGAAGTTTTGCTCACATCGAAGGTAAACTGGGTAAGTACAATATTCATCTGGGCAGCGGTGTGATCCATCAGGAAGGTGGTGCACAGATAGCCGTTCTTCCGGTACATTCGCAAAATCGCGGACGCCTGTTCCTGCCTTTCGTAGATGAAGATCCGAAGACTGCCGAGATACTGACTAAGATTATCTTCTTTGCAGAAGACGATAAGATAAAAGATCCGAGCATTCTGAACCAAATCAAATAGTAAAGAGATGGCAGAAAATTTAATCATCCACACAGGAAGCAAGGAAGAAAAGTATCGGGAGTTACTTCCGCAACTGCATGCTTTGGTAAGTACGGAAGCAGATCTCATTGCCAATCTTGCCAACATGGCAGCAGCCTTAAAGCAGACTTTCGGTTTCTTCTGGGTAGGCTTTTACCTTGTGAAAGAGGAAGAACTCGTACTGGGTCCGTTTCAAGGCCCCATTGCCTGCACTCGCATCCGCTTTGGCAGAGGAGTTTGCGGAACCGCTTGGAAAGAAGCCCGTACACTGATTGTTCCTGATGTAGAGCAGTTTCCCGGACACATAGCCTGTAGTTCGGACTCGAAATCGGAAATAGTAGTACCAATCCTCAAGCAGGGGAAAGTTGTCGGGGTGCTGGATATCGACAGTGATACATTGGATAGCTTCGACACTATCGACGCACGCTATCTGGAAGAGATTTGCACGTATATTGTATTATAAAATAACGGCATAAACATCCTGAAAAAACGGAGGCTCTGATTGAATGAATCAGAGCCTCCGTTTACTATAAATAGAGCCTCTGTTCGAATCAAACAGAGGCTCTATTTTTTTACCAGTCCATATCTTCTATTTCCCGTTCCCGGTACAGCAAAAGTTGTTTGCGAAGCGAACGCATTTCGTGCCTCATATCTTCCATCCTTTCCAGCAAATGATGAATGGCATCGATACCTTCCATGTTGATGGATAAGTCATAGTACATTCTGCTATAACGTTCCACGTTCGGGAGTTCCGACAAAAGCAGATAATGTTCACCGCCTTCGGTATGCACGTTAATCAAACCGCCCTCTTCCAACATTTCGATGAATGAAGGCTCAATATGACATTTGTGACAGTATTCACTGACAATTATTAATTCGGTCTGCATAGTACTCATTCATTTTAGTTCATACTCTGTAATTGACGGAACAACTCTTTTTGTTTGTCGGTCAAGTTCGTAGGAATCTTGACAGAATAGGTCACAATCAAGTCACCGAATTGTCCTTCCTTCTTATAAACCGGGAATCCTTTACCTTTCAGACGGACTTTCGTACCGTTCTGCGTTTCCGGTTTTATCTTCAGTTTCACTTTACCGTCCAGCGTGTCGACTACTTTCTCGCCTCCCAATACGGCAGAGTAAAGATCTACCTCCACATCTATGTACAGATCGTCGCCCAGGCGTTTGAACACCGGGTCTTCGGCTATAACGAACGTAATGTACAAGTCGCCCGCAGGTCCTCCGTTGACACCTTCGGCTCCGTAGCCTTTCAGTTTAATAACCTGTCCGTCGGCTACACCGGCAGGGATAGTGATACGTACCTGTTTACCATTTACAGTCAATATCTGCTTATGCGTTTGAGCAGCATCACGAAGGGAAAGATGAAGTTCGGCATTAAAGTCCTGTCCGCGGAATCCCGCAGAACCTTGTCCTCTTCCTCCCCGATGTCCGAACATTGATTCGAAGAAATCGGAAAATCCACTAGCGTTGCCACCGGAAAATCCTTCTCCATCGGAACTATACCAATAGGTTCCGTTACCGTCAGAGAAACCCTGACCCGCACCGCCGAATCCGCCAAAACCTCCTGCACCGCCAAAGCCTCCGGCTTGTTGCTGTGCACGTTTCTGCGCTTCGAATTCATCGGCATGCTTCCAATGTTCTCCGTACTCATCATACTTTTTACGTTTCTCGGGGTCACTCAGTACTTCATTGGCTTCGTTGATTTCCTGAAATTTATCCTTTGCACTAGGGTCATTAGGATTCAAATCAGGGTGATATTTCCGGGCCAACTTACGAAAAGCCTTTTTGATATCATCCTGAGAAGCACTTTTGTCTACTCCAAGAATCTTGTAATAATCTATATAGGCCATGTTTTATGAATTTAATCGTTCATACATCATACGGCAAATAACACGCCAATCCCATTTTTGGATGCAAAAATTAACAAGGATTAATACCTAATACTTAATACTTGATATTCCTCTTTTCCAGCATCTGAAAGTCTTGCTTCTTCATGCCCAAATCATCCAACGGACGGGGATCATTGTGATCGTTCAGATAAACCCTCGGTTTCAGGACGTAGTGCGAAGCCGTCACAGCCTGCGAATCATCCCGGTAAGGAGTTTCTATTCCGCCTAAAGACAGCATGGTCGGGAAGAAAGAGCTGCTGGAAGAAACATTCTTATCCTTATTTTCAATAGCGGTATTCCAACGTTCGGGATACGTTTCGCGGTAGTCATCGGACATCCAAATCAGGAATGGCACATGAAGCTGATAATAAGAAGGTACGGGAGAAGCGTGGAGGAACAGATGACGGGAATCGTCGAAAATGTCCTCTCCATGATCGGAAGTGTAGAGCATGGCGGCATCTACCTGCTGTTTTTCCAACATACGGATAAGTCGTGACAGAAAATTATCCGTGTAACGAATAGAGTTGTCATAGGCATTCACCAGGTTATCCCGGTATTTTCTCTCTGCTTCCATCGGATAATCGGGCGTAAAGAAAGCATCTTCCGACGGGTAACGTTCGCGATAGTTAAAGTGGGAACCGTAGGTGTGAAGTACGATGAATTGTTTCGTTGCACCTTTCGCCAGTTCCTCCTCCACCAATTTCAGAAGTTCGTCGTCAGAAGGATTATAGGTAGAACTGACCGAATCTTCTTTTATAAAATCATACGTATCGGCTTCCATTCCGAAGAAGTCGATAAATGAATGATTGTAACGTTGGTTGGAGAAAAAAGCCGTCCGGAATCCTGCCTCTTTGAAAGCGGTGATGATTCCTTTTTGATGGTAGATAGAGTCGTAGTTGCAGGCAGTAGCATCCGACATCAGCATGGGGACACTTTTATGTGTCGTATTCGACTCTGTCAACACTTTTGGGAAAGCAATCAGACCCGTTTGCCGGGATAAGAGCGGGTTCGTTTCACGTTCGTAACCATACAATTGCCAGTTTAGGGCACGAGAGGTTTCTCCTATGACCATTACATATACTTCCCGTTTTCCCTCCGGATGAGTAGGCCGGGCATGGAAAGTAAAGTCTTTGGATGTACGGTGGTAATCCTGTGTCAGAGCTGTTCTTTGAAAGGCAAGACCTACGTTGTAGCATACGTTTAGCGGGTATAAATCAGATTTCAACTCATATCCCGAATCCTGCACATAGGCTCCGACAAGACTAAGGAGGGAGATTCCAAAGACCAGGAAGGCTCTCTTCCGTTCCCTGCGAATGAACTCTACCGTAAGTTTCCGTTTACGTATAATTGAAATCGTCCCTAATATCAGGGCAGGTACATAGAGTATGATTACAGCAATAATGGCAGGTGTGAGATTATCGAGCAGTTCCAATGCCTCACTCGAATTGGTGGTGACCAGATTCAGAAACATATCGACAGCGATAATGGACTGGCCGAATAAATAAAGCAACACGATCTGAAAGGCTCCGAAGAACAGGAACAGGAATAAAATCCACAGCATCTTGCCGCAATTCCTCGACAAAGTCATCAACAGGTAATAGCAACCGAAAGGTAACAACACATTGGCGACTTTTGCCATAAATGGTAAAGGTTCTGTAAAACAGAGTACTATATTAGGTACTATCAAGATAAACAGGAACAGATAAAACAGATGTTCCTGATTTTCCAACCAATTCTTTATATTTTTAAAAAGCTTCATTGATGTTAAAAATAAATCCGGTCTGGTGTTTGCCAAACCCTAAATCCAAACGTACATTTACTCTCTTCTTAAATTCCCAACGATACCCGAAGCCATAATTAGGCAGAATGTGTTTCGGGGTGAACTCGGAAAGTCGTGGAAAAATCGTTCCCGCTCCTACCCATACAGCTACTCCATTCCGTTTCCAGACGTATTGCCGGAGTTCTATTTGCGCGTCCATTGCTCCCTTGTCCCGATAGCGTCCTTCGTAATATCCGCGCATGGAGTAAGAACTTCCCAACGTTGCCATCAATCCCCAAGGGGTATCGCCATAGGTAAGCAATGTGTGGAATTGCCCTGCCAGCACTCCACCTTTCCATACCGGCTGATAATAACTGGTAGTCAGTTCTGTACTGCTAAACGCATATTTATTGCCGAGAAAAGCCGGACTGAACCGCTGGTCTATCCGCAAATAATAGCCATGATATGCATTTGTCAGGAAATCACGTGAATCGTAAAGGAGGGAAAGTCCCAGGCTGGTATTAGTGGTTCGCGCGGCCATTCCTTCCCATAGTTCCGGTTTCTCAAAGTTCCGTCCGTCGATATAATCGAATACGGCCATCGGGCCGATGTAGAAGTTCTTTGCCAGCCGAAACATAAAATCGACTTTCACCTGTGCCTGAAAACGTTTATAATCGCTTTCGTTATCAGAGTTCGCTCCATTGTCATATCCCCGTCCCCAATACAGACTGGGAAAAGAATAGAAATAGAGATTGTAATTCAAGCGGTATTTATCTTTTGGAAACAGATGATTTCCGCGGACTCCCAACAGATAGAAGCCGACAGTCGACACATCTCCGTAAAGAGAGACATTGGAGGGAGGAAGAAGCGTATCAATCCGATCGGTTCGATATAGTCCGGCTGCCACCAGTCCGAGTCCGAACTTGGTGTCACTGGAATAATGTGGGCCGCCTATCACACTGAAATCAAACTTTTTATTCTTTTTTTCCTTATTGGCGTCATTGAAGTAATCAAGAAACTTTTTAAAGAAACTGCGCTTTGCCGGAATGGAATCTTCCATGGTTGCAGATATAGAACCCTCCGGCAGTTCAATTTTAGTAGAATGCAGCTGTGCGCCCAACGGGGTTTGTGTCAACAACAAAAGCGCGAATATGATTAGCCTGTTCTGTCTAGTATTCATAATCATAAGAAGTAGAAAACTTTGCGGACAAAGTTAGTTTCAAACTTCCTATAAAAACAGATATTCAGGCGCTTTTGTTGTTCCGGATTTCCTTTTTAACGTTTTAAAAGTCTTATAAACTCGTCTACATCCTCCTCTGTGGTATCAAAAGAAGTCACCAGACGGATTTCATTCTTCTCTTCGTCCCAAAAATAAAAGAAGTAAGACTCTAGCATCCGGTCGATAACCGGGCGGGGCATGGTGAGGAATAACTGGTTACTTTCGGCTCTTTGAGTGAAAGTTACTTCGGGCAGTTTCTTCAATTCAGTGTAAAGTTTGGCAGCCATTGCATTGGCATGGTTGGCATTCTTCAGCCAGAGGTTATCTGTGAGGTATGCCGTAAACTGGCAAGAGAGGTAACGCATCTTCGACGCTAGTTGGGCGGATTGTTTGCGGATGAAGCGAGCTTCCGATTGCAAGTCTTTATTAAATACAATCACGCACTCTCCCATCATCAGTCCGTTCTTCGTTCCGCCAAAACTAAGAATATCGACTCCGCAGTCTACTGTCAGTTCCTTTAAGGAAAGATTCAAAGCGGCACAGGCATTGGCTATTCTGGCTCCGTCCATGTGTACATACATACCATTCAGATGGGCAAAGTCAGTCAGACGTTTTAACTCTTCGGGAGTATAGATGGTGCCAAGTTCGGTACATTGGGAGATGTAGAGGGCTCTGGGTTGTGAATGGTGCTGATCGCCGAAACCATGCAGATAAGATTGCATCAATTCCGGGGTAAGTTTACCGTCAGGAGTGGCAATCGGGCGAATCTGACAACCTGTCATTTTCACAGGAGAGCCGCATTCATCTACATAGATATGAGCCGTTTCCGCACAAAAGATGGAATGATACGGACGGGTCATCAGCTGCAATGCTACCACGTTGCTACCCGTTCCGTTAAATACAAACAAGGGGACACAGTTGGGCGTAAAGGTTTCCTTTATCTTCGCTACGGCTTCTTCTGTCCATTTATCATCGCCATATCCTAAAGAATGGTCTATATTAGCCCGGCTCAATGCTTCCATTACCAACGGATGCACACCGGAATTATTGTCGGAGGCAAAACTTCTCATTGTTTCTTACATTTTAATTCGTGATGCAAAGTAACAGAATTATTTCCGGAAATCCATTGAAAGGAAGATACATAAAGCAGAAAAAGGATAAAAAACGAGAATCTCCGAAGTGCTGACTATGCTGTCATTCCTCCGGAGATTCTTCTGTTCTCGTTAAAGTGTCAAACTCTTTTAGCCAATATAAACATTCACACAGAGATATACATAAAGCTCTTCATCGCACTGATCGAACTCTATTTTGCTCTCTCTTGACAACCACCCCAAAGCGGCACCCAGCTCTTTATCTTTCAGCCCGGATTTTCTCTTCAAAAGTCCATAGCTCCACTTCTCATTATTGCTAAGCAGTTGCCAAACCTTACCGGCATTCACACCGATTTCATTTCTGTTCATTTTTCTAGAGTAATTAAGAGGTTTAATACATTAGGTTAAGATTTCGCCTATAAAGATAACAAAAGGATATTGCAATTGTTTATACATCTTTACTAAAAAGTTGTTACAGAATTAATTTTAACATAAAAGCGGTGATGTGTCCCGACACAAAGGCGTTATTAGCATATGTTAAATTAGAACTTTTCTTTGCAGCCATCTGTTATTACATAAAAATCAATCCTAAACCAATTACAGCTATGGCAAAAAAAATAGCAGAACAGTTGATAGATACTCTGGTAAAATCCGGAGTTGAACGCATCTACGCCGTAACAGGCGACAGTCTGAATGAAGTAAACGAAGCAGTCAGAAAAAACGATCAAATAAAATGGATACATGTGCGCCACGAAGAAACAGGGGCGTATGCCGCTGCGGCAGAAGCACAACTGACCGGTCGCCCGGGATGCTGCGCGGGAAGTAGCGGGCCGGGACATGTTCATCTGATTAACGGCTTGTATGACGCACACCGATCCGGCGCACCGGTAATCGCCATCGCCTCTACAATTCCTACCGGAGAGTTCGGTACGGAATATTTTCAGGAGACGAATACCATCAAACTTTTTAACGATTGCAGTTATTATAATGAAGTAGCCACTACTCCCACACAATTTCCACGTATGCTCCAGTCGGCCATACAAACGGCTGTCACCCGCAAAGGGGTGTCCGTTATCGGGCTTCCGGGTGACTTGGCAAAGGCTTCTGCCGTTACCGTCGACTCGTCGGTTATCAACTATCCTGCCCCACCGGAAGTTTGTCCGTCGGAAGAAGATCTGGCTCAATTAGCTGACATGTTGAACAAACATACACGTATCACTCTTTTCTGCGGCATCGGTTGCCGGGGAGCTCACGAGGAAGTGATCGCGCTTTCCGAGAAGCTGAATGCTCCGGTGGTATATACTTTCAAAGGAAAGATGGAGGTGCAATATGAAAATCCGTATGAAGTGGGTATGACCGGATTGTTGGGAATGCCGTCAGGCTATTACAGTATGCATGAAGCCGAAGTGCTTCTCATGCTCGGCACAGACTTTCCTTATTCTGCTTTCCTGCCGGATGACATCAAGATAGCACAGATTGATATAAAACCCGAACGTCTGGGACGTCGTGCAAAGGTGGATATCGGACTTTGCGGTGATGTTAAACTGAGCATCCAAAGTCTATTGCGTATGCTGAATCCGAAGACGGATGATTCGTTCCTGTTGAAACAACTCAAAAGATATGAAGGAGTAAAGAAGGATCTGGCTGCTTACACGGAAGATAAAGGCGATGTAAATAAGATTCATCCCGAATATGTGATGTCCGAAATAGACAAACTAAGTTCGGACGATGCTGTGTTCACAGTAGATACGGGAATGACTTGTGTGTGGGGAGCACGTTATCTGCAAGCGACAGGCAAACGCCACATGCTGGGTTCTTTCAATCATGGTTCTATGGCAAATGCTTTGCCGCAAGCCATCGGTGCCGCACTAGCTTATCCGGATCGCCAGGTAGTGGCGCTTTGCGGAGATGGTGGCTTGTCTATGACTTTAGGAGACTTGGAAACCGTTGTACAATATAAGTTACCAATTAAAATTATCGTATTCAACAACCGTTCATTGGGAATGGTGAAGTTGGAAATGGAAGTGGACGGATTGCCGGACTGGCAGACAAATATGTTGAATCCAGACTTTGCTCAAGTGGCGGAAGCAATGGGAATGACCGGATTTAATGTCAGTGATCCGGAAGAAGTGTTGACTACCTTACTGAATGCATTTGAGTTGGACGGTCCGGTACTTGTTAATATCATGACTGATCCGAACGCACTGGCCATGCCTCCCAAAATTGAATTCGGTCAAATGGTGGGCTTTGCACAATCAATGTATAAGTTGTTAATCAACGGTCGTTCACAAGAAGTAATTGATACAATCAATTCTAACTTTAAGCATATACGGGAGGTATTTTAAGTTATTCTATTTTTAATATTTTCATAACCTCTCTCAAGGTATGACCTACTATTATTGTCAATTTCAATAAGGTAAGTCATACCTTTTTATAGTCTATCTTGAGGTGATAATCATTTTATTTTCTTATGTTTGTAATCATCAAAAAGCAAAAACACATGGAAAAGACCGACTCTTCGCCTTTATCCCGACAAGCGCTGTACGCAGATAAAAAACAATGGAATCAATTCCTTTCTATTTTTTTATTGGCAGTGGGCGTTGGTTTTACAGTGGCAGGAATTATCTTCTTCTTTGCCTACAACTGGGAGGAATTACCCAAATTTGCAAAGTTAGGAATAGTAGAAGTGTTATTAGTAGCTTCTGTCCTGCTCGCTACATTCACGCATTGGAATAAGCTCGTCAAACAAATTCTCCTGACCGGAGCTACATTCCTGATAGGCACGCTTTTAGCTGTCTTCGGACAAATCTACCAAACGGGAGCCGATGCTTACGATCTTTTCCTGGGATGGACTCTCTTCACTATTCTCTGGGCGGTTGCTATCCGTTTCGCTCCGTTATGGCTGACGTTCATCGGATTACTTTGTACTACGATATGGTTGTACAATATACAGATTGCCAGTGCCAACTCCTGGGAAATGACTTTGCTGGCCAATGCAGTAACCTGGATATGTGCCTTAACAACGATCATCACGGAATGGATGAGTGTAAAAGGTCATTTGGACAGCAACAATCGCTGGTTTGTCAGTCTTCTTTCACTGGCTACTATTATACATACCAGTTTTCTGTTAATGATGGCAATCTGCGAAGAGAATGCCATATTGTCTGTTCCTCTCATAAGCACCCTCCTTTTATTCTCTGCGGGACTTTGGTATGGATGGAAAGTAAAAAGCCTGTTCTATCTGGCTATCATTCCGTTTGCTGCGTTAATGATTCTATTGACTACATTCATATCACAAAGCGGTCTTAGGGATGTTCAGATATTCTTCTACGGAGGGGTTATTGTCATCACCGGAACAACTTTACTCATTTACATCATTCTTCATCTAAAAAAGCAATGGTATGACACAGAAGCATAGCCTCACCATTCAAGCCGTATCTATTATCGGAGGAATCCTGACGGCTATTTTCTTTCTGGGATTTCTGGCACTTGCCAGAATCCTCCGCTCCGATATTTCTTACCTGATTGTAGGAAGTATATTAATTCTCACTACCCTAACAATCAGCCGCATGGTGATCCGGTCTTTTCTGGATGCAATGAACATCACTTTATACATAGCCGGGTGTGTATTGATTGGTTTTGGTATAAATGCCAGCATTAATATCCTCTTCATTACACTTATGGGAATCAGTATTCTCACATTCTTGCTATCAAGAGGGTTTATCCTCCCCTTTCTTTCAGTCATTCTGTTTAATATATCTTTCTTCGGAGAAGCCGCCCATGTCTTTTCTTCGTTTTATCCCTTGCAAATAGCTGTAGTTCCTATCCTTGCACTATTTCTATTTGCCAACATCTTTGAAACTAAGTTGTTTGAATGTATAGGAACAGAGAATTACTTTTCCAAATACAAACCATTTCATTTCGGATTATTCATATCCGGTATCGTCTCACTGGGAGGATTATCAATCAATTATCTGATATCAGAAACAAATAGCTGGCTTGTATACTGCATACTGTCTGTTTGTATATGGATTGGTATTCTTATAATGGTTCAACGAATCATGCAGGTCATGAAAGTGAATAATCCGGTGAATCAGATTGGTATCTATATTCTTTGTATTGTTATCTGTCTGCCTACCGTGTTTGCTCCTTATTTATCCGGCAGTTTGTTGCTGATTCTAATATGTTTCCATTATGGCTACAAAGCGGAGTGTGCTGCCTCGCTTCTTCTTTTTATCTATGCCGTTTCCAAATACTATTATGATCTGAATTTAAGCCTGCTCACCAAATCCATGACACTTTTCTTCATCGGAATTGCATGTATTACAGCCTGGTATTTCTTCACTCAAAAAAGAACAAGACATGAAAAAGTATAGCCGAATATTGATTATTGCAAACCTGATACTGCTACTGGGATATTTCAACTGGTCGGTTTATAAAAAAGAGCAAACTTTGAAAGACGGACAGTTGATTTTGTTACAGCTAGCTCCCGTCGATCCCCGCTCTCTTATGCAAGGAGACTATATGAGGCTTAGCTACAAAGAAGCTTCATCAGATCTGCTAGACCAACAAACTGCCATACGCGGTTATGCCATACTTCAAATTGACAGTAATCAAGTAGGAAAAATAGTGCGGCTGCAAAACGCTTTAGAACCTGTAAACGACAATGAGCTAGTCATCAAATATAAAATAGTGCGTCACCGGATCTTCCTCGGTGCCGAGTCTTTCTTCTTTGAAGAGGGACAAGATACTCTTTATCAAAAAGCCGTATATGGCGGGCTGAAAGTGGATGGTAAAGGACAAAGCCTGCTCGTAGGACTGTATGACGAGAACTTCCATTATATTCAATCCGATAAATAAATAATAATGAAAAAGCCCGGACTTTCGCAAGCCCGGACTTTCTATATTCTCAAAACATCTCCTTAATCTATAGGGAAATAAGGGACTAGCAAATTGGTTTCTAGTGCAAATAAGGAGATGTTATGAAATAAAGAAAAGGGATACCTGTGGGAAATAAGGGAGGTATCCCTTTCTATAAGAAGAACAGAATTGGAAGGATTGACTTTCACAAGCCAAATCCTTCACTCTGTTTCTTCTCGGCGTATTCTTCACACAAGGTGAAGAAGGGTTTTATCTGTTTTACTTCACATTAGCAGGTATAGTTACTGTTATTACATTATTATTTGCATAATTAGTAATTGTACCCCATTGTGAGCTAGCAACAATCATTACGTAAGCGGTATAATCAGTTTGGAAATTATATCCTTTACCAGTAGTTGTAAATGACAACTTACCATCATTACCAACTGTTAAGTATGGACAAGTTGTATCTTTGCCTTCAGCATCTACAAATTTGAATGAAGGAGCAGTCAAACCATAAATAGCGAGTGGAGTAGCTGTGCCAAACTCAACTTGGTCATCTACCTGACTACCATCTTTCCACATAGCTTTACCTCTCATATCATTCCAACTAAATCCATCGGCCAAAGGATAAACACCAGCCTTGCTGTTCAGTTCTACTGCTTTCTTACCAGCAACCCAAGAACCACTAATATCATTGATATTTACATCAGCTGTTAATTTCTGAAGAGGTGTAGTCGTACCCGCTAAAGACACTGTAGCAACGATTTGTACTTTCGCATCTTTTCCGTCTGTAGTCTTACCTGTATAGTCATCCTTCCTAAATGTCAATGTCGGTTCACTATAGCCAATACCTTCAATCTTATTCCAATTAGGAACATCAATTTTCAAAGTAGCACCTGTAACACCAGTAACAGCTGCCTGCACAGCAGAATAGTTAGTAAACAGCTTGGATAAGTCATAGCTCAAAGTAATAGAAGATGGCTTTTCTTCCTGATCCAGCGTCGGAGTAAACCCAACTTTACCAGCTGTTGCTGTTCCACCCCAAAGATATTTATCTACTGCCAACTCTGCAATTTCAGGGTTTTGTACTGTAATAGTAGCAGTTACTGTAATTTCTCTACCATCAGAAGTAAATTTAGCCTTAATAGGATAAACACCGGCAGGAGTTTGCGCTGCAATGACAGCTGTTAATTCATTTTTAGAAGAAGGATCTGTAGAAATAGCAAAATAAACCTTATCAGTTACTTCTTTCACTACTTCACCTGTCAAAGCTTGGAATTCAGTAAGAGTCAACTTCACGTCTTCAGCATCATAAATCTTATTCAATGGGAATTTCGAAGCTGCAACAGTTTGTGCGTCATTACTCCAAGTTGCAGGTTCAATCTTACCATAATCAATAGTAGCTTTTTTAGTTGTCTTAGTAACAGTCACTGTACCAATCTTCTTATCAGCAGCAGGAGTATAGAAGCCTGCAGCAGTCACTTTCGCATTAACATCTGTAACTTGGCCAATATAACTTGGAGTCTCATAGGCATTCAGCATTACAGCAGTACCACTAACCTTGAAGTAAGTGTCATTAACTACACTAAATGTTGTAGTCAAAGATTTTGGATCAAAGCCTGGATATTCAGACAATTCAACCTCTGACGGAGTAGTTCCATCTGCACTATTAGATACAGATAATACAACACGACCTTTACCGTTATATTCTGCCTTGCCATCTTTAACATCGTAAGGAATTTCCAAATCTACATCAGCATCTACTTTATAATATGCATCTACCAAATATTTCTTACCTACAATAGCAGCAAAATAGTCAGAAGTAATATCTGTTTTACCTAATGTTCCTACTTTATCTTCTTTAGTAACTACGTGCATACATACAGCAAAGCTCTTTGTTGCATTAGACTTAATTGTATAAGTTACTAAACCACCATCTATAACCGGTTCACCAACTATCACAAACTGATCTACCTGCACTGCTCTCGTCATTTCTCTGTCTGCACTGAAAGTCACATCATAATTATCAACAAATGATTCAGCAGCATCAGCAGGAGAAATACGGAACATGACTTCTTGAGTAGAAGCACCATCGAGAGTTATTTTTCCATAATTGGCGTCTGTAGCTTTTGCTTTTGCATATAATGTAGTAAAGCTTACAATTCTATCAGATGTCTTAGGAACAAATGATACGCTTTGCACCATCTTCTTGATAGCATTGATCTCATCTTGAAGTTCTTTCTTCAAATTAGCAAGTGACGAATCTTCTTCTTTTAATTGCTCTCTTATTATAGCTTCAATTGCTTCTGTAAGATTTGTACTACCTTCAGGAAGACTCAATGCGGTCAAAGCCTGTCTGGATGCTTCAATTTGGTCTAGAATATCAGCATACTTCTCGTAATTATCATTTTCTTTAATGAAGGCATCTACGGCTTCTTGCAACTTTTCCAGTTCTGTCAATCTAGCCAGAATACCATCTTCTTTATCATATAAAAGAGTATAGCAATCTGTAATAAATGCTTCCATGGATTTCCAAACACCACCTGTCAAAGTAGAAACTTCATTATTGATAGCTTTAAAATCAGCTAAAGTAGCTTTCTGTACTACACCTTGAACATATGCAGCAATATCACCCTCTTTCTCTATTGCCTCTTTAATGCTATTATTGATTAATGCATCGAAGCTTGTGTTGTCAAATCCACTTAAATCACCTGATTCTTTATATTTTTGCTCTGCTTTTACCAAAGCATCCAAAGTTGATGATACTTTATTTAAAGCATCAATATCCGTTTTTAATTTAGCAATGGTTTCATCAGTCTTAAGATTTTCCCATGTTAACAAATTAGTCTTGTCTGCCAACTGTTTTGCAAGATCTGCCAATAAAGCTTCATCTCCCCCTTTAGCTAAGGCATCTTTCAATTCTTGAATTTCTTTTTCCAAAGCTGTAACATCAGCTTTCTTGTTCAACAGTTCTGTCAATTCACTTTTAGCTTTATCAACAGCCGCTTTCAATTCTTCCGAGCTGACCGGACTTGTAGATGTAATCTTATCAATTTGCTCCTGCAAATTTTTAACATCATCATCGTAGTCCTTGCAACTTGTCACTGCTGTGCTAACTGCAAGTGCCAACGCTCCGAAGAACATCACTTTTACAAATTTTCTTTTCATAACTACTTAAAAATTACATTAATAATATATTATTAAACACTAAGTTTCAATAATAGCACAACCCGTTACTCTGTAGGTAACAGAGAAACCTTTGTGCCTGCTCTTCGAGAGTAGTCAATACTGAAAAATGATACCAAATGTGATGAAACTTTTTTACCCCTGCTTCTGAAAGGCAGTAGAGGGGAAGGAAATCTTTTGCAAAATTTAGAAGTTAACAAAGCCCTAATACAAAGAATCCACGTGTTTTATTTGTCCTAGTTCTACTTTTGAATGCTTTATTAGAAAAAATGTGTGATTTCGTTTGGTTGTTTTAAGAAATATGCTCATATTTGCACCGATATTCATTCCCGTTACCTACAGAGTAACAGAATAATTTTCAAGCACTTACGCCTGTCACTGAACGCTTCACAAAATCGAGAACTTGCTTATTTGCTTCATCAATTTTCTTATTCCTGAAAGGCTTCAGATAAGTTTCAGTGACGGTGATAGACGAATGTCCCATCGCTTCGGAAATAATACCCGGATGGATTTCACAATAATAAGCCGTCGTAGCCCAGGTATGACGGGCAGTGTACGAACTAAGTTTATCTCCCAATCCGAGCAATTCACCCAATAACATCAGCTGTTGGTTAAAACTACGTAATGCAAGCTGATATTCACGATAGGCTTCTTTAGTTCCTTCCCGACTTTTCAACAATGGAAATAAATAAGGAGAAGAAGAATCATGATTCATGTATTTCTTTACCAAAGCCATTGCTTCCGGAGTCAATGTCACCGACAACGGTCGCCCGGTTTTACGTCTGCGATACGTTATTACATTATCGCGCAAATCACTCTTACGCAAATAAGCAAGATCGACAAACGGCATACCACGAAGCGAAAACATCAGAATGAATAGCTCCTGCGCCTGATATACCGCTAATGGTACACCCGATGCACGAGATAATTTAGCAAACACCTTCTTCATATCCTCATCACCCAACGCACGTTTATGGTCAGCCCGCGTTCCGGTATAAACAGAACGAAATAAATGAGGAACATAAGGAGCCTTCTGAAGATCGACCGCACGATTGTAAACCGCACGAAAGGTCCGTAAATAGGTGGAAACGGTGTTCCAACTACATCCACGACTACGAAGATATACTTCGAACCCTTTCAACCACTCCGAAGTCACTTCACTAAAAACAAAATCTTTTTTCCCACGATAAGCAATGATGGCATTCAGACTACTACGATAAACATGTGCAGTCCCAAAGTTTCCCTCCATCTGTAACCCAGTGGCTACCTGCTTCATAAATGCTAGTACTTTCAACATCTCATAATTTATTAATAATTTAGACGATAAATATACGAGTATTATCCCATCAATGGAAATACCTCGCATGAACAAACAAAGGAAACGGCTAAGATGTTCCAAAGACAAAAGAGTGCAAAAAGCCCGGACTTTCGCAAGCCCGGGCTTTCTATACTCTCAAAACATCTCCTTAATCTATAGGGAAATAAGGGACTAGTAAATTGGTTCTAGTGCAAATAAGAAGATGTAATGAGACAAAAAAAGGGATACCTGTGGGAAATAAGGGAGGTATCCCTTTCTAAAAGACAGATATTTAAAGGATATACTTTCACAAGCATGATCCCTTCCATCTGTCCCTCAATATATTTCTTTTCAAAGGATTTATTATCCCATATTTCAATCTGTAAAGAGAAGGCATCTTTAGTCCTAAAAGAATTAAGATGCCCTCAATTATTAGTTCATTAATCTAAGTTACTTAATCACTTCAACATAGATTGATGTAGTCTTCGTTTTACCCCACTTATCAGTGATCTTAACATCTACTTTACAAACTGGAGGAGTTACAATACCTGTTGCAGAAGGATTCTTAGATATAGTAACCTTTCTATCTAATACTTCCTCACCCTCTGTTACATTTATAAAGCTAGTTGCAGCCGTCAGATAAGTTTTAGCATTATCATCTGCCAATACTACTTCAACTTTATTTATTCTATCATTGTCAAAGTCATAGGTAGCACCATAAACATCCTCTTTCTTGAATTCACTTTCCAATATATCTATAGAACGACCACCATCAACTTCGAATGGATTATCCTTAGTTCCTATAACTTTATCATCTATCTTCTTCGCATATTCGAAATTACCTTCAAAGATTTCAGATTTTATTGTCAAATTAAATTCGTCAACAATAGCATTCAGACGAGGATTTCCGAACGGTGCATAAGTTACAGTTATATTACGGCCCATATAAGCACCACCATATGCGGGGGAAGGTTCAACTGAAATATCTCCATTACTAGTTTCTTTTGCAGACAGCCATGCTTTACCTTCTTTCTTATTAGCCTCATCTTCTGGTATTTCTTCAGTGAATGTAACATATGAATTAGTAGTTGCCTCACCTACAAGGATAGAGTTAGCTTGATACAAAGAGTAAAGATTATAAGAAATAGTCTTCGTTTCTACGCCATTCGCATATACCTTACCATATGCAGTAGCATCATTACCCTCAAAGTAAGCATCTGCACGCTTAAAGCCAAACAGCTTGTCATCCTGCTGATCTACAGTAATCGTAAATGTAGTTTCATACAAATATTGATTGCCCAAATCTACCCCTTCTCCTGTGTAATCCTTATTCTTAAACTTCACAGTTGCAGTATGAGGTACAGCAGCAACATGCTTTTCATCGAATGTAGCTCTGATTACATATTTAGTAATGGACTTATCAGCTAGTTCTTGAACATCTTCACCTTTTGCATTGAGACCAACTAAAGATAATTGAATACTATTTTTAGTTTCCTCATCTCCATATTCCAGATCTTTCTTTCCATTGATTGTTACCTTTCCACCAATATATTCTATTTCATAATCAATGCCATTAATATATTTCTTAATTTCATCTACTGAAGGACCAACAATTTCAGATTCTGCCGTTAGCTTCTTATCATCAACAACCCAAGTCATATCTTTAATTTCAGCAGGTTTTGCTACATAGGTAAATGTCAGAGTCAATGGAACAGACTTTACATCTCCTTCAGTATTAAGATAGTGAAGAACAACAGGCAATTCACCTTCTTTATTTGCAAGAATTGTATTCTTCTCTTTATCAAATGTAGCATCTACCTTCTTGGCATCTGCTTCTTTAACCTCATAATAATAAGCTACTACTTTATCCAAATTGTCATTGCCAACTAATTCATCCAGATTATAAGTCGTTTTAATAGGCAGAGGGTCAGGAGTAGTAAAATCAACACTTGGTGCCCCTTTTATAGCATTGACTGTTATACCATACTGTGAAATGATTTCATTGCCCCATGCATCTTTTGTTGTAAATGCATATGCAGTTTCAGAATCAAAATCCTTTAATGTATTATAATCTACTTCATCTGCAAATTTGAGAGTCAAATCATAAATTCCCTTATTTGCTGTAGCTTCAGGTTCTTCTGCTGCACGAGTCAAAGCATTTTCACTAAAATTGTCTCCGATACTAGCAACAACAAAGTTAGTATTACCTTTGGAATCTGTCAAACCGATTTTATAGGCTTGAATATCCGCAGCTTTCAAATTCACAGGGTTAATCAATGCATGGATCATGCTACCCCCTCTAGCAACAAGTAAATCTCCTTTCTTCTTGAAAGTTTTGTTTCCATTGAATTCAATATCCTTTGTAGCTTCACCATAGTATAAAGTAGCTTCAGCCTCTGTGGAGCCTAAATCAACAGTACCATCTGCTTTTACACCAAGTACACTCATGCTAGTGATACGAGCAGCTTTTGGCATAGAAACCTTTTCCCATTCTTTTGTTTCCTTATTGAAAACATTCAATACCCAAACCAATGAATTGTTAGGATCAGCAGTTACATAAATATCAGAAGCGGCTTTAATATCTGTTTCTACAGGCTTTTGAGATTCAGCATCCCAAACAATCCAATTACCATTTTCTGAAATTTGTGGTGCATATCCATCCTCACCATCTTTGCCTGGTTCACCTTTACCCGGTTCACCGTCATCTCCTTTATCACCTTTCTGTCCTTCAGAACAAATGCCACTGTCTTTCCCATCAATAATCCAATTCTTTGTAGTAGGATCAATCTCAATCTTTGTACCACTTGCCCCTGCAGCACCACTTACGATAGAATAACTCTTACCATCATTAAAAGTTATTTTAAATCCATCAGTAATTGGTTCTACAGCGGTTACCCATTTACCTTCTTTCACAAAATTCTGTAACTCGGCAATGCTAGCTTTGTTTGCGTCAATCTGTGTCTGCAGATTGTCGATGTCATCATCATAGTCTTTACAGCCTACATAGGTGACAGTAGAAAGTGCCAACGCCCCGAAGAACATCACTTTTACAAATTTTCTTTTCATAACTACTTAAAAATTACATTAATAATATATTATTAAACACTAAGTTTCAATAATAGCATGCCCGTTACTTTATAGGTAACGGAAGAACCTTCGTGCCTGCTCTTCTGGAGTAGTCAATACTAGAAAACGATATAATATGCAATGAAACTTTTTAACCCCTATCTCAAGGAAAAGGTAGAGGGGAGGGAAATCTTGTGCAAAATTTAGAGGTTAACAAGCCCTAATACAAAGAATCCACGTGTTTTATCTGCTTGTGTTCTCCTTTTGAGTGCTTTATTAGAAAAAATGTGCGATTTCGTTTGGTTGTTTTAAGAAATATGCTCATATTTGCACCGGTATTTATTCCCGTTACCTATAAAGTAACAGGCTATTTATCAAGCAGTTAATCCACAAATAGACCGCTTAACAAAATCAACTACCTGCTTATTGGCTTCATCAATTTTCTTATTCCTGAAAGGCTTCAAATACGTTTCAGTCACAGTGATAGAAGAGTGCCCCATCGCTTCGGAAATAATACCCGGATGAATCTCACAATAATAAGCTGTCGTAGCCCAGGTGTGGCGCGCAGTATAGGAACTCAACCTATCACCCAATCCCAACAATTCACCCAACAACATCAACTGACGGTTGAATGTGCGCAATGCCAACTGATATTCACGATAGGCTTCCGGAGTACCTTCACGGCTCTTCAACAAAGAAAACAGATAAGGAGAAGAACTGTCACGATTCATATACCTCTTTACCAAAACCATCGCTTCCGCGGTCAGTGTCACAGACAAGGTGCGTCCTGTCTTACGCCTGCGATACGTAATCACATTATCACATAAATCACTTTTACGCAAATAGGCGAGATCGACAAATGGCAAACCACGCAATAAAAACATAAGGATAAAGAATTCCTGTGCCTTACGCAGTGACTGCGAACAAGGTAAAGTCTGTGACAACTTGACAAATACCCTCTTTATATCCTCATCACCCAACGCACGTTTATGGTCGGCACGAGTGCCTGTATAAACAGAACGGAACAGGTGAGGAATATAAGGTGCCTTACGAAGATCGACGGCACGGTTATAAACTGCACGAAACGTGCGCAAATAAGTGGAAACGGTATTCCAGCTACAACCACGACTACGAAGATGTACTTCAAACCCTTTTAACCACTCCGGATTCACCTCATCAAAGGTGAAATCCTCTTTCCCACAATAAGCAATGATGGCATTGAGACTGCTACGGTATACATGAGCAGTACCAAAGTTTCCCCCCATCTGTAGCCCACGGGCTACTTGCTTCATAAATGTTACTACTTTCAACATCTCACGATTTATTAATAAATTAGACAATAAATATAGGAGTATTTCAACAATCGAACAAATTGAAGGCAGAGATGTTGCAGGAATACAAAAAAAAGAACCACCTCCCCTATCAGGGAAAGTGGTTCTTATCCTTAATTATATATTTCTAAGCGAAAGCCGGAATTACATCATTCCGCCCATGCCTCCCATTCCGGGAGCGCCCATCGGCATTTCTGGCTTATCTTCCTTCTTTTCTACAATTACACATTCAGTAGTCAGGAACATACCAGCGATAGAAGCTGCATTTTCCAAAGCTACACGAGCAACCTTAGCAGGATCTACTACACCGGCAGCGTGCAAGTTTTCGTAAACATCCGTGCGGGCATTGTAACCGAAATCACCTTTACCTTCACGTACTTTCTGAACAACTACTGCACCTTCTTTACCAGCGTTAGCAACAATCTCGCGAAGCGGTTCTTCGATGGCGCGTTTGATGATACCAATACCAGTTGTTTCATCGGCATTATCACCCTTCATTCCTTCCAAAGAATCAATAGCACGGATATAAGCTACACCACCACCCGGGATGATACCTTCTTCGATAGCAGCACGAGTTGCACGCAAAGCATCGTCCACACGGTCTTTCTTTTCTTTCATTTCTACTTCAGAAGCAGCACCTACATAGAGAACAGCTACACCACCTGACAATTTAGCCAGACGTTCCTGCAATTTCTCACGGTCATAGTCAGACTTAGTTGCTACAATTTGTGCTTTGATCTGTTCGCAACGTTCCTTGATGCTGTCTTTGTTACCTGCACCGTTTACAACAGTTGTATAGTCTTTAGTAACTGTAACTTTGTCAGCAGTACCCAACATTTCGATGGTAGCCTGTTCCAGTTTCAAACCTTTTTCTTCGCTGATAACAACACCACCTGTCAGGATAGCGATATCTTCCAGCATTTCTTTACGACGGTCACCGAAGCCCGGAGCTTTCACAGCACAGATCTTCAATTGAGAACGCAGACGGTTTACTACCAATGTAGTCAACGCTTCGCTATCTACATCTTCTGCAATTACCAACAGAGGACGACCTGTCTGTACAGCAGGTTCGAGGATAGGCAAGAAATCTTTCAGGTTAGAAATCTTCTTGTCATAGATCAGGATGTAAGGTTTCTCCATCTCACATTCCATCTTTTCCGTATTTGTCACAAAGTAAGCAGACAAATAACCACGGTCGAACTGCATACCTTCTACTACACCGATAGTAGTGTCTGTTCCTTTTGCTTCTTCGATAGTAATCACACCGTCTTTAGAAACTTTACGCATAGCGTCAGCAATCAATTTACCGATTACCGGATCATTGTTTGCAGATACAGTGGCAACCTGTTCGATCTTGTCATAGTTGTCACCTACAGTTTCAGCCTGATCCTTGATTGATTCTACCACTTTGGCAACGGCCTTGTCGATACCACGTTTGATATCCATCGGGCTAGCACCGGCAGTTACGTTCTTCAAACCTTCAGCTACGATAGCTTGTGCAAGAACGGTTGCAGTAGTTGTACCGTCACCGGCATCGTCACCTGTCTTAGAAGCAACTTCTTTTACCAACTGTGCACCAGTGTTCTGGTAAGCATCTGCCAATTCGATTTCTTTTGCTACTGTCACACCGTCTTTTGTGATGTGCGGAGCACCGAATTTCTTCTCAATGATAACGTTACGTCCTTTCGGGCCCAGAGTTACTTTTACTGCATTTGCCAAAGCATCGACACCTTTTTTCAATTGGTCACGGGCATCGATATTGAATAATATTTCTTTTGCCATCTCTTTATTTACTATTTAAAGATTTACTATTTACTATTATTAATTAACCCAAAACAGCGAGAACATCGCTCTGACGCATAATCAGATATTTAGTACCTTCAACGTCAAGTTCTGTTCCGGCATATTTACCATAAAGAACTGTATCGCCTACTTTCAATACCATTTCTTCGTCTTTCGTACCGTGACCTATTGCCACAACTTCACCCTTCAAAGGTTTTTCTTTTGCTGTATCAGGGATAATGATACCACCAATTGTTTTTTCTTCTGCAGGTGCAGGGAGGATAAGCACTCTGTCTGCTAATGGTTTAATGTTCATAGTTACTTGTTATATTTTAGTTATACATTTAATAGTAGATGTTACCCGCCATTTTTCAGGCGGAACGCTAAAGTTATTGCGAAAAGCGTGCCAAAGTAAATAAATGATTCTTTGTCAGAAATAGACTGACAAAATGACTGACAACTTGCATTGTATGGCAAAAAAGTATATTTGTCACCTACTTTTTAAACAAAACAAAAGGATTATTCCTTATAATGACGTATATTCGTAAACGAACCATCAAATGCACTGTATAAATAATATGAATGGAATAGCATCCGGCCTCATCATCGCCTCTTGCGTCTTCTACTCCTGCACTTCGCGTACAGGAGAGATTTCTCCTGTACACGAACAACAAACAGACTCGCTGTCACAGGATACAATAGTTCAACCCGAGGTTAAACCTGTTAATAAAAAACTCACGGCAGAGCAGATAGAAATCTCCAAAGATTTATTGTATGACCAATACACATTGGAAGATACCTATCCTTATAAAGACACTACCCGGCAGTTTCAGTGGGATAAAATCAAAGAACGGCTGGCATTACTCGAAAATATACAGTTGCAGCCTTCCACCTGGGCCATTCTCCAGAATTACAAAAACAGAAATGGAGAAGCACCACTTGTGAGAAGTTTCAAAAGAAACGCTTACGGACGGGTGGCAGATACTCTTGGCATAGAACGTTACCAATCCGTTCCGCTTTATCTATTGACTGACACATTAGTACCCGAACGTTACGGACAGGATGGGGAATTAACCCGTTTTATCGAAGATGGAGAGAAATTCATAAAAGCAGAGCCAATGTTTACCGGAGATGAATGGATGATTCCTAAAAAATATGTCAAAGTAATCGGAGATACGATTGTTTTTAACAAAGCTGTTTTCGTAGACCGCCACAATCAGAATATCGCTTCTCTTGAACGTAGCGGAAAAGGGCAATGGGTGGTTCGCAGTATGAATCCTTCCACTACGGGACGTCATCTGCCCCCGTATGCACAGGAAACTCCTTTAGGAATGTTTGTTTTACAAGAAAAGAAAGTGAAAATGGTATTTCTAAAAGACGGCTCGAAAGAAACGGGAGGTTATGCTCCTTATGCGAGTCGTTTCACGGACGGGGCCTATATTCACGGAGTACCGGTCAATGCTCCCCGCAAGACGCAGATAGAATATAGTCCGTCGTTGGGAACTACTCCACGCTCACACATGTGCGTGCGGAATGCAACTTCCCATGCCAAGTTTATCTATGACTGGGCCCCCGTAAATGAAACTATTATTTTTGTATTGGAATAACCGTTGAACAAATCAGCATCGCCATTCCCTGATTCTTATTATCTATCTTATGAAATATGGTTAGAAAACATATTCTCTATAAGGAGGAAACTTACTTTCTTCCTTGGGAAAAGTTGCTTTTCCCTTATCCCAAACTATAACTGCAAGTTCCGGTTATAAAACTGCAACTTTCAGTTATGTAATCAAAAGTTTCAGTTATATAATCAGAACTTGCGGTTATAGTTTATCTTATACTCTAAACAAGTTTTCTCCCTATGCAAAAGAAATTGGCATAGGATGAAAAGAAACTTACCTATACGTACTTGAGAGAGAAAACAAAGAGGTCAGAACTCTTCAGTCCAGACCTCCAATTATAAAAAGGGATTTCTTTATCCCAGATGATCTCTTATCAATCAAATATCTTCTCTCTTTTATTTTCTCCGGTTTCACTCAACCCATACTTTGCCCTCGTTATATTCTGAATTATCTCTCTCTGTACACTTTCCAATGCACTTATTTCTTTTTGTAATAACTCCAAGGCAGAACCTTTCTGCAATAAATAAGACCGTTCAGTATATTTTATATAAGAAGTCGGAATCTCCTGCTTCTTTTCTTTATAATAGGCAATCGCATATCGCAAAGCTTCCGATCTATATTTGCAGACAGCCTTTCGTTCGGCATAGTACAAATCTTTATAAGCATTCTCTTCACTTCTCAACTTTTTCCAGAATGCAGAAAAGGCTGTTGATACAGCATCTTTCTCTTCCTTGGTTACCGCTTCCTTTTGCTTCTTCACCAGATCTTTATATTCCTTGTATGTATTTAAAAACTTATCCAGTTCCTCTTTACTGGCTTTATGTTCCAGACGATAAGTCTCCAAAGAAGCAGGACGCTCATATTCGACAACCTGTTGCAGATAAGGCAAATCATTCCAACTTATATATTTATTGTTTGCTTCACAATAATCTGCGTAAGCAGCTGCAAGCTGCCAACTATATTCTTTTGTCTTTTGACTCAATTCCTCGTTGATGGCGGACAAGTTCTTTTCCATCTCTTTCAAGTCCTGTGCCAATACCGCTTGCATACTTCCCCATCCGGAGAGAAACAAACAAAGCATACTCCATAAAACTGTTTTCATAATAAGATGATTTAAATTTTCTCCAAAGTTATTGTTTCTCTACAGAATTCCAAACACAATTACAGATTTGCGATATATTTCCATAATGGAGCAGCATTCAGCGCTTGCATAATTTCGTTCTTATCGAGCAGACTTCTCACCTCTTCCAATGTGAGCAGATGGACGGTGATATCTTCAGTAGCTTCCAGATGCTGATGGTCTATCAGTTCCACGTCTGTGGCAAGAAAGCAGTAAGTCAGATTGGTATGAGTGCTCGGATTAGCGGAAATCACCATATACTCTTGCCAGTTTCCTTTTCCGTAGCCCGTTTCTTCCCACAATTCACGCTGGGCGGACACCAACGGCGAAGCATCTTCCTTCTCGCAGACACCGGCACAGAGTTCATAACAAGTTCGTTCGATTCCCGGACGGTACTGGCGGACAAAAACGAATTGACCATCTTTGGTAATGGCAATGGTATTTACCCAGTCGGGATACTCAAGGATATAATACTCGGGGATATGATTCCCATTGGGAAGTAACATATCTTCGCAACGCACAGTCAGCCATGGACGGTGAAATAGATATTTGCTACTTACCGTTTTCCAGGCTTTATTCTTCTCTTCCATAAGATTTGTTTTTCTCCCGGCAAAAATACGAATTCCTCCGGATTATCCTACCTTTCGGTTGCTTGTTTTTATTCGTCTGTGTCGATACAAGTGATCTCTATCTCATGTATCTGCTCCAAGTATTTTTTGGTAGAGCTTACCAAAGAACTTCCCATGTAGAATAAAAACATCAGGCTGATAATAACCATCAATGCACCAATCATGGCAAAACGACTGCGCTGTTCAAAAATACTGCTATTCATAACTCTGCCTCCTCTTATTTTTTGTCCACTACAAAGATAACACGCGAGGGCTACAAAAAAGTTACAAGAATGTTTCAAAAAACTTAAATATTGAAATTCTGTTCGTATCTTTGCACCAACTAACTAACAACCTCTTTATTACAATATGGCATTTACGAATAATATTATGATTGTCCGGCATAAACTGCTGGCAGACCTTGTTAGACTCTGGAAAAACGACGAATTAGTGGAAAAGATAGACCGGCTTCCGATTGAGTTGAGTCCACGAAAATCGAAACCCCTAGGACGGTGTTGCGTACATAAAGAACGCGCAGTGTGGAGATACAAGACTTTTCCCCTGATGGGACTGGATATGACAGACGAACACGACGAAGTTACCCCACTTTCCGAATATGCACGATTGGCATTGAGTCGTCCCGAACCAGACAAGGAAAATATCATGTGCGTCATCGACGAGGCCTGTTCTTCCTGTGTACAGATCAATTATGAAATAACCAACCTTTGTCGCGGATGCGTGGCACGTAGTTGTTACATGAACTGCCCTAAAGATGCGATACGTTTCAAGAAAAACGGTCAGGCAATGATTGACCATGACACATGTGTCAGTTGCGGTATTTGTCACAAGAGTTGTCCTTATCACGCTATTGTATATATTCCCGTACCTTGTGAAGAGTCTTGTCCGGTAAAAGCTATCAGCAAAGATGAACACGGCATAGAGCACATTGATGAAAGCAAGTGTATCTACTGTGGAAAATGCATGAATGCTTGTCCGTTCGGGGCTATCTTCGAAATCTCGCAAACATTCGATGTATTGCAACGCATCCGTAAAGGGGAAAAGATGGTCGCCATCATCGCCCCGTCTATTTTGGGACAGTTTAAGACTTCTATCGGACAAGTGTACGGTGCTTTCAAGGAAATAGGATTTACCGATGTGATCGAAGTGGCCGAAGGCGCCATGTCAACCACTAGCAATGAAGCCCACGAATTGTTGGAGAAACTGGAAGAGGGACAGAAGTTTATGACTACTTCCTGTTGTCCTTCTTATATCGAGTTAGTAGAGAAACATATTCCGGATATGAAACCTTATGTTTCTACCACCGGATCACCGATGTACTACGCTGCACGGATTGCCAAAGAGAAGCATCCGGATGCTAAGATTGTATTTGTCGGTCCTTGTGTGGCAAAACGAAAAGAAGTACGCCGCGATGAAGCCGTGGATTATATTCTGACGTTCGAAGAAATCGGTTCGATTCTTGACGGGCTGGGTATTCAGCTGGAACAAATGCAGGAGTTCTCCGTATTACATACTTCCGTTCGCGAAGCACACGGATTTGCACAGGCAGGTGGTGTGATGGGAGCTGTCAAAGCTTATCTGAAAGAAGAAGCGGAGAAAATCAATGCGATACAAGTGTCGGACATCAATAAAAAGAATATCGCTCTGCTGCGTGCCTGCGCCAAAACAGGAAAGGCTGCCGGACAGTTTATTGAAGTGATGGCATGCGAAGGAGGATGTATCACCGGACCGAGTACGCATAACGACATTGTTTCGGGACGTCGCCAACTGGCACAAGAGCTGCTCAAACGGAAAGAGAGCTATGAAACAATGGATCGATAAACTACGACAGGAAAGAACACTGACACCGGAAGAGTTCCGGCAACTGTTGACCGGATGTGACGCAGAAATTCTGCGTTACATCAATAAACAGGCTCAGGAAGTCGCACTCCTCCACTTCGGAAATAAGATTTATATCCGCGGACTGATTGAAATCAGTAACTGCTGCCGGAACAACTGTTATTACTGTGGTATCCGAAAAGGGAATCCGAATATCGAACGTTACCGGTTAAGCCGGGAGAGTATACTGAACTGTTGCAAACAGGGCTATGAACTGGGATTCCGCACCTTTGTATTACAAGGAGGAGAAGATCCTGCACTAACAAACGATCAGATAGAAATGACTGTTGCCCGTATCAGACAGGAGTATCCGGATTGTGCTATTACGCTGTCACTCGGTGAAAAATCACGTGAGGCATACGAACGTTTCTTCCGTGCCGGAGCCAACCGTTATCTGTTACGTCACGAAACTTATAATGAGTTGCATTACCGGCAACTGCATCCAGCGGAAATGTCCGGCAAACGACGCCTGCAATGTTTAGCGGATTTGAAAGAGATCGGTTATCAGACAGGAACCGGAATTATGGTCGGCAGTCCGGGACAAACAGTAGAGCATATCATTGAGGATCTATTGTTTATAGAAAAGCTACGCCCGGAAATGATTGGCATCGGGCCTTTCCTGCCCCATCATGATACACCTTTTGCCGAATATCCCAGCGGAACGGCGGAACAGACGATTCTTCTATTATCCATTTTCCGCCTGATGCATCCGTCCGCATTGATTCCGGCAACAACAGCCCTTGCCACTCTCATTCCTGATGGCAGGGAACGGGGTATTTTAGCAGGTGCGAATGTGGTTATGCCTAACTTGTCTCCTCGAGAGGAACGGAGAAAATATGAATTATATAATGACAAAGCTTCACTCGGAGCGGAATCTGCCGAAGGGCTGGCTGCCTTACAAAAGCAATTGAAGACCATCGGATACGAGATTTCTACCGAAAGAGGCGACTTTAAGTACACTACAGAGAATATATGATATACCAAAAAGAGTCATCAAAAGCAGAAGAGTTTATCCATCATGAAGAGATTCTGGATACGCTGGAATATGCGCAGAACAATAAGGATAACCGTGTCCTGATTGAACAACTGATTGAAAAGGCTGCTCTGTGCAAGGGACTAACGCACCGGGAAGCGGCTATTCTGCTAGAATGTAACCAACCTGACCTGATAGAACGTATCTTTCATCTCGCCAAAGAAATCAAACAGAAGTTTTATGGCAACCGTATCGTCATGTTCGCACCGCTTTATTTGTCGAACTATTGCGTAAATGGTTGCGTATATTGTCCGTATCATGCTAAAAACAAGACGATTGTACGCAAGAAACTGACGCAGGAGGAAATTCGCAGGGAAGTGATTGCTTTGCAGGACATGGGACATAAGCGGCTCGCTCTTGAAGCGGGTGAGCATCCGTCACTAAATCCGATAGAATACATTCTTGAATCTATTCAGACGATTTACAGTATCAAACATAAAAATGGAGCGATCCGCCGGGTAAACGTAAATATCGCAGCTACTACAGTAGAAAATTATCGCCAATTAAAAGAGGCAGGTATCGGTACGTATATCTTATTCCAGGAGACTTATCACAAGGACAACTACGAAGCACTTCATCCCACCGGTCCGAAAAGCAATTATGCCTATCACACCGAAGCGATGGACCGTGCCATGGAAGGGGGAATCGATGATGTAGGTATTGGTGTGCTTTTCGGTTTGAATACTTATCGGTATGATTTTATCGGATTGTTAATGCATGCCGAACATCTGGAAGCCAAATTCGGTGTAGGTCCCCATACAATCAGTGTGCCGCGTATCTGTTCGGCGGATGACATTAATGCCGGAGATTTTCCGAATTCAATTTCTGATGAGATATTCAGTAAGATTGTAGCTGTTATCCGAATTGCCGTTCCTTATACTGGAATGATTATTTCCACACGTGAATCACAAGAATCACGCAAGAAGGTACTCGAATTGGGTATCTCACAAATCAGCGGCGGCTCACGTACCAGTGTAGGCGGATATGCTGAAACGGAATTACCCGATCATAATTCCGCGCAATTTGACGTAAGCGATACCCGGACATTAGACGAAGTGGTCAACTGGTTGCTCGAACTTGGATATATCCCCAGCTTCTGTACTGCCTGTTACCGGGAAGGACGGACAGGCGACCGTTTCATGTCATTAGTGAAATCCGGTCAGATAGCCAACTGTTGCGGACCGAATGCCCTGATGACTCTGAAAGAGTATCTGGAAGATTATGCTTCCGAAGATACCCGCCAGAAAGGATTAGAATTGATTCGAAAAGAAACAGACCGAATCCCTAACCCTAAAATCAGGGAAATAGCTATCCGAAACTTCAAAGCCATAGCCGCAGGGCAAAGAGATTTTAGATTTTAAATCATACGCCAATGTGCTAATATGTCGATGTGCCAATTGGCTGCGCATGAATTAACAAATTGATAAATTAGTAATTATGAGCTTAACAGATACTCCAAGTGCAAGCAGACTTCATATAGCCTTTTTCGGTAGACGAAACAGTGGTAAATCTTCTCTTATCAATGCATTGACAGGACAGGATACCGCCCTCGTTTCAGATACTCCGGGAACGACTACCGACCTTGTATCCAAAGCTATGGAAATTCAAGGTATTGGTCCGTGTTTGTTTATAGATACTCCGGGGTTCGATGATGAGGGAGAACTTGGAGAGCTGCGTATCAGCCGGACTTTAAAGGCTATTGAGAAAACAGATATTGCATTGCTGCTATGTGGAGATACTACTTTTTCTCATGAAAAAGAGATGCTGGCACTATTGAAAGAGAAGAATATCCCTGTCATTCCGGTACTGAATAAAATAGATATACGAGAGAACAGTGATAGCTTAGCCACATACATTGAGGAAGAATGTAAAATACGCCCATTACTTATCAGCGCCAAAGAAAAGACAGGAATTGAACAGATCCGGCAAGCCATTCTCGAAAAGCTACCCTCGGACTTCGGCCAACAGAGTATCACCGGGGAACTTGTGACAGAAAACGACCTTGTACTTCTGGTTATGCCGCAGGATATTCAAGCTCCAAAAGGCAGACTGATTTTACCACAAGTGCAGACTATCCGTGAATTGTTGGACAAGAAATGTCTCGTAGTGACTTGTACTACTGACAAGTTTCCGGCAACCCTGCAAGCTCTTGCCCGTCTTCCAAAATTAATCATCACCGATTCACAAGTTTTCAAAGCGATCTATGAACAGAAACCAAAGGAAAGTGAACTGACTTCTTTTTCTGTACTTTTCGCAGGTTATAAGGGGGATATTCACTATTATGTAGAAAGTGCAACTGCGATTGAAAGGCTGACGGAATCGTCACGTGTACTGATAGCGGAGGCTTGTACGCACGCTCCCCTTTCCGAAGATATAGGAAGAGTGAAACTCCCCCGTTTGTTACGGAAACGAATTGGAGAGAATCTGCAAATTGATATGGTAGCCGGAACTGACTTTCCACAAGATCTGACTCCTTATTCGCTGGTAATCCATTGCGGAGCATGTATGTTCAATCGTAAATACGTACTTAGCCGCATCGAACGTGCACGGGAGCAACACATTCCTATGACGAATTATGGAGTAGCGATTGCTTTCCTCAATGGAATACTAGATCAAATAAAGTATTAAATCCCGGTCAAAAAGAAAGAGTCCGGTGCAATACCGAACTCTCGCAATACACAGTAAATTATTAACTGCTCAACTTTTGGGATGCAGTTAATAATTTTATAATTTCAATTCATCGCTGCTTATTTCTTCACAGTAGCAATCAGCTCCTCTGCTGAAACAAGATTCTGTTCTCCTGTCTCCATATTCTTCAGCATTGCTTTGCCTTCGTTCATTTCATTCTCACCGACAATAGCTACAAACGGAATATTCTTTGTATTGGCATAACTCATCTGTTTCTTCATCTTGGCTGCATCCGGGAAAATCTCGGCACGGATACCGGCAGCACGCACTTTCGACAGAATTCCCATAGAGAATGCAGCTTCCTTTTCACCGAAGTTGATGAATAGAAGTTCTGTTCCATTCACAGCTTCTTTCGGATAAAGTTCAAGTTGGTTCAATACATCGAAGATACGGTCTGCACCAAAAGAGATACCCACTCCCGACACTCCTGCCATACCAAATACTCCGGTCAGATTATCATAGCGACCACCACCTGTGATACTACCAATCTGCACATCCAACGCTTTCACTTCAAAGATAGCACCTGTATAGTAATTCAGTCCGCGAGCCAATGTCAGGTCAAGCTCGATTTCATTCTTCAAGCCCATTGTTTCCAATGTATTCAGGATAAATTCGCTTTCTTCCACTCCTTTCAATCCTACTTCACTGGCCGATAATACATTCTTCAATGTTGCCAACTTTTCCGCATTCGTACCGCTAAGGAGAATGATTGGCTGCAACTTGGCAATAGCCTCATCACAGATTCCCTTCTCTTTCAGTTCGGCATTTACATTATCCAAACCTATTTTATCCAGTTTATCAATCGCTACAGTAATATCGACGATTTTATCCGATTCACCTATAATTTCAGCGATACCGGAAAGAATCTTACGGTTGTTTATCTTAATACATACACGAATATTAAAACGACTGAAAACAGTATCGACAATCTGCATCAATTCCACTTCGTTCAGTAATGAATCGCTTCCTACAACGTCAGCATCACATTGATAAAATTCGCGATAACGTCCTTTTTGCGGACGGTCAGCACGCCATACCGGTTGAATCTGATAGCGCTTGAACGGGAAAGTAATCTCATCACGATGCATCACGACGTAGCGAGCAAAAGGTACTGTCAAGTCATAACGCAAACCTTTCTCACAAAATTTACTTGCCAGTTTGACAGCATTACGGCTTAACAATTCTTCGTCAGTAATCCCGGAAAAGTAATCTCCTGAATTTTGAATCTTAAAGAGTAGTTTATCCCCTTCATCGCCGTACTTTCCCATCAGTGTAGAAAGCATCTCCATAGACGGAGTCTCTATCTGTTGGAAACCATACAAATGATATACGTCACGAATCGTATTGAATATATAATTACGCTTCGCCATTTCTACCGGCGAAAAGTCACGAGTTCCTTTAGGAATACTTGGTTTTGCTGCCATAATATTACTGTTTATAATTTTAATGGCGCAAATTTACTGCAAATTTCCGAGCAATGCTTACATATATTTGAAAAAATCACCCGTATTGTGTCCATCCCCTATTAATATCGTAAAGAAACACTCAAACAAGTCCTCCAAACTATATAAAAAATCCTCCATAGTCTTTGGAAAGACTGCGGAGGATCCCTTTTTATTCTATAGAAGGAAGCTGGCAAAACTGCCTTTTCCCTTTTTCATTTCTTAGTCTCTTCTACCCATGAAAATCATGATGTAGTAAACCAATGTTGCTAATGAACCTAATGCAGCAACTACATACGTATAAGCAGCTGAACGAAGAGCGTCTTCTGCCTGTGCATGATTGTACGAATTAGTAATGCCGGATGAACTCAACCATACCAATGCACGTTTACTTGCATTGATTTCCACCGGCAGCGTGATAAAGCTGAACAATGTAGTCATAGCGAACAAGATAATACCTGCCAGCAATAACTGCGGAAAAGAGTTTATCAGCAAGATACCACCCAACAATACCCACGTCATAATGGAAGAAGCAAAGTTCACAACCGGAACCAGCGCACTACGCATCTTCAACGGAGCGTACATACGTGCATGCTGCACAGCGTGTCCACATTCATGGGCCGCTACGGCAGCCGCCATAATGCTGTTACTTTCATACACCCCTTCACTCAAATTCACTGTTTTGTTAGTAGGATTGTAGTGGTCGGTCAACCGTCCCGGCGTATGTGTAACCTGCACATCATAAATTCCATTGTCATGCAACATCTTCAAAGCAACATCGCGTCCTGTCATTCCATTTCCTGTAGGAATCTTAGAGTACTTCTTGAATTTGTTTTGCAAATTCATCTGTACCAACCAACTGACAACAGCGATTCCTATAAATAATACCCAATAAGACATCATATACTTTTCAATTTTAATTATTACTCTATATATCTATAAACAAATTGTTTGCCAAAAATAAGGGGAAACGTTCAATGTCAGAATAGTTTCCCCTTGCTTTTATGAAGAATTAGCTAAAAATTAGTCAATTGTCAGTTCTACTACATAGTCAATATCTTTCGGAACCTCGGCGAATTCGAGCAAAACACCAGCTTTCGTCTTTGTGAAACGAACCGGAGACTGATCTTTAAACAAGACTGCTTTCTTGACCTTCTTGCCTGTCAATGGCAGGAACAAAGCTGCATCTTTCAGGTCGAGGATATGTACATAGAGTTTATTTCCTTTTTGTGTGGTCACTCCCCAATCATGCGGAGCAACTATGCCGCTTCGTGTTCCATAGATCGTTTCGCCATATTGTTTCATCCACTCTCCCATCTCTGCCAAGCGTTGCACAGCTACCGCAGGAAGTTCCCCATCAGGTTGAGGGCCGATATTCATCAAAAGATTGGCATTCTTACCGGCTGCCTTCACCAGATAGTGAATCAATGTCTTTGTAGATTTATAATTCTGGTCGGTAATCTTATATCCCCACATACCATTCATTGTTTCGCAAGTTTCCAACGGCAGGCGACTAACCTCCTGTCCGGAAAGTCCCGAAGCATTTTCACCGGGCAGATCGCGTTCGAAAATCTGGATATCTTCTCCATCAAAAGGCGTCTGATGATGATTGTTACCCACCAGGCAGCCCGGTTGGAGTTTGTGAATCAAAGCATACTGCTCCGGTAATTCCCAGTTAAAAGTTTTAGGCTGATCCCACCATCCGTCAAACCAAATGGCACCTATCGGACCGTAATTTGTCAGCAACTCCGTCAACTGGTTATTCATAAATTGATAATAACTTTTCCAATCTCCTTTCGAGTTCGAACGACCCGTGCCCTGCCCTGTACGTCCCCAGGGATAGTCCTCACGCGCCCAGTCAAGATGCGAATAATAAAAATGGAGCTTGATGCCCTGCTTGGCACAGGCTGCTGCCAGCTCTTTCACAATATCTCTTTTAAAAGGAGTAGCTTTGACTACGTTATAATCCGAATACTTAGTGTCAAACATAGAAAAACCTTCATGATGACGGGTAGTGAAACAGATATATTTAGCTCCTGAAGCTTTGATAGCTGCCACCCATTTGTCCGCGTCAAACTTGGAAGGATAAAATCCGCCTGCCAGTTTGGCATACTCTTTATAATTCAGATTATTGTTTGTCATAGTCCACTCACCGGTAGCAAGCATAGCGTATAGCCCCCAATGAAGAAAAATACCAAACTTATTGTCCTGAAATTCCTGCCGTGCTTTCAGATTCTCTTCGGTAGGCTGATAGGAAGATTGCGCAAATACTCCCAAGTTCATTACGAACAACAAAAGGAAAGCTATAAAACGTGTTTTCATAAGGCATACATTATTTTTGTGTGTTTAGGATAGACAATACAAAGGATTGAACAAGAAAGGCGGAGTTTTTCTTCAATCTCCGCCTTTCCTCCATATAATAAATCAATTGTTATTCTTCAGTATAACGTTCGATGGTCTGTGCTCTGTCCGGTCCTACAGATACAATCTTGATTTCTACACCAAGCTGTTCTTCCAGGAAAGTCAGGTAAGCATTGAATTCTTCCGGGAATTCATCTTCGCTCTGCATCTTGGTCATATCTGTCTGCCAGCCCGGAAGCTCTGCATATACAGGTTCTACGCCTTCTGTGATATCATACGGGAAGTAGTCGATCTCTTCACCGTTCACTTTGTAAGCAACGCACGCTTTGATTGTTTCGAAAGTATCGAGTACATCGCTCTTCATCATAATCAATTTGGTAACTCCGTTTATCATAACGGAATACTTCAACGCTACCAGGTCAATCCATCCGCAACGACGTTTACGACCGGTTACAGAACCGAATTCATGTCCCAACGTACACATCTTGTCGCCTGTTTCGTCAAACAGTTCTGATGGGAACGGACCTGCTCCTACACGAGTACAGTATGCCTTGAAGATACCATATACTTCACCGATACGGTTAGGCGCCACTCCAAGTCCGGTGCAGGCTCCCGCACATACGGTATTGGAAGAAGTCACAAACGGATATGAACCGAAATCAATATCAAGCATAGTACCCTGTGCTCCTTCACAAAGCACGCTCTTACCATCCTTCAACAGGTTATTCACTTCATGTTCGCTATCTACGAAATGGAATTGTTTCAGGTATTCGATACCTTCCAACCATGCTTTTTCCAGTTCAGTAAGATCGTATTCATAATTCAAGCTCTTCAGAATTTGTTCGTGACGAGCTTTCGCAGCAGCATACTTCTGGTCGAAGTTATGAAGAATATCACCTACACGAACACCGTTACGGCTCACTTTATCCGTGTAAGTAGGGCCGATACCCTTACCGGTAGTTCCTACTTTAGCATCGCCTTTGGCTGCTTCGTATGCAGCATCCAGAATACGGTGTGTCGGAAGAATAAGATGAGCTTTCTTTGAAATGTGCAAACGTTCTTTCAGCGGATGACCCGATGCTTCAAGTGCTTCTGCCTCTGCCTTAAACAATGCCGGATCAAGTACCACACCGTTACCGATGATGTTTACCTTGTTTCCTTGAAAAATACCGGAAGGAATAGAGCGGAGCACATATTTCTGTCCTTCGAACTCAAGCGTGTGACCGGCATTCGGGCCGCCCTGAAAACGAGCAACCACATCATACTTAGGTGTTAAAACGTCGACTACTTTTCCTTTACCTTCGTCGCCCCATTGTAATCCTAATAGAACATCTACTTTCATTTTTCTTTTTTATTGTTGTTATTTACTTTTTTCCGTTTGTTAGCTCTGTCGCACTTACCACATACTCCATATATATATAAGGAGTAATGCGAAAGCTGGAAGCGGCTCAATTTCGTATTTTCAATGGCATGCTGTAATTCCTCGTTCTGAAACTCGGTCACTCTACCACATTGAGTACATATCTGATGATGATGTGTCTCGCGATTATATGATTTTTCGTATTGGGAAGAAGTGCCAAACTGATGCTTAATGACCAGTCGTGCATTGATAAGGAGGATAATGGTGTTGTAGAGAGTTGCACGGCTCACCCGGAAATTCTCCTGGTCCATCATCCGTGAATAAAGCATGTCAATATCGAAATGACCGTCGATAGAATAAATAGTATCGAGTATGGCGTAGCGTTCAGGAGTCTTACGATGCCCGTTCGCCGTGAGATATTCCGTGAATATCTGCCTTACTGTATCTTTCACGTTTTGAGTTTCCATCATCAGCCAAAATTAGCGCGAACAAAGTTAAGCCTTTTTTGCGGAAAGCAAAAGAAATTCCTAGAAATAAGTAATGGGTTAATTATTCTTCAGTCTCTTCTTTCACCATGTTGTAGAGCATCTGCTCCCCTTCCAAGGTAGAATCAGCCATTCCCTCCACCAGACGGCATACTTGAAAGGCATGTTCTTCACTATGCTGCATATATTTGCGGATAACCAATAAAGCAGCGTTACGAACATGATAACTGTCGGAATGTACAGCACAGATTGCCTGATCGAGTAATTCGCCGGAGGCGCGTTCGGTCATATCCCCTTTCTTCATCAGAAGACGGGCAGCAGTCAGAAAACCGCAAGTCTGTATATACTCTTGCTCATCTGCAATCCAGTGAAAAGATTTGGCCGGAGCATACGGCAAATGCTGGAAGAGATTCATGCAAGTCAGCTCGGCTATTTCGATATTCCGGATATTTTCTACCCAAATGTCGGCTATCTCAGGATAAAACGTTTCAATCGGCTGAAGCATCCCCGCCAGAATTTTACATTCGCGAATGTCCTCTTTCCACAGAGCCTGTGCCAGGTCATGATTCTTCTCATAACTTTCGGCAATCATCTTGATACGAGGCAGTTCCACTCCGAAATTGAGTTTATAAACCAGCCCTTTCTCACGCATACTTTGGGACACAGCCCCGTTCATAGAGAGACGGAGCTGTGTCTTGATATCTTTTAATTGTTCTTTTATATCCATTTCAAATCAGTTGTTTATTGAAGGCAGCGGAGAATAATCAGTGCTGTAACGCAGCATTTGTTCTACATAACCTTCATCATAGGAAACTGTGACATCTGTAACAGTTCCGTTTTCATCTGTCACCAGTTCGTATTTCGGATTCACAAAGCCTTTGTAAGGAGCTAGATTCAGCTTCTTATAGCGTTCCAGAACTTCTGCATGCAGAGCCGGATCCACTTTTACCGCATAGTTTTCTACCAATGTACGAGCACCTTCAAAATCGCCAGTCGACTTGATGCGCTGAATTTCAGCTAATAATTCGCCGAAAAGCTGACGTACCTTCTGATAGTCATTGATAACCACATAAGTCTTTCCGTCTTTCTTCACCAGTTCCACCGCTTTATCGGCAGCTCCTTTTTCAAATACCCAACGGGCTATCAGCTGGCGATTGCGCATGTGAGCTTCTTCAACACTATTTCCCGGTTCGATACGTACCAGTTGTGTCATCAACCCGTTCATCAGATAAGTATAGTATTGAGCCTTATAAGCATCGGGAGAAGAAAGCAATCCCAGTTCCACCAGCTTCGGATCGGCTACATAATACAATCCGAATAAATCAGCACGTGCCTCTTCGATGGTAGAGCCATAAGCCTTTAATGCATCCGGATCTACGCCCGGAAGCAACTTACCGGAACCGTGTCCCAAACATTCGTGCAAGTCCGTATGCAGCTCGTCCGTTAAGTCAGAATAGGCATCAATCAGTTGTATTTCAGCATCGCTATAAACAAATTCTTCGTTGAATCCGTTTCCGTGAGCGGCTTTATTATAAGCGTCTGTTATATTTCCGATTGTTACTGACTTAGAGCCGTGATGAGCACGAATCCAGTTAGCATTCGGCAGATTGATACCGATAGCTGTTGCCGGATAAAGATCACCTGCAAGGATAGCAGCAGTAATCACTTTAGCCGATACCCCTTTCACCTTTTCTTTCTTGAAAGATTTATCAACCGGAGAATGATCTTCAAACCATTGCGCGTTACTGCTGATAATCTCCGTACGATGTGTCGATTCCAGATCTTTGAAGTTCACCAAAGATTCCCAACTCGCTTTCATCCCCAGCGGGTCGCCGTAACTTTCAGTAAATCCATTCACAAAATCTATTCGTGAATCCAAGTCTTTCACCCAAAGAATAGCATATTCATCGAAATCTTTCAGATTGCCTGTTTCATAGAATTGAATCAGCTTGGTGATAACGGCCTTTTGCGCCTCATTCTCTGCCACACCTTCCGCTTTCTTCAGCCAATAAACAATCTTCTCAATAGCCTGTGTATAGAGTCCGCCTACTTTCCAAACCTTCTCTGTCAACTTTCCGTTTTCTTTTACCAAGCGACTGTTCAGTCCGTAAGAAACCGGTGTTTCGTCTTTCGGGTCTTTCATATCACTATAAAAACGTTCTGCCTCTTTCTGCGTCACTCCATCGTAATAGTTACAAGCAGAGGTCAATACAAGATCTTCGCCATCCGCCTGGTTTACCCGCTTCGGCATAACTGCCGGATCGAAAATCACCGGGAACAGCTCGGCACAGAGTTGATCGGCAGTCTGCCCTTTCTCCAGCGGAAGCAACTTGGCATCCAGACCGAGCACGGCCTGTTTCAAGAATTCCTGTGAGAAGTTCGGCACAAATTTCTCCGTACCATAGTGATGATGAATACCATTGGAGAACCATACCCTTTTCAAGTACACCTCCATGTTTTTAAAATCAGGCGTCGTTTTATCCCCCTGATAGTTTGTATATACTGCTTCGAGCATCCTACGGATTCTCAAATTATATTTTCCATTCTGGTCAAACAGAATATCCCTTCCTTCCAGAGCAGCCTCTGTCAGGTAATAAATCAGTTCCTTCTGTTTCAGCGTCAGTTCCTCAAATCCGGGAACCTTATAACGCAATATTTGTAAATCAGCAAATTGTTCCACTGTATAATCAAATTTTTCTGCTTCAGCAGTTGTTGTTTTACTTCCTCCGCACGATGTTAAGAGCGTGGCGGCCACTGTCATTAAAATCAGATGTTTTCTCATAATGTTAGTATTGATTAATTAAAATGAGAAAAGGAATTATCTCCAAAATCTTTCATTTAGAGGTAATTCCTTTTGACTAGTTTCGGAACGCGCAATTATTTCTTATTTTCGAGATGTTTTTTGCGATATCCATTAGGAGTCTCACCTACGTTTTTGTAAAATGCAGCGTAAAAAGATTGACGATTTGCAAAGCCAACCATGGCACTAATTTCTTCCACATTTTTGTCGGCATAACGTTTGTCAGTCAATAAATGCAAAGCATCTTTTACTCTGTATTCATTCAACAGGCAAGAATAGTTCATGCCAAAGCGTGAGTTTACTACTGCAGAAAGGTAACGAGTATTCGTTTTCAATTCTTTCGCCAAGTCCTTAGCTGAATAATCAGGATCCTTGTACTTCTTCTGTACAACGATGATATTCAGGATCTTGTCATACAACTCGTCTGCCAATTCCGGTCTAATCAAAGACCTGTATGCAGCCTTTTTTTCTTTCTTTTCCCTCAAATTGTAGGGACGTTTTTTCGGAGTTTCTTCCGTTTTTTTGTTCTCTAAATCACTCATTGAATTAACTGGTTAGGGTTTGTTCATTTGTTAATTATTGCTCATTTGCAACATAACATGTTACAAATGTCTTACTTTTTTTTTAAACACACAATTATTTTGTGCATTTTTTTTCTAAATAAACAATCAAAAACCTTGAAAAAGAGGGAATAGGGTTGAATAATAAGAAACTTTAACTTATTTATAATTCATATCAGAAACTGAAATCTACACATAATGAAAATTGCCAAAGAAAAATGTACCTTTGCAGCATGGATAAATCAGCATCAATGAGAGAAACTCTAAAGACATATTTCGGATACGATAGTTTCCGTCCTCTGCAAGAAGAAATCATCCGCCACATCCTAAACAAACAGGATGCATTGGTATTAATGCCTACTGGTGGGGGAAAATCAATCTGCTACCAACTCCCTGCATTGCTTTGCGAAGGTACTGCCGTTGTCGTTTCCCCACTTATCTCATTGATGAAAGATCAGGTAGAAGCATTGCTGGCAAATGGCATCGCAGCCGGGGCACTGAACAGCAGTAATGACGAAACGGAAAACGTCCAACTGCGTCGCGCATGTGTTGAAGGACGACTGAAGCTGCTTTACATTTCACCGGAAAAACTTTTAGCAGAAAAAGATTATTTGTTGCGGGATATGAACATCTCTCTGTTTGCTATTGATGAAGCGCATTGTATTTCACAATGGGGACATGACTTCCGTCCGGAATACACACAAATGGGAGTGCTTCACCAACAATTTCCGCAAATACCGATTGTCGCACTAACTGCTACTGCGGATAAAATCACGCGCGAAGACATTGTACGGCAATTACATCTCAACCATCCCCGTATCTTTATCTCATCTTTCGACCGCCCCAACATTAGCCTGACTGTGAAACGTGGTTTTCAAGCGAAAGAGAAGAACAAGGCTATCTTAGAATTTATTCACCGCCACGGGGGAGAAAGCGGGATTATTTATTGTATGAGCCGAAATAAGACAGAAACCGTCGCACAGATGTTGCAAAAGCAGGGTATTCGCTGCGGTGTCTATCATGCCGGATTATCCACCCAACACCGGGACGAAACACAGAATGATTTTATTAACGACCGCATACAGGTAGTATGTGCCACCATTGCTTTTGGAATGGGGATTGATAAATCAAATGTCCGCTGGGTCATACATTATAACCTGCCTAAAAGTATAGAAAGTTTTTATCAGGAAATAGGACGTGCCGGACGCGACGGTCTTCCTAGCGACACTGTCCTGTTTTATTCATTAGGAGATTTAATATTACTAACCAAATTCGCTTCGGAAAGTAATCAGCAAAACATCAATCTGGAAAAGCTTCAACGTATGCAGCAATATGCAGAGGCTGACATTTGCCGGCGTAGAATCTTATTAAGCTACTTCGGAGAGACAACAACAGAGGATTGTGGCAACTGCGATGTTTGTAAAAATCCACCTCAACGATTTGACGGTACGGTCATCGTGCAAAAAGCATTAAGTGCCATCGCACGTACGGAACAGCAAATCAGCATAGGACTGTTGATTGATATTCTCCGTGGAAACTATTCTGCTGAAGTTACCGGAAAAGGTTATCAGGAACTTAAAACGTTCGGTGCCGGACGCGATATTCCTCCTCGTGACTGGCAAGACTATCTGCTTCAGATGTTGCAACTCGGCTACTTTGAAATAGCTTATAATGAGAACAATCATCTTAAGATAACGTCAAGCGGAAGCAATGTTCTCTTCGGAAGGACACAAGCGGCATTGGTAGTTATCCAACATGAGGAAGCAGTTACCCGAAAAGGAAAAAAGAAAAAAGTGGTTATCGCCAAAGAACTCCCCTTCGGTGCAGCAGGCGGCGAAAGCCAAGATTTGTTCGAAGCATTGCGAGGATTAAGAAAACAGCTTGCCGATCAGGAAGCTTTGCCTGCCTATATCGTCTTGTCAGATAAAGTTTTGCATCTGCTTTGCATCTCACGTCCCACCACTATCGAAGAGTTTGGAGAAATCAGCGGTATCGGAGAGCACAAGAAAAAGAAATATGGAAAGGATTTCGTAAATCTGATTAGACAGTTCGTAGAATAAAAGAAATTCTTTAATAGTATGCATTAACGAGTCACCTGACTAATGATTATTCGTTCCACCCGGGTTATCTTTTCGTTCCACCTATGTTTCCCTTTCGTTCCACAAAGGTAGAACGAAAGGGAAACATAGGTGGAACGAACTAATGCCTGTAATAAAAGACCCTAACTTATGTAAACCGGAAAGATAAAGTTACTTTATTTATAACTTCACTTACATTGCTTAAGCTGTTCGTGCAAATCAGCCGGAGGCACTCCCAATGAAATGGCTTTTTCAAAGTCGGCTTTTGCCAATCCTTTTTTCTTCTGTGTCAGGTAGATATTCCCACGCAGCAGATAAGCATCAGCCGAGGCAGCATCCAACCGGATCGCTTCCTCCAAATCAACCAACGCCAAATCTTCGTGTTTCATCTCACGTTCCACGTCGGCACGGGCAATATAAAGAGTCGCATCGTCAGGAGTAGCCGTAATCATCTTATTCAAAATTTCAAGAGCTTCCCGGAATTTTCCCTCTTTTTGCTCCAAAGTAGCTAATCCCAGCCGTCCGCTATAGCTCTGCGGATCAAGTTCCAATAAACGATTATAATCCATTCTCGCAGCCGGATAATCGCGGCGGAGCACATAAATATAAGCACGCATCAACAAAGCTTCCTTGTTCTGCTTATCCTCATCAAGCACCTGGCAATAATCGGTATAAGCACGGTCTGTTTTTCCCATTTCCATATAAATGGCGGCACGGTCGAGTAAAATAGGAACTGCCAAAGGAGCAAAATTCAGTGCAAAAGAATAAGACTCCAACGCTTTATCAAACTCACCCAAACGGCGCTGGACTAAACCTAAGTTAGAAAAGAGTAATGCATTCTTAGCGTTCTTCGGTTCTAACTTCAAAGCCTGAAGCAAAAGTTCCTCTGCTTTGGGAAGACTGTCTTTCTCAATACATTCAATGGCTCTCTCGGACAATTGCTGATAAGTTTGTGCAAAGGCAACAGCCGGAAAACAAAAAAGTAAAGCTATAATTATTCTTACCATGGTTCAGGTCTTTTTATAATGAATGAATTAATCCAATGGATATGCGTCAAAAGCAAACAGTTCGGTCGACAAATAACGCTCTCCCGTATCAGGTAACAACGCTACTATTTTTTTGTTCTTAAATTCCGGACGCAATGACAGCTGACGGGCAGCATACACGGCTGCTCCCGAAGAAATTCCCGCCAACAGACCTTCCGTCGCCGCTAACTCACGTCCCGCACGAATCGCTTCATCATCGGGCACCCCCATCACTTCATCTACCACAGAAACATCATAAAGTTTGGGAATAAAATTCGCTCCGATACCCTGAATACGATGCGGAGCCGCCTCTCCTCCTGCCAATACAGGAGACGATGCCGGTTCCACAGCGACAATATAAATATCCGGATTATGTTTCTTCAAAGCACGGGCTACACCGCAGACCGTTCCTCCGGTGCCCACTCCGGCCACAAAAACAGCCACTTCACCGTCTGTATCCCGCCAGATCTCTTCACCTGTCGTCCGCTCATGAACAGCCGCATTAGCCGGATTCTCAAATTGTTGTAAGATCACCGAACCGGGAATACTATCACGCAACTCCTGCGCCTTGGCAATAGAAGCTGCCATCCCTCCTAACCCGTCTGTCAATACAATCTGCGCACCCAGCGCTTTCAACAGATTCCGCCGTTCCAGGCTCATTGTTTCGGGCATGGTCAATATCAAGTGATACCCTTTAATAGTGGCTACCATTGCCAACCCGACACCTGTATTTCCACTTGTCGGCTCAATAATCGTTGCACCGGGTTTCAATGCTCCCCGAGCTTCGGCATCTTCAATCATCGAAAGAGCCACCCTGTCTTTTACACTTCCCGCTGGATTAAAAGCCTCCAGTTTGGCAATAATATTTTGTTCCAGACCGTACTTTCCGCTATAACCGGAAAGTTCCATCAAAGGGGTATTCCCCACTAAATCTGTTAGTTTCCTTGCAATCTTTGTCATCTTATTACTTTATTTTTGTCACAGACACGACAAAGATATGGAAAAAAAGGTATGTTTTATATCACTTCATGAGAAAGATAAGGAAAAGTATAGTAACTTTGTATCCGTTCAATCTTTTTAAGTTTACAGATATGAAAAAGAGAATCATACAATTTCTCACGACCTATTTTTTATTTGTTCTTTTATTCGTTCTTCAGAAACCAATCTTCATGGTTTACTACCATGACTTATATACCAATGTATCTTTAGGTGACTACTTCCGCGTCATGTGGCACGGATTGCCTCTGGATTTATCTCTCGCAGGCTACCTGACCGCTATCCCCGGCTTACTGCTCATCGCCTCCGCCTGGACCAATTCATCCATACTCCGCCGCATCCGGCAAGGATACTTCGGGGTAATCGCCTTTATCATGGCCTGCATTTTTATCATCGACCTGGGATTATACGGCTTTTGGGGATTCCGTCTGGATGCCACCCCCGTTTTCTATTTCTTCTCTTCCCCCAAAGATGCTATGGCAAGCGTCAGCTTTTGGTTTGTACTATTGGGAATCTTATCTATGCTGATCTATGCAGCAATTTTATACTTTATCTTCTATTGCGTCCTTATCCGGGAGAAAAAGCCCCTGAAAATTCCTTATCGACGTCAGAATGTCTCGCTTGCACTCCTTTTGCTGACAGCGGCACTTTTCATCCCTATCCGGGGCGGATTCAGCGTATCCACCATGAATTTGAGCAAGGTGTATTTCAGTCAGGACCAACGCATGAATCATGCAGCCATCAATCCGGCATTCAGCTTCATGTATTCCGCCACCCACCAGAATAATTTCGATAAGCAATATCGCTTCATGGACCCGAAAATAGCCGACGAATTATTTGCAGAGATGGTAGACAAACCTGTCGCAGCAACAGACAGCATCCCCCAATTATTGAATACACAACGTCCGAACATTATTTTTATTATCCTTGAGAGTTTCTCCACACACTTGATGGAAACTTTCGGAGGACAACCTAATGTGGCTGTCAACATGGATAAATTCGCAAAGGAAGGCATACTATTCAGCAACTTCTACGGTAGCAGTTTCCGTACAGACCGCGGACTAGCATCCATTATCAGCGGATATCCCGGACAGCCAAGCACCAGCATCATGAAATATCCCGAAAAGACGGACAAACTTCCTTCTATCCCCCGCAGCTTGAAAAACGCAGGATATAATCTGGAATATTACTATGGTGGAGATGCCGATTTTACCAATATGCGCTCTTACCTGGTATCTTCCGGCATCGAGAAGATTATTTCCGATAAAGATTTTCCTCTGTCCGAACGTACAGGAAAATGGGGAGCACAGGATCACGTCTTATTCCAACGCCTGATGAAAGACCTGAAAGAAGAAAAACAAAAAGAACCGTTTCTGAAACTTGTACAGACATCAAGCAGCCACGAACCATTCGAAGTCCCGTTCCACAGACTGGATGACAAAATCCTCAATTCTTTTGCCTATGCCGATAGTTGCGTGGGAGATTTCGTGAAACAGTATCAAGAGACACCGCTATGGAAAAATACACTGTTTGTACTCGTTCCCGATCATCAGGGTGCATATCCGTATCCAATAGAAAATCCGCTGGACGGCCAAACCATTCCACTGATTTTAATTGGAGGTGCAATAAAACAACCCTTGGTTGTAGATACTTATGCTTCACAAATAGACATCGCCGCTACCCTGCTCGCTCAACTAGGATTGCCGCATGATGAATTTACTTTCAGCAAAAATATCATGAATCCGGCGTCACCTCATTTCGCATACTTTACCCGGCCGAATTATTTCGGAATGATTACCGCCGATAATCAATTGGTATATAACCTCGATGCCAATACTGTGCAACTGGACGAAGGTACTGCCAAAGGGGCCAACCTGGAAAAAGGAAAAGCGTTCCTGCAGAAGCTCTACGACGACCTGGCGAAACGCTAGGAAATGAGTTATATTGAATATTTATAAAGTAATATAGGACAATTTTCTATTCTTTATTGTATATTTGCGACATTAAAAATAGATCAATAAAGCCTGATGATACACACCGGAATTGTCCAATATCTTTCGGAGATAGATACAAATATCTTCTTGTCTTTCAATGGTATACATTCCCCTTTCTGGGATTATTTCATGAGTTCTTTCACGGGTAAATTCATCTGGATTCCCATGTATGCCACTATATTGTATATTTTATTAAAAAACTTCCACTGGAAAGTAGTAATGTGCTACGTGGCTGCCATTGCACTGACTATCACCTTTGCCGACCAGATGTGCAGCAGCATCATTCGTCCGGTAGTAGCACGTCTGCGTCCCGCCAATCCGGAGAACCCGATTGTAGATCTAGTATATATCGTAAATGGTTACCGCGGAGGAAGCTACGGTTTCCCATCGTGCCATGCCGCCAATTCATTAGGTCTTGCCATGTTTGTCATATTCCTGTTCCGTAAACGTTGGCTAAGCATTTTCATCCTGACCTGGGCAATACTCAACTGCTACACACGTATATATCTGGGTGTACATTATCCCGGTGATTTACTCGTAGGAGGTATTATCGGAGGATTCGGCGGTTGGTTGTTCTGCACTATCGCCCACAAAGCAGCCATCTATCTGGAACCTTCCACCCGCACGAAGAGAAAAGAAATAAAACAATGGTCAGTCACTATTTATGTAGGATTACTGACTATACTCGGTATCGTTCTATACTCCACTATTAAAAGTTGGTAGAACACAACATATTTCGAACTAAAAAGTAAAAGCCTGACACCGTTATCCGATGCCAGGCTTTTACTTTTTTATCCGGGTTTATCAAGCTTTCTTGATATAATCAACAATCCACTGTCCTACTTCTTTTGTTCCGTACTTAGCACCGTCAGCCACCTGGATTTCCGGCGTACGTACATTCTCATCCAAAGAAGCATCTACGGCTTTACGAATCAATGCACCCTCTTCTTTAAGGTCGAAATACTCGAACAACATAGCTACAGAAAGAATCTGTGCCAACGGATTAGCAATATTCAATCCCTTAGCCTGCGGCCATGAACCGTGAATCGGTTCAAATACCGGAGTACTTTCACCTGTAGAAGCAGAAGGAAGCAAGCCCATAGAACCACTGATTACAGAACCTTCGTCAGTCAGGATATCACCGAATGTATTTTCCGTTACCATCACATCGAAGAAAGCAGGTTCCTGAATCATCTTCATTGCAGCATTATCCACAAACATATAATCAGTTGTCACTTCCGGATAGTTCGGAGCCATTTCCTGTGCAATCTGACGCCACAGACGGGAAGAAGCCAACACATTTGCCTTATCTACCACAGTCAGATGTTTTCTGCGCTTCATCGCATATTCGAAAGCCACCTTCAAAATACGTTCGATTTCCGGACGAGTATAATAGTTTGTATCATACGCCTTATCATTATCCTGGTACTTTTCACCGAAATACATACCTCCGGTCAGCTCACGGATACAGATAAAATCGGCATTATCTACCAACTCCGCACGCAACGGAGATTTGTGGATCAGGCATTTGAATGTCTGTACCGGACGGATATTAGCGAAAAGACCCAGTTTCTTACGCATAGCCAGCAAACCTTGCTCCGGACGTACCTTGGCAGTAGGATCATTGTCAAATTTCGGATCACCTACGGCAGAGAACAAAACAGCATCCGCCTCTTTACAAACCTGATAAGTTGCTTCCGGAAACGGATCGCCTACTTTATCAATCGCATCAGCTCCACAGATTGCATATTCGTAACTTACTTTGTGACCAAACTTCTCGCAAACGGCACTCATCACATCTACACCTTGCACAGAGATCTCCGGTCCGATGCCGTCGCCTGCTAATACAGCAATTTTAAAATCCATAATCGTTTATTCTTCTATTTATATATTCTTATAAAAAACATTCTTCGGGCAAGTTGTTTCTCACTTGCTCTTCTCGTATTCATCTTCGATGAGGTTCAACATCTTCATAGTAGCCTTGATGGCAGCCTCTGTCTGGTCGGCATCGAGTCCGCGGGTACGGAACACCTGCTCATCATAACTCCACGTGATAACTGTCTGCACAAATGCATCTGTACGTCCACCGGGAGGGATGGTTACCGCATAATTGGTCAACATCGGGAATTTACGTCCTAATGTCACCTTATATATTTTACGCAGCGCACGAACAAAAGCATCATACTGACCATCGCCGCCTGAACTCTCTTCGTACTCTTTTCCGTTGATTTCTATCTTCAACGTTGCCATCGGTTTCAACCCATGAGCCAGATTCACAAAATAGCTCTTCAGTTTAACCTTCTCACCCACTGCTCCATGTTTCAACACATCCGAAACAATGTACGGCAAATCTTCCTGTGTAACCAGTTCTTTCTTGTCGCCCAACTCGATGATGCGTTCCGTTACCTTGCGCATAGCATCTTCGTCCAGCTCCAATCCGAGATCTTCGAGGTTCTTACGGATATTTGCTTTACCGCTTGTCTTACCCAATGCATATTCGCGCTTGCGGCCAAAACGTTCGGGAAGCAAATCATTGCAGTAGAGATTATTCTTATTATCCCCGTCGGCATGCACTCCGGCCACTTGCGTAAAGACATTCTCACCTACAATCGGTTTATTGGCAGGTATCACAATTCCCGAATAAGACTCCACTACCCGGCTGACATCATTCAAACGGCTTTCGTCGATATTTGTCACCGCATTGAAATGGTCTTTCAGGATAGCCTGCACACTTGCGAGAGGAGCATTTCCTGCCCGTTCACCCAATCCGTTGATGGTTGTATGCAATCCTTTGACACCGCTTAATACCGCGGCAAGGACATTACTCACAGCCAAATCATAATCATTGTGCGCATGGAAATCGAGATGAGTATTCGGATAACGTTTCTTCATCTTCCGCATATACTCTATCACTTGCAAAGGATTCAAGATACCCAACGTATCAGGCAACATAAAACGCTTGACACTCGTCTCTTTCAATCCATCCATCAACTGAAATACATATTCGGGAGAATCTTTGATACCGTTGCTCCAATCTTCCAGATAAACATTGACGGTTATATCCTGTTCGTCGGCATAATGCACCACACTTATGATATCCGCCAGATGTTCTTCCGGTGTCTTTTTCAGTTGTTGCGTACAATGCTTCAGTGAACCTTTACAAAGAAGATTTATCACACGGCAGCCGGTACGCTGAATCCAATCGACAGAAGTATGCCCGTCGACAAAGCCGAGCACTTCCACTTTATGGAGCAGACTACGACGGGCCGCCCAGTCGCAAATCATCTTCACGGCTTCAAACTCACCGTCCGACACACGCGCCGAAGCAACCTCCACCCGGTCTACCTTTAAATCTTCTAACAGTAAACGGGCGATCATTAGTTTCTCATGAGGCACGAAAGATACTCCGCTGGTTTGTTCACCATCACGGAGCGTTGTGTCCATGATTTCTATTTTCACGCCTTCTTTTCCCATTCTTCTATTTTATCTTTATTGCTCAACAAGAAATCGATATCGTCCAATCCGTTCATCAAACAAAGTTTCTTGTAAGCATTGATTTCGAAATGTTCACTTTTACCTGTCGCCTTGTTGGTGATGGTCTGTTCGGGAAGGTTCACTTCCACTTCCATCTTCGGGTCCGCTTCTATCGAATCAAACAACTCCTGCAGAAACTCCTCGGTAACAACCACCGGCAGCACAAAGTTGTTCAACTCATTATTCTTATGAATATCGGCAAAGAAACTGGATACCACCACGCGGAAACCATATCCTGCAATAGCCCAGGCAGCGTGTTCACGGCTGGAACCCGAACCGAAGTTTTTTCCTGCCACCAATATCTGTCCGCTATAAGTAGGATTGTTCAACACAAAATCCTTGTTCAGGGAACCGTCAGCATTATAACGCCAGTCACGAAAAAGATTATCACCAAAGAATTTTTCTTCACGAGTGGTTGCTTTCAGGAAACGTGCCGGAATGATCTGGTCAGTATCTACGTTTTCTAAAGGAAGAGGTACACAAGTACTTGTTATTATATTAAATTTTGTCTTAGCCATCGTCTTATTTACAATTTAATGATTTACGAATTACGGTTAAATTACATCAGCTCTCTCGGATCGGTAATCACACCTGTCACCGCAGCAGCGGCAGCTACCAGCGGACTAGCCAGCAAAGTGCGTGCACCGGGGCCCTGACGTCCTTCGAAATTACGGTTGCTGGTAGATACCGAATACTTTCCGGCAGGAATCTTATCATCGTTCATTGCCAGACAAGCAGAACATCCCGGCTGACGGATAGCAAATCCGGCTTCCGTCAATATCTTGTCGATTCCTTCCTTACGGATCTGTGCGTCTACCATCCATGAACCCGGAACCAGCCATGCAATTACATTCTCCGCTTTCTTACGACCTTTCACGATGGAAGCAAATGCACGGAAATCTTCAATACGACCGTTTGTACAAGCACCAAGGAATACATAATCAATCTTCTTACCCAACAAAAATTCACCCGGTTGGAATCCCATATACTCCATTGATTTCTTGAACGAAACCTGTGCAGCTTCACTCATTCCTTCCATAGTTGGAATATGCTGTGTGATTCCCATACCCATACCCGGATTCGTTCCGTAGGTAATCATCGGTTCAATATCAGCCGCTTCGAAACGGACTTCTTTATCAAACACGGCATCATCATCACTCTTCAATGTCTTCCAATAAGCCAAAGCCTTGTCCCATGCTTCGCCTTGCGGAGCACTTTCACGTCCTTTGATATATTCAAAAGTCACTTCATCCGGAGCAACCATACCACCACGCGCACCCATTTCAATAGAAAGGTTGCAAAGGGTAAGACGTCCCTCCATTGTCAGATTGCGGATAGCCGAACCTGCATATTCCACGAAGTAACCCGTAGCACCACTGGTAGTCATCTTAGACATCATATACAGAGCCACATCCTTTGCAGTCACCCCTTTACCCAGTTCACCGTCTACAGTGATACGCATTGTTTTCGGTCTCGACTGGAGAATACATTGTGAAGCCAGCACCATTTCCACCTCGCTCGTTCCGATACCGAAAGCAATCGCTCCCATTGCACCGTGAGTAGAAGTGTGAGAGTCACCGCAAACAATCGTCATTCCCGGCAAGGTCAAACCACGTTCGGGACCTACCACATGAATAATACCATTCTTCGGATGCATCATGCCGTAGTGTGTCAGACCAAAATCCTTCGCATTCTGCGTCAGCGTGTCCACCTGCGTTTTAGAAATCGGATCTTCAATCTCCTTATCCTGATCGTGTGTCGGTGTATTATGGTCGGGCATACAAAATACCTTTTCGGGACGCAATACTCCGATTCCACGTTCACGCAATCCCGCAAAAGCCTGCGGACTAGTCACTTCGTGACAATATAACCGATCAATATAAAGCTGTGTAGGGCCATCTTCCACAGTAGTCACCACGTGGGCATCCCATATCTTATCAAATAATGTATTCATCTGTTTATTTACTATTTTACTAATTACTATTTACTCTTTCAATCAATCTCTGTAATACCAAACCGACTGTCAATCTCTTTTTTACGATTTGAATTTGTTAATACAGTCGATGTAGGCTTCTACCGAAGCAGCAATAATATCTGTATTGGCACCAAAACCATAATAAATCTGGTTATCGTATTCTACCTGCATGTGCACTTTACCTACATCATCACTTCCCTTACTGATAGCCTGAATAGTAAACTCTTTCAGAGTCATGTGGCGTTCTACAATCTTTTTCAATGCTTTGATGGCAGCATCTACCGGACCATTACCACTGGCACAAGCTTCAAACTTCTCACCGGCAATATTCAATCCCAAACTAGCTACCGAACGAACACCGACACCACTCGTCACCTGCAAGTAATCCAGTTTGATACGATGGTTCTGGCTACGGTCTGCACCTGCCAATACTAAAATATCATCATCATTAATATCTTTCTTCTTATCAGCCAACTTCAGGAACTCATCATATACCTTATCCAGTTTTTCCTGATCCAGATTCACTCCCAATATAGAAAGACGATTTTTCAATGCAGCACGTCCGCTGCGGGCAGTCAATACGATAGAGTTATCATCAATACCCACATCATGCGGATCGATAATCTCATACGTCTGTACATTTTTCAATACGCCATCCTGATGGATACCTGAAGAGTGTGCGAAAGCGTTACGTCCAACGATTGCTTTATTGGGTTGTACCGGCATATTCATCAGGCTGGATACCATACGGCTGGTCGGATAAATCTTCTGCGTATTGATATTGGTTTGAATATCTATTTCGTGATGGCTCTTAATAATCATGGCGATTTCTTCGAGAGCAGTATTTCCTGCACGTTCGCCAATACCGTTGATGGTAACTTCCACCTGACGCGCACCGTTCAAAACACCGGCTATCGTATTGGCAGTAGCCATACCCAAGTCATTATGACAGTGAGTAGAAAGTATGGCATTATCAATGCCGTCTACATGGTCAACCAAGTATTTTATCTTGGCGCCATATTCTGAAGGCAAGCAGTAACCTGTTGTATCAGGGATATTCACTACGGTAGCTCCCGCTTTGATGACAGCTTCTACCACACGTGCCAGATATTCGTTATCCGTACGGCCTGCGTCTTCTGCATAAAATTCCACATCGTCTACAAAACGGCGGGCATATTTCACAGCAGCTACTGCACGTTCGATAATCTCTTCACGATTCGAATTGAATTTATATTTAATGTGCGAATCAGAAGTACCGATACCGGTGTGAATACGTTTATGTTTAGCAAATTTCAGTGCATCTACGGCTACATCAATATCTTTTTGAACTGCGCGGGTCAAAGCACAGATAGTAGGCCAAGTCACCGCTTTTGAAATCTCAATTACTGAATTAAAATCCCCCGGGCTCGAAATGGGGAATCCGGCTTCAATCACGTCTACTCCCAACGCTTCCAATGCCTTTGCTACCTGAATCTTTTCTACTGTATTCAACTGGCATCCCGGAACCTGTTCACCATCTCTAAGAGTGGTATCAAAAATAAATAACCTATTGTCCATATTCTTATGTATATTATATAATTATTAGCATTAAAAAAAGCCTTTCACACTTGGAAGTGAGAAAGGCTTTCGTATATTTTCATTTATACACATTTACGCGCAGCACTCACTTCCACTAACCTTTGATAGTAGAATAATAATACCGCATAGTAGAATATGTATAAACATCTGATTCATTTCTTGTCTCTTTTATTAGTTTGACGGTGCAAAGGTATGGATTATTTCTTTACCACCAAATAATACGTTACTTTTTTATCGAAAAAAATATCATTTCATAAGTTAAAGCCGATTATTAGCAAAAATGTATCACGAATAAAGCGATATGTTTATTAAAACAGAAAGAGGGAGTAGAATGTTTGAACCATTCTCTCCCTCTCCTTCTTTATTGTTCTAAATCAATAGATTACTTCTTATCGCAACATTCTTTCTTTTCTGCGCAATCAGCTTTTTTGTCGCAAGCAGTAGCACAAGAGTCCTTAGCCTGGCAGCAAGAATCAGTTTCAACAACAGCTTCCACTGTTTCTACAGTTGTCTCTTCACCTTCAGAAGCAGCGTTAGTAGTTTTGTTACCAGTACAAGACATCATTGCAAAAGAAAATGTTACTGCTACAGCAGCCAAAAATAATTTAGTTTTCATACCTTTTAAATTTGCTTTAAACGTTTAATAAAATAATTGTCGGTCGCAAATATAGCACTTTTTTCGCAAAGTACCAAATGACAGAAGCCCCTTGACTCAAAATGAATCAAGGGGCTTCTTAAAAACGGCGGCTACCTACTCTCCCACTGTTACGCAGTACCATCGGCGTGACGAGGCTTAACTTCTCTGTTCGGAATGGGAAGAGGTGGAACCCTCGTGCTATAACCACCTGAATAAGGTTATGACATGATGAAAAGTAAAATTTCAGTGTCTAGCAAGCTAAACGTATATACCCAACCGGTACATGTCCGAAAGAAAGTGAACGGGCAATTAGTAATGCTCGGCTTTGATGTTACCACCTTTACACCTGCATCCTATCAACGTCATCGTCTTTGACGACCCTAAGAAATCTAATCTTGTGGCTGGCTTCGTACTTAGATGCTTTCAGCACTTATCCAATCCCGACTTAGATACCCAGCAATGCACCTGGCGGCACAACTGGTAAACCAGCGGTCAGTCCAACACGGTCCTCTCGTACTAGTGTCAGAGCCACGCAAATTTCATAC